>Ga0256405_10000179_pt1 | contig 206993 bp, 144 predicted proteins | sample RumenRJG_02DNA_FD_189096 | JGI IMG/M metagenome (GOLD analysis project Ga0256405, IMG submission 189096) | Bovine rumen microbial communities from Lethbridge, Alberta, Canada - RJG_02 | ecosystem: Host-associated > Mammals > Digestive system > Stomach > Rumen | place: Canada: Alberta...
AAACCCCTTTATTTATTGACAATCCGTCTGAACAAATTTTGGTTATTTATTCTCGTAATTAAGCAAAATCATAGAGTATCATAAGATGCTGCAAAATTACTAACTTTCTGTGAATCAACCAAATAACCATAAAGCAAATATCACAAAATATTACATTTTTTAACTGTTAATCAGGGGGTCGTTGGTTCAAGCCCATCCTGAAGCGCAAAATCCCAGTCGAAAGGCTGGGATTTTTGCTTTCAGGTGGGTCACCAACGCCCCGGGTCGTGGTTCTCGTTTCTCCCATCCTATTAGGTACGGTATAGCCGACAACCGTCTGGCCACCATCGCATAGAATCCCTCTGTCATCAGTGCCATGTTGACAGAATTTTATCCTATTTGCTTGCTATTTCATTTTTTATTTGTATCTTTGCAGCAGAAACATATTTTATGTCGTTATGAATGCAACAATAGATATCAGCTATAATCAGATATTGTACCTAATACAGCAGATGCCTGTTCGCTCACAATTGCGGTTGGGTAAAGCCTTGACACGTCAGAACATCCGTGCAGAACTGAATCAATTCCTTGAAACGTTCCGTACAGACGAGATTTCTGAAGAGGACATAATGGCCGAAGTGAAGGCTGTAAGACATAAGCGCTATGCCAAGAAAGTCTAAGCTTCGTGTCATTGTTGATACCAATTGCTGGATTAGCTTTCTTATTGGAAGAAGGCTTTCCTGTCTTGTTGACTTGTTGAGTAATGAATGCATTCAATTGGTTCTTTGTAATGAACTCCTTGAAGAGATTCGCGATGTTACGTCTCGTCCCAAATTCGCGAAGTATTTCCCTAAGGAGGACGTGGAGTCTCTTATAGAGTTTATGCAACTCATTGGAGAGGTATTTGAACCCACGCAACAAGTTTCGCTTTGTAGAGATGAGGCTGATGATTATTTGCTTGCATTGGCCATAGAAGCAAAAGCCAACTATTTGGTTACTGGCGACCAAGATTTGCTGGTTTTGCAAGAAATAGGCACATGCCGCATTGTGGATGCAGCATCTTTTGAACGTAATATATGATTTTTTAATCATAAGTCGATCGCTTTCATTATTCCTTCCTTTAATCTGTCAATATCCCTGACTTCCAGCAAATCCCATTGGCCATAGGTCTTCAGATTGTTGGCTGCTGGAATCCAATAATCTTTCAAATAGTGTGTCAGCGACCTGGTACGTGACACAACCAAATTGGTTCATCGCCAAAATTTGCTGACAGAGCAATTGCCCAAACGAGCTAAAGTCAATCACGTCCTTGTTACCACCTTCGGGCTAACCTACAATGAGTACGGTGGAATCTTTGATCATGTAATAACTATTGATCAGTTGTTTCAGTGAAATTAAAGCCCAGCGTGTCATCTACTAGTTCCAAAGGCGGGGATCGACGTATCTAGCGAATCCCTCTTATATCAAAACTCCACCCTTGCTGTCTGCTCTTGGCTGGGGTGGAGTTTGCTATAACCTTCAAAGTGCGTATGTGTCAGGGACCTGGTACGTGACACAACGTTCTTTTTCTAGTTCTTTAGCAAGTCTTACAAAAAATTAAACAGAACAGAAAAAGTGTGTTTTATTTTGCTGCAAATAATATATTTTGTATATTTGCAGCAGTTTTAAACGATGTTTTTATGAGTGCAATCATAGCAGCGTAACACCATTTCAGGCGGAATGGTACTGGAAGCTAAGAAAGCTGTTTTCGTTTGCCTTAGGAGTTCCTTGTAGCCAAGATATTCCATATTGCCATTTCTATTTCCAGTTTTCAGGCCTTGTAAGTTTATGGCCATTGGGAAGAATTACCTCTTCAGGTAACGTTGATTGAACGAATCTAGCCTTATAGTGTTCGAGCCATACCACGTTGTCACATTTGCTGGCGAGGGCATACGTCTTCTGTGTTGGTGGTACAAATACATGAACAGGATGCTCTGGTGCAAAGCCCTTAATAATCTCTACAGAAGGAATCATGTCGCTATCAGCAGAAACAACTATGGTGATGTCGCAGCGCTTCTCAAACAAATCTACAAGCATACCCGTAGCAACCCTCACGTCCGACTCTTTCTCCTCGTAAGTTTTGTTCTTGAATCCACAGTTCTGGCACTTGAACTTCTTTTTCTTGTATCGTCCTAAATGGAGTTTAAATTTAGGATTGAGCAGGTTGGCACTAAAAAGAACGTCTTGATTATCAGCAGCCTGTTGGTCGTCGAGAGGTACTGCTGAATAGTAGTTTACTTCTACCAGTTCTTGATCTGGCAACATCATCCGCTCAAAGAACTTTACCATATCAAGCCAGTAATGGCGTTTCCACTTTGCGCCACCATTCTTTAGGCCGTAATAGAAATTGTAGCCATCAACGTAAACTATAACTTTCTTCTTGTCCATGTCTGTTCGTTAAAAATAAAGCCCCCTTTCGGAGGCTTGAACTCGGTATGTCTCACCCGAGCGGGATTAATCTTTCTAAGTTGCTTTCCAGCAACTGACCCAAGGATTTTGCATCCAAGGGGGGGATTCTGCTGCAAAGATAGGAAGTTTTTCTGATACTTCCAAATTTTATAGCAACTTTTTTACTCTTGGTTATCTAACTCATCACCCATACGATATTTGATGTCGTAGTTAATGATGAAGTCGAGTTCCTTTTCTGTAAAGCCGTAATGCCTGGCTATAATTTTGTCTATCTCATCGATGATTAGTTTGGATTTCTTGGGATAGTATTCATCATATATGACATCATTCCCTGTCGTTTTATAATGTGTCGATTTCGTGTACTTTTTCTTCTCATAGTCTTTAAACAACTTCTTACCTTCAGTTACTAATTGTTGGTCTTTGACAATATTATAAGTGCACAATAGGGTTCCGGTGTGCACATTGTACCTCTGACTCCATCGAAGGTACTTACGTTCGAGAATACCCACAAGAAAAAAGATTTTTCTTTTGGTATTCTGCTCACTTATTCGTACCTTTGCAGCCAGCATCAAGAGCAGTCATCTTCGGATGGACTCGCCAACCGAGCATTGGAAGCCACGGTGGTCAGTACGATGTGGTAGTATTAACTTCAAAATCATTCCAAATTATGCAACAGCACATTTATTACACAAAGTATGCCCTGCAGTTTGCAGACATGCAGATTCCCGAGTTAGTAACAGTATTCAATCGTCAGGTCGGTAACCCTGGCTGGACTGGTATGCGTGCCTATCACGACCATGCACTCATTGACGAGTTCCAACGACGAGGCATTGAAACCTCTGCCATCTATAATGGCAAAGCCATATCCTTCGCTCGTCACATCAGGTACAATATTGCCGACAATCGGCTGGCCGCCATTGGCTGAAATTCCTCTTATATAAATAACTCCACCCTTGCCGTCTGCTCTTGGCAAGAGTGGAGTGTCTTAACAGAAGCATACTTTACAAGAGGGATACTATATTAAAGTCTGGGTCTCTATCCATTTTTTCCTTTATTTTTTTTAGTCCAAAGATAGCAGCAACACGGGCATACTTATATGGAGTGCTGCACCATGGATACATTATTATAATAAGCTGTTTGAAAGTGCCATCTACATCAAAAGATGCGCTATGATAGTTAGCACCGTTTTTATCATAACCATAGTCTAACTTCTCAAAGTCCATAGAGTCTTTGTATTCTTTGAAAGCATAAGCTGCCGCCAATTTATAAACAGATATGGCTTGTGAAAAGAAAAACCTATCTTTTATTTCATCTGCAATAATAGTCGCTTCAGCGGAAAAGCGGATGTCTATATAATCTTTATTTGTTTCCATAATTATTCAAAATACGACTTACTACTTGTTAGTTGACTTATCGATATTTCCTTCTTTAGTTGAGTTCCTAAAATTCTACGCACTTCATTCTCATCACCAATTTCTTTGGGATAGGCAAGAATGATAACTTGATTGCTTAGAACAGTCAGATTCTGAAGTGTTTTCATTTTGTGGAGTGTATCAACCCTTTGGAATGTTGAATCCAAAAAAACAGGACCGGCAATAGGGGCATTTTTATGTAAAGCACTAATTAATGCAATAGCTACCACTTGCTCGTAACCGGATGAACGATTAGGAACGGCTTCTCCGTCAGCTTTTATGATGTGAAGGCCAAACATATCGTTAATCTTTAATGACTTGAACTCTTCCTGATGGCTTATCTGTACAAAGCTTTCTGTAGCGTCTTTTTCAATATTGTTTTTGATATTCTTCCTGAAAGTTGCTATACTATCCTCAAAAATGGATTGTAACTTGTACATAAAGTCTCTCTTTTGCGTTGCCTCTTTCAAACCGCTACTATTAGACAGTTTTTTGATTTCCTCATTACATTTTACAATACTTTTCTCTACAATTTCTAATGCAGTTTTGTTTTCTTCCAAGCCTTCCTTTATTATTTCAATTTCTTTTAAGCAAGACTTTAATTTTGCTGGCAATTTTGTTAATTCATCTTCTAAATCGACATCTTCTTCACCACCATAGTTTTTGATTTCCTTCTCCAGATTATTAATGTCATTCTTTGTAACAGATAGGTCGGCTTCATTTTCCCTCACATCATCTATGAGATCCATTGTATAGGCAAAATCCTTTTGGGGTTTCATTATGTTATTAAGTACAGAAATTTTCTTTTGTGAATCAGCCAGTCTCTTCTCTTCTTCATTGCTTAATAATATACTTTTTTTCTGCTTTAATTCTTCTAACAGTTGAAGAAGATGATGTTCGTCTTTCTCATCTTTACAATATGGGCAATGATTATGGTCTGCCTTTAGTAAATCTTCTATATAATCGCTAACACATCCAAAGTTATAACTTTTGCGTTGTGCATCTTCTAATTCTTTTATGTCATCTGATTCTGAATCGAGTAGAGAGGTAATAACCTCAGAAATAATGGATTCCCAGAGATTATCAATTTGAGTTTTTATTTTTTCCTTGTTTTCTGCAATTTTGTCATCCAGCTTTTGTACATTCTCTTTTAACAATTTCTTTCTATTGATTAAGTCATTAAGTTTAGGATGTTTTTTTAGTTTATCCTCGATGTCTGCACTTTCCTCTGTCTTCGCTCTTAGTTCTTCTTCTAACTCGCTTTTACTAATAAGCAATTCCTGTTTCTTTTCATTGGCTCCCTCTAAAGAGTCTGCCAAGGTTTTTGTCTCTTGGGATTTTGCGGCCTCTTTTTGTACTTCAGAATCTGCTTCATTTACAAGTGTTCTCAGATTTTCTCGTGCATTAATAAGCACTGGTATACCCAGTATATCTTCAATGGCCTCCTTTAACTTATCGTTTCCAATACTTCCTTCTTCCAACAAATCTTCGTACTCCTCTAAGAGTTCACCATCGAACACATAGAACCTGGAAATTTCAAAGGGAAGTAAATTAGTGAGCCACTCTTCTGCCTGATCAGGACCAAATATTGTTCCATTTCTTTCAATACTGAACACATTTTGGTAAGCTTCTCCACCTGTGTTTCGTAAACCTCTTGTAATGGTATAATTGACACCTTCAACACACAGGCACAGTTCAACCATCATGTCTTTATGTTCTTTCTCAGCATCTGTATTAACATACGAACGCGCTTCTTTAATAGCCCTCTTTCGCCCATATATGGTGTTCCACAAGGCATATCTGAACGCATTTGTAATGGTTGTTTTTCCATAACCGTTCAACCCCCATACTATACAGACACCGTCATCTTTGGGGAATACGATTTCTTGCCTGTCATAATATGGCCCAAAATTTTGAAGGACAAGTTTTTCAATTCTAATCATTTTCAGATGCTTTAAAATGTTCAAACATATACTTACGTAGTGCCTTCAGAGCTTTAGCACGATCTCTGTTATCTTTAGAAATAGATATGATATCAGCAACCATATCTGCTGATATCTCAGGATATTTCTCAGATATAGTCTTTTCCAAGAGTTCGTTCATCAAACTCTCTGCATTGTTTTTAGTCATTCTCGAATCCATTGTTTATTTCATTAAAGTCAAGATTATTTCTTATTGCTATTAGCTTCAAGTCAACTATACATTTGGGGTCTTCTGACATATTGCCAAATTCAATAGCTCTTAGTATTTCTGTTTCTACCATCTTAGCGTGCTTGTCCGATTCACCAAAGTTGTTTGGGAGAACAAGAGCATCATACAAATATGAGTGATACTTATTGTCGCTTTTTCTTAATATCCTACCACGCCTCTGTATAAATTCACGCGGGTTCTGTGATGAAGCAAGAATAAGAGCATGTGTTGTATTAGGAATGTCGATACCTTCGTCTAAACATCTTATTGACACTACGACTCCCCCTATCTGTCTAAAGAATAAGAGTGTTTGTTTCTTAACATCTTCAGGCAATAGGGAATGGTATTCGTATGCACGAATTCCTATTTCCTTAAGCGCTATTAGTACATGGTTTAACTGCTCTTGATTATCACAATAGACTATCCATCTTTGCCCCTCTCTATATTTCGATTTCAGAATCTCAACAGCAAATCGCGTTTTGTTTCTGGCTTCCTTTACAATCCTTGCTCTTTCTATCAGGAGTCTTTGTATTCTCTGATTTAAAGATGGTGTCATCCCAGTACTTGATGAATTCGCTATTGCGTAGTTTCGTGAAATCTCCCTTGAAATTCTATCCCACTGTTCTTGTTCATCTTCCGCCAGTTTAACCACATTGGGATAATAGAAATATCTACACAACACTCCGTCATTGATAGCATCTTGGAGAGTGTATTTTGGTGGGAGTATACCGCCAAAATAGTTTATAATAGACAAAGTACCTTCATTATCATTATATCTTTGGGGTGTTGCCGACATTGCCAGTCTGTAGCCAGCGTTAACATTGAAGAAGTTGCGTTTACGTTCACTGCCCATTCTATGTACTTCATCTGCAACAACCAAAAGTTTATCATGCGCAACTATCTTGGACAGGAAAGTATCAGTTACTGCCGTATCCATAACAGCCAAGGTAATTCTTTTGCTTTCGTGTCTTAATGGCCTTGTAAAACTTTCCAGTAGGTTGTCATTTTTCCAATTATTGTTGCCACCACCACATAGAAGGTAACTTACTCTAATGTCACTAAAGGTTTCTTCCAACTCTTCTTTCCACTGGTTTAATAATCCTACGGATGGCACAAGAATTATAACAGGACAGTTTTCCTCCAAGCACTTTCTAATAGCACACATTGCAGTAAAGGTTTTACCACTACCAGTCGCGTGCTCAAATAATCCCCTCCGTTTGTTTTTTTCCCAGTTCTTTAATGAATTCAGCTGATGCTTTCTTGGTCTTCTGCCACCCTCTTTTTTATCAGCAGACCATTTAAGTCCTTCATCTATATCAGCTAGTATTTCGTCATAAGCCTCACTCCACGACGATTCTTTCCTCGCATGCTCTTTGATTAAGCTTTTTACATCGCTTGGAATGTCTATTGCCCTGATAAGGCTGTTCTTTCCATCCCATATACTTTGGAAATCAGCAGATATTCCATTTAACCTTTCAACATCATTGCTTTCTCCCCAGCTTGTAAAAACATCAAGTGACTCAAAGTTTCCATCGTTAGAAAGGCCTTTATAGGTTTCATTGATAGAGCCCCTAAATGCTACAGAATTTTCACCGTCAGTGAAGAAACCGACTTTATCGTGGAACAAACGATTAATATCTTCTTTTCCTACAGCTATTTTTATTTCTATGGTTCCTAAAGAAATCAAACAAGCCAACACTCTTTCAGGAGCAGACAGACTTTTCTTTCCAAAGATGTTACGTAATTCATCGCTTATAACCTGAACATTATCAGATTCCTTGATTCTGGTGCCTTCATCAATTGCATCCTGATCCTTTTCGGAAAGGTACGGTGAACATATTATCCGCATCTTCCCCCCATAATCAACAAAATCCTTCAATGCAGCCCAGGCTAATATGTAAATTGTACTACCAAAATACCCAGTAGCCCTGTCATATCTCTTTGAAATAGACATTGTAGGGATGTAAAAATCCTTGCCAACGTTATCTCCGTTGGATTTTGAATAGTACGATTTATATTTTAGACTTTTCAGATTCATTATTAAAGCATTAGTGATTCATTTATTCCTTTTGGTAACTCTGAACTTACTACTCCAATTAAGGTTTCGCCATTTTTCTTCGTCATTTTAGCAATGCCGTTAATACATGCAGACCTTAAAAGTTCAACGCGGCTTTGTATGTTTGATGACCATAAAAAATCTACATGTTTCCGTGCTTCGTAAATTATGTAAGTGTCATAATCCTTTGCATAGGAAAGTAGAAGCGGTAACCCCAGTGAAGAATCAAAATTGCCTCTTTCTTTAATTTTTTGTCCTGGAACTTTTAGATTAAACTTATATTCCTCTAATGCTCTGCCCCCATGCGGATTAGTATTTGGATATATGTAAATAGCCACTATTATACCAACTGATTTTATTTTGGCTATCAACGGCCATTGGCTAACAAGGGAGAGTATTTCACAATATCCACCCAAGTCCCTTACAAGTCTTTTCTGTAATTCAATCCTTTGTGCTGACAGGTTTCCGAACATCAACGCAATTTTTTATATTTTCTATTGCAATATCAACAAATTCTTTGAATATGTCAAAACCGACGAAGCGCCTATTCTGTTTCACGGCTGCGACACCTGTCGTACCTGAGCCAACCCATGGGTCAACTACTAAATCCCCTTCGTTAGTACAAGCCAAAATATACCTTTCAGGCAGATAATTAGGCTGAACTGCCTGATGTTTCGTAATCTTCCCTGACACAGAACCACTTATTACATTTTTGGGAAGAGCTCCTTCTGGATTGGGTTCTATCCTATGAGTTTTGCGAACATAAGGTACTCCATTGGTTCTTGGTCTGTATTCTTGATTCTTGTATCGATCTAATGAACTATCAGAATAAGGAGTTCTTATAGCGTCAATGTTTAATGTCCACATTTTTGACTTTGAAAACCATAGATTCTGCTCATATGCATCTTGGCATGCGACTCTAAGACCTGTTGGTATAGGATTTTCTTTCACCCAAATTTCAATATCAACACACGACAACCCCCATTTTTCTTCCATCAGAATGGCGAGTTTCTCTATCACTAATGAACGTCGTGTCGATTCTCCACTTTTTGCTCTCTCGCGATTGGCCTTTACGTTTATAACTATAAAACCATCATCCGTAAGTTTTTTTACAGCAGCATCAATAAATGGTGATATTTTATCTATATAATCCTTTGTACTCCAACAGCCATAGTCCCTTACGGCATTGGGGTAAGGAGGACTACCATAAATCAATTTTACTGATTTATCAGGCAGGGAGAGAAGGCCTTTAGCTCCATCTTTGCATTTTACTGTATAATTTTTGTTCGCCATTGATAGCTCTTAGAGTCTACGAAGTTAGTGATATAAGTTCTTGGATGAACTTAGTCATTACAAGTAATCTTTCCGCAAGCACCCAATGCGAACGGGTTCAACGTATAGTGATGACTACATACAAAAAAACGTGGGTGCTTGCATCTGCCCGTTCTGTATTCAGGCCTACCACAGCCTTGAGGAAAACAGACAGAGAAACAACCACGTTGAGGTATATAGATACACCGTAAAGTGTGCTAGTGAGGACATGGTTAGCCCTCGCAGCACACTACGGAGAGTATATACTACACCCCGTGGAGTTACCCCTGCAATGTTCTTGTCCTCATTTCGATGTGGTAGTTCGAATACACAAAAACAAAGCGTCAGTAACGCCTTTCAATATGTAGTGCCCTGCCCGTCAGCTCAACTCTTCTCAAAGAGTATCACAGCCTCACGGACAAAAGCTTTTGCAAAGATACGAAAAAATTTTCAATAAGGTGTCATTTAAATCAATTTTAACCGTTTGTAATGCTTGATAACTTATAGCAGGGGTGCCATATATAGCGGAAGGTAAGTTATGCCGTCCTCTACCTTATAGTCGGCGATATATCTTACGCATCATCAAGATGCCGTTTGCACCTTTTTGAGATTTTTGCCCTACCATATTTTACACCTTTTTGAGATTTCTTGCAAGTTTTTCGGCCAAAAATGATGGAAAACGGGCTGAGTTTCTTCCACAACATACAAAAAGCCTCCCCGAAGTGAAGGGCACATAAAAAACCTCCCCGAAGGGAGGCTTTTTGGGTTACTGGACCTTTTGCCAGAGGTTGGTGTCGATTTTGACGATGAGGCCTTCTTTCACCCAGCGACAGATGACGGTCTTTATTACAGGCGAGTCGTTGTTGGCCAGGCGGAGGTTCACGAGGTCCTCCTTCGTGAACTCCTTGGGCAGGGCGTCCAGATAGCGCATGTTACCCCTTGAGGCCTGGGTGCTGATCGCATTGTCGTGGAGGGCATCGAGCTTGGCGCCATAGAGCTGCAACTGGTAGTGCAGGCAGCGCTCGGCATACCAGACGGCAAACCGGATGACGCGCTCCGTCTCCTGACGGCCTTCCAGCAGATAGGCGATGATGCCGGCACGGAAACCATTGAGGGCAGCACGACGACGCAGCACGTCGAGCGAGTAGCGCAGGGTCTGCAGATACTCCTGGCGCTTGCCCTCGTCCCACTCCTCGATGGCCTTGTTGATGAGGGGCAGATCGACCTCGCCCTCCTCGTCCATCAGACAGAGACACTGGCGCTTCACCTTCTCCTCCTCTTCCTTGGTCCACGCCTTGAACTCCGGCATCCTGGCACCCACCATATCGGGCAGCACCACAGGCGTCACGCGGCTCACCAGACCACTCTCGGCATCGGCGAAGAAGGCCCGGCACTTGTTGGGCGTGCCACACATCACCATATTGTAATAGAGGGTGACCTTGCCCGATAACGAGTCCTTCGAGATGCGGTGCTGACCCCAGGGCTTGTTGTCGTAGGCCAAGCGGAACAGGTCGTTCTTCTCCGTCCACGCACCACCCTTGTTGTTCTTCAGAACGGTCTCAATCTCAGGGGCATAGGTGAACAGGTGCTTACCCTTGGCATAGAGGGCACGCTCCAGGAAGGCCGACACACCGATGTTGGGTTCGATGATGCGAATCTGGGCGCAGGGATTCTCCACCTCCTGACCGTCTTTCTTCGCCAGCGAATACTCCATTTCCTTCTGCCATTCCACCTCGTCCTGCTTGATGATGGGGTCCATCAGCAACTCATACTCAGCATCGACGAACGACTTACCGGTAGCCTGAGGGGCCTCGATATCGACGATGAAACTGGGTGAGTGCAGCTTGCCGTCACGATACTTGGCACGAATGCCTGTGGCCAGCGTGCCCAGCATGGGCATGGAAGCTATCAGCGTGGCCTCACGGAACTCCTCGGGAGCGTGGTCGCTGAGGTCCTGAAGGATGCCAGGCAGCTCCGCCTCGACAGGCGTGACCAGCGCGTCGTCAACAGGCTCAGAGCCCGTCTCGATGGCTGCTCCCAACGACGAGAGCACTTCCTGCATCTTCGAAGGAATGCCTGCGGGGCGCGTGCTGACCACGGCACTCTTGATGGTCGCCTGCACCTCGTGGTCCGGCAGTCCCCAATGGGGTAGGACGGTGAACAACTTCTGCTCGTCGAAGTCGCAGATGAAGCGCATGTAGCGACTCAAGGTGTAGAGTGCCGTGTTGCGCTCGCCCTCGGCAGGCGCATCGCCATAACCCAACTTCCAAAGCAGCGCCTTCACGATGTTCTCGTAGGGGATGTCCCTAAAGACCCCTCCCGGAACCCCTCCCGGAACCCCTCCCGACCTCCCCGAAGGGGAGGAGGGAACCTCCCCCTGCCCCTCCGAAGGAGGGGTGTGCCTACCGGGTTCCGATTCCCGCAGGCCCTCCTCCCCTTCGGGGAGGTTGGGAGGGGTTGTCCCTTCGGGGAGGTTGGGAGGGGTTGTCTCTTCGGGGAGGTTGGGAGGGGTTCCGAACACCTTGGGGTCCAGCAACTTCACGTACTGTTCGCTGACCATGAAGCAGCAGCGGGCCAGGTCGGTGACATGCGAGTCGTAGCTGACACCCAGGCGAGAGGCCAGCCTCTGGATGTCCTCCTCGATGGTAGCGCCAGGTGTGCGCCAGGCCCAGATGTGGGTGCCTCCGCCGGCACTCTCGGCAAAATAGACGATACGGCATTCCTCAACGAGGTGCTCGTCCTGCACTTTCTGCCAGAGTTGCTCCGTCAGTCCTTTCTCGTCGATGTCGAGGAAGAAGAGTCCTGAGGGCACCGCATTCTCTGCCTTGCGCGTACCATTGTTAAAACTTGCCGCAAGGGGCAGCCATACGGGCAGTTCCTTCTTGCGATCCAAACGGTTGTTCTGCTTCACGTCGAGGAGTATCTCATCGACATGATTCTTCGCCAGCAGTTGACGATAAGCAGCCATGCTCGCCTTGCGAGGCTTGCCGCGAAAAGATGATGAAATTTGTATTCCCATATTTCTTTGCTTATGGTTGCTGCAAAGGAACTATGGGAGGTTGCACCTTCAAAGTGGGATTTTTATAAACCGTGGTGCAACAGCATAAAAACTAGCTATTTCTGATTGCCAACTAGCTGGCTCCGATTACTAACTGCTTGTATTTCTAGTAGATAGAATTGAAAATATTTCGCACTTTTTCTGTTTCTTTGCCCATTCCTTCCTGGATGTTCTTCCGGAAAGTGCCCACAGACTGCTTGTCAGTCAGCTTTTCTGCCAAATCTTTGTCGGAATGGGCGCCGAAGACTGCACTTTTTTTCATTTCTCCCACCAAGTGGCAGAAAAAACGTGCAGTGAACTCTCTGTTGTGCTGACTCTGGCGCGTCACCTTCAGGTGGGCGAAGATCGTTTCGTTCTGTATCAGCTCCTGCCACATGGCGTCATAATGGGGGTACCACGCCTTGGCCACCAGTTCGTCGAGTTTGTGGGCAGCCTCCAGTACGGCTTCGCCCACGCTCTGCTGGTTGTTCATCACCAGTTGCTCGTCGCCAAACCTCGTGGTGGGGTCCAGTTCTCGGGCAATCTCAGAGAGGGTGGCCAGATGGAAGAGGAAGTGGCGCAGGTCATCGTCGTTGAGGTGGGCGTCGAGAAAAGTCTCGTCGAAGGCCTTGCGGTCGGTGGTCCACTTGGCAAACAGTCCGCCAGGCACCTGACCCAGTGCCGCACGCTCCTTGGTGCGCTCCGTGGTCATGATGTCCTGCCACGAACTGCTGTCGCTGACCACGCGAAGCGTCGCGCGGCGCTCCTTCCAGTATTCCCACCATCGGTTGCTCTCGCGCACCTGCACGAGTACCTTATTAAATAGCTGGGCCATCGCCAGGCTGTTGGTTCGGCGTTGCTGCATCATGCTGACCATCAGACTGGGCAGCAGCATCAGTATCAGCAGGGCTATCAGCATCGTCTGCAGCGTGTCGCCCATCTGGCTGTCGAGCGTCTCCAAGGCCTGGCGCATGTGCTGCAGCTGGCTGGTCGTCTCTTCCTGGTCGTTCTCGTCGCCCTCCGTCTGGATGTGCTGAAGGGTTTGCGCCACCATCATCAGGTCTTCGGGCTTCAGGTGCTGGGCACATACGCTGAAGAGGTACTGCGTGGGCGATGCCATTTGTTGGAAGGCCTCCTGCTGATGGGTGGGCAGAGCTATGTGTTGCGCCATCATCTGGATCACCAGGTCGAAGAACGGGGTTCCCTCCGTCCTTGCCCCGCTGGGGGAGGACGGGTCGCCATCCAATAATCGCTGTACCAGCGTCATCACCGACTGGCGGATGCTGCTGTCCGATACAGCGTGGCCGATGCGCTCCAGGTATTCAGAGAACAGGAATGCCGTGGGTATCTTGTTTAGTTCCATCAGCGCCATCACGGCACGCTGCATGCGCATCAGGGCAGCGTAGATTTCTGCCTCTGTGCAGGTGTCCATACCGTCGGTTACCTCTTGTGCCAAGGTGGCCAGTCGCAGGGTGGCCACTTCCCAATGACGGCAGAGTAGGGCAGTCAGTTGCTCTGCGCGCTCGTCGTCAACCATTTTCTTTATTTCTTCCGTCGTCATATTTTCTCGGTTGTGGTTACGGTTACAGCTGTAACCATGTAACCATTTGGTCGTTTTTGATGATTGTTTTATATATGTAAGTAACTGATTATTAATATGTTATAATGTCTTTGCGTTGCTTTTTATCCCTCCGCGCCCTCATGGTTACAGCTGTAACCGTAACCGTTTTTAGCCGTTCAATCATTTTCAGGGTTTGCAGTGCAAAGGTACATGCTCCTGCTTGAATCTCCAAATTTTCGAGCTACTTTTCTTTGTAACTGCTCCATTTCTTCTGTCTTCCGGAAAAGCCGTTACGACTCTCCCGAGCCTCGTGACGCCCTCTCCCAGAGTCGTTACGACTTGCAACCATACACGACCTCCTCCACCATCTAAACGGCTAACACAGAAAAAACTCTTAAACAGAATCCAAAAACTCTTAAACAGAATCCGGAAGGAAACTGTTGTTTTATTTTGTTAAAAGGAAAATAATGCGTACCTTTGCACCTTGAATGTCGCATCTAACTAAGAATATATCAGAAAAATACACGATGAAGAAACCATTTTCGGTGTATGTTGCCGCATACGTTGTGTTGCTCATGGTGTTGTTAGGCATGCAGTATGTGTATCCGAAACTGGAGATGCACCTGCTGATGAACTCCTATCACAATGCCGTATTAGATACCTTCTTCAAATACTATTCCGTATTGGCCGAGGCACCATTGTATGTGTTGGCCCTGCTTCCGCTGCTGTGGAAGAAATACAGGCTCACGCTGTTCTTCGCTATGTGTGAACTGTTAGCGGGTGGTGTGCTGCAAATCCTGAAGCACGTCATCAGCATGGAACGTCCCGTCTGTGCCTTCGAGCGCTGCCGCGAGTTGGTGCTGCCATTGGTGGAGGGAGTGGATATGCATCACGGCAACTCCTTTCCGTCGGGTCACGCCTCCACCTTCTTCGTGTTCTTCACCTGTTGTGCGCTCCTCCTGGCGTACCACTACCAGCAGCGGGGAAGTCGCAATAGCTGCAGGACACTCCTGTTGACGGACCTGGCGATGGTGGTATTCCTGGTGCTGGCGGCGCTGGGTGCCTACTCGAGGGTCTATCTCTCGCAGCACTTCCTGGCGGATGTGTGCATGGGCAGCTTCATCGGCTTCCTCACGCCGTGTCTGCTGTTCTACTTCCTTAAGGACAATTGGCTGAAACTCAACAACGAAAAACTCTCTGACCATGATCAAGAAACTGTTTCGTAAACCGATATCGCTTTTCCTCTTCTCCTGCATCCTGAGCGTAGGAACGCTGTTGTGCTACAACATCCCGTTCTTTCAGTATGTAGCCGAGAATACCAACGAGGGCCCGTTCGGCAAGATCCTACTGCTGGCGTCGCTGGTGGTCATCATGCTGGCGCTGAACTTCATGATGGTCTATCTTACGATGTTCCTGCTGCGGATAGTGGGGCGCATCCTGCTGGCCATCCTGTCGATTATCAACGCCACGGCGGTGTATTTCATCTTCACCTACAGTGTGATGATTGACGCCACGACCATCGAGAACGTCTTCAATACCCGCTATTCCGAGGCCTCGGGATTCTTCAGCTGGCCCTTATGGCTCTTCATCTTCACCTTTGGCGTGCTGCCGGCCCTCTACTGTCTGCTGCAGCCCGTGGTCATCGGCAAGGCCAAGCAGTTGGCCCTCTACTGTGGCAGTTCCCTGGCCGTCGTCCTCGTCGTGGCCTTGATGAACATGGGACAGACGCTGTTTGTCAGTCAGCACGACACCGAACTGGGTGGTCTGCTGCAGCCGTGGTCGTACATTGCCAATACGTGTCGCGTCATCAGTTTCAGTCGTGACGAACAGGCCGAGGAGATCAAACTGCCCGACGGCCAGATTACGGACGACGAGAAGGCCGTCGTGGTGCTCGTCATCGGCGAGTCGGCCCGCAAGGCCAATTTCCAGCTCTACGGCTATAAGCGCGACACCAATCCGCTGCTCTCCAAGCGTACTGACCTGAAGGTGTATCAGGCCACCTCGTGTGCCACCTACACCACGGCAGGTACCAAGGCCATCCTGGAACCCAAGGACAGCGGCGACCTCTATGAGTTGCTGCCCAACTATGCCTTCCGCACAGGTGTCGATGTGTCGTGGCGCACCTCCAACTGGGGCGAGCCGCCGATCCATATCGACGAATACCTGACCAACGAGGCGCTGGGTGAGAGATACCCGGGCGAGAACATCTACTATGACGCCATCCTCCTGAAGGACCTGCGCCAGCGCATTGAGTCCAGCCCGAAAAACAAGGTGCTCATCGTCCTGCATACCAGCACCAGCCACGGCCCCAACTATGCCAGCAAGTATCCGAAGGAGTTTGAGGTCTATAAGCCCGTGGCCCAGAACGTCGAGGAGGGTGAGAAGAATGTCGGTCTGCTGGTCAATGCCTACGACAACACCATCCGCTATACCGACTACCTCGTGGACAGCCTCATCAATACGCTGCACGCCATGACAGACTGGAAGAGTGCCATGATCTACATCTCCGACCACGGAGAGTCGCTGGGCGAGAACAAGATGTTCATGCATGGCATGCCGATGCGTCTGGCCCCCAAGGAACAGTACGAGATACCGTTCTTGATATGGACCTCGGAGGGTTTCAGAAACTACAGGAGCGACCTGCCGCAGGTGCTCGAACAGCACTACATCTTCCATTCCGTGCTCAACCTGCTGTCCATCCAGTCGCCGGCTTACGACAAAGCCTTCGACGTGTTTGAATAAGGCTATTAACCTAAAACTGATATGATCAAAAGACTACTGGATTTCCTGAATGCGTCGCCAGTGAATTTCCTGGCGGCCAAGAACATCGCCGACCGTCTGGAACAGGCTGGCTATCGTCGCTTAGACCCGCAGCAACCCCTCGGTGAGGTCCGGGCCGGTGACAAACTCTACGTCATGAAGAACGACTCGTCGGTCTATGCCTTCCACATCGGGCGCCAGCCATTGGCCGACGCTGGTTTCCGCATGATCTGCGCCCACTGCGACTCCCCCACGTTCCGCATCAAGCCCAACGCCGAGATGACGTGCGAGGGAGGCATCGTGAAACTGAATACGGAGGTCTATGGCGGCCCCATCATGTCCACGTGGTTCGACCGTCCCCTGACCATCGCCGGACGCGTCATCGTCCGTGGCGAGGATGCCCTGCATCCGCAGACCCTGCTGCTGCACGTCAAGCGTCCGCTCTTACAGATCAGCAACCTGGCCATCCACTTCAACCGTGAGGTCAACGACGGCGTGAAACTCAGCAAGCAGAAGGATATGCTGCCCTTGCTGGGACTGGTCACCGACGAACTGGAACGCGGTCAGCTGCTGATGAACGTCATCTGTCAGGAACTGAACATCCAGCAGCAGGATATCCTCGACTTCGACCTCTATCTGGCCGATGCCACGCCCGCCTGCACCTTCGGTGTCCATGACGAGTTCCTGTCCTCAGGGCGCCTGGACGACCTCTCCATGTGTTTTGCCGGACTGGAGGCGATGACGGCCACGGAGACGACGGACATGACCAAGGTGCTGGCCATCTTCGACAACGAGGAGACAGGGTCGCAGACCAAGCAGGGCGCCGGCAGTCCGTTCCTGGCCATGATGCTGCAGCGCATCGCCCTGGCACAGAGCGGTAGTGCCGAGGCCTGGTATCAGGCCGTGGAGCGTGCCTTCATGATCTCTGCCGACAATGCCCATGCCTGGCATCCCAACTACAGCGAGAAGTATGACCCCACCAACCACCCCATGCTCGGCGGTGGTCCCGTCATCAAGTTCAATGCCGCCCAGAAATATGCCAGCGACGCCGTGTCGGCAGCCGTCTTCGCCGAGCTCTGCCGGGAGGCCGGCGTACCGTGTCAGCGCTTCGTCAACCACTCCGACGTGGCGGGAGGCAGCACGCTGGGCAATATCCTCGCCTCGTCGATACCCCTGCGTGGTGTCGATATGGGCAATGCCATCCTGGCCATGCACAGTTGCCGGGAGACGGGCAGCACGGCCGACCACTGCTACTGTGTCAAGGCCTTTACCCAGTTTTTTAGCTGATTGACGAGAAACGGACAAAAAAATGCGCAAAAATGATAGTTATTTCCACAAAATGATTATCTTTGCAGCAGAAAACAATAATTCCGTGTCAAGAATAACTAACATAAAATAACAAGTGATATGAAAAAGAAAATAGGCTTAACGTCACTGCTAGTGATGTGTGTGCTGATGATTTGGGCTAATCCCGTGGGCAAGAAAGCCGCCCAACAGACCGCCCAGGAGTTTATGATGCAGCAGTTGAGCAGCGAGGGCTTGCGCCGTGCACCCCAGATGGTGGCTGTCGAGGCCGTACAGGGAGATTGGCAGAACGACGCGCTCTATCTCTTCAATGCCGCCGACGGCCAGGGCTTCGTCGTGGTCAGCGGTGACGACAGGACGGCGCCGATATTGGGCTATTCCACCAGTGGCCGTCTGGACGTGGACAAGATGCCGTCGAACCTGCGCTCGTGGTTGCAGCACTATGCTGCCCAGATTGCGTATATCCAGAAGTATGATATGAATGTACCCAAGCGCGCGATACAGAACTGCGGCGATCCCATTGCCTCTACGCTGACCAGCCGTTGGAACCAGAGCCCCATCTATAATGATGAGTGCCCCCTGGTGTACCATTATACTGACCCAGATTGTACCACGCCGTATGTATATATGGACAAGAACAACCAGCCGACCTCAGCTCCCTTGCGCGCTGTGACGGGTTGCGGTGCCACCGCCCTGGCCCAGATACTCTATTACCACAAGTATCCTGCTGCTATCACGGCTGCCATCCCTGCCCAGGAGAATAAGCTGATCCAGCAGATGTCAACGAAAGGTTATCCCATCTACAATCTCTACTCCGATCCGGGTGTGGCTGCCGGTACTACCATTGACTGGGCCAACATGAAGGATGTCTATGGCTTTACCATCAATGAGAGTGGTTTTGAGATTCAAGAGAATCCCACGACCACGGCGACAGAGCGTAAGGCCGTTGCCGACCTCATGCACTACTGTGCCGCAGCCCTGGATATGCGCTATGGCACTCATCAGACCGGAGGCTCGGAGGCGAGCCTGGATGCCGTCGTCTTGGCTGCTACCAAGTATTTCGGACTGCCCAACGCCTCGCTGTGCGTGCAGAGCAGCTACACCTATCAGGACTTCATCCAGACGCTGTATGATGAAATCAAGGTGGCTGGCTGTACCTACTTCGCTGGTACCGGTCCGGGAGGCGGCCATGCCTTTGTCATTGACGGTTACGACAAGGAGGACTTCTTCAGCATCAACTGGGGTTGGGCGGGTGCCGCATCAGGTTTCTTCCGCATCTGCAACCTGCAACCCTTGCCCGACAAACTTCCCAATGAGATTTTCAATGGCAACCAGGTGTTTGCCCGCGGTCTCTATCCTACCGCAGCTGCCATGCCCGTAGAACTGCGCGTTCAGGAGTTCTCCTCCACAGAGACCAATGTCGCTAAAGAAGGTGGTATTTTCCAACTCAAGAATTATACGATGACATTCATCAACCACAAGACCGCCAACGTCAATGCCCAGGTGGGTCTTACCGTGGAGGGTATCAGTTCCACCGAAACCAAACAATTAACCAAACCGCAGGATTTTCCTTTGGCAAACACGGTCAACTGGAAAGTTTCCGCTACCCCTTTGGGAGCACTGACAGACGGCGTCTATCGCTGCTATCCCAGTTACCGCCTGTCTGATACGGACGAGTGGAAACCCTGCGCAGGTACTGACAAGCAGTATCTGAAACTGACGGTCAGCGGTGATAACATGACGGTAGAGAATGTGCTGCCCTACCAGTTGACACTCCTGTCGGCCACTGGTGGAAAGAATGAATATCTTCCCGGCGGAACGGTGATGGTAACAGCACAGATCAAGGTGGAGTCCGGTGATATGCATGAGACGCTGACCAGCTTCCTCGTGCCTGTCGATGCGAAGGGTGAGTTGGTTGTGGATGCTCCTTCCGTGCTTGGCTCACAGCCTTGCTACTATGGTCAGGGTGAGACGTTTGAATTCCCCATCTCCTGCCAGGTTCTACAGGAAGGCAAATTCGCCTTGTGCATCGCCAGTTCTGCAACGAGCGCCTTCGTCCGTGTCTGGGATTTCGTGGTGACCCAAACGCCCAGTGGCATCAAGACCATCACTCCCGTCCAGACTACGACTGCCGCTCCGTCCTATAACCTCGGCGGACAGCGCGTCACGGACAGCTACCGTGGCCTGGTCATCCAGCAGGGTCAGAAGGTCATCCGCAAATAAGACCTGTCGTGATACATCAAAAGCAGGAGTCCCCACATGAGGACTCCTGCTTTTGTGATCCGCTTGGGGCTCGAACCCAAGACCCCAACATTAAAAGTGTTGTGCTCTACCAACTGAGCTAGCGGATCAGCCGTTTGGGGCGATTCTTTTCAAAATCGGCTGCAAAGGTACTAAAAAAGATGAAAGATGAAAGATGAAAGATGAAAAATCTGCTTCTGAGCCTACTTTTTTAACATCTTTTACCTTTTTTGCCTATTTACCTTTTCTCCTTTTCTGCCTCGATGGCTTTCTGATAGCAGTCTCGGCAGAGTGGTTCGTACTCCTGGGTCTCTCCCAGCAGCACGCGCTTGTCGTTTTGTACGGTACGGTGGCTGACGTAGGCCAGCGAGCCACACTTCACGCAGATGGCATGGACCTTGGTGACGTCGTCGGCAATGGCGCAGAGCGCAGGCATGGGTCCGAAGGGCTCTCCCCGGAAGTCCATGTCCAGTCCGGCAATGATGACGCGCACCCCGCGGTTGGCCAGTTCGTTACAGACGCTGACCAGACCCTCGTCGAAGAACTGGGCTTCGTCGATACCTACCACGTCGATGTCGGAACTGAGCAGCAGGATGCTGGCCGACGAGTCGAGTGGGGTGGAGTTGATGGCGTTGTGGTCGTGGCTCACCACCTCCTCGTCGCTGTAGCGGGTGTCGATGGCAGGCTTGAAGATTTCAACCTTCTGCTTGGCAAACTGCGCACGGCGCAAACGGCGGATGAGTTCTTCGGTCTTTCCCGAGAACATGGAACCGCAGACAACTTCTATTCTTCCGGGGCGACGGCTCTCGCCCGATGATGGATATGTAATCATGCTGCAAAGATACTAAGAAAATTAAAAATTAAAAATTAAAAATTAAAAATTCCGCTTTCACAGTGTCTTTTTTTAATTTTCTTGTTATGTATTATCTTTTTTTTGTTTATCTTTGCAGCGTTATGGGCATGTTGTATATCGTCCCCACACCCGTAGGGAATATGGAAGACATGACGCTTCGCGCCATCCGTATCCTGAAAGAGGCCGACCTGGTGCTGGCTGAAGATACCCGTACCTCTGGGATTCTGCTGAAACATTTTGATATTCAGCAGCATCTCCTTTCCCACCATAAGTTCAATGAACACGGCACCAGTGCCGCCGTGGTGGAACGCCTGAAAGCCGGTCAGACGATAGCCCTCATCAGTGATGCCGGAACGCCCGGCATCTCAGACCCCGGATTCTTTCTGGTCCGTGAGGCCGTGAAGGCCGGTATAGAGGTCCAGACGCTGCCTGGCGCCACGGCCTTCGTCCCCGCGCTGGTGTCCAGTGGTCTGCCGTGTGACCGCTTCTGCTTTGAGGGTTTCCTGCCTCAGAAGAAAGGTCGTCAGACCAAGTTGCTGTCGCTGGTTGACGAGGAGCGCACGATGGTCTTCTACGAGTCGCCCTACCGGGTGCTGAAGACGCTCCAGCAGTTCAGCGAGGTCTTTGGTCCCGACCGTCAGGTCAGTGCCTGCCGTGAGATCTCCAAGATCCATGAGGAGAGTGTCCGTGGCACCCTTGCCGAAGTCATTGCCCACTTCCAGGCCCACGAGCCGAAAGGCGAATTCGTGCTGGTCGTAGCAGGAAAGGGGAAAGATGAAAGATGAAAAATGAAAGATGAAAAATGAAAAATGAAAAATGAAGAAACGAAATAACTAAAGCTATGAAGAAACTATTATTGGTAGCTGTAGCGCTGGTGGCGCTGATGGCTTGTAATCAGAAAAGCGGAGAGACCCAGGACCGCGGTCAGCGTCAGCAGGACTCTCTGAATCGTATCATCGAGCAGAAGAATAACGAGATCAACGATATGCTCTCCACCCTGAACGATATAGAAGACGGTTTCCGCGCCATCAACGAGGCCGAGAACCGTGTGACCATCGCCAAGAACGGGGAGGGCGCCTCGGCCAAGGACCGCATCCGCGACAATATGCAGTTTATTGCCGAGACCATGCAGCAGAACCGCGAGCTCATCAGCAAGTTGCGCAACCAGCTACGCCAGAGTACCGTGAAGACCGACGAGTTGCGCCGCACCATAGACAATCTCACCCAGCAGATGGAGGAGAAGAACGCCCAGATCCAGGTGCTGATGGCTGAACTGCAGGCCAAGGACGTGACGATAGGCGACCTGAATACGCAGGTCAGCGACCTCTCGTCGAATGTCAGTGCCCTGAAGGAGGAGACCACCCAGAAGAGCCAGACCATCAGCAGCCAGGACAAGCAGTTGAATACCGCTTGGTTTGCCTTCGGTACGAAAAAGGAACTGAAGGAGCAGCGTATTCTGGACGACGGTCAGGTGCTGCGCTCCAACTTCAACCGCGACTACTTCACGAAGATAGACATCCGTGTGGACAAGGAGATACGCCTCTACAGTCGCTCTGCCAAGGTGATGACCACCCATCCGGAGTCGGCCTATACCCTCACGCAGGATGCCAACAAGCAGTATGTGCTGCGTATCACCAATCCCCAGCTTTTCTGGTCAACCAGCAAGTATCTGGTGGTGCTCGTCAAGTAATGCTGTCGCTTTGTTGTGTTAAAAAAGGACGCATAAAAGCGTAATTTTTATAATTTTATTTGTTTTTTAACACAAAAAGTGTTACCTTTGCAACCTAACCTTTGTCAGGAGAAAGCCTCTTGGCTCGTAAAAACACGCATCTCATAGAAACCTCTTCTATATTAAGGTACGCGAACATTATAAAAATTAAATAACAAGAGAGTGTTTATGAAAGAAAGACTAACGATGTTTCTGACCCTTTTCTTGCTAAGCATAGGAGTGTCCTTTGCCCAAAACAAGATTACAGGAACGGTCTTGGAAGAAAACGGTGAGCCTTGTATCGGTGCGACCGTGGCCATCCAGGGTGAAAAGGCCGGCGTCGGGGTTACCGTTACAGACTTTGATGGCAAGTTCAGTCTGGCAGTACCTGCCGGCAAGAAACTTGTGATCAGTTACATCGGCATGGAAACACAGACCGTCACGCCCAAGAACGGGATGAAGGTGTACCTGAAAAACAGTGCAGCGTTACAAGAAATCGTGGTGACGGGTATGACCAAGATGGACCGTCGTATGTTTACCGGTGCCACCGACCAGATCAAGGCCGATGAGGCCATGATCAACGGTATGGCCGATATCAGCCGTTCGCTGGAAGGCCGCTCCGCCGGTGTCTCGGTGCAGAACGTCTCGGGTACGTTTGGTACTGCCCCGAAGATTCGTGTCCGTGGTGCCACGTCCATCTATGGCTCGTCCAAGCCCCTATGGGTGGTTGACGGCGTCATCATGGAAGACGTGACCGACGTGTCGGCTGACGCCCTCTCGTCGGGTGATGCCGAGACGCTGATCTCCAGTGCCATCGCCGGTTTGAACTCCGATGATATCGAGTCGTTCCAGATCTTGAAGGACGGCTCGGCTACCAGTATCTATGGTGCCCGCGCCATGGCCGGTGTGATTGTCGTCACCACCAAGAAGGGTAAGCAGGGTCAGGCCCACATCAGCTATACCGGTGAGTTCACCTCCCGTCTGAAGCCCTCCTATTCCACCTTTAACATCCTGAATTCCCAGGACCAGATGGGTATCTACCAGGAATTGAAGGACAAGGGTTGGCTGAGTCTCTCGTCCGTGCTCAACGGCAGTGACTATGGTGTATATGGCAAGATGTACGAACTGGCCAATACGTACAATCCTGCTACCGGCCAGTTTATGTTGGCCAATACCCTGGAGGCGCAGAGCCAGTATCTCCGCAATGCCGAGATGCGCAATACCGACTGGTTTGACGAACTCTTCTCGTCGGCCATCATGCAGAACCATTCCGTCAGTCTGAGCGGTGGTACGCAGAAGTCCAACTACTACGTCTCCATGTCGGCTATGCTCGATCCGGGATGGTATAAGCAGAGTGAGGTAAACCGCTATACCGCCAACATGAATGTGACCCACCGACTGTTGGACAACCTCTCGCTGAATCTGATAGGAGGTGCCAGCTACCGCAAGCAGCGCGCTCCCGGTACGTTGGGTCAGGACACCAATGTGGTGACGGGTGAGGTGTCGCGCGAGTTTGACATCAACCCCTACAGCTTTGCGCTGAACACGTCGCGTGCCTTGGATCCGCAGACCTATTACCACACCAACTACGCCCCCTTCAATATCCATAATGAGTTGGACAACAACTATATGGACCTGAACGTGGTCGATACCAAGTTCCAGGGTGAGTTGAAGTATAAGCCCATCCGCGACTTGGAGATCTCCCTGTTGGGAGCCATCAAGTATGCCACCACCTCTCAGGAGCATAAGATCAAGGACGGCTCTAACCAGGCAGCCACCTACCGCGCTATGGACAACTCACAGATCCGTAATGCCAACCGCTACCTGTACACCGACCCCGACGACCCCTATGCGCTGCCTGCCACGGTGCTGCCCTCGGGAGGTGTCTATCGCCGTACCGACAACCGTATGTTGAGCTATGACTTCCGTCTGACGGCCAACTACAACCATACGTTTAACAACGTACATATCCTCAATACCTTTGGAGGTATGGAAACCAACCGCATCGACCGTACCAAGACCAGCTTTACGGGATGGGGCATGCAGTACGACCAGGGTGAGACGCCCTTCTTCCTCTACCAGTACTTCAAGAAGCTGGCCGAAGAGAACAACGACTATTACTCGCTGGGCAATACCCATGTGCGGTCCGCCGCCTTCTTCGGCAACGTCACCTATTCTTATAATGGTAAGTACAATGTCAATGGTACCCTGCGCTATGAAGGTACCAACGGCATGGGTGAGAGCCGTCAGGCCCGCTGGTTGCCTACGTGGAACATCTCCGGTTCTTGGAATGCCCACGAGGAGCCTTGGTTTAAGAAGATCTTCTCGCCCGTCCTCTCGACGCTGACGCTGAAGACCTCTTACTCGCTGACTGCCGACCGTCCGCCGATGGGTTATGCCAACCCCACCGCCATCTTCATGGCCTACACCCCGTACCGTGCCGTGTCTAACGACCGTGAGACCGGTCTGCAGTTGTACGACCTGGCCAATGAGGAGCTGACCTATGAGAAGAAGCACGAGTTCAACTTCGGTTTCGATGCCGGTTTCCTGAACAACCGCATCAATCTGACCTTCGATATCTACACCCGTCGCAACTACGACCTGATAGGTCCTGTCACCACCCAGGGTGTCGGCGGCGCTACCATGCGTTACGCCAATATGGCCTCGATGAAGTCGTGGGGTGAGGAGGTCAGCATCACCACCAAGAACATCCTGCATAAGGACTTCAGTTGGGAGACCAACTTCATCTTCTCGCATGCCGGCAACGAGATTACCGACCTGAGGAGCTATTCCCGTGCCATCGGTCTGGTGTCCGGTAACGGCTTTGCCAAGGAGGGCTATCCCGTCCGCGCCTTGTTCTCCGTACCGTTTGTGGGTCTGACCAACGAAGGTCTCCCGATGTTCCTGAACGACAAGGGCGAGGTGACCACCACCGATATCGACTTCCAGACTGTGGGTAGCCACGACTACCTCATCTACGAGGGTCCCACAGATCCCACCGTAACGGGTTCGTTGGGCAACGTGTTCAGCTATAAGGGTTTCCGCCTGAATGTCTTCATCACCTATTCGTTCGGCAATGTGGTCCGTCTGGATCCCGTCTTCAAGTCCGTGTATAACGATATGACCTCGATGACCAAGGAGTTCAAGAACCGCTGGATGGTGCCTGGCGACGAGCAGACCACCAACGTGCCGGTCATCCTGAGCTACCGTCAGTATCACGACAACCTCTCGCTGACCTATGGCTATAATGCCTACAACTACTCTTCGGTACGTACCGCCAAGGGCGACTTCATCCGCATGAAGGAGATCTCGCTCTCCTACGACTTCCCGAAGCAGTGGCTGTCAAGTACTCCTATCAACAACCTCTCATTGAAGCTGCAGGCCACCAACCTGTTCCTGATCTATGCCGACAAGAAGCTGAACGGTCAGGATCCGGAGTTCTTCAATACCGGTGGTGTGGCTGCTCCCGTTCCCAAGCAGTTTACCATGACAGTAAAGGTAGGACTCTAACTGCTGAGATACCAAGAATAGTAAGGATTTTAGTTGAATAAGAAGTATGAAAAGATACAACCTATATATCATCTTGACAGCGTTCCTGGCTGTAGGGCTCTCCTCGTGCGACAAGTTCCTTGACGAGAAGCCCGACAACCGCATGGACCTGCACAGCAAGGAAGACCTGAGCCGTCTGTTGGTGGATGCCTATCCCATCATCTCGCCGGCCTATATCCTGGAGATGCGCTCAGACAATACCAATGAATATCATAATACCGCATGGGCCTCGCAAGGCCGTTTCCAGGAGCAGGCCTACAACTGGGAGACCATGACGGACGTCAGCGCTAACGACAATGCCCGCTACCTGTGGGACTCCAACTATCACGCAATAGCTGCTGCCAACGAAGTCATCAAGTTCGTAAAGGGCAAGGCCGTCGGCGAACAAGCTCAGTTTGATGCCCAGTTGGGCGAGGCCCTGCTGTGCCGCGCCTACTGTATGTTTGTCCTGGCCAACACCTTCTGTATGGCCTATGACGAGGCCACGGCCTCCCAGGAACTGGGTTTGCCCTATCCCCTGGAGCCCGAGTCGGTCGTGGGTGTGACCTATGAGCGTGGTACGCTGGCAGAACTCTACCAGAAGATAGACAACGACCTGCAGGAAGGTCTCGCCAAGGTAAAGAACGACTATGGCGATACGCCGAAGTTCCACTTCACCCAGCAGGCCGGCTATGCCTTTGCAGCCCGTTTCTACCTCTACTATCGTCAGTACCAGAAGGCCAAGGACTATGCCGGCATGGTGCTGGGCGATGCCCCCGCAGCTAAGTTGCGTGACTGGGCATATATGGCCGACCTGTCGCGTAACGCCAATGTCCAGGGTCTGGAGTATATCAGTACGAAGAGCCCTGCCAACCTGTTGCTGATGCTCTACAACTCCTACTGGCCGATGGTGCAAGGTTCCTATCTCTATGGTAAGCGCTATGCCCATGGTCAGCGCCTGTCCAACTACGAGACGCTGGAGTGCCGTGGCCCGTGGGGCGCCGGAGGCGGCAAGGACTCCAACGGCATGAACTATGCTATCTGGAAGAATACCGGTCTCTCGTGTGTCTTCATCAACAAGTTGGCCAACCTGCGCGAGGAAGATGCTGCCACCAACACCTTCCAGCCCCACATGGAGTTGCCCGTGTTCAGCACCGACGAGACCCTCCTGGTCCGTGCCGAGGCTAAGATTATGCTGGGCGACTATAACGGTGGCCTGCAGGACATCAATACCGAACTCACGAAGTTCCACTCCACGGCCAAGCAGATTTCCCTGGGCGATGTGCTGAGTTTCTATAACGACGCGACGGGTGTGAAATACTACACTCCGCTGAGTCCCACGCCGCGCAAGAAACTGCATACCTCGTTCACCATTGAGTCCACCCGTCAGGAACCCCTGTTGCAGTGCGTGCTCCAGTTGCGCCGTCTGCTGACCATTGGCGAAGGCCTCCGCATGCAGGACGTCAAGCGCTATGGCATCAAGATCTATCGTATCCGCCTGAACGAGTCGCAGGTGGTCGAGGCCGTGACCGACTCCCTGGTTCCCGGCGACAGCCGCTATGCTGCCCAGTTGCCGTCCGACGTTCTTTCTGCCGGTTTGCAGCCCAATCCGGTGGTCATTCCCGCATCATCTGTCGTAGAATATAAGGCCAAATAGAAGACTATGAAGAATCTGTATATCCTGTTTTTAGCCTGTGCCGTAGCCCTGGGGCTGGCATCCTGTTCCAAGGACGAGCCCTCCAGTGATAGCATCTTTAACCAGACTGCCCAGCGCGACAATCTGGACAACTGGCTGCTGATGAACTATACGTACCCCTACAATATCGACTTCAAGTACAAGATGGAGGATATTGAGAGTGACATGAAATACCACCTGGTGCCTGCCGACTCCGCCAAGTCCGCCAAGTTGGCCATCATCGTGAAGTACCTGTGGCTCGACGCCTACAACGAGGTCACCACGCCCGACTTCATCAAGGCCAACGTGCCGCGCCAGATCCACCTCATCGGTTCCGCAGCCTACAATGCTGAGGGAACCTTTGTGCTGGGTACTGCCGAGGGTGGCTATAAGGTGACCCTCTACATGGTCAACGAGTTGACACCCGCAATGCTGGCAGACTATGCCACTGTCAACGAGTACTACTTCCATACCATGCACCATGAGTTCACCCACATCCTGAACCAGAAGAAGCCGTACAATACCGACTACAACCGCATCACCGAGAAATACTATCTCAGCGGTGACTGGTATCAGTACGACGTCATGGAGGACCCCGTCGATCCCTACGCCCTGCATCGCGGCTGCATCACGGCCTATGCCATGTCTGAGGGTATCGAGGACTTTGCCGAGATGCTGTCGTGCTATGTGACGACGTCGCCCGCCGACTGGGAACTGATGATGCAGGAAGCCGAGAAGGGTGAGACCGGTCTCGACCTGGGCAAGAACATCACGGGTCGTACCTTACTCGAAGAGAAGCTGGCCATCGTTCGCGAGTATATGCAAGATTATTGGAATATCGACATCGACCGCCTTCGTTCCGCCGTCATGCACCGTGGTGCCGAACTTGGAACGTTGGATTTGGAAACATTAAACTAAGGAGGAAACGAGATGAAGAAACTGTTCATGAGTATATGCGTGCTGGCTGCGGCCCTGTCGCTGCAGTCCTGTCTGCACGACGATAATGAGGTGTTTGACACCCCTGCCGCTCAGCGCATCCAGCAGACTGTCGCTGAGCACAAACAGTTGCTGGAGTCCGCCTCCAACGGCTGGGAGCTGCACTACTATGCCGGTGTGGAGTATTCCGGTGCCGGCTACACCATGTTGATCCGCTTTGCCGACGGCAAGGCCCACGTGTCGTCCGATATGGCCGCCAGTACCAAGGTGTCCACCTCCAGCTATGACGTCATCAAGGACATGGGCCCTGTGCTGACTTTCAATACCTATAACCAGATTATGCACTTCCTCGCAGAACCCAACCAGGTCAATGTCGAGGGCGAGCAGGGCGACTATGAGTTCCTCATCCTCGAGGCTAATCAAGACTACATCCGCCTGAAGGGTAAGAAGTGGAAGAACGAGATGAAGATGACACGCATCCCCGATGGTGTCAACTGGAAGACCTACCTCGACGGAATCCGTGCCGTCAACAACAAGCTGTCGTTCATCTACGACAACAAGGTCAACGGTACCACTGTCAGCACCCTCTATCTGAGCAAGGACTCCCGCCGCATTGGTCTGACGGGAGAGAACCAGCCCGAGTCGGCTTATTATGTGACCAGCAAGGGCATCCACCTGCAGCAGCCCATCGATGTGGGTGGTGGCTGCATCATCAGTGACCTCGAACTGGACCCCGTCACCGGCGAGTTGAAAGCTCCCGGACAGAGTGCGCTGCAGATTGCCAAGTCTGCTGATGCCGCCAAGAATCTGGACCTCACGAAACTCTATGGTACGTGGGATGTCAACTGCGAGGTCCGTCTGGGCACCAAGAACGGTGGTGACGGCAGTGCCGGTCCCGCCAAGACGCTGAAGGTGAAGTTGGAGGATATCAAGAACGAGCTCGACGAACCCTACCAGTCCATCATCAAGGGTACCATCTTCAATGGGGATGACGAGTATCGTTTCTACCTCTATTATCTCCCCGAGCAGGGCCACCTGCGACTGGGCGAGAACAATGTGGCCGACCCCACCGGCAAGCTCCCCTATCTGGAGGTCGCCGGCCTGAGCAGTACGGGCAGCTTCACCAGCGTGTCCTTCACCTATGACCCCGCTACCGGTGTCCTGACCAATACCAAGACAGACAGTTCCGTGGCCTATATCTTCCTGGAGAAGGATGAGAACGGCGAGGAAGGCTATAACCTCTTCCTGTCTTTCGACAAATTCAACCAACTGACCAACCACACCACTAATTAGTACGTTGCTATGATGAAGAAACTATTCAGTATATGCGCTGTGGCCGTGCTGGCAGTAGCAGCACTGACGGCCTGCGGAGGCGACGACGCCTTCGAGGAGTATGTCAGCAGTGTCAAGGTGACTGCTGCCAACACCATTATCCCCGTGGATGGCGGCACGACCACCTTCACCGTGGAGGGCGACGGCCTCTCCGCCGCCTCGTCGGCCAACTGGCTGACCGTCCATGTCGATGGCCAGACTGTCACCGTAACTGCTGAGGCTAACCCCACGTCACAGTCTCGCAATGCCGTCGTGACCATCTCCGCCGCCAATGGCGACAAGTCCATGGTCAGCGTCACCCAGCAGGGCGTCATCACCTATGTCGGTGCCGACTCCGTCTTTGCCTTCGGCTATAAGGCCGTCGATACCGTGCTGGTCAATTACAGCAATGTGGCACTGACTGCCACGGCTTCCGACACGTGGATCCATGCCACGGCGGAGGGAAACCACATGCGGTTGTCCGTTGACAAGAACGATGGCAACTTCCGCAAAGGAACCCTCACCTTCTCCAGCAAGGCGTTCTCGCAGGTAATCAAAATCGTCCAGTTGGGCAAGTCCGACGCCTATTCCGTCACCAACCTCAAGAAGGCCGTCTATGAAGACGAGAAAGGCAAGAAGCACACTGTGGACATCACCATCACCGCCAGTGGCACCAATAAGTGGACCATCAGTGGTCTCGTTCCGGAGGGTGACATCGTCCTCAAGAAGAATACCATCGAGGAGACGACTTACTACTACATCGATCCCTTCTTCAAGATAGGTACCGTCACTGAGGGTGTCTCCACCTATACGCTGCGCTGCAACCTGAGTGCCTACGACACCAAGACCAATCTGCGTGCCGTTCCCCAGTCTTCCACCTCGTATATTGCCAGTCCCTCGTCCCACGAGTATCGCATCCCCTTCAGCCAGTGGAAGGTCACCAACCAGGTCGCCATCTACATGGAGTATGAGGCTCCGCAGAAGATTGGCTATGCCAAGGCGCTGCCCGAAGGCTATACCAGCGACGGCATCATCGTCTGCCGTTATACGGACTCGAAAAAGTTGGATGCCGCCTCCTTTAAAGATATCAAATATTATTTCCTGAAACTCAAGCTGATGTCTGAATAAGGCCCTCAGCCACGTCCATTCAGTCTTACAAACCATTCTGATTATGAAAAGACTAACAATCATATTGCTGACAGCCTGCATGGCAGTCCTTTCCTTTGCCCAGAAACCGACAGTGGCCACCCGCCTGCCGATGACCAAGCACAGCCAGGTTCGACCCGAGCGTTCCGCCCAGTCGTTCCGTGCCAGTGCCGCACCTGCCCGGGTTACCCCGCTGTTGACCCAACAGCCAGAAGGTACGGTGAAGACCTATAAGCGCTCCGGTAAGTGCTACTCTTACTATAGCGCCTATCAGGCCTATATGCTGGAAAACCAGATCGGCTCCACCAAGGTGGTCTATGATGCCGATGGTCAGACGGTCTATATCAAGGACCCCATCTGTCTGGCCTCGGAGGGTGCCTGGGTGAAGGGTACCATCAGTGGTAATACCATCACCGTGCCCCTCGGCCAGAGCATCGTGCATAACGACACCTATAATGCCGACATCGTCCTGGCTATGTGGAACGTAGAGCCCCAGGTCATCGGGTCCTATGTCCTGTTCACAAGGACCATGGCCACGTATGACCCCTCCGTCACGGAGATTACCTATACCGTGGGCGACGAGACGCTCACGCTCAATGGTACGACGGAGAACCATGTGCTGGGCGGTATGTGGAGCGATGACTTCTCCTTCACCGCCGGTGCCGAGTATGCTACCGTGCTGAACGAGTTTACCATCGAGGAGCCCGAGAAGATTGAGATTCCCAGCGACCTGACCGTTGAGGCCGCCACCTTCGCGTCTTATTCTACGGGCTACGAGGACGTCATCACGCAGCCTGTCAAGGTAGGCCTTTACGAAGATGCCGTCATGTTTGTCCAGGGTCTCGATCCCGAACTGCCCAACGACTGGGTCTATGGCGAGTATGACGCTGCCACCGGCAAGGTGACCTTCCCGCAACAGTATATCGGACTCTATGACGACCTGGAGTTCCACTACCTGAATGGTTTGACACAGGATCAGGAGATTGTCGATCTCGTGTTCTACTATAAGAAGGGCTCCGACGGCACCTTCGTCCTCACGCAGGACCAGTCCACCTCCTTCTTCTATGTCTTCAATACCGAAATCAACGACCTCATCCCCGCCTCCTACGGCTATAGCGGTGCCATTCATAACCTGAAACCCGCCGTGAAACCCGCTGGCGTGGAGATGAAGCTCTACTCCTTCGACTACCAGACCCGTAAGCAGGAGACTGTCAATAATCAGACCGTTTACAACTATTATGACCAGTCGCGCTCCGTCTATGTGGGCGTCCAGGGCGATAAACTCTATCTCCAGGGTGTTGCCGGCGCAGCCATGAGCAACGGCCTTCTGGTTGGTACCATCTCGGGCTCAACCGTCACGTTCTCCTCTCCGCAGGTGTTCTCTGACGATGCCCATGTGGTCTTCCTGGCCTATGATGTCGATAAGGCTGCCATGACCGACAAGGTGGTCTTCAACTACGACTCCGCCACTGGTCTGCTGACCCAGCAGGGCGAGAATGGTATGCTGGTCAACAATACCCTGCTGACCGACTCCTATTTCTATGAGGCCATCTTCCGTGCCAAGACCAGTCCCTTCAACGAGCAGGGCGTCACGCCTCCTGCCGGAGCCAAGGAGTCCAGTTATACCCTCAGCGTTCTCATGTCCGACCTGACGGGTAGCCGTTCCTGGAAGAACGCCTCCGTTGAGGCCCGCCTCGATGCCGGTACTGCCTCCATCTACCTCAAGGGTCTCTTCGAAGAACTGCCCGAGTCCTGGGTCAAGGGTACTGTCACCGAGTCTGGCATCGTCCTCGCCTCTGGTCAGTATCTGGGTATGTATGACGAGAGTGCGCGCTACTTCATTGGCTACGACGTCAACACGCAGGCTCCTGCCGACGTCACCCTCGTGCCCGTCGCTGGTGGTCTGATCTACCGTGGCGACATGCTGGGTCTCATGAGCATGGCACGCACCTCAGCCATTGGCTATCCCTATGCCTATAATGCCTTCTCGCTCAACGAGAAGTCCCTTTACGACCAGGTCACCGTACCCCAGTCGGCTCAGGTGAAAGACTATACCCTCGTCGCCAAGATGTCCGGTCAGGATGTCAATCCCGTGACGGTTCAGGTAGCCATCGACGGCACCGACGTCTATGTCCGCGACCTGGCAGCTCCCGTGGTGGCCCTCTATGCCTCTGTTCCCGAGTCGGGCTTCGACAAGCTCCCGGGCACCTGGGTAAAGGGACGTAAGACAGATACCGGTTTCGAACTGCCCACCCAGGCCATCGGCCAGCAACCCATCTATCTCATGGGACGCACCTCCTCGGGTGGCATGCGCGACGTGATCTCTTTCACCTACGATGCCACTACCGATACCTATAGCGCCGACTTCGTGGCCTACAGCACCACCTCTGCCGCCCTCTATCCCTATGGCTATATCAGCGATGTGAAGATCACCACCTCCACGACAACTGTTCCTACCCTCAAGGCCGATGTGCAGAACGATGATGCCTGGTACACCATCCATGGTCAGCGTGTTGCCCAGCCCACCCAGAAAGGCCTCTATATCCATCACGGCAAGAAGGTCATCGTGAGGTAAAGGTCTCCGACAACGATGAAATACAGGCATATTCACATCCTGGCAGCGCTTTTCCTCATCGTCGGTATGGCGATGCAGTTTGTGATGGCTTACAGACAGGTGATGCGTCACCAGCAGGAGAATGCCCGCCTGGAGAGTGACAGGAAAGTGATGTCCCACGAGTTGCAAATCGCCGTGAAGCGATATATCGACACTGCCGAACCTACGGACGACATCACACTGATGACCATCAGTAGGATGAGCGGCGTGCGTGCCCAGACCAATGACTGACACGATGGAACAGCAGCAGAAAGACGAACAGTATATGCGCAAGGCCCTCTGGGAGGCCCAGCAGGCCTTTGACGAGGGTGAGATACCCATTGGTGCCGTTGTGGTCTGCCAGGACCGCATCATCGCACGGGCCCACAACCTGACGGAGACGCTCCACGACGTGACGGCCCATGCCGAGATGCAGGCCATCACCTCCGCCGCCAACGAGTTGGGTGGCAAGTACCTCACCGACTGTACCCTCTATGTCACCGTCGAGCCGTGCGTCATGTGTGCCGGAGCGCTGGGCTGGAGTCAGGTGTCGCGGGTGGTCTATGGTTGTCGCGACGAGAAACGGGGCTACCACGACTATGCCCCCCGGGCGCTGCATCCGAAGTGTGTGGTAACGGGAGGTGTCTTGGAGGACGAGTGTCGCCAACTGATGCAGGACTTCTTTAAAGGCAAGAGATAGATGGAATTTCAGATCATACATATCGACGAGACGGACTCTACGAACCGTTGGCTCACCACCCAGGGCGACAGCACCCCTGCAGAGAACAAGGTCGTCTGGGCAGACTATCAGACGGCGGGACGAGGCTGTGGCACTAACCGGTGGGAGAGTGAGCGTGGCAAGAACCTGCTGTTTTCGATGCTGATACACCCCATCGACCTGCCTGCCAACCGACAGTTCCATATCTCCATGGCCGTCTCACTGGCTATCTGCGAGGCCCTGGGTCAGCATATCGGTGCCCTGAGCATCAAGTGGCCCAACGACATCTATTGGAAGAACGCTAAAATCTGTGGTATCCTGATTGAGAATACGCTGCAGGGTGACTGTATCAAGGACAGCGTCATCGGCGTGGGTCTTAATGTCAACCAGCGCCGCTTCCTGAGCGATGCCCCCAATCCGGTGTCGCTTTGGCAGATTTGCGGACGCGAGTTTGACCGCGAACAGCTGTTGCACGACATCCTGAACGCGCTGGACCACCACCTGTATCATGACGTCAAGGAGCAGTACTGCTCCCTGCTCTACCGTCGTCACGGCTACCACCCCTATGTCGATGACGAGAGCGCTTTCATGGCCGAGATCGTCGATGTGGAGGATGACGGCCACCTGCTGTTGCGCGACGACAGCGGACTGCTGCGCCGCTATGCTTTCAAGGAAGTACAATTTGTGATATAGGCCCCCTAAGTTAGGGGGTGACAGGGGTCTGAACAGGCGTAGATCCCTGCAAATAATAACAATAAAAAAGGTCTGGTATACGCTTGTTCAGACCCCAACCCCTAACTTAGGGGCTTAGAATATGGCAAGATTTAAAAGAATCCTTTTGAAACTGTCGGGCGAGAGTCTGATGGGCAAGCAGGGCTTCGGCATCGACCCTGAGCGGCTGAGTGACTATGCAGCACAAATCAAAGAGGTCAGTGAGATGGGTGTCCAGATCGGCATCGTCATCGGTGGTGGCAATATCTTCCGTGGCCTGTCGGGCTCACAGAAGGGCTTCGACCGCGTGAAGGGCGACCAGATGGGCATGTGTGCCACAGTCATCAATTCGTTGGCACTCAGTTCTGCATTAGGTGCCATTGGTGTCAAGAACAAGGTGCTGACGGCCATCCGCATGGAACCTATCGGCGAGTTTTACACCAAGTGGAAAGCCATCGAGGCCATGGAGGCCGGCTACGTCTGCATCTTCTCCGCAGGAACGGGCTCTCCCTATTTCACCACCGATACGGGCAGCAGCCTGCGTGGCATCGAGATCGAGGCCGACGTGATGCTGAAGGGCACGCGTGTGGATGGTATCTACACAGCAGACCCCGAGAAAGACCCCACCGCCACGAAGTTTGATGCCATCACCTATAAGGAGGTGCTGGCCCGTGGCTTGAAGGTCATGGACTTGACGGCTATCTGTATGTGTCAGGACAACAACCTGCCCATCTATGTGTTTAACATGGATGTTGTGGGTAATCTGAAAAAGGTCATGGCAGGCGAGGAGATTGGCACGTTAGTGCATAATTAGCTGTTGGCTACGCCTCCTCGAAATCTACGTATTCGCCATCGGAATCGTCGAAAATCTTACGGTTTTCACGCTTCTGGTGGCGATGTTCTATGATGGGTTCGTCGGAGGGTCGGTAGTCGCTCTCATAACCTCCCGAGGTACTTGACTCTCCCTGCGACTGTTGTGTCTGTTGCGATTGTTGCCTGTGGCTGTACTGCTGGCGCTGGCGCCTCGTTTCCTCGCGGTATTGGCGCGCCTGTTGCTCGGCAGCCTGTTCTACGGCATTCTGCATCTTCCGGAACTGCTTCAGGATGTAGCGTCCCGTCAACATCAGAACCAAGATGCCGAGGAAAAAGAAAAAGACAAGGATTTCTAGGATTGTATTCATGGCTTTTGGCAGTTGGCTATTGTTTATTGTAAACCGTGTGGATGACGGAGAGGACGACGTACCAGGCGATGATGGCTGCCAGTCCGATGATGCCCAATAGCAGGATGAGCGGTATGCACGTCAGCAGGAAGAGGTATTTCACCTCGTTGCCTTTCCATCCCCACGTCTTGAATTTCAGTGCGAACATAGGTACTTCGCTGACCAGCAGCCACGAGCTGACCAGTACCCCTGCCAGTATCATCCAGACGGCATAGGGTAGGGTGCTGATGCTGTTGCCCAGTCCCACGATGAGCGAGCCCCAGAACAGGGCGTTGGCCGGCGTAGGCAGTCCGATGAATCCCAAGGTCTGACGCTCGTCCAGGTTGAACTTCGCCAGGCGCAATGCCGAGAAGGCGGCGATGAGGAAAGCGAGGAAGGGAAGCCATACCAGGTGGATGTGGAACGAACTGAGATAGCTGAAGACGATGGCCGACGGTGCGAAACCGAAGGTGATGTCGTCAGCCAGCGAGTCGAGTTCCTTGCCGATGGGCGAGCTGACATGTAGCAGACGGGCCACCATGCCGTCGAAGAAGTCGAAGACGGCACCGAGGACGATGAACAATAGCGCCAGCTGGTAGTCGGCCTGGAAGGCATAATAGGTGGCGATGCAGCCTGATACGAGGTTCAGACACGTAATCGTATTGGGAATGTGCTTCTTAATCATAGGCGGTAGCAATCACTTATCACTCATCACTTATCACTCATCACTTTTTACGCCAGTTTGGCGATGACTGTCTGGTCGCCAGTGGTGGGCTGGTCCATAGTCACCGTGGCACGTGCCGTGATGGGCAGATAGACATCCACGCGGGAACCCAGTTTGATGAATCCTAAGTGTTCGTCGATGTAGCACTCCTCGCCGGCCTTGGCATAGGTCACGATGCGGCGTGCCATGGCACCGGCAATCTGGCGCACCAGCACCTCCTGGCCGTCGGGTGTCTCGATGACGATGTCGGCATGCTCGTTCTCTTCGCTGGCCTTGGGCAGCCAGGCCTTGTGGTAGTTGCCGTTGAAATGTTCCACAGACTTCACCTTGCCATCGACTGGAAACCAGTTGGCGTGGACGTTCAGCGGACTCATGAAGATGCTGATCATCAGTCGCTTGTCGTGGAAGTAAGTGTTCTCGTCCACCTCCTCAATGACCACAATCTTTCCGTCGGCAGGAGCGACGACCAGTTTCTCGGTGTCGCCGTTGAAGTAACGGATGGGACAGCGGTAGAAGTTCAGTGTCATCATCCATGCGGCCACCAGGACGCCACAGACGAAGGGCATGATGATGTGGCACGCCAGCGGACTCACCGCCATGAGCACATACCACAGTCCGGTGCAGATGGCCAGGATGATCAGGGCACTGTAGAACAGCTCTGATGTGCCCTCGCGGTGGATACGTATTTTCTTGAGTTTTTTGATTTTCTGTATTCTTTCTCCCATGAGATGGCTTGTAGTATGTATAATTTGTGTATGCAAAGGTACGAAAAAAAGTGAAAAGAGAAAAGTGAAAAGAGAATAATTTTGGAATTGCCCTTAATTATTATGAATTTTTTTGGTATTCTCGTCATTTTGCCGTATCTTTGAGGCTCAAAAATAGCAAAGGGAACAAAAAATGCAAGATTTCATACATCTCCATGTACATACTTATTACTCCATCCTGGACGGTCAGTCGAGCATCAAGCGCCTGGTGGACAAGGCTGTTGCCAACGGCATGCGGGGCATGGCTGTCACCGACCATGGCGACATGTTCGGTATCAAGGAATTTCATGACTACGTAGGAGGTGTCAACAAAAACCGCAAGAAGGAGGGCAAGGAGCCCTTTGTGCCTATCTTCGGTTGTGAGATGTATGTGTCGCGCCATGGTTCCAAGTCGCTCCGCAGGGGCAAGGAAGACCAGAGCGGCTACCACCTCATCGTGCTGGCCAAGAACTACCAGGGCTATAAGAACCTCATCAAGCTCGTCTCCCGCTCGTGGGTGGACGGCTACTATATGCGTCCCCGTACCGACCGTGAGGACCTCGAGCGCTACCATGAGGGTCTCATCGTCTGTTCGGCATGTATCGCTGGCGAGGTGCCCAAGAAAATCCTGGAGGGCGACATCGCCGGAGCCCGCGAGGCCGTGGAGTGGTACCACCGCGTCTTTGGCGACGACTACTACCTGGAACTTCAGCGCCACGAGGTGAAAGACCCTGCGCAGCGTGCCAACCGCGAGACCTTCCCCTTGCAGCAGAAAGCCAACAAGGTGCTCATCGAACTGGCCCGTGAGTATGGCATCAAACTCGTCTGTACCAACGACGCCCACTTCGTTGACCAGGAGAATGCCGAGGCCCACGACCACCTGTTGTGTCTCTCTACCGGCAAGGACCTCGACGACCCCACGCGCATGCTTTACAGCAAGCAGGAGTGGTTTAAGACCCGTGAGGAGATGAACGACGTGTTCAGTGACATCCCCGAGGCGTTGTCGAATACCTGCGAGATTCTCGACAAGGTCGAGATCTACAGCATCGACCACGACCCCATCATGCCCTTCTTCCCCATTCCCGAGGAGTTTGGTACCGAGGAGCAGTGGCGCCAGAAATTCACCGAGGAGCAGCTCTATGAGGAGTTCACGCGCGACGAGAACGGCGAGAACCCGCTGCCCCGTGAGGAGGGTGAGAAGAAAATCAAGAAACTCGGTGGCTACGACAAACTCTACCGCATCAAGTTCGAGGCCGACTATCTGGCCAAACTGGCCTATGAGGGTGCCCACCGCATCTATGGTGAGCAGCTGTCGAAGGAAGTCGATGACCGCATCCGCTTTGAGTTGCACATCATGAAGACAATGGGTTTCCCGGGCTACTTCCTCATCGTCCAGGACTTCATCAATTCCGCCCGCGACGAACTCGGCGTGATGGTGGGTCCGGGTCGTGGCTCCGCAGCCGGTTCGGTGGTGGCCTACTGTCTGGGCATCACCAAGATCGACCCGCTGAAGTACGACCTGCTGTTTGAGCGTTTCCTGAACCCCGACCGTATCTCGCTGCCCGATATCGATACCGACTTCGACGACGACGGCCGCGGCAGGGTCCTCAAGTGGGTTGAGGACAAGTACGGCCACGAGAACTGTGCCCACATCATCACCTATGCCACCATGGCCACCAAGAACTCCATCAAGGACGTGGCCCGTGTGGAGAAGGTGTCTATCGCCGAGTCCAACCGTCTGTGTAAGGCCATCCCCGACCGTCTGCCCGATGTCGATGGCAAGACGCCGAAGATGAATCTGGTGAACGCCATCAAGGCCGTCCGTGAGTTGCAGGAGGCTGAGGCCAGCAACGACCCCGCCCTGCGCAATACCATCAAGTATGCCAAGATGCTGGAGGGTACCGTCCGTGGTACCGGCATCCATGCCTGTGGCTTCATCATCTGCCGCGACCCGATATCCGACTGGGTACCCGTCAGCACCGCCGACGACCCCGACTTCAAGGACCAGAAGACCAACTGCACACAGTATGACGGACACGTCATCGAGTCCACCGGACTCATCAAGATGGACTTCCTGGGTCTTAAGACGCTCTCAGAGATGAAGGAGGCCTGTGCCGTCATCAAACAGACGCGCGGCATCGATGTTGACCTCGACCACATCCCCATCGACGATCCCAAGACCTTCGAACTCTACCAGCAGGGCCGCACCATCGGCACCTTCCAGTTCGAGTCTGCCGGTATGCAGAAATACCTCCGCGAGTTGAAGCCCACCGTCTTCGAGGACCTCATCGCCATGAACGCCCTCTACCGTCCGGGACCTATGGGCTATATTCCCCAGTTCATCCGTCGTAAGCACGGCGAGGAACCCATCACCTACGACATCCCCGTGATGGAGAAGTACCTGAAGGACACCTACGGCATCACCGTCTATCAGGAGCAGGTCATGTTGCTGTCGCGCCTGTTGGCCGACTTTACCCGCGGTGAGAGCGACGCCCTGCGCAAGGCCATGGGTAAGAAGAAGAAAGACATCGTCGATGCCATGAAACCCAAGTTCATCGAGGGTGGTCAGAAAAACGGCCACGACCCCAAGGTGCTCGACAAGATTTGGGGCGACTGGGAGTCGTTTGCCTCCTATGCCTTCAATAAGTCGCATGCCGCCTGCTATTCGTGGGTAGCCTACCAGACGGCCTACCTCAAGGCCAACTACCCCGCCGAGTTCATGGCCGCCATCATGAGTCGTCGCCGCGACCAGATTACCGAGATTACCAAACTGATGGACGAGTGCAAGGCCATGAAGATCGCCACGCTGGGTCCCGACGTCAATGAGTCGTTCCTGAAGTTCGGTGTCAACAAGAAGGGCGAGATCCGCTTCGGACTGGCCGGCATCAAGGGTCTGGGTGACAATGCCGCCGAAGCCATCATCCGCGAGCGCGAGGAGAACGGACCCTTCAAGGACATCTTCGACTTCGTCCAGCGTGTCAGTTTCCAGAGTGTCAACCGCAAGGCCTATGAGGTCCTGGCGCTCAGTGGCGGTCTCGACTCCTTCGGACTGCGCCGCGAGGACTACTTCGCCCAGAATGCCAAGGGCGAGTCATTCCTCGATATCCTCCTGCGCTATGGTCAGCTCTATCAGAACGAGAAGCAACAGGCCCAGAACTCGCTGTTCGGCGATGAGGGCGTCGAGATACAGACCCCTTCCGTGCCCACCTCCACCGTGCGCTGGAGCGACATCGAGCGTCTGAACAAGGAACGCGAACTCGTCGGCATCTACCTGTCGGCCCATCCGCTGGACGAATACAAGATTGTCCTCGACAACCTCTGCAACACCCGTTGTGAAGAGTTGAGCGACATCTCCCAGCTCGCCGACCGTGAGGACGTCATCCTCGGCGGCATCGTGACAGCCGTCCGGACGGGAGTCACCAAGAACAACAAACCCTTCGGCATCGTGACGCTCGAAGACTTCAAGGGCTCCGGTGAGTTGCCCCTCTTCGGCGACGACTGGGGCGTACGCTCCGGGTTCTTCACCGTCGGCGCCTCCGTCTATGTGACGGGAAAGATGCAGTCGCGCTTCCAGTACAATGCCGATGGTCCCAAGGAGTTGAAGGTCTCCAATGTGGAGTTCCTGCAGGACATCAAGGAGCGTGCCATCGAGCGCATCACCATCTCCCTGCGTTCCGAACTCCTCGACGAGCAGATCGTGACGGAGCTCTGCGAACTCATCGACGAGCACCCCGGCAAGACGCAGCTGTTCTTCCAGCTCCACGATGCCACGGGCAAGAAACACGTGCTGCTGAGGAGCTGCTCCAAAACCATCGATGTGCGCCATCCGCTCATCAACTACATCGAGGAGACCGAGGCGTTAGACTATAAAATCAATTAATACAATATTCATCCTTTTAACAATTACCATTATGGAAGTAACAATCACCAACGAGAATTTTGAGAGTCTGAAGAATGGCGAACTGCCTTTGGTCGTGGATTTCTGGGCCACCTGGTGCGGTCCCTGCCGTATGCTGGCTCCCGTGATTGCCGAACTGGCCGAGGAGTATGCCGGAAAGTTGGTCGTCGGCAAGTGCGACGTCGAAGAGAACGAGGACATCGCCATGGAGTATGGCATCCGCAACATCCCCACCGTGCTCTTCTTCAAGAACGGCCAGGTCGCCGATAAGATGGTGGGTGCCCAGCCCAAGGCCAAGATCCAGGAGAAGATCCAGGGTCTGCTGTAAGGAGTCTCTGACCACGAAACCATCAGTGCTATGGCCAGTATTGACGACGAGCTGCTGCTCGATGCCGAGGAGGACCAGCGCGAGGCGCAATGGATTCTCACCCAGTTGTCCACGGAGCTGAAGGAGCGTTTCACGACGGACGACATCCTGCAACTCATGGACTATATCGTAGATTACTACTACGAGAGTGGCGTTCTCGACCTGGATAATGACGATGTGGAGATAGACCTCGAGGAGGTCGCTGCTGCCGTCTGCCGGAACGTGCAGAAAGACAGTGGCGTGAAATACCGTCCGGAGGATGTGTTCTTCATCGTCCAGGCCGATTTGGACTATCAGGAGCAGAACCTCTAAAAGCTGACCGTTCTGCTACCGTCTTTTTGCTCGGTGATGCTGACACGTACGGCATCATCGGGCAAAATGTCTTCTATCAGCTCGGGCCACTCGATGAAGCAGAGCGCTCCCGAGTAGAAATAGTCTTCATAGCCCATGTCATAGACCTCCTCCAACTTCTTGATGCGGTAGAAGTCGAAGTGGTAAATGGGGACCCCGGGGGAGGTATATTCATTGACAATGGCGAAGGTGGGTGAGGTGATGACGTCCTCGACGCCTAAGGCCTCACAGACGGCCTTGACGAAGGTTGTCTTGCCGGCACCCATCTTGCCGTAGAAGGCAAAGATGCGGCGCTCGCCGATGTGGTTGATAAACTCGCGGGCTGCCTCGCTGATATGGTCTAAGTCCTGAATCTCTATGGTCATGGCTTTATCGTTTTCTTCCTTTGAGGTTGATAATGGGGATAATCATCTCCTCCATCGAGATACCGCCGTGCTGGAACGTGTTGCGATAGTAGGAGACGTAGTAGTTGTAGTTGTTGGGATAGGCGAAGAAGTCGTCGCCCGTGGCAAAGACGTAGCTCGTCGATAGGTTGGGGGCGGGGAGATGGGCCTTCTGCGGGTCCTTGATGACGAAGAGGTCCTTCGAGTCGTAGGCCAGGTTCTTGCCCAACTTGTAGCGCAGGTTGGTATTGGTGTTCCTGTCGCCGATGATCTTCACGGGATTGGTGGCACGGATGCTGCCGTGGTCGGTGGTGATGATGACGCGGTAGTCGCTCTGTGCCAGCAGGCGGAACAGGTCGGCCATCGCCGAGTGGCGGAACCACGACAGCGTGATGCTGCGGTATGCCGACTCGTTGCTGGCCAGCTCGCGGACCATCTTCGACTCCGTACGGGCGTGTGAGAGCATGTCGATGAAGTTGAAGACCACCACGTTCAGGTCGTTCTTCTCCAGACTGGCCAGCTGCTGCACCAGTTTCTCGGCCTCCTGCGAGGTGTTGATCTTGTGATACGAGAAGGTGTCCTTCCTGCGGTAGCGTTCTATCTGCGTCTGGATGAGGGGACCCTCGTTGAGGTTCTTGCCCTCCTCCTCGTCCTCATCGACCCACAGGTCGGGAAACATCTTGGCAATCTGGACGGGCATGAGTCCCGAGAAGATGGCGTTGCGCGCATACTGTGTCGCTGTGGGCAGGATGCTGCAATAGACGTCCTCGTCGATGTCGTAGAGGTCGCCAATCTCGCGCTCCAGCATCTTCCACTGGTCGTAGCGGAAGTTGTCGAGCACGATGAGAAACACCTTCTCGCCCTCGTTCAGCACCGGGAAGACCTTGGTCTTGAATAGCTCGTTGGAGAGCATGGGAGCAACCCCTCCCGGCCTCCCCGAAGGGGAGGAGGGCCTACCGGATTCCGAAGTCCGCAGGCACTCCCCTCCTTTGGAGGGGCTGGGGGAGGTGCCCACCCACTCCATATAGTTTTTCTTGATGTATTTCGCAAATCCGATGTTAGCCTCCTTCTTCTGCATCTCCAGCATCTCCGTCATCTGCGAGTCTGTGGCGCTCAGTTCCAGTTCCCAGCGCACCAGACGCTTATAGACGCGTGTCCAGTCGTCCCACGTCCGACAGTCCATAATCTGCATCGACAACTGCTGGAACTGTTGCTGGTAACCCGTCTGTACGGTCTCCGTGACGATCTCCCTGCGGTGGATGTTCTTCTTCAGCGTCAGCAGGATCTGGTTGGGGTTGACGGGTTTGATGAGGTAGTCGGCTATCTGCTGTCCGATGGCCTGGTTCATGATGTCCTCCTCCTCGCTCTTCGTCACCATGACGACGGGCACCTGCGGGGTGATCTCCTTGATGCGCTGCAGGGTCTCCAGACCGCTGAGGCCGGGCATCATCTCGTCCAGCAGTACCAGGTCGAAGGTACGCTTGCTGCACTCCTCGATGGCGTCGGTGCCATTGGTCACGGTGACTACCTCGTAGCCTTTCTTCTCCAGGAACAACAGGTGGGCGCGGAGCAGTTCCATCTCATCGTCCGCCCAAAGCAGCAATCCATTATTCATATGTACAATATATCCCTAATCACTTATCACTAATCACTTATCACTAGGGCTTCAGCCCGCTCAGCCCGCTCATCTCCAGAAGTCATCGTCAAACTCCGGATACCCCGTGTTCTGCTGCTGGGGAGCATCGTTCAGCAGCGGGTCGCCCGTAGGCTGCGGCTGCCCGTTTTCGTTTTGGTTATCGTTACCGTTGTCGTCTTCTTCCTCCTCCTGGACGATGGTCTCCGGCTCTTCCAGCAGCGGGTCTTCCGAGATGCTGATGGGTGCCAGTTGCTGGTTGAAGAACACCTCATAGTCCTTGTAGCTGAAGGCGGTACCCAGCAGGGGCAGGTTCTTCTCGCTCACGATGAGACTCCTGCAGGGCCGTAGCATGAGGGCCATGGCGGGGTCGGCATACAACTGGCGGGCATACTGCTGGGCCTCGTCGTAGTTGAGGAATCCGCTGATGAGCATGCGCGACAGTCCGTGCGGGTCCTGGTCGATAGTGATGTCGAAGTTACGCACCAGGAAGTTGCTGAAGTTATACTTCGCCATCTCGTAGAGCAGCTGGTGCTCCCAACGGGTGGACGACGTCTCTGCGACCTGTTGGTTCAGCGAGTCGGGCTGGTAGGCCAGGAGGAAGATGTAGTTCGTGTTGCGCTCCAGACTGAGTGTGTCCGTCAGCGTGGAGTCCTGGCCGGCTTCCGTCGTACGGCGCGACCAGATGTCGTTGATGTCAAACTTACCGCCGTGCAGGCGCCGTCCCTGTTGTACGCCGCGGATAATCATGCCGGCCAGTTCGGTGACCTCGCTCTGGGGGTACTTCTCCACCACCTCGCTCAGGCGTTCCACGCAGCCCTTGCCGTCGCCCTCGTTCAGCAGGCTGAGACCTTCGATGAAGAGGAATTTCGGACGGTGCTGACCCAGCGGGAAATGGCTCTCCGCGAAGGCGTTGTTGTATTTCACCTCCTCATAGCGGTCGCCCTTGAAGGCGTCATAGGTGGCGGCATATAGCGAGTCCTCGATGTGTACGCCGAAGCGTTGGTTGTAGGCGAAGTCGGGGTCGCTGAGCAGGGTGGTCCACTCGCTCTCGGGATAGTCCTGTCGCAACATGGCCAGACAGTGGGCGGCGTCCTCGGGGCGTCCCTGTCGTGAGAAGATGAGGAACAGGTGGTACCAGCTCTCGTCGTTGTGCTCATAGTCGGCATACTGGCTGGTCAGTCTGCTCAGCGCCTTCTCGCTCAGTCGCAGGTTGTCGAGTTTGTCCTTGAAGATGATGCCCGAATGGAACAGGCCGTCCTTGATCAGGTTGTCGCTCTCGGCGAGCTGTTCCTCGGTGAAGGGTATCTGTGCCAGGTAGTACTCCCGCTTGTGGGGGTCCAGGGCACTGCTGTCGGCGGCGGCCTCCTCGGCGTTCTCGTCGCCCTTGGCGCTCTCGTCACCCGCGGGTGCTGCGGTGGCGTCGGCAGGCGGCGTATCGCCCTCGGCAGTCTCCTGGGCGCTGTCCTGCATGGCGTCCAGGGATGCTCCTACCACCGTCTTGTTCAGTCGCTGCCAGTTGTCCTCGTTCTCACGCTTGCCCCACAGTCGCTGGAAGGTCTGCTTACCCTGCGTGATGGCTTGCTGGTTATAGAAGTACCAGGCTCCCGAGACTCCCATGCCGGGTTGTGGCGCGGGGGTCTTCTCGGTCGAGGGCCGCAGACTCTGCTGGCTGTTCTTGGCCTCCTCGCGTTGCAGCACCTGGTCGGCCTCCTCGGCCTCGCGGGCGCGCTGTTCTTCTTTCTCTTTCTTGATGAGGTCTTCGATGACCTTGTCGATCACCTTGTTGCGCTCCGCCTCCGGCATCTGGGCCAGACGCTGCAGCGAGTCCTGCAACTCCACCGCCGTGGTGTAGGGCGCCAGTTCGTCGAGCACCTTCGAGCGCTCCGCCAGTTGCGGATAGTCCTTGCGGTCCTTGTCCAGCAGACCGATGGCCTCGCCATAGCAGCGCTGGGCATCGGCATATTTCTCGCGGTCCCAGTAGAGGTTGCCCAGGGTGAGCAGCAGCACGCCCTTCTCGATGCCGTTGCGTGTCGATTGCTTGGCACCCTCCTCGTAGGCCTCGATGGCCTGTAGCGTGTCGCGCTGCGTCATATAGACGTTACCCATGGCGTAATACACCTGGTCCAGGTAGTCCTTGTTGTTGTCCGACCGGGCCATGCGCTTCAACTTGCTGATCTTGCGCTTCGTGTCGCTGGCGGGCATCACCTCCGTCTGGGCGATGCGGGCGTTGAACTCCAGTTCGTAGGGTGGATTCAGGCGGATGACGTGCTGGTACGACTTGTAAGCCTCCGTCTTACGGTCCAGCAGGGTCTGCAACTGTCCCATGAGAAACCACTCGCGGGCTTTCTGCTTGCGGCGGCGCTCGTGCTTGATGACCTTCTGCAGGTATGGCACGGCGTCGGCATACTGCTGGCGACGGATGTAGTAGTCGGCATAGGTGTAGTCCCAGTCCTTCACGGCGCGGTAGTGCATGCTGTCGCGACGCTGTTTGACGATGATGTCCTCGGCGTCGTACAGCCAGTCGAGCTCCACATAACTCTTGGCCTGCCAGGCGCGGGCGATGCCCAGGATGGCGGGCTGCGTCTGGTAGAGGCGTGCCATGTACGAGAATGTCGCCGCGGCCTCCTCAAACTGTCCCTGCTGGAACTGCGACTTACCCAGCAGCAGCCAGGCATGCCACAGGAAGGGGTTGTACTCCCTGCGGTTCAGCCACTCGATGTCCTTCTCGGTCTTGCGGCGTCCCTTGTTCCATTCGGGTCGTTTCTTGATGCTGTGCAACTTGATGGTCTTCTCCGACTTCTCGATGGCCCTGTCGAAGTTGCCCTTGCCCAGGTCACGGCTCTTTTTGTTGCCGACGGTATATAGGGGGATGAGTTCCGTGCAGTTATCCTTATTGCCGTTCTCCTTCTCGATGCTACCCTCTATGAAGGCCTGCGAACCGTTATAGTATGTGTTATAGCGTGCCGTAAACGACTGCCACCAACGGCTCTTCGCCGTATTGTGCTTCGTCGAGCAGCCACTGAACAGCATCATGGCTGATGCAACAAGTATGATGATAGCTGTAAGGTGGTGGCATTCCTCAGCCTTCAGTCTTCTTCCCTCTTCCTTCTTTAACTCCCTTAACTCCTTTAACTCCTTTAATTTACACTCGCTCCTGCTGGTGCACGAGGCGCAGTCGCCCTCCTTGGTGACGATAGGCTCGTCCTGGCCCCCTATGGAGAACAGGGCAGCAATGGCTCCTAAGACCACCAGCGACACGACGACTATCAGCACGAACTGCATATATCACTCATCACTCATCACTTATCACTCATCACTTTTCACTTATCACTTTTCACTAGGGCGAAGCCCGCCTCTAAAAGGTCTTCCCAGAACCTCGGATACGACTTCGTCACCACCTGCGGCTCGTTGATCGTCAGTCCCTCTAAGCGCAGCGCTAAGGGTGCAAACGCGAGTGCCATGCGGTGGTCCTCGTACGTGTCAATCGTGATGTCGGCGGCGGGTTCACAACGCTCTCCGTTCCAGTAGAGCTCCTGGCCGTCGATGTCGTGGAGCACGTAGCCCAACTTACGCATCTCGGTCTTCATGGCCTCGATGCGGTCGGTCTCCTTGATTTTCAGCGTTGACAGTCCGCGGAAGTGGAACGGGATGCCCATCAGCGGACAACAGGCGATGAACGTCTGTGCCAGGTCGGGCGAGTTGACGAAGTCATACTCCAGGCGCGACACGCAGTGCTGCGCATGGCGCAGCGTCACCGTGGTGGGAACCCCCGGCTCGCGGGTCTCGAACGTCGTCCGTACCCCCAGCAGGTTGAAAATGTGGCGCACGCTGGAGTCGCCCTGTTTCGAACCGTCCATCAAGCCCTCCAGTCTGACCTCGTCGTCCATGTTCTGCGACAGGGCGATCATCTCATACCAGTAGCTTGCGGCACTCCAGTCGTTCTCGATGTAGTAGGGACGAGGCTGGTAACCCTTGGGCTTCACCACGATGGTGTTGTAGTCGCTCCATTCGGCATCGGCGCCAAACTCCTGCATCGTCCATAGCGTCAGGTCGATGTAGGGCCGCGAGATGAGGTCACCCGTCAGCCGTAGCGTCAGACCCTCACGCAGCGTGGGACCGATGAGCAGCAGGGCACTGATAAACTGCGAACTGATGTTCCCCGGCACCTCCAGCCAGCCGCCCTCCAACTGGCGACCCTTGATGCATAGTGGCGGAAAACCCTGTTCCCCGGCGTACGTGATGTCGGCACCCAACTGTCTGAGGGCGTCCACCAGCACGTGGATGGGACGGTGCCGCATGCGCTCCGTACCCGTCAGCACATGCTCCTCGCCGACCTTGGTGGCCAGCAGGGCCGTCATAAACCGCATCGCCGTACCGGCGGCCTTGATGTCTATCTCGTAGGGGTTGTCCTCCAGTGCCCTGATGATGACGTCCGTGTCGTCACAGTCCGACAGGTTCTCAGGCACGCTGCCACCTCCGCAGAGGGCGTGGATGATGAGTGCACGGTTCGAGATACTCTTCGACGCCGGCAACTGGGTAGTATGGTTCAGACGCCTCGGCGCCGTAATATGGTATTGCATCCTATCTTCTTATCACTTATCACTTATCACTTATCTAAAGATAATAACGTCACAAAGGTACTAATTATTTGATGATTACCCAAGGAAATAACATAAATTATGGCTTTTCTCAATAAAAAACAGGCGGAAAATTTGCAAGTTTCGAAAAAACTACGTACCTTTGCACCCGCAATTCGCAAGAAGCGCATTTTTATTGTTCGGGATTTAGCGCAGTTGGTAGCGCACACGTCTGGGGGGCGCGAGGTCGCTGGTTCGAGTCCAGTAATCCCGACAGAACAGAAAGAGGTTGACATCAGTCAGCCTCTTTCTCGTTCTGTTACTCATCACTACTACCTGCGGTAGCAATTTATCACTTATCACTCATCACTTTAAACACTCGCAGAGCCGCAGAGTACACAGAGTTTTCGCCGAGGAATATAAAAAACTCCAAAAACTCCTTTTCTCTGAAAAAAAACAATCACTCCGCGTGCCCTCCGCGTTCTCTGCGGCTCTGCGCGAGAAAAAAATCCGCACGAGGTCTCTCCCCGTACGGATTTTCCTAGAACTATGGGCGTTTCAAATCATGTACCGACTTATCCCTCCTTTCTGCGGTAGCAATTTATCACTGATCACTCATCACTTATCACTCATCACTCATCACTTATCACTAGGCCGAAGGCCGCTTAAAACGGTCCGTGACCCAAGCATGACGTGGTTCCCATGGCGGTCAGTGCCGCGGTGATGGCTGCTACGGCCATCTTCAGAGTGCACAGCGGAGCCCCTACTGTGCACTTCCGAGTCCGCAGGAGATAGTGCGGCTGTCCGACCAGATTATCGGCGAGGGTCTGCGCATGCTGAACGAAGCGGCTGAGGACACGCTGACGGCGACGCAGGTGGCGTAGAGAATGGCGGGCTAAAGCCCTAGTGAAAAGTGATAAGTGATGAGTGATAAGTGATGAGTGAAGAGTGATGAGTGATAAGAAATCCGCCCGTGGTTTCCCACAGGCGGATTCTTATTAATTGTGTCCTCGTCGGATTAGTTCTCGGGGTCGCCCTCATAGTGGAAGGGCTTGAGGGCGGGGTTCTCGCCCATGTAGTTGTCGTGGAGCGACAGGGTGTCAAGGATGGGTTGGCCACCGAGGCGCTTGTTGTAGTCGCTGCGCACGGGACCCGTGGAGAGTACCATGTCCTGATAGCGGATGGTGGGGATGACGTAGCCGAAGATGCCGATGCCGATGCGGACGCCCTGGGGATGCATGTTGTTGTGAAGCAGTACGGTCTTGTAGCCCAGGTGGCTGTGGATGGCATAGGTGTTGTACTTCAGGTAGGCGGCGAGCAGCTCTTTGTTCATGTGGGTAGAGTCGGCCTCGGTGAAGATGTGGCTGAAATTGCTGACGCTCTCATCGAGGATGTCGTTCTTGTCGGGCTCGGGGTCGAAGAGGCACTCGCGGATGGCATCGTCCATCTCGTAGCTCATCTCGTCGTCGGAGGGTACGGAGATGACGGCTATGATGAAGAGGACAAAGAGAATGCCGCCCAGGATGATGAGTTTGCCTAGACAGCTGTGGTAGAACTGCTCGAAGAGGGTTTCTTTCTTATAAACGTTTCTGTTGAACTGATCCATAGTGAATGTTGAATGTGGAGTGAGGAGTGTGGAGTGAGGAGTGTGGAGTGAGGAGTGTGGAGTGAGGAGTGTGGAATGTGGAGTGTGGAGTGTGGAGTGAGGAGTTAGAGTTTGGAGTTGCTGTGGATGAGGTTCATGAACTCCTGGCGGGTCTTGGCCTGGTTGAAGGCACCGCTGAACTCGCTGGTGGTGGTGATGCTGTTTTGCTTCTCGACGCCGCGCATCTGCATGCACATGTGGCGGGCCTCGACGACGACCATGACACCCAGGGGGCGGAGGGTCTGTTCGATGCACTCTTTGATCTGCAGCGTCATGCGCTCCTGGACTTGCAGGCGGTGGCTGTAGATATCGACGACACGGGCTATCTTGGAGAGTCCGGTGATGGTGCCGTTGGGGATGTAGGCCACGTGGACCTTGCCGTAGAAGGGCAGCATATGGTGTTCGCAGAGGGAGAAGAAGTCGATGTCCTTGACGATGACCATCTGCGAGTAGTTTTCTTTGAAGAGGGCGTCGCGCAACACCTGATGGGCGTCCATTCCGTAGCCACGGGTCAGTACCTGCATGGCTTTGGCGACGCGCAGGGGGGTCTTCTGGAGCCCCTCGCGTGTGGGGTCTTCGCCCAGAAGCTGGAGAATCTCTCGATAGCGGTCTGTCAGCTGGTCGAGACCTTCGCGGAATATTTCGTTTTCAGGATACATTTTCGAGGAGTGTGGAGTGTGGAGTGAGGAGTGTGGAGTGTGGAGTGTGGAGTGAGGAGTGTGGTCAATAATTGACGATGATTTTGCCCTTGACGATGGAGCACTGGGAGAAGCCCATGTTCTGGAGGGTTACCAACATCTGGTGGGCCTCCTCGTAGGTGCGGTAGTTGCCGACGCGGCAGATCCACCGCGGGGAGTAGAAGTGGACATAGACGGGCACGTTGGGGAACTGCTGTTTGATGGCGTTACGCGTACCCTCGGCTTTCTGGCGGTCGGCACGCGAGTTGCCACCGGCAAAGGCCTGGACGCGGTAGCCCGTCACCTTGTAGCTCTGGGTCTTCTTGACTGTCGTGGTATCGACCGTCTCCGTGGTTGTGGCGCCAGGGGTAGGCGATGTTGTCGGCGTGGTGGCGGCTGTGGCCTTGCCAGCCAGTGGGGCCTGGTTGACCAACCGGTCGATGCTGTCGCTCTGGTGGATGGTCACGGTGCCTTGTCCGGCAACAGGCTTCTGCAGTCGCTGGGTGAACGTCTGTGCCCCTGCGGGGATAGATGACAAATGATAAATGATAAATGATAAAACTATCACCTTCATCCATTTGCTATTGGTTCGAAATAAACTCGTTGTCATAATCATACCACTTACCACTTATCACTTATCACTGTTCACTGTTCACTAGTGCGTAGCCCGCTTATTTCCACGCGTCGATGATGCCCTTGAAGTCGGCACACTTCAGCGAGGCACCGCCGATGAGGCCACCGTCGATGTCGGGCTTGGCAAACAGCTCGGGGGCGTTGCTGGCCTTGCAAGAGCCACCATAGAGGATGCTGGTGTTGTCGGCAACCTCCTGGCCGTACTTGGCGGCGATGACGCTGCGGATGTGGGCGTGCATGTCCTGAGCCTGCTCGGCAGTGGCGGTCTTGCCGGTACCGATGGCCCAGACGGGCTCGTAGGCTACGATGATGTTGCTGAAGTCCTCGGCGCTGAGGTTCATGATGCTACCCTCCATGGCCTCTTTGACGCAACGGTTCTGGATGCCGGCCTCGCGCTCCTCGAGGACCTCGCCGACGCAGAAGATGACTTTCAGGCCGTTCTTGATGGCCAGCCGTACCTTGGTTTCCAGCTGCTCGAAGGTCTCGTGCTGGTAGGCACGACGCTCGGAGTGCCCGAGGATGACGTACTGGGCACCGGTGCTCTTGATCATCTCGGCGCTCACCTCACCCGTGAAGGCACCCTTCTCCTTGTCGGCGCAGTTCTCGGCACCCAGACCGATGAGGGCGGGGTCGATGACCTGGGCTACGGAGGCCAGGTGGATGAACGGCGTGCAGATGACGACGTCGCAGTTGGGCTTGTCAGCCTTCAAAGTCTCGTTCAGTTCTTTGGCGAGGGCCACTCCCTCTTGCAGGTTCAGGTTCATTTTCCAGTTGCCTGCTACGATTTTTTTTCTCATTTTTGTTTCTTTCTTTAAAAGTTGGTATATCTTGTTATGTTCTTTCTTGCGTTTCAACCATTTGGTCCATGCCCACAGGCGGTCGGCGACGGTGAGGAGCAGCAGGGGCAGCAGGTACCATGTGAAGATGAGCAGAATCTTCCCCGGTACGGAGTCCTGGGGCATGGCACCCAGGGGGATGCGCTCCAGACGGTCGGAGAGCTCGTACTCGTCGGGCAGCCTGTTGTGGCTCCACTTGCGGATGATGACACCGTCCTTGAGCAGGAGCAGTCCCGGATTGCTGCGGATGACGGTCTTCAGCGTGGTCTCGTCGGTCAGGCAGAACGGATACTCCGCTCCCGTGCGGTCGCGCCAGCGCTGGATGCTGCGCTCGCCACTGGCCGTCAGTCCGTAGAACGGATACTCATAGTCCTGGGCGTACTCATAGACCTGGTTGATGAGGTCCAACTGGCTGTCGTCGGCCTGTTCCAGATGGGGCGACACCAGGAGGAAGACGTAGCCCGGGCTGCTGAGCAGCGAGTCGGTCAGGTCGTCGCCCGTGTCGGCGTGTTCCATGAAGAAGTCGGCATAGGGCGACTCCTCGCCCTGCATCATGCGCTGCCATCCCGTCCTGAGGTCGGTACCCACGTGGTAGGGCCGGAAGTCCATATAGGGCAGGTCGTAGAGCGACCATCCCGACACGGTCAGGACGAATACCGCCGTATAGGTGGTGACAATCCACTGGTTGGTCTGTGACACGAAGCGCACCATGTCGAAGGGGCACTTCCAGACGATGACGGTGGCAGCCAGCAGGACGGCATTCTTGAAGAAGGTCTGCCAGTTGGTGAGCACCACGGCATCACCGAAACAGCCACAGTCACTGACGGGGTCTGCGACGGCGAGCCACAGCGTCAGTGGTGTCATGACCACCATCATGAGCAGCATCAGCGTGGTGGTCAGTCGCCGACGGATGGCAAAGAGCAGGAAGATGCCCAGTGCGAACTCGACGGCCGACAGGAGGATGGAGAGTCCCAATGTCGCGAAGTCGGGGGCGTAGGCTCCCAACCGCATGGCCGTCAGATAGTCGGCGATTTTATATTTTGTGCCCAGCGGATCGACAGCCTTGACAAATCCGGAAAAGATGAATGTCGCTGCCAGCAGGAACCGGGCAATATTGACGATAACCTTTCTCACTCCTCACTCCTCACTCCTCACTCCTCACTCCTCACTCCACACTCCTCACTCCACACTCCACACTCCTCACTTAACTTGATGGCTCCAAACACGGCGTAGTTGATGATGTCCATGTAGTTGGAGTCGATGCCCTCGCTGACCAGCGTGCCGCCGTCGAGGTTCTCGATTTCCTTGATGCGCTCTATCTTGGTGAGGATGAAGTCGGTATAGCTGCTGACCCGCATGCCGCGCCATGCCTCGTCGTAGTCGTGGTTCTTGCGTTTCATCAGTTCCAGGGCCTCTTGGGCATAGTGGTCGTAGCGCGCCATGGCCTCCTCAGGGGTGATGTCCACGGTATCAGAGAAACCGTGGGCCAACTGGATGAGACCTACGATGCCGTAGTTGATGAGTGCGATGAATTCGGGGCGGATGCCCTCGCCGACGAGCGACTCCTTCTTGATTTCCAGCGAGCGGATGCGCTTGGCCTTGATGAAGAGCTGGTCGGTGAGCGACTGGGGGCGCAGGATGCGCCACGAGGCTCCGTAGTCGTGGAGTTTCTTCTCGAACAACGTGCGACACTCTTGTATCACTTGCTCGAACTGTGCGTTGGTGTTCATTTCGTTGTTTGCCATCATTGCGGGTGCAAAGGTACTAAAAAGAAGTGAAAAGTGAAGAACTTCTTAACTTCTTTAACTTCTTTAACTTCTTTAACTCCCTTTCTTCTTGTGGAGATAGCGTATCTGTGCGCCCTGTACGTCGGCGGCATGTTTCAGGGAGTCCAGGCGGACGCGTTTCTCGACGTTCAGCGTGTCGGGGTCGGTCAGAGCCTGTTGCAACAGACTGTCGGTCTGGGCCAGTTGGGCCTCGGCCTCGGCGAGTTTGCGGTCGTAGAACTGGCTGCGTACCTCCTGGCGCAACTGCTCTTTCTGTTGTTCGTGCTTCTGCTTGTTGCCGCACGCCGTCAGACAGGCGGCGAGGAGCAGCGCGGAGAGAATCAGTGAGGATGTCTTCATGTCTTTGTTTTTACAGGTTGACAAGGAATGACAGACCCAGCGTCCAGTACTGCATCTTCTTGGTGCGCCGATAGGTGACGGGGTCCAGGAGTACCGACAGGTCCATGGGTTCGCCGACGATGGTGTTCTGGTACACGGCGGGGTTGCTGACGAGGGCATAGGCCTGGGGCGTCAGTGAGGCGCGCATGAAGTGCAGGGGGTCTAACGTGACGGTATAGTCCTTCTTGGAGTAGTCGTAGTCGCAGAAGATGCGCCACGAGAAGTTAGACTTGTAACGGTAGGTCAGCGAGATGCCCGTGCCGTAGGATGTCGAGTTCTTGGCGGAGATGTTCAGGTAGTCCCAGGTGACGGAATAGGTGTCTGCCGTGGTGGGGGCGCCGATGGTGCCCTTGATGGTGCCGTCGGCATTGCGCACGATGGCGCCATCGATAATCTCCATGTTGTACTTGATGTCCTGCGTATAACCCTCGGCATGGGCGTCGATGTCCAGGTCCTGCGTGATGGAGCGTCCGATGAGGAACTTGGTGCCCAGCGAGAGGCGCTGGGTGATGGGCAGGTTCAGGTAGAGTCCCGCACTGCCGATAAACTCCGTGATATGGTCGCTCTGGACGATACCGTTGATCTGGGTGACGGGGTAGTCGGTGACATTCATCATCTTGTTGAGCTGTCCGTATTCGTTATAGACGCCGCCTACCGTGCCCAACCAGTAGAGGGCAGGCTCCTCCATGCTGATGTTGGCATACTGTCCGAAGCTCTTGGCCGACATGGCACGGACACGGAAGCGTCCGCCGACGCCGACATACTTATTAAAGAAGTAGGCTCCCTCGGCATCGACCACCGTGGCGGAGCGGAACTCTAACTTCTCGTCCTCGTCGTTGTAGAGGCTGAAACCTGCCGACGAATATTTCTCGGCATCGACGAGGTCGGCCTCCGAGATGTCGATGGTCTTGTTGCCGAGACCCACACCCATGTTGATGCTGAAGAACGAGGGGTTCTCGGAGTCTATCTCCAGGTCGTTGCGCAGCAGGCCCTTGCCCTTGAACAACAGGTCGCAGAGGGCGTAACCCAGTTCGGTGGACATGATACCGATACCGGCTCCCGACATGACGTCAGAGACCCAGTGGCGGTTGTTCAGCACACGCATGACGCCCGTGGCTGTCGCCACACCATAACCCAGTACCGAGTACCACGGCGAGCGGGTCAGTCCGTACTCCTTGTGCAACAGCGAGGCACCCACGAAGGCCGTGGCGGTATGGCCCGAGGGCCACGAGTTGGCGCTGCTGCCGTCGGGGCGTATCTCTTTGGCGGTGTATTTGATGCCGTTGACGAAGGCAGCCATGATGGCATACGACATCATGGCGCTGGACATCAGGCGCGGCCAGTCGCTGCGACCCTCGACGCCACCCAGTTTGAGCCCCACCACCATGGCGGGACCGAAGAACTGCGTATAGTCGTCGATGCTGGTCTTGAAGTCTGTCAGCAACTGGGTATTGCGGCGCTGGTTGCCCTGCTGGTCCTTGTAGTTGGTGCGGAACATGGCCTTGTCGCCCTTGATGGCCCAGCCGGCAATGAACAGGGGCACCCCGACGAACGTCAGGTCGTCCATGAACCGGTAGGGTTTGATACCCGGATTGGTCTTGGACTTGAAGAAGTCGATGTCGGGCTGCCAGGCCGTGGTGGCCATGGGTACCGACAGGTGAACCTCCGGGGCGGTATAGGCCGTCAACTCGGCTTTCATCTCGGGAACATTCAGGTGCAGGGGTTCCATGTCGCGGTAGTTGTCGGCCTGGGCAACGACAACGGACAGGAGCGTCAAAAGCGTACAGAAAAACTGTTTCATAGGGTTGAAATGTCGTTGTTTTTGCCTGCAAAGGTACAAATAAAATAGGAAAAGAGAAATAAAAACGAAAAATATTCGTACCTTTGCACCATGAAACTGTATTCAGACCAAGCATTAGCCCAACTGTTAGACCAAGACATCTTCCATCTCATCGGCGATACGGCCGACGAGTTGGGCATGGAGTGCTATGTAGTGGGAGGCTACGTGCGTGACATCTTCCTGGAGCGCCCCAGCGACGACATTGATGTCGTGGTGGTGGGCAGCGGCATCGAACTGGCTTCCGCCCTCAAGCGCAAAATGGGTCGGCGGGCCCACCTCAGCGTGTTCAAGAATTTCGGAACGGCACAGGTGAAGTGTGGGGAGATGGAGCTGGAATTCGTCGGTGCCCGCAAGGAGAGCTACAGCCACGACTCGCGGAAACCCATTGTCGAGGACGGTACCTTGGAGGACGACCAGAACCGGCGCGACTTCACCATCAATGCCATGGCTATCTGTCTGAATAAGAAACGTTTCGGAGAACTCGTCGATCCCTTCAACGGCATTGCCGACCTAGAGGATGGCATCATCGCTACACCCCTCGACCCCGAGGTGACCTTCTCGGATGACCCGCTGCGCATGATGCGCTGCATCCGCTTTGCCACGCAACTGAATTTCCAGATTGAGGACGAGACCTTCGAGGCCCTGGGTCGCATGGCCGACCGCATCAAGATTGTCAGTGGCGAGCGTATCGCCGTGGAACTCAACAAGATCATGATGGCGCCACACCCCAGCATCGGTTTCGAATACCTGCAGCGCTCCGGACTCCTGCAGCTCATCCTGCCCGAACTCGCTGCCCTCGACATCGTCGAGAAGAAGGACGGCCGTGCCCATAAGAACAATTTCTACCATACTTTGGAGGTACTGGAAAATGTGGTGAGGAGTGAGGAGTGTGGAGCGAGGAGTGAGAGTACTCAAGCGGCAGATTCTTCCCTCCAAGGTAACCTCACTCCTCACTCCTCACTCCACACTCCTCAGAAAAGCCTCTGGCTCCGCTGGGCGGCACTGCTGCACGACATCGGGAAGACGAAGTCGAAGCGCTGGGAACCCGGGGTGGGGTGGACGTTCCATAACCATAACCTCATCGGCGCCAAACAGGTGCCCGTCATCTTCCGGAGACTGAAGCTGCCCATGGGCGCAGAGATGAAATACGTCCAGAAACTGGTCGATCTCCACATGCGTCCGCAGGTCATCGCCGACAGCGAGGTGACCGACTCTGCCGTGCGCCGCCTATTGAACGATGCCGGGGACGATATCAACGACCTGATGGTGCTCTGCGAGGCCGATATCACCTCGAAGAACGAGGTCAAGAAGAAGATGTTCCTGGAGAATTTCCGCATGGTGCGCGAGAAACTCACCGACCTGAAGGAGAAAGACTATAAACGCCTGTTGCAACCCGTCATCGACGGCAACGAGATCATGGAACTGTTCCACCTGACACCCTGTCGGGAGGTCGGCGTGCTGAAGCAGTATCTGAAGGATGCCGTACTCGACAACCGCGTGGAGAACGAGCGTGAGGCCCTGATGGCACTGCTCCTGGAGAAGGCCCGCCAGATGGGACTGACGGCAGCGGATACTTCTAAATCTTAGATAAACGTTGTTAATTTTCCTTACGCAGGCGTTAGTAATAAGGAGATTTTTCGTACCTTTGCACCTCAAAATCGCCCGTACAGGTGCGGGTGAGAGCCGTGTTAATATTTGAATATAACATAATTTTTAGTATGAAAATGAAAAGATTGATGCTGTTTGTAGCTGTTGCTGCAACGCTTGTTTCATGTGGTGGCGGCGGTGGTCGCCCCCAATTCGGTGATAACGAATACCCCGTGGCTACGGTGGGTACGTCGCAGGCCGACATGCAGACTACTTATCCTGCTACCATCAAGGGTGTTCAGGATGTGGAAATCCGCCCGAAAGTACAGGGCTTCCTGATGCAGACCAACGTCAAGGAAGGCCAGGCCGTCAGTGCAGGACAGGTGTTGTTTGTCATTGACAACGAGACCTATCAGGCCCAGGTGCGCCAGGCCCAGGCTGCCGTGAATGCTGCTACCCAGCAGGTGAACACCGCCAAGTTGACGTTTGAGAATGCCCAGAAGCTGCACCAGAACAAGGTCATCGGTGACTATGAGATGCAGACTTCCCGGAATACTTACGAGTCGGCCCAGGCCCAGCTGGCCCAGGCCCAGGCTGCCCTGGCCTCCGCCAAGGAGATGCTGAGTTTCTGCTATGTGAAGAGTCCTGTCGCCGGTGTCGTCGGTACGCTGCCCTTCAAGAAGGGGGCCTTGGTCAGCGCCTCCAACGTGCTCACCAACGTCGCCAACATCTCGCAGATGGATGTCTATTTCTCGGTAACGGAGAAGGAAGCTATGGTCCTGTCGAAGCAGGGGCTGGCCTCGCTGCCTGCCGTGAAGCTGCAGCTGGCCGACGGTACGGAGTATGGCCATGAGGGTAAGGTGACGCGCATGAGTGGTGTCATCGACCAGTCCACGGGTTCCGTACAGCTCATCGCCTCCTTTGCCAATCCCGAGAGGCTGCTGAAGAGCGGTGCTACGGGTAATCTCATCATTCCGCGTGTCAACACGGGTGCCATCGTCATTCCCCAGTCGTGTGTCACCGAGGTGCAGGACAAGAAGTTTGTCTATACCCTGGGTGCCGACAACAAGGTGGTGTACACTGAGATCAAGGTGGATCCGCAGAACGACGGCAACAGCTATGTGGTGACGGAGGGCCTGAAGGTCGGCGACAAGTATGTCACCAACGGTATCACCAAGCTCAACGACCAGATGGAGATTGTACCCATCACCCAGGAGCGCTACCAGCAGAAAATCCAGGAGCAGGCCAAGGCCATGACCGCTGGCGACATCGTAGGAGCAATGAAAAAATAAATCGTAAATCGTAATTGTCTAATCGACCTGAGTCGCTTTGTACCTTTAGGTCAAAGAAATAGTAAATCAACATGACTTTTACAAACTTTATCAAGCGCCCGGTACTATCGACGGTGATCTCCATCCTCATCGTCATGCTGGGTTTCATCGGACTGGTATCGCTGCCAATTGAGCAGTATCCGGATATCGCACCGCCTACCGTCGTGGTGTGGACCAGCTATCCCGGTGCCGATGCTGAGACCGTCAAAAACTCTGTCATCACGCCGTTGGAAGAGAGTATCAACGGTGTGGAGGGCATGGACTATATCACCTCGACGTCCTCATCGGGTTCGGCACAGATCAGTGTGCTGTTCCGTCAGGGAATGAACGCCGATATGTGTGCCGTCAACGTGCAGAACCGCGTCAGCCAGGCCCAGGCCCTGCTGCCCGCCGAGGTGACGCGCATCGGTGTGACGGTCATGAAGCGTCAGACCTCACAAGTCATCATGTTCACGCTGACCTCTGACGGTCGCTACGACGACGAGTTCCTGACCAACTACAACAATATCAACATCATTCCGGCCATCAAGCGTATCCAGGGTGTGGGTGACGTGCAGTCACCGGGTCTGAAGACCTACTCCATGCGTATCTGGCTGAAGCCGGACGTGATGAAACAGCACGGGCTGATGCCTTCGGACATCTCGAACGTGCTGGCAGAACAGAACATCGAGGCTGCCCCGGGTTCGTTCGGCGAACAGACGGACGTGGCCTACGAGTATGCCATGCGCTATACGGGCCGCTTCAAGACTCCTGAGGAGTTTGGCAACATCATCATCTCCAGCGACGATGATGGTCAGACGCTGAAACTGAAGGATGTGGCGAAGATAGAACTGGGTGGCCAGCAATATACCGTGTCGATGAAGAACAACAACCTGCCCTCCGTATTGGGCATGGTACAGCAGATTGCCGGTTCTAACGCCAACGAGATTGCCAAGCAGGTGAAGGCCGAGCTGGAGGAACAGGCCAAGTCGTTCCCGCCGGGCATGACCTATAAGATCAACTACGACGTGACGGAGTTCCTCTATGCGTCTATCGAGGAGGTGGTGTTCACGCTGGTGTTTACACTCATCCTGGTGTTCATCGTGATCTACATCTTCCTGCAAGACTGGCGTTCGACGCTCATCCCGCTGATTGCCGTACCGGTATCGCTGGTGGGTACGTTCTTCTTCCTCAGCGTGATGGGATTCTCCATCAACCTGCTGGTGCTCTCCGCCTTGCTGTTGGCCATCGCCATCGTGGTGGACGATGCCATCGTGGTGGTGGAGGCCGTCCATGCCAAACTGGACCAGGGCTATAAGAGTTCGCTGACGGCCAGTATCGATGCCATGAACGAGATCTCGGGAGCCATCATCTCCATCACGCTGGTGATGGCGTCGGTGTTCATCCCCGTGTCGTTCATCGGAGGTACCAGTGGTACGTTCTACCGTGAGTTCGGTGTGACGATGGCTATCAGCATCTTCATCTCGGCGCTGAACGCCCTGACGCTGTCGCCTGCCCTGTGTGCCATCTTCCTGAAGCCACACGACAAGGACGGCCACGAGAAGAAAATGTCGATGGTGGACCGCTTCCACATGGCTTTCAATACCGCCTATGACAAGGTGTTGGTCAAATACAAGGGCAACGTGGAGAAACTGGTCCACAAACCCCTGCTGGTCATCGCTTCCGTCGTGCTGGGTATTGCCTTGCTGGGTGTCACGATGGCTACCACCAAGTCGGGTCTCGTACCTGACGAGGATACGGGAACGCTCTTCTGTACCATCTCCATGCCTCCTGCTACCTCTGTGGCACGTACTACACAGGTCATCAATCAGGTGGACAGCATCCTGGCTGCCGACCCCGCCGTCCAGAGCCGTGAGCAGATACAGGGCTACAACTTCATCGCCGGTTCCGGTTCTGACCAGGCTACCTTCATCATCAAGCTGAAGCCGTTTGCAGAGCGCCAGAAGGGATTCTTCTGGAAGCTCAGCGGACTGTGGCAGGGCGACGGCATCTACCGTTTCTTCCTCAATCCCTATGAATCTACGGGTGTGCTGGCACAGATCTATCTGAAGACCGCCCACATCAAGGATGCCAAGATTATCGCCTTTGCACCGCCTATGATTCCCGGTTATTCGGCTAACAGCGGTGTGTCGCTGGTGATGCAGGACCGCACAGGTGGTGACCTGGGCCGCTTCTACGGCATCGTCCAGGACTTCCTGGCCGAGCTGAACAAGCGTCCGGAGTTCCAGATGGCCATGACGGCCTATAACCCGAACTATCCGCAGTATATGGTGCATGTCGATGTCGCCAAGTGTAAGAAGTCGGGAATCTCACCGGCTGTCGTACTGTCAACCCTGCAGGGTTACTACGGTGGTCTCTATGCCTCTAACTTCAACAGCTATGGTAAACTGTACCGTGTCATGATCCAGGCCTCGCCCGAGACCCGCATGACGCCGGAGTCGCTCAACAGCATCTATGTGCGTACGCCGGGCGGCATGTCGCCGGTGCAGGAGTTCTGTCGTCTGGAGCGCGTCTATGGACCGTCGAACATCAACCGCTTCAACCTGTTTACGAGTATCAACGTGACGGGAACGGTGGCTAACGGCTATTCTACCGGTGAGGCCATCAAGGCTGCCCAGGAGGTGGCCGAGGAGATCCTGCCGCAGGGCTACACCTACGACTATCAGGGTCTGACACGTGAGGAGGCCAAGGCTTCCAACTCGACGGCACTCATCTTCGTACTCTGCTTCATCTTCATCTACCTGATTCTGTCGGCACAGTACGAGTCGTACATCCTGCCGCTGGCCGTGGTACTCTCCATACCCTTCGGACTGGCAGGCTGTTTCCTCTTCACCATGGCGTTTGGCCATGCCAACGACATCTATATGCAGATCTCGCTCATCATGCTGATTGGTCTGTTGGCCAAGAACGCCATCCTGATTGTGCAGTTTGCCTTGGAGCGCCGCGAGACGGGTATGGCCATCACGTGGTCGGCCGTCCTGGGTGCTGCAGCCCGTCTGCGTCCTATCCTCATGACCTCACTGGCTATGATCATCGGTCTGCTGCCGATGATGTTTGCCTCGGGTGTCGGCAAGAACGGTAACCAGACGCTGGGTGCTGCTGCCGTGGGTGGTATGTTGATAGGTACCCTCCTGCAGATCTTCGTAGTGCCTACGCTCTTCGTCATCTTCCAGTCGCTACAGGAGAAGATCAGCCCGCTGAAGTTTGAGGACGAGGAGAACGAGGATGTGGCTGCTGAGCTGGCTCAGTATAAGCTTACCAAACCCGTTGATTATGAACTTGAGAAGTAAGAAGCTATGAAGAAGTTGATGATATTCGCAGCCACCACGCTGCTGTTGGGCAGCTGTGGCTTATATAATAAGTACGAGCGCCCGGACGTGAAGACGCAGGGCCTCGTCCGTGACGTCATGAGCGATACCGACACGCTGGCCGTGCAGGATACGGCCTCCTTCGGCAACCTGCCCTGGCGCCAGGTATTCACCGACCCTCAGTTGCAGGTGCTCATCGAACAGGGCCTGGAGCGTAACAGCGACCTGCTGAACGCAGCCCTCACGGTGAAGATGTACGAGACGATGCTGAACTCGGCGAAGCTGGCCTTCCTGCCGGCTATCACCATCGGCAGCAATACCAGTGCCATGGGAAGCATCACGACGACCTATACCGATCCCTCGACGACCACCAAGTCGTACTCTATACCCGTGACGGCCTCGTGGACCCTGGACCTCTTCGGCAATATCCTGTCGCAGAAGCGTTCGGCCCAGATGAAGCTCATCGGTATGAAGGACTACCAGATGGCTGTCCGTGCACAGGTCATCAGTGGCATCGCCAACTGCTACTACACGCTGCTGATGCTCGACGAACAACTGAAGATTGTCACCGAGATGTCGCAGACGGCCAAGGACACGTGGGAGATGATGCAGATGCAGTACCAGCTGGGGCGCATGCGCTCGACCAGCGTGCAGAGTGCTCAGGCGGCCTACCTGAACGCCCTGACACAGGCCAACGACTTCCGTCGCCAGATCCGTGCCACGGAGAATGCCCTCTCGCTGCTCATCGGTCAGCAGGGTCAGTATATCAGCCGTTCTACGCTGGACGCCCAGTCGCTACCCGCAGAGTTCGCCACGGGTGTCGGTGTGGCCCTGTTGCAGAACCGTCCTGACGTACACAATGCCGAGATGCAGCTGGCATCCTGTTTCCATGACGTCCAGACGGCCCGCTCGCAGTTCTATCCCTCTGTGACCATCGGTGCCACGGCAGCATTCTCCAACCTCAGCGGTGCCGCCAATCCCGGCAAGTGGATGACCACGCTGTTCGGCTCGCTGATGCAGCCGGTATTCATGCGTGGCCAGCTCGTCACCAACCTGAAGGTGAAGAAGCTGACCTATGAGCAGGCCTTCAACACCTGGCAGCAGAAGATCCTGTCGGCAGGCAATGAGGTCAGCAATGCCCTGGTCAACTACAATGGCTACGACGAGAACTCGAAGCTGGAGGCCCAGCGTGTGGAGGTGCTCACCAAGAATGTCGAGGACACCCGTGCGCTCTACCAGAGCAGTGGCTCCAGCTACCTGGAGGTGCTCACCGCCCAGAGTCAGCTGCTGTCGGCCAAGCTCAGCCGTGTCAACAATGACTTCAACAAGATGCAGGCTGTCGTGAGTCTCTATACGGCTCTCGGTGGCGGTGGAAAGTAAGCACCCCTCCCGACCTCCCCAAAGGGGAGGAGGGTCTGCGGTAAGAAATATAATAGTTCATTAACAACAATAAAAAGCCTGATTGTCCCCCTGAAATCCGTCAGGCACTCCCCTCCTTCGGAGGGGTCGGGGGAGGTTCTATGAGTGAAATAAGTCCCAAAGCTGATATCAGCCCCAAGGCGAAAATCGGCAACAACTGTAAGATATTCCCCTTCGTGTATATCGAGGAGGATGTGGAGATTGGCGACGGCTGTATCATCATGCCTTTCGTCTCCATCCTCAACGGCTCGCGCATCGGTAAGAACAACAAGATCCACCAGGGCGCCGTCATCGGAGCTCTGCCCCAGGACTTCGACTACCGTGGTGCCCGCTCGTATGTGAAGATTGGTGACAACAACATCATCCGCGAGAATGTCGTCATCAACCGCGGTACTTACCGAGACGGCTGTACCGTCATCGGCAACCACAACTACCTGTTGGAGGGTGTCCATATCAGCCACGACACGGTGGTGGGTACCAACTGCGTCTTCGGCAACTCCGTGGAGATTGCCGGCGACTGCGTCATCGGCAATGGTGTCATCTTCTCGACGGGTGCCATCCAGAATGCCAACACCAGGGCAGGTGACATGTCGATGATCCAGGCGGGTTGTGCCTTCTCGCACGACGTACCGCCGTATGTCATCGCCGGTGGCAACCCCATGACCTATGGTGGTCCCAATACGACGACGATGGACTTCGCCGGTATCGACAAGAAGGTGCAGAAACACATTGCCAACGCCTACCGCCTGTTGTTCCACGGAAAGACCAGCGTCTTTGACGTCATCAACCAGATCCATGACCAAGTGCCTGACAGTCCTGAGATTCAGAACATCATCACGTTCCTGCAGAACTCGAAGCGCGGCATCATGTGCAAGTAAGCTCAGATATCCTATATCAACAATAAGAGGATGTGCGCTGGCACATCCTCTTATTGTTCTGTATGGTTTCACGTCTTTTGTTTACTTCGTGCCACCGCCAAGGGCGATGTAGAGGGAGATGACGGCCTGGGCACCCTTGTACAGATTAGCGGCCTCGCTGAGTTGGGCCTGGAGCAAATCCTCCTGGGCCATGAGCACCTCAATGTAGTTGGCCTTGCCGTTGTCCATCAGTTCGTGTGTACCAGTATAGGCATCGTAGAGCACCTCTACCTGACGACGGTAGTATGCATATTTCTCTTGGGCACTCTCACAGTCGGCCATGGCCTCGTTCACCTGGTTACCAGCATCGATGACGGTCTGGACGTACTTGTTCTGCAGGTCCTCATAGGTCAGTTTGTTGATCTTCAGATTAGCAATCAGTTGGCCACGGGCAAAGATGGGCTGTGTCAACTGGCCTACAGCTGTCAGGAGCAGTTTACCGGGATTGATAATCATCTCGCCTGCAGAGTTTGTCCAGCCTGCCGTTCCCGTCAGCGTGATGCTGGGGAAGAAAGCCGAACGGGCTGCCTGCGTGTTGTAGAACGCCTCCTCCATGGCATGGTTGGCCATGCGGATGTCAGGACGCTGCTCAAGCATCGTAGCAGGCACGCCAATCTTCAGCAACTGTGCATTGATCATGTGCTGATCAAGAGGATCCTTGGGCTTCTCGGTGAGAGCCGAGGTGCCCCACTTCTTACGCTCGATATGCTGTGGCGTGATGGCTAGCAGTTTGCAGAGGGCGTTCTCGGTGGAACGGATACTGCGGCGCGTATCGACAATCTGCGTCTTGACATTGATGTACGATGCCTCCATCTGGTTGACAGCGGTGGCATAAGCCTTACCGTTCTCAAAGAGCGACTTCTGCGTTTCGAGCGAAGAACCCCATAGACTGTCAGTCATGGTTAGAATATCCAACTGGCGATCAAGCAGCTGTAGCATGTAGTACTGCTGGGCAACAATACTGATCATATTGGTTCGCACGGCTTCTTCATACATCTGAGCCTGCAGGAGCACGGCCTTCGAGGCACGCTTCTTGTTGGTAATGGAAGCAAAGACATCGACATCAATCGAAAGTTGCAGCGGCAGGTTGTAAGTCTTGCTCCAGGGGTTGTTGTCAAACTTGGCGAGCGTGCCCTGCGGTGCTAAGTAGAGCGACGGCAGGTAGGCCAGTTTGGCGGCCATCAGCGCAGCCTCGCTCTTCTCCACGGCTATCCTGGCAGAATTCAGGTCGGTATTGCTGGCCAGCGCTTGTTCGATGAGTTGCTGTAGCAACGGGTCGGTAAAGAACTCGCGCCACGACAGCTGTGCGACGGATTCACCTCCGGTGGCAGCGCCCTGGTCTGTACCAAACACACCAGCAGGTGTCTCCACCTTATTATTATACTTATTGTATATGCCGCAGCCCGTAAGCAACATACTCACGGATGCAGCGACAATCAGATTCCTTAGTCTTTTCATTAGTCTATAACTTCTTTAACTTCATTAACTTCTTTCACTTTCACTGTGCTCCCCTGGAACTTCTCATGCAGTTTCTGGAACACAATAAAGAAGGCGGGAACGACGAAGAGTAGGGCAATGGTGCCGACGCTCATACCACCGATGACACCAAGGGCGAGGGCACGGTTACCATTGGCACCGGCACCACCCTCAATGACGAGCGGTATCATACCTATAATCATCGTAGCCACCGTCATCAGAATGGGGCGCAGGCGCTCCTTGCAAGCCTCAAAGGCTGCCTCGGCAATACCCATGCCCTGGGCACGGCGCTCGGAAGCGAACTCCGTAATCAGGATGGCCGTCTTAGACAACAGACCAATCAACATGATGACACCCGTCTGCAGATAGATGTTATTGTCCATGCCTGGTATTCCTTGCGTATAGCCGAGGTAAGCGAAGATAAAGGCGCCCATCAGTCCGAATGGCACACTGAACAGCACGGCCAACGGGGTGAACCACGAGTTGTACAGAGAGGCAAGGATGAGATAAATCAGGATGGCACAAATGATGTAGATGATGGCGGTGGCATTAGAGCCGGAAGCCTCCTCCAACTCGCGCGACATTCCGCTATATTCGTAGGTGGCCGTAGCAGGCATCTCCTCCTTGAATACCTCGGCAATGACTTTGTGGGCGTCGCCCTCGGTATAGCCGCTACCTGGAGAGATATAGCAAGTGATGCTCTGGAACAGGTTGAAGTGCTCGATATTGGCCGGACCAACAATTTGCTTCAGCGAGACGAACTCGGAGATGGGTGCCATCTTGCCGCCCCTCACCTGTACGAAGATATTGTTCAGCGACTGCGGGTCGAGACGATATTCGGGCGAGGCAGCAGCCATGATGCGGTAAACCTTACCAAACTGGTTGAAGTTACCGATGTATGCACCACCGCAGAAAGTACCTAACGTGTTAAGTACTTCAGCTGCCGACACGCCGGCACGGTCACACTGGACAGGATCAATGTCGACCTGATATTTCGGGAAGCGCTCAGAGTAGGTGGACATAGCGGAGGCGATCTCCGGACGCTCAGACAATTTGGCTAAGAAGTGCTCGGTCTGCTTGGCAAACTCAGACAGGTTGCCGTCGGTGGGGTCTTCCACCACAAGGCTCACACTGTTACTCGTACCATAGCCAGGTATCTGAGGCAACTCAAAGGGCAGCACCTGCACGTTCTTGATGTCCTGACAGTCAAAGTAGAAGCGGTACATGACGAGTGTCAGCAGATGGTTCATGCCCGGACGATCCTCCCAGTTCTTCAGACGGACGATGAGGGTGGCAAAGTTGGAACCGGCACCAGAGAACATACCGTAACCGCAGCATACGGAAAAACTCTCTAACTCGGGAATATTCTTTACCTTCGCCTCCACTTGTTTCACCATCTCACGGGTCTGCTTCAGTGTGGTGCCTTCCGGTGCACGCAGTTCGGCAAGGAACACACCCTGGTCCTCCTGTGGCACGAGGCCCGACGGCAGACTCTTCATGAAGAACACCAGCAGTACGGCAGCCACAGCCAAGAAACTCCATGCCAAGATGGGACGCTTGATGAACTTCTGAACGCTCTTGCTGTATTTGTTGTAGATAGCATTATAACTGACGGTATAGGCCTTCTTGGTGTAGTAGGTCAAACCCTTGCCTTCCTGCTTGCCTTCCTTCATTCTCATCATAATGGCGCAAAGGGCAGGACAGAGCGTGAGGGCCGACACGCACGACAAACCGACAGAAGAGGCAATCGTGATACCAAACTGGGTGAAGAACGTGCCTGACGTGCCGGGCATAAAGGTCACAGGGATGAACACGGCCATAAATACCAGGGTACACGATACCACGGCTACCGACACTTCGTTCATGGCCTGGCGGGTAGCCTCGCGGGCATCACTGATACCGCTCTCCATTTTCGCCATGACAGCCTCGACCACCACGATGGCGTCGTCCACCACTGTACCGATGGCCAGCACCAGTGCAAACAGCGTCAGGATGTTGAGCGAGAAACCTGCCAGCGAGACGATGGCAAAGGTACCCAATAGTGAAACGATAATCGAGATAGAGGGGATGATGGTGGCCTTGAGGTTCTGCAGGAAGAAGAATACCACAAGCACCACAAGAATGATGGCGATGATAAGCGTCTCCACCACGTTATGGATGGCGGCAAAGAGGAAGTCGTCACTGGTCATCAAGGTTACAAACTCCAGACCGGCAGGCATGTTGGCCTTCAACTCCTCAAACGTCTTGTTGATGCGGGCATTCACCTCGGTAGCGTTAGCACCTGGAGCCTGGAAGACCATGAACATAGCACCCGGACGGTCTTGGATGTTCGACGTGAAGTTGTAACTCATGGCACCAATCTTCACTTCGGCCACATCGCTCAGGTGCAGCATGCCGCCGCCACTGGTGCGTAGCACGATGTCGTTGAACTCTTCAACGCTTTTCAGTGTGCCCTTGTACTGCATGCTGTACTGGTAGGAGTTCTCCGACTGCTCGCCCAGCGAACCCATAGCCGACACGAAACTCTGTCCGCCAATGGCGGCGAAGACCTCGTTGGGCGTCAGTCCATATTGCGCCATCACGTCAGGTTTCAGCCAGATGCGCAGAGCGTAAGTATTACCAAGACTGAGCACGTTACCCACACCGGTGATACGCATCAGACGCGGCTTGACGTTGATATCAACGTAGTTAGACACGAAGTCTTCATCGTACTTGCCGTCGGAACTCTTCACAGCGAAGATCTGCAGGATGTTGTTCTGTCGTTTCTGTACGGATACACCGACCTTGTTCACATCGGCAGGGAGCAGAGCTTGTGCACGGGTAACGCGGTTCTGCACATTAACCGCTGCCATGTCAGGATCGACACCCTGCTTGAAATATACACTGATTTCAACGTCACCGTTCGACGAGGCCTTTGAGGACATATAGGTCATGTCTGACACACCGTTGATGGCCTCTTCGAGCGGCTGGATGACCGACTTCATCACCGTATTCTCGTCAGCACCAGTGTAAGAGGTGGAAACACTTACCGTGGGCGGTGCAATGTCAGGATACTGCTCCACTGCCAGTGTACTCATCGAGATGTAGCCCACCAGCGCTATCACAATCGAGATGGCACACGCCATCACGTATTTATTGATGAAAATATTGTTTTTCATATTGTTGCGGCAACAAATTCTTCACATTTTACTTTTCACTTTTCGGTTCCTCCGGGAAAAGCACCTTCTGTCCTTCCGTTACATTGTTGGCACCAGTGGTCACAATCTGGTCACCCGGATTCAAGCCGCTGGTGATGATGAAGTCCTTACCGTTACCTGTATCTTCTGTAGTCACCTCGACGGCGGTGGCTGTACTGTCGGCCTTTACTTTGTAAACCTGTGACTTGTCCTGAAGGCGTATCACGGCATTCTGCGGAATGACAATCACGCCATCCTCGGCAAAGTTCATCACCACCGTACCCTGGATACCGGAGTACAGATGACCGTCGGGATTGGGGAACGACACCTTACTGGTCAACGAGCCGGTAGCGGCATTCACGATACCCGTCAGACTGATGACACGACCCTTGTGGGGATACTCCGTACCATTCTTCATGATAAACGTTGCTGGGGGCAAGTTGGCAATATATTTTTCAACATCGGTTGCCTTCATACTATTCTGTACCATGGCCTCGACAATGGCCTCCGTTACAGAGAACTCAGCATACATCGTCGTATTGCCACTCAGCATGGTCAGCTGCATTCCAGGGGAAACCTGGTCACCGGCACGCACGGGGATCTCGCCGATGATACCGGATACGGAAGCGGTGATGGTGCAGAAACCGAGGTTCACCTTGGCACGGTTCACTGACGCACGGGCCTGGGCCACAGCAGCCTGAGCCTGCTTGTAGGAGTTCTCAGAGTTGTTCAGCATATAGCTGCTCACGATCTTCTTCTCATATAGGTTCTTGTTCGATTCATACTCCAGTTTGGCAGAGTTCTCCTGAGCCAGGGCAGCCTGCAGGTTAGCCTCGGCAGCCTCCAATTCCAATTGGGCGTTGCGGGAGTCGATGACGAAGAGCGTCTGACCCTGTTTCACCTGCTGACCCTCAGAAACGCAGATTTTTACCAATTGTCCACTTACCTGTGGCGTTACAGTAACGTCGTTCTGGCCTTTCATTCTGGCACTGAACTTGTAAGGGAGTTCGATACTCGATTTCTCCACTGTCATAGTTTCATACGATGACTGTGTCTCCTTTGGCAAGTCAACACCGCACGATGCCAATACTACTGCGGCACCGAGCATCCATACCCACATTGAACTATTCTTTTTTCTCATTTTGATAATATTATTTATAGTTATTATTTCAAATTTTCGACAAAGATACAAATAAGCGAGCAAAGAAACAAATAAAAAAGGGAAAAATGTTTTTTATTGGACAAAGTCCCATGATTAATCTATCATAGGCCATGGATTACTTATTAACATGATTTTCCTCAAAAGGAGGACGTTATGAAACAAAGTTAATAGCTGGCTGTGCAGGGTATGCCCGCAGCAATAACAAGGTCGCGGATGGCATCAAGTTGTTCGCGACTGGCTTTTTCCAGCCCTTGGGTCGGCGTCTCACGATCGATGGTGTAGATCATGACCTGCTGGGGACGGATTTCCTTGACGGCTTCGAGCCAGGGACCGACATACTGCTCGCTGGTGTTGTCAACGTCCTCGCCATGACACTTGCCACGCAAGAACATCGTCTGTATGATGACGTGTCCGTGGAAGTCCTTCATGCGTTCTATGATGGTGCGGACGTCGTACTGGCCAGTGGGATGGTCAACCTTGTTAATATAGGTGGCATCGACGGTATCCAGTTTCAGGATGTTGTCGTCGACCTGCATGAGGGCATCGTGTACTTGAGGACGATGAATCATGGTTGAGTTGGAGAGTACACAAACCTTGGCCTTCGGACAGTACTGGTTGCGCAGGTTAATGGTATCTGCGATAATTTCTGCAAAATGTGGATGGCAGGTGGGTTCGCCATTGCCAGCAAAGGTGAGCACATCGGGCAACTGACCATCAGCGGCCATCTTGATTAAGGTTTGTTCCAACTTCTGCGCCACCTCTTCGCGGGTAGGACGGGGCAGGGTGGGGCGATGATCACCATTGAAACCACACTCGCAATAGATGCAGTCGAAACTGCAAACTTTACCGTCGGCAGGCATCAGGTTGATGCCAAGTGAAATGCCTAATCGGCGGCTATGAACAGGACCAAAAATGGGCGACGGATAGATAACAGTACTCATAACAAGCACAAAATTACTGCCTTTTTGTCTTCTACATGAAAAAACTATCGTCTTTTAACTCCCTTTAACTTCTTTCGCTCCTTAAACTCCTTAAAAAACTGTACCTTTGCAGACAATTAGGTGTATTACATCTGAATGATGATATGAGTAAGAACAAAAAGAAAGCCCGCAGTCGGAGAGGACTGCAGGGCATTACGCTATGTATCAGTACGACGATGGTGCTGATTCTCCTGGGTATGGTGGTGTTCTCCGTGCTGTCGGGCCGTAACCTCTCGGCACACATGAAGCAGAACCTCACACTGACCATTATGCTGAAAGACTCTGTGACGGTGAATGACGCCCACATCTTCTGTCGTGAACTCTACCACCGTCCCTATGCCTATAACATCGACTATATCAGCAAGGAACAGGCACAGCGTGAGCAGGTCAAGGAACTGGGCAGCGACCCGTCGGAATTCCTGGGCTTCAACCCCTTCCCGGCAACCCTGGAAGTCAAGCTGCAGGCCGACTATGCCAACCGTGACTCGCTGCGCTGGATAGCCAAGGAACTGAAGCGCGACAAGCGCGTCAGCGACCTGGCATACATGGAAGACCTCATGGATAAGGTCAATGCCAACCTGGGACGTATCAACATCCTGCTGCTGGTCCTGGCACTGCTGCTGACCTGCGTGTCGTTCTCGTTGATCAACAATGCCGTGCGTCTCAGCATCTATGCGCGCCGCTTCGTCATCCACACCATGAAACTGGTGGGAGCCTCGTGGGGCTTCGTGCGCCGACCCTTCCTCAAACAGGCCATCGGCGTGGGACTCATCGCGGCCATCCTGGCCAATGGCGTACTGGCGGGAGGCTACTATGCGCTCTATATGGCTGAGCCTGCCGTCCAGGAGGTGGTCACGTGGGAGGTGCTGGCCATAACGGGTGTCTCGGTACTGGTGTTCGGCTTCGTTATCACGCTGTTGTGCGCCTGGCTGGCTGTCAACAAGTTCCTGCGCATGAAGGCCAGGGAGCTGTATAAGATTTAGGGGTTAAAGGAGTTAAAGAAGTTAAAGGAGTTAACGAAGATATATGGATAAGAGAGATTTCGCATTTGATAAGGTAAACTTTATCCTGCTGGCCGTCGGCATGGCGGTGGTGGTCATCGGCTTCCTGCTGATGAGCGGTGCAGGGTCAACGGAGCATGCCTACAACCCCGACATCTTCAGTGCCCGCCGCATCAAGGTGGCGCCGCTGGTGTGTCTGGCGGGTTTCGTGTCAATGATTTATGCTGTGGTGAGGAGGCCCAAACAGTAAGATATGGACTGGCTGGAAACCATCATCATCGCTATCGTGGAGGGACTCACCGAGTTCCTGCCTGTCTCATCGACGGGACACATGATTATCACGCAGAACTTGCTGGGTCTGCCGCAGGGCGATCCCTTCGTTCATGCCTTTACCTTCATCATCCAGTTTGGCGCCATCCTCTCGGTGGTATGCCTATACTGGCGTAAGTTCTTCCAGTTTGACAATACGCCGGCACCCGTCGGCAGCAACCTGTTCCAGAGACTGAAGCACCGCTTCTATTTCTACTGGTTGCTCATCGTGGGCGTACTGCCGGCAGTGGTCATCGGTCTGCTGGCCAAGAAGTCGGGACTGCTCGACTGGCTGCTCGACAGCGTCATGGTGGTCGCCATCATGCTGGTGGTGGGTGGCATCTTCATGCTCTACTGCGACAAGTTGTTCAACAAGGGTACGGACGCCAACCAACTCAACGAGAAGCGAGCCTTCAACATCGGTCTCTATCAGTGCATTTCGGTAATTCCCGGTGTGTCGCGCTCGATGGCAACCATCGTGGGTGGCATGACGCAGGGACTGACCCGTCAGCGCGCCGCAGAGTTCTCGTTCTTCCTGGCAGTACCGACGATGGCGGGAGCGACGCTGCTCGACCTCCTCGACCTGTTGAAGGAGGATGCCGCATGGGCTACGAGCCATAATATCACCATGCTCGTCCTGGGCTGCGTGGTGGCTTTCGTGGTGGCACTGCTGGCCATGAAGTGGTTTGTGGCGTTTCTGGCCAAATATGGTTTCAAGACCTTCGGCTACTATCGCATCATCGTCGGAGGCATCATCCTCGTGCTGTTACTTACCGGCCACTCGCTGGCCATGGTGGACTAATATATGGATTTCATCGCAGGCGAATACATCTATATCAACAAGCCCTACCGCATGACGTCGTTCGGTGGCCTGGCTTTCGTCCGCACACGTATCTCTCGCAAAGTGGGGGTGCGGCGGGTGAAGATAGGCCATGCCGGTACCCTCGACCCGCTGGCCACGGGGGTGCTGATACTGTGTACGGGCAAGAAGACGAAGGAGATAGAACGCCTGCAACTGGACGACAAGGAATATACCGCCACGCTGCAACTGGGTGCTACGACGCCCAGCTACGACATGGAGCACGAGGTGGACCAGACATACCCCACGGCACACATCACCGAAGAACGGATTCGGCAGGTGCTGGCCACTTTTGTCGGCGACATTCAGCAGGTGCCCCCCGAATACTCCGCCTGCAAGATTGGCGGCGACAGGGCCTACGACTTGATGCGCAAAGGTAAGGACGTGGCTTTGGAGGCTAAGACGGTGCGTATCGACGAGATCGAACTCACCGAATTCCGTCCGGACACCATGCAGATGAGCATCCGCGTGGTCTGTGGCAAAGGAACTTACATCCGTTCGCTGGCACGCGACATCGGACGGGCCCTGGAGAGTGGCGCCTACCTGACGGCGCTCTGTCGGACACGTGTCGGCAACGTCCGCATCGAGGACTGCCTGACCATCGACGACTTCCCCCAGTGGCTGGAGCATATCGAGATAGAAAAGAATAGTAAATAGTACATCGTCAAATAGTATATTACGTAGATGAAACTTTCACAGTTTAAATTCAAATTTCCTGAAGAACTCATCGCCTTGGAGCCGCCTCATCGCGCCTTCGAAAACGAGGACGGCACGGTGGAGAAAGTCTATCACCGTGACGAGTGCCGCCTGATGGTCATCCACCGCAAGAGCCAGGTCATCGACCTGTTCCAGAAAAACGCCGAGGGCAACGATACCGACCAGCCCCTGATATTCCGCAACATGGTCGATTACTTCGACGAGGGCGACGTGCTCGTCCTCAACGATACGAAGGTGTTTCCCGCCCGCCTCTTCGGTACCAAGGAGAAGACGGATGCCAAGATCGAGGTCTTCCTGCTCCGTGAACTCAACCCTGAGTTGCGCCTGTGGGACGTCCTGGTGGAACCGGCCCGAAAGATACGTATCGGCAACAAGCTGTTCTTCGATGAGGACGGACCTATGGTCGCTGAGGTTATCGACAATACCACCAGCCGTGGCCGTACGCTGCGCTTCCTCTACGACTGTCCGCACGACGAGTTCAAAGAGGAACTCTTCGCGCTGGGCTCGGCACCCCTGCCGCGCTACATTGTGGACCACCGTCCGGCAACAGCCGACGACATGGAGAACTTCCAGACCATCTACGCCAAGAACGAGGGTGCCGTGACGGCACCGGCCTCGGGTCTGCACTTCAGCCGCGAACTGCTGAAGCGCCTGGAAATTCGTGGCGTGGACTTCTCGTATATCACCGTCCACTGCGGACTGGGCTGCTTCGACCCCATCGAGGTGGAGGACCTCACCAAGCATAAGATGAGCTCTGAGCAGATGATGATCAATGGTGAGGCTTGCCGCATTGTCAACGAAGCCAAGAGTGCTGGACACCACGTCTGTGCCGTGGGCATCAGCACGCTGCGCGCCACGGAGAGTGCCGTGGGTACCGACGGCCTGCTGAAGGAGTATAGCGGTTGGACGAACAAGTTCATCTTCCCGCCCTACGACTTCGGACTGGCAGACCGCATGATCACCAACTTCTATCATCCGGAATCGACAATGGTGATGGCCACGGCAGCCTTTGGTGGCTACGACCTCATCATGGAGGCTTATCAGGTGGCTATCGACAATGGCTTCCGCTTCGGTTGCTATGGCGATGCGCTGATGATACTGGACGACTGATGAGTGATAAGCGATAAGTGATGAGTGATGAGTGATAAGCGATAAGTGATAAGGGATAAACGATAAGTGATAAGGGATGGTGCGGCATCAGGTGTATCTCGGTCTGGGCGCTAACCTCGGCAACCGTGAGGAGACACTGACCGAGGCCATCCGCCTCATCGGCGAGCGGGTGGGGGAGGTGACACGGCAGTCATCACGCATCGAGACGGAGCCCTGGGGCTTCGAGTCGGACCACCGCTTCCTGAATGCCGTCATCCTCTGCGAGACAGAGAAGACACCCCGCGAGGTGCTCCGCCTGACGCAACAGATAGAGCGAGACCTGGGACGATGTAAAACGCTCAACGTTCAACGTTCAACGTTCAACGTTCCACGTACATACGCCGATCGCCCCATCGATATTGACATCCTGCTCTACGACGACCTGACCATCAACGAGCCGGACCTGACGATTCCTCATCCGCTGATGAACGAGCGCGACTTTGTGATGATTCCGCTGGAGGAAATTAGGAGTTAAAGGAGTTAAGGGAGTTAAAGAAGAAGTAATATAAACCCAAAACAAACGACTTATGAAAAAACTAATCTGCATGATGCTCTTAGCTGTCGCACTGACGGCTCAGGCTGACAACCCGTACAAGAAGTACACCGAGAAACTGCCATTCGCCATGCCGGAGGTCAGTGCTCCAGTGATTCCTGCCAACCAGGTTAAGCTGACAGACTTCGGTGCCGTGGGCGACGGTATCACCCTCAACACCGAGGCTTTTGCCCGTGCCATCGATGCCTTGAGCAAACAGGGCGGTGGTAAACTGGTGGTGCCCCAGGGTGTGTGGCATACTGGTCCTATCGTGCTCAAGAGCAATATCGAACTGAACCTGAAGGCTGGTGCCGTCATCCTCTTTGCTGCCGACGAGACGCTCTATCCCATCATCGAGACGTCCTTCGAGGGCCTCGACACGCGTCGTCTGCAGTCTCCGCTGAGTGCCAATGGCGCAGAGAATATCGCCATCACAGGACAGGGCGTCATCGACGGCAACGGCCAGTACTGGCGTCCCGTCAAGAAGGGCAAGGTGACGGCATCCCACTGGAAGGAACTGCTGGCCATCCCGGGCAGTCAGGAGATGAAACCCGGCTATTGGGTACCGTCGGCAGGTTATGCCAAGGGTGAGCAGGGCGCTAATATGAATGTGCCCAACGCCAAGACCGAGGCTGAGTGGAATGCCATCAAGCGTTTCCTCCGTCCGGTGATGATCTCGCTGGTGAAGTGTAAGAACGTGATGCTTAAGGGGGTCATCTTCCAGAACTCTCCGGCCTGGAACCTCCATCCGCTGATGTGCGAGAACGTCATCATCGACCAGGTGCTGGTGCGCAATCCCAGCTACGCCCAGAATGGTGACGCCCTGGACCTGGAGTCGTGCAAGAATGCCCTCATCATCCGCTCGCGCTTCGATGCCGGCGACGATGGCATCTGCATCAAGAGTGGTAAGGATGCCGACGGACGCCGTCGTGGCATCCCCTGCGAGAATGTCGTCGTCGATGGCTGTACCGTCTTCGCCGGACATGGTGGCTTCGTGGTGGGTTCCGAGATGAGTGGTGGCGTGAAGAACATCCTTGTCGAGAACTGCCAGTTCCTGGGTACCGACGTGGGTCTGCGCTTCAAATCGACGCGTGGTCGCGGCGGCATCGTGGAGAACATATATATTAATAAGGTGTCGATGACCGACATCAAGACCGATGCCATCACCTTCAATATGTACTATGGTGGTAAGTCGGTGGCCGAGATGCTGGCCGACGGCGACAACCCTGACAACGTCACGAAGATGCCTGTCACCGAGGAGACTCCCATCTTCCGCAACATCGACATCAAGAACACCGTCTGCAATGGTGCCGGACGTGCCATGGAGTTCAACGGACTCCCCGAGATGCCTATCGACGGCATCACGCTGCAGAACCTCACCATCCTCGCCAAGAAGGATGCCGTCTTCACCAACTGCAAGAATATCAAGCAGAAGAATGTGAAGATCACCCTGCAGAAGTAATAGCGGGTGATACCAACAGAAAAAGCCTCGCCAATCGGCGAGGCTTTTCTTTGTCGTTGTCCGTATGGATTACTTACGCAGGCCGAGAGCCTTGATCAGTGCACGGTAACGGTTGATGTCCTTGTTATAGAGATACTTCAGGAGCTTACGGCGACGACCTACGAGCTTGGTCAGCGAACGAGCGGTACCGAAGTCCTTGTGGTTCTTCTTCAGGTGCTCGGTGAGGTGCTGAATGCGATAGGTGAACAGGGCAACCTGGCTCTCTACAGAACCGGTATCCTGGGCGTTAGCGCCATACTGGGTGAAAATCTCTACTTTCTTAGCTTGATCTAAGTACATGTTGTGAATGATTAAATAATTGTTGTGCCATAACATCCTTCTGATGTTCCAAAGCCTTTAATCACAGCCCTTTTACATCGTCGAATGCACCGGATTTTCCGATTAGCGGCTGCAAAGGTAGGCATTTTTTCTGAAATATACAAATATTTGCATTTTTTTTTGAAATTACTTGCAGGTGTCTTCTTTTTTCCTTATATTTGCAGCATCGTTCGGCTGTCCAGCAATGGATGAGTTGGGCGATCTTACTTACTTGAAAGACGTTTTCGAGCTTTTCGAGCAGCGAAAGCCGACATGTTCCACATGGCTGGCTGAGTGGCAAGAAGAGTCTGCGCAAGCAGAACGTCTGTCGTTGTGGGTCGTGAACTTCGCAAATTCCCTATCATCACAACAGGCAGATGACAACGAAGCGTCTGCGTAGTGCGTTCCTATATGTAGATAGAATATATAGTTCGTACTGGCGTAGGCTAGCTGGTGTTGTCGATCCCGTGTGATGAAGGCAATGCGAAGGCCTACGACCCCAGGATGGACAAACGAACAGATTCCTGCGCCTTTTTTGTATGTTAGGTAATAAAGATCTATAACAATAATTAACTATGCCATATCTTGGTTTTAAAAGACTAAATAAAACATAAAAATAAAATGAAGAGAAAGACATTACTTCTTGTGTGTCTCGCCATCTGTGTGCAAATTTTGGCGAGTGGTGTGTCCCCAGAACAGGCGCGTGCGATAGCTCAATCATTCTTGACGCAGCATCGACCGTCTGTTCTGCCACACCAAATGAAGATGGTTCCCCAAAGGGCATCATCACATAGAGTCGGTAAGGAGAGTTGTGCCTATTATTTGATTAATGTCGAAACTAGTAAAATAAAACATCATGAAGATAAAAATAGAGTTTGTCATACTGATGCTTCTTGCTACCATGACAGTGGCAGCACAAAAGTTGCAAACCGAGGGTGTCGGACGAAATGGTGCTGACTATACCTATTTTAAAATATCCCTACCAACTCCTCCCCAATTGCCGGAGGAAGTGGACAAGTCCATTGCTAAACAATTGTTTGACACCGAAGGCAAAACCATCCAAGAGGCACATCAAGCGTATATCGAACAATTTGAGGAAGTGTTGCCTGCTCAAAACAAGAACATTAAATTGGCAGGATACTGTCGGCATATGTTTGAAATAGAGTGGTATGACTATGTTGAAAATCGTTTTGCCAGTCTGATGGTAAAGGCTCAGAGAGTCAATGCCCAAGGCAAAAAGGAACGGAACCGCAAAAAACCATTGTTCTTTGATTTGATTCAAAAGCGTGCTCTGAAGTTGCAGGATGTGTTTACGGATTCTATACTTGCCGTTATTCTTGACAATGGTGCTGACCGTCACCAGTTTTATATTGATAAGTTGGGGGTCGTGAAAGTACTCTCTCATAAGGACAAGAAATGGGAAGAGGAAGAGTTCTCTACCAATGGAGAAAAGGAACTGTTCTTGCCCTCATTCTTGTCTTTGATTAACAAGGAAGGAGTGGAGCAATCCAGTTGGCTGGCGAATGCTGCTGGAACAATAAAGTCTGACACGAATAGGAATGCTTCCTATCCAGGTGGTAGTAGCGCCGTGATTGAATACTTTAAGGAGAATGTCAGAATTCCGCGCGAAGCTTTAGTGAATAAAAGACATATTCAATTAGAAGTGCAATTAGAGATAGATGTTAATGGAACCGTTTCTGATGCAGAAGTTATTGGCCCAGTCCACTATTCACTCAAAGAAGAAATTATCAGGGTGGCTAAGCGGATGAGAGGATGGAGACCGGCAGTCAAAGACGGCCAGGCGGTGAAAAGTAAAGTGCCCACATTTAGATGGACATATTATAATCAGCAATGGAGAGATAGGTAAGAACTGGAAGTTATAACTACATAATCAAAAATTGAAACCCCATGAAACAAAGAATCTTTTCATGTTTGTTGGTGACCTTGATTTTCTTTTGCTCCTGCAGTAAGAGCGAAGATGACGCTAAGCCCGAGGAATATACCCCTCAATACGTTTCTTATTATGGTACGCCAGTATTCGAGGTTCCATATACAAACTTTGGCGTGACAAAGGATCAAGTGAAGCAAACTCTTAAGAATAGAGCACTAAAAGAGGAAACAGCTGATAAACTTGTGTATGAAGGTGTTGATGATACTGCCTTTCAGGCCTACTATTTTGAATCCGATAAACTGATAGAGGCCACAACATATATTAAAAATATTCAGAAAGGTGCGATGATAAAAGATGCTTTGGGACTTACTTACAAATACTGGGGAGATGCAACTGGTCCAATCTCACCTATTTATGTATATGCTAACCAGTCATTTTATGTTGGTCTGACAAAACAAACCAATGATACTTGGATGGTGGTATTTGTTCCTCACGACAGGGTGACCTATAAAGAAAATACAGGAAATGGCGAAATTACTATAGATTTGCCATCAATTATAAAATCGAAAGAGTACCTTAAGTAGGTTTCATGCAATAAAAGTAATAACCTGTAAACAAACAAAAAACTATGAAACAAAAAATGTTCTCTAACCCTTTCTCTTATAAGGGACGTATTCATCGCTTTGAATTATGGCGAGTGGTGTGTCCCCAGAACAGGCGCGTGCGATAGCTCAATCATTCTTGATGCAGCATCACCCGTCTGTTTTGCCACACCAGAGATAATGTTGATAATAAATATTACCATTACAATTCTTCATAATAAAACCAGTGACAGAAACGTGAGATTTCAGTAACATAAAAAAAGAATATGATGAAGCTATTTCTTTTCCTTTCCTTCTGCTTGGTGGCCATGCTGCTTGCCTTTGCAGAAAAGCAAGACAGTCAACAAGAACAGATTAGTAGTATGGCCATGACGACTCGGGCCGATTCTGTTGTTTCTGAAAACGAGAAGGTTTATGATGTAGTAGAACAGATGCCGAGTTTTCCAGGAGGTCCTTCTGCTCTCTTTGATTATCTTTCCAACACAGTTAGATATCCCCCAGCAGCAATGAAGAAAGGTATTCAAGGAAGGGTCATCTGTACTTTTGTGGTTGAAGGGGATGGATCTATCAGTGATGTCAAGGTGACGAAGAGTGTTGATGAATCGTTGGATAGGGAAGCCGTAAGGGTGCTTCGAGTTATGCCCAGATGGATACCAGGTCGTCAAGATGGGAAACCTGTGCGTGTGAAGTATACTGTGCCAATGGCTTTCAGATTGTAGCGATTTTTTAATACTATTAATACCAGTGGATACTTTGTAACATCCAATATTTATTAACAAAAATAATTAGCCCCAATGGATACAATTAGTTTTTTTCTGAAAAAAGGATTTAACAGCTTAAAGAATGTCTGGCTTAAATCTGCCTGTGTGGCATTATGCTGTTTGCTAATTACTGTCGCCATAGACTTGTTGTTGCTTGCAATCCTATTTGCCATATTTGATGTGGATAATATTACAGTTGGATTGGGGAATTTCGCGTTTGCGATGTCTTTCAATATGATTTGGCTATTCTCTTATCCGCTTCTGTGGTCTTTTCTTGTCATGTTTTTGGGCCAAATCAGAGGTGGCAAGTTGAGTGTGTCACAATTGTTTTGGGGATATAAAGATGCCTGGCGTATTCTTTGTGGAAATTTCCTAGCTGGCTTGTGTGCTGTCATTCCTGCACTTCTCATAATTATTGTTGGGGCAGTATTGGTAGTTGTTCTGCATGCGTCGATTCTCATGTATAATCTGTTTGCTATTATAGGCTGTTTTGTTTTTGCATATGTTTTCATATTGTTCTCACAGTTTCCCTTTATCATTTTCGATGATGAGGATATTAGTTCAATTGGGGCGTTAAAGCAAAGCGTACGGCTAATGAAAGGTCATGTGCTTCAGTTCTTTCTTCTGTTAATATTGTTGCTCCTTATCATAGCCCTTGTAACTGTGCTGACTCTTGGAATAGGCTTGCTTTTTGTCTTGCCCTATTTAAATATGGTTCTTGCCCATTATTATGAGAACCTATCTGAAGCAAAAGAGGAAGCCTATTCGGTAGATATGATACAGGAATAAATGGATAGCATTGAAGAAAATCAAATAGAACATCCTTGATATGCGCAATTGTTTGATAGTTCTTGCTTTTGCTGTTGTTGGTGGCTTTTTCATTGGAACGCTGGTGTTTTTGGGGATTTATGCCTTCAAAGATACTACAATATACCATGCTATTAGTGAGGAGATTGAACAAACGAAGAATAACTTCCGGCTTTCTCAGCAAGAAGGGGAGGGGACTTCCGGAAATGAGACGGTGAATGCCTCGGATGAGAATACGATGTCTGATTCCGTTGCTCATAGAGACAGCGTATATCTTCGTCCAGTGGATCTTGGCCTTAGTGTGTATTGGGCGGACCGTAATCTGGGAGCGGAGCAGGAGGCGCAGGGGTTGACAGGTCAATACTACGCCAGGGACGGAGAACCTTATGTAAGTATGGGACAGCCTGTCGAAGAAACTGCTAAACAGTTGGAAACACTGAAAGGGTCATCCTACGACCCTGCCTTTCGGCAGTTGGGAGGTGCCTGGCGCCTGCCGACGAAGGCCGAGGTGGAGGAACTGTGTGCTAAGTGCCGTTGTCTTTGGACCATGGAAAATGGAGTGAAGGGTTTCCGTTTTGAGCGTAAAGAACAGATGATTTTTCTTCCTGTTGCGGGGTTTCGTTATGAACGGAAATTTACCGAACAACGTGAAGAAGGATATTACTGGATAGCAGATAATCAGCAAGAGAATACCTGCTACTTTTCCCGTCGTGATGGTGTCGTGTTTAGAAAACTTCTGCCAGATTATGGTTTGAGCGTCCGGCCTGTCATGGGAAAACAAAAACGAAGTAAAAACTTTTAAATTGAAGATTATAGAAGATGATGAAGAAGGTGTTGTTTGGTTTGCTGGCCCTATTGCTGATGAGTAGTCTAAGTGCAGAGGCTGTGGTATTCAAAAAGGTGACGGACCTTTGTGTAGTGAAATACAAGGGCGAGTGGTACGTTTTAAAAACACGCTTTGTGGCTTTTGACGAGTTCCCACAATTGCAACAACGCTTGACCAAACAGTTGTTTGGAAAAGAAAACACCTCTATTCGGCAGGCTTTCCATGACTATATGAACGGGTTTGATGCCATTAAGTCATATCAAGATCACAAAAAGGCGAAGGGAAAAGAAATCCAAGTCGAAATATTAATATATTCAGGCAATGAAGGACGCTTTGTGAGTTTTATGACTGGTCGCACCATGATTGATGGTAAAGGCAAGAAGACATCCGAGGGGGTGGGAACACTCATTTTTGACGTACAGTCAGAGCGGATTTTGGGCGCAGAAGATATCCTTGCGGGTAACTATCTTAAACAATATAAAATTTTAGCTGGCAGCGCTGAGCTTCAATTTATGTTTTCCTCAAAAGGACTGTTTATAGGTATGGAAAAAAATGACAGATGGATGTCTCATACTATATTCATATTTGAAGGAGAACAGGCATTTACGGATGAATTTAAGAAACTTATAGGATACCAGCAGTTAAAAGAAGAGACGCAGAAAAGGGACTCTGTCAAGCTCAAAACGCAAGAGGAAATCAGCCAGCAGGAGGTTGATGGGCAGAAAGTGTATGATAGGGTAGAACAGATGCCAAATTTTCCTGGAGGATATTTCAAGATGAGAGAGTTTATCAATGACCATCATTCGGATGGTTTTCTTCCTTATTCAAAAACGATAAAGGAAGGTCGTGTGGACGTTGAGTTTATCGTGGAGAAAGATGGGTCCTTAAGCCATATCAAGGTAATCAAGTCAGTATCTCCGGAATGCGATAATAATGCTCTTGCTATTATTAAGAAAATGCCTCGTTGGTCGCCAGGCCTTCAGAAAGGACAGCCAGTTCGCGTGCGACAAGTTGTTAATATAGATTATAAACTAAGGCACTGACAATCTGTTGCGCTTTCTTGGGTGCTTCTTCCCGAATAACAACCGTGGTTTCGGGAAGAACCACTAACTTTTTGGCTGTACTGCATCATATTTCGTGGAAAATTACTACCTTTGCACCCGAAAAAAAGAAATTATCGGGAAAAAAGAGAAGAATTACGTAAATTGACTTATGCAGGATATCAGGAATATTGCGATTATCGCACACGTTGACCACGGCAAGACGACGCTGGTGGACAAGATGATGCTGGCCGGTAACCTGTTCCGTGAGGGACAGAACCTGTCGAGCCAGGTGTTGGATGCTAACGACCTGGAGCGCGAGCGAGGCATCACCATCCTTTCCAAGAATGTGAGTATCAACTGGAAAGGTACGAAGATTAATATCATCGACACCCCGGGACACTCCGACTTTGGTGGCGAGGTGGAGCGCGTGCTCAACATGGCAGACGGTTGTCTGCTGCTGGTGGACGCCTTTGAGGGTCCCATGCCCCAGACACGCTTCGTGCTGCAGAAAGCTCTGCAGATAGGTTTGAAGCCCATCGTGGTGGTCAACAAGGTCGATAAACCCAACTGTCGTCCCGAGGAGGTTTATGAGATGGTCTTCGACCTGATGTTCTCGCTGAATGCCACGGAGGACCAGCTGGACTTCCCCGTGGTCTATGGCTCGGCGAAAAATGGCTGGATGGGTGAGGACTACAACAAACCCACCACCGATATTACCTATCTGTTGGACAAGATTGTCGAGGTCATCCCTGCTCCCAAGCAGATTGAGGGTACCCCACAGATGCTGATTACCTCGTTGGACTACAGCTCCTATACGGGCCGCATCGCCGTGGGCCGTGTTCACCGTGGGCAACTGAAGGACGGCCAGCAGGTGACCATAGCCCACCGCGACGGTTCGATGGAGAAGACGAAGATCAAGGAGCTGCATACCTTCGACGGCATGGGTCACGTCCGTACCGACCAGGTGGACTGTGGCGACATCTGTGCCGTCATCGGTCTGGAGAAGTTTGAGATTGGCGATACCCTGTGCGACATCGAGAACCCCGAGCCCCTGCCTCCCATCGCCATCGACGAGCCGACGATGTCGATGCTGTTTACCATCAACGACTCGCCGTTCTTCGGCAAGGAGGGTAAGTTCGTAACCTCGCGTCATATCAACGACCGCCTGGAGAAGGAACTGGAGAAGAACCTCGCCCTACGTGTGGAACCCTTCGAGGACTCGACAGACCGCTGGATAGTCTCCGGTCGTGGCGTGCTACACCTCTCCGTGCTCATCGAGACCATGCGTCGCGAGGGTTACGAGTTGCAGGTCGGCCAGCCCCAGGTGATTTATAAGGAGATTAATGGTCAGAAGTGCGAGCCCATCGAGGAGTTGACCATCAACGTCCCCGAGGAGTTTGCCTCGAAGATGATTGACATGGTGACGCGCCGCAAGGGCGAGATGACATCCATGGAGTCACAGGGCGAGCGTACCAATATCGAGTTCGACATCCCCTCGCGCGGCATCATCGGCCTGCGCACCAATGTGCTGACCGCCTCACAGGGTGAGGCTATCATGGCCCACCGCTTCAAGGAGTACCAGCCCTACAAGGGCGACATCGAGCGCCGTGTCAACGGTTCGATGATAGCCCTGGAGACGGGTAACGCCTTCGCTTATGCCATCGACAAGCTGCAGGACCGCGGCAAGTTCTTCATCGATCCCGGTGAGGACGTCTATATGGGCCAGGTCGTCGGCGAACACGTCCATGACAACGACCTCGTCATCAACGTCTGTAAGGCCAAGCAGCTTACCAACGTCCGTGCCTCGGGTACCGACGACAAGGCCCGCATCATCCCCAAGGTGGTGATGAGCCTCGAGGAGTGCCTGGAATATATCAAGGAGGACGAACTGGTGGAGGTCACTCCCAAGTCCATGCGTATGCGCAAGGTCATCCTCGACCACGACCAGCGCAAGAAGGCCAACAAGCAGTAAAGAAGTCGTATCCATGATAAATCCCACATTTGACGCGGTTCAAATGTGGGATTCTTTATGCTGATTCCTTGCGAGTCAAGCCCTGGGGGTGAAGCTGACCAAGATGCAGTTATCTCCAAACGAAACAGCGTCAATGGTGATTTTCTCAAGGATGTCGTCCAACTGCTGGATTTGTTTGAGATGAAGCGTGATAGCCCCGTTGTCATTGATGTCTGCAACGGGATAATTGCTGACAGAGGGGATGGACGGCAATACTGCATTGATGATGGCGTCAATCCCAATAGAGCCGGTGGAATACTGAAGGTACAAATCGGTGCCAACGACCTTGTCAATGGTCAAATCCACATTGATGTTTTTTGAGACATGACCAATAATCGGAATCTTTACGGTAATCTGGTAAGTCAACGTTATCGTGTTCTCACTGATGGTTTTTAAGGCAATTGTCTGGTTCGTCTGCTTCTTAATGAGCTCAATGGCTTCTACTGTTGAAATCGTTAATATCATAGCGCGTTCGTTTTAGCTTTTAGTTCCTTCCGTCATTTCCATAATCCAGGGGATGTAGCGAGAGAATTCTCGGTCCAGTTCCTTGATGGTCTTTAGCTGGTTGTAAGGCCTGATGTCGTGGTGGATAAAGAGTTTCTTGTTTGCTCCCAACTGGGTGGCAAACTGTTCGTGTTCATACTTGTCTTCCTCTTTGTGAGCCTTGCGGAAGCCCATGAGCAACTTCTCGACGTTCCAGCGGTTGTGCTCCACCTGGGCCAGGACTTCTACTTCCTGGTCTGTCAGCGGGTCGCAGTCGTGCGTCTTGTCGTTGATGTCCAGTCCGCGCATGGCACGCAGACAGGCCAGCTTGGTCTTGATGGTGTACGAGTTGTACATGTTCGACCATTTCAGGGCCACCGTCAGGTCGTCCTGCCATTTACCGTTGGCCTCTTGCCAGATATCATCCTTCGACATCGCCTTCAGGGCGGGTATCGGCTTGAACTTGTACGTGTTGTAGTCGGCTGTGGCATAGAGGTAGTTGATGAGCTTGGCGCGGCGCAGCGAACGCTTGTCGGCGCTGTAGGCCGTCTCGTTCATGCCGAAGGGATAGATGTGGGCATAACGGCCAGAGCGTTTGCGGGTCTTGACGGTACCGTCGTCGCCTATCGTCGTGTAGCTCAACAGGTCATCGCCGTCTTTCTTGTCGGTATTCCGCAGATTGGTGACAAAATTGTCGGAACGGTCCTGGCGGATGAATACCGGTATCTCGTTGTCGTACACCGTGTCAGGCATGTTCATACCCATCACGAAGTTCTGGCGCTGGTCGGCCAAGGCGAGGAAGAGGGAGAGGTACTGTCCCTCGGTATCTTCTGCCCACTGGCTGATTTCCTTCTGGACTTTTTCAGAGAATATGTCGCCTTTGATGAATTCGAACTCCACATCGAGGAAGCCTGCATCCTGCCCCTCGAAACGCAACAACTCACGTCCGGTGTTTGCCGGTACCGCCTGGGGATTGTCTGAGAGGTCCCTGTAGATATACGGCTGTACCTCGAAGAAGTGGCGATTGCGGATGATAAACTCGTCCTTCTCCTTGTCGGCATGGATGTCGATGAAGGTGATGCGCGTGCAGGGATCGCCCTTCTTCTTGAAATTCGGGAAGTGCAAGACGTGGGCGGCCTCCATGGCGAAGGCTACGGCAAAGTTGGTGGTGCCCACAAACACCAGATGTACCTGTCTCTTGTCGTCGGGCTTGATGCCGTTGCCATAGACGGCGGGGTAGGGGTATGGCTCGATGGTGGGATTGTCGAAGTCCTTGTATTGCCGCTTGACAAATACCTGCTTGGCCCAACCCGTATAGACATTATAAGGTGTGAAGGCTATTCCCAGACTGGTCAGCTTCTTGAAGATGTCCGACGTCTTGAAGGCGGCATAGGTGTCCAGGTCCTTGAAGACACAGGTGATGCCGTCCGGACGCTCCTTCAGGTTGGGATTGCTGAGGTATCTGTAGATGCTGTCCATACACTCCACATTGATGGCATCGTGGGCGGGCTTGTGATGGTCGCCGATGACATACACATGCTCCGCCGACTCCAGGTGGATGTCCTTGTACGACTCGGTGGACGTCTTGTGGCCGTAGTTTACGATGATACGCTTCATCTGCTTTTCGCCGAACGACTGCCTCAGCTTCTCCCTGATGACGCCCGACTCCGTCGAGGTGAGTATCAGCACATAGGCGTCGGGGTCCTCCTGGAAGATATGCGTGATGAACGAGGGCACCATGTCGTCATAGCCCATGATGATGTAGTGGCCCGTCTTCAGATAGTGGATGTGGCCTTCCAGGTGGTTTGACACGCGCCGCTCGATGGAGTTGGTGATGATACCGATGATGACACCGTTGAATACGAAGGCTCCGAAAAGGAACGTCAGCGTGCTAATGATTAACGGCATACCATCCACGTTGGTGCCGTCGTTACCCATATAGAGATTGTTCAGCGCATTGGAGTCGGTCAGCAGGTAGAAGGGCAACAGGTATTTGTTGAGTCCCTCTTCACTGCAGAACTCCTTCCATTCATCGCCTGTCAATGACAACGCTATATAGGAAAGAACCAGTGCCAGCACGAGTATGATACAGAGTATCGCCAGTTGTCGCAGCAGGTTCTGTGACAATAGTCTGTCAAACTTCAGCCACAGTTTTCTTCGTCTCTTCGGTTTCATAGGGTATTAATAATATGGTCAGTTCAACTTGTATTAGTCTTTAGTCTCGCATTTGGTTACAAAGATACGTTATTTTATCTAAAGTTCCAAGAAAAACGAAGATTTATTGCGTGTCCTCACAGACCCTACTGCACCTCCTTGACAAAGTACTCCATGCCGCTGTTTTTGCGGCGGGAGGGGAATTTGTACTCGGGACGGTTGAGGAAGTTGCCGATTTTCTCGAAGGTGCCGGGTTCTTCCTTGTAGGCGCCGCGGAAGGCCTGCTTCAGACGGGTGGAGATGTCCTTGAGGGCGAGCCACTGGCCTGCGGGGTCGTCGGCGTCGTCGGGCTTCTGGAAGACGGCCATGAGCATCTCGCCGAGTCCGTTGAGGCGCTGGAACTGCAGGTTGTGGCGCATGAGTTGCTGCTCCTCGTCCTTGGTCATCCAGTAGCGCTCGCCCTGTGCCAGTTCGGCCTTGAGTTGGGCGTAGAGCTGGGGGTAATCGACGGGTGTCTGGAAGTCGATGTTGCCATCGACGAGTACGCAGACGAAGCGTCGTGAACCGGAGGGGTCGGTCAGTGGCATCTGGTCGTTGGTGGTGCCTACGAAGGAGGCGTAGCGGCGGTGGCTCTGGTAGGCCTTGCCGTAGGGTGGGCGGTACTTGAGGTCGGCGGTGGAGACGAGGTACTTCAGGACGATCTGCTGGCGCTGGGTGATCTTGTCGAACTCGTCGAGGTTGATGAGTGCGAACGACGTGAGGCCGAGGTTCAGGTCGGACTCGTTCTTGAAGTTGATGCGGTCGTTGTAGTAGTCGCGCTGGTCACGGGGCAGGAGGATGCGGCAGAACGAGGACTTTCCGCAGCCCTGGCGGCCTATGAGCAGGGGTACGAGGGCGTTGCCCGTGAGCTGTCCCTTGCCCTGCCACATGGCGACCATGGAGCGCATCCAAAGGTGGAACAGGTGGGGCCACTCCTGGTAGTCGGTCCTGACGCGGTGGGCCAGTGGCGTGACGCGGTCCTGGCCGTCCCATCGGGGCAGGTGCTCCAGCCAGTCGGCGATGGGGTCGTAGAGTTCGATGTCGTTGGAGTTGACATATCGGCGTATGTCCTTGTCCCAGCACTTGATGCCCTGTTCCAGGGCGCGCAGGGTGATGCTGTTGCGGGCCTCCTCGGTGAGGTCCTGGAAGGCGAATCCCATGCCGCGGCGCTCGCGGTACTCGGCAACGCCGCGCATGACGTTCTTGCGCAACTCGTAGTGTTCGCGCAGGAAGATGTCTATCTTCATCGTTAGCAGCGTCTCGGCGGGTATGGCCTTGTGGGGACGTACGGTCTGGCGGCGCTGGAAGTGGCGCTGCTCGTTCTGCTCGCGGTAGGCGTTCTCATAGACCTGTTTGACGAGGGCCTCATGCTGGCGGAAGGGCCATCGGCGCAGGGTCATGCGCAGGGCAATGGCCATGGGGATGCCCGTCTCGCGACACAGGTCGGCGAGGCTACCGGCCAGCAGGTGGACGAAGGCCTCGTCGTCGCCCTCGCCGTTGCGCTCCTCGCCCTCCAGGTCGTCGTAGCTCTTGGTGAGGTTGAACTCGAAGATGCGGTGCAGCGTGAGGTAGCGGTCCAGTCGGGGTGCCGTCTCCTGGGGTTCTATAGTGGTACGCGCGGGGAGCGCCGGCTCCTGGCCGAGCAGGCTGGTGTCGATGCGGAAGGCCAGTGCCTCGGGGTTATAGACGACGTCCGGGTCGGCACTCATGTAGCAGATGCGGTCGAGTCGGGGCTCCAGCTTCTCGATGGTCACACCCAGTTGGGCGTTGTAGGCCAGACGGGCCTTCTCGTAGAGGTGCAGGTGGAACCGGCTGCGCTCCTCGCCGTTCTCGGGCAGCGCCTCCTGACCCGTCGGCTGACCCTGACAGACGATTTTCACGCTCCGTCCCGAGGCTCCCACGAAGGCCAGCAGCGTCATCGGCATCTGGGCGGCGCCGTCGCGGATGGCCGCAGCCTCCTCGTAGCTCTGCAGGTGGTTGACCTCCAGGAGCACCAGGGCGTTGTAGGCCCGGGTCACGCGCTGGTGGTTGCGGTTCTCCTGTTGCAGGGCCAGACAGATGCGCGGCACTCGCTGGGCGGCGTCGCTCTCCCTGCGCAGCGTACCGTCCTCGCGTCGCTCCTGGGGTATCACGGGGTAGATGGCTCGCAGCTCATCGACCTCCTGTTGAAACTGCTGGTCGCGCAGCATGTCGGCCAGCTCCTTGATGTCTATGTTGCGCAGCACTTCCTGGTTGCGCTGGGTTTTGATCAGGGTGATATTGGTGTTCATAGCTTTCTGTTATTAGTTTGACAATGAGTGGTTTATGCCTCCTTTCCAGGCAATTCTTTCTGCAAAGATACGAATTAATTTTGAGACCACCAAACAAGTGTTACACAAAAATTTATTTTTTCGTGAAAAATGGCTCAAACCTACACGATTGGACTAAACACCTTGATAACCAGAAGAATAAATCGTGTATGTTTAAAGATGTTTACACCCCAAACCTACACGCTGTTTCCGATTTCTTACGTATTTAACATTCGTTAGAGTTTGTTCGGATTTTGTTTTAAGGCTCCGAACAAATTGTTTTTGCGGGAAAAACAATTTGTTTTTATAGGAAAAACACTTTGTTTTTAGCCCCAAAACAAAATGTTTTAGGCCTAAAACTGGTTGTTTAACGCCTGATACACAGTGTTTTACGGTTTAGACCCACAAACCTCCCAATTTTCGCTGCCTTTCAAGCGTGTAGGTTGCCCATGTAAATACCTTTAAACATACACGCTTTAAATGCTTGATACTCAATAAGCTACTTACAATCGTGTAGGTTTGGGCGATTTTTTGCACAAAAATAAATTTCATTTTTTACACCTACAAAATTAACATTTCGTTAACATTTCGCGGCCACCCTTTTCTTGCAGATTCCAAAAGTTTTTCGTAACTTTGGCTTCGCCGAACTTACTTAGCACTCGGAAATGAAAAGAAATGCAAGCATTCCTTTTGTATTTCTCTCGTTTTTTCGTAACTTTGCCATCAAAAACCTAAAAATGTAAGAACAATGGAAACAAAGAAGACCCTTTTCAGCAAGAAGTCTGAAACCTATATGTGCTGCTTCAACAGCCACTGCCCCCGTCACGCCGACTGCCTCCGCTGGGAGGTCGGCCAGTATTTCAATCCCCAGACCTACGGAGCCCGCTGCATCAGTCCGGTTTACGAGAAGGCCGCCGACGGCACGTGCGAATTCTTCCGCGACCGTCAGCCCCTGCAGATGCCCCTCGGCATGACCGGCTTCTACTACGACATGCCGGCGCACACGGCCCGCTACATCAAGAACTCGCTCATCCAGAAGTACGGGCGTACCACTTACTATGAGTACCATCGTGGCGACCGTCCCATCACCCCCGCGTTCCGCCAGGACGTCGAGACCTTCTGTCAGGAGGCCGGCTGGACGCAGCCCCTTAGGTTCGACAGCGAGACCGAGGACTACGTCTGGTAGAGCTCTATCGCCACCGACCTGCTGCACGACATCCGCTGATGAAGGCAGCCCCCCCTCCGAGGTGTTAAATAATGCCAAAAGATAGCCGGAAACGCATTTAATTATAAGTATAATTATTATATTTGCAATAAAATTTAGAATGGCATGAGCGAAGTAATAGTCAATAATCCGTTTGTGGTGGGTAAGTACCTGTCGGACAAGTATTTCTGTGACCGGCAACAGGAAACGGAATTCTTGAGGAAACAGGTGTTCAATGAGCGCGATGTAGCCTTGATATCTCCTCGGCGTATCGGCAAGTCGGGACTGATTCTTCATTTCTTCAACCAGCCGGACATCCGTTCGCAATACCATGTGTTCTTCGTGGATATCTACGCCACGACCTCGCTGTCAGAATTCGTCTATACGCTGGGCAGGGAGATCTATGCCCAGCTGAAGCCCCAGGCTGCGGTATGGAAGGAGAAGTTCTTCCAGGTCATCGGCTCGTTCCGCGTCGGCTTCAAGTTGGATGCGATGACGGGGGCGCCCACCTTTGACCTGGGACTTGGCGACGTCCAGTCGCCCCAGACCAGTCTGGACGAGATTTTTGCCTATATCGAGGAGTCTGACAAACCCTGCATCATTGCCATTGACGAGTTCCAGCAGATCGGCCAGTATGCGGAGACGAATGTCGAGGCTTTGTTGCGCAGCAAGATACAGCATTGCAGCAAGGCACACTTCATCTTCTCGGGCAGCAAGCGCCACCTGATGAGCAACATGTTCAACTCGCCCTCGAAGCCGTTCTACCAGAGCGCCATCAGCATGGGTCTCGACCCCATACCTGTGGATACCTATACGGACTTTGCCGTCCGGCTGTTTGAGGAGGGTGGGAGACACCTGGAGCCGGAAGTCGTTGCCTGCGTGTGGCAGCAATACGACGGATATACCTGGTTTGTCCAGATGCTGATGAACGAGCTCTATGCCCTCACACCGGTGGGTGAGACCTGCCGACTGGACCGGCTGGACGAGGCGCGCCAGAACGTCATCTTGTCACAGGAAGGCAGCTACAAGGACCTGCTGGCAAAGTTGCCCCCCAAGCAAAAGGTCGTTTTGCAGGCCATCGCCCGTGAGCGCCTGGCCCGCAACATCACCTCGTCGGCGTTCGTCAAGAAGTACAACCTCCGCTCCGCCAGTTCCGTGCAGGCCGCCGTCAAGCTGCTGATGCACAACGACATCATCACCCAGCAGGACGACGCCTACCGCGTCTATGACCACTTCTTTGCCGAGTGGCTCGCCACGAAGTATTAGACACGTCATTAAAGAGTCAAAATATAATGTATGGTAGGCCCCATCGCCACCGACCTGCTGCACGACATCCGCTGATGCCGTGCAGTTTTTTTCGCAGATTTTTGCTCCAACGTATCTTGATTCCAAAATTAATTTGTAACTTTGTTAGTAGAATGTTGCATGGTCAGTTTTTGACAAGAAAATTTGGAAGTACAGGAAATTGTTTGTATATTTGCACCACATTATAATGACAAACAATGCTAGTACTTCAAGATTGCATCAATAAGCTGGTTGCTTTTAAGCAAACTTTTGGCAAACAGTTCGGTATCACGAAACTTGGTATCTTCGGCTCTGTTGCAAGGCAGGAGAATACCGAGGAGAGTGATATTGATATCGTAGTTGAGGTTGAGAAACCTACACTTTCGTTGATGTACGAACTGAAGGAGAAACTAAAGGAATTGTTTGGTTGTAATGTCGATTTGGTTAGGTTCCGCTCAACGCTTCGCCCCCTCCTTAAGTCGAATATTCTAAATGATGCAGTTTATGTATAACGAGGAACTTGAAATAAGAGATAGGTTGGAAGAAATCCTTGAATCCATAGAACTGATTCAAGAATGGAGTAAAGGAATGACTGAATTGCATGACTTTATGATTTCGCCTAGTCGTGTGATGGCTTTCAATGCTTGCGTGATGAGATTACAAGTGATAGGTGAGCATGTTGGCAAACTAATGAAAGAAGGCAGTAAACCTTTGGATAAATATCCGGAAATACCTTGGCATGCCATTTATGGGATGAGAAACATTATATCCCATGAGTATGCAAATATTGATGAAGCAGTTGTCATATCTGCAATCTATGACGATTTACCAAAGTTGAAGAAAGTGGTAGAGGCCCTTCTTAGACAAAATGCCTAATCATTTTCTTTTATGTGCATTCTGAATTAGAAAAAGAAAGACACCCTGCGGACTCAGCGGCTCTGCGCGAGAAAGAAGCGATGACAGAAAGGTACGACATATTCGTAAGCTATCGCCGGAAGGGCGGCTCTGAGAAGGCCCAGCTGGTGAAGAGCGAGATGCAACTGAGGGGTATTCCCGACGAACGTATCTTCCTAGATACTCACAGCCTGCACGAAGGTGACTTCGTGAGCAAGATTAAGACGGCTGTTGAAGAGTCCAAGAATGTCGTGCTGATAGTCAGTGAGGGGTGCTTCGACGAGGTGAGGGAGACGGACTTCTGGTATATGGAGATCAAGGAGGCCCTGGCCCAGGGGAAACCCATCATACCCGTCTTCTTCGATGGTATCACGTCTATGGACTCCCTGCCAGTACCGCCAGAACTGGCCGTGCTGAAGCGGATGAATGCCGTGGCCTATCAGCACGAATATGCCAAGGCGGCGTTTGACAAGCTGGCGACGTTTATGGGAATGGCAACGCAGAGTCAGACACCCATCGGGACGAATCGGCAGGGTTGCCTGTTGAAGTATCGGGGCTGTCTGGTGTCTGTGACCTTGGCAGCATTGATGATGTTGGTGCTGGTGCCGATGATGCGGCAGGAAGATTCTGGTGCTGGTCAAGAAGTGGCAGCGAATCAAGAAGTTTCAGAAGGAGACGACTCTGAAAGCTATTCCGTTCCGCCCAGTCATGGTGATGTGGTGATTCCTGATGCGCCGCAAACTGCTAAATCGAAGCCGTTGCTGGCCCATCGCCAAGAGCCTCGGAAAACTAGCGAGACGGAGCCTGCAACGATGAAGGAACCCGTTATCGCTGGCGCAGCAAAGCGTTATGATGACGATTTCTATGAGCATACTTTGTCAGCCGTTGGTGATGCCAATGAGGGGTACGAATACCACGTGCTACCGATACACCTGAACTATCCGGCAGGCACGCTGACCAAGAAGTGCCGCTTGGGCATTTTTCCTTATGTGGTGGACTGTATTAGTGGTGATACGATTCGTTGGTCGGAACCCCTGTACTACGAGGGGAAGTCTTACCGGAAACGTCGCATGCGTAAGGATAAGACGTTCGACTGTCCTGTGGGTTCACAGTTGATTCGCAGTAAGGAGGATTTCGTCGTGGACACAGTCATTTCCATCGCTTGCCGTCCAAACAGGCTCTTCCATATCGGCTATCGGATTGTGGCGGAGGATTATCACCAGCAACTTTTCCAGGAAGACCATCCGGGAACGTGTCTGTTGCTGAAGACCTTCAGGTTCCTTAAACCGCCTGTCGTGGAGATGGACTCGGCTGACGTCTTTTCCGACACTACCATCCTGCAGGTGCGTGAAGTGTATGATGCCAATCGGCTGGCCATCACCCAAATCAGAGAGGGACGGCCTGATATCGAGACGTTACGGCCTTATATCAACTTCAGATGGCGTTTGAATGCCAAGAGACGACAGTATGTACAGGTGAGCGATGATGAGTGGAAGCCTGGCGAGGTGATTTACAACCGAAAGGCCGTTGTGCTCAACCAGGCGGTAGTGTGTCTGCTGGACCATCGCAAAGATGCTGTTGAATATCTGATGAGAAAGGTGGAGGATTCTGAACCGGAAGACGAAGACTTACGACGTCTGAAGCATTATCTGATGTTGAAAGGCAGGGCGTTTGGTCCTATGAGCACTCAACTCCAGTCTTCTGAACTGCTGGAGGCGATAAACGACCTGCTCGATGTCGCAGACAACAGGGCCGTGCTTTATACCGAGGTGAAATCGCTCGGCAAACGGGATGAGGCTTTCGCCCTGACAGACCAGATGGATGATGACGATCCCAGTAAATGGTACCTGAAAGCCATCCTGTGGGCAGACAAGGCAGGACAGGAGGATGATTTCAACGGAACGCCCTATTACCTGGCCTTCCTGCATCACAGTTTCTTGCAGAATCCTGATTTGATGAATGAGTACCAGTATGATGCACAGTTCTCTGACGAGCTGCGCCAGAAGTATCCATACGTTCAAGCGAATGGGGAACTCTATGAGTCGCTGTTCCAGAAACTAAAACAATGATACGCCTATGACCATCGACGGAGAAGAGGTAATGACGCGCGAGGAGTTCTTCCGGCAGGCAGACGCTGCGGAGGAAACGGCGGATGTACGGATACCTATGACGCAGTTGTCGGACGTTGACGTGCGCTGTGAACCGGTGAACGGACTGGAAGACGTCTGCGAACTAGTATTGCGGGTGGTTGACCGGTCAAAACAGCTGCAGGCCAGGGTGTGGCTGACGATGGGGGCGAAACAAGAGATGAAGGCACTCGTCGGCACCCCACAGTTAGAAGCCCTCACCAAGCGGTGGACCCGCTGGCTGGACTATGCCCTGAAGGCCTATCCCAAGGAGGACCTGTACTACTGGACGGAGTGGGGGCCCATGCCGAAAAACCACCGCTGGCTGGAGAGCGATCCCGACCTGTATGGCTTCAGCAGCAGGATGTCGTACGAGCTGCTGGTGAAACTGCAGCATTACGCCAGCAGGCCCGAGGATGTCGAGATGCTCTTCCAACGGAATATGAACATCAACTGCAGCTATCCCGGAGCCTCGCGCGACGAGTCGCTGTTCGAGAGCATGACCATGCGCCTCTCGTTCTACGACCAGGGGCGCATCGACCTCGTCGGGCGCATGTGGTTCCTGCATTCCGACCGTGCCCGCCAGATCATCGTCCACTCCTTCGACAGCGTTGACCACTGCCGTCTCTGGCTGGGCCGTAAAACCCTCACCGCCGAGGAGTGCTGCACCCGCATGGCCGACCTGGTGATGCAGAGGTAGTGCATAGTCATAATGAATAAAACACTAAAAACCTATGGAAGAACAATACAAATATTTCGCGTTTATCAGTTACAACGCCAAGGATACGGAGTGGGGGAAGCGCCTGCAGCGTAAGTTGGAACACTACCGCATGCCGGCAACCCTGTGCAGCGAGCATGGATGGAGACGGAAACCCATCAATCCTGTGTTTTTCGCACCGACGGACATCCAGCCTGGCGGACTGACAGAGGAACTGCAGGAGCGACTGCGGGCATCGAGGAACCTGATTGTCATCTGTTCGCCCAACTCAGCGCGTTCGAAGTGGGTAGGCAAGGAGATTGAGTTCTTCCATCAGCTGGGGCGCACCAAGCAGATCCATTTCTTCATCGTGGATGGTGTGCCGCATAGTGGCGATCCCGATACGGAGTGCTTCAATCCGATAGTCAATACCCTGGGACTGCCGGAGATTCTCGGCGCCAACATCCATGAGCAGATATACCGCTGGCCCTGGATGAACAGGGAGCGGGCCTATGTGCAACTCGTCTCCAAACTGCTCGGAGTGGAGTTTGACGCCATCTGGCAACGTCACAAGCGTCTGCTGGTTCAGCGAGCTGTCTGTTGGGCCATCGGTGTCGTCGCTGTGTTGGCAGCCCTGTTAGGTGTGTGGAACGCCAGCAGGTCGGTGGATGTGGAGATGAGGCTCAACGAGGCCTCTGTGCATAACGAGAATCTGCCTCCGCTGGAGGATGCCGTAGTGACGCTGACGCTGGACAACGAGACGAAGACGGACACCATCCGCGGACTGGATGCTGCCCTCCTCTTCAAGAACATTCCCCACCGCTTCCTCGACAAGGAGGTGCGTGTGCAGGTGGCTTGTCAGGAAGCATTCCTGCCCATCGACACCACGCTCTCGTTGAGCAAGAACGTCACGCTCGATATCCGCCGCAATCCCGATTATTATGGCCAGGTACGTTTCCAGTTGTGGAACCCAGATACTGACCAGACATCCACACATACCGAACTCCTGATAGACGGTCATCAGGCCCTCTCGGATGCAGAAGGCTTCGTCACCTTGACGATACCCTTGGGGCAGCAGAAGGCGGTCTATCCCGTCACCAGTAAGTCTCTCCATTTGGTGGATAGTATCGTCCGTCCTCCCTTCGGTCCTAACGATATGGTGCAATTTCAATAGATGACAATGACTAAGTGCCTTCTTTCATTAGCATGTTCGCTGGCGATTACAGCGGGTTTGTTTGCCCAGACCGTTACGCAACGAGGAGTGTCGTATCAGTACAATGGTAAGCAGAAACGGACACCATTGAGTGGTGTAACCATCAGGCCAGTTTCCTCGTCTAACGCGGTGCTGAGCGATTCTGCTGGTACGTTTACGCTCCAGTTGCAAGGCCTGAAGATGGGTAGCCGTATTGGTACGGTCTCCGTAAAGAAACGCGGCATGATGGTGTTCAACCAGCAAGCTGTCGATGAGTGGAGCGTCAGGAAAGATCCCCTTTGTCTTGTATTGTGCGATGCCGATGAGTTTGACAATCAGAAGCAACACCTCATAGAGATTGGCTATCGACGGGCCAAACAACGCTATAGTAGCCAAAAGGAGGCGCTGGAGCAGGAATTGGCAGCCAACAAGATTAAGCAGCAGGAGTATGAGACGGCGCTTGAAGCTGCTTATGAAGAACTGGAACGTGCCCGCCAGCACATGGCTGAATATGCTGACCTCTTTGCCCGTATCGACCAAAGCGAAATAGACACCAACGCCCAGGAAGCAATGGATCTCTTCAACCAAGGTGATGTGGAAGGAGCCATCCGACGCTTTGAACAGGGCAATTACGTTGAGAAACTACGTCAGGATAATCGGGATATCCAACAGGCCGACCAGTTGAAACAGCGTGCTGAGGAAGCCAAGGCCAAGGCCGTTGAGGACCGTGACCGACATGTGAATAGTATCAAGGCACAGATAGAGGCCTATCGCCTCAATAACGACTGGAAGAAGGTAGGACAGACCATGAAGGTGTTGGCGGACGAGGTAGGAACCTATGTTGATGTCTATAATTATGTTTCTTTTTGTCTTAGACAGAACAATATAAAAGAGGCAGAGATATATGTTCCAAAGTTGATGAAGTTGACAGACGAATTACCCGATAAGAATTCTGATACTTGGCGAATGCAACGAGTGACGGAGCTGTTTTCTATCGCCCAGATAAATCTCTCCACAAATCAAAAGGAGGTGGCTCTGTCTGGCATGATGGAAGCTTTGAAAGTTTCGGAGCAAATTACGGATAAGACTATTGGCAACGTATTCATTTCCATCTGCACACCAATTCTGGCCTCGTTGTATGCAGAAACGGGCTCCTACCTGAAGAGTGAAACAGCCTATCTCGCAGCCATCAAGGCATGGAAGAAAGTCGATATGAGCGTTGTCAGCAAAAGCCTTGTCAATGGCCTTAACCTCCAGCAAGCTGAGGGCAATAAGACATCGATGATAACCTATAGTTATACAGGACTGGCTTTCCTTTATGTCAAGACGAAACAGTTCGATAAGTGCGAACAGTTGCTAAGTGGAGGCCTCAAGTATTTGAACAGCCATACTGCTGACCCTGTTGATAGTAAGTCATGCCAATCGCTTATATGGAACGCTTATTATGAACTCTATTGCGCCATGGCGAGACCTGCCGATGCAGAGCGCAGCATAAAGGAGTCGATTGCCATTATGAGAGAACTGGCGAGCAATAACCCACGACGCTTCGAAGGGTCGTTGGCAGGGAAGTTGTGTGATTTGGGTAGGTTATATCTTCTGACTCAACAAACCCAAGCAGCCGAAGCAGCTTTGAAAGAAGCTGAAGCTGTCTATCGCACTTCTGTCAACAAGAATTCCGTGGCAATGCGCAACAGTTTGTCACGTGTGTTGTGTGAACTAGGCGCTCTTTATAACAATACTCAACGAAATGCAGAAGGCGAAGTGGTACTCCAAGAAGCACTCACCATCGTACGCCAGTTGGCACAGACCAACCCTACTGAATATCGGGAGAGTCTTGGCGATGTGACCAACACCCTGGGCTTTCTTTATCTCACCATGGAGCGTTATTCGGAGAGCGAACCGCTGCTCCGGGAGTCGCTCACTATCCGAGAACAACTTGCTAAGGAGAATCCTCTCCAATATGAGGGCAGTTTGGCACAGATTTTAGCTAATCTGGCTCTCCTTAAGGTTCGTCAAGGACAGATGGGCGAGGCCTTGGGCTATCAAGAACAAGCAGTGAACCATTATAGGAAAGTGGCTGCCAAGAGTCCAAATGCACAAGCAGCTTTTGTTGAGGCTCTCTGGCGCTATGTCATGATATGCAGCAATACTCGTCAACATGCAAAGGCCTATGAAATGAGTGAAGAACTGATACCGCTCTTGGCGAAGATGGTTGAGATGAATCCTCAGCAGTTCAAGGATGACTATGCTAAGGTGTTGGGAAACCAGTCGTACACTTGTATTTTTATGAAACAATATGCCAAGGGCGAACGCTATGCCAGACAGGCTTTGTTGCTGGATGAATCGCAACACTGGATATACACGAATCTGGCTGCCGCACTACTCTTTCAGGGGAAAACCGAAGAGGCGGAGACCATCTGTCGGCAGTACAAAGAAGAACTGAAAGAGGGATTACTTGATGACTTCAAAGCGTATGCGGAGGCAGGTGTCATTCCCAAGAAATATGAAAGAGATGTAGAACGAATCAAACAGATGTTGAACGAGTAATGGGATGGTGCGATGAAGAATAGGTTTCTTGTGATATGTTGTTTGCTTATCCTGTCGATAGGTTTAACAGCCCAGACGCAGCAGGGAATAGTGAAGACGCAGGGGCTTGCGAATAAGCCGGGACAGCCCTTGTCGGGAGTTACCATCAGATGGCGCGGAACCACGAATGCCGTGCTGAGTGGAAAGGACGGGAAGTTCAGTACAACCTTCCATGGAAAGAAGAACGGTGATGCTCTCTCGCTGCTGAGTGTGTCTAAGACGGGCTATGAACTGCTGAATCCCGATATGCTCAGACAACAGCTGGTATTCTCTACGTCTGTGCCCGTGGAAATCGTGATGGCCGACTCTAAGGTGTTGGAGGCCAATAAACGACGTATCAGCGAGAATGCCTATCGCAAGGCAGAGGAAACCTACCAACGTAAGAAGCAGGCTTTGGAACAGCAGCTTGCTGAGAGCAAGATCACGGAAGAAGAGTGCCGTCAACAACTACAGGTGTTGCAGGACAACTATGATAAGTACGTGGATATGATAGAAGGCATGGCCGAGCGTTATGCCCGTACCGACTATGACCATCTGGACTCGCTGGATAGGGAGATCAATATCTGCATAGAGAATGGCGAATTTGATAAGGCCGATTCGCTCATCCATACCGTCTTCGACCCCACGACGGTGCTGGAACGCAATCGTGCCGCCAAGGCTGCCGTGCAGGAGAAGATGCAGTTGGCGCAGGAGATTATCGATAGGGCAAATGCCGATCGTGATGCCTTGCGACGAGATGCTGACTACGCCCGACGCGTAGATGTGCTCTGTCTGGCGTTGGCTGATGAATATCTGGTGCAGGACAATAAGCCTAAAGCCCTTGAGTGTCTGCAGCAGTCGCTCGCCATCCGACAAATCATCTATGGCGATGAGAGCGAAGAGGTGAAAGTCGTCAAACAGAAAATAAAAACAATCCAATCATGAAACAGCGTAACTTCTTTGCCGTCTTATGGCTCGCATGTAGTCTCTCGCTCTCTGCCCAGACGCAGCAGGGCTATGTGAAGACCCTAGGCCGTCCCAACCAGCAGGGTAGGGCGCTGAGTGGTGTGAGCATCCGTGTGAAGGGTGGACACAATGCCGTGCTGAGCGGACAGGACGGAAAGTTCGAGATGCCGATGCCTGGCAAGAAGGTGGGCGACGCTTTTAGCCTGCAGCAAGTGCAGAAGTCAGGTTACGACCTAAAGGACAAGGGAGTCGTAGGTCGTCAGTATGCTTACTCCGACAAGGTGCCCCTGACGCTGGTCATGTTGTCGCGTAGCGACTACCAGCAAGACAAGCAACAGATAGAGAACCATATCTATGCAGCGGTGGAGAAACGTTATAAGTCGGACCTGTCCTGTCTGGAGCAACAACTCAGCAGCCACCAGATTGCAACGGAACAGTATCGCCAGCAGTTGCAGCAGTTGCAGGATGGATTCGGAAAGATACAAGACCTGGTGGATGGCCTGGCTGACCACTATGCCCTGGTGGACTATGACGAACTGGACGAGCGGGAACGAGAGATAACCCTCGCTATTGAACGTGGCGATCTGGAGCAGGCTGACCAGCTGTTGCAACAGATGAACATCCAGCAGCGTGCACAAGATATCGCTGACCGACTGAAGAAAGGACAGGCGTTGAGGGAGGAGGCTCAACAAGACTTGGTAGAAGTTCTGAAGCGCCAGGAGAAGGATGCGGAATACCTGTACCAACTCTACACCATCGCCCTTGCCCGGTTTGACAATGAAAAGGCTCGTTTCTATATCGAGACTCGTGCCGAACTGGACTCGACGAATGTGGAGTGGCAGATAGAAGCCGGCCAGTTCCTGAGCGAGTATCTGGCTGATTACGACAAAGCCCTGCAACTCAGCAACCGGGGCCTTCGCCAAGCCAGATTACGCTATGGAGAGATAAGTGAACCGACTGCTTTGGCATATTTCAAGATAGGAGGAATCTTCGAGGAACAAAAGAACTACCCGTTGACCCTGGAGTATTTCCAGAAGGCGCTGGACATTCGCCAACAACTGGAGCCTCAGGAGCCGTTGCTGATTGCCAATTGCTATGTCGCCCTGGGTGGTGTCTTTGCCATGCAGGGCGACTACTCTCAGGGAATGGAGTACATAGATAAGGCGTTTGAGATCCGAAAGGAGCTCCTGAACCCCATCCACGATGACATTGCCGAGATCTATTATAACTTCGCCTTCATACAGACCCAGTTTGGCGAATATGCTGAGGCTGTCAAGAATTATCAGCTCGCTGCCGATATCCTAATTCTGCTACATGGCGAAAACTATATACATGTGGCTGATGCCTATCACAACATGGCTTCCATGTACTTGACGATGGGTGACCTGGAGCATGCGGAAACATATACCCAAAAGGCCTACGAGATACGCAAGCGCCTCTTTGGCGACAAGCATCCCACGGTGGCAGAGAGTCTCGATGCATGGGGAAAATTGTATCTGCAGAAAGCCATTTTTGACGAATCACTCCATTATTACCAACAGGCTCTCGCCATCCGTCAGGACGTGTTCGGCGATACTAATCCCTTGGTCGCCACCTCTTATGTCAACGTCGGCACGGTCTGTGCCAATAAGGGCGACTTTGCGAAAGGCTTGGAATTCTTCCAGAGCGCACTGGATATCAACCGTAAAGTCCTGAATGCCAGCCATCCCAATCTTGGTGCCAACTATCTGAACATGGCCATCTGTTATTACTCGCAGGGCCACCACGAAAAGGCCCGTGAAACCCTGAAGCAGGCGATGGCCGTCTATGAGTCTATGAAGGGTGGCGGATTTGCCGAACTGGCTCTCTGCTGGCATCTGACGGGTGAGGCCTATAACGCAGAGGGCAACCTCGAAGAGGCAGCACAGGCCTACCTCTGCGCAGAGGAAATCTGCGAGAGTTTATATGGCAAACACCACGCCAAGACTGCCGCAGAGAACCTCAATGCCGGTTTCATGTATTATAAGATGGAGGACTACCCGACGGCGATAGCCTTCTTTATCCTTTCACTGGATGCCTACACCAAGGCCGAGGGCAATCATGATGAAGAAATCCAGCAGACCGCAGCACTCCTGGAATTGTCTTATCAGAAGCATCTCGAGAAGCACCCCGATGACCAAAAGATGCGAAAGGATTACCAAGACTTCCAGAAGGCCATGAAATAATAAGGAATCTAACAGATGTTGAACGAGTAACGGAAAGGTGTGATGAAAAGAAGACTCCTTTATATATTAGGACTGCTTGTCTTATCAGTAGGAGCTACCGCCCAGATTCAGCAAGGGTGTGTGAAGACGCGTGGGCGCATGGTTAATGGCAAGTTGGTGCCTGGCACCATGATTGACCATGCCGTTGTGCAGATTAAGAATCGCAATAATCTGGTCAGTGGCAAGGATGGCACATTCTCATTTCCTGTATCATCTGGCAAGAGTTATATCTTGCTTGGGGCACGGAAAGAAGGCTATCAGATGGTCGATGTAGAGGCTTGCCGTGAATACCGTCCTTCGCAGACACCGCTGTACATCGTGATGGAAACGCCAGAACGCCAGCGGGCCGACCAAAGAGAAGCACAGAGAAAAATCAGGGATAATCTGAACAGACTATTACTGGAACGCGAGACAGAGATAGAACGGCTCAATATTCAGCAGGCTCAAAAGGACAGTTTGATAGACCTGCTCTACCAGCAACAGTCAGACAATGAAAAGCTGATTGCTGACATGGCGCGCAGATACAGTGAGATTGACTATGACCAGTTGGATGAGTATTATCGTCAGGTGAGCTATTGTATAGAACAGGGCGAGTTGGTTAAAGCCGACTCCCTGCTGCGTTCGCGTGGCGATGTGAACCAACAGGTAGAACAACAGTTGCAGGCAGGTAAGGCCATCAAGCAAGAAGAAGAGAAGGTGCAGCACGACAAGGCCATTCACTCACAGGTGAACGAAGAACTGGCCCGGCGTTGCTATAGTTTTTATGAGACTTTTGCCGCCCAGCATCAGCGCGACTCGGCCTGCCACTATCTGGAACAGCGTGCCCGGTTGGATACCACGAATTTAGACTGGCTGACGGACGTGGGATTGTACCATGTGTATGTCATGGCCCAATATGACAGAGCCCTGGAGTATTTCCAGCGAGCCCTCCGACAAGCGTTGTCCATGGATGATGGAAAGAACCTGGGCGTTGCAGTGGCTTTTAACAACATCGGACTGGTGTATGCCATGCAGGACACGGACTACCCCCAAGCGCTGGAATATCTTTTGAAGGGTATGCGGATTGTGGAGGAACTGAAAGGTACAGAGAATGCGGAAGTGGCCTTTTGTTATAGTAATGTAAGTATGGTCTTCGGCAATATGAACCTGAATGACCTTAGCTTGGAATATGCCTTGAAAGCACTGGAAATCCGCGAGAAACTGCAATCAGAAGATATAGACCAAAGCTATAACAGCGTGGGGTTAGCCTACAAGGAGAAAGAGAACTTTCCCAAAGCGTTGGAATATCTGCAGAAAGCGTATGAAACATCGAAACAGAAGCGAGGGGAGAAAGAGCATCATACGATAGATTATTTGAACAGTATTGGTTCTTTGTATAATGCCATGTGGGATCTTCCTGCCGCATTGGATTGCTACCATCAAGTCCTGACAGTCAGGAAAGAAATCTATGATGAAAACCATCCTGATATAGGTTATTCGTATAATGTTATCGGGAATGTCTATTCTCGCAAGCAGGACTATGCCCAAGCATTACCTTATTACCAGAAAGCAATCTCTGTATGGGAAAAACGACGTGACAATCAGACGCTGGCAATCATGTATCAGAATATGGCCATCTGCTACCAGAACCTAGGCGAGTCTCGCCAGGCCTTGGAATTCCTGCAGAAATCGTTAAAGAAACATGGGGAGGACAGCCACGAAGTCATCAAGATTTTTGAACATATGAGCCAATTGTACTTGTCGCTACAAGACAGTGCCCATGCCGTGGACTGCCAAGAGAAGGTGGCCGAAATCAAGAGCCGGTATGCTGCAACGGGTGGTGTGTCGCCTGATAGGGGGGAGGCCAATGCGGAGACGATAGCGGAAACCGCCCAGAACTTGTCTTATCACTTGAGGACGCTTGCCGTTTTGGACAGTATCTTCGGGAGTGAACACAATCACGTGGCTGATGTCTGTTCGGCCATCAGCCGTGACTATGGATTCCTGCGCGATCTCCAACGGTCGGAGGAGTACCAGGAACGTGCTTTGTCACTGCGTAAGCGATTGAATGGCGAGCATAGTTTGAAGGTGGCCGATTCATTCATGGATTGTGCGATGTATTATTTGATGAAGGGGGAAAATGCAAAAGCCATGGATTATATCGAAAAGGCCAAGGCTATCAAGACCGAGATGTTGGGAAAAGACCATCCGGATGTGGCTTCCGTTGAGATTTGGGAGGCTCTGGTATATATCCTGACCGAACAATGGGAGAATTTCATAGCGTGTTCCCGTCATGTGCTGGCCGTCAAGGAAAAAACCTGGGGCCCCGACCACATCTATTCTACAGATATTATCGAACAGTTAGGCCGCGCATATTATGAGTTAGGTGACTATACGTCTGCACTTGACTGTCTCCAACAGTCTCTAAAGATTAAAGAACGCTACATTGGCCCCAACCACACCTCTGTACTGCAAACCAAGGAATATGTTGGAGAGGTGGAAAAAGAAAAACAGAGGATTGAACGCATTAGCGACCTGCGGGTCATCACCCTCACCCCGTTGGAGGAGGGCGACTCTCCGGCCCGTCAGCAGGGACTGGAGGGGAAATACATCATTCTGGAGTATTGCGGATGGCATTTCGGCGAGGAACATGTCTTCGAGAAAACGTTCAATGCCTGTATAACACAACCCAAAGACGTGGTCTTAATCAAGGATGGCGTCATTACGAAACACCATTTTGAAGAAAAAATAGGTGCTCGAATCAAATCGGAAGATCTCACGAAAGAGGAGAAACAGCACATCCGGGAGGCATACGAGGCATGGAAGGACAATGCAAATGTTTCGCGTTAATCAGCTACGACTCCAAATTTTAAAAGCTGTTAAAACCAATAGGCAAGACCGATTTTTCTGCAAAAATGTGAAGATTTAAGAACTATTTTGTGTAAATTTGCGGCATTATGGCAAAGGATGTCTTGGAACATAGATTGAAGTCGCTAGGCGGAAAGGATTCTACTGAGCTTGATGGCCAAGCCCTACGGGTGCTGGTGGTGGGATGTATGTCGGCAGGAAAATCTACACTGGTGAATGCGCTTGTGGGGTATCCGGTCAATGAGAGTCGTAACGAGGCCACCACGTCGTGCCTGCTGCATATATACAATAAGCCACAGCCCGGCGGAATGACGCTTTTTGACGAGAATCATGGCAGCTACCACCAGCAAGAGAATCCTGATGAGGAGGTGGAAGTGCCTTTTACAGCTGTGGGGCTACACTTTCGCTCGCTGCTCTCCGACATGGACGTCTGTCTCATGGATACGCCAGGAGTGAACAACAGTCGGGAAGAACAGCACGGCGTCATCACAGAGCAGGCTATACGGCGGGAACAATACGATCTGCTACTCTTTGTAGCAGACGGACGATATGCTGGCACAGACGACGAGAAAGATCTCTTGGACTATGTGCGTACTCACTGCCATCGGCCAGTTCTTGTAGCTGTCAACCAGTTGGATAGTTTCAATCCGCAAAGGGACTCCATCAGTAAAACGATTGAGGAATATGCCCAAGAACTCCATGAGATAGGTTTTTCTCCTGTTCCGGAAATCTTGCCCGTGTCGGCATTGACGGCTTTGTGGGTCAAACAGCCCGACGAGTATGAGAGCCAGTTGACCGTGATGATGGAGAAACAAGCCGTCAGTCGATTCACTCATGACTACTATGACCTTCCGCATTATGTGACAGGACAGTATTCGCCCGATACCTTGTCGCGAACGGGTATTGTGCTATTGGAGCAGACCATCATCCGTCAGTTAAAACATAACCAGAGAAATAAATAAGCTATAACGATATGAAAAAACTAACCCTCAAGTACAATCCCTACAGTATCACTACGGAGTTCTCCATTGACGGCAAGCAACCCAAGATGGACAGTTCGCTGAATGTGGGACACTCCCGCCTGCAGGAATGGGCCGACAAACTGCCTGGCTGGCTGGTCAAAGAATTTAACGAGCGAAACTGGGATGTCCAGTTTACGGGAACCGAAGATGACTATGAAGACCTGCAGGAGGGCTTTACCCTCTGTAAGGCTACTCAAGGCGTGACCGCTAAGTTCAACATCTGTCGTATGCCTGGTGTTGATGAGGCAGAGAAAGCCATTGACCAGATATTTGCCGACATTCAGAAAGGACCGGTCAAGGACTTGAAGAGCCCCGAGATTAAAAGTGCTTTTGAGAAGGCCAAGAACCAGGAGTTTGAGATCAATGTGGTGGCCACTATGAGCAGTGGAAAGTCCACACTCATCAATTCCCTGCTAGGTCGTGGACTGATGCCGTCAGCACATGAGGCGACCACGGCCACTATCGTCCGTATTGTTGATGATGACAATGCCAAGACCTTCAGTGCCAAGGCCTACAGCGCATCTGGGAAACTGGTCAAGAGTATAAAGGACGTGACGCTTGAACAGATGCAGGAAATGAATAGCAACGATGATATTTCTCTCATTGAAATGGTGGGCCCTATACCCTTCGTCTCATCATCGGGTATGAAACTGGTACTTGTGGATACTCCGGGGCCTAATAACTCCAGAAACAAACAGCATGAGGAGATGACCTACCGCATGATGTCAGACTCAGAGAAGTCGCTGGTGCTCTTTGTCAGGGATGCCCAACAACTGGGAATAACAGATGAGAAAATATTCCTGGACTATGTGTGCGGTTGCATGAATAAGGGCGGCAAACAGTCGAAAGACCGCTTCCTGTTTGTAGTCAACAAAATCAACTGCTACGACCCACAACCTAAAAGTGACGGGCCAGGATGTATCAGGAAAGCCCTAGACGGCGTGAAGAAAGACTTGGAGGACCGTGGCATCCGTAATCCGAATATCTTCCCGGTAGCAGCACTTCCCGCTTTACAACTGCGTGAGGAAGATAAGTTCGCCACGTCTTTAGGGGCTTATAAGATGTTTTCCGATGCCTTTGAAGAGATGCGCTTCGACCAATATACGGACTATTCGCATCTGCCTCCTGCCCAGCAGAAAATTATAGAAGACTATAAAAAGGATGCTACGCCAGAGGAACTGTTGGAAATCCGTACAGGTATCTTCTCGTTGGAACAGGCTATCAACCTCTATGTGAAAAAGTATGCCCGTACCACTAAGGTGATGGACCTCGTGCAGGCTTTCAATAGCAAGTTGGAGGAATTGTCGGCAGAGGCCAGCCTGCATGAGATGTTGCGCAAAGACCAGGCATCCAAAGCAGAGATGGAGAAACAGATTACACAGGTACGTAAGAATATTGAGACGGCACGAACGGCAAAGACCTTCTCTGCCAAGGTTGATAAACTCGATCTGGTAAGTGAGGCTCAGCGTGAGGTGACGGCACTCTTTAAAGGCCTGCGTACCGACATCTCTAAGATGATGGCAGGACGTGAAACCAATGTGGAAATCAGTAAGGCTAAGAAGCAGTGCGCTGAGATAGAAAAACAGAGCCGTGCGATGCAGACACAGTTGCAGGTACAGGTGGAGAAAATCATCGTTGATACCTACAAGAATACTGTTGAAGACATCATTGCCGAATATAAGCATTACCTGAAAGACCTCAATATGGGTGGTCAGGGTGATGCTCTCAAACTCAACCCTCTGAAACTCGTCGGTACGGAAATCGGAAAGATGGACATCAACACGCTGGTAAAAGAACACTCTGAGACCAAGCATGAGAAGGATGTGAAAGTGGAAACCTATACGGTAAAGAGTGGAGCTGATAAGGCGTCAAACATCTTTGGAGGTGCCTTTGCGGGTGGCGTGTTTGGAGTGGTTGCCGGAGTCGTTGCTGGACTGGCTACTGGTGGAGCAGGTCTCATAGTGGCCGGTCCAATCCTCGGGGCCATCTTAGGTGGGTCCTCCGGTGCGAAAGAAGGCGATACCCGGAAGACGGAGGTCAAGACGCGTACCATCGAGTTGCCTAAGACAACGACCTATGTCAATATGAATACTGTCGCTTCTGAATTTCTGCAGCCCTTGCAGATAGAACTTGCAACCGCGGAAAAGGCTGTATTGGACTATGTGAAGCAGGAAACCGTAGAGGTAAAGTCTTTCATCAGCCGTAAGTTGCAGGCGATAGACAAGGTGCTGGAGTCTAAACTGAATACGCTGTCTCGCTATGAGACGAGCGTTAAGGAGAAGGATGCCGCCATTGCTGAATTGCAAAAACAACTGAAGTGGTTAGCAGAGATAGAAAAACGAGTGAATGCCATCGTCAAGTTCTAACATAAAAACAAAGAGGAGATAATCATGATGAAAAAGATTTTTATAGATGCCGTAGAAACCGGTAACCTGATTAGCGTACGCTATTCGCTGACCAACGAACTGCTGCTTGAACCCAGTGGCAAGAGCTATCAAGAGATGAAGGCTTGGGCAGAAGAGAAACTCGCCGATCTGTATGAGCCTCTGGAAGGTGAACTGAAGGAGAAACCTCTAGAAACTTATACCGAGGAGGACTTGTTGGAGATGAAGAATGAACTCGATGCCAATTTCTCTCGAGAGCGCTTGGCACTCTACGAACAGGTAGTACCCGTTGTGTTGCGTGAGAAGATAGAACTGATGGCGAAAGAGAGCAAGAAAGCGTGTGGCAAGAAGACCAAATGTTGCTCTGAAGAGTGGAGCGTCCCTGCTATGGCAGGTGTCGTGTCTGGTGTTGCTGCCGGTGGAATGGCTAAGATAGTCGGGGCTGCTACGGGAGTTGCTGTCGGTGTAGCCGTGACTGCTGGTGCTGCTGCTGTTGCCGCAGCAAAGTTTATTAAGAAACTTGACGGGGAGGATGAGGAGCTATGAGGACCATTTATGATAAGAAGCCTAAAAAAGACAATGCCCAGAAGTTACCTTCAAAAGAGCATGTCGCAAGTGAGGTGACGGCCACAGCAAACGAAGCGAAGCAGGACGTCAAGACCCAGTATGCCACCGAGGTCTCCCAACTGCAAAGCCAGGCAGAGCAGGCCCTTTCAATGATAGACGATGTGGTACTGAAAAACTATTTGTTCAAGTTGCCACAACTGCCGTTGGTACCATTGAATAGTCCTCGTAGTACAGAGGATGTCTTCCTTATGAAAGTCAACAAGATTGTCTATGAGAAAGACGAATATGCCACCGACAAGTTTGCCAGTGTGATGAGTGCCATGACGTTTGCCGACGTGTCAGTATTCTTGGTGCTTGACGGGCATGATGATGAGACGGACTTCTACATTGGACTGCGTGGTCACGACGGACGCCATTCTAGTCCGTATCTGGCCCAGACGCTGCGTCAGGCGTTAGTGGGACAATTCCCAGGTGTGCAGTTGGATGAGATGTTTGAACAGATTCCCGGTACGGAGCGCCGCAGACAGGATAACTTCCTGGACCGTATTGCGGAGGCGAAAACCATCAGTTCTTGCGTTGGGGTACCATCTTATAAGGACAAGAAGGCAACCTATACCAATGCCAATTTCATACAGGGTATTGAGAAACTGGCCAATGCCATGCGCGGGAAAACCTATACCGCTATCATTCTGGCTTCCAATATGTCGTCAGATGAGATACGTAACGTCCGTCATGGCTACGAGTATATCTATGAACAACTCTCTTCTCGTGAGACCCAACAAGTCAGCTATTCTACTAACGAGTCGCTGGCCAATGCCATGAGTAGAACGAAAGGAACTACAGAGGGTGTCTCTACCAGTGAAACGGAGGGTGAGAACCATAGTGTCAACAAGGGAAGGTCTGTGAACCGTGACAACAAGGCAGGCCGTCTGGGTAAAGCCGTAGGTTCAGTATCTGGCGCTCTGACTACTGCCGGTATGATGCTGTCAGCATCGGGTGCAGGGCTGCCCTTTGGATTGGCTATGATGGGCCTTGGCGTGGGAGGCTCTCTGGTTACTGCCATGGGTGGCAAACAACTTGGCAAGAATGAAGGAGTGACCGATGGTGTCAGTACCAGTCGTACACAAGGCACCAGCCGCAGCGAGTCATTTAGTGAAACCGATGGACAGACTTCTACGGTGGGAGAAACCAAGGGCTTTACCATCACCCGTAAAGATAAGCATATTCAGGAAATCCTCAAGCGCATAGACCAGCAACTTGGACGTATCGCTGAAAGCGAGAGTACAGGTCTGTGGTCGGCAGGAGCTTATTTTCTAAGCTATGATAACGACCATGCCACGGCAGAGACTGCGGCAACGATTTTCCGAAGCATCATGCAGGGTGAGACCTCTGGCGTGGAGGCATCGGCTGTTAATACATGGTATGACCAGCAGCAGGAATTCAAACTTCTGCGCGACTATGTCTGTACTTTCGAGCATCCGATGTTTTCTTATCATTATGCCGCCTCGCAACAGGATGTGGTGCTCCGTCCCACATCAATGAACAGCAGTAGAGAAATGGCCTTGATGATAGGACTGCCCCGTAAGTCCGTACCCGGCATCTTGGTTCGTGAACAGGCTGTATTCGGCCATAAGGTCGTAACCGAACGTCGTGATACCGATACTTTCAAATTGGGCCACATTGTCAACCTCGACAATGTCAGTTCCGCCAATACCGTTGACTTGGGTATCAACTCATTAGCTTCTCATACGTTTGTAACTGGTTCTACAGGCTGTGGTAAGTCGAATACGGTGTATATGCTATTGCATTCACTGATGAAGGCAGGCCGACAATTTATGGTCATTGAGCCTGCCAAGGGAGAATACAAGAACGTCTTCGGTCATCTGGAAGGCGTGAAGGTTTATGGTACCAACCCCAATATCATGGAGATGCTGAAGATTAATCCTTTCGCATTCCCAAAGGGCATCCATGTGGAGGAACATATAGACCGTCTGATAGATATCTTCAGTGCCTGCTGGCCAATGTATGCCGCCATGCCTGCCGTGTTGAAGAAATCTATTACCAATGCCTATAAGGCTTGTGGATGGAATCTCATTAAGTCAAAGCCTGCATTTGAGGTCTATCCGACCTTCAAGGATGTTATCAGGGAACTGAACAACTATATCAATTCCTCGGAGTATTCTGCAGACTCCAAGGGCGATTATAAAGGTGCCTTGGGTACACGTTTGGAGTCCCTGACCAATGGTATTGTCGGACAGATATTCACCGATGATCTCCTGCCTACACAAGAGGCGTCCAACAACTTGCTGTTTAATCAGAATGTGATTGTAGATTTGAGTCGTGTGGGAAGCATGGAAACTAAAGCGTTGATTATGGGTGTATTGGTCATGCGCCTTAATGAGTTCCGTATGTCGGAAGGTCTGGGCATGAATCTCCCGTTGCGCCATGTTACCGTTTTAGAGGAGGCTCATAATCTGCTGAAAGCTACTTCTACGGCACAGTCGCAGGAGGGTAGTAACGTGTTGGGCAAATCGGTCGAGATGATTAGCAGTTCCATTGCAGAAATGCGTACCTATGGCGAGGGCTTTGTCATTGCAGACCAGTCCCCAACGATGTTGGACCGTTCGGCCATCAGCAATACCAATACAAAGATTATTATGATGCTCCCCAATAAGGATGACCGTGAAGTTGCTGCAGGTTCTACCTCACTGACCGACCAGCAGAAAGGAGAGATATCTCGCTTGAAGACAGGTGTCGCTGTCGTTTTCCAGAAAGGTTGGGAGGAGGCTGTGTTGTGCAAGATAGACCGCTATCCTGCCGACGAGCGCCCGTATGTATATCGCAAAACTCTTGAGTTGCCGCTATTGGATGCAGAGGGTAATATGGACGAATGGTTGGCCAACCTGCCTGACGATGATGAGCCCCGTCGCTTGGTAAGTTTGCTGCTGTCGGGATTCGGTGGTGAAGAGGAACCGTCTATTGAGGAATTGACGAACGTACTGTTCGACGACCGTACACTGACTGGTAAACAGCAATACGAATTGGCGATGCGCCTGCATCAGATTGAAGCAGACATGGATGAGGAGTTGGTAAACTATGACACGGAAGGACAGCCTCATGATCCGTCAGACATTTGCGCTGTTCTGTATGCGATGCTCGTGGGTGTTGAGCGTTTTGTCGATATCTCTGCCAATGCCAAGGATATCCAGGAACTGAACAGTATGGTTTTGGAACTAATTACCGAGGAGGGTAGCACTCCCACGACCGACCTGCAGACTGGACTGACGGCCTATATCAAGGGATGCTGTCTGATGAACGCCACCGACTTCTTCGAGGAGTGGATGCGCCAGACCTATGGAATAGACGAAGTAGAATAAGAATAATTAATTATTAAAATAGTATCACTATGGCATTTTTAAAAAGTATTGAAGACTTGGTGAAATCATTCACTGGGGAGAAGAGCATTAAGAGTGAGACCGTGTTGAAAGACGGCAAGTTCGCTAAAGACGTAGTGCCCAGTTTTATGGATGGAGCGGAAATTTCTACAAAGACCATCACGGATGCAGTGCGTAAGGCAACGAAATTCTTTGGTTTACCGGAGATACCTATCAAGGCGGGTCCTGCCGTGGCAGTTGCTCCAGGCAATCCCATGACTTTCAAAGATGATGTATTCATTTATAATAAGGCACAGTTGAAGCGGGAAGGTCTCACCACGTCTGTTGACATCTCCAAATGCTATGCCCACGAGTGTGGACACCGTATCTCACAACGTTTCTTCAACGGAAATGGTTCTTGGGCCAATGAATTGTGCTCTGACTTCTTTACGGGCGCATTCTGTGAGATGAACAAACTAAAAGCCGGCAATTTCGAGAAGTTCCTGGGCCGTCAGCGTGCTAGTCTCTCTCATCCAGGCGGTAAGTTGCGCATGCAGGCCTTGGAATATGGACGACGCTGCGTCGCTGAGATGAAAGCTAAGGGAATTACTCCGACTTGGGAGAAGTTAATGGATAAATTCAAAGAGACAAATGCTCAGAATCTTTCTTTTGGAAATTATCGCTCCGCTCAGATGCGGGGAACCGTTCTTGGCCTGGCACAGAGCAGTTCGTGGTATGTGAAAGACGCTGCCCGCCAACAGGAAAAATACCAGGCTGCTATGAAGCGCGTGGGTAATTATATGGATAAGAAAGACTATAAGAGTGCTGCCGCTGCCCAGCGTACTGCTGACCTGCATAAACGCGACATGGAATACTCTGCTCGTGCTGCAAAAATCGCCCAGCGGTCTGAGAAGAAGAAATAATACGGAAAGAAGCTAATTCTTTCCTACTTCTTGTGTATGAAGAAGAGTGTACTGATCATCGGCAATCATCCGCTTAGTGGCGACCTGATGCGGCAATACCGGCAGCGGGGTGATGAGGTTGTGTGCCAGCGTGGCTACGACCAGATGCCCCTCGCCTTGTTGACAGCTGACGAGGTGTGCATCCTGGCGGATAGTCGTAAGGATGCCTTCGAGGCCGACAATGAGGCGATGGCAGTCTTGGAACGGGTGGCGACGGGTGTGCCGGCGGCCCATGGTGGTCAGCGCCTCTTGTGCCATCTGCTGCTGCGGAGCCCGTCGCTGTTGCACATGATCAGGCAGGAAGGATTCTGCGAGACCGTGGAGCAGCATCTGGAGGTCTGGCCCTTCACGATGGAGGACCTGTGGGGCCGTCAGGTGGCTTTGTCGCTGGACAGGGAACCGATGACAGCGCAGACGGAGAAGACCGTCCATCTGGTGGTTTTCGGTATGACTCCGCAGACCGAGTCGCTCATTATCAATACCGCCTTGGTGTGCCACTATCCCAACTATCTCCAAAAGGACCACTCGTTGCGGACACGCATCACGGTGGTTGACGAGCAAGTTGAGGAGAAGAGCCAGGAGTGGCTGCAGCGCTATTCCGCCTTGTTTGACAATAGCTATTACCGCTACGTCCATCCCCAGGCCAAGCCTGCCGTGGTCCGTACCTGTCCCCCCATTCATCGGGACCGGGAAGACTTCGTGGATGTCGAATGGGAGTTCGTTGCGGCATCGCCTGACGATGCGCTTGTCAGGACGAAACTCTGTCGGTGGGCTGCCAGTTCCACGCAGCTGTTGACGGTGGTGATGGCCGGTACTGATGCCGCCAGGAATTTGCAGGACGCCCTCCATGTGCCCGAGGAGGTGGTTGCCCGTCACGTTCCCATCTATGTCTATATGCCCAGTGATGCGGCTTTCCGCCAGCTCCGCCATACGGGTGTGGCGGCGTTGCTCCGTCCCTTCGGCATGGAAGACCGGGGCTATGACGTACGCTTGCCTCTTGCTGATATGGCCAAAACTGTCAACTACCTCTATTCCCAGTGCCTGGTGACGCAGTCTGATGACGGCTCGTGGAAGATGGAGTATGCCGTGGAGGTGGACGACGAGGAGCGCGAACGGCTGTGGGAGGGTCTGTCTTTTGTCAAGCGGATGTCTTCCTGCTACCATGCGATGACCGTTGGTGTCAAGATGCGTATGTTAGGACTCGCTGACGATGACTGGGACCAGTTCTACGACCTCTCGTCCGAGGAGATTGAGATGCTGTCGCAGGTGGAGCACAACCGATGGAGTGCCGCTGCGCTGATTCTCGGGTGGCGACCCTGCACCGACAGCGAACAGCGAGAGGTGGAGGCTGATATCAGCAAGAAGGAAGTGCTGAAACAGCAGATGGTACACTATGACCTGCGTGCCTATCACGACTTGCGCCCGGACGCTACCGGTAAACCTGTTCAGATTTACGACCGCTGTCTGTCGGCCTGTCTTCCATTGATTGCTAAAGTGTCGAAAAGGAGGTAAGCGATGGAGGAGAAGTGCTATTATTCCTTGAGGCTCCTGGGGAACAATGCCTATCATGCCAAGGGTGACGTCCTGAAGACCACCCACCCGGTGCTACATATCGGTGAGACCGCCGACTGTGCCATCAGGTATGAGGCGGGCCCCTACGAACCGGAGTGCTATGCAACCATTGTGGCCAACGACGATGGTCAGAGCTGGCGTCTCGTCCAGCGCTCTCCGTATGTGCAGGCACAGATTGCTGGTCAGGGAGGTATAGGCTATGTCCATGCCCTGCAGGACGGAGACGTCATCCGTTTCAGTGGTCAGCCCCTGGAACTGGAGTTCCATGTGCATCACGACAACCACTATGGCAAGTCCGGTGTCGTCATCGAACAACGGACCAACAGGACTGTCGGCTTTTGGCTATTGGCTGTATGCCTTTGCCTGTTGGCGGTGGGCAGTTGGTACATGCTCAGCCGTTTCCAGTCAGACGAAATCACCTATGACGAACTGAAGGAATTCTTACCGTCAGTCTATATTCTCCAGGTCGATTCGGTGCAGTGGATAGAGGTGTCGGGGCGTGACACGACCCTGGTGCGCCCCACCATGACGATGGAGCAGGGCGGTGTAGCTGGTACGGCGTTCCTGACGACAGATGGTAAACTGCTGACAGCCCGCCACTGTATAGAATACTGGATTGGTGAGGACTTGGACCTGACCTTGGATGTCACGTCGCTCGATGACGAGGACATCCGTAAGTGGGCCATCTTGGCGGAGACCTTCATGCAGGAACGCAGCAGTAGCAGACGCTCCCAGCAGTTGCGCGTCTTCTTCAGCATCTACAGCGATGACCAGCCCGACGTACCCCTATACCGCTTCTCGTCCACGGACTCCTGCGTGCATTTCAATCGGAGCAGAGATGGTATCTTGCAGTTGGCAGACTATCATCATAACTACTATTGGCGTACCGTGCGCCCGCAGTTCAATGACCAGGAGATGGAACTGGGCGACATCGTCTGGATGGATGTCACGGAAAAGGGACGTGTGGCCCTGGCTGACGCTACAGCCATCTACCTGTTGGATCAGGCGTCGCCTGTCGCCGTGCTGGGCTATCCCAATAATGCCAGCGGCAAGAAGGTGACCTATGCGTCAGGAACCATCAAGGAGAACCGTTCCGACACGCTGCGTACCGTCAGTCCCAATTTGATTTTCGATGCCAATATCACCCACGGTTTTTCGGGTGGTCCGCTATTGATGAGGACTCCGGACGGCAAGGTTGTCGCTGCTGGCGTGGTGTCTAAGATAGATACCGACAATGGCATATACAAAAAAGCCGTGCCTGTCACGGAGGTTGGCAACATTATAGGAAAGGAGGAAGAACCATGACCCGGAAGATGACGATACACGATATGGCGGGCTACTGCCACGAGACGGCACTCTGGAAACTGCTGGCCGATGTCTGTGCCGCAGTGTTGGAACAGCCTGCAGAGGACCTGCAGGTGGTGATGCCGGCGCATGTCGTCGTGGAGGGAGAGACGTTTCTCTGGGACGCCAATGCCGCCAAGGATACCGCGGTCGAGTTCCTGCCCCCCGAGGGTGGTGCCCGTGGTGATGAGGCCGCTGTCGTCTGGTCGTTGGGCGCATTGGTGTGCTATGCCTCATCAGGGCATATCCTGTTTGGCGGACGTGGTGGCGCCTATCAGCGCAGCCATCCCCATGTGGAGTTGCCCTCGTTGCGCAAAGACCATGCAGCCCTGACCCCCCTGGTGCAACGCTGCCTGTGCTATAACCCGTCGCAACGCATCAGTCTGAAAGCCCTCTGTGAGGCCGCGCAGAAAGGGTGGGAGAGTAGTCGTCACCAGGAGCGCCGCATCCTACAACGACCCTATCATGCGACGGCTGTCGCGGATGACCGTGCTGATGACGTATGGCCCGAGAAGATGTAACAAAAAAATAATCAAGCATATGAGAAAGATTCTATGGTTAATGATTCTCTTGATGAGTAGCTCCCTGTTGCTGCACGCCCAGGAACAGACCGACGCCTATCTTCAGGAAGTCGTGAAGGTTGTGAAACAGCTCCGTAAGGGCAACGATGCCGTCCGGAATACCGCAGTGGCCACGTTGTCGGCAGACAAAAAGCCTAAGATGACCCTGATGGATGAAATCCGGTGGGGTGGCAAGGAGGCCGACAAGTCTGCCGAGGTAAAAGGCTCCAAAGCCAACCGCTTCAAACTCAACCAAGTCGTGGCGCGAGTCTATAAGAACCAGAATCCGGTATTGGAGACCAAGAGCAATATGCTCAACGGCAACGAGATAGACATCCACTATTCCGCCATCGAGAAAAGTGTTAAGCGTGGCGGTCAACTCGTTTATGTGGTGAAGGGACGTGTGGGAGCCCAGGACTTTGTCTTCGTACCCTTTAATCCCAAGAGCCAGTATGTCGTGACCATGTATGTCGGTCAGCAGACCATCCGCAAAGAGGCCGTTGACGTCTGTCATATCCATCTGGATGCCGTATCCAGCAGACAGCCCCTCTACTTCTCTATCAGCTACTTGGAGGACAAGGCCAATAAGGATGCTGTGGAGTCGTTTGCCATTATCAATTATAATCCCAGGAAATGATGAAACTAAGAACCTGTATAGCCCTGGTGTGCCTGATGGCCGTGACCATGGCGTCTGCTCAGACATGGAAAGAGTGTAAGACTCTGAAGGATGGCGGCCATTATCTGGAAGCCGCCCAGAAGTATCAGCAGCTGCGCCAGCGTGGCATCCACGGCAAGTTGTTGCTTGACGTACTCTTCCCCGAGGCCGAGTGTTACTATATGCTGGATGACTACCAGCAGTTGGACTCTACCGTCCTCCGTTATATCGACTGCTATCGGGCGTCGCGTCAGGAGTTGGGCGACTCGCTGGACGTCTATAAGGCTTTTCTGTACAAGATACTCGGCAACAGTCTTTATGGTCTGGTTGATGACAGCCGCGAAGGACTGGAGTGTGCCGAACAGGCCCGTAAATATTATATGAGCAGTCTGCTGATTTTCGCCAGCCGCGGCAGCGATGACAATGTCTTCGTGCTGTTCCACGAACTGGCCCAGCTCTTTTACAAGGCCAAACTCTATGGCCGTGCGGCAGATTTCCTGAAGGAGGTGAAGAACCGCTATCAGCAGCGGCTGGACGATGGTATCCGGGACGATGAGCCTCAGTTTTATCAAGTGCTGTCGGAGTTGGCCCTCTGCCATGCCCGGATGGCTTCCGAGGAGAAGAGCGACAACACCTCCAGAACCCTCTTCGGTCAGAGTCTCGCACAGATCGACTCTGTGGTCGTCTATGGTCAGCAAGCTAAGACACCTCTGCTATATGACTGGTTCCGCATCCAGGGTAAGATTCTGATGATGCAGTACGACCGTCTGGATATCGATAATAGGAAAGCCGCGCGCGCGTGTTATGAACAGTATGTCAACTACCAGCGTAGCATGGTGGGTGGGCGCTTGTCGGGCATGACCGACTCCCAGCAGGAACAGAAGTGGCTGGCGTTGCACGATTTCCTGTACGACTGCTACCGCCTGGGTGGAGAAGCCCCTGAGATGCTCTACGACCTGGCCCTCTTCAGCAAGAACTACCTGTTGGAGAAAGGTCAGACGGGTGACGTCCGCTGGAAAAACGTCCAGAAGGTACTCAAGGATGACGACTGTGCCTTGGAGTTTGTGCAGTATCGTGGTGCCAATGATGCCCCTTACCTGGCCTGTATGGTGCTGCGGAAGGACAGTCCCAAGCCCCGTTTCGTGAAACTCGGTGCCACCAGTGATATCCTTGAGCGGAAACTCAACCGTTTCCTGGGCTTGACTGTCGAGCAGTGCATGACCTACCAGCAAGGCCAGTACGAGTTGGCATTGTTGAAGAACCTGCTCTATTCCGACTCTACGCTCTACCATCAGATATGGACTCCTGAACTGATGGAGGCCATCGGTGCAGCCCGTAAGGTCTATTTCGCCCCCGACGGTTTCCTCCACCAGTTGGCCATCGAGTATATGATGCCCGACACGCTGAAGGTCTGCTACCGACTGTCCTCTACCCGTGTGCTGACCCGTAAGAAGGAACCTGTTGACTATAGCAAACTGTTGGTTTGCGGAGGCATGAACTACCATACGAAACTCAACCCCCACACTACAGGCAATGATGTCAGGGCCTATCGCTTCTTTGCCGGCAACGGTTCCGTCAGTGACCTGCCGGGAACGTTGAAGGAGATTCGTTCCATCCTTGATACCCGTCACAATCCCGCCGATGTCTTGCTGACGGGTGACGAGGCTACCGATGAGAACTTCATGCAACAGCTTTCCCGCCATTATCCCTTGGTGCACATCTCTACCCACGGCTATTTCGCGGGTCGCATGGATAGCGGAACAGACCTAAAGCCCGCCACCACCGACTGGTCAATGTCCAAGAGCGGCCTCATCTTCACGGGCGCCTCCAGTGCGTTGACCGACAAGGACTTCAATACCAATATGTTCGATGGCGTGCTGTCAGCCTCCGAGGTGGCCAAATTTGATATGCGGGGTACACAACTCGTTACCCTGTCGGCCTGTCAGACGGCTTTGGGCGATATCACTGCCGATGGTGTCTTCGGTATGCAGCGTGCCTTGAAGATGGCTGGTGCCAAGGGACTGATGGTCTCGCTGTGGAGCGTTGGCGACCTCTCGTCTTACAAGCTCTTCAGTTTCTTCTATGAAGAGTTGGAACGCCAGTCGGTAAAGGACATCCACCATGCGTGGCTGGTAGCCCGCCAGAAACTCGCCGGGTACGAGGAAGTCGTTCCCTATTTTAATATGGAAACCTTGGATGAGGACACCTATGTGAGGAAGTTTAACCGTCCCAACGACCTTTGTCCGTATATCCTCATCGATATCTATTAATTAGGCGTCGGCGAAGACCTTGCCGTCGTCGAGGGTCACCTGGAGTTTGGTGTACTCGCTGTGGAAATGGTGCTGGAGACGGTCCAGGTAACGGGCACTCTCCCACTGGCACATGGGCAGGTCGTGGAGTAGGTAGTTGCCGCAGGACTCAGGTTGGGTGGCAGGCACCTCGGTCTGGGTGAGAATCCATTGGAGACACTCGATGGTGAGAAGGCGCATGTCCTCCACCGTATAGGTACCGGTCATGATGATATACATACCCGTGAGGCAACCCATAGGACCGACATATACGACATCGTGCTGGACACGGCTGTTGCGGAACCAGGTGGCCATGAGGTGTTCCAGACTATGGATGGCGGCGGGTGCCATGGCGGGTTCCTTGTTAGGCTCCGTGATACGCAGGTCGAAGGTTGTGAAGCCACGGTCCTCCCGGGATACGTAGATGCCGGGCTTCAGATGGGTGTGGTCGATGGTGAAACTGGGAATGACTTCCATGGAAAAGTGATAAGTGATGAGTGATAAGTGATGAGTGATAAGTGATGAGTGATAAGTTAGAGGGATTCTACAAAGGCTTTGGTGACCTGGAAGGAACGGTCAGCAATAGTGTCCCAGAAGTTATGGTACTGTGAGGCATCCGTATCGCGCAGGGGTATGTCGCTGACGATGCGGAAGGAGATGAACGGCACGTGGTTGAGGTAGCACGTCTGGGCGATGGCACACGACTCCATATCGACGGCTTTGGCCTCGGGAAACTTGTCGATGATGCTGCGCATCTTCTCCTTGGAATCAACGAACCAGTCGCCCGTGACGATCAGCCCCTGATGAAGGCTGATGCCTGAAGTTTGTAGGCTGGTGGCCTTACGCAGTAACTCGGGGTCGGCGGGGTAGCGGGCGGGGAGGCCCTGGACCTGTCCGTAGATGGTGGTGTCGTCGATGGCCGTGCCGCAATAGACGTCATGGTAGGTCACCTCACTGCTGACCACCACGTCCTGGATATTGACATCGTCACCATTGCCACCGGCACAGCCGCTGCTGATGATGACGTCGGGTTGGAACTCGTTAATCATTCGCTGGGCGCCGAGGGCGGCATTCACTTTGCCGATACCACATTTCTCAACACGTACGTGACCATCGGTAAAGAGTTGCTGCAACTGGTGCAGTTCCTTGTCCATAGCCACAATGATTCCTATTTTCATGCCTTTTTTCGTTTGTTATGCCGACAAAGGTACGAAAAAAATGAGAATGGAGCACGGGGAATGGAGATTTTTTTGTACTTTTGTGCGCAAAAAACCAACAGAAGGATATATGAAACAATGGAAACAATGGCTGCCCGACGTCTTGGTGGTCGTCTTGTTTGTAGGAATCTCGTTTGCCTATTTCTTCCCTGCCGACATCGAGGGTCGCGTGCTCTATCGTCACGACTCTTCGGCTGGTCGCGGTGCGGGGCAGGAGGCTTTGGAGTACTATCAGCGTACTGGTGAACGGACACGGTGGACCAACGCCCTGTTCGGCGGCATGCCGACCTACCAGTTGTCTCCGTCGTATAACAGTACGACCCTGTTGACGAAGATAGAGAATGCCTATCACTTGTGGCTCCCCGAGTATGTGTGGTATGTCTTTATCTACCTGCTGGGTTTCTATATCCTGCTGCGCGCCTTTGACTTCCGCCAGTATCTGGCGGCCCTGGGAGCCATTGTCTGGGCGTTCTCTAGCTACTTCTTCATCATCATTGCCGCCGGACATATCTGGAAGGTAATGGCTCTGGCCTATCTGCCGCCGATGATTGCCGGTGTGGTGCTGGCCTATCGCGGTAAATACCTGTGGGGCATGTTGGTGACGGCCGTCTTTGCCGCCTTGGAGGTTCTGGCCAACCACGTCCAGATGACGTATTACTACCTGTTTATCGTCGCCGCGATGGTCATTGCGTTCATCATTGAAGGGGCCAGGAACAACGCACTGGGGGTGAGAGCCCGTTGGGAACACATCGGGAAAGCCACTGGGGCCTGTCTGATTGGTGCGCTCATCGGCATCAGCCTGAACCTTTCGAACCTTTATCATACGTGGCAGTATAGTCAGGAGTCTATGCGTGGCAAGAGTGAACTCGTCAAGAAGAACGTGGAGAACCAGACCAATAGCGGACTGGACCGAGACTATATTACCCAGTGGAGCTATGGCATCGACGAGACGTGGACGCTACTCGTTCCCAATGCCAAGGGTGGTTCGCACCATATCCACCTCAGCGAACAGAAAGCCGCCATGAAGAAGTGTGACCCTGAACTGGCTGAATATGTCGGTCAGTGGTATCTTTACTGGGGCGACCAGCCCTTCACGGCCGGTCCCGTATATGTCGGAGCCTTCGTGCTGATGCTGTTTGTCCTGGGCTTGTTCATCGTGAAAGGTCCCCTGAAGTGGGCCCTACTGGCCGTCACCATCCTCTCCGTCCTCCTCTCGTGGGGTCGTAACTTCATGCCATTCACCGACTTGTTCATCGACTACATGCCGATGTATGCCAAGTTCCGCACGGTATCATCTATCCTGGTCATCGCCGAGTTTACCATTCCCCTGCTTGCCATGCTGGCGCTGAAGGAGTGGATCAAGAGAGGTGAGCAGCCTGAGGCGAGTGGCAAGAGGCTTGGCTGGCCGCTTTGGGTGGCCTTCGCATTGACGGCGGGTTTCGCCGCGCTCTTTGCTCTACTGCCCTCCGCATTCTTTGACTTTACCTCGTTTAACGACCTGGCCCAGTTGAAGCGCATGATTCCCGAGGAGTACCTTTCGGTATTCATGGAGAATATCAGTAAGGTGCGCATGGCCGTGTTTACCGCCGACTGCTGGCGTACCGTCCTCGTCGTTGCCCTGGGTACTGTCATCCTGCTGTTGTACCGTTATCGGAAAATCAAGGCCCAGTGGACTGTGGCTCTCATCCTGCTATTGTGTCTCATCGACATGTGGCAGGTCAATAAGCGCTACCTGAACGATGCGATGTTCGTGTCGCAGAGCGTCCGTGAGGAACCCATGCCCAAGTCGCAGGCCATCGACCACATCCTGCAAGACACGTCGTTGGACTACCGTGTGCTCAATATGGCATCAGACACGTTCAACGAGAACGAGACCTCCTTCTATGTGAAGAGCATCGGTGGCTACCATGCCGCCAAGTTGCGCCGCTACCAGGAACTCAGCGACGCCTATATCCGTCCTGAGATGAACCGTCTGGGGAAAGCCATCGCCCAGGCTGGCGGTGACATGACCCAAGTGAATGGCGACAGCGTGATGCCTGTGCTCAACATGTTGAACACCAAATACTTCATCGTGCCCCTGCAGGGAGGACAGACTGTTCCCCTGGTCAATCCCTATACCTATGGCAATGCCTGGCTGGTGGACCGCCTCTACTATGTGGACAATGCCAATGAGGAATTGGACCGTCTGGGAACCCTGGCGCTGCGTCATGAGGCCGTGGCCGACAGACGCTTCGAGGCACAACTGGGGCAGGCTGTCGAACAGGACACCCTGAGTATTGTGCGTATCAAGGCCTACGAACCCAACCGGCTGACCTATGATGTCCATTCCGGTAAGGGTGGTGTCGTGGTGTTCTCGGAAATCTATTATCCCGGCTGGACGGCTACCGTTGATGGAGAACCGCAGGAACTGGGACGTGTCAACTACGTATTGCGTGCCCTACAGGTGACGCCCGGCCATCATGAGGTGGTGCTGAGCTTCTTCCCGAAGAGCATCGACCGTACCGAGACCGTAGCCTATGTGGCTTATGGGTTGTTGCTGCTTATTCTTCTGGCGTTGTTGTGGCAAGGCTACCGTCGTCGGGCTTGATGTGGAAGCGCACATAGGTCCGATGACCGTACCAGATGACCACCATCATACAGAGCAGGGGGAGAACCATCGACACATTGGTGCTGGGCAGTCCTAATAGTGAGATATGGCTCTGAATGATGAGGGCCTGCAGGGGAGGAAATAGTGAACCGCCCAAGAAGGCCATGGCGAGTCCGGCCGCCGCTATCTTGACGTGGGCGTGGACAGACTCGAGGGCCAGACCGTAGATGGTGGGGAACATCATCGACATACAGGCGCTTACCGTCACCATGCAGTAGAGTCCGTTGCGGTCGGTAAACAGGATGGCACCCATCAAGGCTACCATACCGATGACGGCCAGCGTGGAGAGCATGCGGCTGGGGTTTAGCCACCGCAGGAGCCAGGTACACGTGAAACGTCCAGCAGCAAAGAAAATGATAGCCAGTAAATTGTATTTCTGCGCCAACACCATGGCGTGCTGTTCGGTCATTCCTTCGGATATGAAGATGCGCATGCCGTACTGGATGATGTACGTCCAGCAGCATACCTGTGCGCCGAGGTAGAAGCACTGGGCGATGACGCCTTCGCGGTAGTTCCTTTGAGAAAACAGCTGGTGCAATATCTTCAGTGTACCGTGGGAGTGCCGGATGTCTTCGTCTTTGGGGACGCGCATCTGCGTCATCAGTACCAGGAGGATGATGGTGACAGCGGCTATCAGGATATACGGCTGGATGAGCACATTCAGGTCGTGATCACGGATAAGATTAAACTGCTTGAGGGGTAGCGTTCGGCGTATATGTGTCTCCATGGGGTGGAGGAGTGACAGGACTTTAGTGGCCACGGCCATTCCCAAGAGTACGCCTACGGCATTGAATGCCTGTGCGCCGTTCAGTCGCTGGATAGCATGCTCTTTGCTGCCCAGCGTGTAGATATAGGGGGTGCAGCTGATTTCGAGGAACGACAATCCGCAGGTCAGTACGAAGTAAGCCATCAGGAAAGGATAGTAGCCGCCAGCCATCTTGGAAGGAATGAAGAGTAGCGCTCCGATGGCGAGCATGAGCATGGCCAGGAGAACGCCCCACTTGTAGGACTTGCGTTGGATGATGATAGCGGCGGGGAGGGCGATGCAGAGGTATCCCAAGTAGAAAACAATGGGCAGTTGCAATGCCTCAGTGTTGCTGATGAGGAAAATCTTAGGGAATGTGTTGACCAACGGCGTTGTCACGCTGTTGGCAAAGCCCCATAGTACGAAGCAGAGGGTGACCATCACCCATGCCGTCAAATATCGCTTGTCAGTGACATGGAAGTAGCGGAAGTTGTTGCTCATAGTTGTTGGTAGTTGTATTTTGGGAGCAAAGGTAATAAGAAAATAAGAAATAATAAATAAGAAATAAAAATAATTTCGTAACTTTGCAGGAAATTCTGTGTCATCATGAAGAAGCTGTTGTCTTTACCGCCCAATCTGGTGGAGTGTTTCCATGAGGTAACGGGTCTCTCGCGCGACGAATATTTCTGTACTCACGACCCCATTGGTCACCGCTTAGGGTCGGGTGGGGGAACCACCTGGCTGCTGGACCAGGCTGAGGAGTGGCTACAGGGTGAGCGTAGCATCATCCTGCATGCCGGTGGACAGAGCCGCCGACTGCCGTCGTATGCCGTCAGCGGTAAGGTGTTGATGCCCGTCCCCGTATTCCGTTGGGAGCGCGGCCAGCGTCTCGGTCAGACTCTCCTGGACTTGCAACTGCCCCTCTATGAGCGCATCATGCAACAGGCTCCCAGTCGATTGACCACCATGATTGTCAGTGGCGACGTCTATATCCGTGCTGCCGAGCGTCTGGGGACTATCCCCGATGCCGATGTGGTATGCTATGGTCTGTGGCTGGATGCCAGTATTGCCAAGGATCATGGTGTCTTCGTCAGTGACCGCCGTACGCCCAGTGTCTTGAAGCAGATGTTGCAAAAGCCTAGTGTTGAGCGACTCTCAGAGGTTCTCAAGGACCATTACTACCTCACAGATATCGGTATCTGGCTGCTCAGCGACCGTGCCGTGGAACTGCTGAAGAAACGCAGCAAGACGGCTGACGGTGCACCGCAGTGCGCAGCGCACTATCGGGAGTATGACCTCTATTCGGAGTTTGGCTGTGCCCTCGGTACGGATCCCCTCATCGACGACCCGGAACTGCGTAGCCTCTCGGTGGCCATCCTGCCATTGCCTGGCGGCGAGTTCTACCATTTTGGCACCTCGCGGGAAATGATCTCCTCGACGGTGGCCATCCAGAACATCGTCAACGACCAGCGCGATATCATGCATAACGACCGGAAACCGCAGCCCAGCATCTTCACACAGAACAGCCTCTGCCACTGTCAGTGGACTGAGCATAACTATAACATCTGGATAGAGAACAGTTTTGTGGGCAGCAACTGGACGCTGACCCATGACAATGTGGTGACGGGTGTCCCCGAGAATGACTGGACTATCACCCTGGAACCCGGCGAGTGTATCGATGTAGTACCCGTCGGTGACAAAGACTATGAGGTGCGCCGCTACCGCATCGATGAACCTGTCGATAGCAATGCACTGGCCGAGCGGGCCAATCTGCGTCGACTCTTTGAACAGCGCCAGCATTTCCGCAGTCAGAACTGGCCAGCCCTGGCGCGTAACTGGCAGCATAGCGTGTTCTATCAACTTGACCTCGACGATGCTGCTAGTGAGTTCCGTAGTCTTCAGTTGCCCATGCCTGATGCCCTGCCTGCCTCCGCCCCACTCATGACCCACATCCATGATGCTATGTTCCGTGGCGACAGTGAGCGAGCATTTACCCTCTTGCGTAGTGCCATTCTCTCCTCTCATCCTTCACCTCTTACCTCTCCCAAACTCTCGGTCTATCCCGACCAGATTGTCTGGGGTCGTTCGCCGGTACGTATAGACCTGGCTGGTGGTTGGACAGACACGCCGCCCTACTGCCTGATGGAAGGAGGTACGGTGGTCAATATCGCCATCGAACTGAATGGTCAGCCGCCCTTGCAGGCTTATGTCAAGCCGTGTCGTGACTACCATATCGTGTTGCGCAGCATAGACCTCGGTGCCATGGAGATTGTAGAGACCTATGAGCAGTTGGCTGCCTACAACCATGTGGGCTCACCGTTCTCCATTCCCAAGGCAGCCCTCGTACTGGCTGGTTTCCAACCTGGGTTCTCCGTGGAGCACTATCCCTCGCTGAAGAGTCAGTTGGAGGCTTTCGGTGCCGGTATAGAGGTGACCCTGCTGTCAGCCATTCCTGCCGGCAGCGGACTGGGTACCAGCAGCATCTTGGCCTCCACGGTATTAGGAGCTGTCAGCGACTTCTGTTCGCTGGCTTGGGACAAGGGCGAGATAGGACGCCGTACGCTGATGCTCGAACAACTGCTTACCACTGGTGGTGGCTGGCAGGACCAGTTTGGCGGTGTCCTTGGTGGTGTCAAACTTTTGGAAACCCTGCGTGGCTTCGACCAGCAACCCCAGGTGCGTTGGTTGCCCGACACGCTCTATACACAACCCGAATACCAGCAGTGTCATCTGCTCTACTATACCGGCATCACCCGTACCGCCAAAACCATCCTGGGTGAGATAGTGCGTCGCATGTTCCTCAACCATGGTGGTGAACTGCGCCAGTTGCAGGCTATGAAGGCCCATGCCCTCGATATGTATGAGGCCATCCAGCGCCAGGACTTCCAGCTGATGGGCCGCCTGGTGGGTAAGACGTGGCAACAGAACCAGCTCATCGACAGCGGTACCAATCCTGACGGCGTGCGTCGCATCACCGACCTCGTCGATGACCTTTGTCTGGGCTATAAGTTGCCGGGTGCCGGCGGTGGCGGCTACCTCTATATGGTAGCGAAAGACCCTGAGGCGGCAGCCCGCATCAAGCAGATAGTCAATCAGGCCCAGCCTCATGCCAATGCCCGCTTCGTGGACATGCGCCTGTCAAAGCAGGGTCTGCAGGTGAGTAGGAGCTGAGTTTTTTGGAGTGATGGAATGATGGAATTTAGAACCGTTGTTGACATACCGAAGCCCGACTTCGAGATAGCTCCCTGCGAACCGTTGATGTTTGTGGGGTCCTGCTTTGCCGACAGCATAGGCGCACGCTTCCGGGAGGAGGGGTTCCCCGTAGTCGTCAATCCCTTTGGTGTGATGTACAATCCTGCCAGCATCCTGCATACCATCGAGCGCTATGAGGGTACCATTCCTCGTATCGTCGTACTGACGCTGGGAACTAACCATGTCTATAGGTTGAAAGAGACTGGCGAGATTGTTGACAATTGCCAGAAACGCCCGCAGCACCTGTTTCATGAGGAGATGCTGACGGTGGACCAGTGCGCTGACTACCTATGTCAGATTGTCGCCCTATTGCAACAGCAACGCCCCGATGTCCACGTGGTGCTGACCGTCAGCCCTATCCGCTACCGCAAGTACGGTTATCACGGCAGCCAACTCTCTAAGGCTACCCTGTTGTTGGCCGTCGAGAAGGCTATTGGCGATTGGCCATTGGCTATTAGCCAGTCACCCATCGCTGCTAACAACCAGTCCTCAGCTCCCAACTACTTTCCCTCCTACGAACTGCTGATGGACGAGTTGCGTGACTACCGTTTCTATGCCGACGACATGCTGCACCCCTCGCAACAGGCCGTAGCATATATCTGGGAACGGCTGGTGGACCATTGGTTCAGCAAGGAGGCCAAGGCTTTCCTGGATGCCTGGCGCCCCTTGAAACAGGTCTTGGCACATCGCCCATTCCATCCCGATACCCAGGAATACCAGACGTTGATAGATAAAACAATGTTAAAAGTCGCTGAGTTACGAAAAAAATATCCTACTTTTGCACTATGAATTACACCATTGAGAAAATCACGACGCTCATAGGAGCACGTCGCATTGGCACGGCCGATGCCCATATCGGGTGGTTGCTCACTGACAGCCGCTCTCTCTGCTTTCCCGAGGAGACCTTGTTCTTTGCCTTGAAGACCTCGCGCAATGACGGTCATCGCTACATCGAAGACCTCTATCGCCGCGGCGTCCGCAACTTTGTTGTTTCTAAGTCCCCTAAGTTAGGGGACGACTGGGGACAGAACAAAGGAATGACTGACGCTCCTTCAGATCCCCAACCCCCTAACTTAGGGGGCTTGTATGGAGACGCAAACTTCCTCGTTGTGCCCTCACCGCTCGCTGCCCTGCAACGACTGGCTGAGCGCCACCGTGATGAGTTCGACATCCCCATCATCGGCATCACAGGGTCCAATGGTAAGACGATGGTCAAGGAATGGCTCTACCAGTTGCTGTCGCCCTCCATGACCGTCACGCGGTCGCCGAAAAGCTATAACTCGCAGATTGGCGTACCTCTGTCGGTATGGCTGATGAACGAACAGACCCAGGTGGGGCTCTTTGAGGCTGGCATCAGTCAGCCTGGGGAGATGGAGGCCCTGGCAGATATCATCCAGCCCACCATCGGTGTGCTGACCTCGCTGGGTGCCGCCCATCAGAAACAGTTCCGCTCCATGGACGAGAAGTGTATGGAGAAGATGCTGCTCTTCCATGGTGCCAAGGTCATCGCCTACAACAGTGACGACGACGTGATATCGCGCTGTCTGCGCCGCACGGGTTTCAAGGGCGAGAAGATAGGGTGGAGCCGTGAGAATATCTCGGCACCATTGTATATTGAGGACGTCAGGCAATCACAAACGGCTAACCTCATCCACTATATATATAAAGGTACGCGAGGCACTTACCAGTTGCCTTTCTATGATGAGGCCTCGTTGCAGTGCTCGTTTGCCTGTTGTGCCATAGCCCTGTATCTGGGACTCTCCGCCGACGAACTGTCTGAGCGTATGGCCCAGTTGGAGCCGGTGGCTATGCGCCTGGAGGTAAAGGAAGGTCAGCGTGGCTGCCAGCTTATCAACGACTCCTACAACTCTGATATCAACTCACTGGACATTGCCCTCGACTTCATGAACCGTCGCCAACAGCCAACAGAAGAGGGACAACAGCCCGTCGCTAAGACACTTATCCTCAGTGATATCCATCAGAGCGGCATGGACTATGACGAACTCTATGGTAAGGTTAACGATCTCTGCGTACAGCGTGGCGTGGGCAAACTCATTGGTATAGGCAGTCGCATCCAGTCGAAGGAACAGCTCTTCACGGTTCCCGAGAAATACTTCTTTGCCCAGACCGACGAGTTTCTGGTCAGTGATGTCTTCCGCCAGCTCCACGATGAACTCATCCTCATCAAGGGTGCTCGTGCTTTTGGATTTGACCGTATCACGGAACAGTTGGAACAGAAGGTCCACGAGACCATTCTGGAGGTTAACCTCAATGCGGTGGTTGATAACCTCAACTATTACCGCTCGTTCCTGCGTCCGGAGACCAAGTTGGTGTGCATGGTGAAGGCCGATGCCTATGGTGCCGGTGCGGTGGAGGTCGCCAAGACATTACAAGACCATCGCGTCGATTATCTGGCCGTAGCAGTGGCTGACGAGGGCGTCACCCTTCGCCGCCATGGCATTACTCAGAATATCATGATTATGAATCCTGAGATGACAGCCTTCAAAACCATGTTCGACTACGACCTCGAACCGGAGGTCTATTCCTTCCGCCTGATGGACGCCCTCATCCGGGCTGCCGAGAAGGAGGGCATCACCGGATGGCCTGTACATATCAAACTTGACACCGGCATGCACCGCCTGGGCTTTGACCCCGAGCGCGACATCGACGAGGTAATCAGTAGGCTGAAGCGCCAGACAGCTATCATTCCGCGCTCGGTATTCTCGCATTTCGTGGGTTCCGACAGCGATGACTTCGATCGTTTCTCTGCCGAGCAGTTCCGGAAATTCCAGGAGGGCAGCAGTCGCCTGCAGGCCGCCTTCAGTCATAAGATCCTACGCCACATGGACAACTCCGCTGCCATTGAGCACTTCCCCGAGCGCCAGATGGAGATGTGCCGGTTGGGTCTGGGCCTCTATGGCTATGACCCCAGGAACAGTGGCGGCTCCTCACCGCTCAAACCCGTCAGTACGCTGAAGACCACCATTCTCCAGTTGCGTCATGTGCCCAAGGACGAGACGGTGGGCTACAGTCGCAAGGGCGTCCTGACGCGCGACAGCATCATTGCCGCCATACCTATCGGTTATGCTGACGGTTTGAACCGCCATCTGGGACGTGGCGCCTGTTACTGTCTGGTCAACGGCCAGCAGGCTCCCTATGTGGGCAATATCTGTATGGATGTCGCCATGATAGACGTTACGGACATTCCCTGTCAGGAGGGCGACAGCGTTGAAATCTTCGGAGAGCACCTGCCAGCCACTGTCCTTGCCGATGTCATGGGAACCATTCCCTATGAGGTGCTGACAGCAGTGTCTGGTCGTGTGAAGAAGGTGTATTTCCAAGACTAATCATAAAAAAATCTTAATTCATCATTCTAATTTCTTTTTTATTAGTATCTTTGCAGTCAGACTATACTTAAAAACAAATAAAACCATCTGATGGAACAAGTCTTTAGTTATATCATCAGCCTGGGCGCATCGGTGATGATGCCCATCCTGTTTACTATTATTGGCCTGTGTATAGGCATGAAGTTTGGCAAGTCGCTCAAGTCGGGACTCTATGTGGGTGTCGGTTTCGTGGGACTGGGTATTGTCACGGCACTGTTGACCAATAATTTCGGCAGTCCGCTGTCTGAGATTTCCCGCCTTTACGACCTGCAGCTCGGCGTGTTCGACATGGGCTGGCCTGCCGCTGCCGCCGTGGCCTATAATACGGCCGTGGGCGCACTCATCATCCCCATCTGTCTGGGTGTCAACTTCTTGCTGCTTGTCACGGGGTGTACCCGTACCGTGAACATCGACCTGTGGAACTACTGGCACTTTGCCTTCATCGGTGCCGTGGCCTATTTCGTGATGGACCAGAGTCTGGCATGGGGCTATTTCGCTGCCATCGTGTGCTACATCATTACGCTGGTGATGGCCGACCTGACAGCCGACAAGTTCCAAGGCTATTATGAGGATATGGAGGGCATCTCCATCCCTCAGCCTTTCTGCCAGAGTTTTACAGCCTTTGCTATTGGCATCAACTGGCTGCTTGACAAGATACCTGGCTTCTCTAAGCTTGATATCGATGCTGAGGGACTGAAGAAAAAGTTCGGTGTGTTGGGTGAACCCATAGTACTGGGTGTTATCGTAGGTGCACTGATTGGTGCCGTGGCTCAGTTGGACATCAAGAAGGTGCTCTTCCTCGGTGTAACGATGGGCGCTGTGATGGAATTGATTCCTCGAATCACCAAACTCTTCATCGATGGTTTGAAACCTATTGCCGAAAAGACACAGGAGGTGGTACAGAAGAAGTGGGCCGGCAAGAAAGTGTATATTGGCATGTCGCCCGCACTGGTCATTGGCCATCCCACCACGCTCGTAGCTTCGCTGATATTAATTCCATTGGCATTGTTGATGGCTGTTGCCCTTCCTGGCAACGAGTTCCTGCCCTTGGCCTCCCTGGCCGGTATGTTCTATGTCTTTGTCATGGTACTGCCCTACACCAAGGGTAATGTGGTGAAGACCCTTATCATCGGTATCGTTACCGTGGGCATCGGCCTGTGGTTTGTGACCGATATGGCTCCCGCCTTTACACAGGCTGCCCAGACAGTGTATGCCCAGACGCAGGACCCTGCTGCCAAGATTCCCGAAGGATTCCAGGCTGGTGCCCTTGACTTCGCGTCAAGCCTTTTTGGCTGGGTTATCTATAAGTGTGTCGATAGTCTGGCCTATGTTGGTGCGGGTATCCTCACCGTTATCACTGTCGCCATGGTGGCTTGGAACCGCATGCGCATTCAGAAGGAAGAAAGTAAGAAATAATAAGAAAATAATGATGAAGAAAACTATTCTGACGATTGCGGGAGCTATTGCTCTCTCGCTTTCCACCGCTAACGCCCAGGAAGCTGACCGCTTTGTGGGTGCACAGCATGTGAAGTTCCAGACAGCCTGCCATCCGGAGGATGTCAAGCACTACGACACCAAGATGCTCCGTGAACGCTTTGTCATGGAGAAGGTGATGGCTCCCGACTCCATCCTGTTGACCTATTCCCACTACGACCGTTTCATCTTCGGTGGCGCCATGCCGGTGAATACCACGCTGACGCTGGAGAATTTCTGGGAACTGGGTCTGGATGTGGATAAGAACATCAAGGAGAAGTATTTCATGTACAACCGTGAACTGGGTGTCGTCAACTGCGGCACCGGTGACGGCTGGGTGATTGTCGATGGCAAGGAGTATGCCCTCTCTCCCAAGGAGGCTCTTTATATCGGCCGTGGCCATGTCGGCAAAGACAAGGATGTCAATAAGGTTGTGCAGTTCCGCTCCAAGGACGCCAAGAATCCTGCTAAGTTCTACCTGAACTCAGCCACCGCCCATCAGCATTACAAGACCCAGTGGATTACGCTCGACGGACGTAAGGGCTCGCTGAAGGCCGCTGTCTGGGGCCCCGTTGGTTCACTGGAGGAGTGCAATAACCGCACCGTTTACAAACTCATCGTTAACGACGTTTTGGAGGAAGGTCCCTGTCAGTTGCAGCTCGGTCTGACACAGCTCAACCCCGGTGCAGCATGGAACACCATGCCCCCTCATACCCACGGCCGTCGTATCGAGGCATACTATTATTTCAACCTGCCTCAAGAGCAGACCATTTCCCATATCATGGGTCAGCCTGAGGAGAGCCGCGTCGTCTGGCTGCACAACGAGCAGGCCATCATGTCGCCCGAGTGGTCGATGCACGCTGCCGCAGGCACCTACTACTATACCTTCATCTGGGGTATGGCCGGTGAGAACCTCTACTACAACGACAAGGACAATATCCCCGTCATTGATATCAGGTAAAGGTAAAAAAGACAGAAAGTAAAAAACAAATAACTTAAAAACTATGGCTCCAATTCAAACTACTAAAATGTCCAACTGGCGTTGGGTCATTTGCGCGTTGCTGTTCCTGGCAACGACCGTTAACTACATGGACCGTCAGGTCTTGTCTCTCACCTGGAAGGACTTCATCGCTCCCGAGTTCCACTGGACCGATGCCGACTACGGACTCATCACCGGTTGGTTCTCGTTCTTCTATGCCGTGGCCAACCTTTTTGCCGGTAAGTTCATCGACTGGATGGGCACCAAGAAAGGTTATCTGATTGCCATCTTCGTATGGTCAACCGGTGCTGTGATGCATGCTGGTTGCGGATGGGTGGCTATGAATATCGAGGGCTACGACTCCGTAGCCCAGCTCGGTCAGCTCACAGGTGACGCTGCCGTAGCCATTGCCACCGTCTCGGTTTGGCTGTTCCTGTCCTGCCGTATGATTCTGGCTCTTGGTGAGGCCGGTAACTTCCCCTCTGCCATCAAGGCTACAGCTGAGTATTTCCCTGCCAAGGACCGTGCCTTTGCCACGTCTATCTTCAACAGCGGCGCATCGGTAGGTGCCCTGGCTGCTCCCGCCACCATTCCTCTGTTGGCTCGTGCCTGGGGTTGGGAGATGGCTTTCATCATCATCGGTGTGTTAGGCTACATCTGGATGGCCCTGTGGATTTGGGCATATGACAAGCCCCGCAAGAACAAGCATGTCAATCAGGCCGAGCTTAACTATATCGAGCAGGACACCGATATCGCTGCCGTTCAGGATCGTGAGGCTAACCATGAGGAGGAGAAGACCATCCCGTTCTTCCAGTGCTTCACCTTCAAGCAGACCTGGTCGTTCCTCGTCGGTAAGTTTATGACTGATGGCGTATGGTGGTTCTTCCTGTTCTGGGCTCCCGCTTATTTCTCCGACCAGTATGGCTACACCTCGGACTCTGGTATGGGTATTGCCCTCATCTTTACCCTTTACTTCATCGTCACCGTGCTCTCCATCGGTGGTGGCTATCTGCCCAAGTACTTTGTGGAGAACCGTGGCATGAATCCCTATCTGGGTCGTATGCGTGCCATGTTCATCTTTGCCTGCTTCCCCGTGCTGGGTCTGCTGGCACAGCCCCTTGGTGCCTATAGCGCCTGGTGGCCTGCCATCCTCATCGGTCTGCTGGGTGCCGGTCATCAGGCATGGTCGGCCAACCTGTTCTCTACCGTTGGTGACATGTTCCCCAAGTCCACCATCGGTACCCTCGTAGGTCTGGGCACCATGGCCGGCGGTTTTGGTTCGATGGCCATCAATATGGGCTCCGGCCAGTTCTTTACCTGGGCTGCTGAGCAGGGTGCTGCCTTTACCTTCTTTGGTTTCGAGGGCAAACCTGCGGCCTATATGGTTGTATTCTGTATCTGCGCTGTTGCCTACCTCATCGGTTGGTGCATCATGAAGGCACTGGTACCGAAGTACAAGCCTGTAGTGGCAGAATAATGGATTGAAAACCCATATAGAATCCGTCGGATAGCACTGTTCTGTCCGGCGGATTTTTGATAGGTACTCATCTTCTAGTTCTGTTAATTAAGATTTTTTAAGAGTCAATGGCTGTTCTATTTGTCTTTTTTTATGTATTTTTGCAGCCAGTTGTGTAGTAAGGAACTCCAACTAATGACCTAATAAGAAAAAAGAGACGTGAGTTTTCGTGTTCTCCCATATTGCTGGCTGTGTGTACTACTGCTCTTCTTCGGGCCTTTACAGGCGCAGAGGATGGATACCAGTCACAAGGTCGATAGCCTTTCTTTGAAGGAACGGTTGTCGTGGCGTACCAATGCAGTCGATTGGCTGCTGTTGGTGCCCAATGTGGGTGTGGAATATGATATCGGACGATACAACTGGAACCGCTGGACAGTCGGCTTGAACCTCCGCGGCAACTGGCAGTCGAGTCACACGTTCAAGCCTGGCATCGTCTATAACGTGGCAGAGGTGAGGGCGGAAGTGCGCAACTACTATCGCATCCGCGTGTTCGACGGAAAATACATAGAACCCAAAGAGCGCAAGTGGGAGCGATGGGTGTCGCCCCGCAGGGCCGTCTCGAAACATCCGTTGACCACCTATTACCGGGGAGCCTTCGTGGCCTACAACAACTTCTCGCTGAAGTTTGGTGATGAGGGCCGTCAGGGTTCTGCCCTGATAGGCGGCATACTCTTTGGCATCATCCGTCCGATGTACGCCTTTGCCAGTGGCAACACCCTCGACTTTGAACTCGGTGCTGCTGTGGGTGTCGCCTTTGCCAAATATGATACCTTCCGTCATGAGACGCAGGACGACTGCTATCCCATTGTGGCCAAGGATCAGAAAGCCATCATGCCCGTCATCAACGACCTGCGCGTGAGTTTCGTCTATCGCTTCGGCAACTATCCCATTACCCGCAAGTACCGCTGGCGCTATGATGTGGATATTCCCTATCAGCAGCGATATGACGATCGCGTCATGACTCGACGTAACGAGCGCGAGGAGCAACGGCGTAACGACTCCATCGACGCCCAGGTGAGAGCACTCTTCTGGCAGAAGTACGACTCGCTGGTGCGCATCCGCCAGGCTTCAGGAGCTATTCAGAAACCTCAAAAATCCAAGAAACATGACAAGTAGCCGCTACCGATATCTCCTCTTGCTGCCGGTGGTGGTGCTGCTTACCCACTGCACCCGCGCGGAGCTCTGTGAAGACACGGAGCACCCTCATCGTGCGTCGGTGAAATTCGCCTTTAACTGGTCCAATGCCACGTCTGACACCTATGTGCATAGCGTCCCAGACACGATGAATATCCTGGCCAAGCGTATCATTGGCACCTGGAAGTGTATGCTGCAGGTTGATGCCATCAAGGCCGAGGGCTATTACCTATGGAATGCCCCCGAGGGAATGACTGACAAGACGACGGAGTTCCGCCTGCGTAGCGGCATCTATAAGTTGCTGGCCTACAATCGGGATGACAAGGAGTTTATCTATAGCGATATCACTGACTACCTACAGCAGGACGACGAGAATGGCAAACTGTTGGCCGATCTGTTTGTGGAATACCGCCGCTACAGCTATAACGACCCCAACCTGCGTGGGACGGTGGACTACTGGAAAGACTATAACAACTATGGCGGTGGTGTCAACTACATCCAGCCAGACATCACGCCCATCTACTATGACTCCATCACCCCCGTTCATGTGGAAGAAAATGCACCGTCAACCTATATCTTCAAGCCTAACCTGATGACGCAGAACATTGATGTGAAGTTCCACGTCCATAAGAAGGTTGACGTGGTGCCATTTACCATCGATAGCATCTATGCAGAGATATCGGGCATCCCCTTCCGCGTCAACATGGCCAACGGTTTTCTGGATATCTCGGAGACATGTAAGATGCTCTTCAAGACCCACTTCCGGAATGCCGACGGTAAGACGGTGAAAGACAACAACACCACAACGGACCTGGAGTGTCATGGCACCATTGATGTGCTCAGCGTGGTCAACGCCCCTGACGAGAAGGTAACTTATGGCCCCGGCATCCTACAGGTGATGATCTTTGTCAAGGGTCGCAACAACCCCATCCGCGGCAAAGTCAACCTCTTTTACCCCATTCGCCGCGCCAACCTCTACGAAATCACCGAAGACGGCCTCCATGCCGTACGCCATAAACGACATGCCACCATCGACATCGAAGCCAACCTCGTCATCGACGAGAACTTTCTGGTAACGTCGGACGACGATAGCGGTTTTGAACGCTGGATATCGACCGATGAGGTGGATGTCATCGACATATAAATAAGTAGTATGAACAGGATATACCATATATTGCTAATTGTGTTAGCTGCCAGCCTGGGACTGGTAGCCTGCTCGGAGTCGTACCCCACCGCAGAATACCATCAGGAGTCTGCCGTGATGAACTTCGAGACCCCCGATGACAACCGACCCGTACCTCTCTTTGTGTATGTCGATAGGCAGAGCTTCTTCTCGCTGTCGTCAACGCGTGGCGCCGGATACTTCGAGCCCATCAGCACTTCCTCGACAGATGACGACAAGGACCGTTACCGGAAGACCCCTTTCTACCTCTTTGCCTTCCGTGACCCGAAATCGACGTCGACGACCTATTCCCAAACACTGTTGCACACCCTGCCTGACCTGACCTATACGATGACTCCGGCACCTGGTGGTAAACCGGATGACGAAAAGCTGAACTGTCTGATGGACGGACCAAACTTCTACGAGGGCTATAAGACAACGTTGGATGAGAAGGGAGGATTGAATTTGCCGAATGACGACCCCGGGCATTATGAGCTTCCAAAAGACGATGAAGAGAAGAAATTGTATTATGACAATATCAAGACGAAGCAGTTCTACTATCCCAACGTCCAGGACGTGGGTTATAACTTCTTCTGTTACTCTATAGATGATGTGAACTCGACAGGCTCTGCCTATGTGCACCGCACTCCCGAAAGCATCTGGTACGACCTGAAGATAGACGGCACGCAAGACATCATGTGTGGCTACGCTCCACACCCTACCGAGGATGACTTTACCAGTGGAACCGGGCGTTACAACAGGATTACGCTGACCGATGCCGAGAAGCGCCGCATCCTGGACATTGGCAACTATTGTACTTACGCCGGCCACCGCAACATCCATCCCTATATCGCCATGCGCCACCAGCTGACGCGTCTGGAGTTTGTGGCCTATCCGGGAGAGAAGGAGGCCGACTACGTAACCATCGATCAGGTCATTGTCTATGCGCCTAACACGGGAAAACTGGTGGTGGCAGACCGCGACACCAGCAAAATAGGCTATACACCCGATGTGGTGACGGACCAGAGCCTGCTCTATCCCTTTATGCTCCATGAGGGTCCCAAGCAGGATGCCAATGGACAATGGAAATGCAGTGTGATGCCTGAGAAAACCTACCGCACCAATCCATGGGATAAAGCCTATGAAGACAAAACTCTCTCCATCTACCAGCATGGCGACCCCGTGCGGTTAGGTGGTGAGGGTAGCTGTATGCTGCTTCCCGAACAGGAAGAATTCCTCATTAAGCTCGTGGCTACTTATGATCCTGATCCTAATGACCCAACTAAGAAAAGAACGTTCGAGTCTGTTTACCGTTTAAAACCCCAAGAAAACAAAGAAAATATGGGTGAGGATGGCAAGTATAAGTTCCGCTCGGGCCGCTACTACACCATAGCTGTGGCTGTCTATGGTCTGAAGGAAATCAAGGTTTTCTCCCAAATCAAAGACTGGGAACAAGGTGCTTCGGTGGAGATAGACCCCGACAATCCCATCGGGGGTGAGATATACTAAACAAAAGAAAACAAGATGATATATTTATTTAATTCTTTTTATTTATTCACTAAAACCAAAACATTATGAAAAAGTATTTCATGTTTGCAACAGTGGCCATAGCAGCGCTATTCGCCAGTTGTTCTAGTAGTGATGACTTCGTGGCTCCCAAGGCAGCCGCTGAAGATGTGTCCACCGAGGAAGGTCTTGTGCCTATCCAGATTGGCGTAGCACAAAATTTTGATGTGTCGGCAACCCGTGGTACTGGTACAGTAGGTGCCGTTGGTGGGGCAGATGGCGATAGTCACTGGAATGGTCAGTTGATCAACGTATTCATGTTTAACAAAGGAACACTTGACCTTGCAACAGAGAAAGATGGAACCGGTGCTGATGTTCCTCTCTTTGATAATCAGTTAATGATTACTCCGGGAACAGGAAATGCTATTCCTGGCTCAACGGCTCCGACCCATTCAGGTCAGGCTATGATTTGGGACTTGGATGCTTCTAGTACCTCAGAAAGAGGTGTTATTAAGTATTATCCCCAGATGGGCAATTTCGACTTTTTTGGTTATCATGGCGATGATGCAATTACAACTAAACCGACTAAAAATACTGCCGGTGATGCCTTTGAGGTACCTTTCAAAATTAATGGTTCTCAAGACTTAATGTCGACAAAAGCCATTCAGTCAACTACTACTTGGCCTAATGGGGATGATGATAATAAGACGCGATTCTTTTCTGCCTATTCTGGCCGTAGAGGGATTCATCCTAATTTGGCATTCGATCACCTGCTGACTCGTCTTCAGTTCAATATCAAGGCCGGTGATGAATCTGCAGCAGGTGTAAAAGTTACAGGTTACAAGTTGAATGGTTCTTCAGATGCCCCGATTTCTGTGACTGCATATAATGCGATTAAAACACAAGCAGACTACAGCCTCTTCTATTTAAATGATGATGGCATCACTACTGCTACTCCTAGTGAATATTCTGGCTTTGATGACACAACTAAGGCGAAGTACACTGCGCAGTATACTGCTGATGGAGGAGCTACTATGATTAGTGCTACTGCATGGGCTGCTCTCTATGCCGATGCTGAAGCTAAGGCAGCAGCATATACAGAAGTTAAGAGTCAGGATCTTACTCCTGCTACATATACAGGTGTGAAAGTTACAAGTGTAGAAATTTTTTCTCGCACCACTGGTAAATTGATAACTGCATGGACTTCTGGTGCAGGAATTCAAGAAAATCCTAGTGGAGATGAGAATCTGGCAGAACAGATAAGAGGACAGAAAATTAAATGGGATGACCTTGTTTATAGTCCGAGCGATCCTTCTGCTAACACTTGCGGTTGGGTGGCTTTAAAGCAACGTCCTGCTTCAGGAACAGATTTGGAAGCATTGGCGGCAGTGGCTCCTGATTATGCTGCCGATGCAGAGGACAAATTCCCCTTAAAGACAATAGGAGAGGCTCTTATAGTATCAAAACCTGTTGCTGTAACTCTCAATAGTGAGAAAACTGAGGTGGTATCTGCAACTGGAGATGGTGACTCTTATTCCATTAAAATCACTTTGGAACAGCAAGTTCTTAAGAATCACCAAGGTGCAACTTTGGCCCCTAAGTCCTTTACGAGTATTTCAAGTTTTAAAGCTCCTGAGAATGAAACAGCATTTAAATTGGGTTATTCATATAACGTCAACTTGGTGCTTTATGGTGCTGAAGAAATCAAGGTGTTTACAACGATTGCTCCTTGGTCTGTAGTTTCCACTCCTGTTACTGTAGAGGTTGAGTAAAACAAACAGTCTATGAACAAGTCTCTGTATATAATAGCCCTTGCCGTGGCTGCACTCCTGACGGGGTGTAGCACCGGCGATGCGGCCTTAGACCTGGAAGAGGGAATTTCCGCTACTGCTGAACAACAGCAGCCGGGCTCCATCTTCACCTCGGCTACGAGCGACAGCGAGATCCCTATCGAACTTGGATTCGGATCTCAAAGTCTGACGCGTGGTCCGCTGAACTCGGAGGTGGGCACGGGACTGTTTGAGACACCTTCTGGTCAGTATTTAGGCATATTCGGTCTGGCACAGCAACCTCAGCCGATAGCCGAGCCGACACACCCCGGTCCCGTGGGAGAAGACTACATCGACTGGGCAGCCAACTCGGACGGATTGATGACGTTGATGACTCTCAACCATCCTGCCAGCGTATCTATAGTAAATGCTGGCTCTAAGTTGGGAACTATCACTACCTCGAGCCGTGTGAGTGAGGTGAAGTTTCTGAATCCGTCGTCGATGAATCCGCAAACCTACTTCTATCCTATGGGTGGCTGGTATAACTACTACTTCTACGGGTACTATCCCCGTCAGGAGAGTGGGGTGAATGCCACCGCCAATAAGATTACCGTAGATTTCACGCTCGACGGCACGCAGGACATCATCTGGGGTAAGGCAGTCCCCTATACGGACGGAACAACCAATTTTCCCGTTGGTGACCTGACGTCAGGCTATAATGCCCGCTATTTCCGCGAGAAAGCCAGCAGTGGCGTGACCGACCAGAATGTGCTGCCTCATCTGCAGTTGAAGCATAGCCTCACCATGGTGAAGTTCTTTGTTATCTGTGACGATGCCGAAGGTTATAACGACTATGTGGCTGGTGCTGACCCCAACAACTTCCAGTTGGCAGGCCTGACGATAGACCGCATGCCGGTGAAATGGACGCTGACGGTGGCTGACCGCGCAGGTGCTTCTGACAATGAGGATGAGACCACGGAAGGTAAGCTGACACTGACTGATCCTGATGATCCCAATCTGCTGAATACGCCAATCTACATCCATAAGGATGGCGATTTGGACCCCTTTGGCAGTGGGAATCGCATCGATATCCCCCTGTGCACGAATCCTGAGTCGAGTGCTACCATCCGCTCTGAGTCAGTCTATGTGGGCTATGCCATGATTCCTACAACAGATATGATTGTGGCCAACCTGGATGCTATCGGTAATGCGATGGGCGACCACGACGGACAGAACTTGAAGAATCCGTTCGTCAAACTGAAATTCTATCTGAATGGAGTGGAAGTTGATGCAGATTCTCCTGTGACCCACAAGATTGGTGGTGATGACCTGAACCTCCAGAGAGGTAAGATATATAATGTCTATCTGAAGGTAAAGGTTCCCGACGCCCTGTCTGCACGGGCCACGCTGAGCCAATGGGAGGAAGCTGGTGACATCACTGAGCAGAACATCGAACAGGATATTGAATGATGATGAAACGCTTGGTATGGACGATAGTCGTTGCCGTCGCAGGAGTCGTCGGCGCTCGCGGTCAGATGATTGCTGCGAGCACCGATGCCCTGTGGCTGGCCACGACGTCGCCCAACCTCGGTTTGGAGCTGGTGGTGGGCGAACGCTCGACCTTAGGGCTTAACGCCCTTTGGACCAGTAAACCTCTGGGCAAGGACGTCCAGATCAAGGCCCTGCAGCCTGAGCTCCGCTACTTTTTCTCCGGTCGCCCGATGTATCGCGAATTTGTGGGCATCGGTGCCATCGGTGCTATCTACGACATCACGTGGGCTGGCAAGGTCTATGACGGTACCGCCGTAGGTGCCGGACTGACCTTCGGCTACGTGTTGCCGCTAACGCGTCGTCTGAACCTGGACTTCCATGCCGGCTTCGGCATGATCTTCTATAAGCAGAAGGAGTACTTTGTCGGCGACAACTATGATGCAGAATATATCATCAATGGTGAGCTCTCCGCCAATGCCACGGGCTACTACCTGCTACCCACGCGCTTTGGCATCTCGCTGAGCTATATCTTAAAATAGACCGCGAAGAGCGTTGACCACGAATCTAACGAATTAAACGAAATGCTTGTTATGCGACATTACCTATTCCTTCTCCTGCTGATGTTCCTTCCCTGTACCATTCTGGCGCAGGTGGAGAAACCTGTCCGTGTGAAGGGTAGGGTGACTGTGCATAACAAGGAAACCAAGAAAGACATGTATGAGGCGGTCTATTTCGCCTTGATGTCTAAAAGCGAGGCACAACGTGCCCATGCCGAGTTTGAAAGGCTCACAGGTGACAATGCCAGTGCTGATGCTAGCCTGGATGTTGACCTCATGGACCGTATTGACAGACTGAGAAAGCAGTACTCGCTGACCAAGATGACCAAGAACAGCGGCCGCTATGAGTTGAATGCGGTGACGGGCTGGTGTCTGCTGTTTCTGACGGTGCCCGAGAAGAAAATCTCAAACATCGTCGAGATTGTAGATGGCAAGGAGGAATACGATGTCAAACTAGAAGTGGTGCGAACAGACAATGTGAACATCATGGGTATGGCCAAGGACCAGCCCAAGATTGGCGGTAGTACGGGTGACCCCGATGACGGCAATGAGTATTTCGGTATCAGCATTGACTTGCCCGCGGAATACGCCAAGGATGATGCCCGACTGGTCATTCAGACCTTTGCGGTGGACTGCCAGACGGAGGATACCGTAGCCTACTGCATGCCGCTGGCCTATGAGAGCAGGCGCTATCATGATTTGCAGGACAAGCGCATGGACTTCGACTTCTTTGAGAACGACTCATTGCGCCATGCCTATCAGGCCAGTATGACGATAGCCCGTGGCGAGCGTATCAAGGTCGATACTACGATTGTATTTAAGAAAACAGAAAGGAAGCGTAAGTTCCGTGGACCTTATGTCTTCCAGTTAGGTGACTATCACCGTGTATATTATGATTCGTTGTATGCTGGCACCTGCCTGCGCATGCGACCGTTTAAGTTCCTGGACTTCTCGCCGGCACTGGCGGAGATGGAACTGACAGAAGAATTCAAGGAGGAAGCTGAACAGAACTTCAGCGAACAAAAACAGGACCTGAACCTGCAATTTGAAATCGGTAAGGCCGAGCTGAAACAGGACTCAATAAATACGGTGCTACTGAACGCGCTGATCGAGGAACTTCAGTCGTATGGTGAGAAACTGGTGGCTCCCCAAATCAAGGGAATGGCTTCGCCCGACGGTAATCTAAAGACCAACAAAGAACTGGCAGAGCGCCGTGCCCAAAAGGCAGCAGGCATCCTGCAACGCTATGTGTCGAAATATGTGGGCTACACGTCGGACGTCTATACCTGGAACGATGTCGTGGAACGCCTCCGGGTAAAGGGTAAATTCGACGAGGCAGAACAGGTCAATGCCATCATCAGTCGTACGTCAACACCCGATAGGGAACTGCGCCAGTTGGAGTTCTACGAACAGGATGTGATGCCCATCTTGGAGTCCATGCGTGTGATGAAGGTGTCGTATCAGTATATGCGCGCTAAAATCCTCTCACCCAAGGAGGCCGTGCAGGAATATACCCTCAATAAACCACTCTATCAGGCGGGAAAGAAAAAACTGTCGAATGGTGACTATTGGAACATCTTCGACCAGATGACCGACAGCGTGGAACTGGATACGCTGACGATGGTGGCTTACCGACAATTGACAAAAGACCCGGACTATGCCACTGACATCCTGGCCCCCTACGTTTGTAACCGCGTAGCACTGATTAACCTGCGCAAGGGCACACCGAATGCTCGTGTGCTGGAGCCGTTTATCGACTTCTCCCGCCGCAGAGTCAATGCCATCCGTCCTGTCAATGACGAGCGTAACATGATAGTGAACAGGGCGGAGATGCTGATGAATCAGGCCATCACCTATTACCAGGAACAGAAGATGGACTCGGCTCGTTTCTTCATTGACTGGCTGGATGATCCGAATCGGACGACGCCGGAGATTCGTGATAAAGTAAGGGAGAGCCTCAACAGCATGCGCCGCATCATGGACCTGAAACGACTGCACTATATCATGGGCCGTGATGCCGACCAGGAACGGGCCTACAAGGCTGCGAAGGATTATGTGCTAGAGATCAGCGACGAGAATAAAGCCATTCTTTTTACGGAGATTCCTGAGTGGCATAAGAGTACAGAGGCCATGAATTATGTCGATCTGTTGCCTGATGACATGCCCAAGAAGTGGTATCTGAAGGGACTCTTATGGGCCCAGAAAGGAGACAAGGTGGCTTGCCATGAGCCTGGGCGCGAACAGCTGGAAGAGGATGGAGGAGACGATAAGGATCGGATAGACATCGGTGGCGGTTTCCACCTGCTGACAAAGGCCGAGGAGGACAACCTTTCTGATGCACAGTATATGCCCTATCAGGAGGCACTGGCAAAGTACAAGGAGCAGTTGGAGAAAGAGGGGAAGACCATGCCCGTCCTGAAAGAGAAACCGAAGAGTGAGGATGACGATGTTGACATCAGCAATATTCCTTATTACTTGGCCTATTTCCATCATGCTTTCGAACTGGAACCGCTCTTCAAACGCATGTACTTTGAAGAAGGCCATGTGCCTGAGGATATGCGAAAGAAACCGCATTGTAAATACAAGAAGAAAGATATCCCAGCTTACCGCAAGTTGTTCAGTCTGTTGCAAGCCTACGACAAGCGCCAGTTGGAGAAACCTATAGAAAAGGATGAAGAGACTGCTGCTGACACTTCTGCTGAGTAGTGCCCTGACGCTGATGGCTGAGGCTCGCTGCTGGATGCCGCGCGATGTGCTGGTTGCACCGCGTGACACTACCCAGTATGGTGAGGATGACGATGAGGCTTCCACAGATACCGTCCAACGTACCAAGCGTAACATAGCCGAAGGTATGAACGGTCTGGACTACCTGATGGCTCATCGTTATATGGCCAACGGAGAAGAGTTTACCCCCAAGTGGTACGACCACGTCTTCCTACAGGCAGGCTTGGGAATGATGCAGATGATGCCGCCCAACGACGCTTACCGTTTCAATGCGCTGACGATGGTGCAGGGGGGTATTGGTAAGCAGTTCAACAAACTGAACTCAGCGCGCCTGTTGTTTCATGGTGCCTGGGGCTACCAGCAGGCCAAGGACCGCCGCTTTACCAACTATGGCGTGCGTCTGGAACACCTGTTCCACTTCTCATCGTACTTCGGAGGCTATCGGCCTTCACGTCTGTTGGAGGTTTCGACCATCCTGGGCGTGGGCTTTCAACATAGCCAACTGAGCTATAAGAATATCATGTGGGAGAAGGAGCAACTCAGCGACATCGCGGCACTGGAGAAGGCCGGCGACTTCGAAGAGGCTGCCGTCCTCCGTGAGAATATGCCGAAGGATCGTAGTGCATCGTCGTTCGAGGGCCATTTCGGTTTACAGTTGCGATTCTTTACGGGACCGCAGGGCTATATCCATGTGGAGCCATATATAGGTCTGGCATCAGATGACATGGACTTGAGCACCAACCAGAACTGGCGCAAGGTGGATGTGTTCTACGGCTTGAATGTCAACTATACCTACTACCTCCAGAACAACTTGTCGCAGGCCGAGCGCCTGCGGTATAGCAGGAAATACCAGGGAGAGATAATAGATAGTGTCAAACCCAGCATCAGTACCTGGATACAGCCGTGGTTCCTGCAGTTTAGTAACGGGCCCAGTTGGATGAATGCCAATGTGGGGGTAGGTGAGTCGATGGGTACCAATACCACGCTGAGCATCGGCAAGTGGCTCTCGCCAGTCATCGGCCTGCGCCTGTCAGCAGTGATGCAGCAGGCAACATGGAGCCGTAATGGTAATATGTATAACCATAGCTACTACGGCGGCGGACGTGTCGAGGGCCTCTTTAACCCGCTGGGCTTCCTGAAAGATTTCCGCTGGAACAAACCTTTCGGATTCCATCTGGCTGGCGGTATAGAGTATGGACAGGTAAAACGCTACGAGACGAAAGCGCTTAGTACGCGCTATGAAGCCTACCATGCGGCACTGAACCTCTGGTGGCAGCCGGCTGACGGTCTGCGCCTGTTTGTGGAACCGCATGCAGCATTCTATTTCTATAAGGTACCCTATTCCAATGTGTCGTGGAACAAGCAGCACCGTGATAAGAGCGTCGCTGTGCAGGTAGGTGTTTCGGTGGCTACCCGTTCTAAGGCTTACCAAAAGCGCTATTTCGGTGAAGAGTCTGAGGAAGACCGGTGGTTGCCGCTGACGGTGGGTGTGGCAGGTGGCTTGCACCTGTTGTCGCCTACACAGCATGATGACGGAGATGCTACCGTGGGACTGAGTGCGTGGGGCTTTATGGAATATGCCTTTACGCCACTCCATGGTGTGCGCGCCTCCTACGACTATATCCCCATGAAACGTCACGATGCCAAGCACGAAGAGTCGAAATACAAGATAGGCCTGGCCTCGCTGAGCTATGCCCTCAACGTCGGCAATCTCATATGGGGTCACCACCCCCGACGTTTCGATTTCTCACTCTATATGGGTCCTACGGTCTGCGTGATGCCGTCGCGTGACTTCGGCGTTCATGCCGGTGGCAAGGTGAGTGCCCGCATCGTGCCTCATGTGTCGGCATTTCTCGAACCCACCGTCTATCTGCTTCGCAGCAAGAAACTCAGTCAGCTCCATCTCCTTCACTTCCGTAACTTCCACCTCTTAGAAACCATCCACGTCGGTGCACAATATGAATTCTAATTTCTCGATATACTTATGATGCTACGCAAACTATTCTTCATCCTTACGATATTCCTGCTCTCCGTCCGTCCGGCTGTGGCACAGGACAATCCGGAAGTTACGATAGAGGCTTTCAAGGCTGCAGTCACAGAGTTCGTGAACAAGCAGAACGGACGCTCTGACCAGACTAATCAGTTAGCGGAAGAGCTTCATAAGAAATACAAGAAGAACCAACAGGTGCTGGTGGGAATGGCTGAGGCATATTCCACCATTAAGGATACGGCCAATGCGTATCGTTTCTATAACTATGCTATCAAGGTCAACCCAACGAAAATGGAACCCTACGTGACGGCTGGCAAATGGGAGGAGGCAGAAGCTACTCGTCAGTCTTATGAACGTGCTATGAAATGGTACGATCGGGCCATCAAAGCCAATCCGAAGGACTCTACGGGCTACCTCTGTTATGCCCGCCTTCTGTCTCTAAAATTGGGAGAGAATGATGAGGCCGCAGCAAAGATTCAAACCATTACAGCGTTTAATCCCGATTTTCCGGTAAATCTCCATATTGCCCGTATCTATTCAAAAACCCAGAAAGGACTGGAGAAGTCTTTTGACTATTACGCCAACGAAAAACTGGACAACTTTGAAGTCTCCGACTTGGTGGACTATGCTACACAGTGTCTTCTTACCGCAGGCCATTTTGAGGAAGGTTTCCCTGTGATAGACTATGCTATCAAGAAATATTCCACCTATCCCCAGCTTTGTCGCGTAGCCCGTATGTATGCGCTTGGCCAGAAGAAGTATGAAGAGGCCGTAGAGTATGGCGAGAACTTCTTTGCAAACAGGACGGAAAAGGTGAAGATTATGGATAAGGACTATATGGAGCTGGCTGAGGCATACCAGCAACTCCATAAAACCGACAAGGCTATTGAAGTTTATGAACGGGTGGTTGCCACGGACAGCATAGCCGAAGGACCGCGTAACAACTCCTTCCGTAATATGGCGGCCATTTATAAAGACATGGGCGAATGGAATAAAGCCTATGAGGCATATGAACGCTTGTTATCCCTCCAAGAAAGTGAAGGACGTTCCGATGCCCGAGACTTGATGACCTATGCTCGTATGTACCAGGAGCAGGCGGATGAACTGAATGGGGAAGAAAAGGTGGAAGCTTATCAGAAAGCATTGAAGGCATGGGAACAAATGGCCCAGAGAAGTCCAGAAAATGCTGCTATTGCCAACTATTACGCCTTGGCAATTTGTCCGAGAATCGATCCTGTGTTGAAGACTGATATCCTGATGCCTTATGCCACGCAATTGGTTTCAACAATGGAAACAAAACCTGAGTTGACAGAAAGAGATAAGACGCTGTTGGCATATGCTTACTATTCTCTCTCCTTCCATTACTTTCAAATAGAGGATTGGCAGAACGCGCTACACTATGCGGAGATGAACCTCAAATATGAGAAGGACAATGGTACGTGTCAACAAATTAAAGAAAACAGTACAAAGCTTTTAGGTCGTCGCCGTCGTTAATGACTACAGGAATTCCTGTTGCTTTAAGGCTTCCAGGAGACCAGCAGACATGGCTTCGTTGTCGCGGCGGGTATAGCGGATGTCGGTGAATATCTGGGCGAGGGTCTCCTTGTGGTTGATTTCGCAGAAGTGGCGGTTCTCAGGCAGCGCCTCCTTGGGACCGTAATAGGCATCGATATCCTTCCGGCTATAGTCGTGATACTGCTCGTTGTGGACGAAACTCTCCAATGGAAGACGGTCAGAGACGAAACCTTCCTCTGCGGGCCATCCCACGGTCAGCGTGGCGACGGGCATCACCAGACGTGGCAGATGGAGCACGTCGATAATCTGCTGGGGCTGATAGACGGTGGTCCCCAGGTAGCAGTAGCCCAAACCTTCCTCATCCATCAGACAGCACAGCGTCTGTGTGTAGAGCAGGGCATCGATGGCGGCATTCTGGTACGACAGGAAATTGTCGTAGCCCGGTGAGGCCTGACGCTCCTCACACCAGCGTGTGGTACGATGGAAGTCGGCACAGATGGTGAGTACCACGGGGGCACTGGTCACCATGGGCTGGTTGAAGTGGGCGGGGGCCAACAGTTTTTTCTGTTCTGCGTCACGAGTGACGATGACGGAGTAGAGTTGCAGGTTGCCCATGGTTTGGGTGCGGCTGGCCTCGGTGAGCAGGCGGTTGAGCAGTTCGGGACTCACTTCGCGGTCGCTATATTGGCGTATGCTACGCCGTGTTGACAGGTTTTTCATGGTGCAAAGGTACCATTTTTTTTTAATTCGTCATTCATAATTCATAATTATTTTGTACCTTTGCAGCCAATAAACGTTTATTGATAATGAACACAGATCCTAAAGTGACGCTGATGCAGCGTATGGCGCATCAGTTGGCCGCTGCCAGTCAGTCCACAGATTCGGTGATGACCGAGGAAGAAGTGGCTGGCCTGTTGACACGTATGACCAGCGTGCTGACCCCCGACGAGCACCAGCGACTGAGTACTGCCGCAGAGATGCTGGCACGCCAGGGTGCTCTGTATGCCAATACCGAGGTGGTGGAGGTTCGCCCGAAGGAACTGGAGTGCGATGTAGTGCGTTTCCAGAATAACAAAGACAAGTGGGTGGCACTTGTCGGTCTGCTGAATGGCTATCCTTACGAGATATTCACCGGTCTGCAGGACGATGAGGAGGGTATTATCCTTCCCAAGTCAGTCACCAAGGGGAAGATCATCAAACAGGTCAATGCCGATGGCACGAAACGCTATGACTTCCAGTTTGAGAACACCCGCGGCTACAAGATTACCGTCGAGGGCTTGTCGGAGAAGTTTAATCCCGAATACTGGAACTATGCCAAGCTCATCTCCGGTGTGCTGCGCTATCGTATGCCCATTGCCCACGTCATCAAGTTAGTGAGCTCCCTGCAGCTGCAGAGTGAGAATATCAATACTTGGAAGGTCGGTGTGGAGCGTGCATTGAAGAAGTACCTGGGTGATAGCGGCGAACAGGAGTATGACGATCGCCAGGAGTAGCATCACACTGCATGACTTGCGTTTCTATGCCTATCACGGCGTCCTGCCGCAAGAGCGTAGGGTAGGGGGTGAATACACGGTGACCTTGCGCGTCGATGCCGACCTCAGCCGTGCCGTGGTGAGCGATGACGTGAATGATACCCTTAACTATGCTGACCTTTATGCCGTCGTGAAAGACGAGATGTCCAAGCCCTCGGCATTGTTGGAGCATGTGGCAGGAAGAATAGGCCACGCAGTCTGTCGTCAATTCCCGATGGTGGAGAGCCTGACGGTTACCATCACAAAGGTCAATCCGCCCATGGGTGCTGACTGCGCAGGGGCAAGCGTGGAGTTGTTTATAAAGAACGAAAGATGAAGCAAAAGATACTTGTTTTAACGATGATGTTATTGCTGGCTGCCGTGACGATGACAGCCAAGCGCTTTACGCTGGTCATCGACGCCGGCCACGGAGGCCATGACGCCGGTGCTGTGGGAGCCATCACCAAGGAGAAAACCATCAATCTGAATGTAGCATTGGCTTTCGGACGGCTGGTGGAGCAGAATTGTCCTGATGTGAAGGTCATCTACACCCGCAAGACTGACGTCTTCGTCCATTTGGACCAGCGTGCCAATATCGCCAACAAGAACAAGGCCGACCTGTTTATCTCCATCCATACCAATGCGCTGCCCAAAGGCCGTATCTCCCGTGGTTTGGAGACCTATACGCTGGGTATGCACCGTGCAAACGACAACCTGGAAGTGGCCAAGCGTGAGAACGAGGTCATCCTCTATGAGAAAGACTATAAACAACGCTATCAGGGTTTTGATCCCCGTTCGTCGGAGAGCTATATCATGTTTGAATTCATGACGGACCATAACATGGCAGAGAGCGTGGAGTTGGCGAAGTTCGTACAGCGCCGGACGTGTGCTGCCGCGGGCCGTCAGAACAAAGGCGTCAAGCAGGCTGGTTTCCTGGTGCTCAGAGCGACGTCGATGCCCAGTTGTCTGATAGAACTTGGTTTTATATCCACTCCCGACGAGGAACGCTATCTGAATTCCGCCGCAGGTGTGGAACAGTTGGCCCGAGGCATCTATCAGGCATTCGTGGACTATAAGCGCAAGCATGACGGACTGACGACAAATACCGTCGTCCCCGAACCGCAGCCCGAACCGAAAGCAGAGCCGCAGCAAAAAGCAGAGCCGCAAGCCGAGCCACAGCCAACAACTCCGGTTCCAGCCTCTCCCGCTCCGGCCCCTGTCTCTCCCGCTCCGGCCCCTGTGAGTCCTGACACGGTAGTGCCCGCTCCTGTGGCTCCGACACCAGCAGCTCCTGCTGTCGTGGCTCCCTCCGTACCTGTCTATAAGGTGCAGATCCTGGCCTCTGCCAAACGGTTGGCACCCCGTTCTGCCGAACTGAAAGGCCATTACGATGCAGAGTACTATGTGGAGAACGGCCTGTATAAGTACACCCTTGGCAGCAGCACCAACTATCAGGAGATCAACCGGTTGCGTCGCCGCATAGCCGCAGACTTCCCGCAGGCATTCATCGTCAGCTTTGTGGACGGGAAAAAGGTGAAAAAGTAAATAGGTAAAAAAGATACGAAGATATGAGGTTTACCAAGGAAATCAAAATCGCACTGGTGTCCATTCTGGGCATTGTGGTGCTGTTTTTTGGCCTGCAGTTTCTGAAAGGCCTGAAGGTGTTCAGTAACGACAACTCCTACTATGTGCTCTTTGATGATGTCAGCGGACTCTCAGAGTCGTCGCCCATCTATGCCAATGGCTACCGTGTTGGAGTCGTCAAGGCCCTGAACTATGACTACCATCCTCAGGGCAAGACTGTGGCAGTCATCGGACTTGACAAGCAGATGCGCATCCCTCGGGGGTCGCATGCCGAATTGTCGAGTGACCTGCTGGGGAATATCAAGATCAACCTGTTGCTCAGCGATGATCCTATTCACATGCTGGAGGTTGGCGATACCCTTACCGGTTCTCCGGAGGTCGGTCTGATGAGTAAGTTTGGCGAGATGATGCCTGCCCTGGAGCGTATCGTTCCCAAACTGGACTCCATCATGACCAGCCTGAACCTTCTGTTGGCAGACCCCGCCCTGCGTCAGACCTTGCATAACGTCGAGGGAATGACGGCCAATCTCGATGCCACCAGCCGCGACTTGCGCACGCTGTCGGCATCGTTGGGCCATGATGTACCACAGATGTTACAGAAGACCAATAGCGTGTTAGACCATACCGAGCAACTGACCGCCAACCTCTCGGCTATCGATATAGCTGCCATGACAGCCAGCGTCAACAACACACTGGCCAATGTGGAGCAGATGACCCAGAAGTTGAACAGTAATGAGGGAACCTTGGGACTGCTGATGCGCGATGCCTCGCTGTATCGTCATCTGGATGCCACGGCAGTCAGCGCCGACTCGCTTCTGATAGATCTGAAGGCACATCCCAAACGCTACGTCCACTTCTCTATTTTTGGGAAAAAGGATAAGTAAAAAATAGCGTTATTTTAATTTCGTCTAAATAGTACGGAGGTGTCAAGGTTCCTCTGCAAGCACATGGGGAATTGCTTTATAATTAGTACGTTAAAGAGCTTTCATGTAAGGGGTGTGCACAAGTCGAAGGAGATGTGCATACCTTTTATAAATGACTGAAAGACAAAAACTTGTAATCCTGCAAGAGGCTGATAGGGACTCGTTTTCTAAAAAAATATTAAAGTCCGAAAAATGAGTGAGTTACAAGTGGAATTGCAAAAACAGTGTCAAGATGACATTTGCAGGATTGGAAAAAAAGTGCGAACTTTGCACTCGAAAAACAAAAACCCAAGACGCTAACGTCTTCTTTTGTCTTTAAAATAAAATAAGTAACGCCGCATGGTCAATAATCCAAAGGCGCTTTGGGGCAACTGCCTTGATTTCATCAGGGAAAACGTCACGGAGCAGCAATTCAAAACATGGTTCGAGCCCATCGTCTTCGAGGAATTCGACGACGACAGCCGGACGCTACTCGTACAGGTACCGAGTATGTACGTGTTCGAGTATTTGGAGCAGTACTATGTGGCGATGATGAGCAAGGCGCTGACCCGTAGCTTCGGACAGAACGTGAAACTCCGCTACCGTATCGTTACGGACAAGGTTCACGGACTGACCCAGGAGGCCGAGGCCGACGAACCCGTAGCTGTTGACCCCATGCCTGCCACAAGCCGTGGCAACAAAGGGCCCTCGGTACTGGATGCCGCCCGCCAGGACTTGCCTCCCCAGTTGGATATCCACAAGACCTTCCAGAACTTCATCGAGGGCGACAGCAACAAGTTGCCTCGCACCGTTGGCATCTCCATTGCCGAGCATCCGGGCAAATCGACCTTCAATCCTTTCTTTATCTATGGACCATCGGGTTGTGGCAAGACGCACCTCATCAATGCTATCGGCGTGCGCTGCAAGGAGATGTATCCCCAGAAGCGAGTGCTCTACGTGTCGGCGCGTCTCTTCATGGTTCAGTTTACTGATTCCATCCGCCGTAACACCCTCAACGACTTCATCCATTTCTACCAGTCACTCGACGTACTCATCGTGGACGACGTTCAGGAGTGGACCACAGAGGCCACGCTGGACACCTTCTTCCACATTTTCGACCACCTGTTCCGCCTGGGTAAGCAGATCATTCTGGCTTCCGACCGTCCTCCCATTGACCTGAAGGGCGTGAAGGACCGCCTGCTGACGCGTTTCTCATGTGGTTTGATAGCCGAGCTGGAGAAGCCTAACGTCCAGTTGTGCAAGGATATCCTCACGGCAAAGTGCCGTCGCGACGGTCTGAAGATTCCTGAGGATGTAATTGACTATATTGCCCAGACCGCCAATGGTTCTGTGCGCGACTTGGAGGGTGTCATCAATTCCCTGCTGGCCTATAGCGTGGTCTATAACTCCAATGTGGACATGCGTCTTGCCGAGCGCGTCATCAAGCGTGCCGTGAAGGTGGACAACAAGCCCCTCACCGTGGACGACATCCTCGACAAGGTGTGCCATCACTACAATGTGGAGCAGCAGCAAGTGTTCAGCAAGAGCCGCAAGCGCGACTATGTGCTTGTGCGTCAGGTGTCCATGTACCTGGCTCAGAAATATACCAAGATGCCTGCCTCGCGCATCGGCCAGCTCATTGGAGGCCGTGACCACAGTACGGTGCTCCACAGCTGTTCTGCCGTCGAGCAGCGCCTGAAGGTTGACAAGGCCTTTGTCGCCGAGGTCTCGAGTATTGAGAATTCCTTTAAATTGAAGAAGTAATGATGAAACCTCCGTTGGGTTTCATCATTACTTTTATACGCCCCTTCTTATCTACCTTAGCCTGTCTGGCTACGGTCTGGCCGTTGGCGTCGTCATAGTAGTAGGTCACCGTCTGTCCACTGAGCATGGGCAGCGAGAGCGTCAGCACCTTGTCGGTGTCCTCGGCGTTCAGTCCGCCTACCAGCCACTGGCTGCCATGACGGCGGGCCAGCACCACATAGCGGGTGGGGTAGCCCTCTACCAGACGCGTCTCGTCCCATGTGGTGGGTAGCTGGCGCAGGAAGTCCAGCGTGGTGGCCGGTAACTCCGACAGGTTGTTGGGTTGGAGGGCGACACACTGGATGCTGCTCTGGTTGGTGATGCCCGTGGCCAGTTCAAAGGTGTCGCTGGTCTTGCGCGTATGGCGGCTCTTGTTGTCGCGGCTCATAAAGCGGTTCATGATGATGCCGCCCCAGTCCATCGATGCCACGCTGTTACGGCAGAAAGGATGCAGTGTGAGATCGTAAGCCTCACGTTGTGCCGATGGCTCATTGAAATATACGTTCTCGGAGGCCAGCACCGCCTCGCTGCTGACGTAGTTGGGATACATCCGTTCCCAGCCTCTGGGTAGCGTGCAACCATGGAAGATGACCTGCAGGCCGAAGCGGTTGGCGTCGGCGAGGATGTCTTCGTAGAGTTGCATGGTAGCTTGTTTGTCGCCTCCGAAGAAATCGACCTTGATGCCTTTGACACCTATTTGCTGCAGCCATGCCATCTCCCGCTGGCGGGCTATGGTCGTATTCATGCAGTTGCGGGGCGTCTGCGGGGCGTCGTTCTCAGCGCCGTTGCTGTTGTACCAGAGGAGCAGCTCTACGCCTTTCTGACGGGCATAGCGCGTCAGCTCTCCCATGCGCTCGCGACCGATGCGCGTGTCCCACAAGGCGTCCACCAGACAGTATTCGTATCCCATCTTGCCTGCGAGGTCGATGAATTGCAGCTGGTCATCCCAGTTCATGCTGTTGTCCTGCCAGATTAGCCAACTCCAGGTATAGCGCCCGGGGCGATAGTCCTGTGAGGGGGTGTACATGGGCTCTACCACGTCCTGTGTAATGGTGGTCTCCACGATGGGGTGCAACGTGGTTCCCACGGTGATGGTCCGCCAGGGTGTGCTGCCGGGGAGGGTGAAGGCTGCCGTGGTGGTGCCTGCTCCATTGTTCTCGCCAGCCATGGGGTAGGCGATGGTATAGCCCGTCAGGTCCTGGTAGTCCGACAGGTGACAGGCGGCATATCCCCCCGTGACACCCGTCTCGCTGATGAGCACCCATCCGTCGGGAGTGTGGAAGAGGGCAGGGAAGACGTAGCCCTCGCCAAACTGTGAGGGCACGGCCATGGGTGCGTCAGAGGAATAGACCTCCTCGTAGCTGGGTTTGGTGCGCTCCCACCCCACCATGGCCTTGCTTTGCGGCGAGAGGAATGTCGTCGTTCCTGAGGGCAGTCGGAATGATGTGGCTTCGCTATCGACCACGACACATTTGGGGTTACCCTTCTCTTGCGGGTACAGGGTGTAGCGGAACGCTACGTCATGGTCGGCGACCAGGAAGGTAACCATCATGCGGTGGTGCTCCCTGTTCTCCATGACCATGTCTAACTGTCGGGCATGAAAGTCTGCATGGCTGCTCTTGAAGCGTGTCATGTCATAGCTCTTCGCCACCATCTTTTCCTCGGTGCTGACCAGTGTCAGTCCCTGCGTGAAGTCGCCGATGTCGGCATGTATGCCCAGTCGGGAGGGTTGGAGCATCTGGTGACCTTGGAAATCGACGGCATACGAGGCCATCCCCTGTTCTACGGAAACAGTTACCGTCAGCAGGCCATTGGGCGAACTGACGGTATAGGAGGCCTGTATGGCCAGTGTGACGCACAGCGTCCACAGCAGCAATACAGTTTTCTTCATGTTCTTACAGGTTGTCTTTCTCAATATCTTTGAAATACTTGTAGGTGGCGACCTTCAGTTCGTCGGTGGCGGGCTCGTCAGCGACGATGATGCCGTGCTGGTGCATCTGCAGGGCAGAGATGGTCCACTCATGGGTAACGGCACCCTCTACGGCGGCCTTCATGGCGCGGGCTTTGTGGTGGCCGTTCACCAGGATCATCACCTCGCGGGCGTCCATCACGGTACCGACACCTACGGTGAGTGCCAGCTTGGGCACCTTGTTGACGTCGTTGTCAAAGAAACGCGAGTTGGCGATGATGGTGTCCGTTGTCAGCGTCTTGACACGCGTGCGGCTGGTCAGTGACGAGTAAGGCTCGTTGAAGGCGATGTGTCCGTCGGGGCCGATACCGCCGATGAACAGGTCTATGCCGCCGGCCTCCTGGATCATCTCCTCGTAGTGTGCACACTCGGCAGCCAGGTCCTTGGCGTTGCCGTTCAGGATGTGGATGTTCTCTTTGGGACAGTCGATGTGGTCAAACAGGTTACGGGCCATGAACGAGTGGTATGACTCGGGATGGCTCTCGGGCAAGCCGACATATTCGTCCATGTTGAACGTCAGCACGTTCTTGAACGATACGCGACCTTCCTTGTTGGCTTTCACCAGACAAGCATACATGCCCTCGGGTGAGCTGCCGGTGGGCAGACCCAGGACGAACGGTTTCTCCTTGGTGGGCTGGAAGGCATTGATACGCTCAATGACATGCTCGGCAGCCCATTGCGACATTTTCTGATAGTCGGGTTCAATAATTACTCTCATAAGTCTAAAAATATTAAGTTTTTTGTCTTATCGTCTGCAAAGGTAATAAAAAAAAGCGAAAATAGTCCATATAATAAGGATTTTTTTTGTACCTTTGTCCCCCATATGAAGGAATTTGTAATCTCTGAAGCTCAGGCAGAAACAGCCGTGTTGGTGGGTCTCATCACCCAGCAGCAGGACGAGGCGAAGACCAAGGAATATCTCGATGAACTGGAATTCCTGGCCGACACCGCGGGGGCTGTCACCGTAAAACGCTTTACGCAGAAGGTGCAGGGTCCCAGTCAGGTGACGTATGTCGGCAAGGGTAAGCTTGAGGAAATCAGACAATATATCAAAGATCAGGAAGAGCGCGATGAGCCTGTGGGTATGGTCATCTTCGACGATGAGCTCTCTGCCAAGCAGATCCGTAACATCGAGCAGGAACTGAAGGTAAAGATCCTGGACCGTACCTCGCTGATTCTCGACATCTTTGCCATGCGTGCCCAGAGTGCTGAGGCCAAGACGCAGGTAGAGTTGGCGCAGTATCGCTATATGTTGCCACGCCTGCAGCGCCTGTGGACCCACCTGGAACGCCAGGGCGGTGGTTCGGGCAGTGGCGGCGGCAAAGGTTCCGTGGGTCTTCGCGGTCCCGGTGAGACCCAGTTGGAGATGGACCAGCGCATCATCCGTCAGCGCATCTCCCTGTTGAAGGAGCGCCTCGTGGAGATTGACAAGCAGAAGACCACGCAGCGCAAGAACCGCGGTCGTCTCATCCGTGTTGCCCTGGTGGGCTATACCAATGTGGGCAAGTCCACGCTGATGAACCTGCTCTCGAAGAGCGACGTCTTTGCCGAGAACAAGTTGTTTGCCACCCTGGACACCACGGTGCGTAAGATGACCATCGACAATCTGCCTTTCCTGTTGGCCGATACCGTAGGCTTTATCCGCAAGTTGCCCACCGACCTGGTGGACTCTTTCAAGTCAACGCTTGACGAGGTCCGAGAGGCCGACCTGCTGGTACATGTGGTGGATATCTCGCACCCCGATTTCGAGGAACAGATCCATGTCGTGGAGAAGACCCTCGCCGACCTGGGTTGTGCCGATAAGCCTTCCATGCTGCTGTTCAACAAGATAGATGCCTACACCTGGACACCGCAGGACGAGGACGACTTGTCGGAGCCAACCCGCGAGAATGTCTCCCTGGAGGATTTGCAGCGTACATGGATGGCCAAGATGCAGGGTGACTGCATGTTCATCTCGGCCCGCGAGAAGCGGAATATCGACACCCTGCGCGAGGTATTGTACAAGAAGGTCCGTGAGTTGCATGTGCAGAAGTATCCGTACAACGACTTCCTGTACCAGATTGATGAGTAATGAATGTTGAACCAAACCAAGATAGATTTATGAGAGCTTACAGACAATTGAGAGACGAGGAAATACAGGTGTTGGAAAACAACAGCTGCTGGGCTGAGGACTGGAGCCGCATACAGGTGGCCGAGGAGTTCCGCCCCTATAACTTCCACCGCGTGGTGTTCTATGGCGACATCCGCCTGGGTGTCTTCGACAAGATGGTCGAAGTGGCCCAGGGCTTCCATAAGCATGCCGGCATCAACGATGCCACGTTGCGCAACGTCATCGTCGGCGACAACTGCCTCATCGAGAAGGTAGGCAATTTCATCAATAACTACACCATTGGCAGCGACTGCTATATCTCCAATATCTGCACGATGGAGACCACCGAAGGCGCCTCGTTCGGCGAGGGTCATCTGGTCAGCGTGCTCAACGAGATGGGTGATGGCAACGTGGTGCTCTTCCACAACCTCAACTCCCAGTTGGCCGCCTTCATGGTGAAGTATTTCCGTGACAAGCAGTTGAAGGACAACCTGACGCGCCTCATCAATGAGGAGATTCGCTTTACCCAGCCCGAGCGCGGCACCATTGGCAATGGTGTGAAAATCGTCAATTCCAAGGAGATCACCAATACCGTCATCAAGGACGACTGTGAGGTCAATGGCGCCTCGCGGCTCAGCGACTGTACCATCCTCTCGTCGAAAGACGCCTCGGTGTATATCGGTACGGGAGTCATCTGCGAGAACAGCATCATCTCCAATGGCTGTAGCATCACCAACTCGGTGAAGATGCAGGACTGCTTCGTCGGCGAGGCCTGTCAGATTACCAACGGCTTCACCGCTGAGGCCTCGGTGTTCTTCGCTAACTCCTTTATGGCCAATGGTGAGGCCTGTGCCGCCTTCTGTGGACCCTTCTCGGCCTCCCACCATAAGTCGAGCCTGCTCATCGGCGGTGAGTTCTCGTTCTATAATGCCGGTTCGAATACCAATTTCTCGAACCATGCCTACAAGATGGGTCCCTTGCACTATGGTACCTTGGAGCGCGGTTCAAAGACCGCCTCGGGAGCCTATGTGCTGATGCCCGCCAAGATCGGTGCTTTCTCCGTCTGCTTCGGTAAGTTGATGAACCACCCCGACATGCGCTGTCTGCCCTTTGCCTACCTGATGGCATATGGTGAGACCATGTATATCGTTCCGGGCCGTAACATCACCACCGTAGGTCTGTACCGCGACATCAAGAAGTGGCCCAAGCGCGACAAGCGTCCCGCCTCGTGCCGCAAGAGCATCATCAATTTCGACTGGCTGTCGCCATTCACTGTCGGAGAGATTGTCGAGGGAAAGAAGATTCTGGAGAACCTGATGCGTGCTGGTGGCAACAACGTGTCCAGCTACAACTTCCAGGAGTATATCATCAACGCCTCGTCGCTGAAGAAAGGCATCAAGTACTATGACATCGCCCTCCGTATCTATATCGGTGCCGTGTTGAAGCGCCAGCAGAAGTGGCTGAAGGAGAATGGCCGCGAGACGACCCCCGCAAACTTCCTGCCTGCCACCGATACCGGCGAGGGCCAGTGGAACGACCTCAGCGGTCTGCTGTTGCCCGCCAGTGAGGAGCTGCGCCTCCTCGAGGACATCAAGAACGGCAGCATCGAGAGCATCGAGGAGGTGCTGAACCGCTTCAAGGACATCGACGAGCACTACCGCGAGTACCAGTGGACGTGGACCTACCGCCTCATTCAGGACTACTATGGTGCCGACGAGTTGACCGACCAGTTGCAGCAGCGCATCCGCGAGGACTATGTCCATGCCCGCCGTGCCTGGATTGCCGAGATTCGCAAGGATGCCCAGAAGGAGTTTGACATGGGCGATGTCGAGCAGGAAGTCTATGACGACTTCATCTCCAAACTCGACCACGAGGTGGACTACGAAGACTAAGCTCCCTGCCGTAACAAGGACGATTAAAGCATACAATATTGATGAGACACATTTGTTTTTTATTCTTTAGCCTTTTAACTCTTTTACCATTGAGTGCCGCCCGTCACTATGAGACTGTGCCGGGCGACCTGACCAAGACACGTATCTATACGCTGGACAACGGTCTGAAGGTGTACCTCTCCGTCAATCAGGAGAAGCCGCGCATCCAGACCTATATCGCCGTCCGCACGGGTTCGAAGAACGACCCTGCCGAGACCACCGGTCTGGCCCACTATCTGGAACACCTGATGTTCAAGGGCACCACGCAGTTTGGTACCAACAATGCCGCCGCCGAGGCTCCCCTGTTGGCTGATATCGAACAGCGCTACGAGGTCTATCGCAAGATGACGGATCCTGCCGCGCGCAAGGCCGCCTACCACGCTATTGACAGCGTGTCGCAGTTGGCTGCCCGCTATTTCATCCCCAATGAGTATGACAAGCTGATGTCGGCCATCGGTGCCCAGGGGACCAATGCCTTCACCAGCAATGACGTCACCTGTTATGTCGAGGACATCCCCTCCAACGAGATCGACAACTGGGCGAGGATTCAGTCCGACCGCTTCCAGCATATGGTCATCCGTGGTTTCCATACCGAATTGGAGGCTGTCTATGAGGAGTATAACATGTACCTCTCCGAGGATGGCGAGAAAGTCTTCCAGGCCCTGGGCAAGAAGCTCATGCCCACGCATCCCTACGGCAACCAGACCACCATCGGTACGCAGGATCACCTGAAGAATCCCTCCATCACGAATATCAAGCGCTATTTCCAGCACTGGTATGTGCCCAACAATGTGGCCATCTGTATGGCTGGCGACCTGGACCCCGACAAGACCATCGCCATCATCGAGCGCCATTTCGGTTCGTGGAAGCCTGCCACAGGTCCCGACGGGAGAGCCCTGAAGACCGTCGCTCAGCCCGTATTCCCCGAACAGCGCCCCCTGACGGCCCCTGCCGACACCACCGTCATTGGTCAGCAGGCCGACCAGGTATGGATGGCGTGGCTGGCCAAGAAAGGCTCCGACCTGCAGTGCGACACCCTCGATGTCATTGAGCACCTGCTCAGCAACGGACGTGCCGGACTCTTCGACCTCCATCTGAACCAGCAGATGCGCGTCTTGCAGGCGGGTGCAGGTCTGCAGACCCTGCAGGACTATTCCCAGTTCCTGCTGATGGGTGTGCCCTGTCCCGGACAGTCGCTGGAGGACGTCCGCACGCTGATGCTGGGCGAGATAGAGCACCTCAAGCAGGGCCGTTTCTCTGACGACCTGCTGTCCTCCGTCGTCAACAATATGAAGCTCAAGTACCAGCAGTCGCTGGACGACAACCGCTGGCGCGTGCGTCAGCATATGGAGTCGTTTGTCAATGGCGAGACCTGGCAGCAGACGGTGGGTAAGATCGAGCGCATCAGCCACATGACGAAACAGCAGATTGTGGCCTTTGCCAACCGCTACTTCACCGATGGCTATGCCACCGTCTTTAAGCGCCAGGGTGTGGACCCCTCGCAGAAGAAGATTGAGAAACCCGCCATCACCCCCATTCCCACCAACCGCGACCAGATGAGCCGTTTCGTGCGCGACATCCAGCAGTCGGTGGTGGAACCCATCCAGCCCGTCTTCCTCGACTTCCGGAAAGACCTCACCGCCTCTGCTGTCAAGAACCTCCCGCTGTTGTACAAGCAGAATACGGAGAACGACCTCTTCACGCTGAATTTCTACTATGAGTTCGGCCATGAGGATGACAACCGCTACGATATTGCCGCCAACTACCTGGAGTTTGTCGGTACCGACAAGTGGAGTGCTGCCGACGTCAAGCAGCAGTTCTACCGGCTGGCCTGTGACTTCCATGTGCAGGTGAACCCCACCACTCTCTACGTGACCCTCACCGGACTCCAGGAGAACATGCCGGAAGCCCTCCGCCTGATGGAGCAGGTGCTGCAGCATGCCCAGGGCGATGCCGAGTCGTATGGCCAGTATGTCGATCTCATTCTCAAGGGTCGTCAGGATGCCAAGAGCGACCAGCGCACCTGTTTCGACTACCTATACCATTATGGCGTCTATGGTCCTCATAACATCCGCCGCGACGACATGACGGAACAGCAGCTCCGTGCTGCCGACCCGCAGCAGCTCCTCGACCTCTTGACGGCGCTCCGCACCATGAGGCATACCGTGCTCTACTATGGTCCGATGAGTCAGAAACAGCTGGCCAAAGTCCTGGCCAAGGAACACAAGACCCCCAAGACGCTAGCTGCCGTTCCCGAGGGTGTGCCCTATGCCAAGCAGCAGACCGCCCAGGACGAGATATGGATAGCCCCCTATGATGCCAAGAACATCTACCTGCGCATGTACCATAACGAGGGGCGCCCCTTCAACCTCGACGAGGCGGCAACCATCGCCCTCTTCAACCAGTACTTCGGCGGTGGCATGAATGGCATCGTCTTCCAGGAGCTTCGAGAGTCTCGCGGACTGGCTTATAATGCCATGGCCCTCTATGAGCGTCCTACGCTGAAGGGCGAGTCGGAGAGCTACTTCACCCATATCATCACGCAGAACGACAAGATGATGGACTGCATCAGCCAGTTCCACCACATCCTCGATACCATCCCTCAGAGTGAGGCCGCCTTCCAGATTGCCAAGGAGCAGTTGCAGAAGCAGCTGGCCAGCCAGCGCACCACCAAGAGCAACATCTTCATGGCCTACCTCGCCATGAAGCGTCTGGGCTTCGACTTCGACATCAACAAGAAGATCTACGACGACCTCCAGCATGTCACCTTCCAGGACATTGTCCGTTTCGAGCAGCAGCAGATGGCCCACAAGCACTATCGCTACCTGCTTCTCGGCAATGATGCCGACCTCGACATCCCTGCCCTGGAGAAGATGGCACCCATACGCCGACTCACACAGGAAGAGGTGTTTGGGTATTAGGCGCTGCGCTAGTGAATAGTGAATAGTGAATAGTGAAAAGTGAAAAGTGAATAGTGATAAGTGATTAACTAACAAACAAATACGATTATGGCTAACCCAGTAACATTCAAGTACGCCCCGATGTTTCAGATGGGCGAAGACAAGACGCAGTACAGACTGTTGACCAAGGACGGTGTCACCACCGCCGAGTTTGAAGGTAAGGAAATCGTCAAGGTCTCCAAGGAGGCCCTGACCCTTTTGGCCCAGCAGGCCTTCCACGATGTGGAGTTCATGCTGCGCCGTGAACATAACGAGCAGGTGGCTGCCATCCTCAACGACCCCGAGGCCTCGGAGAACGACAAGTATGTCGCTTTGCAGTTCCTGCGCAATGCCGAGGTGGCAGCCCGTGGCATCCTGCCCTTCTGTCAGGATACCGGCACGGCCATCATCCATGGTGAGAAAGGCCAGCAGGTATGGACGGGTTTCGAGGACGAGGAGGCCCTGTCGCTGGGTGTCTTCAATACCTTCACTCAGGACAACCTGCGCTATTCGCAGAATGCCCCGCTGAATATGTATGACGAGGTGAACACCCGTTGCAACCTGCCCGCCCAGATCGACATCGAGGCCACGGAGGGTGCCGAGTACCGCTTCGTCATGGTCGCCAAGGGTGGCGGTTCTGCCAACAAGACCTACTTCTATCCCATGACCAAGGCCACCATCCAGAACGAGGGCACCCTGCTGCCCTTCCTGGTGGAGAAGATGAAGTCGCTGGGTACGGCGGCCTGTCCTCCCTATCATATCGCCTTCGTCATCGGCGGTACTTCGGCCGAGAAGAACCTGCTGACGGTGAAGCTCGCCAGCATCAAGTACTACGACTCGCTGCCCACCACGGGCGACGAGACGGGTCGTGCCTTCCGTGACATCGACCTCGAGCAGAAACTCCTGGACGAGGCTCATAAGATTGGCCTCGGTGCCCAGTTTGGCGGCAAGGCCCTGGCCCACGACATTCGTGTCATCCGTCTGCCGCGCCATGGTGCCTCTTGTCCCATCGGTATGGGTGTCAGCTGTTCTGCCGACCGTAACATCAAGGCCAAGATCAACCGCGACGGCATCTGGCTGGAGCAGATGGACGCCAATCCCGCCGAACTGATTCCCGCCGAGTATGCCCAGGCTGGTGAGGGTCAGCAGAGCATCGTCATCGACCTCAACGAGGGCATCGATGCCGTGCGCCAGGAACTCAGCAAGTATCCCGTCTCTACCCGTGTCAACCTGAAGGGCACCATCATCGTGGCCCGCGACATTGCCCATGCCAAGTTGAAGGCCCGTCTGGATGCCGGCGAGGGCATGCCCGAATACTTCAAGAAGTACCCCGTGCTCTATGCCGGACCCGCCAAGACTCCCGAGGGCTACCCCTGTGGCTCCATGGGTCCCACGACGGCCAACCGCATGGACCCCTACGTCGATGAGTTCCAGGCCAATGGTGCCTCGCTGGTGATGATTGCCAAGGGCAACCGCAGCGATGTCGTCACCCAGGCCTGCCAGAAGCATGGCGGCTTCTATCTCGGCACCATCGGCGGCGTCGCTGCCGTGCTCTCCCAGAGCAGCATCAAGAGCATCGAGTGCGTGGAGTATCCCGAACTCGGCATGGAGGCCATCTGGAAGATCGAGGTCGAGGACTTCCCCGCCTTCATCCTCGTCGATGACAAGGGCAACGACTTCTTCAAGCAGCTGAAGCCCTGGAAGCCTTGCCAGCAGTAACACTTCATACATGAAAACTGAAACAATAGACTCGTGAGAATCTTATATCTGATAGCAACGCTGATGGTCACCCTCGCCTCCTTGCCCCTGCGGGCCCAGGAGGTGGTGGTGTACCGCGGCGACTGTATGCCTCCCGGTGAGGAGGAAGCCACCACGCACCGTGCCGCCCTGCGCCGTCTGCCGTCGCGCAAGACCGACTGGGACGCCACGAAGACCTACAAGCAGTTGGTCATCCTCGTCGAGTTTAGCGACTCCCTCTTCCAGCGTGGCGAGGGACAGACGGGCGAGGACGTCCGCTTGCGTTACGACAGGATGTTCAACGAGAACGGCTACAACGAGCGCTCAGGCAAAGGCAGTGTGGCCGACTACTTCCGCGAGCAGTCCGCCGGACTGTTCAATATGGAGGCCGACGTCTTCGGTCCCTATGCCGTTGGTGAGAAAGCCCGTCCCTCATCCTCCAAGAACTATGGCCGGTCTGCCATGCGTGCCGCCCTCCAGCAGATGATGGACCAGAATCCCACGCACGACTTCTCGCAGTATGACTGGAATGGCGACAACCATATCGAGCAGGTCGTCTTTGTCTTAGCCAGTCTCAGTGGCAACCAGGGTAGTTCCAGTGCCGGTTTCCTCTGGCCCAACACGTCCACGTTCACCACTGTCACCACCCCCGATGGCAAGACCATCAGCGATTATTCGGCCAGTGCGGAGTTGTGGCTGGGCAAGAGCAAACCCTCCTGCGGCATCGGTACCATCTGTCATGAATACGCCCACAGCCTGGGCCTCCCCGATATCTATCCGGTCAGCTCGACCTCCGATATCTCTATCGTGGTCGATGAGTGGGACCTGATGGATGGCGGTAACATCACCAACTACGGCTGGTGTCCGCCCAACTTCACGTCCTTGGAGAAGATGCTGCTCGAATGGATGGAACCCATCGAACTCACGGCAGCCGCCAGCATCCGCGACCTGAAGAGTATCGACAACCAGGGCGAGACCTACATCGTCCGCCAGGATGGTGCCCCCAACCACTACCTCCTCATCGAGAACCGCCAGCTGACGGGCTGGGACCGCGGACTCCCCGGTCAGGGCCTGGTCATCTGGGATGTGCATTACGATGCCAGCAAGTGGAGTAACAACAGGGTCAACGACAATTCGAGTAGCATCCATTTCACCCTGGTCTATGCCGATGGCAGGGACTATGCCGCCTGGCATCAAGTCGTTGTCGAGATGGGTAAGACGAGTAACCCCTGGCAGCATAGCTACCGCATGAACAACTACCACCTGAGCACCTCGCCATTCCCCTATACGGAGGCAGGTGACGACCCCGTGGTCCATGACAGCTATACCTTCGACGGGAAACCCATCACCCAGATAGCCATTTCTTCCGAGGGCCTGGCATCGTTTGACTTTATGGGCGGTCTTCCCACAGGCATTAGGGAGATGCAGGCGTCAGGTTTCAGGCCTCAGGAGTATTACGACCTGCAGGGACGTCGCGTCGATGCTCCCGTTCGCGGACAGTTATACATCGTTCGCCAGTCTGATGGTCGTACGCGAAAGTACATCTATTGATAGTGAGAAGCGTTAGAGTCGTCATCCCTTGCATGCTGCTATGGCTCGTCACGCTGACGACCCTGGCGCAGGAGGACTCCCCCCAGGGCTGTCGGCGTGGTACGCCGCGCCTGGAGAGCCGTCACCTTCGGCGCAGTAGCGGACTGGTCAGGATACCCGGTGGCGACTTCTACCGCGGCGACCGCCACCAGCTCACCGTACTCGTGGCTTTCAACGACCGCTCGTTCCTGGGCGACGAGGCAGCCACCCTCGCCCAGTGGGACATGATGTTCAATACCGAGAATCTGCAGGACAATCCCTTCAAGGGCTCCGTCCACGACTACTTCCTGTCCCAGAGCTATGGCGCGTTCAACGTCACCTTCGACTTGGAATATGTGCTGGTCAGCGGCAATGCCGCGAAGTATGCCAGCACCCAATCAGACGATGAGAACTCGCAGTATCTGGTTGAGGACATCATAGAGGTGCTTCAGACCCGCGACATCGACTGGTCCCAATACGACTGGAATGGCGACGGCTACATCAACCAACTGCTCATCATCTATGCCGGCAAGGGTATGAATGATGGTGGCGGGAGTAATTCTATCTGGCCCCACCAGTGGTGGATGAGCGAACACCTGAAGGATCGCCAGTCGGGAGTCTATTGCGCCCCCATTCCCGTCAATGTTGGCAGCAAGCAGTATCTCGTGGACTGCTATTGTGCTTTGGCGGAGCTGACTGGCAAAAACGACTACGGCTCCTTTGGCACCATCTGCCACGAGTACAGCCACTGTTTCGGACTGCCCGACTTCTATTATGGTTCTAGTACGAGTGTCGTGGGGGGATGGGACCTGATGGACAGTGGCAACTCCAATGGTGACGGCTATTGCCCTCCAGGCTATTCGGCCCATGAGCGCTGGCTGATGGGATGGCTGACACCCATCGAACTGACCGAGGCGACGACCGTCACCGATATGCCAGAGTTGTCAGAGAACCCTGTCGCCTATTTCGTCCGTAACGACGCGTGGCCCGACGAGTACTACTTCATCGAGAACCGCCAGCAGGAGGGGTGGGATGCCGCGACGCCCGGCCGCGGTGTCGTCGTGTTCCATATCGACTACGACCCTACCATTTGGACGAGTACAAAAACTCGTCCCAACAGCTCGTCATACAAGCGCTACTCCATATTCGCTGCCAACTATAGAAGTAGTTATATCTATAGCTATAACTGGCCCTATCCCTATGTGAGCAACAACCAGCTGACCAACGAGTCCACACCCGCTGCTACGCTGAACCATGTCAATACGGATGGCAGCAAGCTGATGGGCAAGCCCCTGACGAACATCGCCGTCACTGATGGTCTTGCCTCCTTCGACTTCCTGGGCGGCACCACGGCCATCCACGAGGCTGGAAAGCGGCAGGGCGTGCCGCACGAACTCTATCGTCTCGGTCCCGTTCGCATTGTCCGCGATGAGTCCGGTCATGTCAAAAAAGTGGTGAAGCGTTAAGCCTTACCACTCTTTCTCAGTCAGGTATCACCTGCTTTTCTTTATCTCTTAGTTGCGGAACACCAGACCGTCGCCGAAGTAGTCGATGATGATGGGTTTCGTGCGGTCTATCTGGTCGGACAGGATCTTCTTGGACAGCTCGTTGAGCACCAGCTGCTGGATGGCCCGCTTGACGGGACGGGCGCCGAAGTCGGGGTCGTAGCCCTCCTGGGCCAGGTAGCTGACGGCGGCATCGGTCGTCTGCAGCGTGATGCCCTGCGGCTCGAGCATGTCGGTGACGCGTCGCATCTGCAGGCGTACCACCTCGGCAATCTGCTCCTGGGTGAGCTGCTGGAAGGTGATGATGTCGTCGATACGGTTCAGGAACTCGGGACGCATCGTCAGGCGCAGCTCCTCACGGGTGGCATTGCTGGTCATGATGATGATGGTGTTCTTGAAGTTGGCGGTACGACCCTTGTTGTCGGTCAGTCGTCCGTCGTCGAGGACCTGCAAGAGGATGTTGAAGACGTCGGGGTGTGCCTTCTCGATTTCGTCGAACAGCAGCACCTGATACGGCTTGCGGCGTACGGCCTCGGTCAGTTGGCCGCCCTCGTCATAGCCCACGTAGCCCGGAGGGGCACCGATGAGTCGGCTGACGGTGTGCTTCTCCTGATACTCCGACATGTCGATACGCGTCATCATCTGTTCGTCGTTGAACAGGTATTCCGCCAGGGCCTTGGCGAGTTCTGTCTTACCGACACCCGTGGTGCCGAGGAAGATGAACGAGGCGATGGGACGCTTGGGGTCTTGCAGTCCGGCACGCGAGCGGCGCACGGCATCAGAGACGGCCGTGATGGCCTCGTCCTGTCCGATGACGCGCTGGTGCAGCTCCTCCTCCAGGTGCAGCAGTTTCTCACGCTCGCTCTGCATCATACGGGTGACGGGGATGCCCGTCCAGCGGGAGACCACCTCGGCGATGTCGTCGGCAGTAACCTCCTCGCGGACCAGTCTTCCAGCGGCAGAACCGCTGGACACACTATTCAGCTGGGCCTGGATGGCCTTGATGTCGTCTTCAAGGGCTTTTAGCTTTGAGTAGCGTATCTCAGCCACCTTTCCATAGTCGCCCTCGCGCTCGGCCCGCTCAGCCTCCAGCCGCAGGTTCTCCATTTCCTGCTTGTCCTGCTGAATCTTGTTGATGAGCTGGCGTTCGCCCTCCCATTTGGCGCGGAACTGGGTCTCTTGCTCTTTTAACTCGGCAATCTCCTTGTCGAGTTGGGCTATTTTAGGCTCGTCGCCCTCGCGCTTGATGGCCTCGCGCTCAATCTCCAGCTGGGCCAGACGGCGGGTAATCTCATCCAGTTCCTCTGGCACCGAGTCGCGCTCCATGCGCAACTTGGCGGCGGCCTCGTCCATCAGGTCGATGGCCTTGTCGGGAAGGAAACGCTCAGAGATGTAACGCTCCGACAGTTGGACGGCGGCGATACAGGCATCATCCTGGATACGTACCTTGTGGTGGTTCTCGTAGCGCTCCTTCAGACCACGCAGGATGCTGATGGCCGAGAGCTCGTCGGGTTCATCGACCATGACGGTCTGGAAACGGCGCTCCAGGGCCTTGTCCTTCTCGAAATATTTCTGATACTCGTTGAGTGTCGTGGCACCGATGGAGCGCAACTCGCCACGTGCCAGGGCGGGCTTCAGGATGTTGGCGGCGTCCATGGCCCCCTCGCCACCGCCGGCACCCACCAGGGTGTGGATCTCGTCGATGAACAGGATGATGCGGCCCTCGGACTTGGTGATCTCGTTGATGACGCTCTTCAGACGCTCCTCGAACTCACCCTTGTACTTGGCACCGGCCACCAGGGCTCCCATGTCGAGGGAGTAGAGCTGCTTGTCCTTCAGGTTCTCCGGGACGTCGCCACGGACGATACGCTGGGCCAGACCCTCGACGATGGCCGTCTTACCGGTACCCGGTTCGCCGATGAGGATGGGGTTGTTCTTCGTACGGCGCGACAGGATCTGCAGCACACGGCGTATCTCGTCGTCACGGCCGATGACGGGGTCGAGCTTGCCCTGACGGGCCAGTTCCACCAGGTTCTTGGCATATTTCTCCAGCGACTGGTAGTTGTCGTCGGCCGACTGCGACTGCACCTTCTGACCCTGGCGCAGCGACTGGATGGCGGCGCGCAGGTCACGCTCCGTGATACCGGCATCCTTCAGGATGCGCCCTGCCGTGGCTCCGTCGGTATAAAGAGCCAACAAAATGGGCTCACACGAGACAAACTCGTCGCCCATCTTCTGGGCGTAGTCCTGGGCCTTGAGCAGTACGCGGTTGGCGTCGCCCGAGAGGTAGGGCTCGCCACCCGTCACGCGGGGCAGGTGTTGCAGCTCCGTCTCGACGAGTGTCTCAATCTGCTGGGCGTTGACACCCAGTTTCTGCAGCAGGAAGCTGGTGACGTCCCGGCCTTTATTCATGATGCCCGCCAGCAGGTGTATCGGTTCGATGGTCTGCTGACCGTGGCGCTGTGCGGTGTTGACGGCCTCTTGTACCGCCTCCTGCGCTTTGATGGTAAACTTGTCTAATGTCATAGTTTTGTCCTCCTAAAATTATGTTTGTTTCTACCCCTCTGCGTTCAAAAGGTGTGCCCATGTGCTGGAGACTGCCATTTTGTCAGTTTTGTCAGCAGGCCTCCCGGAAGAAAAACCTTGTGGAAAATTTGTTTATTTGTGGTTTTATGCCTATCTTTGCAGTCACTAACTAATAACCTATATCTAAATATGATGGAAGACAAAACAATCCTGTTGACACCCAACGACGTGGTGGCAGCCCTTCAGAAGCCCGCCGCCGCGCTGACCAAGGAGGACATCGTGCGCTTTATCCGCGAGCACGACATCCGCATGCTTAACCTGATGTACCCCGGAGGCGACGGTAAGTTGAAGACGCTGAACTTCGTCATCAACAACCTGGAGTATCTGGAGATGGTGCTCACCTATGGCGAGCGTGTCGATGGCAGCAGCCTCTTCTCGTTCATCGAGGCCTCGTCCAGCGACCTGTATGTGCTGCCGCGTTACCAGACGGCCTTTGTGGATCCCTTCAGCGACATTCCCACGCTCTGCATGCTCTGTTCCTATTACGACAAGGACGGCCAGCCCCTGGCCTCGTCGCCCGAGCAGACGCTGCGCAAGGCCTGTCAGACCTTCACCCAGGTGACGGGCATGGAGTTCTATGCCATGGGAGAGTTGGAGTATTACGTCATCAAGTCTGACGAGCACGTCTATCCCGCCATCGACCAGCGCGGCTACCACGAGTCGGCACCCTATGCCAAGACCAACGACTTCCGCACCAAGTGCATGGCCTATATAGCCCGTTGTGGCGGACAGATCAAATACGGTCATTCCGAGGTGGGCAACTTCGCCCTCAACGGGCTGGTCTATGAGCAGAACGAGATCGAGTTCCTGCCGGTACCCGCCTGTGACGCTGCCGACCAGCTGATGCTGGCCAAGTGGGTCATCCGCAACCTGGCCTGGCGCGAGGGTCTCAACGTCACCTTTGCCCCCAAGATTACCACGGGCAAGGCGGGGTCCGGTCTCCATATCCATATGCGCCTCGTCAAGGACGGCCGCAACCAGATGCTCGCCGACGGCGTGCTCAGCGAACCTGCCCGCAAGGCCATTGCCGGCATGATGGACCTGGCACCCAGCATCACCGCCTTCGGCAACAAGAACCCGACGAGCTACTTCCGTCTGGTGCCCCACCAGGAGGCCCCCACGAATGTCTGCTGGGGCGACCGCAACCGCTCCGTGCTGGTGCGTGTGCCGTTAGGGTGGGAGCAGGTGACCACCGAGAAGCAGACCGTGGAGATGCGTTCTCCCGACGGCTCTGCCGACCTCTATCAGTTGCTGGCTGGTCTCTGTGTGGCCTGTCGCCACGGCTTTGAGATGCCCGACGCCTTGGAGGTTGCCGAGCGCACCTATGTCCACGTGAATATCCACGATGCCCAGTATGCCGACCAGTTGGCGCAGCTGCAGCAGTTGCCCGACTCCTGCGAGGCCTCTGCCGACTGTCTGGAGCGCCAGCGCCACCTCTATGAGGAGCACGGCGTCTTCTCGCCGGCCATGATTGACGGCATCCTCACCCAGTTGCGCGCCTTCCACGACCGTACGCTGCGCCGCGACATCGGTGGCGACCCCAAGCGCATCGCCCAGTTGGTGGAGACCTATTTCCACTGTGGCTGATAATTCAAAACACTATATGCTATGATCAACCGACAACTATTAGAGCCTCAGTCCATCGTTGTAGTGGGTGGCTCCAACAATGTTCACAAACCCGGTGGCGCCATGGTGCGCAACATCCTTCAGGGCGGCTACCAAGGTACGCTGCGCGTGGTCAATCCCAAGGAGGACGAGGTGCAGGGCATCAAGGTGTTTCACGACATCCACGAGTTGCCTCCCACCGAGTTGGCCGTACTGGTCATTCCCGCCAAGATGTGTCCCGAAGCCGTCGAGGTGCTGGCCCGTGACAAGCAGACGCGCGCCTTCATCATCATCTCGGCAGGTTTTGGTGAGGAGACCCACGAGGGCGCCCTCCTGGAACAGCAGATCCTGGACACCTGCGAGCAGTACCAGTGTGCCCTCATCGGTCCCAACTGTATCGGACTGATGAACCGCTGCCACCACTCGGTGTTCACCCGTCCCATACCCACGCTCAACGCCAAGGGCGTCGATTTCATCAGTGGTTCAGGCGCCACGGCGGTATTCATTCTGGAGAGTGCCGTCACCAAGGGTCTGCCCTTCAACAGCGTCTGGTCTATCGGCAACGGCAAGTGCATCGGCATCGAGACCGTCCTGGAGTATATGGACGAGCACTTCGACGCCCAGCGCGACTCCATGGTGAAGTTGTTGTATATCGAGAATATCAGCGACCCCGACAAGCTGCTCTACCACGCCACGTCGCTCATCCGCAAGGGTTGTCGCATCGCCGCCATCAAGGCCGGTTCCAGTGAGAGCGGCTCACGGGCTGCCAGCAGTCATACGGGGGCCATCGCCTCCAACGACTCTGCCGTGGAGGCGCTGTTCCGCAAGGCCGGCATCGTGCGCTGCTTCTCGCGTGAGGAGCTGACCACGGTGGGCTGCATCTTCACGCTGCCCCGCTTTACGGGCAAGAACTTTGCCATCGTCACCCATGCCGGCGGTCCTGGCGTGATGCTCACCGACGCCCTGTCGAAGGGTGGCATGCAGGTACCCCCGCTCAGCGGACCGGCTGCCGACGAACTGAAGACCCAGCTCTATCCGGGCAGCAGCGTGGCCAACCCCATCGACATCCTGGCGACGGGAACGCCCGAGCACCTGGGCATCGCCATCGACTACTGCGAGAAGAAGTTCAAGGACATCGACGCCATCATGGTCATCTTCGGAACCACCGGTCTCGTACAGGTCTATGAGACCTACGACGTGCTGCACAAGAAGATTCTCTCGTGCAAGAAACCCATCTTCCCCGTGCTGCCCAGCGTCAATACGGCGGGTCCCGAGGTCCAGGAGTTCCTGAGCCGCGGACATGTCAACTTCAGCGACGAGGTGACGCTGGCCACGGCCCTGACGCAGGTGATGAAGACCCCCGAACCTGCCGAGCAGAACGTCATCATCCAGGGCATCGACGTGCCGCGCATTCGTCGCATCATCGACGGCATCGACACCAATGGCTATATCGCCCCCGACCTGGTCCATGAGTTGCTGTCGGCAGCAGGCATCCCGACGGTCCCCGAAATGGTCAGTGCCGACAAGGACGAACTCGTCAGCTTTGCCGAGCGCTGCGGCTATCCCGTGGTGGCCAAGGTGGTGGGTCCCGTCCATAAGAGTGATGTGGGCGGCGTGGCGCTGAACATCCGTTCCAAGGAGGTGCTGGGCGCCGAGTTTGAGCGCATGATGCAGATTCCCGACGCCACCGCCGTGATGGTGCAGAAGATGATCAAGGGTACCGAACTCTTCATCGGTGCCAAGTATGAGACGCGCTTCGGCCATGTGGTGCTCTGCGGACTGGGTGGCATCTTCGTCGAGGTACTCAAGGATGTGAGCAGTGGTCTGGCACCCCTGACCTACGAGGAGGCCTACTCCATGATCCACTCGCTGCGGGGCTATAAGATAATAAAAGGTACGCGCGGACAGAAAGGCATCAACGAGCGCCGCTATGCCGAGATCATCGTACGTCTCTCCACGCTGTTGCGCTTCGCCACGGAAATCAAGGAGATGGATATCAACCCGCTGCTGGCCGACGAGCACGACATTGTAGCCGTCGATGCCCGCATCCTGATAGAGAAGTAAGCAAATCGCTCACGGGGCTGGTCCTCGTGAGCGATTACACTATTCTGCGCTTCTTAGTTCGGACGGGGTCTTGCCCGTCTGTTTCTTAAAGCACTTGGTGAAGTATTTCGGGTCGGTGAAGCCCACGGCGTAGGCCACCTCCGAAATCGTCATCCGGCTCTTCCTGAGCAGTTGCTCGGCACGTTGCATGCGCACCTGCTTGAGGAAGTCGGAGGGTGACACGCCCACCAGGTTCTTGATCTTGCCGTAGAAGACGGTACGTCCCAGTCCCACGGCATCGGCCATATCCTCGATGCGCAGGCTCTCGTCGTCCATATGTTGTTCGATGAAGGCCATCAGCTGGTTCATCATCTCCTCGTCGGGGTTTTTGATCTCTGGCTCTGACAGCGTATAGCTGGCCGGAGGCATGATCGTCGTCGGAGTGGCGCTCGACAGTCGCTCGGCGGACTGGTTTTTCTGCAGTTCGCGGTACTGGGCCATGATGCTCTCCAGACGCTGCTCACGCTCACGCTGTTCCTGGCGGTAGTGCAGGTAGCGGATGACGACCCATGTGGATAGTCCGATGACCAGCAGCAGGGCCAGCAGGCGCACCCAGAGGCGTTCCCAGAACATGGGCTTGACGTAGAGCATGATGGTGGCCTCGTTGTCCACCCAGACGCCGTCGGCATTGGTGCTCTTGACGGTCAGGGTGTAGTAGCCGGGAGCCAACTGGTTGAAGCTGATGTTGCCGTGGTGGCCTATGTAGTTCCAGTCCTTGTCGTCCCCGTCCTGGCTGTTCTTGGCGCTCTTGCCCTTGGTCAGGCGGTAGGCATACTGCATCAGGTAGTCGTCCTCGTAGTCCAGGGCCGAGAAACGGATGGTCAGGCTGCGGCGGTCGCGGCGGTCGATGTTGAGTTGTCCGCGGCTCAGCAGGTGTTGCACGGTCTGCTCACCCTGATACTGTGCCTCGGTAAACACAATCTGCGGCCTGAAGATGCTCTTGCCCATGTTCTCGGGATGGAAGGTCAGCACATGGCCCATGCCTCCCGCCCAGATGCTGCCGTCGGGATGTACCACGGCCTGAGCCTCGGTGAGGTCCACCTCGCGGTCCATGCTGTTGGGACCGTACTGCTCTATCATGTCCTGGCGCACCATGTAGTGGTTGACCTCCGACTCGCGGGTAATCCAGATGTCGCCCAGACGATCCTCGACCATCGAGAGCGCGCTGCCCTCTCCCTGGTTCATGACGGGTACGTTCTCCAGTTTCAGCTGGTCCTGTTGCAGGTTAGGCGACGTGATGCGCTGGATGCCGCCACCCATGGTGATGACGTATGCCGTGCCGCTCCTGGTCACCAGCACCTGGGCCACGTCGTTGGCGCGCAGCGACGTGGTGTCGTTGGGGTAGTGGTGGGAGGTGTGGAAGCGTAGCTGTTTCGGATTGGTGGTCTGTGACGAGAAGGTCAGCAGTCCCGTGGTCGTCGATGCCAGCATGTTGCCGCGGCTGTCGTGCGTGATGCGGCGCACCTTCTCGAAATTCTCCTTCGGGTAGTATTTCAGGTCGTTGCCGCGGTGCAGGAACTTCCCGTCCTTCAGCAGGTTGATGCCGCCCCCATAGGTGGCTATCCATATCTGGCCCTTCTCGTCCTGGTCGATGGCGTAGATCGCGTCGTGCGACAAGGAGTAGGGGTCGCTGTCACTGTGGCGGTAGTGCTTCATACCCTGTGGGGTGGCCACATAGAGACCATCCATCTTCGACCCTATCCACACCTGATCTTGCTGGTCTTCCATGAGGGCGTAGATCATGGGCGTGACGACCTCCTTTTCTTGCGTCACACGCCCCTGGCGGTTCACCCATCCCAGTTGCTGGCGCTGCTCATTGAATACGGCGATATGACCATCGAAGGTGCCGACCCATACCGTGCCGTCGCGCCTGCAGAGCACGGAGCGTGTCTGGACCATCGGCTGTACGGGCAGCAGGCCTATCTCGTATTTGTTGAAGTTGATCAGTTCCAGACCCATGTGTTGGGGCGAGGGTAGCCAGAGGTTGCCCTGGCGGTCGATGAAGTATTTGTTGATGCCGTAGTCCTTGACGTACTGGCGGGCGTCTTCGCTCACGGGACGCATATCCACGGGGTGGTGCTTGGGGAACTCGTCTTTCCAGAACTGCTTACCATCGGTGATGGCCATACTGTCGAGGTCTGTGGAGTGGCTGTTGCTGAGGCGTATCACGCGCTCGTCCTCCTGCGTAGTGACCCAGGTGTGGCCTTCGATGGCATAGATGTTACGGACCAACAGGCGCTCGCCGAACTTCTGCTGCAACAGCAGGCTGATGTTGATGAAGCGACACTCGTGGGCGTCAAACAGGTAGAGCCCCGCGTCGTAGGTGCGCACCCAGATGTTGCCCTCACCGTTTGGCTCTATGGCCGATATGCGGTAGCTCGACAGCGCATTCTCGTTGCCCCACGGCTCGCCTCGGAACGTGGTGAAGTGGTTGCCGTCGAAGCAGCACAGTCCGTTCCACGTGGCTATCCAGATGAGTCCGCGCGTGTCTTGCTTGACAGAGGTGATGGCGTTGGCGGGCAGTCCGTCGCGTACGCTGAACTGGCGCACCGTGCTGGACGACTGTGCCAGGGTGGGGAAGAGGCAGAGGATATGGAGTAGGATGAATAACGTAGTCCGTTTCATGGGTATTTCATTAATGGTAATACGACTGCAAAAATAAGAAAAAGGTGTGAAACGTGCAAACATTTGTCGCTTTTTTTTCTATTGCCGCAAAATATCCACTTTTCCCCCTTTCCCGATAATCTTTCTACCCTCATCGCTGAGTGGCCTGCCGGATGAAAGAGGCGGCTTCCACCCTTTGTGACAATAATTATCCCTGTCATACAGATAGATGTAGCTACCTTTGCACCCAGAACAACAAATAACTAATAACAAAATTATGAAAACAAACAATCTTTTCAAAACACTCCTGCTCCTGACGCTCCTGTTGGGAGGGATGAATGTGACTTGGGCGGCCAATAAGGTTACCCTCCCGACAACTACGGGAACGTACATCGACTGGAATGATGCCGACTTGACGGCCTGCAGCATCGAGAATGATGGAGCCAATATCGGTTCAACAGGTTCCTCCACCGTGGCAACGTTTACCATTGAAAATGAGATCCAGCAGGACTATGTGCTGACCTTTCAAACAGCAGCCGATGGACTAACTGGCAAGATTGATGTTACGTTGACAAATAGTGAAAGCGAGACTGTACTGACAAAAGTGGCAGACATCGTGAATACCGGTTCATGGTACCTTAATGAAACAGCCACACCCCACCAGTACTTGATAGAATCACTGCCCACAGGAACATATACCTTAACTTTTGCAACGAAGAGAACCACAGGCAGCTATGCTGGCAACTGGGGAAAGTTAGCCATCTATGCTAGCAGTGATTACGACACCACGCCTGGCACATTGTCGCTCAGTAAGGGTTTGTATTCTTATAATAGGATGAATGAGGGAAGCAATGTGGGATTTGTGGAAAATGGGCGTACTGCTACCTACCAGTTTATAAACACTGTGGGTGGTGTCTATCAGATGACGATGGACATCTGTCGTTACAATATTGGAGGAACGATGAATATCAAAATCATCGATGGCGAGACCCGCGCAACGGAGGCGGATTATAACTTTACCATTGCTTCTGACGCCCCCGATTCCTATACTCCAACCGATATCCTTATACCTTATTATCTGACAACGGGTGTCAAGATCATGACGTTGTCTTTCTCGAATGGCAGTTCCTATATCTGCAACTACAAAGCTCCTACCTTTAGTAAGCAATATGACCATATAGCAACGGTCAGCAGCGTAGCTATAGCCGCCCAGACGATAACAGCGGGTGATGATAGCGACTGGTACTGCGCACTGCCCGTCAGCTACGATGCAACAACCACCTTTGGGGTGACGGCCGCCTATGGTACTGTAGAGGTAACAGCTGTTGATGACAGCGAAGAGTCTGTTACTGTAACCGACAATGGTGACGGGACTTATACTATTCCCACTCCGTCTATGAAGACTACCACTACCGTGATCGTCAGCCTGACGGCCAATAGTGGCAGTTTAGCCGAGAAGTCCGCGTATAAGTTTAAGATATTCCGCATTGGCGAGATTTCGCTGACCGGCGTCACCGTGGATGGCGTCGCCATTGACGTGCTGACAGATATCAACGACAGTGGGACGTCCTATACCGCCACCTACAGCGGTTGCTATACCACCACCCCTGCCGTTGCAGCCGTACAGATAGACGATGCTGCTGCCAGCGTCAGTGCTCCCGTCATCAGTGGCAGTACCTATACCTACACCATCCACGGAGCTATCGATGGTACAGATCTTGAACGTGACTATACGCTCGTCTTGAATAATGTACACGTATATGCCGCCACAGGCAGCGAGACCACTGTCAACATCAAGGCCAACGAGGGCACCATAGCCAGCAACACTTGGAGCAACGGCGTCTATTCATTGGCTACCACCAGTCTTGACAGCTACAACGAGTACTTCAAGATGAATGGTGACAGCTATACGCTGAGTGTTCCTGCCGATGTGGTGGTCAAACAGCTTATCATGAAGGACTGCTCCAACAACTACAGTGGCAATGATGCCCGTCTGACGGCTGTCACCAGCACGGGGGCTACGGCTTATATCCCCGTAGAGAATAAATATTATCACGACTCAGAAGGTTCGAAACACGACATCATTGTCAACATCGATGACCATGCGGCGGGTACCGACATCGTATTGACCCAGCAGAAGAAGGGACAGCCGATGGCTTGGATTCAGCTTACTACCGTAAAGTCTAATCCCGGTACGGCTCCTGTCAAGACTGCCGAAAGCGTCACCGTCGTCAACAACCACGCCGTGGTGGCCGTGACTTTCGACCGCGAGATTTCAAATAATGTCACTGCTACCATCAATGGTGGCTCAGTGACCGCCGAGGGCGGAGCCTCTACGCTCTACTTCCCCGTCTGGGACCTCTCGTATAGCACCAACTATACGCTGACCATCCCTGCCGAGGCTGTGGAGGATAACTATGGCAACAAGAATGCTTCTGCAATCGAGATTGCTGTCAACGTTCCTGCCAAGACTGCTGTGACGCAGGCTGCCTACGACTACGTGGTTTCAACGGCAGGAGAGTTTACATCAGCCCTTGCTGCTGTCAATGAGTCGAACAAGAGTGCCAATGCTACCCGCAAAGTCATTTTCGTCCGGAATGGTGACTACGACTTTGAAGGTGTAGGACAGTCGCTAAAGGCCTACAATGTATCTATTATCGGAGAGTCAAAAAGTGGTGTCATCCTTCATGGTAACCGTGCCGATATCAAGAATCCTATCCTTGATGTCAACAACACCGGCGGCAATTACTTCCAGGATTTCACTGTCCGCAACGATAAGGATTTCGATAAATCCGAGCGTGAAGGTGTTGGTGTGGCCCTTTCCGGTGGAAAAAAGGCCATCTTCAAGAACATCTCTATGGAGAGTCAGCAGGACACACAAGTCAGCGGAGAACGCGCCTACTACATCAATTGTGACATATATGGAGCTGTTGACTTTATCTGTGGTGGCGGCGACCACTTCTATGACCAGTGTAACCTCATTATTACGAATAGTGCATTTATTACGGCTCCTAGCACCAACCCTTCGACAAAATGGGGTTATGTGTTCAGCGGATGTACCATCGACAAGTATGTGGGCAGCTACACCTACGAGGCTGATGGCAATTACTCTTTGGGACGTGCCTGGCAGAATGAGCCCCGCTCTACTTTCCTGAACACCAAGATGAATGTTCAACCCCAAAGTACTGGTTGGGCTAATTGGGGAGAATTACCTACTCACTTCTATGAATATGGATCTGTTGATAGCAATGGTGATGCTATCAACCTCAGTGGTCGTAAAGCTCCAACGAACAGCAGCAATCTGCCATACACTCCCGTACTCACCGCAGAACAGGCTGCCAAGTTCACGCTGCGCAACGTACTGGGTGGTACCGACTCGTGGCTGCCCACCGATGAGTGTCCGACGCTCAGCGCTCCCGCATCTGTCAGCATCAGCGGTACTACGCTCTCGTGGTCGGCAGTCGATGATGCTCGCTGCTACGTCATCTTCAAGGACGGCGACTACTACAGCAACCAGACTGCTACGTCGCTTACCCTCACGGACACGGGTGTCTATACCGTCAAGGCTGCCAACCTGAACGGTGGCTTGGGTACGGTGTCTTCTGGTGTTACCTATGCTGCTGTAACGCTTAACGAGGCTGAAGACTATACTCCTGCGGCTGTCGCCCATGCCAAGGTTACCCTCACGCGTACCATTATTAAAGATAACTGGAGCACGCTCTGCCTGCCGTTCAATATTTCGGCGGATGATTTGGCCGACGCTTTAGGTACCGATGTTACGCTGGCCAGCTTCAATGACTTTGCCGATGGTATCCTCACCTTCGTAAGTGCCGATGCCGTTACGGCCAACGTGCCCTGCATGATTAAGACCACCGATAATGTCTCGGGCGAACATGTCATCGAGGGCGTCACCATCGCTAATGCCGATGCTTACGTTGACCACAATGGTGTCCGCTTCCAGGGTGTTTACGCAAGTGGCAAGATTCCCAGTGGCGACTACTTCTTCAATACCAACAAGTTGTACCGCTCTACCGGCAATAGTAATATCAAACCCTTCCGCGCCTACTTTACGGGTGTCCCCGACGGAGCCCGCATTGCATTCTTCGACGATGACGAGACGACCGGCATCAGCGACGCTACGCGTCTAAATGATAACGGAAAATTGAAAAATGATAATTTCTTCGACCTGCAGGGCCGCCGCGTAGCCCAGCCCGCCAAAGGACTCTACATCGTGAATGGCAAGAAAATGGTTGTCAAATAAATAGAAGGAGGATTAAAACATGAAAAAGAACTATATTGCACCCGAGATACTGGTAGTTCCCATGAACATACACCAGACGCTCCTCAATGCTTCCATCAATGGCTTTGGCGGTACGGACAATGTGGTAACGGGCGTTACCTACCAAGGCGATGATGTTGAAGAAGAAGGCCTTGATGCCGACTGACACACGATTACATTATTAGTTGTAGTTCTGGACTGCCGTATGCCCAACGTGGCATACGGCGGTCTGCTTTCATTTAGTGCTCGACGATGTATTCCACCAGCCTGTTCAGTTGTAGGCACTGTTCTCTGGAGATTGTACGGCGCTCCATGTGGTACTCCCACGGACTAACCTGTAGGAGTTGGCCTGCAAAACAACTGTCGAACGATTCACCAGCAGGTTTGTACAGCGGAGGGAAACCATTCTCTCTGACCAGGATGATGCGATAGCCTCTGTCCATTGCCTCGCGCATAACCACCTTTTCACGCGTGGCAATGGCTGCACTCACCAAAACGCCTCCGGCTTCGCCGCATGCCAGCCACAGGTTGCGATAGTCGGCATACTCCTTGTCCGTATAGGCACCATGTACGATGACTGCCACCTTCTGTGGAATGTCGAACAAGAAGCGGTTTCCCACCAACTGACAATGCCACTCACCGATGTCGGCATGTTGGATTACGGTAAAGAAGTCGGGGTGTAGCCGTTTGATGGCCAGGCGCCTCGGGTTGTCATCCAGGTAGTGCTTCCAGTTGTCCAGCTGCCCTTCGTGGAGGAGTATCTTGTCGTTGTAGCCGCTCTCGAAGAGGGAGGGGCCTTTCTGGGTTGTGGCCTCAGTTATACCCGCAGTAAAAGCTGCGGGAACGGTGGCACCTGCGGGAACGGTGGCAGCTGTTCCCTGCGCTTTTACGCAGGGTGCTAATCTCCACCACGCTCGCGAGCAGCCGCCTTTGAAGCCCCTGACTACCAACCCTAGGTGCTTCTCCTTAGGCATATCCTCCTTGACCCTCACTATCATGTGGATATGGTCAGGCATGATGCATAGCTTCCAGACTTCTACCATGTGGTAGAGGGCTGAGATTTTCCGGACTTCCTCGTCGCGTATCGCTTTCCCGAGGGCCGTTAGTTCTACCTGCGCCACTACTCTGCCCGCAGTAAAAGCTGCGAGAACGGTGGTCATTTCGGGAACGGTGGCTGCTGCTGTCCCCTGCGCCACCACTGTTCCCGACGCTTTTACGTCGGGTATCAGTCGCCCTAACAGCGGCTGTCGCCCTTCCACCACCATTGTCAGCATGTATGTTCCCTGACGGTAATAGTCATGCCATGGCGACCGCCGTTTCATGTGGTGCTTTGTCTCTTCGGCTTGTATGCCAGCAGCCATTGCTGCGTCTCGGTCTCTTGCCATATTGTGCAAAGTTAGTGCTTTTCTGCCAGGATATCACAAAGGCTATGGCTTTTTGACGTAGTTTAACGAATCATTACTGACGGGGAAAAATAATTATCCATTCTTTTTTCGACAAAAAATACACCTTGTTGTCAGTTTTTTGTTGTATCTTTGCAACCAGAAATTTCATATACAAACAACTATGAACAACATTCCTGTTATTAAGATTGGTATCGTGGCCGTGAGCCGCGACTGTTTCCCCGAGTCACTGGCCGTTAATCGCCGCAAGGCCGTTATCGCCGAGTATGAGAAGAAGTATGGAAAAAACGGCATCTATGAGTGTCCCATCTGCATCGTGGAGAGCGAGATCCATGCCAAGCAGGCGCTGGAGGACATCCAGAAGGCCGGCTGTAACGCACTGTGCGTCTATCTCGGCAACTTCGGTCCCGAGATTTCTGAGACGATGCTGGCTGACTGGTTCCAGGGCCCGTCGATGTTCATCGCTGCTGCTGAGGAGACTCAGGACAACCTGATAGACGGTCGTGGCGACGCTTACTGCGGTATGCTGAACGCCAGCCAGGCGCTCTCGCTGCGCAAGACTCGCGCCTACATCCCCGAGGAGCCCGTGGGCGACGCTGCCCAGTGCGCCGAGATGATTCACGAGTTCCTGCCCATCGCCCGCGCCATCGTGGGTCTGCAGAACCTGAAGATCATCAGCTTCGGTCCCCGTCCCAACAACTTCCTGGCTTGTAACGCTCCTATCCGCGCCCTGTATGATCTCGACGTGGAGATTGAGGAGAACTCAGAGCTCGACCTGCTCGAGGCTTACCAGAAGCACGAGGGTGATCCCCGTATCGATGCTGTGGTAGCCGATATGGCCAAGGAACTCGGTCATGGCAACAAGATTCCTCAGGTGCTGCCGAAGCTCGCCCAGTATGAGCTGACGCTGACCGACTGGATTGAGGCTCACAAGGGCTCGCGCCAGTTTGTGGCTATGGCCAACAAGTGCTGGCCCGCCTTCCAGACCATGTTCGGCTTCGTGCCCTGCTACGTCAACAGCCGCTTGACGGCCCGTGGCATCCCCGTGGCTTGCGAGGTGGATATCTATGGCGCCCTGTCAGAGTATATCGGCACCTGCATCACGCAGGACGCTGTCACCCTGCTCGACATCAACAACTCTGTACCCCGCGACATGTACGAGGAGAGCATCAAGGGCAAGAAGTTCGAGTGCGACAGCTATACCGACAAGGAGATCTTCATGGGCTTCCACTGCGGCAACACCGCCAGCTCGAAGGTCTGCAGCTGCCAGATGTGCTTCCAGCGCATCATGGCCCGCGCGCTGCCTGTAGAGGTGACCAATGGCACCCTGGAGGGCGACCTCGTTCCCGGCAAGGCTACTGTCTATCGTCTGCAATCGACCGCCGACACCAAGTTGCGCGCCTACATCGCACAGGGCGAGATCCTGCCCGTGGCTACCCGTTCGTTTGGCAGCATCGGTACCTTCGGCATCAAGAACATGAGCCGCTTCTACCGCCACGTGCTCATCGAGAAGCACTATCCGCACCACGCTGCCGTCATGTTCGAGCACGCCGGTAAGTACCTGTGGGAGGTCCTGAAGTACATGGGCATTCCCGTGGACGAGATCGACTACAACTTCCCGAAGGGCGACTACTATCCCACGGAGAATCCGTTCGCATAACTGGTACTTTTTTACCAGATGATACCTCACAGGGGGGAAGAACCCTTGTGAGGTATTTATTTTGACGAAAAAGATACCTCATAGGGGCGACCCCTATGAGGTATTGTTATCCACTAATCTGTTACCTTAGAACTCGACGTTCTATTACCTTACTTAACGCTTGATGTATTTGGCACCGTTGACGACATAGACACCCTGGGGCAGTGAGTCGATGTGGGCGTCGTCGGCCACCTGGGAGCCTTGCAGGTTATAGATGTGACCTGTGGCGACGGGCTGGCGGGTGGGAGAAACCTGCTGGACGGCCGTCAGAATGGCGGGGTCGCTGAGGTAGGTATCCTTGACGGTAGCGGCCTCGGCATTGATCGTGCCGTTGAGACGGTCGTCGGCCGACGAGGCGCTGACGTGGAAATTGACGGTACCGCCCTCTACGCGGAAGGTGTGGGTCGCGTCGTCATAGACCGCCAGCTGGTCGTGGCGCAGCGTTATCTGGACGGTCTGCTCCTCACCGGCTTCCAGTTCCACGCGCTCGAAGCCTACCAGTCGGCGGTTCAGCGACTTGGCGTGGGCGATGGTGGCGTTGGGGAACTCAACGTAGAGTTGGGCGACCTCGGCGCCCTTGCGCGTGCCAGTGTTCTTGATCTTGAACGAGATGGTGACCTCGCCATTGGCGTTGAGCGCCGTGTTGAGGGGTGTCAGTGCGCTATACTCAAAGGTCGTGTAGCTGAGTCCGTAGCCGAAGGGATACATGGGCTTGGCGGCCTGGCGTGCCACGTTGGCACCGGTGCCCTTACCATAATACATATAGGTGTAGCCCCAGTCGTCGATGTTATATTCCAGCATACCATTGGCGCCGAATTTCGAGTCGCTGGCGGCAGGCAGTTCGGCGAGCGAGTTATACCACGTGGTGGTCAGTTTACCACCGGGGTTGTAGTCGCCGTAGATGACGTCGCAGATAGCCTGACCCTGGGCCTGACCACCATACCAGGCCTCTACAATAGCAGGCAGATTCTCCTTCTCCCAGGTGATGTCCATCGACGAGTTGGTCTCCAGAACGAGTACCACGTTGGGGTTCACAGCCTGTACGGCCTTCAGCACATCCGTCTGGTTGCCGGGCATGGTGAGTTGCCAGCGGTCGTGGCTCTCGGTACCTGTGGCATGGCTGTCGGGTTTGCTATAGTCGGTACCGCCGAGGAAGACGACGACGTCAGCTTTTTGGGCCACGGCCACAGCACGGGCTATCATGTCGTCGGTAGCTATATCGTTGACGGCTTTGGAGGTTTGCACCATATAGAGGGGACCCAGGTTCTCTAACGGCTCGTTGTCCGCATTGTAGAAGCGGAAGTAGTCAAAGTTGCCGCAATACTCCTGGAAAGACTTGTTGAATGTCTCACCGCCTTCACGGTCGCATATCTTGACGATAACGGTGTGTTTGCCCTTGACTACCTCAGGATCAACGGTAGCTGTGACCTCCTGGAAATTCGTCCAGTTTCCTGTGTTCAGACTGGTAACGGTGAGGATGGGGTCGGAATTCTGGTCGTCCAGATAGAATTTGAGCTTGGCCACAGCGTTGTCTGTCTTGGCACCACACGACATGACGAAATGGCTGCAACCGCTGCCGAAATCAACGTTCTCGTAGGCAAAGATGTCTCCAGTAGCCGTATTGCCGATACATCCTGCCGTGGCCTTCAACTTGTCCTCGCTGCGCTGGCTGTGCAGAAGGGAGGTGTAATTCTCAAACTGGACCGTTCCGTCGTTGACCGTGAAGCCCAGTTTCTTGGCGAAAGCCTGAAACGGTGTGGTGGTATAGGTGGGCGTACCGCTATAGTCACCCAGCATGATCTGGTTGGCGTAGGGACCGATGAGTGCCACCTTCTTGTCAGTACTGAGAGGAAGTAATGGCTCCCCACCTTCGGAGGGGTTGGGAGAGGTGTTCTTCAAGAGCACGATGCTCTCGCGGGCAGCCTTGAGGGCCAAGGCTTGGTGCTCGTCACACTCCAGACGGTCGGCAGCGATGCTCTTGTAGGGTACACCCTCGTCAAACTCACCCAGGGCGAAGCGCGTCTCCAGGACACGGATGAGGGCCTGGTCCAGGTCGGCCTCGCTCATGAAGCCGTCCTCGATAGCCTGCTGGGCTGCCGTCTGGAAGATGGCCGTCTTGTTCATGAACTCACAGTTTATATCGTTGCCGGCCTTGATGGCGTCGGCCGTGGCATGAGCCTGGTAGAGCGAGTTGATCTCGCCGGCCTCGTCGGTATAGGTGCCATAGATGTCGCCATAGTAGAAGTGCTTCACCTTGCGGTAGATACAGCTCACGCCGGCACAGTCGCTGGTCACGTAGCCGTCGAAGCCCCACTCCTTGCGCAGGATGTTGGTCAGCAGCCAGTCGTTCATGGCGTTGGGTTTACCGCCCCAAGCCTTCTTGTTCGTCCAGCCGATACCCGCGGCATTCTTCTCGTTGAGGTCGGTGCTCAGGGCATTATACGACGACATGATGCTCTTCACCTTTCCCTCCTTGACGGCAGCCTCGAAGGCGGGTAGGTAGTATTCGCGCAGGTTGTGCTCCGTCATGAACGACGTAGAGCCCTGGCGGCCCTGCTCGTAGTTGTTGGCGGCGAAGTGCTTGGCGCAGGCCACCGTCTTCAGGTACTTCTCGTCGTCGCCCTGCATGCCCTTGATGAACTGCACGGCCAGTTGACCGGCCAGGTAGGGATCCTCGCCGTAGTTCTCCTCGTCACGTCCCCAGCGCGGGTCACGCGACATGTTGATGGTGGGGCACCAGTAGTTCAGTCCCTTGTTATATTGATTATTGTACACGCGAGCCTCGGTAGAGGTGGCATCGGCGCAGTCGAAGATGAGCTGGCGGTCCCATGAACTCGACATACCCTTCGACTCGGGAAAGCTCGTGGCTGCACCTGAGCGCGCTACGCCGTGCAGCGCCTCGTTCCAGTACTGGTACATGGGCAGCACGACTTTCGCCGTGGGGTCGGAGTAGTCGGCGCGGTTAATCTCGAGGTTGACGTTGTTGCCCAGCTGGGCACATTTCTCTTCTCTGGACAGACGGCTGACCAGATCCACGGCACGCTCGTGGAAACTGAGGTTGGGATTCTGGTAGGGCAGCATGACCTGTGCTTGGCTCACTGCAGTGGTCAGCAGCAGTGCCAGGAGGGTGATAGTCTTTTTGTTCATGTCAGTTGTTTGGTTATTATTTCGAATTCTGCTGCAAAGATAGTGATTGTTTATCAAGAGTGAGGGGGAAAAATCATCAAATGATGGGGAAAAACCATTTTTTGCAACCGCTAACCCCTAATTTTCCACTACGTTTGGTAAAACACGTTAAAAGAATTGGTCGTTTGGCGGCTTTGGTGTATCTTTGTACTATCTTTCAATCATCAGCACATGAAGAAATACCGCATCATAGCCTTCTTAACAGCTGTCCTGCTCACGCTGAACGTGTGGGGACAGTCGTATGAGACACTTTGGAAACAGGTGGAGAAGGCACAAGGGCAAGACCTGCCGCAGACCGCCATCAACCGTCTGCAGTCCATCAGTCGCAAGGCCGCCGCAGAGAAGGCCTATGGCCATCTGCTGAAGGCGACACTCCTGGAGGCCCGCCTCCAGTCGGAGGTCGCTCCCGACTCGTTGGAAGTCGCCGTGCGTCGCTTGGAACAGCGTGAGGAGACTGCCACGAATGAGACTCTGCAGGCCGTCTATGCCACCGTGCTGACCACCCTCCTTGAAGAACATGGCGACCGGTTGGGCGATGACGTGCCGACCCGCAAGGCCCGCTACCACCAGCATGCCACGGCACACCCCGAGGCGCTGGCGAAGGTGAAGGCCGCACCCTACGAGCCCTTCGTCATCAAGGGTCTCGATAGCGAATGCTTCGGTCACGACCTATTGAGTGTGGTGGGTGCCGAACTCGGTGCGTGGCACTGGCTGCACCAGTATTACCAGCAGGCTGGCAACCGCCGCGCTGCCTGTCTGACAGCCCTGGAAGACTGTCGCGCCAACTGCCGTGATATCCAACAGAAACAGACGGTGCTGGACTCGCTGCTCCAACAGTATGGCGACCTGTCCGAAGCCTGCGAGGTGGCCATTGAGCGCTACTGGCTCATGCGACAGACCGACCAGTCGGCTGCCGATTGCGACCGTTGGCTGCGCCAGGCCCTCCAGCGCTGGGGGACGTGGAAGCGTGCCGACGTGCTGCGCAATGCCCTGGCAGAACTCACCCAGTCCACGCTGCACGTCACCGTCCAGCAACCACTCAGTGAGGTGGGACGCCCCCAGATGCTACGGTTGACGGGGCTGCGTCATCTGGACCGCCTGACGCTGCGTGTCTGGCGTACCACGCTGCGTGGCGACAACACGCTGAACGCCAACGATGCCGACGACTATAAGACCATCCGCAAGGGTGCTACCGAACTCCCGGAGCAGGGTAGGGTGCTGACCTTCACGGGTCATGCCGACTACGACGTCTTTGAGGACTCCCTGCAACTGGCCGGACTGTCGGCCGGCGTCTATCTGCTGGAGTTTACCTCCCAGCCTAAGACCGAGACCGTGCGCATGCTCTACTACGTCTCGGCACTGCGTGTGCTGCGCCAGGTGCTGCCCGGCCACCGCATCCGCTATGTGGTGGTCGATGCCACCACGGGACAGCCCGTCGGCGGTGCCCGTCTGCGCCTGTCGTGGAACCGCTACAACCAGAAAGGAAATGAGGAGACCTTCACCTGCGACGCGTTGGGCGAATATACCTTTCAATATACCGACAACCGCCAGCCTCGGGAGGTCTATGCCTTTACCGAGGCCGACGGCTATTGTCTGCCGCAGAACTCCTACGGCAGCTATAGCTACTATGAGCCGCGCTATGCCAGTCAGCATACCCAACTGTTTACCGACCGCGCCATCTACCGCCCGGGACAGACCGTCCATGTCGCCGCCATCGTGTGGCGCGAGAAGTCGCAGACCGAGAATGTAGCCGTGGCCGACAAGACGGTGACCATCGAACTGCGTGACGCAAACTACGAACTCGTCGGCGAACAAAAGGTGACCACCGACCGCTATGGCAAGTGTGCCACGGACTTCACGCTGCCCACGGGACGGTTGAATGGCCGTTACGTGGTGCGCTGCAACGGTACCAGTGCCACCGTGCGCGTTGAGGAGTATCGGCGTCCTTCCTTCCAGGTGACCTTTGCCGACTACCGCCAGTCCTACCGTGCCGGCGATACCGTGCGCGTGGAGGGCAAGGCCGAGAGCTATGCCGGCGTACCCGTACAGGACGGTCTGGTGAAATACACTGTGAAGCGCCGTGTGGCCTTCTGGTGGATGAACTACTCGCGCTATTGGCAACAGGGCTATCTCGGTCACGGCCTCAGTGAGACGGTAGTCGGCGAGGGTACGGCCCGTACGGCCGACGACGGCACGTTCCCTGTGGAGATGCCGCTCACGCTCCCCGAGGACATGAGCCGCCAGTCGATGTTCTACCACTTCGTTGTGGAGGCCGACGTCACCGACCAGGCCGGCGAGACTCATCAGGGCACGCTGTCGCTGCCCTTGGGCAACAAAGTCTCCGTGCTGACCTGCGACCTGCCCGAAAAGGTGCGCAGCGACCAGATGCCCGCCCTGACCTTCCGCCGCCTGAATACTGCTGGTCAGGAGATGGACGGCACCGTGCGCTACCGCCTCGACGGCAAGAAGTGGCAGACCTATGACCTCCACACTCCTCCCTCCACACTCCTCCCTCCTCAGTTAAAGAGCGGCCGGCACCACCTGGAGGTCGTCTGTGAGGGCGACACGCTCCGCCAGGACTTCGTAGTGTTCAGTCTGGACGACCAGAAACCCGCCGTCGAGACCGACGACTGGTTCTATGTGTCGCACAGCGAGTTTCCTGCTGACGGCTCTCCCGTAACCGTTCAGGTGGGTGCCTCCGATGCCGATATGCATATCGTCTATAGTCTGCTGGCCGGCGACAAGGTTATTGAGAGCGGCAGCGTGAAGCGTGACAGACGCCTCGTCAACCGTCAGTTCAGCTACCTGCCGGAGTACGGCAGTGGCCTGCTCGTCACCTATGCCTGGATGAAGAACGGCCGCAGCCACCTACATAAGGCCTTCATCCGCCGTCCCATGCCCGACCGCCAATTGCGCCTGACGTGGGAGACGTTCCGCGACCGTCTGACCCCCGGCCAGCAGGAGCAGTGGCGCCTCCGCGTGACCCATGCCGACGGTAGTCCGGCTGACGCCAGTCTGATGGCAGTCCTCTACGACAAGAGTCTCGACGCCATCACCCCCCACCGCTGGTCGTTCGCCCCCAAATGTGTTGTGCCCCAGCCGTCAACGAGTTGGCAATCGACCACCGTCAACCGGACGGGACTCCACGCCACACAGCCTATCGACTACCTGCAGGTCGAGGACCTCTCGTTCAGCCGCTTCGACCACGACGTCTATCCTTATTACCACCGCCTGATGATTCGCGGTACCAGAATGTATAAGACCAACCGCGCCAACGCCATCGGAGACATTGCCGTCACCTCTAACGAAGATGCGGTCTATGCCATGGCCTCGATGGATGCCGTCGAGCAGAAAAGCCTGGAGACAGCCCCTGCCGCGGCGGGTGACATGGTGCCCGAAGAGCCGGCCGCCGAGGTGTCGGTTCGTGAGAACCTCGCCGAGACCGCCTTCTGCTATCCGCAGTTGCATACCGATGCCGACGGACAGGTGGCCCTTGTGTTCACCCTGCCCGAGGCGCTGACCACCTGGCGCTTCATGGGTGTGGCTAATACCATGGATATGTGCTATGGTCAGATAGACGCAGAGGCTGTCGCCCAGAAGGAACTGATGGTGCAGCCCAACATGCCGCGATTCTTGCGTGAAGGTGATGAGGCTACCATCAGCATGCGTATCATCAATATGGGACAGCAAACCATGAAGAATGGTACCGCCCTGCTGCGCCTCTACGATGCGGAATCGGAGATTCTGTCTGTCTCGGAACCTTTCGAGGTGGAAGCAGGCAAGACGACAGCCGTCAGTTTCCGCATTCCGGCATCCGTACTGAAACCGGGGCTGTTGACCTGTAAGGTGTCGGCCATTGCCACAACGGCAGGACTCGACGGTTTCTCCGATGGTGAACAGCATTATCTGCCTGTGCTGCCCGATAAGGAGTATGTCACGAAGACGGTGCCTTATACCCAGCATGAGGCTGGCGTGAAGACCATCGATCTGACGACGTTGTTCCCCGCAGGAACCACCGACCGGAAACTCACCATGGAATATACCAACCAGCCCGCATGGCTCATGGTGCAGTCGCTGCCCACGCTGGGACAGCCCAGCCAACACTGTGCTATCGACCAGGCAGCATCCTACTACAGCAATCTGCTGGCCCTTGCACTGCTCCGACAGAATCCTCAGGTGAAGCAAATCTACCAACAGTGGAAACAGGAAGAAGACCCCTCACCCCTCACCTCTCACCTCTCTAAGAACGACGACCTCAAGGACCTCGTACTCCAGGAGACTCCATGGGTGCTGGTGGCAGACCGTGAGACGGAACAGCGCCAGCGGTTGGCCGACTTCTTCGATGAGAACACCATCAACTACCGCCTGTCGGCTGCCGTGGGGAAACTCAAGGAACTGCAGAACCCCGATGGTTCCTTCTCGTGGTATCCCGGCATGGACGGTAGCACATCCATCACCGTAGCCGTCACGGAGATGCTGGCACGCCTGCAGGTGATGGTCGGAAATCACTCCTCACTCTTCACGCTTCACTCTTCATTTGACAAAGCCTTCCAATATGTCGGAAAGGAAATGACCGACCTGGTGGCCAAGATGAAGAAAGAAGAGAAGAAGGGCCACCGCCAGACATTCCCGTCGTTCACGGCCCTGCGCTGGCTCTACCTCTGTGCCCTCGACGGCCGGACATTGTCCGCCCAACAGAAGGCGGCCAACGACTACCTCGTCACGTTGCTGAAGAAGGAGATCAAGCATCAGACCATCTATGAGAAGGCACTGACGGCTGTCATCCTCGCCCAGCGCGGTGAGAAGACGCGTGCCGCCAACTATGTGAAGAGTCTCAAGGAATATACCGTATATACTGAGGAGATGGGTCGCTACTACGACACGCCGCGGGCCGCCTACTCGTGGTACGACTACCGCATACCTACAGAGGTGGCTGCCATCGAGGCCGTCCAGCGCGTGACACCTGCCGACCGGCAGACCGTCGATGAGATGCGCCGCTGGCTGTTGCAGGAGAAACGTACGCAGACGTGGGACACACCCATCAACAGCGTCAACGCCATCTACGCCTTCTTAAATGGTAATAGCAGCACGCTGACCACCAGCCAACCCGCCACCGCCCTTGTGGTCGATGGTAAGCCCATCGACACCAGCATGGCATCCGCCGGCCTCGGCTACGTGAAGACCGCCCAGTCCTATAACGGCGAGCACACCTTCACCGCCACAAAGACCAGCGAGGGTACGTCTTGGGGTGCCGTCTATGCACAGTTCTTCCAAAAGACTGCTGAGGTGGAGGCCTCCGCCAGCGGCATCCAGGTGAAGCGTGAGATCCTCGTGTCCAAAACCACGGCGGCAGCCAACTCATCACTCATCACTCATCACTCATCACTTAAAGTCGGCGACCGCATCCGTGTGCGCCTCACCATCGAGACATCGCGCGACCTTGACTTCGTACAACTCATAGACCGCCGTGCCGCCTGTATGCAACCCGTCAACCAGTTGTCGGGCTACCAGGACGGGGCCTACGCCTCGCCCAAGGATTATGCCACGCAGTACTTCTTCGGCCGACTGCCGAAAGGCCGTCACCTGGTGGAGACAGAATACTATATCGACCGTGCCGGAGACTACGAGACCGGCACCTGTACGGTAGGATGTGCCTACGCCCCCGAGTTCCGGGCAACGGCACCCTCCATCACCCTTCATGTTGAACGCCCATGAACAGACTCCTGATATCCTTGTTCCTGCTCAGTGCAGGACTGCCCCTCGCCGCCCAGAAGGTGACGGCCGTGAAGACCACCGTCGATGTGGGGCGCACGGGCTATGAACAACCCGTCACTGCCGTCTTCGACATGGTCAACAAAGGCGGCAAGAAGATACGTATCAAGGCCGTCAACCCCGACTGCCAGTGTACGGTCGTCGATTACCCCAAAGGGGAACTGCCGTCACGCTTCCAGATACGCATGACCTACGACGCCCGTCAGTTGGGCTATTTCAACAAACAGGCCGCCGTCGTCTGCAGCGACCAGCAACAGCCCTTCTACCTCACCATGACGGGTCGCGTGCTGCCGGAACTGCAGGACCTGTCGGCGAAATATCCTGTTGACATGGGGCCCCTGCTGCTCGACAGAACGGACCTGGAATATGACGACATCAACAAGGGCGACATCCGCGTACAGCGGCTGCATCTCTATAACAACGGACAGAAGGCCTGTACACCCTATCTGATGCACATGCCCGACTACCTGACGGCGGTGATGACGCCCGAGCGCCTGTCACCGGGTATGGAGGGTACCATGACGGTGACGCTCAACTCGAAGCGGTTGCGCGACTACGGACTGACACAGTGTGCGGTTTATCTCGCCGCCAACCCCGGCGATATCGTCAGCACAGACCGCGAGGTCACCGTCTCGGCGGTGATGTTGCCCGCCTTCACGGGCATGACGGGGAGCCAGCGACAGTATGCCCCGCGCATGGAACTGTCCACGGACCACCTGGACATTGACCTCAACGGCAAGGCGAAGAAACAGAAGAAGGTCATCAAAATCACCAACCGCGGACGCACCGAATTGCAGATCTCGTCGCTCCAGCTGTTTACGACGGGTCTCATCGTGGCCCTCGACAAGCGCAACCTGCAGCCTGGCGAGACCGCCAAACTGAAGGTCACCCTGTTGCGTGATGATCTGAAGAAGGTACGTACGCGTCCGCGCATCCTTATGATTACCAACGATCCCGACCACCCGAAAGTTACCATTACGATTAATAAATAATGGCCCCCAAAGAATAAGAATATGGAACATCCCGAGAATAGTGCCGAATATGCAGGCCTGCAAGTCAACAGTGGCGTTCAACAGCCCAGCATCATCAACCCCTATCTGAAGCAGCGCCGTTTCCAGCGCCGCGAACACACGGCAGCCGAACTGGTGGAGGGTATCGTCAAAGGCGACGTGACCATCCTCTCGCAGGCCGTCACCCTGGTGGAGAGCGTCAATCCCGACCACCAGGCCAAGGCCCAGGAGGTCATCAACAAGTGTCTGCCCTATAGCGGCAACAGCATCCGCATCGGCATCAGCGGTGTACCGGGTGCCGGCAAGTCCACCAGTATCGACGCCTTTGGCATCCACGTGCTGAAGGAGCACGGCGGCAAACTCGCCGTACTGGCCATAGACCCCTCCAGTGAGCGCTCCAAGGGTAGCATCCTCGGTGACAAGACGCGCATGGAGAAACTCAGCGTCCATCCCGACTCGTTCATCCGCCCCAGTCCTACGGCAGGTTCGCTGGGTGGCGTAGCCCGCAAGACGCGTGAGACCATCATCCTCTGTGAGGCCGCAGGCTTCGACAAGATCTTCGTCGAGACCGTGGGGGTAGGGCAGTCGGAGACGGCGTGCCACTCGATGGTCGATTTCTTCCTGCTCATCCAGTTGGCGGGAACGGGCGACGAGTTGCAGGGTATCAAGCGCGGCATCATGGAGATCAGCGACGGTATCGTCATCAACAAGTGTGACGGCGAGAATGTCGATAAGTGTCAGATGGCTGCCACCAACTTCCGTAATGCGCTGCACTTCTTCCCCATGCCCGAGAGCGGCTGGCTGCCGAAGGTGCTGTGCTATAGCGGCTTCTACGGACTGGGCATCAAGGAGATATGGGACATGGTCTATGAGTATATCGCCTTCGTCAAACAGAACGGCTACTTCGACCATCGCCGCAACGAACAGGCCAAATACTGGATGTATGAGAGCATCAACGAACACCTGCGCATGGCGTTCTACCACAACCCGCAGATCAGGTCAGCACTCAAGGCTGCCGAAGCTTCTGTCCTCGCCGGTCAGCAGACCAGTTTCGTAGCAGCCCAAAACCTGTTAGACATGTATTACAATAGCCTGCTCAGTCCATCAGCCCCATCAGAACCATGAGTTTAAAGATAGAAATTGACAACGGCAGCGGCTTCTGTTTCGGGGTGACCACCGCCATCCAGAAAGCCGAGGAGGAACTGGCCAAGGGGGCCACGCTCTACTGCCTGGGTGACATCGTCCATAACGGTATGGAGTGTGAGCGCCTGAGACAGATGGGACTGGTCACTATTGACCATGCCGAGATGGAACGGCTGCACGACGTGAAGGTGCTGTTGCGCGCCCACGGCGAACCTCCAGAGACCTATGAGTTGGCGCGCCGTAACCACATCGAAATCATCGATGCTACCTGTCCTGTGGTGCTGAAATTACAACAGCGCATCCGCAAGCAGCACTCCCTCCACACTCCTCCCTCCACACTCCTCCCTCCACAAATCGTCATCTTTGGCAAGAAAGGTCATGCCGAGGTGCTGGGACTGGTAGGTCAGACTGCTGGCGACGCCATCGTCATTGAGCACTTCGACGAGGTGGAGCATCTCGACTTCTCCCGCGACATATACCTCTATTCGCAGACCACCAAGTCGCTCGACGAGTTCCACCGCATCATCGACTATATCCAGTCGCACATCGCGCCCACGGCTACCTTCAAGAGTTTCGACACCATCTGCCGCTCCGTGGCCAACCGCATGCCGAATATCTCGCAGTTTGCCTCGCGCCACGACCTCATCCTCTTTGTCTGCGGACGCAAGAGTTCGAACGGCAAGGTGCTGTACAACGAGTGCCTGCGTGTCAATCCTAACACGCACCTCATCGAGGGACCTGACGAGATAGATCCCTCATGGCTCAAGGATATCGAAACCGTCGGTATCTGCGGTGCCACCTCCACGCCCAAGTGGCTCATGGAGCAGTGCCGCGATGCCATCCAGTCTATGCGTTAAGGGCTTCCTGGAAACGTGCTAACAACCACTCCTTCTGCTCGCTGATGGTCATGTGACTATTGTCGAGCAGCAGGGCGTCGTCGGCCTGTTTGAGGGGCGACACCTCGCGGTGGGAGTCGATGTAGTCGCGCTCCTGGACATTCTTCAGGATGTCGGCATAGTCGGCAGGCATGCCTTTCTGCTGCAACTCGTCATAGCGGCGTTGGGCGCGAACCTCGGCGGAGGCGGTGACGAAGATTTTCAGTTCGGCATGGGGAAAGACCGTGGTGCCGATGTCGCGACCGTCCATCACGATGCCACCCTCACGCCCCATCTTCTGCTGCTGGGCGACGAGGGCCGTGCGCACAAAGGGAATGGTGGCGATGGGACTGACGTGGTTGCTGACCTCCAGACTGCGAATCTCCAACTCCACATTCTCGCCATTGAGAAACGTGGTGGTCTTGCCGTCCACCAAACGCTGGTCGATGCTGATGTGGGGCATCGCCTCGCGGAGGGGTTCCTCCAGGACGCTGCCGTCGGCGGCAAACAGGCCGTGGCGCAGGGCATAGAGGGTGACGCTGCGGTACATGGCACCGGTATCTACATATACATAGCCCACCTCGCGGGCCAGGTCTTTGGCCATGGTGCTCTTGCCGCACGACGAATGGCCGTCAATAGCGATGGTGATTTTTTTCATATACTGATGATTCTATGACGTGATAACGTTATAACGTGTAGCTGACATTGAACAGCAACGAGGAGGCCGACACGTGATATTTGGCCCAGGCCACCTGCAACTTGAAGCGCTGAAGAAGCAGTCCGCCACCCAGCGACAGACCTGCGCCGTGGTTGCTCTCGCCGTCGCCCTCGCTAATCTTCATCTCCGACGAGCGGCGGAAGTTATAGCCTGCCGACACGTAGAGGGTCTCGCCCAGGGCAATGTCGGCACCTACGGCCACATGCTTGATGAACCCCTGGTCCCAGTTGTTCAGGCGTGTGAGGGTGGCGTGCAGCGTCAGCGGCGAACCGATGAGGCGCTTGGTGGCGCCGACCTGCAGGTCGATGGGGATGCGCTCGAAGTCGTCGTCGTAGGCTTTGATCTGTCCGCCTAGATTGCGGGCGACGGCCGACAACGACCACCCTCGGTCCACGTCCTCGTAGTTGACGCCCAGATCGATGGCTACGGCTGCCGACGAGTAGCTGCCAATGGTTGAGGTGATGAAGCGCCCCGTGATGCCACCGCTGATGCGGTCGGTCAGCATGTAGGCAAAGGAACCGGCCAGCGCGATGTCCTTCACCGAGAAGGAACCGGTCTGCTCGTTGGCTGTGGTGGTCTCCTTCAGCGTACCATAGTCCATCAAGCGTCCGCTGACACCCCATGTGGCACGCTCTGGGAGGGCCTTGACAAACGAGGCCGATGCCGTGGTGGTGCCCTGCATGTAGGTCATCACGTTGACGTTGAGGGTCTTGTCGCTGACGTGGTTAATGAGGGCGGGATTGTGGAAAATGACGGTGGCGTCGTCCTGGGTCAGCGAGATGTTGTCGCCACCCAAGGCTGCGGCATGGGCACTGACGGGAAGGCGCAGGAAGCTATAGACCTCCTGGCTCTCCTGACCCCGCACGGCTATCGCCGCAAACAGGACCATCAGCAGTGCTATGACCTTTCTCATCATGATTATCAACGGCAAAGGTAGTAAAATTATTGCAAATATGGCCACCATTTGCAAATAATTATGAACTATGAACTATGAATTATGAATTATTTACTACCTTTGCAGCCACATGGAAATGAAGAAGACACCACAGGCTGACCTGGAGCGCCAGCGGACCACAGGATTCCTCCTCGGGCTCGTGCTGGTCCTGGCCTGCTGCTATGTGGCGCTGGAGTGGAACTTCCAACCGGCAGAAGATGTCGTCGATGCCATGGACCTCAGCCAGTTGATGCACGAGACGGAACTGGTGCCGATGACCAACGAGGAGACGGCACCGCTGGCGGAAAAGGCTGAAGCCCCCGAAACCTCGGAGCAGTTGCGCGTGGTCGATGAGGCGGAGGCCGTGGAAGAGGAGACGCCGCTCAATACGCCGGCGGAAGACGAGGTGCCTGCCAAGGAACCTGTCGATGACAAACCACTGGCAGCCCTGGACGTCAATCCGGACAATCCGCTCAACTTCCATGTCGCTGAGGACCTGCCGCAGTTTCCCGGTGGCGCCGTGGAGTTTATGAAGTGGCTCACACAACACCTGCGTTATCCCTCCAAGGCTCAGAAGGCCCGTCTGCAGGGACAGGTAATGGCCGTCTTCTACGTCGAGACGGACGGTAGTATCACGGGGGTGAAGGTCACCCGCTCGCTGTCTGAGGAGTGCGACCGTGAGGTGTTGCGCGTGCTGGGTATGATGCCTCACTGGCAACCCGGCATCCGCCACGACCGCCCCTGCCGCACGAAGGTACAGATTCCCGTGGTCTTTAAACTGTAGCCCTTCTGCCCCCATCGCCCCCTAAGTTAGGGCCACAGAGGTCTGAACAAACGAATAACAAGCAAAAACAACAAACATATGAAGACATCAAACGAAATTCTCCAACAGGTCAACGACTTCCTGGCCGCACTGCCCTACGACCGTCAACCCGCATCGCTCTACGACCCCGTACGCTATGTGCTGTCGCTGGGGGGTAAGCGCATCCGCCCCGTACTCATGCTGATGGGCTATAACCTCTGGAAGGAACAGCCCGAGCAGATTCTTATGCCTGCTGTGGGTCTGGAGACCTACCATAACTATACCCTGCTGCACGACGACCTCATGGACAATGCCGACATGCGACGCGGCCATGAGACGGTACACCGCCGCTGGGACGCCAACAAGGCCATCCTCTCGGGCGACTCCATGCTGGTGCTGGCCTATGAGCGCATCGCCCAGGTGCCTGCCGACAAACTGCCTGCCGTCCTGCAACTGTTTACGGAGACGGCGCTGGAGATTGGCGAGGGTCAGGAGTACGACATGGCCTTCGAGACGCGCAACGATGTCACGGAAGCTGAATACATCGAGATGATACGTCTGAAGACCTCCGTCCTCCTGGCTTGCGCACTGAAGATTGGTGCTCTGCTGGCCGATGCTCCCCAGGAGGATGCCGACCGCCTCTACCGCGTAGGAGAACAGGTGGGACTGGCCTTCCAACTGCAGGACGACCTGCTCGACGTCTATGGCGACCCGCAGGTGTTCGGCAAGGCCATCGGTGGCGACATCACCTCGAACAAGAAGACCTACATGCTCATCAATGCCCTCCTGCGTGCCAACGACACACAGCGTGAGGAACTGGAGCGCTGGATTGCCGCCCGCGACTTCGACCGTGCCGAGAAGGTGGCTGCCGTCACCCGTCTGTACGACGAGATAGGCATTCGCCAACTCTGTGAGGAGAAGATCAACTACTACTTCGACCAGGCTCGCCAGACACTCTCTGAGGTCAACGTCCCCGAAGAGCGTAAAGTCGCCCTGCGCTCCTATATGGACGAACTGCTCCACCGCGACAAGTAGTCTTCTTTAACTTCTTTAACTTCTTTAACTCCTTGAACTCCTTGAACTACATCGACACCCACTGCCATCTCGACGGTCCGGAGTTCCAGGACGACCGCGACGCCGTCGTACAGCGTGCCCGTGAGGCAGGCTGCGCAGGTGTCTTCCTGCCCGCCATCGACCTCGCGACCTGTCAGACGGTGCTCGATGTGTGCCGTCAGTATCCCGACTACTGCCGTCCCATGCTCGGCCTGCACCCCGAGGAGGTTCGCGACGACTGGCAAGAACAACTCGCCGCCATCAAATCATTCCTCACTCCTCACTCCTCATTCCTCTTTTCGCCTATCGCGATAGGCGAGGTCGGCCTCGACTACTATTGGAGCCGCGAATTCGAACAGCAACAGCTGGAGGCCTTCGAGGAACAGGTACGCTGGTCTGTCGAACTGCGTCTGCCCTTGATGATTCACTGCCGCAAGGCCCAGAACGAACTCGTTGCCATCCTCCGTAAGTACCGTGACGACCTGCCCGGCGGTGTGTTTCACTGCTTTACCGGCAACGAACAGGAAGCCCGCCAGTTGTTGGAGTTCGACCGCTTTGTGTTGGGCATCGGTGGCGTATTGACCTTCAAGAAGTCGCACTTGCCTGAAACGCTGGCAGCTGTCGTTCCCATGGAGCGTATCGTCCTGGAGACCGACGCCCCCTATATGGCTCCCGTTCCGCAGCGTGGCCAGCGCAACGAACCAGCCTACATCGTCCACGTCATCCGCCGCTTGGCAGAGGCCTATGGCGTCAGCGAAGAAGAGATTTGCCGACATACCACTGCCACCGCATCCCGCGTCTTTGGTGTATAGTTAACAAATCATAATTATCAATTGTCAATTGTCAATTGTCAATTAATTATTGTATCTTTGCATCCGCAAATCGCAAGGAGAGGTGCTCGAGTGGTTGAAGAGGCACGCCTGGAAAGCGTGTAACCGGCAAAACCGGTTCGCAGGTTCGAATCCTGTTCTCTCCGCTCCTTAATTAAGAAACCCGCTGAAAATCAGCGGGTTTTGTTTTTTTTCTCCACTTTAGAGGTTCCGTTTTAGGTTCATTGTTTGAATCTTTACTTTCATACTTCTATTCTCTCAATTTGGTGACAAAATTACACAAAAATAGGAAAAAACATTCAAATCTAGAGTGAAGATGTGTTATTTTAGCATTTTCTACCGAAAATTGAGTAATTTTGTAGCCGTTTTTAAATACGGTACAGAAACAATGATAAGATTGGAAAGATTAAAGACCTGGTTTCTGATAGCTGTTCTGACCATTTGTGGAACGGTCAGTTTTGCCTCATCTTCTTTCATCCTGTCAACCAATACAGATATTCCCATCAATGGCAAAGTAGCAGAGATTCTGGATCGAGGCACAATCCTTTTTGGCACTACTGGAGACTATAGACCATTATCTTTCTGCGAACCTGATGGGACTTATTGGGGCTTCGGTATTGAGGTTGCTAACGAGATTGCGAGAAGGTTAGGAGTAAATATAGAGTTCAAAAAGACCTCATGGCCTACGCTGACAGCCGACGTACTTTCAGAGCCTCAGCTATTCGATCTTGCCATTGGCGGGATTACTATAACAGATACCAGACGGGAAACGATGCTCATGAGCGACGGCTATCTGGCCAACGGCAAGACTATCCTTTGCAGGGCTTCGGAGGCAGACCGCTACAAGACGCTGGCCGACATAGACAAGCCCGAAGTGACTGTCATGGTGAATCCTGGTGGACTGAATGAAAAGTTTGCCAATGAGAACCTGACTCACGCAAAGATAGTCGTTCACCAAAAGAACGAGGAAATACCGGCACTTGTAGCCGAAGGTGCAGCCGACGTGATGATAACGGAAATTACAGAGGCTCCTTATTATGTGCAGACTGACACCCGACTGGCAGCTCCACTATTGAACGCTCCATTTACTCATGGTGAAATTGGTATCCTCATGCAGAAGGGACAGGAAGATCTCTTGCAGATGGTGAACAATGTCATCCGTCAGATGAAGTCCGACGGCTCTCTTCGGAAGCTGCATGAGAAGTACGGGCTAGTATATGCCTACGAATAAAAGAGACAATAGCTGATGGACTACCTGCCTAAAGACCCTTCAATACTGGTTTCGAGCGTCGCCCAGCACGGTTTGAATCTTTACTTTCATATATTCGTTTCTTTAATTTGTTGTCAAAATGATGAATCCGCTGATACAGATATATACATAAACGATGTAGCGGAAAATGCGGTTGGGGATATGTTTGAAGACGTAGGCACCCATTATTGTGCCGATAATGACACCGCCGAGGCCATAGAGATAGTCAAAGGCTACAGTAGTTGTGAAGAAGCCGTTGTAGGCTCTTACACCCGTCATCATTAGGTTACCAATCAGGAAATAGGTCTGCGCCATAGCCATATAATGCTCTTTTGTAGGCTCACTCTGGATGAAGTAAAGTACGGCAGGCGGGCCTTGCATACCGAAGAAACCACCCATCAGTCCGCTTAATGTTCCTGCACCAACCTGCACTTTCTTCGTGGTTGGCAACTTGATTTTTTGGCTGAACAGCATGAAGTAGATGCTGATCAGGATGAGTGCTACACCAAGGATTTGCCGCAAGATGTGGTCTTCGATGCGTGTCAAGGCAAAGATGGCGACGGTCGAGACAATGATAAACGTCAGCAGAATCGGCCAAAGTCTGCTCCAGGTGACGTAGCTTCGCAACCGCAACACGATTGCTGCAGAGGTTGTGATAGCCAACAGTCCTGAGAGTGTCGTAGCCTCACCATAGCTGGGCATGAGGAACGGCAGCATCGTCATAATGAAGATGCCGAAGCCGAAACCCGTGGTGCGCTGGATGAAGCTCGCGCCAATGCTCAGCAGGAATATGGAAAGGACAATACTGCTCAAATCCTAATAATTCCCAAAACTTGGCACAAAGGTAGTAAATATTCATGGATTTTTCGTATATTTGCACATTGATTTAATATGTTTTGTGATATGATAGACCAGATTATTGAATTCAACAAGACATTTGTGGCTCAGAAGGGCTACGAGAAGTATCTGACGGATAAGTACCCAGACAAGAAATTGGCTGTACTTTCATGTATGGACACCAGACTGACTGAACTTCTTCCTGCTGCTCTTGGTTTGAAAAATGGTGATGCGAAAATTATCAAGAACGCTGGCGGCTTGGTTATCTCATCGTTCGACTCAGCCATGCGAAGCCTAATTGTCGCCATTTACGAGCTGGGCGTGCAGGAAATCATGGTGGTGGCACACTCGCATTGTGGAGCCTGCCACATGAGCTACGACCATTTCCACCACGAGATGATTGCCCGTGGCGTGACAGATGAAACGCTCGACACCATCCGCAAATGTGGCATTGACCTCGACCAATGGCTGGAGGGCTTCAAGGATACACCAACCTCCGTCCGTAAGACCGTTGAGACCATCAAGACTCATCCGCTGGTGCCGAAGGATATCGTGGTTCGTGGGTTTATCATTGATTCTGAGACTGGAGCGTTGGAAGAAATACAATGAAGATAATGATGATCAGTTATTGAACCGACTGGCTGAGGAAGCCAAGAAGTCGCCAAGGTTGAGAAAGAACTATAACTTCCATCAGAGTTTGCAGGACAAGTGCCACCGATTCCTCAATGCGTTGGAACCGGGTACGTTTATCCCTATACATCACCATCCTGACAAAGCAGAGACTTTCGTTGTATTGAAAGGAAAAGTCAAGGTATCAACTTACAATGACGATGGTGAGGTGCTGGAGTCCTATATTCTGAGCCATGAGGATGGACGCTATGGGGTTGACATCCCTGAGAACGTCTGGCATGGACTTGAGTGTCTGGAACCAGCTGTACTATTGGAGTGTAAGGCAGGACCGTTCGTTGAGCACGAAGTGGACGGAATATTAGAGATAAAGAAATAATCGTTCAGATGAAAAGAATAATAGTGTCTTACCCTGAAAAACGTTGAATCAAAAACAACGTTTTAAAATGGAGAAAAACGAAGATTTTGAATTGTTAGAGTTACAGGAACTCGCTTTGAAGCACAAAAGCGAATTACCTCGAAAATCATTG
>Ga0256405_10000181_pt1 | contig 206367 bp, 164 predicted proteins | sample RumenRJG_02DNA_FD_189096 | JGI IMG/M metagenome (GOLD analysis project Ga0256405, IMG submission 189096) | Bovine rumen microbial communities from Lethbridge, Alberta, Canada - RJG_02 | ecosystem: Host-associated > Mammals > Digestive system > Stomach > Rumen | place: Canada: Alberta...
ATTGATGGTGCAAAGATACGAAAAATACTCCAGATAACGGCATAAATCGAAGATTATTATCGTGAAATATAAACATTTTAAACAGGCCTTACTTTTTAAAGTGGGCTCATTCCTAAACTGTTGCACGATGAATTCCTGAAATGGAATCTCTTCGGTAGTATCGGGATTCCTATAGACTACGGTATCCTCCCCTATAATCGGGACTATACTACCTCTTTTCCTCACCATGTCATTTATGATATTCCTATGGTTTTCCTCCTGCAGCATTTCATTCAATATTGAAAAATGTATTTAACTGAGACTCGATATATTAGTCATGACATCCATCCTCAAGCTCTCCTACCTCGTTGAGGATTTGGGGGATACCGAGGACGAGGAATGAGTCGTACTTCATGTTGTCCGGGTCGATGCGGCGGAGGTCGTCGAAGGAACAAAGGTCGATATGGCGGGGACCTGTCCAGTTGTTTTTGAGCAGGTGCCGTCTGCGGCTCCTCTCTCGGGGACATGCTGCCAAGCTTTCGTCGAGGAGATGGTCCTGCTGGTCGTACGGAAGGTATCCGAGTATGAGCTTTTCCACGACCCAACGGGAATGTTCGCTTTTGCTGAGAGCATCGTAGTGGTCCTCCCATACCTGACGACGGCTTTTCCTATCTCCTTCCCAACAGGGTTTGAGCGAATTGTAGCGAATCATGAAACAATCGGAGCAGAATATATTGAAGACGCCGAGGAGTACCTCCTGCTGGTTCTCAATATCCTCCCACTTCTTATTGACAAACCGTTCCGCCTTCTCTTTCAATTTGCCGTACTGGTACACATCCAACGCCAAAGCATACCGCTTGACGCTGTGGATATCCTCATAGGGCAGGTTATTGATTTCGGCTCCCAAATCGTACATCCTGCTGGCATATCGGGCCTTACGTGTATCTATAGTGAATATCCGCTCCTCGGGCATCGATTTGCAGAATGAATTGACATCATCCTCACCGAAAACATAGCGATGGACAGTGTGGCCACCAGACCTGCAAGCACTATATGGCTGCACGTCCTCCTCCGCCCATTGACTCTTGATTTCAAACTCTATGTCGACAAAAGAGTCGCAATTGGCAACCTCCGCACCAATGGTAAGCTTGCTGTAATCAAGCAGATGGCACAAATATTCCTCTTTTTTCAGCTCGTCGACAATATGCGGGTTGGACGAAACGATAGTTATCAATGTACGGTTGGCACCCGTCTTCTCGTCGAAATTGAGGTAGTGGGACTGCAAAGCCGCCTGGCGTGCCAGCGAAAGCACGAGGGGCGAGTCGCCGAGAAGGACTATATTCAGGTGCGCATCATCGGACGGAGCAAGGGCGAAATGGCTGAGCCTGTCCAGTAGAAAAGCCCTGGCAATATACCAATTGCGAACCACAGAAGCCTCGAACTTCTGCCCCGTGGCCTTCCTTCTCAGGTATTCAAAGGGGCGCTCCAGATTGTTGTGGGGGATGTCTTTCATTTTCGTGCAGATTCTTGGTTATCGACAAGTTGGACTTTTCCATTGCTGACGGCGTGGGCTGTGGGACGCTGATAGAGGCTCATGCCGAACCACCGGGCCGACTGAATGATATGCTCCACTATTTGCGACTGTTGCCACTCGAAAGGCTGCCACTCGCCTTCGGTAATGTAGGCATTGACCTGCAGCGTCATCCCCTCGCCTGTCTGCTCAAGCCAATTGACTATCAGGCGCGGATGCTGGGAAACATGCTTGTTGTTCATCAGCCAATGGAAAAGGTATAGGCGGAAGAGGCGGGCATTGAGGGTGGCCTCTTTTATCTCGTTCCTGGCGAGATAGAGGCCTATCTCATGCTCTTGGCACAGCCTCTCCATCTCCGAAGGGCTGAGAACGGCGAAACAGGAAGTGTCGAAAATGAAGTTCTTAAGCATCTGCCGGCCATAGGTTTTCCCCTCCTTCATGTTCTGAAGATTCTGGAAATGGTCGCCATGCAGGGCACTGATAGGGATGGTGGAAGTGGTGGTGTCCCAGTTGTAGATGGTGACGGTGGTGAGGGTGATGCGTTCCACCTCGCCGTCGGCCTTGAACGCCGGCACCCTGATCCAGTCGCCAACCTTGAGCAGATGGTGAAGCCGCAGGTGGAGAAAAGCCACCACGCCCTTGATTTTATCCTGGAAAATCCATCCCAGCAGCGTGCCTGTCAATCCAACGGCCGCCGCCACCTGGGGGGTGTCCTTGGTGTCGAAGATGATGAGGAAGCCAATAACCCAGAACCCTATCGCCGCCAGGATGGCTATCTGGCTCCACGTGATGCGCTCCTCCTCCCTGCGCAGACTGAAGGGGAGCGACAGTATGCGGCTGACCTTTATCGTCAACCATACGCCAAGGGTCTGGAGCGTCAGCCATAGCATATTCACCGGGTGCTCCGGCGTAATGACAAAGACGATGCCACACATGGCCACCGCCAGCAGCGCAAAGAGCAGCACCGACTTGAGACGCCACTGTATCAAGGCGCCAAATATCTGCCGCCCAAGGCTTTTCGACGCAATATTCTTCTTGCTGAGGCCGCCTTTGACAATCAAATCCAGCAGCATAAAGAAAATCAGCAACGCCACCAGTACCCCGAAGACAATCAGCACAATCCTTCCAAACGGACTGGCCGCCGGAGCCTCTTGGGGCGCTGCGCTGAACGCAAGCAGGCCGCTCGATATTTTCACCGTATCCATATTTTATTTCTTGTTATACATCGTCGCCACAGGCGGATGGTTTTCGGGTGCAAAATTACACATAATAATTGAAACAACAAAATATAATCGCACACCATCCACCCGAAACACATAAAAAAACGCCCCAAAAACGGGGTCGAAACCCTACCTAAGACGTACCAAATACGGCCGTTCTTATATTGTTCTTATATAGTTTACATATTGTTCTTATATTGTTCCTATATCTACAATATAAGAACAATATGTAAACAATATGTAAACAATATAAGAACTACCGAATCAGGGGCCTATCGGGTGGGGGTTGGGTGGGGGCAGAGGAGGCGCTTCGGACGCAAAAAAATCTTTTTTGGAGCGCGACACACTTTTTGGCGACATTATGCGTTATTCCACTTGTATGACAGACGAAAAGGAGATACTTTTGCAGGTGAACAATCTCTGCGTGGACTTCGACGGACGGCGCGTGGTGGAGGGGGTGGACTATACGCTGCGCCGCGGCGAAACCCTGGGCATTGTGGGCGAAAGCGGCAGCGGCAAGAGCGTCAGCACCTTGGCACTGATGGGACTGCTGCCTAAGAACGCTACGGTGTCCGGAAGCGCACAGATTAATGGCTCTGAGCTGCTTACGCTCGGCGAAAAAGACTTCCGCGCCATTCGCGGCCGGCGCATCAGCATGATTTTCCAAGAGCCCATGACGAGCCTCAACCCCGTGCAGAAATGCGGCGAGCAGGTGATGGAAATGATTGAACAAGGAAACGAGAAAGAGACATACAATGAAATGAAAGAGAGGGTGATAGCACTCTTCCGCGAAGTGCTCCTCCCCCGTCCCGAAAAGATTTTCGACAGCTATCCCCACGAAATCAGCGGCGGACAGAAACAGCGCGTCATGATAGCCATGGCACTGATCAACGAGCCCGACATCATCATCGCCGACGAGCCCACCACAGCCCTCGATGTAACGGTGCAGAAAACCATTCTGGAACTGCTCAAGCAGCTTCAGGACCGACGCGGCACCAGCATCATCTTCATCACCCACGACCTCGGGGTGATAGCCCAAATCGCCGACAACATCATGGTGATGTATCGCGGCAAAGTGGTGGAGCAAGGCCCTGCACGCCAGATACTTCACCATCCTGCCGAACCCTACACCCGTGGCCTGCTGGCCTGTCGGCCCCCGCTGGACAGCCGCCCCGAGCGCCTGCCGACGGTGGAAGAATATTTAAGCGGAGAACGGAGCATGGAGAACGGAGAACAACACGGTGCGGCAGCCTGCCCTCCGCCCTCCGCCCCCCAATCGCCACTCATCTCCGTCCGCGACCTCTCCGTCACCTACACCCTGAAAAAGAGTCTCTTCGGCAAGCCGTTGCAGACGCTGAAAGGCGTTGACGGCATCAGTTTCGACATCTTCGAAGGCGAAACCCTGGGCCTTGTGGGCGAGAGCGGCTGTGGCAAGAGCACCCTCGGACGCTCCCTGCTGCACCTCATCGACCACTCCTCCGGCACCATCACCTATCGCGGCCGCAGCCTGGACACCCTCAGCCGCAGCGAACTGCGCGCCTTGCGCCCCAAGCTGCAAATCATCTTCCAGGACCCCTACTCCTCCCTCAACCCACGCATCACCGTCGGCGAAGCCATCGGCGAACCCCTGCGCGTGCACGGCAAAGGCTCGAAGGAACGGGTGCTCGAGCTCATGGAGCAGGTGGGCCTGCAGCCGGAATGGTACAACCGCTACCCACACGAGTTCAGCGGCGGACAGCGCCAACGCGTATGCATCGCACGAGCCCTGATTCTGGAACCCGAGCTGGTCGTGTGCGACGAAAGCGTCTCGGCCCTCGACGTCAGCGTGCAAGCCCAGGTGCTCAACCTCCTCAACGACCTCAAGCGCCGTCACCACTACACCTATCTCTTCATCACCCACGACCTCTCGGTGGTGAAATTCCTTTCCGACCGCATCATGGTGATGCAAAAAGGAAAAGTCGTCGAGAGTGGCACCCCCGACGACCTCTTCCGCAATCCCAAAACGGAATATACGCGCACACTTATCGACGCTATCCCGCGGATTATCTGACAATCAGCTTGCGCACCGTGCTGGTGTTGCTGCTGACAATACGTACAAAGTAAACACCACGGGCCATGCCGGTGACATCCATTTCGATGCTCTCCGACACATCGCTCCTGCTGCAGACTTCGCGGCCGCTGCCGTCGAGGATGCAGAGCGTCGCGCTCTGCCCAAGGCCCTCGATGCGGACCGTCGAACTGGCCGGATTGGGCGTAATGGACACTGCCGAGAAGTCCACATCATCGATACCGACATTCTCCGCAAAGTTGGCCGTCAGGCTCACATTGGAAGTCAGGGCGAACGACAAGACCGAATCCTGCTCGCCGTTGCTCCAGCCGGTGAAACGGTAGCCCTCGAACGGCGTGGCCCTGAGGGTCACCACCGTGCCTTCGGCATAGGTGCCCGCGCCGGTAACGGTGCCTCGTGTAATGTCATAGTCCACACTGACAGTGTAATAAACCGTGTCGTCGATACCAGGGTTGACGCCGGGTGTGTCGTAGCAGATGCTGTCGGTAACGAAGAAGTCCTCGCCGAGGTTGGCGGCCGCACCGATACGGTAGACCGTGTCGCCATTGGCATTGAGAACCTCGAAGGAGCACACCTGGTCGTTGTTGCCGCTGAGCCATGTGAAGGAGAGCTCCATGCCTTCGCAGATATAGTAGCTGGTGCTGAGCGCACTGCCATTGCGCATGGTGAAGGTGGCGATGTCGATGCTGTCGGCCGAGATGACCAATCGGGCTCCGTTCCATCCGTCGCCGGACGACGAGTGGGCATTCAGAGTGAAGTGGCAGCCCTCGCCGGCACATGCCGTCTGGCAGGTCACCGTGGCTGCGTCGCTGGTGTCGGTGCCGCCGCAGAGGGCTCGGACCGAAACCTCATAGGTGGTGTAGGCGTTGAGACCGGTAACGGTATAGGAGGGCGTACCCGTGGCCACACCGGCCTGCACTCCGTCGACAAACACTGCCCAACAGGTGTCGCTGCCCACAGGGGTCCAACTGACGCTCACGCTGTTGGCCGTGGCCGAATCCTGCGCCTGCAGGCTCACCGGACGGCAGCCCTCGATGGGTTCCACATGGAAGTCGAAGAAATATACAAAATGGAAGTCATTGTTCACTATGGGGCTCACCTCAATGCGGTTGCCGTCGCCGGTATATCCGTCGAGGTAGGCCACATATTCGTCATGAGAAATATTGGGGTTGCCGACGGGGATGTCGATGGTATATACCCAGACCACGTCGGAAGCATCGTCCAGACTGGCGATACCCACCTTCACCCGAGCCTCGTCGGACGAGCTGATCCAGCTGCGCAGGCGGGCTCCGGACAACGGCTCGGCAATCGGAGGCAGCATGAACCACTCGCCGTTGCCGGCATTGCGCACATAACCACGATGGCTGTCGGTCAGGCGGCCACGATAGAAATAGGTGGAATGATGCCAACAGGGGGCAAAGCCATTGTCGGCAGAGGAGATCATGTCGTTTTGCGTGAAATGGAAGGGGATATGCAGCATGGCGCACTCCGTCTGGAAGGGCAGGCCGGGGCTATAGCGCACAACACCGTTGCAGATTACGCCGACCCTCACCTCATAGTTGGTGCTCGGCGTCAAGCCGGCAAGAATGTAGTCGTTGTTCGTCACCGTGTCGGCCACGGTCCAGAGGCCTACACCCTGCGGACGGTATTCCACCACCCACTGCGTGCCACCGGAAACCCATGTCACGGACACAGCGGTGCTGTCCACACTCTCCAAGGCCGCTATGGGCTGGTCGCAGCTGTGGTCATCGTGGCAGGGACCGACAAAGCGTATGTCGGGACGCTGGTAGGCGGTGAACGACGAGGAGCTGCCGTTATAGGTCGTGGAGTAGTAGGTCTTGGTCTCGGCGCCGTGCCAGTACCACTGGGCGGGGCTGCCAGAGTTATGGGTGCCGGTGATGTCGTCGATGGCCACAATCACATTGGAGGAGCCGTCGTAAATGAAGGGGGTGGTGAAGAGCAGGGTGTCCCACTCCTGCACGGGCAGCGCATAGCTGACACCGTTGGCCACCTGGGTCAAGCCCGTGGTGCCGGGGTTGGATGTCAGCGAGTCGAGGGTCGTGTGGCCGATATAGATATTCAGCGTGCGGTTCACACTGCTGCCTTCTGCAGAATGGTGGAGGGCGATGCCGCGGATGGTGTCCATGGCGTAGAGGATGGAGGCGTCGTAGAGCATACGGCTGGTGCTGGCGTCATAACCGGCAGCGATGGGGAAGGTGGCGCTCTTGTCATAGCCACCGTTACTGAGCTGGCTCTGGCCGCAGTCGGGGAAGACCACCTGAATGGTCGACGCCTCGGCGGTATCGGTGCCGCAAATAGTGTAGAAACTCACCTCGTAGACGTGCGTCGGGTCGAGGTTGAACATGAAGTGGAAGGTGCTGCCGGTGCTCATCTCCTCGATGTCGCTGGCCGAAGCATCCGTCAGGTCGTGAGCCACCACCCAAACCCAATCGGCATCGTTGCCGCGCGGGTCATAGGCCCACTGGAAAGAGACCATGCCTCCGCCGATACCCACAATCTGCAGGTCCTCAATGGCGTAGCAACTATTTTGAGTCGTGAAGGAAGTGCCGCGCGGGTCGCTCGTCGAGTTCTCGCCACAGAGTGTCTGCACCCACACATAGTAGGTGGTGCCGGGCTCGAGGAAATCCAGTTCAACACTCGTGCCGGTAACACTTTCCGTCATCACAGTGCTGCCGGAGAAGTTGTCCACCGTGTCGTAGGTCACCAAGTAGTTGGAGGCCCCAGCCACAGCGGGCCACGACACCGTGGCCGTCGTGGGATGGATGTTCGACACACTCACCTCCGTGGGACGTGCACAGGCGTTGAGGGCAATAATGGAGAGGTCGTCCAAATAGGCATTGCCATTGCCGAATCCGCTACCGAAGTTGCCGGCAAAGACCAGATAGCCAGTGTCAGACGGCATCGAGGCAATCGTGTCGGTGCGCACCTCGTAGGTAACCCAACTATATCCTGGTGCATAAGAACCTATCAGGTGGTAGGTAGTGAGGTCGGCGGGATTGGTGGCAGCGTAGAGATACAGCGTGCTCTTATAAACGGCGAAACTCAGTTCCAGCTGGTTCAGCGGAGCCGGGATGCGCGGCGTGGCGGCACGCATGGTACCGCTGACGGAAGCTCCATTGCCGTTAAAATTCAAAACTTTGCCATGGGTGCTACCATAATTGTAGATATTGGGATACACAGCCGTGCCGTTGATGCACGAGTCCACCCTCGTCCAACAAGGAGCAAAACTGTTGGAGCCCGTTGAAAGGCCCTCAAAGTCCATGCTGTAAGGCAGCGTCATCACGCAGCCGCTCTGTGCCATGGCAGCCATAGGCACCAACGCCAAGGCCAAAGCCATCACATAAAAAATATTACTTTTCTTCATAGAGTTAATAGTATTATGCATTTATAACGAGAGAGGGGGCATTTTATTGTCCTCTCTCTCATATTATTGATTCAATAGTTTATTCTACGTCGCGGACAAGGCGGACGGAGCAGCCAATTCTTTTTGCAGAATTTGCATCAAACATTGGACTGCCACCTCCCATTTGTATATTGTATGCATTCTGTGCATTATAATACGACGAAGACCAATAATATCCATTATCTGCAGTGAAAGATGGATTATTACTGGAATAACTGCGATAACCAGTGCATGGCAAAAATATAGCACCGGCAACTTCCATTTTCATCCAATCCGCAGATGTTAATGACGATGAAACATTCGTCCATGCTAAATATGAGGAAATGTTGATCTGACTATTTGTAATATCAATTCCCTCTGGCAAAATAAAATCGTCAGGGAATATAATATACCCATTGATATTGTTAACCTTAGCCTTGAGATAACGAGCATTTGACACACCACTTACTGTAGAAGCACCACGAGTTTTCATAAGGTATTCCCACTCTTTACCAGTACCGCCTGTTAGTGTACGCCATTGTCCAGCCGTATTACCCCCATTACTGATTGCATTATAAACACCCCAATCACTATTCTCATAATCACCAACCAAACTAAATGTGTATGTATATACATAGCCCTCTTTGTGACGTGGGCCATATCCATATGCCGAACTACCGACAATATTACCCACATAATCATACGGTCTGTAATATATTATAGTATCTTTCCCTTCATTAGAATCTCTATTCTCCCAACCACTCGTTCCCCAACCGAAGAGATCTATCCATGCAGCCTGCGTGCTACGAGAATCGTCAAAGACACTATTGCCTGCTGCATTTCCAATGGCATCATATTGATGCTGAGCAAACCGCCATATACCAGTGGAAGCCTGGTACTGCAGGTTACCCGGGGCAAAGCGCACCTGTCTGTCAGCAGCGACAGAGAACACACCGCCGAACTTGGCGGGGGCGAAGCCCATCTTGGCACGGCCGAGGGCATAGGCGGCCTGGCTATCACCCTGCGTCTTCGTGAAAGTATACTCCATTGCAGCATCGTCGACATTCTGGACAGTAACGCTGATGGTGAAGCGGTTGTCGTCTCCAACAGGAAGAACGGGAAGTTGTATCTGCTGAGTAGAGCCAGAAGCAACAACACACGGTGTGCCGGTGAAATTCATCTCCACCTGACGGTCGCTTGCCGTTGCGCTTTCCACGGCCACAATTGAGCTTAAATCACTCGTCACATCAACCGTAACACTGCCATGCAGTTTATACTTGTTACTGGAGATAGTAACATTGGTCACCCTGACATCAATGCCAAAATCGTTCTTTACTTCGACCGTGATGGCGGCAGTGAGGTGCTTGAACTGCAGCTCGGTGGCTGTGGGCAGGGCGTAGGCCACCATGGGGCTCTGGAGATTCTGCTTGGTACCGCTGTGCTCCGTGGTGGCATATGTGTATTCGGCCGGAAGGGTCAGCGTGTAACTGTTGCCGTCATTGCTGGCATAGATGCTGGCGGGATAGACGCCATAGAACGCTGCTGCATCGTCGAAGTCACTGGCCTCGGTATAGGCACCGCCGCCGTCGCCGAAGACCACGGGGCACTCCTGTCCGTTGATGTTCACCACATCTCCGTCGGCCCAGTAGGAGTTGACGCCATCAATGGCCATCTTGTTCCCCCCATTCATACCTTCGACCGTCAACTTCAGGTAGCCGTCGCGGTCCACACCATCCTCTTTCTGGCAGGCCACGAAAGCCATCACTGCCAGCGACATAACAAGTATTCTTCTTGCTGATTTCATCTTTTCTCCTTTCTTTTTGGTTTAATCCCAGAACGAGTTGCTACCTTCGTTCCATCCGTTGCCGGACTCATACACTTCGATATGGCTGCCTTCGTCGCCCGACATGGCCAGGCCACCGCCCCATTCCCAGAATTTCAGGGAGGACATCAGTCCACCACTTTCGGCGTAGCCTCTTTCTGCCCGGAAAGTGACTACCGTCAGTTCCGGAGCTTCATACTGTTTTCTTTCGTTCGTCTTCATTTTGTGTTTTATTATTGTTTTACTCAATCCAATAAAAAAAAAAATGCCCAGCGCCCTTTCAAGGGCACCGGTCAGCGGTCAAATAGTGCAAAAATAATATTACTTTCCAGACTTTTGTACAAAGGTACTAAGCGTGGAGAATCGATATGGGGGGGGTATAAATCAATAAGTTACGCAATTCTAAAAGTGTATTAGGGTATACAATAATTCCAAAGCAAAAATACGAAAAAAAATTGATTCACAAGAAAAAAAAATAAATAGTAAACCAAAAGGTTCCGCGGACGGAGATCGGCCACGGAACCTGTTTGGATAAAAAATGCGTATGGTGAGTTGTGAATTCCCCGATGATGATTAACGGCGTTTCTTGCTGGCTTCCTTGGCCTCGACGGTCATGGTGGCGTGGGGCACTATCATGAGGCGCTCCTTGGGGATGAGCTTTCCTGTGGCCTGGCAGATGCCGTAGGTGCCGTTCTCGATGCGGATGAGGGCGGCGCGCAGGTCGCGGATGAACTTCTGCTGGCGCGCGGCAAGTTTCTGATTCTCTTCTTTCAGCAATACATTGCTGCCCTCCTCGAGGGTTTTGAAGGTGGGAGCGGTGTCACTGACGTCGTTCTCGCTACCGGCCACAGCCTGCTGAAGCATCTCAAGATCCTTCTCCGCCTTGGCAATCTTGTCAAGTATCAAAGCCTTGAACTCCTGCAACTCCTCGGGCGAGTAGCGGTTTTTCTCCTGTTTTTTTACCTTTGTTTCCATAGTAGTGTCTCCTTTCGGGATGCAAAAATATACAATTTCCCACACATGGCGAAGGAAAAAATTTCAACACTAATTGTTTATATCGCCAAGGTACAAATCAATCAGACCTTTAGGGGCAGCAATATAGAGCGTTTTGTTGTCGCGGTCCACTTTTTTAATCACCTCATCGATGACCGGGATGAGCACCTCGACACCGTTTTTCATCACCTGGAAAAGGGGCTGCGCAGGGTATTCTATGACCTGTTCGAGGATGCCGATGTCGCCCTTTTCCTCATCTATCACCCTGAAACCCACCACTTCATGGAAGTAGAACTTGTTGCCTTCCAGCTTTGGCAGGAGGTCCAGCGGCAGGTAGAGCGAGTGGCCGACGAGGGCATTGGCCTGGTCGGGGGTGAGGTCCTCGAAGGTGGCCACGGCCTTGTTACCATTAAGGTTGTCGAGGTGGAAGAAATAGGGCACCAGCTGTCCTTTGACCTCGACGAAGGCCGAGTCGAGTCCGAGGTAGTCCTCCGGCGCATCCACGTCGAGGAACATCATCACCTGCCCCTTCACCCCCCAGGGTTTGGTGATTCGTCCCAAATAGAAGCAATCGTCAATATTCATAGTCAGTCTTTTTAGGAATAACGACGATGGGCGGTTTTTATTGTTTTATTAGAAGACAAGAAAGACGATATTGTCGTTATAATAAAAAAAGGAAGCACAGTTTTCTGTGCTTCCCAAGGTTGTTTGTGTTGTCTCTGTTGCCGTTTAAGGCACAGAGCTTGTTGTCTGAAAGACAGGAGCCTTAGGCCTCGGCGGGAGCCTCGGTCTCGGCGGCGGGGGCATCACCCTCGGCGCTGGCAGCGGCCTCGGCCTCAGCCTTGGCGGCAGCTTCGGCTTCGGCGGCAGCCTGACGCTTGGCAGCGACGGCGGCAGCCTTGGTCTCGTTGGCCTTCTTCTCGGCCTCGAGACGAGCCTTGCGGGTGTTGCGGGCGTCGTTCTCAACGTCGCTGCGCTTGCTGTTGATCTTCGCCTCTTTGGCCTGCAGCCACTCGTTGAAACGCACATCGGCGGTCTCCTGGCTGATAGCACCCTTTTCGACACCAATCTGGAGGTGGCGACGGAGCAGGACGCCCTTATAGCTGAGGATGCGACGGACAGTGTCGCTGGGCTGGGCACCATTCTTCACCCATTCGACGGCGCGGTCGAAGTTGAGGTCGATGGTGGCGGGGTTGGTCAACGGATTGTAGGTGCCAAGCTTCTCGATAAATCTTCCATCTCGAGGTGCACGACCATCCGCAACAACGATGTGGTAGAAAGGCTGATTCTTCTTACCATGACGCTGAAGTCTAATTCTTGCTGGCATAATTGTTTGTTTTTTAAATTGTTATTACTATTTGTTATTAAATCAACAGACTGCAAAGATACGAACTTTTTTGAAACTGGCAAAATATTTTTTCAAGCCCCTACCCTATTGGACCGCAAAACGGCTCGCGGAGCCTCCTCCATCCTACCCCGGACCTACCATCTTCTTCCGAAAAAGTGGTGGGTATAAAGAGGGGATGAAGAGGGTAAGAAGTTGGGAAGAAGATGATAGGGTAAAGACACTGTAAACATGCGAGTTACGAATGAGCGTTTTTTGACGTTTTTTGTATCGTTTTTCAGCAAATCCAACACTTGTCACACCCGAAGAAATTTCACACGCTGCACAATAAAAAGCGCAGGGGTTGCGTTAAGGGAAGTATTAAATACATATTAATGAATACATAAATATATTATACTATGAGCCTTATCAAATCCATATCCGGTATCCGCGGCACCATCGGCGGCCGTCCCGGCGAGGGCCTGAGCCCCATCGATGTAGTTAAATTCACCACAGCATTCGCCACCTTCCTGAAACAGCAGAACCCCGGCAAGCGCCTACGCCTGGCCGTGGGCCGCGACGCCCGCTTGAGCGGCCCCATGGTGGACCGCCTGGTGGTGGGCACCCTACAGGGGTGTGGCGTCGACGTGCTGGAGACCGGCCTCAGCACCACCCCGACGACCGAGATGACCGTCATCGACGGCCACTGCGACGGCGGCATCATCATCACCGCCAGCCACAACCCCAAGCATTGGAACGCCCTAAAACTGCTGAACGCCAAGGGCGAATTCATCAGCGACAAGGAGGGCAAAGAGGTGCTCCGCCTGGCCGAGAGCCCCGACCTGCAGTACGCCGATGTGGACGACCTAGGACAGGTGACCGTGGAGGAGGACTGGATTGACCGCCACATCGAACGCGTGCTCGGACTGAAGCTGGTCGACGTGGAAGCTATCAAGAAGGCTAATTTCAAAGTGGCCGTGGACGCTGTCAACAGCACCGGTGGTCTGGCCATCCCGCGCCTGCTGCGCCGCCTGGGCGTGAAAGAGGTTGTTGAGCTCAACTGCGAGCCCACGGGCCACTTCGCCCACAACCCAGAACCCATACCGCAGAATCTCACACAGATCAGCGACTGCGTGCGCGAGAACCGCTGCGACCTTGGCATCGTGGTGGACCCCGATGTGGACCGCCTGGCCCTGGTGTGCGAAACGGGCGAGATGTTTGGCGAGGAATACACGCTGGTTTCCGTGGCCGACTACGTGCTCAGCCACACGCCGGGCAACACGGTGAGCAACCTCTCGTCGAGCCGCGCCCTGCGCGACGTGACACGCCGCTACGCCGGTTGCGAGTACAACGCCGCCGCCGTGGGCGAGGTGAATGTCACCACGCTCATGCGCGAGACCCACGCCATCATCGGCGGCGAGGGTAACGGAGGCGTCATCTATCCCGAGCTGCACTACGGCCGCGACGCCCTGGTGGGCGTGGCACTCTTCCTCACACTGCTGGCCAAGAAAGGAATGAAGGTAAGCGAATTGCGCAAGACCTACCCCGAATACATCATCAGCAAGAACCGCAAGGACCTGACACCCGACATGGACGTCGACGCCCTGCTGGCCAAAGTGGCCAAGCTCTACAACGGCATGGCCGGTGTGGAGAAGGTGACCACCATCGACGGCGTGAAGATAGACTTCGCCGACGGCTGGGTGCACCTTCGCAAGAGCAACACCGAGCCCATCATCCGCATCTACAGCGAAGCCGCGACAGAGGCCCGTGCCAACGAGCTGGCGCAGCAGGTGATGCAGCAGATTTGATACCATACAAGAAAAAAAAAAAATCCCCGCCGATTGGCGGGGATTTTTTTTATTGTTCTATCCGGTTGTCCTCCGGGGCGGCAATCCAGACGATAAGGTAGGCCCAGATGCCGATGAAGCCGAAGAAGATAGTGACCAGGAAGAGGATGCGGACCACAGTGGGGTCGATGTTGAGGTATTTGGCGATGCCACCGCAGACACCAGCGATGCGACGATCGGTGGTGCTGCGGGTGAGGCGGCGGTAACTATTGTTGTTCTCCATGACTGTACACTATTAGTTATTGTCAGTGTTTATTTTGCAGGGATGAACCCTTTACGCTTGAGCAGGGCGTTGGCACTGGGGTCTTTGCCGCGGAAGGCGCGGTAGAGATCCATGGGCTCGACAGTATTGCCGCTCTCGAGGAGGTGGCGGAACTTGGCGGCCAGCTCAGGGTTGAAGAGGTCGCCACTCTCGGCAAAGGCCTCGAAGGCGTCGGCGTCGAGGATGGCCGTCCATGTGTAGCTGTAGTAGCCGGCGTCATAGCCAGTGGTGAAGATATGCTGGAAGTAGGGGCTGCGATAGCGGCTGATGATTTCGGGTATGAGGCCTATCTTGGCCATGTGTTCCGCTTCGAAGGCCAGCGGGTCGATGTGTTGTTTTTCCCTGATGGAGTAGTAGTCCATGTCGAGGAGGCTGGCGGCGAGCAGTTCGGTGGTCATGAATCCCTGGCCGTAGGTCTGCGCGGCGGCAATCTTCTGGATGAGGGCGTCAGGGATAGCCTCGCCGGTCTGGTAGTGGTGGGCATACATCTTCATCACCTGCGGGTGGCGGCACCAGTTCTCCATGACCTGCGAGGGGAGCTCGACGAAGTCGCGCGGCACATTGGTACCTGCTATGGAGGGATAGGTGCAGTTGGAGAGGAGGCCGTGGAGAGCATGACCAAACTCGTGGAAGAGGGTCTCGCTCTCGTCGAAGTTGAGCAACGAGGGGGCATCGGCGGTGGGCTTGGTGAAGTTGCAGACCACTTGGATGATGGGCATGACATTCTGGCCGTCACGGGTGCGGTGCTGGCCGCGGAACTCGGTCATCCAAGCACCGCTGCGCTTGCTGGCACGGGGATGGAAGTCCATATAGAGGATACCGACAGTGCTGTCGCCCTGGCGCACCTCGAAGCAGCGTGCCTCTTTGTCATAGGTAGGCAGGTCGGTACGCTCCTTGAACGTCAGACCATACAACTTGTTGGCCACCATGAAGGCGCCTTCGCGCACGCTGTCGAGCGAGAAGTAGGGGCGCACCTCGGCGTCGTCGATGGCATATTTCTCCACGCGGTATTTTTCCGCATAGTAGCGCCAATCCCAGGGCTGCAGCTTAGCGCCGTCATTGCCCTGCTCGCTGGCACTGGTTTGCTCCGCAAGGTCGCGTTCCAGCATCTTCTGGTAGAGGTCGCGCTCCTGCTTGGCGGCATTGAGGGCGGGCGCCCAGATGTCCATCAGGCACTTATACACGTTGGCCGGGGTCTTGGCGAGGCAATCGTCGAGGACATAGTCGGCATGGGTGGGGAAGCCGAGAATGTTGGCTCGTTCGAGTCGCAAGTTGACCAGTGTATCAATAATTTTGGTGTTGTCGAACTCACCGCCCTGGCAGCGGTCGGCATAGGCGTGCCACACCTCCTCACGGAGCTTGCGGTCGGTGCAGGTCTGCATGAAAGGCTCCCACGTGGGCACGTCGAGGGTTACGGTGTCGCCGCCGGGGAGTACCTTCTTGTAGGCGTTGGTAGCCTTCAAAACGTTCTGTGCAAAGCGGAGGGTGAGCGAGGCAATCTGCTCGTTCAGCTCGCGAAAACGGGCCTGCTGCGCCTCGGGCACATTGGCGCCGCCGCGCACGAAGCCTTTGTAGGTTTCTTCCAGCAGTCGGCGCTGCTCGGGATTGAGGTCAAGACTCTCGCGCTGGTCGTAGACGACTTTGATACGTGCAAAGAGCTTCTGGTTGAGGGCGATGTCGTCCTCGTGGGCAGAGAGCAGGGGCGTCACCTCTTCGGCGATGGCCTCCATCTCGGGGCTATTCTCACACTCACTGAGATTGAAGAAGACACTGCTGACGTCCTTGAGGAGGCGACCGCTATACTCGTAGGCGAGAATAGTGTTTTCGAAAGTTGGAGTCTCGGAGTTGTTGACGATAGCTTCGATCTCAGCCTTTTGACGGGCCATACCCTCCTGGAAAGCAGGCATGTAGTGTTCGGTTTTGATGCGCGAGAAATCGGGAATCTCGTAGGGTGTGTTCCATTCGGAGAAGAAGGGATTTTCCATGTCTTTTTGGTTTTTACAGCCAGCGACCAGCAAGGTGGCCACAGTTGCGATTAACAATGTGCGTTTCATGATATTATTTTTTATTCTTGTTTTTCCATCAGGGCTTTCAAGATAGCCTCGAGAATTTCAGCGCCGAGCTTTTTGGCGACAATCTTGTGGTCGCGATTGTCGACAAGGAATATCTGAGGCGTGGTGGTGACATCGTAGACCTCGCGCCAATCAACATTGGCTTCGCCACCATTGAGGTTGATCCAGCGAGGACTGTTCATATGGTGTTCGGAGAGGAAATTCTTCCATTTGACGACCGTCTGGTCGTCGGGCTCGGAGAGAATGGAGAAAGCGCTGAGGTCGAGGGTGTCGACATAGTGTTCGTAGACCTTGTACACCGCAGGAATAATTTCTCGGCAGTGGCCACATGTAGGGCTCCAAAAAAGCAGCAGGGTATATCGCCCGGGCATATGGTGCAGCGAGGCGGCATGATGATTGGTGTCGAAAAGGATGAGCTCTGGAGCTACCTTGCCAACCAAGATATGCTCCCACTTGTTGGCACGCACAATCTGTTCGTCGATAACCGAGGGAGCAAGCCCCGTAACCTCGCCTGTTGCAAAATAGCGTTTCACAAGGTGGACATAGACCTCGTCGTATACCATCACCTTGCTTTGGAGGAAATGGTTAGTCAGGTTGAGGATGAGCCAACGGTATACCGCCGGGGCTGGTTTGGAACGGTCGATTAAGCTGTCGAGCAGCGGGCATATCATCTCTGGCGGCATGCGGTTCATGCGCTGTTCGACATATTCCATCACACGGTCGTAGAACACCTCCTTAGGGGTGCGGAGAATGAAGGGGTCGTCGAGGGGCATATTGTCGAAGTAGTGGGCCATAAGCCAATCATAACGTTCCCGGTAGGTCATGGGGGTGCCGTCGGAGTGCTCCTTGGGCACATCAACATCCTTAGTGGCCATCATCATGCGGGAAATCATGCAGTCGGGGTATTCGTGGATAAACACCAGACGAACACTGTCGATACGCAAACGCTGGGCAGGGGCATAGACATCGTGGAACTCGGCAGAGTCCATGGTCTTACTGGCTGTGATATACTCCTGATAAAGGGTCTCGTTGGCACGGTTGAAATTGAAGAAGACCTCATTTTCCTTCGATCCTTTGGCCGACAGACCGAGTTTCCAGTTATCATTGTCGGTGCTGAGGGTAAAGAATGGCTTCTCGCGATAGACGACAAACTCGATGAAACGATCTCGGTTGTTAGTGATGTAATAGAGACCGGGCTCGAGATCGCGATTGCCCTCGAAAACGAACTTGCCCTTGCCATTATTATAAGCTGTGTCGCAAAAAAACTTATACTGTGCCAGGTAGTAGCCCATATACAACACAGAGTCCTTGTTGCCCTCGGCAGCAAAGGTGATTTTGTAACTTTTTTTTGCTGCAAAGGAGGCCAGCGGAAGGAGAACGAGCAGAATTGCAATTGCGTACTTTTTCATATCATTTGTTTATTTATTTCATTTACCGATGCAAAATCGGCCAAATATATTACCCAACAGTTCGTCGGACGAAACCTGTCCCGTGATGGTTCCGAGATGATAGAGAGCGTCGCGGAGGTCGACAGCGACAAGATCGGCAGGAACACCGCCATCCACACCTCTTGCAGCAGCATCCAAAGCCTCTTGCACGCGAAGCAGTGCCTCGTAATGGCGCTCGTTGGAGAGAAGGGTGTTGCTTCCGTCGATGCGGGAACGGTAGAGCTCTGTGAGCATGGCCCGCAGCTGAGAAAGGCCTACGCCCGTTTTTGCAGAAATATCTACCGAAGGGGTCGGCAGGGATGCGGTGATGCCAAGGTCACCCTTGTTATTGACATATATCACTTGTTTTTCCGAAAGATCTATCTCGGGAGTCTGCCATGGACAGGTGGCATCATGGACATAAAGCACTACATCGGCATCGGCGACAGCTCTGCGACTGCGCTCAACACCCATAGCCTCAATGGAGTCGTCACTATGGCGAAGGCCGGCAGTGTCAATGAATCGGAAAGTAAGACCATCGATAATAAGAATTTCTTCGATTGTGTCACGGGTGGTGCCGGGGATATTGCTGACCAGCGCGCGATCATCGTCGAGAAGGGCATTGAGAAGCGAGGACTTGCCGGCATTGGGACGTCCGACAATAGCCACCGGAATTCCGCGTTTCAGTGCATTCCCCAACGAGAACGAACCAATGAGTCGCATTACCTCGCCAGCCAGGTCGGCAAGAGTATCTCTCAATTGCGTACGGTCGGCAAATTCTACATCCTCCTGGCTAAAATCCAGTTCCAACTCCAAAAGCGATGTAAGGTCAACAAGTTGCTGACGGAGCATCTTTAATTTCTGAGCATAGCCACCACGTAGCTGGCTGACGGCAAGGCGGTGCTGAACCGGAGTAGCAGAGTCAATGAGGTCGGCGACAGCCTCAGCCTGCGAGAGATTCAATTTCCCTCCCAGAAAAGCTCTCAACGTATACTCACCGGGGTCTGCCAAGCGGGCCCCTCCATCAAGAAGAGCCTGCAGAATGGCCTGCTGCACATAGAGAGATCCATGGCATGAGAGTTCAACCATCTCTTCGCCCGTATAACTATGAGGTGCTGGGAAGTAAACTGCCAGAACTTCGTCCACCAACTCGCCATCACTGGAGAAACATGAATACTGGGAATGGCGGGGCAGCAAAGTGTCAACAGAGAGGAACCGCAGCGCCAAATCCTTGGCCTGCGGGCCGCTGAGACGAATCACCGCAATACCGCCCACCCCGCGAGGCGTGGAGATTGCCACTATGGTATCACTCTTCATCTTTTTTTTCGCCGATATAACGATTGCCATATAGTGAGACCATTTCCTCATCGGAGAGGCCTAAGTCAACCTTGACTTTATAAATATTAGGATACGCCAGAAAGAGCATCAATACGGTAATCATGGCGAGCATCAGAAGTACATTCTGATTGGATAAAACTGTCAGAAAGCAAAGTATAATGACCACAACAAAGATTGTAAGGAACAGGGACTGTACATAGGCAGCATAGCCTTCCAGCTTTGCCTGAAGTCCCTCGGTCTGGCGCAGACGCGGCACCTGCTTGCGAATGACGAGCAGTGCCATGCTGAGCGACAGCACGGCCAATACACTGCCAACAACAAGCATCCACCGCTGGACATACTCTGTCTGTGCCGGGAAACGCCAAGGACTGGCAAAAAGGAAAAGCGATGCAATGATGACAACTGCGACCGATCCCCAGAGTCCAATCTGGGACATACGCTTGATTCTATCGGTTTCTTTCTTATACATACATTACAATTTTAAGAATTTAGCCGTATATGATTCTTTGCATTTCAAGAGATCCTCCGGTGTACCTGCAAAGACCACATTGCCACCCTCGTTGCCACCTTCGGGTCCCATATCAATCACCCAATCGGCCACCTTGATAATGTCGTGGTGGTGCTCGATAACCACAATGCTATGACCTCGTTCAATAAGACGCGAGAACGCTGCAAGCAATTTCTGTATGTCGTGGAAGTGCAAACCTGTGGAAGGTTCGTCGAAGATGAAAAGCATTGGCTGTTCGGCCTCACCTTTCACCAAATAGGAAGCCAGCTTAATGCGCTGACACTCACCTCCTGAAAGCGAACTGGAGGACTGTCCCAACTTCAGGTATCCCAAACCGACATCTTGCAACGGAGTGAGGCGGGCGTGAATGGAGCGGGTCTCATCGCTGTCGAAGAATTCGACAGCTTGGTCTACAGTCATCTCGAGCACATCGCTAATATTCTTTCCGTTATACAAAACTTCAAGAGCCTCTTCCGTGTAGCGGGTACCATGGCACTCGTCGCAAAGGAGGTGCACATCGGACATAAACTGCATGGAAACGGTGACATAACCCTCACCCTGACAGTTCTCGCATCGGCCACCCTCAACATTGAAGGAGAAGTACCCACTCTTATATCCCCTTGTCTTGGATAACGGTTGGCGGGCATAAAGATTGCGCACTTCGTCGAATACTTTCATATAGGTGGCAGGATTGCTCCGAGAAGAACGTCCAATAGGGTTCTGGTCCACCATCTCGACACCGGCAATGCGACGCACATCACCCTCCAAGGCCACACAACTACCCACATAGTCGGTGGCACCGTCGAGGCGATGCTGAAGGACATCGAACAAGACTCGACGCACGAGGCTTGTCTTGCCAGACCCCGAAACGCCTGTAACTACCGTCAGCACTCCCAACGGAATATCGACATCGATATGTTTGAGGTTATTGCAATAGGCACCCCGGATGGATATACGATCTCGCCAAGGGCGACGGCTTTCCGGCACAGCGATGCTTTTCTTCCCAGTCAGATAGTCTGCTGTCAACGAATTCTTGGCCTTGGACAATCCTTTTGGGGATCCAGCATAGACCACTTCGCCCCCAAGCCGGCCTGCACCAGGGCCGATATCTATCAGCCAGTCGGCAGAACGGATAATATCCTCATCATGTTCGACGACAATAACGGTATTACCAAGGTCGCGGAGTTTTTTCAGGACATGGATTAGCTGGTCGGTATCACGAGAATGAAGACCAATAGACGGTTCGTCAAGGATATACATGGACCCGACAAGGGAAGACCCCAAAGAGGTCGCCAGGTTGATACGCTGACTCTCTCCTCCGGACAGGGAGTTGCTGGCTCGATTCAACGTGAGGTATCCCAGTCCGACATCCATCAGATAACCCAAACGGTTCTTGATTTCAGTAACCAGGCGCGTAGTCATCTCCACTTCGTGAGGACGAAGGCGCTGCTCAATATCGGCAAACCATGCGGAAAGCCCTGAGACCGGCATCTCCACAAGTTCACTGATGCTCTTGCCATCAACTTTCACGTATTCAGCATCCTTCCTGAGGCGCCGTCCCTTACAATCTGGGCAAACAGTTTTGCCACGATAGCGGGCAAGCATGACTCTATATTGGATTTTATAGCTTTGGCTTTCCACCCATCTGAAGAAGCCGTCAATGCCGTCCCACACACCGTCACCATGCCACAGTATATTCTTCTGCTCCTCGGTGAGTTGATAATAAGGTGTATGGATAGGGAAGTCGATTACTGCCGCGTGACGTATAAACTCGCGCTTCACATCCTGCATTTTGTCTCCATTCCAACACACAATGGCATTTTCATAGATGCTTTTGCTCTTGTTCGGCACCACAATATTCTCATCAATGCCGATGATGCTGCCAAATCCCTGACATGTAGGACACGCACCATAGGGATTATTGAACGAAAAGAAATTGGGATTGGGTTTTTCGAAAGTGATGCCATCGGCTTCAAAGCGGTTTGAGAATTCGCTGAACTTGCCACCGATGGCACCTACCACACAAGCTCCTCTTCCTTCGAAGAACGCGCTCTGCACACTCTCCCCCACCCGGGCAGCTTGTTCGTCGTCGCCGGCATGCACTTCTATTCGGTCCACCACCAGCAGACACTCCCCATTCTCCTCTCTCTGTTCTCCACTCTCAATCCAATCCTCAATCTTGACTATGGTTCCTTTCATCATCACCCTCACATAGCCTTCCTGCTTGAGAATCTCCAATTGACTCTTCAGAGGCCGTTCTTTCGAATCCACAAGCGGCGCCATAATGAGGACCTTATCGCCCTCCGGTTGCTGCAAGATATAATCAACAACGTCGCTCACTGAGTGACGTTTTACTTCGCAGCCCGAAATAGGCGAATACGTACGGCCTATCCTCGCATACAACAGTTTGAGATATTCGTATATCTCGGTGCTTGTGCCAACCGTGGAGCGGGGATTGGAAGTGTTCACCTTCTGTTCGATTGCCACTGCTGGCGCCAGACCATGTATATAGTCAACCTCGGGTTTAGTCATGCGGCCGAGGAACTGACGTGCATAAGAGCTCATGCTCTCCACGTAGCGCCTCTGCCCTTCGGCAAAGAGTGTGTCGAACGCCAGCGACGACTTGCCGCTGCCGCTCAGTCCTGTTATCACCACCAGCTTGCCTTGCGGTATGGTGACATCTATATTTTTCAGGTTATTGGCCCGTGCTCCTTTGATAAAAATATCCACTTCTCTCTTTTCAATTTTCTATTGTCAATTCTACCATGCGACTTTTTTTGCCGTCGAGTGTCAGCATCACCACCTCATTGTCACCACGCTTGGCGGCGGAGGTCAAAACATGCTTGTTCTTCTTCTCCAGCAATACCTTGTCAGCATCACCCGTTTCGTTCACCCTGTAGAGGACAAGGTTGCCCTTGTCGCCAGCTTCATACTCTTTGGCCGCTTTGGCTATATCGTAACCCGCAGGATATTTGGGGTGCTCAGTCTTTATAAGACAGAGCGTTCCGCCCACAGGGAACAATGCCACATAGAGTTTCTCATCACTACCTTTCTGCATGTCGTTGCGACGAATATTCTTGGTCCACATCACTCCTCCGTTCTCGTCAACCGCCACCAGGTGAACACCTTTGACATAATAACTCGTTTCAATAGTACCATTGGCATTTACATATCGCGTCACATGACGGTGCCCTACAGCCATCACGGCGCCGTATGGCATGCGCGCTATTGCAATCGGCACCACCATCGACACCTCTTGCTCATGCTGCACCTTTTTCGTTTTGTTGTTTGTCAGAATATTGACATCCTCGTTTTGGAACGGACGCAATGTAAAGCCCGTCAATGAGTCCGCATCCAGGTCAAACGCCATCGATACCGTTCCTCCGATTATCTTGTCCTTGGGGTTGCTCTGCAGCGGCGAGAAAAGCCCCGTACACACCACCTTGTTGTTCAAAATATTGGCTATCTGCATATCGACAATGCGATCGCAATCCATGGTCAAACCGTAGGTGTCGCCAGTCCTTGCTCCAATGATGTTGATGGTAAAGCGGACACCATCGCTCACGTCGTCATATCCAAGTGTCACCATCTCGCCCCTGTCGCTCACCGCCATGCTGCTTGTCGTGCCCACAGCATATTCCTTTCGCCACATCTCCTCCATTTCGCCATCATACAGTGACGCTTCTGCCACATATTGAAGTTTCTTTGTATACTGCAGCAAGGTCAACACCCCCATGTATTCTCCATTTCCACTCACAGCTCCCCACACATAGCTCTTGTCTGTCGGTTCTTTTGTGAATCGGTCCAACGTATCCATCTTGTGGCCCACCAGCATCATCTGGTCCAAGTCCACACGTACCTTCAGCAGCGTAAGGCTACGGCTGTCACTGCTATCCACCAGTATCACGTCTGCCATCTGGTCTTTCTTCCTTGCCGTCACCACAGCACACATTCTCGTCATCGGCAACTCCAATCTTCCTTGCACCCTCAGATTTCGGTCAACCTCCACCACTTGCCAGTCGTCACTCCTGACAAAACTCTTCGGTCCATCCTCCGTGCGCATCAGCCAACAATCGTTAGTCCCGTGCTGGCCCAGGTACCACCCGCTGCTCACCATTTCCTCGTCCACCTCCTTACCAGGATCCCCCTTTGCAATCGTCACATTCTGTGCCATCGCCGCACCCCACATTCCGCACACTATTCCAAAAAATGCAAATATCTTCTTCATAAAATCACTTTTTTCAATTAATCATTTTATCATCGGCTACTACAACGCCCTTTTGCTCCTCAGCAACACAAACGGCACCAACACCTCCTCCATCGACAAGCCTCCATGCTGGAAGGTGTTGGTATAGTAGCGCACATACTCGTTATAGTTGTTCGGATAAGCAAAAAAGTCATTCCCACGGCAGAAGATGTACGGACTTGTGACATGCAGCTTCGGCAGGAATGCCCGCTTCGGATCCTTCACCTCGAAGACATCCTTCGGATTGTAGTCCAGCAGACGACCCTGCTTGTAGCGCAGGTTGACGCTCACCTCGCGGTCTCCCTTCACCCGCACCGGACGGCCAATCTTGACACTGCCGTGGTCGGTGGTGATGACGACGTTCACATCCTTCTCACTCAAAACCTTCAGTATCTCTATCAGCGGTGAATGCTCCAGCCAGCTCAAGGTGACACTACGGTAGGCCTTCTCGTCCTCCGCCAGTTCGCGCACAATGTCGCTGTCGGTCCTCGCATGGCTCAGCATGTCGATAAAGTTGTAGATAATGACGTTCAGTCCGTTGCGCATCAGTTCCGGCAGGCGGTCCACAAGTTTTTTGCCATACTGCGCATTGAGCACCTTGTTGTAGCTCATCTTCACGCCGATACCGTTGCGACGAAGGTTCTCGCCCAACAGCTCGGACTCATATTGGTTCTTCCATCCCTCTTGATCCTCGTTGACCCAATACTGCGGATACATCCGCTCAATCTCACTCGGCATCAGTCCCGCGAACATCGCGTTGCGGGCAAACTGCGTCGTCGTGGGCAGGATGGCATAGTACATATCCTCGCGCTCGGTGCGCAGGTACTGTTCCAGCAGCGGCTGTACAAACTTCCATTGGTCGAAACGGAAATTGTCTATCACTATCAGAAAGGTCGGACGCCCGTCTTTCAGCAACGGGAACAACCTCTCCTTCAACACCGTGGGCGACATCAAAGGCCTTCCCTGGCCACCGGCCACCCAGTTCAGGTAGTTTTCCTCGTAGAAGCGGCAGAATTGACGGTTGGCATCGTCCTTCTGCGACATGAAGATATCGTGGATGTTCTCGTCCTCGCTACCCGCCAACTCCAGGTCCCAGTAGACCAACTTACGGTAAACGTCCGTCCACTCTTCGGCATCCATCCGCCCACCAATCATATTGCCTATCTCGCGAAACTCCTGCTGGTAGTTCATCGTGCTACGCTCGCTCTGCAGGCGCTTGCGCTCGGTATGTTTCTTCACCATCAGCCACAACTGACTCGGGCTCACAGGCTTGATAAGGTAGTCGCTGATCTTTCCTCCCAGGGCATCCTCCATCAGACCCTCCTCCTCGCTCTTGGTCACCATCACCACTGGCAGCTGCGGCCACTTCTCCTTCATCCTCCGCAGGGTCTCTATGCCGCTCAGGCCCGGCATCTGCTCGTCGAGGAACACCACATCGGGCAGCACACTCTCACTCTCCAGCTCGTCCAGGGCGTCGCTGCCACTCTGCACAGCCGTCACCTCGCACCCTTTCTCCTTCAGAAACAGCACGTGAGGCTTCAGCAGCTCTATCTCGTCGTCGGCCCATAATATCTTGGTCTGCATATCTTTTCTTTTTATTATTTGTACAATATAACGATGCTTCGCGAAAAATATTGTACAAAACAACAAAAAGATTCAACGCCTCTCTTTTCCCTTGGCCAGCTTTGCTGCAGCGTAGGTAACAAGGTAATATAACAACACCTCCAAGAAACAAAAAACGTAAGTCCTTATACTACCACCCGGAATCAGCTGCCATGTGTAATCGTACACCACATGCACCATATTGATAATCGGCATACCCACCAAAGCCAAACATATCCTCCATATCGAACCATCTGCACTAACCATGCCAATAACCAGAAACACAAGCAGCAACGTCGGAAAAATCATCAGCCATCTCCAATTATGCACCCTCGGGTACAGCAATGTGGGACCCACGGATAACAGCAACTGCAAGGGCAGAGCACACATCAAATCCATCGTCGGCTGCAACATCGTGTAGAAAACCCTGTTCGGATTGAAAAACACCAGCACCACGGCCCACACTACCAGCCACACCACATCCAGCGCCACATACAACAGCAAAAACATCGGCCAGTAGCCCAGTTCCCAACTTTTTATTCTGTCTACAATTTTCATAAGAACCGCCTTTTACATCAAATAACGAATTCCTTACTCTTTTATTGCTCGCATCATTTTTTTCATTTAATTGTCAAATACAAATAATATTTTGTTTTTTTCATCGTTATATAAAGTTATGATACTAACCGAACTCTACCAAGAGAGTGCGCTCCTCGCCCAGATAATCGACCATTTGGGCAAGGAGCGCGCACGCCTTCATGTGGACGGCCTCGTGGGGTCGTTGCCTGCCGTCCTCGTCGCGTCCCTGGCCCGCCGATGCCCCACCGTGAGCCAACTCGTCATCGCTCCCTCAAAGGAGGAGGCTTTCTACCTGCAGAACGACATCGAGGCCCTGATGGGAATGAGCGGAGAACGGAGAACGGAGAACGGAGAACAAACCGACGCAGCAATGGGCTCTCCACTCTCCACTCTCCACTCTCCGCTCCAAGTGATGCTCTTCCCCACCTCCTACCGCAAAGCCTACCACTACGACACCGAGCTCACCGACAACGCCAACCTCCTGATGCGCACCGAGGTGGTGAAAACCCTCGGCGGCTCCGAACCCGCCATCGTGGTCTCCTACCCCGAAGCCCTGGCCGAGAAAGTGGTGGCTCCGCGAACCCTGGGAGCCAAAACCTTGCGCGTGGCGCGCGGCAGCAAGATGGACATGTGGGACCTCGTGGAAAAGCTGGAGAACCTGGGCTTCGAGCGCGAGGACTTCGTCGTCGACCCTGGCCACTTCGCCGTGCGCGGTGGCATCGTCGATGTCTACTCCTATGCCTCCGACCTGCCCTTCCGCATCGAGTTCTTCGACGACGTGGTCGACTCCCTCCGCACCTACGACACCGTGTCGCAGCTCAGCGTCAAACAACTGGACCGCATCGACATTGTACCCAACTTCAACAACCCCGCCGCCCAAGAGGATGCCCAATCTAACGAAAGCAAAATGGTCTCCCTCATGGAATACTTCGGCAGCGAAGACATTGTTTGGACCCAGAGCCTCATGATGGCCGCCGAAACCATGGAGAAAATCCTGGCAGACACCCGCAAGGCCTACTCCGAGCGCCTGACCGACAAGGCCCACCCCATCGCCGGCACCCTGCCCAAACCCGAAGAAATCAGCTGCCCCGCCAACGAGTTTCTCCACAGTATGCTGGAGTGCAAGATTGTCGAATACGGCAACAGCCACTACTTCAGCCAGGCCGAGGTTCTGAAGGCTCAGAGCGAACCCCAGCCCTCCTTCAACAAGCAGTTCGACCTCCTCACCGCCAACCTCACCGACTACGCCGAACGCGGCTACCAGCTCATCATCACCGTCAGCAACGACAGCCAGAAGAAACGTCTCGAGAAAACACTTCCTGAGAATTTCCACTTCCAATTCTCCATTTTCAACCTAAGCCACGGTTTCATCGACCACGACCAACACGTTCTCTGCTACACCGACCACGAAATCTTCGACCGTTACCACAAATACACCGTCAAGAACCTCAGCGCCGCCCACGAGGCGCTGACACTCAAGGAACTCTTCGAACTGAAACCCGGCGACTTCGTCACCCACATCGACTACGGCGTGGGCCGTTTCAGCGGTCTGGAGAAGGTGACCGTCGACGGCAAGAGTCAAGAACTCATACGTCTGATATACAAGAACAACGACGTCCTCTACATCTCCATCCACGGTCTGCACAAGATCTCGCGCTATGTGGGCCGCGAGGGCGAAGCGCCGCAGCTCAACCGCCTCGGCAGCAACACCTGGCAAGTGCTCAAAGCCAAGACCAAGCGTCAGGTGAAGGACATCGCCAAGGACCTCATAGCACTCTACGCCAAACGCAAGGCCTCGCAGGGCTTCGCCTACAGCGCCGACAACTCCCTGCAGGAGCAGATGGAGGCCTCCTTCCAGTATGAGGACACTCCAGACCAGCTGAAAGCCACCCTCGCCGTCAAGCACGACATGGAGGACCGCGCCCCCATGGACCGCCTTGTCTGCGGCGACGTTGGCTTCGGCAAGACCGAAGTGGCCATCCGCGCCGCCTTCAAGGCCTGCTGCGACTCCAAGCAGGTGGCCGTCCTCGTGCCCTCGACCATCCTCGCTTTCCAACACTATAACACCTTCTGCCAGCGCCTCAAAGGCATGCCCGTGCGCGTCGACTACCTCAACCGTTTCCGCACCACCAAAGAGAAAAACCAAATCTACAAGGACGTCGAGGACGGCAAAATCGACATCCTCATCGGCACCCACGCCATCACCAACAAGCAACTGAAGTTCAAGGACCTCGGACTCCTCATCATCGACGAGGAGCAGAAGTTCGGCGTCAGCGTCAAAGAGAAGCTGAAGGAGATGAAAGCCTCCGTCGACTGCCTCACCCTCACCGCCACGCCCATTCCCCGCACCCTCCAGTTCTCCCTCATGGGCGCCCGCGACCTCAGCGTCATCCAGACCCCGCCGCCCAACCGCCAACCCATCGAGACCGAACTCAGCGACTTCAGCGAGGAACTCATCCGCGACGCCATCAGTTTCGAGATGAGCCGTGGCGGCCAGACCTTCTTCATCTCCAACCGCGTGGAGAACCTGCCCGAGATGGCCGGTCTCGTGCAACGCCTCATCCCTGATGCCCGCGTGGCCATGGCCCACGGACGCATGGACGGCAAGGAGGCCGAAGAGACGCTCATGCACTTCCTCGAAGGCGACATCGACGTGCTCGTAGCCACCTCCATCGTCGAAAACGGCCTGGACATCCCCAACGCCAACACCATGATTATCAACAACGCCCACCAGTTCGGCCTCAGCGACCTCCACCAGATGCGCGGCCGCGTGGGCCGTTCCAACCGCAAGGCCTTCTGCTACATGCTCATACCCTCCTACCTCACCCTGACGCCCGATGCCCAGAAGCGCCTCAAGGCCATCGAGGAGTTCTCCACCATCGGCAGCGGATTCAACATCGCCATGCGCGACCTCGACATCCGCGGCGCCGGCAACATCCTCGGCGCCGAGCAGTCAGGATTCATCTCCGAGATAGGCTACGACATGTACCACAAGATTCTCAACGAGGCCATAGAAGAACTAAAAGAGAGCGACTTCAAAGACCTCTTCGCCGCCGAAGCCGAGGAAAAGAAAGAATACGTGCGCGAGTGCACCATCGAGACCGACCTCGAGGTGCTGCTGCCCGACGACTACGTCACCTCCGTCTCCGAGCGCCTGCTGCTATACAAGGAACTCAACGACCTCACCACCGAGGAGGAACTTTCCGCCTACCGCAGTCGCCTGGAGGACCGCTTCGGTCCTGTTCCTCAGGCCACCGACGAGCTCATCCGCACCATCACCCTCCGACGCATCGCCAAGGAGTTCGGCATCGAGAAGATTGTCCTCAAGCAGGACCGCATGGTGCTCCACCTCGTCAGCAACCAGCAAAGTCCCTTCTACCAGAGCGACAACTTCATGAAGGTCATCACCTACATCCAGAACCACCCCAAAGAGACGCGCCTCAAGGAGACCCCCGACAAACTCACCGTCTCCATTGCCAACATCAAGTCCATCACACAGGCACTGGCCACCCTCCGTCTGATGACAGCGTAACGGGAGTGGCTGAGTGAGTGGCTAAGTGGCTGAGTAACTAAGTGGCTATAAAGAAAAGGTTCGAGTTATACTACTCGAACCTTTTTTATTAATATCACTCTGCAACTCAGTCACTCAGCTACTCAGCAACTCTGTAACTCAGCCACCCACTCCCCTACTGCACGTCCTTGTCGTCGAGGGGCTGGGCCAGGAGGTTGAGGAAGTTGCCCTTGCTGTCAAACTCCATGCGGATGAACTTCTCCTGGCGCGTACCCTTGACCTTTTGGCTGATGACCACGTAGGTGTAGGGTTTGGGCTTCTTGCCGTCGGCGCCACGGAACTTGGAGTTGTACTCGTAGACAACCATCTTTTCAATCTTGTATTTCTCGCCGTTGAACTTCTCCTCAAGGTACTTCAGAATACCGTTGCTGTAGCGGTCCTTGGGCAGCACCTTGCCGGTCATGATAGGCGTACCGTCGTTGATGTCATAGACAGCTTCCTTTTCCACCTTCTGCTTGTCGACGAAGTAGGCCACGGCATAACGGTCGTTGCGGTTGAGCCATTCGGGACCCGATTTGCAACGTTTCTTGCCGATGGCTTTCTCGAAGTTGTCGACGGCAGCCTGGCAAGGGGCAAAGGCTTCCACCTGAGGCTCGTCCACCTTGGGGGCGGGACGGCCGCGGTGGCGGCTGGTCTCGGTCTTGGTGGCCTTGGTGATTTCGTCGTCCGTGGCGTCGGGATTGTTGTGCGTATAGTAGTCGCGCTTGACGGCCGCGGGGTCGGGAGCATTGCTCTTCTGCAACTTTCCACGCGTGTCGAATATCATTTCAAAGTCCGTATCGGAGATGCCTTTCTTCGTGATAATCATGCGGTAGTAGTTGTCACCGCTCATTTCCTCCACATAGTCGAGGGTCTTCACGCGATAGCCGGGATAGTTGTTGGTGAAGTAGCTGGTGAGCATCGTGGGGCACTCTTCCATCTTCACGGGGAAGGAGGAATACTGCCAGTCGCCGCCGGCGGTGAAATAGCTGCGGCCTTCCTGTCCGTCGATGATAACTTCGGCAATATATTGTCCCGGAGCCTGATACCAGGTTTTGACCTTATAGGAGTCATAGGTCTTCTCGAGCGACAGCAGCACCGAGCGCGGCACGGCGGTCTCTTTGATTTTGGTCTGTGCGCCCACCATCAGCGGGAGCAGCATCGCCAGGGCAAAAACTATCTTCTTCATATCATTAGGTTTTCTTATTCAGTACCCCTTGCGGGAATTTTATTGCAACGTTAACGCAACTTTCTCGTTTTTATTGCATACTCTATTACTTAATCACTCAGCCACCCTGCCACTCAGCCACTAAGCCACTCTATTTGAACACCACATCCTTGCGGTCGGGGCTGATGCTGACGGCAGCAATGGGAACACCCGTACGCTCTTCGACAGCAGCCAGATAGGTACGCAGACGCTCCGGCAGCTGGTCGTAGGCGGTGATGCCTTCGAGGCTCTGCTTCCAGCCCTCGTAGGGGGTCAGCACGGGGACTATGTTCGCCGTGTTGTACTCGAAGGGTATCTCCTCGGTACGCTGGCCGTCGATATCGTAGGCGGTGCACATCTTGACGGTGTCGAAGTCGTTCATCACATCAGGCTTGGTGACGTAGAGTTCGGTGACGCCGTTGATCATGCAGGCGTAGCGCAAAGCGGTGATGTCCAGCCAACCGCAACGGCGCGGACGGCCCGTGGTGGCACCGTACTCGTGGCCCAGCTCGCAGAGGCGGCTGCCCACCTCGTCGAAACACTCCGTCGGGAACGGACCCGCACCCACGCGGGTGCAGTAGGCCTTGGTGATGCCCATCACCTTGCCTATGGTGCTGGGGGCCACGCCCAAACCGGTGCAGACGCCGGCGGTGATGGTATTGCTCGAGGTGACAAAGGGATAGGTGCCGAAGTCGATGTCAAGCATCATGGCCTGCGCGCCCTCGGCCAGCACCTTCTTGTCCTCGCGGAGGCACTGGTTGATGAAGTACTCGCTGTTGACGAAACGGAAACGTTTCAGCGTGGACAGGCTCTCGAGCCACACCTTCTCGTACTCGCCGAGCGTCATGCCGTCGATGCGGAACTGCTCCACATCGAAGCCCATGGCGTGGGCCATCATCAGGTGCTGACGCTTCAGCTGGCCGTAACGCTCGATGAAATCCGGGGCCATGATGTCTCCCACGCGGATGCCCGTGCGGGCAATCTTGTCGGTGTAGGCGGGGCCGATGCCCTTCAGCGTCGAACCAATCTTGCTGTTGCCCTTGGCCTGCTCGTTGGCGGCGTCCATCATGCGGTGGCTCGGCAGAATGAGGTGGGCCTTCTTGCTGATGAAGAGGTTCTTCACAGCGTCGACCCCCTTCTCGGCCAACGCCTCGATCTCCTGACGGAAAATGCGCGGCTCGATGAGCACGCCGTTGCCGATGAGGTTGATTTTCTCCTGGTGGAAGATGCCGCTGGGAATGATGTGCAGCACATGCTTCGAGCCGTTGAATTCAAGAGTATGGCCGGCATTGGGGCCGCCCTGGAAGCGGGCCACAACGTCGTAGCGCGGCGTCAGCACGTCGACAATCTTGCCTTTGCCTTCGTCGCCCCACTGGAGGCCCAACAGTACGTCTATCTTTGTCATATATACTTTATTTTCAATTCTTAATCAACATTTCACCCACACCACACACCCCCAACAAAATTGCAAAGATACGACTTTTTGCCGACATGACAAAATTTATTTTTCCCCAACCCCCACCCCATCCTGTAGAGACGCGGCATGCCGCGGCTCCACGACAAAACAAACCAACATCAATGGCCGTTGATTATAAACGTCAATGTCCATGTGATTATCCGTTAATAAATGGAGCGCCGGCGTCCCGCCGGCAAAGACGCTGCACGAGAGACCCGCCGGCGGGTCTCCGGCGATCCATACACAGCACGCTGCGCCTCCACATTTTGGGCCACCCCCTCCCCCACCCGACAGGGGGATAATAGGTACCCGATACGGCATATCTTATATTGTTTTTATATTGTTTACATATTGTTCGCATATTGTTCTTATATCTACAATATAGGAACAATATAAGAACAATATGTAAACAATATAAGAACAATATAAGAACGGCCGTATCGGGGGCGTATCAGGTAGGGTTTTGACCCGGGTTGCGGAGGAGGGTTTGTTTTTGCGTTGCCGCCGGACAAAAAAGAAATGGCCCCGGCCGGTAACGGCTGGGGCCATAGAAGGGTGTCCGGACGGGAGTTAGAAGTCGCCGAGGGTCTCGGGCAGCTGGGCGAGGGCCTTGGGCAGGTCGTCGGCGCTGAGGACGGCGCCGTGGTACTTGTTGGTATCCTGCATGAAGTCGACGCCGTAGCCCATCTTGGTCTTGAGGATGACGCACACGGGGCTGCCCTGGCCGGTGAGGGCCTTGGCGCGGGCCATGCCGTCGAGCACCTGCTGCATGTCGTTGCCGTTGTCGATGACGACGACCTTCCAGAGGAAGCTCTCGAACTTGGCCTGGAGGTTGCCGAGGGACATGACCTCCTCGACCGTGGCGTCAATCTGCTGGTTGTTGTAGTCAACGGTGGCGATGAGGTTGTCCACATGCTTGGCACCGGCGAACATGGCGGCCTCCCAGATCTGGCCTTCCTCGAGCTCGCCGTCGCCGTGCATGGTGTAGACGAGGTGGTTGTCGCCCGTCATCTTCTTGCCGAGGGCGGCGCCGACGCCGACGCTGAGGCCCTGACCCAGCGAGCCGCTGGCCATGCGGATGCCCGGCAGGTTGTGCGCCGTGGAGGGGTGACCCTGCAGGCGGGTGCCGAATTTGCGGAAGGTGTTGAGCTCGCTGACGGGGAAGTAGCCGCGGCGGGCCATGGTGCTGTAGATGACGGGGGTGATGTGGCCCTGGCTGACGAAGAGCATGTCCTCGCCGTCGCCGCTCATGGTGAAGTTCTTGGGCTCGAAGTCCATGATGTTCCAGTTCATGGCCACGAACCAGTCCGCCGTGCCCATCGAGCCGCCGGGATGGCCGCTCTTGGCGGCGGTGGTCATTCTCAAAATATCGCGGCGCACCTGCGTCGCAATCTGCTGAAGTTCTGCTGTTGTTTTCATTGTTATGTTGTTTTATTTTCGGATATATGCTGTAAAACATGCTATAGTTAAAGAATCTCTATCCAGCTGTCATCGTAGTTGATTTGCAATAATGTTTTCTCTACATCCAGTATCGGTGGCTGTTTAATTTTGAACTTGACGGCATTCTTTGGCACACGAGTGTGAATGGTAAACTGTGAACCGTGCGGTTGCCATGTAAAACGGGGTTCTCCACTTTCAATATCTACACCAATAAGGTTGCCGTTTTGATTCTCTTCCCAACGATACTGGTTTGTAATAAAACGATGATTTTCCTCTTCAAAAAGAGTATAAGAAAGTAAATCATTGCTGCGGATAAGTATACTGTTACGAACCGGGTTGTAGTAGTCATAGGCAATATTAACGCGCTCATTCCAAATGTTAAGCACGGCACGCCCTGTCTTTTGAATGTCCTCATGCGGATCAGTGATACCATATGAATAGTCGGGTGAGCAGCGTCCGCTTATCAGTCTAACTTGTGCATCCTTTCGATGTGGGTTGCTCGACTTGACTGTTTTCATAGACCATGCCATTTTCTTGTATTCCACATCTGCGATGCCAAGTGGCGACTGTAAATGATTACCACCTATCGCCTCGGCAAAAACGTCACCCCAATCATTACCTGTGAGGTCAGTACGTCCAATACAAAGCAAATAGACGAGTCGTTTGCCAATTTGTTTGATGATTTTTTCGGGTATTTCGTTCAGTGGATAAGGCTCATGCGTAAGCAATCGTTTTGAATCTCTTAACTTTGGATGTTCCATATGGTTATTTTTTTTCAATTATTTCATTTATTTTTTGTGCTACCATACGTATCATCGGCACCGCCACGCTGTTGCCAGTCTGACGACGGATGTCCTGATGCGAGACGGCAATTCTGTATTTTTCAGGGAAACCTTGCAGGCGGAGCAACTCGCGAGAGGTAGGACGGCGTACCCCGTTAACCAGTAGATAGTTATAAGACGCACCTGTACGTAGAGCACAAGAATAGTCGTGCACAGATATATCACCTGCTTTGTTCTCATGCCAAATTGACGGATAAATCAGGTTTCTCCCCTCGGTTTTATTACGACGTTTGGCTATAATATGGTCGGAAGCGAAAAGCGAGGGATCAACGTTTTCATCGGGTTCAAGTATGTCGGCGAGATGATAAGGTTTGTGAGGAATGTCGAATGAGAAAGCATCGCAGTCGGCCTTATCGAGGAAGCCGACAATAATGACACGTTCACGCTTTTGAGGTAAACCGAAATCAAGTGCATTAAGCACCTGCCATTTGACATGGTAGCCAAGCTGGTTAAGTTTCTCAAGAATGACTTTGAACGTCCGTCCACCATCATGCCCCACCAACTGCTTGACATTTTCCAGCAGAATGTAAGGGGTATGATGGTGCTTGAGTATGCGTTCTATCTCGAAAAACATTGTGCCGCGAGTATCAGCGAAGCCTTGCATCTTCCCCATAATACTAAACGCTTGACAGGGAAAACCAGCCAGTAACACGTCATGCTTTGGAATTCTTTCGGCTGGAATTTTCGTAATGTCTCCGAATGGTACCGTGCCGAAGTTCGCGAAGTAAGTTTGGCAGGCTTTGGCATCCCATTCGCTGCTAAACACGCAATCGTAGCCCATCTCATCAAACGGAATACGTATACCGCCAATTCCCGCGAACAAGTCAACAAAAGTATGTTGTGGATTATCCGGAGCAGGGTATGGTACGTTGAAAAAGTCAGAAAATAGGCTGTATTGTGCGGGGTCTTCAGCCACTTTCAATACATCGTCGTCCGACATTTCCCCGATGTTTATCCCTTGGCGAAACTCTTTCCTGTCCAAATAGTCACGGATAGCATCCACAATCTCTGTCTTTTCATCGTTGTCAATTTCCCGGTGATGGTGCAACCAGTGGCTCAATACAGCCATTTGGTTCTCGTAGGAGGTCTCGCCGTAGAGCTTCACAACTACACTGCCGACAACCTTTTCCTCTTCCGGGAAATCGGCAATCGTTATTTTCTTGGCTTTCGCAGACATAGCATTATTACTTCAGTCTAAATACATACTGACGCGAGTTCTGGTCGACGGCGAAGAGTTCGTTGCCGTGGCGTGTGACGGAGACGGCGAGGGTGTTCTCGTCCCAGTCGTGGATGGTGCCGGTGCCGCGGTCGCCGCGCATGGTGACGTGGCCCCAGACGCGTCCCTGGGCGCCCTCGGTCTCGACGTAGATGGTCTCGGCCTTGCTGGTGGCTTTGGGGGCGGCGGCCTTCTTGGGGGCGGGGGCTTTGGCCACGGTGGCGGGAGCCTTGACGGCAGGGCGGACGGCGGGCTTGGCGGCAGGCGCGACGGCAGGCTTGACGGTGGGGTCGAGGGCCGGGGCCTCCATGGGAGACAGGGTCAGTTCGACCGTGTCGGCAGCCGGTCGCTGCGCGCTGTCGGCCTCGGCGCCCTGCTGTTTGCAGCCGGGCAACATGGTGAGGGCCATCAGGGCCATTACCGTCGAGATCGTACTCTTCTTCATACTATTATATTTTAATGGTTCCAAACTTTCCAGTCGTATTCCGCCTCGGCCGCCTCGTCGACGAGGGGGAAGAGGTTGCGCCCGATGGCGGCCTCCACGCTGTCCACGCTGACGGCATAGTGGCGCGGCGAGAAGCTCTGCGGGTTGTTGTCCACCAGGAAGCCAATGCTCTTATACCCATCGGCGGTGTTGACCACCAAGGCCTTGAAGAAGGCGCTGGGCACGGCGACAGAGCCAATCTTACTGCCGCTGTCGTCGAAAATGGGTCCGCAGACCACCCAAACGCTGCCATAACGCTTGGCCAGGCGGCGTGTCAGCTCCTCGATCTTGCGCCAGGCCTGCGAGTTCATCTCGTGGTCCTGCGGGCAGATGTTGGTGAAGTAGTAGCTCTCCTCCAGGGCCTGGCAGCTCCAGCGCATGTCGGCGCGTGGTGCCATGTGGCCTTTGTCGTAGCCGCTGCGGCTGTAGTCCTCGCGGCTGGCCTTGGGCCATGCCACTTCGGGGTCGCGGCTGAAGCTGTACTGGCCGTCGTTCTGCCCGTTGGCCTCCTCGGCCGTCAGCTCCCACGCCACCCAGTCGGAGCAGAGTGTGGTGTGGTTGTACGATGCCGTGTAGCCCAGATGGACAATGATGTCCTCCGATGGCTCGTAGGCCGGCAGTTCCAGTCCTGCAGGAGCCTCCACCGCTACACCCTGAGCCGCAGCATCCGACGCACGGAAACAACCGGTCAGCACGAATGCTGCCGCGACCATCGTATTGGCTATAATCATTCTACGGTCCATAGCTCTTACAGCTCCACCTCCTCACGGAATGCAGGCACACTGACATGTTTCCAGCCTCGCTCGCCGAGGGTATGGGCGAAGTGCAGCTGCGTCTCCTCCTCGCCGTGGACAACGAAGATGCCTTTGAGCTTCTTCTTGTCCTGGCAGGAGATGTAGCGTATCATCTCCTCGTAGTCGCCGTGGCCGGAGAGGGATTCGATGCGGCGCAGTTCGGCACGCACCTTGTGGCGCTGGCCGAAGATGGACACCTCCTCGTCGCCACGCATAATCTTGGCGCCGAGGGTCGACGGCTCGCAGTAGCCGACGCAGAGGATGGTCGTGGAGGGATTGTCGATGTGGTTGGCCAGGTGGTGTTTCACTCGTCCGGCCTCCATCATGCCGCTGGCGGCGATGATGACGCAGGGTTTGTGGCGTATGTTGAGCTGCTTGCTCTCCATGACGCTCTGGATGTAGTGCAGACGGTTGAAACCGAAGGGGTCGGGGTCGTTCTGGCAGTAGTCGGCAATGCTCTGGTTGAAGCATTCGGTGTGCAGGCGCATGATGTTGGTGGCGCTGATGCTCAGCGGGCTGTCGACGAAGACGTCGATGTCCGGCAGCAGCTTGGCGTTCTCCAAGCGGTCGAGGGCATAGATAATCTCCTGTGCACGGCCGATGGCGAAGCTGGGGATGATGAGCTTGCCTTTCTTCTTGGTGCAGGTGTCGAGCACGGCCATCAGCAGCTCCTGCTCGGCGTCCTGAATGCTCTCGTGCAGGCGGTCGCCGTAGGTGCTCTCCATGATGAGGTAGTCCACCTGGGGGAAGGGTTCGGGGTCTTTGAGGATCTGCTTGTCGTAGCGGCCGATGTCGCCGGTGAAACCGAGACGTATCTTGCGGCGGCCGTCCTTGATTTCCAGATACACACAGGCCGAACCGAGGATGTGGCCGGCGTCGAAGAACTCCACCGTCACCTCGCCCTCGATGTTGAACTTCTTGTGGTACGGCACGCTGATGAAGCAGCTCATGCAGGCTTGCGCATCCTGCTCGTCGTAGATAGGCTCCACGGGTTCGAGACCTTGCGCCTTGCGCTTCTTGTTGAAGGTATGCGTATCCTGTTCCTGTATGCGGCCGGCGTCGGCGAGCATGATGGCGCAGAGGTCACGTGTGGCGGGGGTGCAGAGCACAGTGCCACGGAAACCCAGTTTGTAGATGAAGGGGATGAGGCCGGAATGGTCTATATGAGCATGAGAGAGAATCAGATAGTCGATCTCCTTGGGGTCGAAGCCGAGGTCGCGGTTCATGGCGTCGGTCTCCAGGCCCTTGCCTTGGTACATGCCGCAGTCGAGCAGAATCTTCAGTCCACTTTTGGTCGTTATGAGGTGTTTGCTACCCGTCACTTCGCGGGTGGCGCCCATAAATTGCAGTTTCATCGTTATTTATAGTTTTTATTTCAAATTTCAAAATGCAAATATACAAACTTTTCTCCAATCGCAACAAAAAAGTTATTCAACGGTCACTTTCTTTGCCCCCGTTTCGCCCACCCAGACAATATAGACACCAGCGGCGGGAAGGGGTATCAGTACCTCTCCGGAGGTGGACAAAGCGGTTGCCACGAGGCGGCCGGAATTATCATAAACACTTATTTCCATGTGCTTTGCGCCGCTGACTACCACTCCCCTGCCCCTGGCCTGCACATGCCACTGCGGAAGGTCCACGGAGGGGGTACTGAGCTGTTCAAAAAAAGCCGTCAGCACCATGTCCTCGGTCACGGCAACTCGCCGCGGGTTCTCGTGCGAGGCATCGCTCCATCCGGCAAAACTCCCCGCCAAAGGCAAGGCGCATACCTCGACCAGCGTGCCTACAGGCACTTCCACCGTGCCGACACCCACGCCCAACGCCTCGTCCGACGTGCGGACACTCAGACTGGCCATTGGCACGGAGACGGTATCGGACAACCGCGGGAAGAACATGGCCCACAGCATCTTGTCGTCCGTCAGGGTCAGCGGGCGAGGATTGCGCTCGTCGCCGTCGTTCCAGCAGATGAAAGTGTAGCCTGCCGACGGCACGGCGGTGATATTGAGCACGGTTCCGACAGAATAAGTGCCGCCGCCGGCGACAGAGCCTCGCAGCGGGTCGTTGGCGGCAAGCGAGAGGGTCACCATCGGCCCGTCGGCCACCACGTTGCCAAAGTCGCTCCATGGCGCGGCTGCGGAGTATGCCGCCTGACTGCCCGCGGGAACATGCAACGTGCTGGAAACCAGCGAGAGATTATAGAAGGAGTAGGGCGACGTGCGCGGCGGCGTGGGGCGGTTGCACCACACGTCGGACAAAGCCGTGCAGCCCTCGAAGACACGAAGGCCGACCGTGTCCATCGACGCGGGGATAACCACCGTCTGCAAGCCACTGCAGCCGTTGAAAGCACTGTTTCCCAACCACGTAACACCGCCCCCGATGGCCACGCTGCTCAGCCCGGTACACTCGTAGAAAGCCAACTGCCCCACCTGGAGCACATTGAGAACCTCACCGTTGTAGTTCACACTCGCCGGAATCTGCAATGCACCCGTGGGACGTGTATAGCCGTCCCACCCGTTGACCGGCATGGATGTGTGGTTGGGATAGGTCACCTCCACGCCACCAGCCACGATGCTGAAATAGAGTGTCTGCCCGCTGCTTACAACCAGCGAGAAGTCCTGCGCCCAAACCGTCCAAGTCCAGGAGCAAAGCAGGAGAAATATTGCCAATCTTTTCATATATCCGCTATAACGGAAAAAAACTTTTTTTATTGTAAACTTTTTTCATTCCATCCTCAACAGGCGAAAAAGATTTGGCAGAATGGTAAATTTTTACTATCTTTGCATTTTCTCTCCAAAGAGAAAACCAATTGTAAAGAATTGTAATATAATAACAAATATAGAAAAAGAACAGACGAACTATGGATAAAAAGTCGATTATTGGACTGGTTTTGATTTTCGGAATCTTTGTAGGCTACATGTGGTGGGTGTCGCCCTCGGCCGAGGAACGCGCCAAGATGGAAGCCGAGCGACAGCACATGCTGGATTCGATGGCCAACGCGCAGCGTGTGGCCGACTCGGTGGCCACGGCACAGGCACGCCTCGACTCGCTGGCCGCCGCCGGCGACAGCACGGCTCTCGCCGCCACAGGCACCAAGGCAATGGACATGGGGGTCTTCGGCCTTGCCGACCAGACCGAAGCCCAGACCTACGAGCTTTACACCGACCTCATGAACATCTATTTCAGCAACCTCGGTGCCAGCATCAATAGCTTGGTGCTCAACGATTACATGACCTACGACAGCAACGAACTGTGGCTCATCACCCCCTCGGACGACAACCTCAACCTCGTTTTCTCCACCGCCGACAACCGCGTGGTGAACACCAAAGACCTCGTCTTCACCCCCTACCTCAACGGCACGCCGTGGAACGACCTGAATTCCGCTGCCGCCGTGAAGGGCGACGACTCCACGGTGGTCAGCTTCCGCGCCGAGCTTGCCGACAGCCTCCACGAGGGCTACCTGGAGTTCCGCTACACCGTGCGCGGCAACAGCTACGAGGTGGACTTCGACATCAACTTCGTGGGTCTCGCCGACATCATCCGCTCCAGCAACTACCTCGACCTGCAGTGGCACAACCGTATGAACCGCCAGGAGAAAGTCTCCGCCGGCAACCGCGGCAAAGGCAACCGCAACAGCGACCGCGAGCGCTACTACAGCAGCATCTATTACAAATCCCCCAAAGACGATGTGGAAAACCTCTCCATGGGCAGTGACGACGGCGAGCAGGTGAAAACCAACCTCGACTGGATAGCCTTCAAGCAACAGTACTTCTGCGCCATCATCACCGCCGAAGGCGAGCCCTTCGAGAACGCCGACGTAAAGGTGACCACCAACAGCAAGGACACCAACAGCCGCTACCTCACCGACATGTACGCCGTCATCGGCATCCCCTACACCCCCGAGACCCAACAGGTGAACATGGGCTTCTACTTCGGCCCCACCAAGTACCGCGACCTCAAGGCCATGGACCGCGGCTTCGAGAAGATGCTGCCCCTCGGCTGGACCATCATCTCCAAGAGCATCAGCCGCTGGCTCATCATCCCGGCCTTCAACTTCCTGGAGAACTTCCTCACCAACTACGGCCTCATCATCATCCTCTTCACGCTCATCATCCGCCTCATCCTCCTGCCCCTGGTGTACAAGAGCTACCGCGGCAGCGCCATCATGCGCATCCTCAAGCCCGAGATGGACGCCCTCAACGCCAAGTACCCCAAGCCCGAACAGGCCATGCAGAAACAGCAGCAGATGATGGCCCTGCAGAAGAAGGCCGGCTACAGCCCCATGGCAGGCTGCCTGCCTGTACTCATCCAGATGCCCTTCCTGACGGCCATGTTCATGTTCTTCCCCATCGCCATCGAACTGCGCCAGAAACCCTTCCTCTGGTGCGACGACCTCTCCACCTACGACTCCATCCTCGACTTCGGCTTCAACATCCCGCTCTACGGCGACCACGTCTCCCTCTTCTGCCTCCTGATGTTCGGCATGCAGTTCTTCTACACCTGGTACACCATGCGCAACCAGAACATGAGCGGCGGCATGCCCGGCATGAAATTCATGATGTACTTCATGCCCTTCATGATGCTCTTCATCTTCAACAGCCAGAGCGCCGGACTCAACCTCTACTACCTCATCTCCCTCACCTTCACCATGGCCACCATGATGCTCATCCGCCGCTTCACCAGCGAGAAGAAGGTCCGCGCCCACATGGCCGCCTACGACCAGAAACACGCCGGCGACAAAGGCAAAGGCAAAAAGAAAAGCAGCTTCGCCAAGCGCCTCGAAGAGATGCAGAAGATGGCCGAGCAAATGCAGAAAGAACGTAAGTAGCTGTGAGCTGTAAGTTTTAAGCTGTAAGTTTTAAGTAGCTACGCAGGTTATTACGAACATGAAAGAACGAGGACCCATATATCACAAAAGCAAGGAGTTTGCGTTGATGGCAATCAACCTCTGCCGCTGGATGCAGTCACAGGGGGAGTACATCATCTCCAAACAGCTCTTCCGCTCCGCCACCTCTGTTGGAGCCAACTACCGCGAAGGGCTCGGTTCAGAAAGCGAAAACGATTTTATTCACAAAATATCCGTATCAATCAAAGAAACACACGAATCACAATATTGGCTCGAACTGCTTGTTGACGGCGGCTATATCAGCCGTGAGCAGTTCGCCGAAATATACGCTGTCTCCGACGAACTCATCAGAATGATGACCTCATCCGTCATCACACTCAAGAAGAGACAAACCGTCGCGTCAGCCACTTAAAACTTAAAACTTAAAGCTTAAAACTTAAAAATTTTTATATTATGGTTGTAACCTTAGTAACAATATTTATTATCGGATACTTCTTCATCGCGATGGAGCATCCGCTTAAAATCAACAAAACGGCATCGGCACTGATGCTGGGCACGCTGCTTTGGACGGTATTCGTCTTCTGCAACGCCACCTTCGATCCCTCGATGGACTCCGACACATGGCACAAGTTCATCAGCGGCCACCTGGTGGAGAACCTTGGCGAGACGGCGGAAATCGTATTCTTCCTCCTCGGAGCCATGACCATCGTCACCCTGATTGAGGACTATCAGGGCTTCCGCGTCATTACCGACAAGATTACCACTACCGACAAGAAGAAGCTCCTCTGGGTCATCAGCATCCTCACCTTCTTCCTCTCGGCCCTGTTGGACAACATGACCACCGCCATCGTCATGGTGGCCCTGCTGCGCAAACTCATTGCCGACAAGAAGGAGCGCTGGCTCTACGCCGGCATGGTCATCCTCGCCGCCAACGCCGGCGGCGCCTGGAGCCCCATCGGCGACGTGACCACCATCATGCTCTGGATCGGCGGCCAGGTGACCACCGTCAACATCATCGTCAAAACGCTCATTGCCTCGCTTGTCTGCATGGTGGTGCCCGTGCTCATCATCGGTTCCACCTTGAAAGGCGAAATCCAGCGTCCCGAAGAGTCCAACAGCGGCGTGGAAATCCCCGTCAAGCTGCGCAAACTCGTCCTCTTCATGGGCATCGCCGCCCTCATCTTCGTCCCCGTCTTCAAGACCATCACCCATCTGCCCCCCTACCTGGGCATGCTCTTCGGACTGGCCATCCTGTGGGTAACCACCGAAATTCTCAGCCGCAAGTACGAGAAAGAGGGCCACAAACTGCCCACGGCAGTCTCCACCCTCGAGCACATCGACACCCCCACCATCCTCTTCTTCCTCGGCATCCTGATGGCCGTCTCCTGCCTGAAGGTGAGCGGCATTCTGGGCAGTCTGGCCGGCGGCCTCAACGGCGCCTTCGGCACCGAAGCCCCGGGCTTCTTCTTCATCGACCTCATCATCGGTGTCCTCTCGGCCGTGGTCGACAACGTGCCACTGGTGGCTGCCGCCATGGGCATGTACCCGCTGGGCGACGGCGCCATCTTCGACGTCAACCATCCCTTCTGGGAGTTCCTCGCCTACTGCGCCGGTACCGGCGGCAGCCTCCTCATCATCGGTTCCGCCGCCGGCGTGGCCGTGATGGGTATGGAAAAGATCGACTTCATCTGGTACCTCAAGAAAATCTCTCTCCTCGCCCTGGCAGGCTACATTGCCGGAGCAATTGTGTTCATCCTGTTGGATGTAACCCTATTTGAACAAGTGGCATGGTTAAGAGACTTGGCATAGCATGGCGGCTGTGGTGCCTGCGTCCCTGGTGGCGCAAGGCACTGAATGTCGCAACCGTAATATTCGCCCTGGCAGGCGCCGCCATCATCGGCGCCTGGGGGCTTTATCAGCTCGGCGTCACCAACAACAGCGGCGCGGTGGACAAGAACTACCGCTCGCTGCTGGCAGTGTCGGAGATCGAAGAACTCAAAGGTTCCGAACTCTCCCCGCAGCAACTGGATGCCGAGTGGGCACTGCAGTATGGGCGTGTGGCCGCGCTGGCGCGTTTCTACCCCGTCAACGCACGCCTCATCCTCACCGCCGCACAGAACAGCGACGACCCCATGGTGGTGGACCGCATGCTGGCTGCCGCGCGTATCTATATTGACGACCCAAAGGGCGTCGACCGTCTGGGGCAGCGCATCTCGCAGCTCATCAGCGAGGTGCCGCAGCAGCAGAACGGCAACGTCATCCCCTGGATGCAGGGCGTGGAATGGCCAGCCCTGAAGCAGGCCATCCTGCGCGACAGCGCCCTCATCCGCGAGGCCGGACGCCTCTCCGGCGTCGAACCGCGCCTCATCGTCGGTTGCCTCGTCGGCGAACAGATACGCCTCTTCAACTCCAAACGCGAGATGTTCAAGAAGTACCTCGGCCCCGTCAAGGTGCTCAGCGTCCAGAGCCAGTTCAGCTACGGCGTCAACGGCATCAAGGACTTCACCGCCAAGGCCGTCGAGGACCACCTGAAAGATCCCACCTCCGAGTACTACATGGGCCCCGCCTACGAGCACCTGCTCGACTTCGAGACCGACGACCACGTCACCGAGCGCTACAACCGCCTCGTCGACTACCGCAACCACCTCTACTCCTACCTCTACACCGGATGCATCCTGCACCAGACCATGCTGCAATGGCGCCGCGCAGGCTACGACATCAGCGACCGCCCCGACGTGCTCTTCACCCTCTTCAACGTCGGCTTCTCGCAGTCCGTCCCCAAGGCCAACCCCGTGCCCGGCGGCAGCCACATCACCGTCGGCGACACCAAGTACACCTTCGGAGCCCTGGGCTTCGACTTCTACTACAGCGGCGAGCTGGCCGACGTCTTCCCCTTCCAGCGCGAACGCTTCGCCACCAACCAACGCCCCCTGACGGCGGAAGACGTGAAGCGCATACAGGACAACATGAGCGACTGCAACCGCCCGGAACGCGGCCTCGAATACCGCCGCGACTCCGCCACCGCCACCCCGCAGGAAAAACCCGACCCCTTCGGCGTGGACCATGAAAAAGTGACGCCCATCGAACACACCGCACAATAAAACAAACAAAAGTGCGTTAATGCATGTAATAGAACATTAATTATTAACCCCCAAAAACACAAAAAAAATGATGAAAAGAATCCTTATGATGGCCTTCGTGGCCACGAGCATGCTGCTGGCTACCAGCTGCAGCAAAGACGACGAACAGAAAGTCTTCTCCGGCGACAGCCTGAAGGGCACCACCTGGGTGGCCAACATCGACGAGAGCTGGACAGAAACCGAAGATGGCATGGAGATGTCCACGACCATAAAGGCAAAGATGACCATGGTTTTCAGCACCGAGAACACAGGCATCGCCACGCTCAAGGGCAACATGAGTACTACATTTATGGACCAGAGCTTCTCAGAGCCGATGGACGAAACCGAAAACTTCTCCTATACCTTCGACGGCAGCAAGGCGACCATCCTGCAGGAGGATGAAGAGGAAACCGAAACCTTCGTGCTGACGCTCAACAGCGACAAGACGGCCCTTGTGGGTTCGCCGAACGGGTACGAGGTGAAATTCTACCTCCAGTAAAAGTTTTATCTAACGACAACAGAGACAACAACGGCAACAGGGAGACGCCAACATGGCGTTTCGCATGTTGCGTTTTTCAAAGTTGTCCCTGTTGTCTCCGTTGTCGTAAAATCATTAATCCTTAAAACACCAAAATCTTAAAAACCCATGAAAAAAATGCGCAAAATGCTGATGGCCTTCGTCGCCATCGCCGCCCTGGGCCTCACCACGGCCTGCGAAAAAGACAACAGCGAGCCCGCCAGCGGCAACACCGACGGCAACATCGTCGGCACCTGGAAGGTGGACAAAATGACCCTCAACGGCATGTCCATGAACACCGACAGCCTCAACATCGCCATCCTCGTCAACAGCGACGGCACCGGCGTAGTCTCGCGTCCCGACGCCACCCTCTCCTTCGCATGGAGCCAGAACGGCACCACCCTGACCATCACCCCGACGGCCTTCGGCAGCTCGTTCGACTACACCATCACCCTCCTCACCGACACCGAAGCCAGCATCACCGGCACCGTGGTTCCCGGCACCGACATCCAGGGCGATGTGACTGTCCACATGGTTCGCATCGACAACCCCGGCGATGACCCCGACCCCAACCCCGGCGACGACCCCGACCCCAACCCCGGTGACGACCCCGACCCCAACCCCGGCGACACCACTGCCACCACCTTCCCCGCTGGCACCAACTGGACCTACAGCTACACTACGGAGCCCTTCAACGTTGAATACCAAGGCATGACCGTTCCCGCCAGCGTCCAGCTGACCATGAACCTCGCCTTCGACGCTGAAGGCCAGAACGGCACCCTCGAGATGAACGGCACTCCCATCGTCACTCTCCCCTACGTGGGAGCCATGCCCCTCACCGACTATGCCGTCAGCGAGAACGCCAGCTTCACCTACACCTACGACGCTGCCACCGCCACCGGCATTGCCAACGGCCATCTGCCCGGCACCGCCAGCGAGCAGGTCCCCTTCAGCTACAACTCGTCCACCAACACCATCGAGCTGACGCTGCCCTCCGACATCTGGAACTCCCTTGCCGCCAACATTCCCGAAGGCGTCAACTTCCCCATCAGCAGCCTCCCCACCACCATCGTGTTCACCCGCGTGAACAACTAACGACGAATCTTCACTCAATATGTTTGTTCAACCGCCGCAGCTTCAACAACTGCGGCGGTTGCTTTTTCCCCTGCCACCCCCTTTTCCTCCCCCCTTTTCCCACCCCTGCCCCGTCGCCCCCCCGCAAGCCACCCGAGAGGGGTCAAAGAGGTACATAATTCGGCATTTCTTATATTGTTCTTATATTGTTTACATATTGTTCTTATATTGTTCCTATATTGTAGATATAAGAACAATATGCGAACAATATGTAAACAATATAAGAACAATATAAGATATGCCGTATCGGACACCTCTTGTCCCCCTGTCGGGTGGCAAATGGCCCATGCATGTAGAGACGGTGCATGCCCCGTCTCCCGGTAGGCGTTGTTGCGAGGGAGGCAGGGCATGCCAAGATGGAGCGCCGGCGTCCCCGCCGGCAGAGACGCGGCATGCCGCGTCTCTACAGCGGTGGCGTGGTCAGTCGGCCTGGCCGGCGTCGGGGTTTTCGGGACGGAGGCTGACGGCGGCGTAGTTCTTGAGGTTGATGTAGCGCTTGGCGAGGTTGCGGAGCTGCTTGGCGGTGACGCTGCGGACCATTTCCTCGTAGCGGGCCAGGTAGTCGTGGTCCTCGTCGAAGGAGTAGGCACTGGCAATCTGACCGTTCCAGTAGCCGTTGCTCTGGCGGTTGGTGCCGTAGTTGACGATCATCTGTTCCTTGGCCTTGGCGAGGGTCTTCTCGTCGCAGCCGCGTTTCTGGTACTGGCGGAGGATGTCGAGGCAGTCGCGCTCGATTTTCTGTATCTTGTCGGGGTCGCAGCCGATGGTGAACTGCCAGGAGACCTGACCGCGCGGCATGCGCTGGTAACTGATGCCGGCCGAGGGGCTGTAGGCGTCGCCGTTCTTCTCGCGGATGATTTCGAGGGTGGTAATCTCGAGGGCGTTGCTGAGCACGTCGAGGGCCACGCGGGTCTGCGGGTCGAGCTTGGTGGCGTCGACGTCCATCTCGCCCTGGACGATGAGCATGCCCTGGCGCTCGATGCCTTTGACGGCCTCGCCGTGCACGATGCCGCGGGCGAAAACGGGGGTGCGGTCGATGTAGCGCTCGGCGCGCTGGCTGCCGTCGGCGGGCAGGTGGTTGAGGTAGCGGGCAATGAGGTCGATGTCGGCGTCGGAGATGTTGCCGGTGAAAAAGAAGACCTGGCCGGAGGCGTCGTGGAAACGCTCACGGAAGATTTGCAGGGCGCGGTCGGGGTCGAGGGAGGCAATCTGGGCCTCGGTGGGGATGAGGACGCGGCGGCGGTCGTCGGGGTAGACGGTGCGGAGGTAGGTCTGGGCGAAGGCCACCTGCGGGTTGTCGGTCACGAGCTTGATTTGGGAGCGTAGCTGCTCGGTGGTGCGGGCGAAGACGTTGGGGTCGGTGCGCGGAGCGGAGTAGTAGAGGCATACGAGCTGGAGGGCCGTTTCGAGGTCCTTGGGGGCAGCATAGCCTGCGAAGCCCTGCTCCTCGGTGCCGATGTAGGGCGAGACGGAGAGGGAGCGACCCTTGAGTTTCTTGCCCACCTCGTTGGCGGTGAAGCCGGCAATGCCGGAGGCGTCGATGAGGTCGGCGGTGTTGGAGACGAGGTAGTAGTCCTCGTCGCTGTAGAGCGAGGAGCCGCCGAAGCTCTGGGAGGAGAAGATGATTTCGTCGGCCTGGAAGTCGGTTTTCTTCACCACGAAGCGGACGCCGTTGGGACAGCGGTACTCGGTGTAGTCGAGGGCGTCGTTGTGGAGGACAAATTGGGGCTTGGCGGCGGGCACGTCGTCGGTGAAGAGGGGCGCCTCCTTGTAGGTGTCCACCCAGGGGTCGGTCTGGGCCTGGCGGCAGTCGGCGATGATGTTGCGGAGGTCCTTCTCGGCGGGGACGCGGTAGCCGTCGCGCTCGGGGGCGGTGAGGTAGACGACGAGGTTGTCGTCGGTGATCCAGGAGGAAATCATGCGGTTGCACTCGTCGAGGGTAACTTCGGGGACGAACTCCTTGGCGTAGCGCCATTCCTGGCGGATGCCGGGGATGACCTCGCCGCTGAGGAAATGGCGTGTGTACTCGCCGGCGAGGGCGTCGCTCTCAGTCTTGTCGGCCTCCTTGGCCATCTGGGTGTAGAAAGAGACGAGGGCTTCCTTCTGGCGTTCCAGTTCGGAGAGGAGGAATCCGTGCTGGTCGAGGCGGCGCATCTCAGTGAGGAGGAGGCGTGCGGCCTCGTCGATGCGGCTCTCCTTGGGCGAGGCGGAGAGGGTGAAGTCGCCGGCCTGGCGCACATAGCGTGCTATGAAGCCGTCGCGGCCGGCGCTGGCGGCCATCATGGGTGCTGCGGGGTCCTCGCAGAGGTCGCCGAGGCGTTCGTTGACCATCATGCCGACGAGCGAGGCGACGAGGTCGCGGCGGTAGTCGCCGACAGTGCCGACGGGTTCCTTGGGGCGTTTCCAGATGAAAGCCAGGGCGGAGGAGGTGGCCTCCTTGTCGGTGGCTATGGCCACGAGGGGGTCGCTGTTGCCCTCGATGGTGAAGACGGGACGGGGCTTGGGGTTGGCGGCTTTGGCATGCTGGCCGAAGACGTCGCGCACGCGCTGTTCCATGGCCTTGGCGCCTTTCAGTCCGTTGTACTCGAAGTCCTGGAGGTCGCCGACCACGACGATGGCCTGCAGGTCGGGGCGGTACCAGTCGTTGAAGAAGTCGACGATGGCCTGGCGTTTGAAGTTCATGATGACCTCCTCCTTGCCGATGGGCAGGCGGTCGGCGTAGAGCGAGCCGCGGAAGACGATGGGGAAGGTCTTCTTGCGGAGACGGTCGCCGTGACCCACGCCGCCGCGCCATTCCTCGTGGATGACGCCGCGTTCGCTTTCAATCTCCTGCTGGTCGAAGAGGATGTTGCCGGCCCAGCCGTCGAGGATCTCGATGCCCATGGCGACCATCTCGGGGTCGGTGGAGGGGATGTCGACGTAGTATACCGTTTCGTCGAAGGAGGTCCAGGCATTGATGCCGCGGCCGAACTCGATGCCGTGCTCCTGTAGTTTTTGAATCATGGTGTTGTGGGGGTAGCCCTTGATGCCGTTGAAGGCCATGTGCTCGCAGAAGTGGGCCAGGCCCTGCTGGTCGTCGCGCTCGAGGATGGAGCCGGCGTTGCTGACGAGGCGGAACTGGATGCGCTGCTCGGGTTTGCGGTTGTCGCGGATATAGTAGGTGAATCCGTTGTCGAGGTGGCCGATGATGACCTTCTTGTCGACCGGCACGGGGGCCGAGAGGTCGGAGCGATGCTCGGTTTTGTTGCTGCCCAGTTGGGCGAAGGCGCTGGCGCAAAGCACGATGGCCAGCAGGAATGATGCTATACGTTTCATTGTTTTTTCGATAGGCCTTCCCCCTACCCCCGTTGCCGGGAGGCAACGAGGGGCGCGAGGTTTTGCCACGGCCCGGGTGGCGTTTAATAAGGTTTAAGGTTTAGGGTTGTGCGCGACCTGAAGGCCGCGCCGCTGAAAAAGGGTTTAGGGTTTAAGGTTTTTCATTTTTCAATTCGTCCAAGCTGATGCCGAGAATTCGCATTTTCTGTCGGATGACGGGGAGTTCCTCCTCGAGGAATTCGCGGCGCTGCTCGTCGAGGATGCGTTTCTTGGCGTCGGGGCTGACGAAGTAGCCCACGCCGCGGCGGTTGTAGATGATTGCTTCGCCCTGCAGGTACTCGAAGGTACGCATGACGGTGTTGGGGTTGACGCCCATGCTGGCGGCGACGTCGCGCACGGAGGGCATGCGGTCGTCCTCGGGGGGCTGCCCGTCGAGGATCTGCTCCATGAGGCGGTCGGCAATCTGCAGGTATATGGGTTTTTGTTTCTTGAAGTCCATAGGTATTCTTGTTTGGTTCAAATATCGCCTTTGCAGCGGTTGAATTCGACGATGCGCATGCGGCGGCCCTGGGGGTCGGGGACGATGCGGAAGCCCATGTCGTCGAGCCAGAGGCTGTCGGTGGGCCAGTCCTCGTTCATCCAGCGCACCTCGATGGGCAGGTCGGCGCGGACTCCGGGACCCAGGGAGACGGGCATACGGTAGGTGTCGCGGAGCTGGTTGACGACAGAGATGGCGCAGAGGAAACTGCGGTCGGGGTCCGGCTCGCCGTCCTTCATCTCCACCTTGAAGAGCACCGAGGAATCGACGTCGACACCACTCATGCGGCGGGCGTAACGGGCGGAGTCATATAGTTCGAGGAGCTGCAGGGGCTTGTAGACGGTGTCGGCACGGAGGATACCGCGGTCCATCATGGCGCGGAGCAGGGGCGTGTAGTCGTCGAGCTGCGAGGGGTTGCGGTCGGCGATGTAGGCAGAATAGCTGGGGAGAAAGTCCTGTTTCGCTTCGTCTACGACAAACATGGTGGTGTCGTTGCTGATGTCCATGCCCAGGAACCTCGCCAGCCCAGGCACTGTGGAGGTATACAGCAGGGTGTCGGCTTGCTCGTCGAACTCATAGTGATCAAACATGTTGTGCGAAACGAGATGCAAGGTATAGCGGTCGGTCTCGATGGTTTCGTCGATGTCGCGGTTGAAATAGCAACCACAGAGGGTCACGCATGCCACAAGGGCAAGAGAAAGAATCTTTTTCATTTGTCTTAACTACTTTAACTTCTTAACTTCTTTAACTTCTCTATCTTCTTTATCTTCTCAAAACATCAGTACGGCATCTTCTTCAGGCGGCGCCAGGCCATCCAGGTGAAGAGCACAGCGACGATGATGTTGACAGCGGCAATGATGCCAAAGAACCAGTTGAAGATTTGCTCGGGAGTCCAGAGGCGGAAGGTGTCGTAGAGCCACTCCATAAAGTCGGGGTTCTGGGCCAGGGCCATAATGACGGGGATGGCGATGATGGTGAGTACGAACTCGATGAGGTAGAGCACAAGGAAGGTGTAGAGCACCTTGTGTTTCTTGAAGAGGGTGGCGGCATAGAGGAAGAGGGCCGGCGAGGCGAAATAGGAGGAGTAGGCGGCGGCGGTGAGGAGCCAGCTGTGGAAGCCGGGAATGGTGTCGTCGTCCATGGGGATGCCGGTGAAGATGGGAAAACCTGCGTCGCCCTGCCATAGCCACTGATGGTAGTGGCCTGCCGGCATCAGGCGCAGAATGATGTCGAGCACCATGCTGCCCAAGTAGACCAGCACGGGAGCCACCACGAAGGTGTAGAGCAGGATGCTGAGGAACTTCTCCAGCTTGGAGGCGGGGAGCATGGCGTAGTAGATGCCCTCGTTGCGGAGGTTCATGGTGCGGTAGAGCCGCGAAGGCAGCATGACGGCCGCCAGCGAGCTGACACCCATGATCATGGCCACGCGGTAGTTGGGGTCGATGACGAAATCGCGGCTGATGACCAGCGACAGCAGCCAGACGGCGAAAGGCAGCGTGGCCAGCACAATCATCGTTGTGCCAAACATGGGCCAAAGGTTGCGGAAGTCTTTATTGACAACCTTGCAAAAACGGTTCCAGTCGAATGTATTGTTCATTGTTGGTTTAAGGGTTAAGGTTTACGGTTTAAGGTTTACGGGTTAAAGTTTACGGGTTATGGTTTAATAGGTCATGTGGTCCATGCGCCAGCGGCTGAACCAAGCCAGGAAGAGGGTTACGGCAACCTCGACGGCGATTACAATCCAGTAGGCCTGCGGCATGCCGTCGAAAAAGAGGGGTGGTGCATACAACATCCCGATCATCCATAAGAACATCAGCACCATCATCGCAAGACGGAGGTTGTTTTTGGTCAAGGTGTTGGCCCAAATCATTCCGAACACCGGACCCAGGAAGGCGAACACCGACCCCACAACCATCGGCAGGTCGATGAATTGGAATGTCTGCGACTGCCAGAAATACTTCGTGTAGCCCGGCAGGTGCACCGCCGTGAGCAGTACGTCGACCGTCAGACCGATGGCCGTCAGCACCACCGCCACCAGCACCATCACCGTGGCAATCGAAGCGTGCTTCTCGGCCTTGGTGGCAGGCAGCATGGCGAAGTAGATGCCGCGTTTCTTGTTGCCCATGTTGGGGTAGACATTGCTGGGAACCATCAGTGCCCACCATGTCACCATGCCAATCATCAGCACCAGCCTGTAGAAGGTGCCATGGGTATAGTCGTTGCCGAGCAACTGCTGGCTCAGCACCATCAGCGGAGAAAAGGTCAGCGCCAGGCTCAGGCCCGAAGTGACGTACTCCTTGGGGCAACTGCGCACATCGTGCCACACCAGCCGGCAGAAACGCCTTATGTCAAACGAATTGTTCATCAGTACTGTTTTTATTATATTAGGAGAACAGCTCTTTCACGGTGTTCTTGTTGCGCAGCACGGCGTTGAAGAGGGCCTCGATGTTGAGCTGGCTCTCCTCGCCGGTCTGGTTGGGGACGACATTGAGGAAGCCTCCGGGCTGCATCTCGCTGTAGAGGGCGTCGGGGCGTTGCTCGCCACCGTACTCGAAGAAGAGTTTCTGCTGGATGCGCTGCACCGAGGCATCGAGCAGGACGGCGTTGCTGTTGAGGATGACGATGGGGTCGATGAGGTTCTCCACATCCTTCACATGGTGGGTGGAGATGATGATGGTGTTGCGCTCCTCGAGGCGACGGCTGAGGATGGAACGGAACTGGGCCTTGCTGGGGATGTCGAGGCCGTTGGTGGGCTCATCGAAGAGCACGTAGTCGGTGCCCAGCGAAAGGCTGGCGGCGATGAGGCTCTTCTTCTGCTGGCCGAAGCTCATCTCCTTGAACTTGCGGTCGGGTTCCACCTCCAGCTCCTGCATCAGGTGCAGGAAGGTGCCCTGGGCGAAGTTGGGATAGAAGGGCATCAGCTCGTCGACATAGCGCTGCGGGGTGGAGTTGTCGGGCAGCGACACCTCGTCGGGCAGGAAGACGATGCGCTGCAGCATCTCCGGCTGGCGGTCGTGGGCGGTGAGGCCGTCGAGGGTGACAGTGCCGTGCACCGGACGCAGCAGGCCGCAAATAAGCTTGAGGAGGGTGGTCTTGCCCACTCCGTTCTCGCCCAGCAGGCCGTAGATGCATCCCTGCGGGAACGTGAGATTGATATTGTTGAATACTGGCGACTTCTTATAGCTGAAGTCAAGGTTGCGAATCTCGATCATGACTGTTTTTTTTAATTTTTATATCTAACTGCCGTACCGTAAACAAGCACCTCGGCGGCCTGGGCCATAATGGCGCTGGTGGTGTAGCGGATGCCGATGATGGCGTCGGCCTCCATCTTCACGGCCTGGTCCACCATGCGCTGCGTGGCCTGCGCGCGGGCTTTTTCCATCATGCCGGTGTAGCTTTTCAGCTCGCCGCCGATGATGCCTTTCAGCCCCTGGCCGAGGTCGGCAAACATGTTCTTGCTCTGGATGGTGCTGCCTTCAACAACACCCAGCACTTCGTAATTCATACCCGGAAGGGTCTCAATCGTGATAAGTTTCATAACATCTATGTTTTTAATTATTATTTTTTAATTGTTCATTGGCGTATTGCCCGTGTCGGTGGCGCCCTGGCGGGCCTTGCTTTCGAGCTCCATCTTGCCTATGCGCCAGGTGAGGCCGAGGCTGACGAAGCGGCTGTCGAACTGCTGGCTGCCAGTGGTCTGGTACTGCGGCGCCGTGGTGTTGCTGCCCCATTCGGCCATGCCGAAGATGTCGTTGACGTTGAAGTAGACCGAGAGCTGGCGATTGAAGAAGTCGGCCGAGCAGCCGAGGTCGATGCCCTTGTTGGCCACCGTCAGGCTGTAGAGGCCCAGGCGCGGACTGGAATAGTGGGCATTGGCGAAGACCTCCAGCTTGTTCCACAGCTTGGCCCAGAGATTCAGGCGGGCGCTCCAGCTCCAGCGGTTGTCGCTGAAGCCGTCGTAGTCGTAGGCATAGTTGAACACCGAGGCGTTGAGACGGACGTTGAAGAAGCCGCTGGGGCGGTAGGTGACGTTGGCCTCCAGGCCCTCGGTGTGGCTGGAGCCGATGTTCTCCGGACGGGTGTAGTTGACCAGCTGGGAGCCGAAGTACTCGGGGGCGTAGCCGGCGAAGGTCATGGTGCCGATTTCGTCGGTGTTAGCGCGGAAGTAGGCATTCACGTTGAGCATGCCGAAGCCTGCGATGTACTTGCTCCAGGCAGCCTCGAGATTGTGGGTGTAGGTGCGCAGCAGGTTGGGGTTGCCGGTGGAGTAGCTGTAGTCCTCGTAGGTGCGGAAGGGCGAGAGCTGCGTCATGCCGGGGGTGGTGTTGCGGAGAGTGTAGCTGAGGCTGTAGGAGGTGAAGGTCTTGGTCTGGTAGCTCAGGTGGAGACTGGGCACGAGGCCGAAGAACGAGGTGTCCACCACGGTCATTCCAGTGCCATCCAGGTGGCTCCATTCGCTGCGTTTCCAGCGCTGCTCACCGCGGAGACCGAGCTTGGCAGTGAAGCCGCCCCAACGTTTCTGCAGGGTCACGTAACCGTTGAGGCCCGTGCCGCGCTCCAAGCCGTCGCTAACACGCAGGGCCACAGCGTGGTAGCCGTCGGTCCCCAGGGTGTCCAGACCCAGATACTGCGTGCCGCCGCCGAGTTCCAGTTCCATGCCCGCCTCAAGCTCCAGGTCGTGTTTCAACGGGTGCGTGTAGTTGAGGGTCATGCTGCCGCTAGGGCTGGCGTTGCGCTTCTCGGTGCGGCGCAGCAGGCTGTCCATCGTCGGGTCGGCGTAGGCGAAGGTCTCCGTGCCGATGCCGTTTTCGTTCCAGGTGTTGCCGTTGAGGCTGAAGGAGAGCTTGCGGCCGGTGGAGTCGAAGCGGTGCTCCAGCCAGGCGCCCATGTAGCCGCCCCAGCCGAAACCGTCAGGATTCTCGAGGTCGTAGTGGTAGCCCAGGTTGCGCAGCGTGGGTTGGTACTCGCGGTAGACGAGGTCCAGCTCGCTGCTGTTGTTGCCCCAGTAGGGGTAGACACCCAGCCAGGTGGCCAGATGCGTCTTGTCGCTGATGTTCCAGTTGAGGTTCAAGCCGCTGTAGCCGCCGTAGTTGCGCGAGTGCGTCTCGCTGGTGGAACTCTGGTAACGGCTGGTGTCGCCGTTATCGTCAAAGAGGGTGTTCGTGCCGTCGGAGTACATGTTGTGCACGCCGATGTTGGCGTTGACGTAGATGTTCATGTCGAACTTCTCGTTGGCGTAGACATACGAAGCCCAGGGCGAGAAGCTCGGCATGGTGTTGGCGCGGAAGCCCACGCAGAGCAGCTCGTTGCGCGTAACTTTCTGGTTGGTGACGATGTTGATGACGCCGCCGGTGGTGGAGTAGCGCGCCGAGGGGTTGGTGATGACCTCGATGCGCTCGATGGCGTTGGCAGGCATCTGCTTGATGTACTGCTTCAAGGCCTCCTCGTTCATGTGGCTCGGACGGTCGTTGACCCAAATCTCGACGCTCGACACGCCGCGCAGCGTGATATTGCCCTCGGCATCCACCTCCACGCCGGGGGCGTTCTGCAGCGCGTCGCTGGCCGTGCCAGTCTGGATGGAGGGGTCCTCCTTGGTGTTGTACATGTTCTTCTCGCCGTCCATCTGGTAGAGGGGCTTCTCGGCCACAATCTCCACCTCCTCCAGCAGGGTGCCGGCGCGGAGTTTGATTTCGAGATCCTCCAGATCATCCTTAACATCCAGCATAACAAGATAGCTTTCATACCCCACCGACGAGGCCTGCAGCAGGTAGCTGCCTGGCTTGACATCCTTGATGGCAAACTCACCGTCGAAGTCCGTGGCCGCGCCACGAACAAACACCGTGTCCGCCTGGCGCATCAGGCCCACGTTGACCAGCGGCAGCTCCTCGCCCGTCTTGGCGTCGCGCACCGTGCCTTTCACTTTCACAGTCTGTGCCTCCACGGCCATCGAAACGGCCATCAGGGCAAGCATAACAAAAATCAGTCTTTTCATCATTGTATATTTTATATTATTTTTACCTTTTAATATTAGCCCTAATCAACGCTTCCACCAGCCACCAAAGGCCGGCGAAGACCACACCATGTATCAGTCCGTTTCTTAGAGCATATCCCACCGTGCGCCCGTCGAACAGCAGCGACAACAGGAAGAACACCACCGAAAACACGCCGAACAGTGTCAGGTAATACACCCAATCCATTTTTTTCCAATGTTCCTTGAAGGTCATTTTGTTCTATCTATTTGTTTTTCAATTCTTAATTTTAGTTTTGTACTGGTGTAATAGTCAATTAGTACACTGCAAAAGTAAAACATTTTTTCATACTGACAAAATTTTTTCCATTTTTTTTCATTTTTTTTTGATTGGACAATATTATTTCCGAGACAACGTTATTTGAGAAAAATATCACTTTAAATAAAGCCAAAAAGATGCAAGAAGAACGTAAAACACTGGGAAACAACTACAATAGTGAAGCATCGCTCCGATTTTTCCGCCGTTGGTGGAAACTGCTGCTGGGCGTGTTCGTCGTCGGTGCCATCGTGTCGGCCATCGCCGCTTGGATGATCAAACCGCTGTTCAAGTCGTCGGCCGTCATTTTCCCGACCAACAGCAACCGTCTCAGCAAAGCCATCATGGACTACCACTACAGCCTGGACTTCATGGACTACGGCATCGAGCGCGACTGCGAGTACGCCATCCAGATTCTTAGCTCGAAACGCATGCAGCAGGCTGTGTGCAATCACTTCAACCTGATGGAGCACTACGGCATCAGTGCCAGCGAAGCCCATTGCCAGTTCAAACTCGACGAGCAGTACAAAAGCAACATCAGCGTGAAGCGCACCGAATTCCTCGGTGTGGAGATCGGCGTGCTGGACCAAGACCCTCAGTGGGCTGCAGACATTGCCAACTATATGGCTACGATGTACGACACCCTCTGCCGCGAGATTCACCACGACCGTGCCGTCTCGGCTGCCGAGGTCATGGATGGAGTCTGTGCTGAGATGGAGCGCGAAATAGACTCACTCTCCCAACTGCCCACCACCGCATGGCGCACCAAGCTCATCGCCGACAAGTGCGAGCAACTGGCTGACCTGCAGACTCGAAACACCCAAACTCGTGTTGACAAAGACCTCAGCGTCAGCTATAAGTATAGCGTCGATCAAGCCACGCCAGCCGATAAGAAAGCCTACCCCAAACGTCTTCTCATCATCCTCGGTGGCAGCCTTGGAGCCGTAGTGGTCTGCATCTTTGCACTGTTCATCTTCGTCAAAAAAGAGGAGGAATAACACCCACCACGTCTTGGAAAGACCGGAATGACAAGAAAAAAGACTTTAAAAGACAAAGGTTTCTGGGCAGCCATTGTGCTAACGGTGCTGTTCATCACCTTCGAGGGCTACGCCTTATGGTATAAAGGAGACGCCTCTGTCGCCTTTGTACCTATGGCTTTATTGGTCATTTGGCTCTTCCTGACAAAACTCGAGACCGGATTTCTGCTCATGACCCTGCTCACCCCCTTCGCGGTGAACATGGCCTTGATACCAGGCATGGAACTCTCTATGCCCGTGGAGCCCATGATGATTCTCTTCAGCGGAATCTTCCTTTTCCGCGTACTGCTCACTCGCAGTTACGACTTGCGCCTGCTGCGCCATCCCGTTACCCTGCTGTTGCTGGCCTCGCTGACATGGATGCTTTTCACCTCCATAACCTCCGAGATGCCATGGGTGTCAATCAAATACACTCTGGCAAGACTCTGGTTTGTCGTACCGTTCTTCTTTGCCGCCAGCCAGTTCTTCCAAAGCCATCAGCGTATACGCCAGTTCTTCTGGGCCTACGCCATAGGTCTCGGTGTGGTCATTCTTATCGCCACCTCCAAGACTCTCGGCAACTTCAGCGACCTCCAGACCCTGCACCGCGTCATGCGGCCCTTCTACAATGATCATACAGCCTACGGCTGCGTCATTGCCCTGATGCTGCCCGCCGCTTTCTATTTCATCTTCTCGCGCGGACAGCGCGGATGGCTCCGTGTGCTGACTTTCCTGCTTTTTGCCGGACTCTGCATCGGCCTCTTCTTCTCCTATTGTCGCGCGGCATGGATCAGCGTGATTGGTGCCATCGGAGTCTACTTCCTTATCCGCATGGGCATGAAGGTAAAGTGGATGGTACTGCTCTTCGCACTGGGTGTGGGAGTATTCTTCGTATATCAGAGCGACGTACTCTACAAGCTCGGCAAGAACCATCAGGACTCCTCCTACACACTGGCCGACCAAGTGAAAAGCATATCCAACATCTCCACCGATGCCAGCAACCTCGAACGACTGAACCGTTGGGCTTCCGCTCTCAGAATGTGGAAAGAAAGTCCCGTCCTTGGTTGCGGCCCCGGAACCTATCAGTTCCTCTATGCCGGCTACCAGCGTTCTTATCAGCTATCCACCATTAGCACCAATGCCGGCGATCTGGGCAATGCACACAGCGAATACATTGGCCCGATGACTGAGCAGGGTGTGCCGGGAGTGGCACTTGTGGCACTGCTCTTCCTCGCCACCTTCGCCACCGGCGTACGCATCTACCGCACTGCCGAAGACCCCTACACCGCACGTATGGCACTGGCGTTCACGCTGGCACTGCTAACCTACTACATACACGGCGTTTTCAACAATTTCCTCGATACCGACAAACTCTCCGTCCCCTTCTGGGGCTTCACGGCCGTCATCGTGGCGCTGGATGTGTACAGCGAGAAGAAAACCACCGAAAAGAAAACCTCCTGACCATGAAAAGGACTACCATTCTTGTCCTGATGCTGGCAGCCATCGGGACCCTGCAGGCACAGACGGTGAAAGGCACCGTCAGCAACGCCCAAAACGGCGCTCCCCTGCCCTACACCAACGTCACCCTCATGCGCGCCAGCGACACCACCTTCCTCCGCGGCACCACCACCGACAGCAAGGGGGCCTTCACCCTCGACGCCGATACCGTCGCGTCCCTCCTGCGCGTTTCTGCCATCGGCTTCGAGACCATGCTGGTCCCGGTAACCGACGGCCCGATGGACATCCAGTTGACCGAAGGCTCAACAACCCTCGACGCCGTGGAAATCACAGCCGCCAAACCCATGTACGCCGCCGACGGCGAGAAGAAGATATACAACGTCAGCGAAGACCCCACCATACAGAACGGCACCGCCCAGGACGCCCTGCAGAACACCCCCGGCGTTCAGGTGGACGGCGACGGCAACATCACCCTCAACGGCAAAGCCGTCACCGTGTACATCAACGACCGCGAGTCGCACTACACCGACGACATGCTCAAGCAGTACATCAAAACCCTCACCGCCGACCAGATCAGCAGCATCGAGGCCATCGAGTACCCGCCGGCCAAATACGGCGGCGGTGGTCCCGTGGTCAACATACGCACCGGCCAGAAGGTGCTCCGCAACTCCTATTTCAGCTTCGGCGGCAGCGGCTCGTCGCGCCCCGACTTCTCGCCCTTCGTCTCCTACGCCTACGCCAACGAAAAACTACGCATCAACGCCTACCTGCGCTACAGCTGGGGCAACTGGGACAGCGAGTCGGGCGGCGACGGCACCATGTACGACCAGCAGATGGACACCGTGCGCGCCTATTCGAGCCACAGCACCTCCTCCAGCCGCGACCATCATCTGAGCCCCAGCATCAGCCTCGGCTACGATTTCGACACCATGAACAGTCTTTCCGTCTACGCCTCCTTCTCGCCCAGCTGGAGCCACTACGACCACGACGGACGCGAGGTCCGCACCGACCTCATCGGCACCACCATGCAAGACTACAGCTACTCCAGCCACTCCGACTCGCGCAGCAACTCCCTCTGGGGGTCCTTTGGTGCCAGCTTCGAACACAAGTTCAACAACGAAGGCCACCAGATTTCCTTCGACCTCAGCGGCTACACCGGCGGCGGCAGCAGCAAAAGCAACGCCTGGGAACACTACGACGCCCAGCCGGCCATGAGCTACGACGAGCGCGAAACCACCAGCTACCGCTACGGCAGCATCGACTTCGGCATCAACTACTCCCTGCCCTACAGCGAGAACGGCGAGTTCAGCGCCGGCATCTCCTTCTCCCACGGTTTCTCACCCGACGAGACCCTCCGCGACACCCTCGGCACCGACGGCATATTCCACACCGACTACCTCCGCTCCGACAGCACCGAGTCGCCCGACAACAACGCCTCCCTCTACCTCTCCTGGCGGCGAAAATGGGGCAACTTCACCCTCCGCCTCGGCGGCAACCTGAGCTACAGCAACGACAGTCACCGCCACCTCGGCTCGCCGCAGTACGACACCACCGTGAACCACTTCACCTTCAGCCCCAGCATCCTGCTGATGTACAACACCGAGAGCATGCACTCCTTCTCTCTCAACTACAGCACCTCCCTCTCCCACCCCTCGGCCGGCAACCTCGACCGCTATGTGTCCTACGGCACCGACAGCTACTCCACCGGCAACCCCGCCCTCGAACCTTCCTACAGCCACAACTTCGGCCTGAGCTACGACAAGAGCTTCGAGCAGGGCCACTCCCTCGGCGTCAGTGCCAACTACGAGCTGGAATACAACCGCATAAGCCACCTCTCCTGGCCCCGCCACAGCGACTTCTTCGGCCGCTATGTGTCGTTCTCGCAACCCTTCAACGGCGGCGACAGCCGCAACGGCAACATCTACGCCTACGCCCGCTGGCGCTTCTCGGCACTCTTCAGCATGACCCTAAGCGGCGGCGTAACCGACGACTGGTACCGCACCCTCGTGCGCCCCGGCGAGTGGATGGAGGACGAGATGGCCTCATGGAACGTGCGCCTCAACGCCCGCGCCAAACTCTTCAACCTCGTCTGGGTCTCCACCTCGGCCTACTACGCCAGCCGCTCCCACGGATGGTCGGCACTCCAAATCAGCGAACCGCGCTTCGGCATGGACGTCAGCGCCAGCGCCGACCTCTTCGACCGCAAACTCACCTTCTACCTCAACATCAACGACCTCTTCAACACCGCCAACTACAACACCTCCTACATCAACCCCTACTCCCCCTCCACCAGCAACTACACCTACAACTCACAGTCCATCAGCTTCGGCTTCACCCTCCGTTTCGGACGCATGGACCTCGGCAACAGCAGCAACGAAGGCATCCAGGCCTCCTCCGGCAGTGCTCCGGGCGGGAAATAAATAAAGATGGCTATTCGTCGCTGGTGTCGCTGATGAAGCGGCGGTAGGCGCTGAAGGTGTTGGCGCGCGAGAGGAAACCCAGATAGTTGTCATCGTCGTCCACAACCACAAGGTTGTAGCGGTCGCCTATGCGGAACTTCTCCACCACGTCCAGCAGGCTGTCGCTGCTGCGCACCAGGTCGCCCTCGCTCATGGGGTGCATCAGGTCGTCAACCACCACAGTGTCATACAATTCGGGCCGGAAGATAATCTTCCTCACATCGTCCAGCACCACCACGCCGAGGAACTTGTCGTCGTCGCTCAGCACAGGGAAGACATTGCGGCGCGAAGTCTGGATGACCTCCACCAGGTCGCGCAGCGTGTTGCCACTGCGCACAATGACGAAATTGGTCTCTATGAGCGACGACATGTCCAGCAGGTGCCATGCCGACGCATCCTTGTCGTGGGTCAGCAGGTCGCCCTTCTTGGCCAACTTGCGGGCATAGATGGAATGACGCTCAAACGGACTGACACACAGATAGGTGACAGCCGATGCCACCATCAAGGGCACCAGCAGCTGGTAGCCGCCCGTGATGTCGGCAATGAGGAACGTGGCCATGAACGGCGCATGCATCACACCCGTCATCACGGCAGCCATGCCCACCAGCGCAAAATTGGCAGTGTCCTGCTGCGGCAGCCCCAGTTCGTTGCAAACCATGGCCACAAAATAGCCCGACAAACCACCCACAATGAGCGACGGGCCGAAGGTGCCGCCCACGCCGCCGCTGCCAATGGTCGCCGCCGTGGCCACAGCCTTCAGCGCTATCAGCAGGAACAGCACCAGCATTACCACCAGCACATTGTCGCTCCACGAACCATATACAGTATTGACAAACAGGCTGCTGCTGTCGCCATGCAACAACTGCGTCAGCATGCCGTAACCCTCGCCGTAGAGCGGCGGGAACAGGTAGATGAGCACTCCCAGCACCAAGCCGCCCACAAGCACCTTCACCCACGGCTTTTTCAACCCCGCAAAGAGCTGCTCCACACGATCGGTCGTGCGCAGGAAGTAAATGGAAACCAGCGCACAGAAAACCCCGAGCACCACATAGAACGGCAACTGCGAGAGTCCGAACTGCTGCGTCACTTCGAAATGGAACTGCACATCGGTACCCATCAGGAAGTAGGCCACCGTAGCCGCCACCAACGCGGAAATCAACAGCGGCAGCGCCGTGGTGGCACTGAGGTCGAACATAAACACCTCAAGCACAAACATAATGCCCGCAAACGGAGCCTTGAAGATGCCCGCTATGGCCCCCGCCGCGCCACACCCCAGCAGAATGCGCACACTCTTGGGGCTCAGCCTCATCCAGCGGCCGATATTGGACCCTATGGCAGAACCCGTGGAAGCAATCGGCGCCTCCAATCCCACGCTGCCGCCAAAGGCCACCGTGAGCGTCGAGGCGATGAGCGACGTATACATATTCTTGGCAGGCAGACGGCCCTCGTTGCGGCTGATGGCCAGCAACACCGATGGCAACCCGTGTCCGATGTCGCCACGCACTATATACCTGACAAACAGCACCGTCAACGCTATGCCCACCAGCGGGAACACCAGCATCATCACGTTGCCTCCCAGCGGCGTCAGCGCACCCACACGCGTCACCACCACTCCGGAATAGTGCACCAGCGTCTTCAGCGCCACCGCCGCCAAGCCCGACAGCAATCCCACCACAACGGCCAGCACCAGCACATAGCTGTGCTCGCTCATGTGACGCAGTCGCCAACGGTGGAATTTGCCAACGATTTTCATTTTTTTTCAAAAATTCAGGCTGCAAAGATACGAAAAATAATCGAACCGCGTTATTAAAATGGAAAAAAAAACATTTATTATGAATAAAAAAGTCTTTTTCATCGGTGCTTTAGCCACCCTCGCCTTTGCATCTTGCGTCTCGCTCAGCGAGCACGAGACCCTCCAGAACAAATACGACCAGACCGCCAAGCAATACAAGCTGACCGTGCAGGAGCTTGAGGAAATCAAAGAAGAAAACGCCGCCCTGACGCGACAGAACAACGCCCTCTCCTCCGACTACAGCGAGCTCTCCACCGCCAAAGGCCGCTGCGACGTCACCGTCGACAGCCTCACCCGCCGCATCGAGCAGATGCGCCACCACTACGACACCACCATGGAGAACTACATGCAGGAAGTGGCGGGCAAAAACCGCGACCTCACCCGCGCCCAAAACCTCCTCACCGCCCGCACCAAAGAACTGAACAGCAAAGAGGAAGAACTCCGCCAAAAAGAGCAGCAACTCACCGAACAGCAGGAATCCTTCCGCCTCCAGCGCAGCGAAATGATCGCCAAACAGGCCGAACTCGAACGCGAGGAAGCCGCCACACGCGCACAGCTCCAGGCCAAAGAGCGTGAACTCGAGGCCGTCCGCAACTCCGTCACCAGCGCCCTCGTCGGCTTCGCCGACAAAGGCCTGAAAGTCGAAACCAAGGACGGCAAAGTCTACGTCTCCATGGAGAACAAACTCATGTTCCCCTCCGCCAGTTGGACCATCTCCAAAGAGGGCGCCAATGCCATCAAGGAACTGGCCAAAGTCCTTGAACAGGACACCACCCTCAACATCATGGTCGAGGGCCATACCGACAACGACCCCTATCGCGGCAACACCGCCGTCAAAGACAACTGGGACCTCTCCGTCATGCGCGCCACCGCCATCGTCAAACTCCTCCTCCACCACGGCCCCGCCATCAACCCCTCGCGCATCGAAGCCAGCGGCCACGGCGAGTTCGCCCCCAAGGCCGACAACAGCACCGCCGAAGGCAAAGCCGCCAACCGCCGCACCGAAATCATCCTCACACCCAACCTCGACAAACTCCTCCGCCAGATGGGCAACTAACCCTCCCGTCTCCACACCCCACCCGAAGGGTACATAATACGCCCCTAATTCGGCCGTTCTTATATTGTTCTTATATTGTTTACATATTGTTCTTATATTGTTCCTATATTGTGGATATAAGAACAATATGTAAACAATATGCGAACAATATAAGAACGGCCGTATCGGGGGCGGATCCGACAGGGGGCAGACCCAGTTCGGCTCCAAACGGACACGCCGCGGAATGTCAGCGTTTTTTTGGTGCGAATTAAAAAAAATTCGTATATTTGTATTTGCTCCGCCATAAAGGGCGAGGGTTTAAAATATTTGTTATCAAAGGAATAAAATAAAATATAATAATATAAAATATGAAAAAAACGGGAATGTGGAGCAAAATGGCACGCCTTTGGATGCTGGCAATGCCGCTATTGGCCGGAGGGCCGATGGTGCACGCACAGACACGCGACGCTATGGCGATGCCGGTGGTTGAGGAAGACTCGATCATGAAGCACATCATCGAACTTTCGGGCGAGCAGTACCAGGGCCGCATGGCCGGCACCGTGGGCTACGACGAGGCCGCAAAATACGTGGAGCACGTGCTGCAACGCTACGGCGTAGCCTGCTCGGAACAGCGGTTCAACATCGAATGCAACGAGGTGGAGAACTGCAAGTTCAACGTCTACATCCCCGGCTCGAAAGACAAGCGCATCTTCACGCTGGGCAACGAGTTCTGCTGCGCCGGCATGACGGGCCGCGGCTATGTCGACGCCCAGATGGTCTTCTGCGGCTACGGCATCGCCGAACAGGACTTCGACGACTACAAGGACGTCGACGTGCAGGGCAAGATCGTGGTGTTGCTGACGGGGCTGCCCGAGGGCTCGTGGCTGCCGCAGAACGTAGGCCAGCGCTATGCCACACTGCGCGACAAAGCACGCACCGCCGAGAAACACGGCGCCCTGGGCGTGCTGGCCGTCAACCTCAGCCCGAGCTGCCTGCCCGACGAGGTGCAGGGACGCGTCTACTGCGGCGAACTGCCCCACCTGGCCACCTTCCCCATCCTCCAGCTCACCCTCGACTGTGGCCGCGAACTCTTCTATGGCGAGAAGATGATCCTCGACTCCGCCATCAGCATCATCAACCGCACCCACAACAGCTGCTCCTTCGCCCTGCTGAAGAAAGCCGAGGTGGACGTCAACGCCATCTACCGCCAGCGCGCCGTCACCGCCAATGTGCTGGGCCTGATGGAGGGCTCCGACCGCCGCTACAAAAACGAGCTCATCGTTGTGGGCGCCAGCCTGGACCACGTAGGCATGCAGGGCGAGACCTGCCTCTTCCCCGGCGCCGACGTCAACGCCTCGGGCGTGGCAGCGGTGCTGGAAACGGCACGCCTGCTCTCGCAACCCCAATACCGCCCGCGCCGCAGCATTCTCTTCGTGCTCTTCAGCGGCAGCGAACAGCAGTACCTCGGCTCGCGCATCTTCCTCACCAACTACCCCAAAATGAGCAAAGTGGAGGCCTTCGTCAACGTGCAGAATATCGGTTGCGGCGACAGCATCGTGTTGCTGGGCGACAACCGCTACCCCTCGCTGTGGGAGATAGCCCGCGTGCGCGACAGCGCCAACCATAGCCTCATCCACCGCAACGCCGAAGCCACCAATCCCCGCGGCGACGCCCGCGGATTCGACGCCATAGGCATCCCTTCGCTGGTGTTCACCTCCCTCAACGGCCTGCAGCACAACCACGTGCCCAGCGACATTTGGGAGAACATCGACCGCCGCATGCTCACCGGCGCTTCGCAGGTGATGGTGGAGACGGTGCGCGAGCTGTGCGACGGCATGTACCGCGGCCGCAGCCCCAAGAGCAAAGCCCTCAAATTCATGGAGTGACACCACTAAACACTGAACACTGAACACTTAACACTAAACACCGAACACTGCAATGTGGCCCCTTTATAAAAAAGAACTCGCAAACTTTTTCTCATCGCTGATCGGATACCTCACCATAGCGGTATTCCTGATACTGACCGGACTGATGTTGTGGGTGCTGAAGTCGGACTTCAACATTCTGGACTATGGCTATGCCGGCATGGACGGCCTGTTCATGATAGGCCCCTTCCTCTACCTCTTCCTCATTCCCGCCATCACCATGCGCACCTTCGCCGAGGAACGTCGCGGCGGCACCATCGAGATGCTGATGACGCATCCGCTGAGCGACTGGACGATAGTGTGGTCCAAGTTCCTGGCGGCATGGACGCTGGTGCTCATCTCGCTGCTGCCGACGCTGGTGTGCTACTTCAGCGTCTACTCGCTGGGCTACCCCGTGGGCAACATCGACACAGGCAGCGTCATTGGGTCCTACATAGGCCTGCTGCTGCTGGGCGGAGCCTTCGTCTCCATCGGCCTGCTGTGCAGCTCGCTGACGACAAACCAGATTGTCGCCTTCATCGCTGCCGCCGTGCTATGTGCCGTGGCCTACCTGGGCTTCGAGTCGCTCTACAAAATGGAGCTCTTCGGCAGCGGAGACCTCCTTGTGAAGCGCCTGGGCATGATGGAGCACTACGACAGCATCAGCCGCGGTGTGGTCGACACCCGCGACGTGCTCTATTTTGTCAGCGTCATGGCGCTGTTCCTGATGGCCACACGCATGGTGCTGCAGAGCCGCATGTGGAACGGATGGAAGAAACGCAAGAACCTCAAACGCAGCCATTGGCTGGAAATGGGCGTGACGGTGCTGATAGTGGTGTCGGTCAATGTGATAGACCACTACCTCTTTGCCCGCCTGGACCTTACGTCGGAGCGCCGCTATACACTCTCGCAGTCGAGCAAGGAACTGCTGAAAACCATCGACGAGCCTCTGCTCTACCGCGTCTATCTCGACGGCGACATGCCGGCCGACTTCAAGCGCCTGCAGAACGAGACCAAGGAGATGCTCAACCAGTTCCGTGCCTACAACCGCAACGTGAGCTATGAGTTTGTCAACCCCAACGACTTCGGCACCGACGAGGAACGCCGCGTCTTCTACCAAAAGCTGGGCGAGAAAGGCATCCAGCCGGCGCAAGTACAGATGAAGGGCGACAACGGGGTGACACAGATGCTGCTGCTGACGGCGGCCGATGTCTTCTACAAAGGCCGCGAGACCACCGTGCAGCTGCTGCAAAACCAGCAGTATGTGGCGCAAGCCGACCTGATGAACAACTCCATTCAGAATCTGGAATATGCCCTGACAAGCCCCGTGCGCGCCCTCTCGCGCGGCATGAAACAGAGCATCGGCTTCCTGCAAGGCCAGGGTGAGCTGCAGGGCGGCGTGCTCTACGACATACAGCGCGCGCTGCAGGAGTTCTACAGCCTGGAATACGTCACCATCGACGGACAGATACAATCGCTGACCATGCACCGCCAAAACTCGAAGGATTCGTCCTACCGTTTCGTCAACAAGTTCGACCTGCTGATTGTGGCCAAACCAACAGAGACCTTCAGCGAGAAAGACCTCTTCATTCTGGACCAATACATCATGTATGGAGGCAAGGTGCTGTGGCTCGTGGACCCGGTGAACGCCGAGATCGACAGCCTGTCCAATCACGGCCAGATGCTGGCCCTGCGCTATCCGCTGGGATTGGACGAGATGCTGTTCAACTATGGCGTGCGACTGAACGCCAATGTGCTGATGGACATCCGCTGCCGGCCCATACCGCTGCCCGTGGCCATGGTGGGCGAAACGCCCCAGTACCGCTTCATGCCGTGGTACTACTTCCCGGAGCTTGTACCCCTGTCGGAGCATCCCATCGTGCGCAACCTCGACCTTATCAAGAGCGATTTCATCAGCAGCATAGACCTTATCGACAACGATATCAAGAAGACCGTGCTGCTCAGCACGTCGGAATACACCCGCGTGAAGAACGCGCCGGCCATGATTGACCTTGCCGATGCACAGAGCGAACCAGACCAGCGGCTCTTCAACAAGCAGCACCTGCCGGTGGCAGTATTGCTGGAAGGCGAATTCAAGTCGACCTGGCGCAACCGCCTGACTCCCGAGCTGACAGCGGCGGAATCCATCGGATACCGCGAAGTGAGCAAGCCCACGAAGATGATTGTCATCTCCGATGGCGATATCATCAAGAACCGCTACGACGCCGAGCGCGACATCACCTATCCGACAGGCTACGACAGCTATACCCGCACCCTCTATGCAAACAAGGAGCTGCTGCTCAACGCTGTGAACTACCTCGTCGGCGACGAGGGCCTGATGGACTCGCGCAGCCGCAGCGTCACACTGCGCAAGCTGGACGAGAACAAGGTCAACTCGCGCCGCTCAACTTATCAAGTCATTAACATTCTGGTACCACTGATGCTGCTGGGCCTCGCCGGCGCCATCATCACCATTGTCAGAAGAAACAAATACCGCAAATGAAGAAACGCAATCTCATCCTTATCATCGTCGCTGCCGTAGTGGTAGTGGCTGCCGCCCTCACCGCCTGGATCCTCTCGCGGCCCACCTTTGAGCAAGATTTTCACATCGAGGATACAGCCTCAATCACCCGCATCTTCCTGGCCGACAAGGAGACCGGCGAGGTAACCCTTGAACGTCAGGGCGACTCCACCTGGAGCGTCGACGGGAAGCACCTGGCCAGCCAACCCATGGTAGACTTGCTGCTGGAGACCCTGCACGACATGCGCATACGCCAGCAAGTGAACAAGAATGCTGTCCCCAATGCTATCAAGGACATCGCCGCACACAGCATCAAGGTGGAGGTATACCAGAATGTGCCGCTCATCAACTGGTTTGGCGGCCACCTGAAACTCTTCACCCGCGAGCGCCTGACCAACACCTACTATGTGGGCCGCGAAACTCAGGACATGATGGCCAGCTATATATATCGCAAAGGCGATGATGTGCCCTACATCATCCATATCCCCGGCTTCCGGGGATTTCTCACACCACGCTTCGTCACCGACCCTCTGAAATGGCGCAACCACGCCATTGTGGACCTCGACGTGAGGGAGATTGAACGCATCGAGATGGAAATTCCCAGTCAGGAGGAAGAGTCCTTCGCCGTGCAACGCGAAGGTGATGGGTTCTATATGGAACTCCTCAAGACCCACCAGCGCACCAATGGTTTCGACACCGCCCGTGTGGCACAGATGCTTTCGTCGTTCACCTACCTCAACTTCGACGAATTTGCGTCCATCGTGCCCAATACCTTTGCCGACAGTTGTGTGCGCGGCGAACCGCGCACCATTCTGCGCATTACCGACACTGCCGGTCACCAGAGCGAGCTTCGCACCTACATCAAATACAACAACCCTGACGACCTGAAAGCCATGCCGGACACAGCGATGTACGAGACTTTCGACATGAATCGACTCTACGCCATCCTCAACCAGACCGACACGGTGCTGATCCAATACTTCGTCTTCGACAATATCCTGCAGCCGGCAAGCTATTTCCTCGGGGCCGACCCAACCATGTTGATAAAATGAAGCCGCTGATACTCATAACCAATGACGACGGCGTAACCGCCAAAGGACTCCGAGCGCTCGACGAGGTGGCCATGGAGTTTGGCGACGTTGTGGTGATGGCTCCCGAATATAACGCCTCGGGCCTGAGCCACAGCATCACGTCCTCACGCCCGCTGCGGGTACGCGAGGTAAAACAGGCCGAAGGGCTGAGCGTTTACTGCTGCGACGGCACGCCGGTGGACTGCGTGAAGCTCGCTGTGGAGTATTTCTGCCCGCGCCGTCCCGACGTGGTACTTTCAGGCATCAACCACGGTAGCAACAGCTCCATCAACGTGCTCTACAGCGGCACAATGGGGGCCGTTATCGAAGCCACAGCTCTTGGCATAGACGCCATCGGGTTCTCGCTGCTCCACCACAGTCCAGATGCCGACTTTTCCCATTGCCTGCCTTTTGTGCGCCAGATTATAGGCAACACACTGGAAAAGGGATTGCCGCTGGGTGTGTCGCTCAACGTCAATATTCCCCGCCTGCCGGCATCAGAAATCAAAGGCATTCGCATCTGCCATGAAGCCAAAGCCCAGTGGAACGACAGCTTCGAGAAGCGCATCGACCCGCAGGGACGACCCTACTGGTGGCTAACAGGCAAATTCGTCTGCGACAACCCTCCCGAAACAAGCGACGAATGGGCTCTCAGGAATGGTTATGTCTCTGTGGTACCCATCCATCCCGATTTCACCCACTACCCCGCAATAGAAGAGCTCAACAACCAATATAAATAGCATCACTGAATGAAACATTTTCTCCAACAAGATACCATCGTCGTAGGCCTCGTTGCCGGACTGGGCTCCATCGCCCTGCTGGCGCTGCTGCTCACCGCAGGGTTATTTATTGCGGGCGAGCCTCCGTTGGCCCATCTCACCTGGTATGCCGGATGCTTCGTGGCGCCACTCCTCATCATGAGATACCATATCAAGATGCAAAAAGCCATCGCCGCCAAGACCCTTATGGTCCTACTCTTCGTCACTTTTATCGTATTCATGTTCATATTGTTCAGAACCCATAGCATCACATTGAAATGAAATACTACATCATAGCCGGCGAGGCTTCGGGAGACCTCTATGGAGCCAACCTCATCCAAGCCCTGCGCAAGCAGGACCCCACGGCGGAATTCCGTTTCTGGGGAGGGGATGCTATGATGCAGGTTGCCGGCACACCACAGCGACATATTCGCGACCTGGCCATCATGGGTTTCGTCGAGGTGGTACTCCACTTGCGAACTGTACTGGGCAATATCCGTTTCTGCAAACAGGACATCCTGGCATGGAAACCCGATGCCGTCATCGGCATCGACTATCCCGGATTCAACCTCAAAATCGAGAAGTGGGCCCACGAACAGGGCTTCAAGGCTATCCACTACATATCGCCCCAGCTGTGGGCCTGGAAGAAAGGCCGCCTCAAAGGCATGCGCCGCTACCTGGACAGCCTCTGCTACATACTGCCCTTCGAGCAGGACTTCTACGCCAAAAACAATATGCCACAGGCCACTTACGTTGGTCATCCCCTAATTGAAATTATCCAGGGACGCCCTGCCGAGGCGACGCTCTTCCCAGAGGACCCGCGTCCCATCATAGCACTGCTGCCCGGAAGCCGCAAACAAGAGCTGACCAAGAACCTACCCGGCATGGTTCGTCTGGCCGACAAGCACCCCGAATACCATTTCGTCGTGGGCGGCATGAGCCTGCTGGGCAAAGCCATGTACGACCGCTTCATAGACCCTTCTGCGAACATCAGCGTGGTCTTCGACCAGACATACCGTCTCCTCTCTCAGTCCTACGCCGCAGTAGTATGTTCTGGCACCGCCACTCTTGAGACAGGTCTTTTCCATGTTCCCCAGGTGGTGTGCTACCGCGGCAACACCGTCAGCATCGCCATTGCCCGCGCCCTCGTAGGCCGCCGCATCAACCACATTGCTTTGGTAGACCTCATCGACGACAGCAACGTCGTCACCGAACTCCTGCAGCAAGACTACAACGACCAGCGCCTCGAGGAGGAATTCCGACTCATCACGCTCGACACCGAGAACCGCCAACGCATGCTCGACGGATACCGCCGCGTGGAAGAGAAGTTGGGAGGAACGCGACCAGAGGGAGCGAACCTCGATTTCTTGAAATCGACCGGTGCCAGCCTCCGCACTGCCCAGACCATCATCGATGAAATTAAAAAATGAAATTATTCCTCCCTTTAAACCTTAAAACCCTTAAACTTTAAACCTTATCAACCCATCACCTTGAAACGCATCCTTTCCATACTTCTGCTACTCTCCCTGACCCTTGCAGCACATGCCGACAAGGTCAAGGTTAGACTTTATTCCAATAATACCATCAAGACGCTCAACGTCTCCTTCGACCTTGGCTACTATAACCTCTATGGCGACGGCGACCAACTGATAGAAGACATGGTAGGAGAAGGTCGATCGGTTCTTATCCGTCCCGATGGTAAACAACTGCACGTCAGTGTCAACGAAACTGATTACGGCACCTTCAGTACCATCCGCCTTGAAGCCACCGATACCGCATGCATACTCTGCATCAACCCCGAAGGCTGTAAACAACGCACCTACGAAGGAGACCTCGAGATTTCCCTCCTCAAGAGCGGCAGCCTGCAATTGATAAACAATGTAGAATTCGAGACCTATATCGCCGGCGTCGTGCAAAGTGAGATTTATGGCAAACACTCGGACATCTTCCGCATACAGGCCATAATATCTCGCACTTGGGCGTTACGAAACATGGGCAAACATCGCGCTGACGGATACAACTTCTGCGATCATGTCCACTGTCAGGCCTACCTAAACCGTTGCATACGACCCGATATCATGATGGGAGCCATACAGAGCAGCGGAGAGACCCTTGTTGACCAATTTGGAGCCCTCATCGAAACCCCCTTCCACTCCAACTCCGGTGGCGAGACAGCAAACTCCGAAGATGTATGGCGCGCTGCATTACCATACTTACGCTCCGTGGCCGACACCTTTTCCTACCACATGAAGCAGAGCAACTGGGTGAAGACCATATCGGTCGACCGATGGCTCTCTTACTTTTCAAAGACACATAAAATCGATACCCAGAATCCTGCTAACCGAGACACTCTCCTCCACTTCACGCAAGAACATCGCCGCGTGCGTATGCTCGGCATTCCGCTGACACGCATTCGCGTCGACTGGAAGCTCAAGTCCACATTCTTCTCCGTCAGCGTTGACTCCACCACAAATTCCGTCATACTGCATGGTCACGGATACGGTCATGGTGTCGGACTGTCCCAAGAAGGCACCATTCGAATGGTAGAACTCGGCATCGATTACGACAGTATTCTCCGTCACTACTATACCGGCGCCATTGTCCATCAGGATCCCCATGCCAACCGCAACTACGTTGAGCAGTATGTCGACCAAATCAATCGTATTATCGAGGAAGACAAAAACAAGCAGACTCAGACCCGCTCTAAGAAAGACGACTGGCTCGGCCGCCTCTTCCGTCTACGCGACCGCGAGGAACGCGAAGAGGTCTACATCGAAGCCGAACAAGACAACGAGAAAGACTGGGAATACGAATGGTGACAAACAAGTGGAACGCAGACTGCCAGCCTGCGAAAAAAAAGATTTAAATAGACTATAAATAATGAATAAAACAATAATGAATACGCCCTCTGCCAACCTGCGAGAAGGAATGAAAAACCTGGCCCGCGTCAGCCTGATTCTTATTTATTCATTCTTCATTCTTCATTCCACAGCATCCGCCCAGGTGAAGTGGCACAGCATCGACGAGGCCGCCAACGCCAAGATTGGCACCCGCATCTACCTCGTCGACTTCTACACCGACTGGTGTGGATACTGCAAAAAAATGGACCGCGAAACCTTCTCCGACGCCACCGTTGCCAAAATCATCAACAAATACTTCTACCCCGTCAAATTCAATGCTGAAGGCAATAGCACCTTCAACTGGTTTGGCCAAACCTATACACCCAACTCTGGACGACGTCGCGCCCACTCCTTTGCACGCGGCTTACAAGGGTACCCCACCACTGTACTCTATCTCGCCGATGGCAAACCATTGCAAGCCGTTCCCGGATTCTATTCGGCACAAGATTTCGTTATAATTCTCTGGTATTTTGCCAGTGGCGACTACAAAAAATACCCCTACGGACGCTATCAACGCATCTTTGATAAGGAAATACGCCCCGTCATGGAAAAAGAACTCAAAAAACAATAATCCCCCTTAAATCTTAAACTTTAAACTTAAAGCTTAAAACTAAAAACTAAATATAATATGGGACTTTTCAATTTCGGCCGCAAAAGCAAAGAAGAGGAGAAGCAGACCCTCGACCAGGGCCTGGCCAAGACCAAAACCAGCTTCTTCCAAAAGCTCACCAAGTCTATCCTCGGCAAGTCCACCGTCGACGACGATGTTCTCGACAACCTTGAGGAGACCCTCATCACATCAGATGTAGGTGTCGACACCACCCTCAAGATTATCGACCACCTTCAGGAACGTATCAAACGTGACCGTTATATTTCCACTTCCGAACTGAACTCCATTCTCAAAGCCGAAATTGCACAGCTTTTGAGACAACCTCAGAACAACTTTCCAGCTGACTTCGAATCTCTCATGCCTCACAAGCCCTACGTCATCCTCGTCGTGGGCGTCAACGGCGTAGGAAAGACCACCACCATCGCCAAGCTCGCCTATCGTTACAAGCAGGCAGGCAAAAAAGTCATGCTCGGCGCCGCCGATACTTTCCGTGCCGCCGCCGTGGAACAGCTCATGCTCTGGGCCGACCGCGTCGACGTGCCCATCGTGCAGCAGGGCATGGGCGCCGACCCCGCCTCCGTAGCCTACGACACCCTCCAGAGTGCCCTGGCCAAGGACTCCGATGTCGTCATCATCGACACCGCCGGACGCCTCCACAACAAGGTGGGCCTCATGAACGAGCTCTCCAAGATCCGCAAGGTAATGCAGAAGCTCGTCCCCGACGCACCTCACGAAGTGTTGTTGGTGCTCGACGCCTCCACAGGGCAGAATGCCGTCGAACAGGCACGGCAATTCACCCAAGCCACGGACGTCAACGCCCTGGCCCTCACCAAGCTCGACGGCACCGCCAAGGGTGGTGTCATCATCGGCATCTCCGACCAGTTCCACATCCCCGTACGCTACATAGGCCTCGGCGAGAAAATGACCGACCTCCAACTCTTCAACCCCGACGACTTCGTAGACTCCCTCTTCGCATGAAAATCAACATCATCACCCTAGGCTGCAGCAAGAACACCGTCGACAGCGAGAAGCTGGCCGGACGCCTCACCGCCGAAGGCCACACCGTCTATTTCGACCGCCAGAAGAACGACTGCGACACCGTCATCGTCAACACCTGCGGCTTCATCGGCGACGCCAAGGAGGAGAGCATCAACGTCATCCTCGAACAGATTGCCGCCAAACGCCGCCGCCGCAACAAGACGCACCTCGTCGTCACCGGCTGCCTCGTTCAGCGCTACCTCGGAGAACTGAAATCCGAGATGCCCGAGGTCGATGAATGGCACGGCACCGACTACTTCAGCCTCTCCGAACCCCAGCGCTCCCTCTCCACCCCCAACCACTACGCCTACCTCAAAATCGCCGAAGGCTGCAACCGTTCCTGCTCCTACTGCGCCATACCCCTCATCCGCGGTGCCCACCGCTCGCGCCCCATCGACGACCTCGTGGCCGAAGCCAAACAGCTGGTGGCCAGCGGCGTCAAGGAACTCATCGCCATCTCGCAGGACACCACCTACTACGGCCTCGACCTCTACCACCGCCGCGCCCTCGGCGATCTGCTCAACCGCCTGGCCTCCGAGAGCGGCGCCGCCTGGATACGCCTCCACTACACCTACCCCACCTCCTTCCCCATCGACGCCATCGACGCCATTGCCAGCCACCCCAACATCTGCAACTACATCGACATCCCCCTGCAACACATCAACTCCCGCATCCTCAGTTCCATGCAGCGCGGCATCGACCGCGAGGGCACCCTGCGCCTCATCGACACCTTCCGCCAGAAACTGCCCGACGTGGCCATCCGCACCACCCTCATCGTCGGCTATCCCGGCGAAACACAGGAGGAATTCGAGGAACTGAAGGAATTCGTGCGCCAGGCCCGCTTCGACCGCATGGGATGCTTCGCCTACAGCCCCGAGGAGGGCACCGCAGCCTACAGCCTGCCCGACGACGTGCCGCAGCAGGAGAAGGATCGCCGCGTCGGCGAGCTGATGGCCATCCAGGAACAGATATCGCTCGAAAAGAACCAACAACGCATCGGCCAGACCCTTCGCGTCATCGTCGACGGCCACTACGAAAACTACCTCGTGGGCCGCACACAATACGACAGCCCCGAGGTCGACGACGAAGTGCTCATCGACACCCAAACGATCAAACCTTCAAGCCTTCAATCCATACACCCCGGCGATTTCGTCGACGTCGTCGTCACCGACGCCCTCGAAAACGACCTCATGGCCCGCCTCGCATAATCCGAGACCGTAACAACCTGCATAGCAGCAACACCAAAGGCGAAATCTACAGGATTTATAGATTTCGTGGGCGAAGCGAACAGGAGATTATCACTCCTTCGACACTAACTTCGACAGCGCCGCCAGGCTGGCGGCCAAGTTCTCGTTGCGAATAGCCACGTCGGACGGCAGGTCGATATGCGCTGGCGCAAAATTCCATATACCCTTGATGCCACTGACCACCAAAAGATCTGCAACCCCTTGTGCCTGCGGCCCTGGCACCGCTATAATACCCAGTTTCACACCCAATCGCCTCACAAAACGTTCAAGTTTCGATACGTGATAAACAGGCTTGCCTCCAACACTCTGTCCTACCACTTTATCGTCAACATCGAAGCCCGCCACAACATCCAAACCATAGTTCTTAAAACCTGGATATTGCAACAACGTCTTACCCAAGCCACCAACACCCACCAAAACCGCTTCGTTATAATTGTCATAGCCCAGATAGCTCTTCATGTCCTGAAGCAACTGCGCCGTTCGGAAACCAAGTTTCGGACGACCAGGACTCGTACTTACACTCGCCAAATCTTTTCGCACCAACACTGGATTCAGAGACAGACTCTCTGCCATGGCACTCGACGACACATACTCCAAGCCTTCCTTCATTCTTTCCTGAATATAACAATAGTATACAGGCAACCTCCCAAGGGTGGACTTCATCACGACAAGAGGCTTGGACAAACCCGACTCACTCTTTTTTTTAAACGTTTTACCTTTAACCATAATCTTAACTACCTTAAAAAACGATGCAAAAATACACAAAATCTCAATAATAAACACCCGTCTGAAAAAAAAAAACATCCACTTCCCAAAACGATATTATCAATCAACATATTATGTAAAACAGTACTCCAAATTCACCTCAATTCAACAGCGGTTTTTCTTCGCCGACATTGCATAGCAATGCATTTTTCACATCTTGTTTTGACTCCCGATACACCCCACTTTTCAATCTAACAATCATATTTATTTATCAACTATTATATATCAATTAAAAAAAACATTATTAAACCACTCGTAGGTTTTTTTTCTAAAAAGAATATCAATATCATTTTTTTTACGTATCTTTGCATCGGTTTTGGTCGCCCTGAAAGGGGCGCCAAGAGGGAATCCGGTGCAAATCCAGAACAGTCCCGCTGCTGTGAGTTCCAACGAGTTAGGACACATTCGCAATTAGAGTCACTGTGGTCTCAAACACACCATGGGAAGGCCGCGAAAAACGTCAGGAACAAGTCAGAAGACCTGCCAAAACCACAATCAATCATTAGCAGCCCTCGAGGAAAGGACGTTTTGATGAAAATGAGCATTGTTGTAGAATACATAGTATCGTTTATTGTTTGCCGTCGCCACACACATGTCAGGCACGGTATCCTGCTCCCAAACATCCTGCCCTCGAGGGTCTTTATTCTCTTCCTTTTGCTCCCGTACTGGGTTTCAGCACAGACCAACGACACTATCAAACGACAGAGCCTCGATGAAGTGGAAATCTCCACCCAACGAATACCTTCCATAATGCGAACCGCAGCACCCACACAAGTGATGGATGCCGAACACATCGAACACCTCGGGGCCGTGCAGCTGAGCGACGCCATCAAGCAGATGGCCGGCGTGACGCTGAAAGATTATGGCGGCGTAGGGGGCGTCAAGACCGTCTCCTCCCGCGGCCTCGGCAGCCAGTTCTCAGCCGTCACAATCGACGGCATCCCCGTCGACGACTCGCAGAACGGACAGGTCGACCTCGGCCGCTACACCCTCGGCAACACCGCCTACGTCAGCCTCAGCCAGGGACAGGAACAGTCCTCGCTCCTCTCCGCTCGTGCCTACGCTGCTGGCAACGTGCTCAACATGGAAACCGCTGCACCGTCCTTCTGGCCCGGCGAGCACACCAAAATCCACGCCGGCATCGAGGCAGGCTCCTTTGGACTCCTCTCTCCCACCCTCACATGGCAACAACGATGGAACCGCCGGCTGAAGAGCAGCATCTACCTCAACCTCCTCCGCTCCGACGGCGACTACCCATTCCTCCCCTACGACGGCGCCCCCGAGAAAATTCTCCGAAGACACTCCGCAGTGGGAATGTTCACGGCCGACGGCAACCTATTCTACACCATAGCCAACGACAACACCCTTAACGTCAAACTGCACTACATGGGGGGGCAACACGAGCTGCCAGGCCCGCTACACCAGCACTCACAGGTGGTCTCGGGACAAAACACACAGGAAAACCTGGCCTTTGCTCAGGCCCGCTGGCGCATTGAGCGCGAGAAATGGAAGCTGCAACTCTTAGGCAAAGTGCGGGGCAGCTACGACGCCTTCCGCGACACCACCCCCGGCACCTTCGCCGACAACGACTACCGCCAGCGCGAAGCCTACCTCAGCAGCAGCTTCAACCGTACGCTCACCCCCTGGCTCGACCTCAACCTCGCAGCCGACGGAAGTTTCAGCGGCCTGGTGAGCACGCAGCAGAACCAGAACACTCCCTCGCGCGACACCATGACCAACGTCGTCCGTCGCAACATCGCCCTCGTCGCAGCCCTCCACTCCTCATTCCCCTTCGCAGGCGCGCAGTGGGAGCTGCAAGCCAATGCCGTCTTCACCTCTATCGCAGACCAAATCGCCAACCGCTCCGAAAAACCGTCCTACCAACGACTGACGCCATTCTTCTCCCTTCTGTGCCACCTCGGACAGACCACCACCCTCCGGGCCTTCTACAAAGAGAGCTACCGCGCCCCCAACTTCGGCGAGCTGTACTTCTTCCAACTCATGTTCAAAAACCTACGCCCCGAGCAGGCACGGCAGTTCAACATCGGCATCACTCACATCAACAATATTCCTCTGGACTCGCTCGAATGTCAACTCTCCGCCACTCTCGACGCCTACTACAACCGCGTCTCCGACAAGCTCGTTGCCTACCCTCTGCACAGCATGTACTACTGGACTACCGACAACATCGGCCGAGTCGACATCCTCGGCATCGACGCCACCCTCAACATCCAACTCTCATCCCTCAGCTGCCAGCTCTCTTACTCTTTCCAGCACGCCGTGGACCTCACCGACGAGAACAACAAATTCTACGGCCACCAGATTGTCTACACGCCCCGGCACTCAGGCGGCGGCAACCTCCGGTGGGAGAACCCATGGGTCAATCTCGGCCTCTCAGCCATGGTCGTCGGCGACCGCTACAGCACACAGCAGAACATCGACAAATGGCGCCTGCCTGCCTACTGCGACATCTCCATCTCAGCCGACCGCAAATTCGACCTCCGCATCGGTACCCTCGTCGTCCGCGCACAACTACTCAACCTCTTCGATGTCCAATACGAGGTGGTACGCTCCTACCCCATGATGGGACGCAACTGGCGCCTCGCACTAACCTACGATTTTTAATTTCTTCAATATTATAAACAAAAAAAACAACACAACATGAAACACGTCACAAGACTGCTCTCCATTGGCCTCATCGCCCTCTGCATGGTGGCCTGCGAAAAGGAAAATGACAACACCACCAGCGAGACCTCCGTCAACGCCCTCGTGCTCAACGAAGGCAGCTGGGGCGGCAGCAACGCCTCCATCACCGGCCTCAACACCCTCAACGGCGACACCTACGCCGACTGGTTCGAGAAAGCCAACGACAACCGCCCCCTCGGCGACGTCGCCCAGGACATCCTCAAGTACGGTTCCAAGGTCTATGCCACCGTCACCTACTCCAACAGTCTCGAGGTAATTGACCCCGCCACTGGCGCCTCCACCCGCATCGACATGGGCAGCCGCAACCCACGCCACATCGCTGCCGACGGCGGCAAACTCTATGTCACCTGCTATAACCCCTGCTCCGTCGTCCGCATCGACACCGCCACCCTCGAAATCGAGGCCACCTGCACACTCGGCGAGTTCCACCCTGAAGGCATCGCCATCGCACAGGGTAAAGCTTTCGTCGCCAGCCAGGTCACTGCCGACTACATGTCCTACGACAGCGTCCTCTATGTCGTCGACCTCACCTCCTTCGCCAACCCCCAGAAGGTCACCGTCGGCCTCAACCCCGGCATGGTAAAGAAAATCAACGACAATAAAATTCTCGTCGCCTACTCCGGCAACTACGGAGACGTCTTAGGCGGCTCCGCCATCGTCGATGTGAACAGCCTCGAGGTCACACAGACTTATACCGAGCTCGCCGGCGCTGCCATCTACAACGGCACCATCTACGCCTACGCCTCCACTTGGGTCGAAGGCGCCGATGGCAACTGGAACCAGACCGTGGGATTCTTCTCCCTCGACCCCACCACCCTTACCAACACCCCCCTCAGCTTCCTCAACGAAGTGGCCAGCCCCTATGGCCTCGACATCAATCCCGCCAATGGCGACATCTACGTCACCGAGAGCATCTCCGGCGCCAATGGCGACGTCCACTGCTACTCCCTCTCCGGTGCCAAACGCTTCTCAGCCGAAGCCGGCATCTTCCCCAAGAAAGTCATCTTCTTCTAAAAAAACTCACATCGAGAAACAAAAGAGAGAGGGGAGAACAACAATTCTCCCCTCTCTCTTTTTTACAAAAACTCTATAACTCTACGCCTCACTTCTGCGTGGCGATATAGTCCAGGACCTTCTTCTTGTCGCTACTGAAAGTGAGGATGTCCACTGTCTGGTAGTAGTTGGGCTTGTCGATGCAATAGTTGTAGGCGTACTTGAGGAAGTCGACCTGCGACGACGAGAAGTCTATCGTCTCGGCCAGGCGGGCGATCTGGCTGGCCGTAAGGTTCGACGAGGCCACGATGACCTTGCCCAATGCCAGTCGGTCGCTGTCGAAGCTCTGGTTCTTCATCCTCAGCACCATGGCGGCGACGTCCTCCTCGGTGGCACGGCGGATTTCGGGTTCCATCGGAGGCTGGGGAGCGGGAGGCTCGGGCCGTACCTTGTGGTGTTCCGGACGCGGCGAGGGTTCCTGATAGGTCACCACGCGACTCTCGGCGCGGTTGTGCGACGGCGTGTAGAGCGACAGCGTCTCCGTGCGCTCGTCGAAGTTCACATTCACCACCACGCTGGGTTCGCCCGGCAGGAGCTGCAGGACGGCGGCCTTCTGGACGGGGCGTTTCAGGACCACCACCACCTCGTGGGTGCGGTCGGAGACATCGTTGACCATCACACGGCTCTGCGGCATGCGGTTCATCAGCTCGCCGTCCATGAAGACATTGAACGACTCGCCATGCTGCGACTGGAAGGAGACCGTGTAGCGTTGTGGACGCGGGGTCCTGCCGTGGTGGCCGGGCTGCGCTGCGGCGCCCGCCATCATCAGGCAGGCAAAGAGTATGAGTGTAAATCTTTTCATATTACATTATTTTTCTCAGTTTGTGTTCTCTGAAATACATCGTGTCTATCCAGCGTCCCTCCTCGCCCCTGAGGGCCATCGCAAACTCGTCGAAGGTGCGGTGCTCCATGTAGACAAGGTTGTAGACGTCGCCCACGTTGTCGATGAAATGGGCGTCGCTGTCGGTGATGAAGTTGAAGCGCTTGAGGTAGGCGAACTTCTTCAGTATCTCGTCCTTGGTGATGCGGAAGTTGATTTCGAGGCCGTCGGCCCTGAGGTCCGGCGGCACGAAACCCAGCTGGCTCATGAGCGAGGTGGTGCCCTTGTTGATGTGCGCCGGCACGAAGAGGCCGCCGATGCGGTGCACCGCGTCGTAGATGCCGTCGATGTCGACATCGATGGCGTTCAGCAGGTGGTACTCCTCCTCGCCGACAATCTCGTCGTTCTCGTCCACGATGAGCTGGTAGCCGAAGCGGTCGACATCGTTCTCGATCTTGGGCAGATGCTCGTCGAGGAAGAGCTGGAAGGCGTCGAGCTGGGCGTCGTCGCGGAAGTAGCAGAGGCAGTGCGTCTCCTCCTGGCTGGTCACCTCCACGCCGCCGAGGACGAAGAGGCCCTTCTCCTTGCCGATGCGCTGGGTGACCTTCACCTGCCGCGTGGTGTTGTGGTCGCTGATGGCTATCATGTCCAGCCCGCGGGCCAGGGCACGCTCGACGATGGCCGTGGGCGACATCTCGAGGTCGCCGCACGGCGAGAGCACCGTGTGGATGTGCAGGTCGGCTTTGAACGGAGCAATCGGCATGATGCGTTTTATTTTTAAGACAACAGAGACAACCGGGACAACCGGCAAACCGCAACAATGCGGTTTGCACCGGGGTACGGCAGCCGTTGTTTATGTTGTCATTGTTGTCGTCATTCTGGCCTTTGTGTTTTTGAGAAAGGCACTTTAGCAGTTCAGCAGCTGGTAGATTTTGCCGACGGTTTCGTAGGTCTGCATGTCGGTGCTGAGGAAGGGGATGCCCTCCTCGTTACTCTGCTCGACGGTGTCTTCGCTGGCGGTGAGGCCCTTGACGAGGATGACGCAGGCCAGCTCCTTGAGGGAGGCGATGGCCATGACGTTCTTGTGGGTCTGGAGGGTCACCCACACGTTGCCCATCTCGGCATTGCCCATGACGTCGCTGAGGAGGTCGCTGACATAGCATCCGTCGATGTCGCGGTCGAGGCCGTTCTCGCCACTCAACACTTTGAGGTTCAGTTTTTCAACAAGTTCTCTTACTTTCATATTTCGGTGTGTTTTTGATTCGTTAGCGACTGCAAAGATACAAAAAATTTTGGAAACGACGGCGATAATAACAATTTTCTTTCAATGGAGCGCCGGCGTCCCTCCAGCAAATGGAACATAGGCGTCCCGCCAACAAATGGAGCGCCGGCGTCCCGCCGGCAAACATTGGAACGCAGGCTGCCAGCCTGCAAAACACCCTCCATTTTCTTAACAATCGTTAAATCGGCGTTTTTCGGCCCGACGAACACCCTGCCATCTCCCACTGTGGTGGGAGATGGTAGGGAGATGGTAGGTCTTTGGTAGGGACAAAGTAAGTACTTTTACCGACAACTTTTCTTTTTCCACGTATTGATAATGCTGTCACAAATTTGGTATTGTTCATCGTCCTGCATAGATGGGTCAAGACCTCCTTTATAAATATTCCGCAAGCGATACACCGACTTTAGCTTTTTATCTTTGTAATAGGATTTCCAACAATACGACACCAGTCTCTTTTTATCGGAATCAGAAAGATGATGTTCTTTTTCGTACAACAATACATACCCTTCAGCTGCATAGTGATAACCGTAGGAATAATGGTATTTATTCCCCAACAATAGCGCATATTTGATGACATTGGAGATATCCTCACGTTTGTAGGTGTATGTGGTATAGAGAAAGAATGTCTCAAAAGCATTGGTGTCTCCATTTTCAATTTTTTTGAAAAAATCGGGGTCGCCCTCGACATCTTCAACATACGGGTTTTCCCAACAACCTTCACATCTCTCATACTCTCCACTGTCGCCTTGGATGACCAACAACTCATCTGTTGTGTCCTCAATAGAGCCATCAGGGACTGTCTCCTGACGATTTGTGCAGGAGGACAGCTGCAATGCTGTAATAATTAAGAATAAAACCAGAATTCTCATAATTGTCAAATTTTGTTTTTCATTAGATGTTATTGTTCTACTTGTTTTACATTATATGTTTCCGTCCACCTCCAAGTCTGGCTGACATTTCCTCCCAAATGGATTCCTTTTCCCTTTTTTATTTGGTATAATGCCCTTATGTCCTTTCCGCAGACGTGTCGCCGACTCCCATCCTGAAGTATTATTCACCTCAAAAATCTGAATATATTCCCTTCTTTCGTGCCTGGAGATATCATACCCCGTTTCCGTGTCTCTCTCTTTGCCGTTTGCTCCACTTCGGTCGCAGGCCGTTCGCATCCGCTCAGGCAGGAAAACAAAGGGGTGGAACCGCATAGTTTTTGTGCGGATTATCTGGTTGGCTTTACATGATAGTATGTTCTTCATTATCATATTGTTTGAAAAAATCTCCATCCAAGAGAACCTATCAGTAATGATAAAATTAAAATGGTTATTATTCCCGTTTCCTGTCTTCTCTTCTTTTTCGAAGACTCCTCTTCTTTTTTAAATCTTTCGACTATCTGCAATCCTTTCTTTTTGTTATAAAAATAAAAAAAAGGAAACGGAACACACAAAATTAGAGTCCATAGTATTCTTGAATAATTCATACCCATATGAGGTTCCCCATACATTATCGAAAAGCATTTCCAATAGCCTATCACGGTAGCGATGGAAATTCCAGCCAAAATATACAATACCAGTGCTGTACCAGCATAAGGAATGTCTCTGAAATTTGATTTTTTTGACACCAATTCAAAAATAGTGTACCAGAATCTTTGGAATAAATTCATTTTACCAATCTTTAGAAATCAAATACCCTATCTCCCCATTTGGAGACATCTCCATCATTGGATCTACGCTGAGCCACATCGTCATCAGCTCGTGATCCATATATCTCGCACCAAAATACCCGTAGCCGGTTTCCTCGTCTCTCTCTTTGCCGGTGAACCGAAAACGTTCGTGGTACCCTGTGGTGCGTTGGTCGACAAAGGGAGCGCCGTAGGGCAGGTACTGGAGATGCTGCACAGTGTTATTTGTGTTGTTGAGTATTCCGCTCCTCGCCTCATCGGCTCGCTCGCTGGCGAAAGGTTTACCAAACCTTTCTTTCTTCCAGCTGGCGGAGCCGAGGTGGTCGGGTTGATACCGAGCGTCCAAACCGCCGATGTCATAATCGTATGTCATACCGCTGCCTGTCATGTAAAAATAACGATTATTATATGTTTTTAGTATGTGTTGCCGCAATTGTTTCGTTTGACCGGGCGACGGATTCTATTTTTGATTTATAAGTTGTATCTTTGCAAAGTCAAAGAGAGGAAAGGGGGACATGAGGAAAGCAAGAGGGGCAAAGGCGGGCTCTATAAATCCTTAATTCTCCTGCTCGCCTCCGGCATCGCGAAATCTTGTAAATCTTATAAATTATTCCGCCTTCGGCGGTTACGCGAAGCGCATAATCTAATAGGATTTATAGATTTCTGCCCGCAGGGCTAGGAGCTTTGATTTATAGCGAGTTCTGCAAATCCATGATACTCCTGCTCGCCTCCGACATCGCGAAATCTTATAAATCTTGTAAATTATTCCGCCTTCGGCGGTTACGCGAAGCGCATAATCTATAGGATTTATAGATTTCTGCCCGAAGGGCCAGGAGTCTTGATTTACAGAGAGTTCCGCAAATCCATGATTCTCCTGCTCGCCTCCGGCATCGCGAAATCTTGTAAATCTTGTAAATTATTCCGCCTTCGGCGGTTACGCGAAGCGCATATTTTATAGGATTTATAGATTTCTGCCCGCAGGGCTAGGAGTTTTAAGATTTAGTAGAGATTTACCAAAACAATCTGCTTACCGCAGCGACCCGCATGGGGACACAGTCCCTCCGAGGGGACGATGAAATGTTAAAAAAGAGCCTTGGGGACACTTTTTTTGTTAAAGTTTCGAAAATTGTTTGTATCTTTGCACTTTAAAATTTGTTAAAAATATGAGTTTGAAGATTGTTGTACTTGCGAAACAAGTTCCTGATACAAGGAACGTTGGCAAGGATGCTATGACGGCGGAGGGTACGGTGAACCGTGCCGCACTGCCGGCCATTTTTAACCCCGAAGATTTGAACGCTCTGGAGCAGGCGCTCCGCATCAAGGAGCAGCAGCCCGATGTGGAAGTGGGCCTGCTGACGATGGGGCCGCCGCGCGCCGGCGAGATTATCCGCGAAGGACTGTTCCGCGGAGCCGATACGGGCTGGCTGCTGACAGACCGCCTGTTTGCGGGTGCCGACACACTGGCGACGAGTTACGCGCTGGCAACGGCCATCAAGAAGATAGGCAACGTCGACCTCGTCATCGGCGGCCGCCAGGCCATCGACGGCGACACGGCGCAGGTGGGTCCGCAGGTGGCGCAAAAGCTTGGTCTGAACCAGGTGACGTACGCCGAGGAAATCCTCAAGATAGAGAACGGCAAGGCCACCATCCGCCGACTCATTGACGGCGGCGTGGAGGTGGTGGAGGCTCCGCTGCCCCTGGTGGTGACGGTGAACGGCAGCGCCGCGGAGTGCCGCCCGGCCAACGCCAAGCTGGTGATGAAGTACAAATATGCCGCCTGCCCCCTCGAGGTGGCCGACGACGACGCCCGCAAGGGTCTGCGCGCCGAACGCCCGTACCTGAACCTGACGCAATGGAGCGTGGCCGACGTGGACGGCGATGCCAGCCAATGCGGCATGAGCGGCTCGCCCACCAAGGTGAAGGAGGTGCAGAGCATCGCCTTCCAGGCCAAGGAAAGCAAGACCATGGACGGCAGCGACGATAACATCAACGGCCTCATCCAAGAGCTGCTGGCCAACAAAATTATTGGATAATGCGTGAGTGCGTTAATGTGTAAATGCGTTAGTGCTGATGCGCCAGCTACTGACACATTAACGCGATAACACAATAACACAATAGAAAGTATGAACAACGTATTTGTATATATTGAAATCGAGGGCACGGAGGTGCGCGAAGTGAGCCAGGAGCTGCTGACCAAAGGCCGCAAGCTGGCCAACGAGCTTAACGTCGAACGCGACCGCAAGGGAGCGAACGGCGATCGAGTTGAGCTCCATGCCGTCGTCATTGGCACAGGCATCAAGGGCAAGGTGGAGGAGCAGATACTCCCCTACGGCGTCGACAAACTCTTTGTCTTCGACGCTCCCGAACTCTTCCCTTACACGTCGGCCCCGCATACGGACATCGTGGTGAACCTCTTCAAAGAGGAGCAGCCGCAGATCTGCCTGATGGGCGCCACCGTCATCGGACGCGACCTGGGTCCGCGCGTGAGCAGCAGCCTCACCAGCGGCCTGACTGCCGACTGCACGCAGCTGGAAATCGGCCCCTACGAAGACAAGAAGAGCGGCAAGGTGTATGAGAACCTGCTGTATCAGATCCGTCCCGCCTTCGGTGGCAACATCGTGGCCACCATCGTGAACCCCGACCACCGTCCGCAGATGGCGACGGTGCGCAGCGGCGTCATGCAGAAGGCCCTCTACGACGGCGCTTGCAAGAAAGAGGTCGTCTATCCCGAAGTGAAGAAATATGTCAGCCCCGAGGCCTTCGTGGTCAAGGTACTGGACCACCATGTGGAAGCCGCCAAGCACAACCTCAAGGGCGCGCCCATCGTGGTTGCCGGAGGCTATGGCGTGGGCAGCAAGGAGGGCTTCGACCAGCTCTTCGAGCTGGCCAAAGTGCTCCACGGCGAAGTGGGTGGCAGCCGTGCCGCCGTCGACGCCGGATGGATCGACAACGACCGCCAGATTGGCCAGACGGGCATCACGGTGCACCCGAAGGTATACATCGCCTGCGGCATCAGCGGCCAGATCCAGCACATCGCGGGCATGCAGGACAGCGGCATCATCATCAGCATCAACAGCGACCCCGACGCCCCCATCAACAAGATTGCCGACTACGTGATTACCGGCACGGTGGAAGAGGTTGTCCCCAAGATGATTAAGTATTACCGTCAGAACAGCAAATAATTATGGCAAATTACTATAGCGACCATCCTGAAATGGAATTCCACCTCTCGCATCCGGAGATGCGGAGAGTTGTTGAACTGAGAGAAAAAGGTTTTGAAGATGCCGCCAAGGGCATCGACTACGCCCCCGTGGACTACGAGGACGCCATCGAGAACTACAAGCGTGTGCTCGAGATTACGGGCGACGTGGCGGCCAACACGCTGGCCGTGAACGCCGAGAGCGTGGACCTCGAGGGTCCGCACCTGGAGAACAACCGCATGGTGTACGCCTCGAAGACCGTGGAGAACCTGGAGCAGACGCGCAAGGCCGGCCTCTACGGCGTGAGCATGCCGCGCCGCTACGGCGGACTGAACCTGCCCAACGCCGTGTTCTCGATGATGAGCGAGGTGGTGGCTGCCGCCGACGCCGGTTTCCAGAACATCTGGAGCCTGCAGAGCTGCATCGACACCCTCTACGAGTTCGGCAGCGAGGAGCAGCGCCAGAAATACATTCCCCGCATCTGCGCCGGCGAGACCATGAGCATGGACCTCACGGAGCCCGACGCGGGCAGCGACCTGCAGCGCGTGATGCTGAAGGCCACCTTCGACGAGAAAGAGAACTGCTGGCGTCTGAACGGCGTGAAGCGCTTCATCACCAACGGCGACTCGGACATCCACCTGGTCCTCGCCCGCAGCGAGGAGGGCACGAAGGACGGCCGCGGCCTGTCGATGTTCATCTACGACAAGCGCAACGGCGGCGTCGACGTGCGCCACATCGAGCACAAGCTCGGTATCCACGGCTCGCCCACCTGCGAGCTGACCTACAAGAACGCCAAAGCCGAGCTTTGCGGCGACCGCAAGCTGGGTCTGATCAAATATGTTATGGCCCTGATGAACGGCGCCCGTCTGGGCATCGCCGCCCAGAGCGTGGGTCTAAGCCAGGAGGCCTACAACGAAGGCCTCGCCTATGCCCGCGAGCGTGCCCAGTTCGGCCAGAAGATCATCCACTTCCCCGCCGTCTACGACATGCTCTCCCGCATGAAAGCCAAGCTCGACGCCGGCCGTTCGATGCTCTACCAGACGGCCCGCTACGTGGACCTCTACAAGTGCCTCGAAGACATCCAGCGCGACCGCAAGCTGACGCCCGAGGAACGCACCGAGATGAAGCAGTACAGCAAGCTGGCCGACGCCTTCACGCCCATCGCCAAGGGTATGAACTCCGAGTACGCCAGCCAGAACGCCTACGACGCCATCAGCATCCACGGCGGCAGCGGCTTCATCATGGAGTACAAGAGCCAGCGCCTCTACCGCGACGCGCGTATCTTCAGTATCTACGAGGGTACGACGCAGCTACAGGTGGTGGCGGCCATCCGCTACATCACCAACGGCACCTACCTCCAGGTGATGCGCGACATGCTGCAGCGCGAGGTCAGCGCCGAGATGCGCCCCCTGCAGGAGCGCGTGGCCAAGCTGGTGGACCTCTACGAGCAGAGCGTGAAATACGTCAACGACGCCAACAACCAGGAGATGCACGACTTCCTGGGTCGCCGCCTCTACGACATGACGGCCGAAATCATCATGGCCCTGCTGCTCATCGAGGATGCCAGCCGCGCCGAGGGCGACCTGAAGGCCCGCTTCAGCGACAGCGCCAACGTCTACACCCGCATGGTCGAGGAGAACGTCTGCGCCAAAGCCTACTATGTGATGCACTTCAACGAGGCCGACCTTGCTGCTTTCCGGGCGGAGTGATTGTTTTAGTAGTTAAGTAGAAAGTAGTTAAGTAGTTAAGACAATACTGATTGACAACGAGGGCAACGCGATTGCGTTGCCCTCGTTTTTTTTATTTACCAAGCCCCCCCCCTCTCAATTCGCAAAATTCGCCAACCCAACCACGCCAAAAGAAAAATTCGCATAATTCGCTTAATACGACGACAAAAAAAAAGCCGCCGGCAAGCAAGGCCATCCGCAGCCTCTATTTCCTCCAGAACCGGGGCAGGAAAAGGACGATAACGGTCATGCACTCCAGTCGGCCGAGGAGCATCAGCAGCGAGCAGAACCACATGGCGGCAGGCGAAAAGGCGGCATAGCTGCCGAAGCCTCCCGAGGCGCCGAGGCCGGGGCCGTAGCCTGTGAGGCAGCCCACGGCGGCACCGATGCTTTCCGTGGCATTCACGCCACAGAGCATCAGCACCATCACACCCAGCATCAGCGTGAAGCCATAGACCATGAAGATAACCATCACGTTGTTGATGATATGGCTGGAGACGGGACGTCCGTTCAGGCGCACGGGGTTCACCACGCGGGGGTGCAGTCGGTTGCGCATGATGCTGCGGGCGTTGCGCAGGAGGATGAGCACACGCATGACCTTCATGCCGCCGCTGGTGGAACCGGCCATACCGCCGCAGACGGAGAGTATCAGCAGCACGAAGACCGCCGGGGTCCACCATTGCGTGCAGTCGGCCACGACGCTGCCCGTGGTGGTCAGCGCGCTGACGGTCTGCACGGTACCCAGCCGCAGGGCGTCGCTCCAGCCGTAGCCGCTGTGCCAATGCAGCGTGGCCACCACGAAGGCAACCGCCAGCAGACACAGCAACAGGTAGAACCGCAACTGGTCGAGTTTATGTCCTATCTGCTTCCACCGCAAGGTGAAGATGAGGTACAGCAGCGTGAAGTTCACGCCGCTGAGCAGCATGGCCGCCGCCAATATATATTGCTGCAGGGGTGTGATGCTGGCGATGCTGTCGCTATTGACGGAGAAGCCGCCGGAGGAGATGTTGGTGAACGTCAGGTTGACGGCATCCCACAGCTGCATGCCACTCGCCCACAGGGCAACGATGAACGCCAGCGTCAGCGCCAGGTAGACCGCCAGCGTGCGGCGCACGGTGACAACGGTACGCACGGCCGTTTTGCCCGTATTGTCGGCGCCCGAGGCCTCGGCCGTATAGAGCGAGTACTTGTTGATACCCAGGCGCGGCGTCAGCGCGAGAACCAACAACACGATGCCAAAGCCGCCGAACCATTGCGTCATCGAACGCCACAGCAGCACCGACGACGGCAACGCCGCCACGTCGGGGAAGACCGTGGCACCCGTGGAGGTGACGCCCGACATGGCCTCGAACCACGCCTCGGTGAAGTCCCACGTGGCCCCGGTGGTGAGGAAAGGCAACGTGGCGAAGAGCGACAGCACCAGCCACAGCAGCACCACCAGCAGGTAGCTCATGCGGCGGTCGTCGATTTGCGTGTAGCGCTGATGGCGGTACCACAGCAGGCAGCCCACGGCGAGGGTAAATGCCGAGCACACGGCCGTGGAACCAGCAGTGCCATCGGCGAAATGCCACGCCGGCACCAAGCACAACGCCATCAACCCACCCTCGGCCATCAGCATGATGCCCAGGAACCGGAGAACTGCTTTTATATCGGTCTGTTTCATCTTCTACGCCAGTATGAGGGTGAGACAATGGCCAGCAGGGCGAAGATTTCCAGTCGTCCGGCGAGCATGAGGGTCATGAGGGTCCACTTGGCCAGCGGCGGCAGCAGGGCATAGTCGAGGTTGGCACCCATGCTGTTGATCAGCGGCGAAGGGCCGAGGTTGGAGATGTTGGCGGCAGCATAGCAGAAGGCCTCGGAGATGCTCTGTCCGCTGAAGGTCAGCAGGAAAGCGCCACCGATAATAAAACAGATATAGAGGAAGGCAAAGCCGAAAATCTTGTTCACATAATCGCCCGGCACCACGCGGTGGTCTATCTTCACCGCAAAAACCACATTGGGGTGCACCATACGGGTGAGGTAGTTGCGCAGGTATATGAACAACGTCATCAGCCTGCGGAGCTTCAGGCCTCCGCCCGTCGACCCCGCCGAGGCACCGACGAGAACAAGCATGAACGTCACCGCCGACACCCAGAAGGGCCACACCACCGGAGCGTCGGTGTAGAAACCGCAGGTGCTGATGGTGGAGGCTATGTGGAACAGCGAGTAGCGCACCGACTCCCCCACTCCGTTGCCCACGGCCAGAAAGGCCACGGCGCAGCTTGCCGACGCAAAGAGGAAGATGCCCGCATAGAGCACAAACTCATGGTTTATACGCAGTTGGCGCCAACGGAAGGTAAAGAGGTTGTACAGCAACGCCACATTAACGCCGCTGAGGAACATAAACACCGTCAATATGCTCAGCGTCAGCTCGCTGTAGCCACTCAGGCCGTACTGCGCCGTCATGAAGCCACCCGTCGACACCGTGCTCAGCGCCAGACAGAAAGAGTCCAACACGCCGTTCCCCGCCAGCACCAGCAACGTCAACAGGATCAGCGTGATAATGGTATAGATGCGCCACATACGGCTGACGCTCTTGGCTATGTGGGGATGCAGCTTGCGCTGCTGCGTGCCGCTGAACTCGGCGGAGTAGAGCTGGAGCGACCCTTTGTTGAGCCGTTTGAGCATGGCCACGATGAACAGAATCAGTCCCAAGCCGCCTATCCACTGCGTGATGGCGCGCCACACGAGCATGCCGGCAGGAATCTCCTCGGGGCGTTCCACCACCGACGACCCCGTCGTGGTGAAGCCCGACACCGCCTCGAAGGCGGCATCGGTGAAGGTGCCCAGCACACCAGTGAAGAGATACGGCAGAGCCCCTGCCAGCGGCACCACAAGCCAAGCCACGGAGGTTATCCAGAAACTCTCGCGCTCGCGAAGCTCGTAGCTGACGTTGCGTCCCACGATGTTGCGCAGCAGCAACCCGATGGCCGTCAGCACCAGTCCCGACAGCAACAATCCGTACTGCGCCCCGTCGCCACGATGGAGCGACACCGCCAGCGGCAACGCCATGGCCATGGCCATCACCAGCAGCAGCATGCCCGAAAGACGGGCAACGAGACGGAAGTTTATGTTTCTGGGAGTCACTTTCAACCTATCATCTTTTTGTTGTAAGCAAGCTATTGTCTTAACTACTTGACAACCTATCAATCGAACACCCTCGCCATGGCCGCCATGGCTTTGGGGAGGGTGAATACAACCACCTTGTCGCCCTGCTTGAGCTGAAGCTCGCGGCTGGGAAGGATGGTCTCGCGCCCGCGGACTACGCCGCCGATGGTGGCCCCGTGGGGAATGTCCAGCTCGCCGATGGGCTTGCGCGTGGCCGGCGACCACTTGCCCACTATCAGCTCGATGACCTCGGCGTTGGTGCCGGAGAGCCACTTGGAGCTGACGGCATCGCCCTTGACGATGAAACGCGCTATGTAGCTGGCCGTGATAAGTTTCTTGTTGATGATGGTGTCGATGCCGATGTCCTGCGAGATGTCGATGAAGCCGGTATTTTCGACCAAAGCAATGGTACGCTTGACTCCCAATCTCTTGGCATGCAAGCAGGTGAGGACATTGGTCTCCGACGAGTCGGTGACTCCAATGAAGGCATCGGCGTTCTGGAGGCCTTCTTCTTTCAGTAGTTCGATGTCGGTGGCATCGCCATGGATGATGAGGGTGTCGTCCAGCAGGGCGCTGAGTTCCTCGGCACGGCTACGATTCTCTTCGATGAGGGTGATGCGCATCTTGTCTTGCAGGGTCATGGCTGCATAACGGCCTATGCGCCCGCCGCCGGCAATCATTGTGTTCTTGATGCTCACCGTCTCCTTGCCTACCACACGGTTGATGCCTTCCAGCTGATTGGCACGGCCAATGAGGTAGGCCAGGTCGCCACTGCGGAACTCGGTGTCGCTGTGAGGAATAATGGTGTTGCCGCCACGCAGCAACGCCACCACACGCACCTGAAGGTCTGGGTGCATCTGCGTCAACTCCTTCACGTTGTGGCCCACTACGGGCGACCCGGCGTCGAGCCTCAGCACGTACATCGTCAGCAGTCCGCCGCTGAAGTCGAAGAACTCCGTAGCCACACTGTTGTTCAGCAGATTGGTAATCTCCTTGGCGGCGATGCGCTCGGGACAGACCATCTCGTCGACCCCCAGATCTCGGAACATCTCCTTGTGCTTGGGCGAAAGGAGCTCGGCATTGGTAATGCGTGCCACAGTCTTCTTGGCTTTCAGCTTCTTGGCCAGGATACAGGTAACAAGGTTGATGCTCTCGTCGTGCAGCACAGAGAGGAAGAGGTCGCAGTCGGCCACGTTGGCGTCCTTGAGCACCTGCGGCGAAGTGCTGTCGCCGGTGATGGTCAGCAGGTCGGTCTCGCTCTCGAGGCGTTTCAGCAGCTCCGAGTGCGGGTCCACAACCGTGATGTTGTGTTCCAGTTCCGTCAGCGACCGTGCCAGGTGCACACCCACCTCGCCGTCGCCCGCTATGATAATGTTCATCTTCTTTTATTTTTACATTTCGCCGTTCAAAAACGGGCTGCAAAAATACACAACTTGCCCGACATGGCCAAATTTTATTTGTTTTCTTTTAAAAAAAATCACAGAATCGAAGACACTTTCGACAGCAGAGCTTTGAAAGTCGCCCCCCGGATTATATGCGACACAGAAACATTTGAGTCTGGACCACAATTGGGACAAAAGAAACTTTACAGAGAGCGTTCCTGCAATAATGAAAAAAACTCCGAAGGCTTTATGCTCTCCCCTCCCTCCACCTACCATCTTCTTCCGTAGAAATGGAGGGTAGAAAGAGGATAAGAATGAGATAAGAAGATGGGAAGAAGATAATAGGACAACAACCCTTACTTTCAATCATTTACACACAAAACAACTTTTATTGAATAACAATCTTATTTTTCCGTTGCTGAATATCATCCAAAAACAGGATGCAAAAAAAGGCTTGGAGAGTATTTTTTTGTGTTTTTATATTTATTTTCAGATGTTTCAATTTATTTTCGTATTTTTGCATCCTGTAAGCATAACACATTTCACATGGAGAAACAAGCCAACGAGCCTATAAACCAAACGATTGTACATCTGGAGAACCTCACCATCAGCCATGAGAACGGCATGCTGCTCACCGGCGTGAACCTCGACCTGATGCAGGGAGACTTCGCTTACCTCATTGGTAAGAGCGGAGCCGGCAAGACGTCGCTGCTGCGCAGCCTATATGCCGACCGTCCCATCGACAGCGGCATTGCCGAGGTGTGTGGCGTCGACGTGGTGAACATCAAGCGCCGTCGCATCCCCCAACTGCGTCGCCGCATCGGCATCGTATTCCAGAACTTCCGTCTGCTGGAGGACCGCAATGTATACGCCAACCTGGAGTTCGTGCTCCGCGCCACAGGATGGAAGAAGAAGAACGAGATCCGCAACCAGGTGGAGAAAACCCTGGTGGCCGTAGGCATAGCCGACAAAGCCTATTCCAACCCACTGCAACTCTCTGAGGGAGAACAGCAAAGGGTGGGCATTGCCCGCGCACTAATCAACAATCCTGCGCTCCTGCTGGCAGACGAGCCCACGGGCAACCTCGACCCAGTCACTTCGGCAGAGATCATGCAGTTGCTCATCGACATCAACAGCCAGACTCACACCACCATGCTCATTTCGACGCACGACTTCATGATGATTGACAAGTTCCCTGCCCGAGTACTGGTCTGCGAAAACGGCACCGTTGTGGACACTGAACACGCTGCACAATAAAATGCAAGTTTCTACGTTTGTGGGATACTAAAGAACAAAAAAGAAAAGAAGGAAAAATGAAAAAAATCTTCAGCCTCATACTCATCGGCCTGCTGGTGGCTGGCGGCGCCGACGTCATGGCCCAGAACAAGAAAAGCAACAAGAAATCGTCGAAAGGCAAGAAGCAGACCTCCATCTATGTAGAAGGTCGGCAGAAAGTACGTCAAAGCGACTATGCCACTTTTGACAAATTCACCAACTTCAGCACCAAAGACACCAAAATCTACTACAGCACCTTCAACTACACCGACCTGCCTGCCCTCACGGTGGATGTCAACCCCGAATGGCCCGAAGAAATCAAACCAATAATGAACTACATGGAGAAGGTGTCGAGAGCCACCATGACCCTTTGCGCCCTCTATGCCATCAACCCCGAAATCACTGACCACCAACAACGTGAGAATCTGCACAAGCAGGCTCGCGAGGAGGCCAAAGCCTCGCTGGATGCCTACGACAGCTGGAAGAAAAAGAAGGGAATGAAAAACAAAACTCAGTACAAGGTGGCAGAAGTGGACTACCGCTACTTCAAGGGTGCCAACTACTATAACGAACGGCGCGGCGACGACATCATCCATGTGGGCGTGCTCATCTACCTGGGTAGCAAGAAGAACAACATCTTCTCCTCAGACACCTCCACACACACCTTCCCTGACATCCGCTTCTTCCCCAATGACGCCACCATTCTCGAATCGTGGACGCCAGTACTCGACGAGTTGGCCGAATACCTGAAGGACAACGACCGTAAAGGTGTGCTGCTGAGCGGCTATGCCGACAACCAGGGTACCGAGGCCTACATCAGCGGCATCTCCCGCCAGCGGGCTATGGAAGTGAAGAAAGCCCTGCTGCTGCGTGGCATCGATGCCACACGCATCGAGATTATTGCCAAAGGCGACGCCGACCCCATCGGCGACAACAGCACCCACGAAGGCCGTGCCATGAACAACCGAGTGAACATCAAGATTCAGTGACCAACAAAGAAAAATATCGCCAACTATGCAAAACAGAGGGAGCGAGAATCCCTCTGTTTCAGCAATATTGGTGGATGGAAACCGTGTGCGCAGGCAAACAGTGGGACGTACTGTTGGCAGAGCGCAACGGACGAATCGAAGGGGCTATGCCCTACCTTATTGGTAAGAAATATGGTCTACGATTCATTGTTCAGCCAGAGCTGACACAGTTCAGCGGTCCATGGTACAACACCGAAAAAAAAGACCTTGAATTCGAAATGCGGGTGGGCGACGAATTGGCCAAGCAATTAAGCGCCCTTGGCGTGAACATTTACCTGCAACGTTTCTCTCCTACGATAACCAACTGGCTTCCATTCTACTGGCATGGCTATCAGCAGACAACTCGCTACACTTACCGATTCCCGTCGATTGCCGACCCCGAAGCGCTATTCAAGAAAGCCTCACGCATACGCAAACGCTACATGGAGGATGTAATGGCTGTTTGTGAGGTGGATACAAAACTGACGCCCGAGGAGTTTGCGACATTCCACGAAAACTATTATCGCCGACGGGGAGAACGCGACATGACACCTGCCCCGCTTATCCTCCGCCTCTGCAAAACAGCGCTGGAACGGGAACAAGCATTGCTTTGGGGGCTGAGAGACAAAAAGCATGGAAGCCTGCAGGCTGCATGGTTTACCCCCTTTGACGAACACTGTGCCTACAGCATACTGCTTGCCATCGGGCCCGAGGCGCCCAACGGGGCTATGACAAGCCTGATGTGGTTGGCCATCAAAGAACTGTCCAAACACACACAAGCATTCGATTTTGAAGGCAGTATGGACCACGGGACAGAGCTCTTCTACCGCACCTTTGGAACCGAGCAGACCCCCTATTTCGAGGTATCAAAGTATAAACCTGCCATCCTGGGACAAATACTCCGATTATCATGACCATCAAGCTAATAGTAGTTTCCAAAACCGATATCCCATACCTGCAGACTGGTATCGAGGAATACGTGGGACGGTTAAAACACTACTGCGATTTCGAGCTGGTGGTGATTCCTGCACTGAAGAATCTGGGCAAAGCCTCGCCCGAGGAGGTCAAAGATCGTGAAGGACAGTTGATACTGAAACAGGTGGAAAAAGCAGACTGCGTGGTGCTGCTCGACGAACACGGCAAGGAATACACCTCCGTAGGTTTCTCCGAATACCTTCAGAAACAAATGAATACCGGTACACGAACGCTGGCGTTCGTCATTGGTGGCGCCTTCGGATTTTCACCCGCCGTCTACGCAAAAGCGACACACAAAATATCGCTGTCACAGATGACCTTCAACCACCAAATGGTACGCCTCTTTTTCGTGGAACAGCTCTACAGGGCTTTCACCATTCTGCACCACGAAAAATATCACAACCAATAAATAGTTTAGAGTTTCGGTTCGAACTCTATGATGGCAAACTGCTCGTCGAAACAGATATCCTTCAGCGTAATGTGGCTAAAGAGCGAGCCCGCCTGGGCGTTCTTGCTCAATTGCAACATAATACGATTGTCCGAAAGGAGTTCTATCATATCACCCCCCTGCTGGTTCTTGGCCTGGTTGAGGACCATCTTGACCATGTAGTCGATGCCGGCGCCACCATTGTATGAGAGGAAGATATTACCAGCCTGATCAATCTCGTCGACGGTCAAATCAAGGCCGACACTGGCGGTCTTAAAAAGGACATTGACATCGTAGCTGATGCGCACCGTATGGGGGCCACCATACATTATGGGCAACCTGCGTCCGGCCTTACGCTCAATCAAATCACTAATTTCCTGATAAGTAAGTCTGAATTGCATGATCCTTTAATCTTAAAATCAAATGCAAAGATACGAAAAAATATTGGTTCAAACCTCAGAAATCGGCGTGGATACCCCATCGGAAGAGAAATGCTTCGTGACGGCAGCGGCATAACTCTTGGAAACAGGTATAGACTTCGTAGTAGAAGCCAACTCAAGTACAAAGCTGCCCTTTTCCTTTCGCATCAGTTTCACATTCATCACATTGACCATATACCCACGATGGCAACGCAACAACCCAATGCCAGAATATTCCCTTTCGAGGTCCTTGAGAGAGTTGTGGAGAATGAAAGTATCTTCCTTATCCTCGTTGATATAGTGTATGTTAGTGTAGTTGTCCGCCGCTTCGATATACAGCACATTGGCGATGCGGGTGGAGAACGACAGGCGGCCACCCTTGTCGTAGAAATTGATACTTTGATCCGATGGAACAGTCTGGGCATCAGTGGTAAACTTGCGGCGCAAAGACACCAATTCCACACGCATCTCCTTCAGGCGGAAAGCCTGGTAGGTGATGACATTGGGAATAAGGAATACCGCCACATTGCCCAGCAAAACATCTGCCGCCAGAGGAGCCAGACTCACCTTGCCGCCACCACTGATGCTCCATGCCATAATAACCGCGACCGCGACACAGAGGATAAGCTCTATGGACATCCACATAAGCAGCCAGAACAGCGTCAATTCCTTTCGCCGCGACACGAGCACCAGCACACCGCGGCTGAGTGCAACCATAGCATAGCCTCCGGCAGCCATCAACGCCACAACAGCCAACGGGGAAAGCGCGGTATTACGGGACGTATAATCCAAAACCCCCACCGGCTGGACAAAAACCACCAGTATCACTCCCATCAAAAAGGACAAAACCAAGAAAAGCAAATTCGACTCTCCTGAAGTCAAAAATCGCGCCATCGCTGGCAAATTTATCGTCTGGTCAGTATTCATTTTATATCAATTTCGCCAAAAATAATCAAATTTTACCCAAAATAACGCCTTTTCACCCATATTATTGTGTATTTTACTTAAATTAACTTTTATATTTAGAAATTTTAACGTTTCTTTGCAGCCCGAAATTAATACTTTTTAACATGAAAATAATAGGAACTGGAAGTGCACTGCCGAAAAAGGTTGTCACCAACGACATGCTTTCGGAGTTTCTCGACACCAGTGACGAATGGATCACTACCCGAACAGGAATCAAGACTCGTCATATCATCACCGACGAAAGATTTGAAGACCTCGCCACAGAGGCAGCAGCACGAGCAATAGAATCTGCCGGCCTGTGTCCGGACGATATCGACTACATCATTTGCTCCAACGTATCGAACCTTTACGTCACCCCCCATCTTTCGAGCATCATCATGGGCAACCTGGGCATGAAAGGACCTCTCTGCCCCACCATGGACGTCAACGTGGCATGCCTGGGATTTGTGCAAAGCCTCGACCTCGGCGACGCACTGCTCGCCACCGGACGCGCACACAACATCCTGCTGGTGGCCGCGGAGGAATGCACCCGTTTCTGCGACTGGACCGACCGCAACTGCTCCGTGCTCTTCGGCGACGGCGCCGGCGCCGTGGTGCTGACCAAAGGCAACAACCTCATGGCCAGCAAATTCACCACCATACCCATGCCAGACGTCATTGTCTACAAGAATCCCATGGAAGCCACGCCCTTCGAGACCGGCGAAGGCATCGACACCCACAGTCCGCTGGTGATGAAAGGCCGCGAGGTATTCCGCATGGCCGTCACCTCGGCAGCGCGCGACATTGCACAGGTCACCGCCTCCGCAGGACTCACACTTGACGACATCGACCATTTCCTGCTTCACCAAGCCAACCTGCGCATCAACGAAGCCATCCGAGAGAACCTGAAACAGCCCCAGGAAAAATTCCCGACCAACGTGCAGCGCTTCGGCAACACCAGCTCGGCCAGCATTCCAATGCTGCTCGACGAAGGAGTCTGCGAAGGCCGTATCAAGCGAGGCGACACCATCCTCATGAGCGCTTTCGGCGCCGGTTTTGTCTCCGGAATCGCCATCCTGAAGTACTGATATTAATATTAAATTAAAAGAAAACAATAATAATACCTATGAGAAAAGTATATATTACCGGAGTGGGATGCATCACTCCCATCGGAAACGACATCGAGACCCTGTGGAACAACCTCATCAACGGTGTCTGCGGCATTGACTTCATCACCAAGATCGACACCGCCGACCTTCCTGTGAAGATTGCCGCCGAGGTGAAGGACTTCCACCCCGAAGCCTACGGCATTGACAAGCAGATGGTACGCCACAACGACGTCTATGCCCTCTATGCCCTTGCCGCCGCCGCCCAGGCCATGGCCGACAGCGGACTGAAGGTGGGCGAGGACGTCGACCCCCGCCGTCTCGGTGTGGCCATTGGCAGTGGCATCGGAGGCATCCAGACCTTCGAGCGCGAGCACACCAACCGTATGCAGTACGGCCTGCGTCGCATCTCGCCGCTCTTCATTCCGGAAATGATCGGCAACATTGCCGGCGGCAACGTAGCCATCACCTATAACGCCCAAGGCCCCAACCTGCCCGTAGTAACAGCCTGTGCCACAGGCACCCACTCCGTTGGAGAGGCCTACCGCCTCATCCGCGAGGGCCGCGCCGACGCCGTCATCACCGGCGGTGCCGAAGCTGCCGTCTGCGGCATGGCCATCGGCGGCTTTGCCAACATGAAAGCCCTCACCACGAGCGAAGACCCCATGGCCGCCTCGCTGCCCTTCGACAGCCGCCGCCACGGCTTTGTGCTCGGCGAAGGTTCCGGAGTGCTCGTCCTTGAGAGCGAGGAGCTTGTCAAGAAGCGTGGCGCCAAGACCTATGCCGAAGTCTGCGGCTACGGCAACACCTGCGACGCCCACCACTACACCGCCCCGCACCCCGAAGGCCGCGGCGCCGCCGAGTCCATGCGCCTGGCGCTGGAAGAGGCTGGCTACAAGGCCGGTGAGAACCTCTACATCAACGCCCACGGCACGGGCACGCCCCTCAACGACAAGGGCGAGACCCTGGCCATCAAGAAAGCCCTCGGCGAAGCGGAAGCCCGCCGCGCCGTCATCAGCAGCACCAAGTCGATGCACGGCCACATGCTGGGTGCCACAGGAGCTGTGGAACTGATTATCACCGCCCTGGCGCTGAAGAACGGCATCGTGCCCCCCACCCTGCACCTCGACTCGCCGGACCCCGAGTGCGACCTGGACTACACCCCCAACACCGCCCGCAAATACCAAGCCGACATAGCCATCAGCAACACCTTCGGCTTCGGCGGCCAAAATGCAACTGTAGCATTAAGAAAAAACTAAAAAACAAGTATATATGGAAATAATGAATAGAGATGCCATCAAGACCTTCCTGCCGCACCGCGAGCCGATGCTGCTTGTCGACGACGTGACCATGGAAGGCGACACCGCCATTGCCCACTACCACGTGCGTGGCGACGAATTCTTCCTGCAGGGCCATTTCCCCGGCAACCCCATTGTGCCGGGCGTCATCCTCTGCGAAATCATGGGCCAGTCCATGTGCATCCTGGTGCGCGACGAGCTCGCCGCCGGCCGCACGCCGCTTTACAGCGGCATCAAGGAAGCCCGCTTCCGCCAGCCCGTCCGCCCCGGCGACACCATCGAGGTCCGCGGACGCATCACCGACCGCCGCGGCCTCATCTTCCACGCCGAAGCCGAAGCCAAAGTCGACGGCAAAACCGCCGTCAAGGGCGTCCTGTCCTTTGCATTAATCGATACACCCAAAAACTGAACGATATGAACCTGTTAAAAGATAAAATCGCCCTCGTTACCGGAGGGTCGCGCGGCCTCGGCCGTCGCACCGCACTGCTCTTTGCCGAAGAGGGTGCCACCGTTATTTTCACCGACCTGCAGGAGAACGACAGCAGCCGCGAACTGCTGGCCGAACTGCAGAAGATGCAGCCGCGCTCGATGTTCATCGCCAGCAATGCCGCCGACTATGACGACACGCTCCGCGTGGCCGACATCGTGCAGAAAGAATTCGGCCGCCTGGACGTGCTGGTCAACAATGCCGGCATCACCCGCGACAACCTCCTGCTGCGCATGCAGCCCAAGGACTGGGACCTCGTCCTCGAGGTCAACCTGCGCTCCGTCTTCAACTTCTGCAAGGCCTTTGCCCCGATGATGCTCAAGCAGCGCAGCGGCTCCATCATCAACACCAGCTCCGTCGTCGGAGTCAACGGCAATGCCGGCCAGTGCAACTACTCCGCCTCCAAGGCCGGTATCCTGGGCTTCACCAAGAGCCTGGCCAAGGAGCTCGGCTCGCGCGGCATCCGCAGCAACGCCATTGCCCCCGGTTTCATCGAGACTGCCATGACGCAGCAGCTCCCCGAGGACGTGCGCAAAGGCTGGATGGAGGACATCCCCCTGCGCCGCGGCGGCACCGACCTCGACGTTGCCAAGACCTCCCTCTACCTCGCCTCCGACCTCTCCGAGTACATCACCGGCCAGGTCATCTGCGTGGACGGCGGCCTGTCGCTCTGACAATCCGAAGGCAAAAACACTTACAAGACTCTGTACCAGTTTGGTACAGAGTCTTTTTTTTATTGCCGTTATCCTGCCGGGAGGCCGTATCGGAGACAAATGCCCCAGGGGGCGAAACCGCATCAAATACGTGTCGAATACGGCATATCTTATATTGTTTTTATATTGTTTACATATTGTTCGCATATTGTTCTTATATCCACAATATAGGAACAATATAAGAACAATATGTAAACAATATAAGAACAATATAAGAACGGCCGTATCTGGGGCGTATCGGGTAGGGTTCGGGTGGCAGAATGAGGGGTCGGGAACAAATAAACTCGTGCGATTCATATTTTTTTCGTATTTTTGCATTTTGAAACATAAAGTAAAAGACAACGATGGAAAACAATGCAATAGAAGTGATGCTGAAGCATCGTTCGATAAGGAAATTCACGGCAGAGCGCGTTGACAAGGCGCTGCTGGAAGAGATAGTGGCCTGCGGCCTGCGGGCCTCGAACACGGGGAACATGCAGCTCTATTCGGTGATAGCCACCGAGGAGGAGCCGCTGCGCACGGAGCTCTGCGGACTGCACTTCGGCCAGTGCGCCACGGCGCCGCTGTGGCTGACGGTGTGTGTCGACGTGAACCGCTACCACCACTACTGCCGCGTCAACGGCTGCGACGAGCCCTACGGCAACCTGCTGTGGTTCCTCTCGGGCCTGGTGGATGCAACACTTTTCGCGCAAAACCTCTGCATAGCCGCCGAGGCCAGGGGGCTGGGATTCTGCCATCTGGGAACGGTGATGTACAACACGAAGAAGATTGCCGAGCTGCTGAAATGCCCCAAAGGGGTGGTGCCGGTGATAGCGCTGGCCATGGGCCATCCCGCCGAGGAGGGCCGGATGAGCGAACGCCTGGGCTGCGACGCCGTCCTGCACAGCGAGGTGTACCACGACCCCACCGACCAGGAGATTGTCCGGACGCACGCCGTGCGCGACAACGACCCCTTCAACCGACAGATGGTCAAAGAAAACGGCACCCGCAACTACTGCGAAATATTCACCACCAAACGCTATCCCCGCGAGGCCAACGAGGCCATCAGCGGAGAGCTGAAAGCCTTCCTCGAAGAGAATTTTTTTGCCACATTGTAAAAAATGCGTATCTTTGCATTTCAAAACAGAAAGAAATATGGCAGAAATAACACGCACCTTCGACCTGTTGGACCACTTGGTGGAACAATATCCGAAGGACGACATCCTGGCAGGGAAAGTGAACGGCGAGTGGGTAAAATACAGCTCGCACGACTACTATAAATTCGCCCATTATCTGGCCTACGGCCTGTGCGAAATAGGCATCCAGCAGGGCGACCGGGTGGTGACCATGAGCGGCAACTGCCCCGAATGGAATTTCATCGACATGGCCCTGTCCATGTGCGGCATCATCCATGTGCCCATCTATCCCACGCTGAACACCGAGAGCTACCTCTACATCCTGCGCCACAGCGAGGCCGTGGCCGTGATGGTGAGCTCGAAGGTGCTGCTCAATCGCATCCGTCCGGCCCTGGACCAGATGGAAACCAAGCCGCAGGTGTTCACCCTGGCCAACATCGAGGGCGAGCACCGCACGCTGGAAATCCTGAAGCTGGGCATCGCCAACCGCGACAAATGGATGGGCGAGATAGAGCGCCGGAAGCGCGAAATCAAGCCCGACGACTGGACGACGATGATCTACACCAGCGGCACCACGGGCCTGCCCAAGGGCGTCATGCTGAGCCACCGCAACCTCTGCAGCAACTTCACCGCCCATGCGCAGGTGCAGCCCTGCGACAGCCGCCACCGCTTCCTGTCGTTCCTGCCGCTGAACCACATCTATGAGCGCTCGATGAACTATCACTACCAGTATCTGGGCATCAGCATCTACTATGCCGAGAGCATGGGCACCATCCAGCAGAACATGCAGGAACTCCAGGCCGACGGTTTCTGCGCCGTGCCAAGGGTGCTGGAGATGGTCTACGACAAACTCTACGCTGCCGGCAAGGACTTTACGGGCATCAAGAAAGCCATCTACGATTGGGCCTTCCGCCACGGCCAGCGCTACGACTACACGGGGCTGACCAAGGTGCAGCCCTTCTTCCAGATCAGCCAGTGGATACTGGACCGCCTGGTCTACCGCCAATGGCGAGAGAAATTCGGCGGCAAACGCCTGACAGTCATCACCGGAGGCAGCAGCATACAGCCCAAGATGGTGCGTTTGTTCGCCGCCGCGGGCATCAACATCTACGAGGGCTATGGCATGAGCGAGACGTCGCCCGTCATTGCCGTCAACGACCCCGCGCACCACCTGGTGAAGATTGGCACCGTGGGTCCGGTGCTGAGCGGTGTGGAAATGAAATTCGACGAGGACGGCGAGATTCTGACCCGCGGACCGCACATCATGCTGGGCTACTACAAAGACCCCGAATATACCGCCCAGGTCATTGACTCCGACGGCTGGCTGCACACCGGCGACATCGGCACCCTGGTGGGCGGACGCTACCTGAAGATTACGGACCGCAAGAAGGACATCTTCAAGCTGTCGGCAGGCAAATACGTGGCCCCGCAGCTGATAGAGAACCTGCTGCGCGGATCGGAATACATAGAGCAGGTGATGATTATCGGCGAGAACGAGAAGCAGGTGGCCGCCATCATCAGTCCCAACTTCAACACCCTGCACTACTGGGCGCTGAAGTACAAGCTGCACTATCGCGACAATGCCGAGCTCATCGGACTGCCCAAGACACAGGAGAAGATACGCAAGGTGCTGGACGAATTCAACAAGACCCTGGCGCCGCACGAGCAGGTGAAGCAGTTCCGCCTGGTAACAGACGAATGGACGCCCAACAACGGCCTCCTCTCCCCCACCCTGAAGCTGCGCCGCGGGCCGCTGATGGACAAATACAAAGACCTTGTGAACGACATCTACGGCAAGGAAAAGAGCTCGACCAACGCCTTCTTCTCGGCCTTCAAGTCGGTGGAGCTGCCGACCATCACGATGCCGTGGCAGAAGAAGAATGAAAAATAAAAAAGAAGAAAACATGATGAAACCAACGGCATATACCATACGTAGCGTCAGTCTGTTTTCCATTTTCGCTTTTTCATTTCTGCTATTCACAGGATGCCGTACGCAGCAGCGCTACCTCTACGTGGAGGACGCGCCGCACGATACGCCGATGCCCATCACAAACAACTACGACGCCACCATCTACCCCAACGACATACTGTACATATATGTCAGCAGCCAGTCGCCCGAAACAGTGAAACCCTTCAACCAGGAGACCAACACCAACCGAGTGATGAACGTGAAGACAGAGCAGAAAGGCTACCTTGTATCGCAGAGTGGACACATCGTGTTTCCCATTCTGGGCCGCATCGAGGTGGCCGGAAAGACCCGCACCCAGGTGGGGCATGAAATCGAGTCCCTGCTCATCCAAGGCGGCTACGTCAACGACCCTGTGGTGACGCTGAGCCTGATGAATTTCCATGTCACCGTGATTGGCGAAGTGAAGACGCCCCGAGTGGTTACAGCCGAAGGCAGCCGCCTGACCATCTTCGAAGCCCTTGCCCAATGCGGCGACATCACGATCGATGGTCTACGCACCAATGTGGTGATTGTCCGCAGCGGAGTGAACACCCAGACAGTGGACACCGTCGACCTCACACGTAAAGAGATTCTCGAATCTCCCTACTACTACCTGCAGCAGAACGACATCGTCTTTGTGGAGCCCACGGAGAAGAAGAAAAAGACAGCCTGGCGCGACGAAGACTGGCCACAATATCTCAACATCGGTGTGCAGTCCATCAGACTGGCCTACTTCACCATCCGATTCATCCAGGTGAGCAACAGATAGACCCAGGGCATACTTTTTAGTATCAGCCAAATAGAAAATAAATTTGGCCACATTGGAAAAAAGTTGTACTTTTGCACCCGATTTTTCTCAGAAAAGGATGTCCTATGGTGTAATGGTAGCACATCAGATTTTGGTTCTGCTTGTCTAGGTTCGAATCCTGGTAGGACAACCAGCAAAGGAGCCCCGAAAAAACGGGGCTCTTTTTTTGTTTTTGTATAACCGTAAAACATCTGACAACTATGAGAATGCCCAGTACACACCAACACACCTTGACGACACCCCCTGTACGCCACAATGCCGGCAAGATATCGGTACGCACCATTGCCCTCCAGCACCAGACCTCGCACCGCAAAAACACCCGGGATGTCTGCCTCACCCTGCTTTTGCATTTGGAAAGATTTGCCGGTCGCGAAGTGAAAATCAAAGAGGTGGACGAACTATTCATCCGCAATTTCGTCAACTACCTGCTCAACGAAACAAGCCTGAAAACCAACAGCATCCGGACCTATCTGCAAAAATTCCATGCCATACTGGAAGAGGCTGTACGCATACGGCTCATGCCCTACAATCCCATGCCGCCCATCGGTACGCTTATCCCTCACATCACCGCCCCGACACGCGCCTTCCTCACCTCCTCGGAAATTCTTTGCCTGAGCAGTGCCTCCTGCCGCAATCCAGTGGTCAAGAGCGCATTTCTCTTTGCCTGTTTCACCGGGCTGCGCCTGTCAGACATAGAATCGCTTCGCTGGGAGCATCTGCAGAAACTCAACGGAGTACTCACCATCGTCAAAGTGCAACAGAAAACCCAGTCCGAGATACGCATACCATTGAACAAAGAAGCCCTTCATCTGCTCCCCCTCACCAACCGGCGCGAAGGACATGTCTTTGACTTACCCTCACGGTCCACCATTGCCTCCGCGCTGCGCGAATGGGGCGAAACCGCCGGCATCGACAAGAAGATTACCTTCCATGTATCGCGCCACAGTTTTGCCACCCTCCTGCTGACTGCCGGCGTGGAAATCTACACCGTCAGCAAGCTCTGCGGCCATCGCGACGTGCGTACCACGGAGATTTATGCCCACATCATTGACTCCACACTCCACGACGGTGTAAACCGCGTCAGCACACTGTTCCGCACATCCTCACACAGGCTTCAGCCCGCCAACAATACATTATTTCGCATACCGTCGCAATAAAAAAATATTTATTCCGTTATTAGGGCATGAAGAAAAACAAAGTACTCATCGTGTACACCGGCGGCACCATCGGCATGGTGCAAGACGAAAATGGCTCACTCCACCCCTTCGCCCTCGACCGCATTTACGACGCTGTCCCACAGCTCAAGAGTTGCCAGTACGGCATCGATTCCGTCACGCTCGACAACATCATCGACTCCTCCAATATGACGCCCTCGCTATGGGTCGACATTGCCAACATCATTGAGCGTCACTACGACCAATACGATGGTTTTGTCGTCCTCCACGGCACCGACACCATGGCCTACACAGCCTCGGCCTTGAGCTTCATGTTCAAGAACCTCGGCAAGCCCATTGTCCTTACCGGCAGCCAGCTACCCTTGGGAATGCTGCGCTCCGACGGGCGCGAGAACATCATCTGTGCCCTCGAGATAGCCTCCACGCAGCATTGCACCATCCCCGAAGTGTGCATCTTCTTCGAGAACCACCTTTACCGCGGCAACCGCAGCACCAAGATGAGCGCCGCCAACTTCGATGCCTTCGAGACCTACAACTATCCCTCGCTGGCCAAGGCCGGCATCAACATCTCCTTCCGCGAACATCTTTTCCTTCCCATGCCCACCGAGCCCCTGGTGGTACGCAAGCAGTTCGACACCCGCGTGGCCATCCTCAAGCTCTTCCCCGGCATTGGTCCTGACGTCGTAGGAACCGTTCTCCACACCCCCAATCTGCAAGGAGTCATCATCGAGACCTACGGCTCCGGCAACGCCCCCACCGACCCCTGGTTCATCTCAGCCCTCGAAGAGGCCATCCAGCGCGGCATCATCGTCATGAACGTCACCCAATGCAAGGCAGGTTCTGTCGTCATGCGACAATATGCCGCCAGCTGCGACATGGACCGCATCGGCGTCATCGGCGGTGGAGACATCACCATCGAGGCCGCCATCACCAAGCTCATGTTCCTCCTCGGCAATTTCCCCGACCACAAAGACCATGTCCGCCAGCGCCTCAGCCAGTCGCTCCGCGGCGAAATCACGGAATAAACGAATGAAGAACAAAGGATTAAGAATGAAGCATCGGCAGTGGCGCACGCTGTTGTTATGCGCAAGCCTGTTCTTCATTCTTCATTCTTCATTTTTCACTTCAGCACATGCCCAGGTGGGCAACCTCGGCAAATTCGACAGCCGGCTGCTCCACTATGGCATCCAAGTGGGCTACACCCACTCCAAGTTCGACCTCGAATACACCCATGACGACGCCCTGCGCGAGACCCTCCAAGGCACGACGTCCTATTATGCCCCGGGCTTCCACATCGCCGTCATCGGCGACCTCCGCCTCGGCAACTGGTTCAACCTGCGCATCCTCCCTGGCGTCACCCTCATCACGCGCGACGTCAACTACTCCTGGGAGCCTAACTACCTCGCCGAGCACCACCTCGCCGAACTCAGCCGCAAGGTGGAATCCGTCTACGGCGACTTCCCCATCGAAATCAAATTCCGCGCCATGCGCTGGGGCAACTTCCGCCCCTACCTCACCGGCGGCATCTCCTACGGCTTCGACTTCGCCTCGCTACGCAAAAACCGCAACCGTACCGACGAAAGCATCATTCGCCTCGAGCCCAACGACTTCCGCTACACCATGGGGCTTGGGTTCGACGTCTTTCTGCGTTATGTAAAATTTGCCATTGACCTCAAGATGACCTTCGGCATCATCGACCTGCGCGTCGAGGATCCCGATGTCTATATCCAGGCCTTCGAGCACCTCCACTCGCGCACCTTCATGCTCAGCTTCACCTTCGAAGGCTGATGGCCTCCACGCAGCGCATGCCGTCGAGGGCGGAGCTGACGATGCCGCCGGCGTAACCGGCCCCTTCGCCGCAGGGGTAAAGGCCTTGCAGTTGCGGATGCTGGAGGGTCTCCTTGTCGCGGGGTATGCGCACCGGACTGGACGTGCGGCTCTCCACGGCCAACAGCGACGCATCGCGCGTAATGAACCCCTTCATCTTGCGGTCGAAATCCCTGAAAGCCTGTATTAAACTGTCGACGACAAACGGCGGCAGCACCTCGTGCAACGGGGCGCTGACACAGCGACCCATATAGTTGCTCTTGTTGAGCCGCGACGAGGCATGACGCTCCAGAAAGTCCACCAACCGCTGCGACGGCGCGTCGATGCAGCCGCCGGCGGCCTCGAAGGCTCGCGCCTCCACCTGCTTCTGGAATTCCAGCAGCCCCAACGGCCCTTCGGCGCCCACATCCTCGGGGCTCACCGTCACGGCGATGCCACTGTTGGCATAGCCCGAGTTGCGTGCGGCATTGCTCATGCCGTTCACCACCTGCTGGCCTCCTGCCGTGGCCGAGGGCACTATGACGCCGCCGGGACACATGCAGAAACTGAAAACCCCGTGGCCGCCCACCTGGGTCACAAGGCTGTAGGTGGCCGGAGGCAGCAGCCGCGAATACCCCTTGCCGTGATATTGTATCTCGTTGACGAGCTCCTGCGGATGCTCCACGCGCACTCCCAGAGCAAAAGGCTTGGCCTCCAGAAGCCAGCCGCGACGGGCGAAAAGCTCGTAGATATCGCGTGCCGAATGGCCGGTGGCGAGGACAACGGCGTCGCCGTCAATCTCCTTGCCGTCAGCCACCACACCGCACACGCGGCCATCGCGGACCACAAGGTCCGTAACCCTCGTATTGAAATGATACTCGCCGCCGTGCTCGACGACAGTCTGTCGCATGCGCGCGATGATGGCCGGCAGGCGGTCGGTGCCGATATGGGCGTGGACATCGACCATGATGTCGGGGTCGGCGCCATGCTCCACAAAGAGACGCAACACCTCGCCGACGTCGCCGCGCTTGGTGGAGCGCGTGTAGAGTTTGCCGTCGCTGTAGGTACCGGCGCCGCCCTCGCCGAAACACCAGTTGCTGTCGGGATTCACCGTCTTGGTACGCACCAGCCCCACGATGTCAGCCTTGCGCTCCTCCACGGGCTTGCCACGCTCGACGATTATAGGCCTCATGCCCAGCTGCAGCGCCCTGAGGGCGGCAAAAAGGCCTGCAGGGCCGGCGCCGACAATGACGATAGTGGCCTCACCCCGCCCCCCCTCCCGGGGTGAGGGGCGCTTGCCGCCAAAGGCGTCGCCGACGCCCCTCTCCTCGGGAGAGGAGTCGGGGATGAGGCTTACCGTGCAATGGTACACCACCTTGCGGCGGCGGCAGTCGATACTGCGGCGCACTATGCGGAACGGCTGCTCGCCACTTCCCTCTCCCAGCGCCCGCACCACGGCACGCCGCACCGCAGCCTCCGAAGCATACTCTTCGGGTGTAAGGTCTATCTGTATCTGCTTCGCCATATCGCTTTATCCTTCAAAAAAAATCGGACTGCAAAGATACAACAAATTTCCCACATGGCAAAAAAATAATGCACGCCGCCCCTCATACTCACTTCTCCCCGACCACCAGCTTGCGGGCGTAGGAGCCAGCCTCGGTGCTGAGGCGGAGGAGGTAGACGCCCGGGGCGAGGGGCGAGGTGTCGAGGGAGAGCGGCAGCTGCGCGTCGTCGAGGCGGAGCACCTCGGAGCCCTTGGCGTCGACGAGGGACAGCGCGCCGCGGACGGGTCCGTCGCCGAGGGCTACGGCTACGCGGCCCCGGGCGGGATTGGGCACCAGCGTCAGCGCTGTCCCCGTGCCGTCGGCCTCGGCGATACCCTGCGAACCCGGCTGGCGCGAGCCGAGGTAGAACTGCAGGGGGCCGCGCCAGGGGCTCCATATCAGCGTGTCGCCGTGCATGGGGCATCCGCCGTGGTCGCACTCGCCGCGCACCCACAGCGAGTACCACACGCCGCTGTCCAGCCCCGTGACGGTCGCCGTGGTGTCGGCGAAGGTGAGGATGTTGGAGGTGTCGGGCGCGGGCCCGAGGCCGCCCACGGCCACCTGGTAGCGCCCGGAGTAGAGCCCCTCGAAGGGCCGCGACGGATGCCACGCCACCACGGCATAGTCATCCCCACGCTCCTCCAGCCTGAAATTCTCCACCGCCCCGCACAGTAGACTGTCAGGCCTCACAATCGGGAAAAAGACTCCCCATCTAAATAGAGGAATGTTCTCCCAAGAATCGCTATTCGAATGCCATTTCCTCCACCAAGGGCTGTAGCCATAAACATTGACGGGCATATATCCACTGATGTAAAAAGAATAATATTTCATATCACCCAGCACCGACATGTTCACACTGTCGTCCATTATTGCACCGATATAAAATGGATCCGACAAATTGCTCAGGGATACAGGATGGTCGAAATAGTATTCGTATAAATTGTAGTAAAGATGGACTGTTCCATAATTCTCATCGTTTTGTACGAGATGGTCGAAAGACCTATCTACTCTGTACCCATTAGTGGATATTGAATCGACTATGGTTATTTCCCCGGAACTATTGCGCGATGCAACAACAAATTTCGGCAAGGGTCCCTCAAAAAATCCTGAATATGGACGGAGGACTGTGGTGGCAATTCCAAACAACGCTTCTTGGCTATGCATACCTTTATCGTACGCCTGAAGAAGGCCGAACGGAAGGAATGGATTTCCTAAGCTTACTTGATACGGATTATCTTCATTGGGATTAAAGCCAACGGGAAGTGTTAGTTCGTGCGGTTCGTTGAAAAGATATGATGGGTGACCATATCCAACAGTGTCCACAGGATAAGCGTGTTCGAACACCCAAAAATCCATATTAAAAAAAACCGTGTCCGTGACTTGGGCTTCGGCTGTACCAACCAGTGTTGCAAAAGCGCAAATGAACAATACTATTTTTTTCATGATATATATATTTGTTATTCATTTATTTACTATTCGTCATAACAGAAAATTACGCTTTGGTTGCTACCATTATTTGCGTTGGCAGTGTGCAGAGATTCAAGCCCCGGTTGGTAGATGAGGGAGATAAAAGAGTCGTTTCTTGTTACAGACGAAATGATGTTTATTCTTAAAGTCTTATTCTTGATACATTTTTTGGGGAGAATATAATTGAAACTGGCATCCTGCATATATTGCATTGTTTTATGCCCCACTGCTATATAATGGGTACTGGCAGGGAACCTGTCTGCAGAACAATATATTTCTTGGGGATAAAAATGAGTATGTGTATTGTGGGGAGATGTGAGTGTGGGGTGCAATGTGATGAAGTTGGAGTGGAAAGATGTACCGATGGAGAAGGGTTGTACCAAAATCGGAGTCCATTCACTCCCGCTGAGGCAGGATACCATGTCATAGGGTTCCGATTTGTCGGGAAGCTGGAATTCTTGAGAATTTAACATTTTCATGTTGGAAAGGTCGAAATAGCGGATTCGGGTTGTGTAGGTTGACCCGTAACTATACAGGTATGATACGGCTAATTTGTTATGGGAAATGGCAGAGTGTGTTGCAGAATAAACTTCGTCATCGCCAGTACTGTAATAATACATAGTCCAAATGGTCGGATCGGCAACAACCGCTGATGGTTCGGCCTTTCTGATTGCCAGGGCATTCGTTGAAATGCTGTACTCAACAATGAATACCCCGTGTTTTGGTGAGTAGTGTACTTCGTGGAGAATATCATCCCCCAATAGATTGATGTATTGGTATGAGGCCGAAGGCAATGAGGCATTGTCAAGTTCTATGACGAAAAAGTCTCTGTGTAACCCATAAGCATCGTTGTAGTAATCCTCTCCTATTGCTACTGCTTTAGGATTGGGTGAATAATCGTCATATACAACCATCTTCTTTACAAATGATACCTCGGGTATGGGAACATAGTAAAAACCCGGACTGGAGGAAAAAAAATCCGAATTGTTCACCCAGCCGATGAATCCTACAAAAGAATTGTTGTATTTGATTTTTCCACATAAGTAGGTATAGTTCCCTAATACTCTCATGTCATAAACGGTAATGGTACTATCGGGAAGGCTGATGGAATAATTCGAGAACGTGGCTCCTACGGGAACCGGCGGTGTTATATAAAAGGACAGGTTACTGCAAAGGAATAATTTATGCACGCCCAAACTGCTTGTCGAATAATCAACCCCATAGACTATTGAATTGTTTGTGCCGTGGCTTCTTACAATACTGGCCACGAAATCGTTGTTTGGAGGAGTAGAATGGAAATCGGTCTTCTGGCTGACTACCTGTGCATTGGCGGCCTCTACCAGTCCATAGAGGGCAATGATGGCAAATAACATTTTTTTCATGATTTTGTATTTATGGATTGATGTTGGGTTCGTCAAAGGGAGTGGTTATTTATTTGTATAAATCTATGGTATAGCAAATTATGTTCTTTTGTAACAATCGTTATAATGTGTTTTCCGACTGCAAACATACGAAGAAAAAACGGAAAAAGCAATTCTGAGGGTAAAAAAACAACCAGTGGCGTCACCCCACCCGGGAGGGGGATGAGACGTGTCCGATACGGCATATCTTATATTGTTCTTATATTGTTTACATATTGTTCGCATATTGTTCTTATATCCCCAATATAGGAACAATATGCGAACAATATGTAAACAATATAAAAACAATATAAGAACGGCCGTATCTGGGGCGTATCGGGTAGCGTTCGTGTGGGGGTGGGGCGCAACGTTGGGGCGTGGCTGGGAGGAGAAGAGTTTTTTTTGTCGGTTTGCGGAAAAATGTGTAAATTTGCAACCATGTTAAAAAAGAACGCGCGCTACAACTATTTGGTCTGCATATATTTGTCAGGCATTGTCTTTTTCACGCTGTTCCGATTGGCGGAAACGGCGGTGTACTGCTCGATGGCGGAGACCCCTGTCGATTTCGGCGGACAGTATCCACAAGCCTTGTTGATGGGATTCCGGTTCGACACGGTGGTGAGTTGCTATCTGTTGGCGGTACCGATGGTGCTGCTGATTGCGGGGCAGATGGCGCGCATAGGCAAAGCCTGGTTCTACGCCATGGTCCATTACGTCACCATGGTGCTTTATACGGTGGCCTTTTTTGCCTGCGCGGCAGACATACCGTATTTCTGCTATTTTTTCAATCGTCTGGATGCTGTGGCTCTGAGTTGGATGGACAACTTCGGCACATCAATGGGAATGATATTCAGCGAGCCACGCTATTGGCTCTACCTGGTAGTTTTTGTGGCAGTAGCAACGGGATGGTGGCTGTCAGGGCGGATGATTTACAGGCGTGTACTGACGCCATATGTGAACGAGCGCATATCCTGGGGCTGGGCCGCGGGGCTGACGGTGGTGCTGCTGGCGCTGTGGTTTGTTGGCCAGCGCGGCACGCTGACAGGAGGCCGACCGGTGCGTGTGTCGACGGCTTTTTTCAGCAACAATCCCTTTATCAACCAGATAGGGCTCAACCCTGTTTTCACCTTCATCAAGAGCCTGGAAGAGAACGCAAAGGAGGAGAATAGAGAGATAGCACTCACCGACAGGGCCACGGCCGACAGCGTGATTGCCGAACAGCGGGCGCTACCTGTCGACAGCGCCTTGGCCACCCTTGGGTTGCAGCTGGAGCGAGGGACCAATGTGGTGGTGGTCATCATGGAGTCGATGAGTGCAGAGAAGACTGCCTTGGGCCATGGCGCGAGCCTCACGCCCTGCCTGGACAGCCTGATGGCTGCCTCGCATACCTTCACGCAAGCGTGGTCGGCAGGCATACACACCTACAACGGTATATACTCCACCCTGTACGGCCAACCGGCCATCCTGGCCCGCCACTCCATGCGCCGCACACCGCTGCCGCGAGTCTACGGTCTGCCACAGGCGCTGGGCTCCGCCGGATACCACACAGCCTTCTTTGTGGCCCACAGCGCCGACTTCGACAATCTGCAGGGTTTTCTGAGCTACAACGGCATAGAGCAGGTGGTGGACAAGAAGGACTATCCCCCGTCGGAATACGTCAACACATGGGGGCCGCCGGACCACGTGCTGTTCGACCATGTGCTGGAGCACTGCGACAGCATGGCCGCCAAAGGGCCTTTCATGGCCACACTGATGACCATCAGCGACCACGGCCCCTATGTTGTTCCGCAAGGCACGGACTTCTGTCCACGTAACAAAGAGATAGAGAGACAGGTGGTAGAGTACGCCGACTGGTCCATCGGACGGTTCATGCGCATGGCTGCCCAACGGACGTGGTTCGAAAAGACGCTGTTTGTCTTCGTGGCCGACCATGGAGCGGCCATAGACAAGGTGTATGACATGTCGCTGGCTTACAACCATGTGCCCCTGATTTTCCATGCGCCGGGACGCATAGCCGCCGCCCGGGACGACCGGCCGGTGCTGCAGCTGGACGCAGCAGCCACCATTCTTGGCCTGCTGGGCCTCGAGGGAGGAGACCGGACGTTAGGCATCGACCTCATGCGGCAGTCGCGCCCATACGCATACTTTTCGGCCGACGACAAGATTGGGGTGGTCGACGGGGAGTGGTTCTACCTATACCGCGTGAAGCAACAGAACGGCAGCCTTTACCGCTATCGCGAAGGAGCCACCGACGACCTTGCCGGGCACGAAGAGACGCGCGTGGAAGACATGCGCCGCTACGCTTTCGGAATGATACAGGCAAGCCAAGAGATGTTGAAAATAAAAAACGAAAAATAATACAAAGAGGATATGACAAAACTCAATATAAAACGGAATGCACGGTTCAACTATATCATACTTGTCTACCTGGCAGGAATGGTGTTCTTCACGCTGTTCCGCCTGGTGGAGACGATGGTCTATTGCGCCGGCACGGAAGGGCCCGACGACTTCGGCGGGCTCTATTTTCATGCCCTTTGGAACGGATTCCGTTTCGATACGGCGGTGAGTTGCTACATCCTGGCGCTGCCGCTGGTGATGATGATTGTGGGCGAGATGGGGCGCATAAAAAGGAGGTGGTATTACGCCATTATCCACTATACGGCGATGGTGCTCTACACGGTGGCCTTCTTCGCCTGTGCGGCGGATATACCCTACTTCTGCTACTTCTTCCAGCGCCTGGACGCCTCGGTGCTGACCATGGGAGAATCCCTGCCGGTGGTAATCAACATGATTTTCAGCGAGCCGCAGTATTTGCTCTATTTCTTTGTTTTCGTGGTGGTGGCCGTGGGATGGTGGCTGACAGGGAGATTGATCTACCGGCGAGTCCTGAAGGCCCATCTGGACCAGGAAGAGCCCTACGCCTGGAGCATTGTCATTGGGGCGCTGCTGCTGTTTGGATGGTTCACGGGCATGCGCGGACACTTGACAAAGCTGCCTCCCCTCAGGGCCGAAAACGCGACCTTTTGCAGCAATCCCTTCCTCAACCAGATAGGGCTGAACCCCGTGTTCACATTCATGAAGAGCGCCGAATCCATCTCCAAAGAGCGGAGCCACCCCATCGAGCTGGCGGATGCCCGGAGTGCAAAAGAGGTATTCGACGCGAGGGAATCGCTGCCAGCCGTCGACAGCAGTGCCGTCAGGCTGGAAGACGGGACGCATGTGGTGCTGGTCATCATGGAGTCGATGGCGAAAGAGAAGACGTCCTTAGGGAGCCACCCCGAAGCGTCGCTGACCCCGAATCTGGACAGCCTGATGCGCCTGGGCTATACCTTTACAGAGCTTTATTCGGCCGGCACACAGACCTACAATGGTGTCTATTCCACCCTCTATGGCCACCCGGCCATCTTCAAGCGGCACACGATGCACAGCGCGACAGTGCGTCACATGTGCGGCCTGCCGCACAATCTGCAGTCGGCGGGATACAGCACAGCCTTCCTGATGCCACACAAGGGTTATTTCGACGGCATGGAAAGTTTCCTTTTTGAGAATGGATACGACACCGTCTTCGAGCAGGACAGTTATCCGGCAGAGGAATACGTTAACAGCTACGGGATTCCGGATCATGTGCTTTTCCGGCATGCCATTGAATATATCGACCGTGCCACAGCCAAAGGGCCGAGCTTCACCACCATACTCACCATCAGCGACCACCCGCCATACGTGGTGCCCGAAGGGACGGCATTCGTTCCCCGCACAGAAGAGCTCACGCAGCAAGTGGTGGAATACGCAGACTGGTCGATTGGACAATTTATGGCCGAGGCATCGAAGAAGCCGTGGTTCGCCAAAACACTCTTTGTCTTCGTGGCCGACCATGGGGCACCGGACAAGCACCCGGTCTACGACATTCCGCTGTCGCGCAACCGTATTCCCCTTATTCTCTATGCCCCCGGCCGCATCGAGCCACGTTTCATTTCCCGACTGGCGTTGCAAATCGACATAGCGCCCACGGTGCTGGGCATGCTGGGCATAGGATACGGCAACAAGATGGTCGGCATCGACATCTTGCACCACCGACGGGACATAGCCTTCTTCGGTTCGGGCAACATGATAGCCGCCGTGGACGGCGAACTGATGTACCTGTATCGTGACGACAGCAAGACAACAAGCCTGTACCGATACAAGAAGGAAGAGACTGAAGACATCAGCGCACAATATCCCGAGCGCAAGGCCACCCTCGAGCGTTACGCCCTCGGCATGGTGCAGAGCAGTTATCAGATGCTGACGGACGGCGTTACCGCCTGCGACAAATAAAAGCGAACAACTATATGGAATTCAAACTGAAATCGGACTTTGCACCCATGGGCGACCAGCCGGAGGCCATACGGCAGTTGGTGGAGGGCGTGCGCAGCGGCCAACGGGCACAGGTGTTGCAGGGCGTCACGGGCTCCGGCAAGACCTTTACGGTGGCCAACGTCATACAGGAGCTTCAGCGCCCCACCCTGGTGCTGAGCCACAACAAGACCCTGGCGGCACAGCTGTACGGCGAGTTTCGCCAGTTCTTCCCGGACAACGCAGTGGAATACTTCGTGAGCTACTACGACTACTACCAGCCGGAGGCCTACATTGCCGCCACGAATACCTATATAGAGAAAGACCTGGCCATCAACGACGAGTTGGACAAGCTGCGCCTGCGCGCCAGCTCGGCGCTGCTGAGCGGGCGGAGGGATGTGATTGTCGTGTCGTCGGTGAGCTGCATCTACGGCATAGGCAACCCCGAGGAATTCAAGAAAGGCACCATCGAGATACGCGTGGGCGACCGCCTGAAGAGGGACGACCTGCTGATGCGGCTGCTCGACGGACAATATGTGAGGAACGAGATTGAGTTTGTCAACGGTCGTTTCCGCGTGAAAGGCGACACGGTGGACGTGTACCCGTCGTTTGCCGACTTCTGCTACCGCATATCGTTTTGGGACGACGAGGTGGAGAGCCTGGAGAGTTTCGACCCCATCAGCGGACAGCGGCTGGAACGATTCGAAGAGATTGTCATCTATCCCGCAAGCAACTTCCTCACATCGAAAGACCACATGGCCGAGGCCCTGCTGCAGATACAGCACGACATGTTTGAGCGCAGGGACTACCTGGAGAGTATAGACAAACACCTGGAGGCCAAGCGCCTCGAGGAACGCGTAAACTACGACTTGGAGATGATTCAAGAGTTGGGCTATTGTTCGGGCATCGAAAACTACAGCCGCTACTTCGACGGCCGCGCCCCCGGCAGCCGCCCATTCTGTCTGATCGACTATTTCCCCGACGACTTCCTGCTGGTGGTGGACGAGAGCCACGTGACAGTGCCGCAGATAGGCGCCATGTATGGCGGCGACCGCTCCAGAAAGACCTCGCTGGTGGAATATGGGTTCCGCCTGCCGTCGGCATTGGACAACCGCCCGTTGACCTACGACGAATTCTACGCCCTCACGGGGCAGACCATTTACATCAGCGCTACGCCGGCCGAATACGAGCTGGGCGAAGCCGAGGGCGTGGTGGTGGAACAGGTAATTCGGCCCACGGGGCTGTTGGACCCGGTGGTGGAGGTGCGGCCGGCGGTGAGCCAGGTGGACGACCTGCTGGACGAGATAGAGAACACTGTGGACAAGGGCGAGCGAGTGCTGGTGACCACGTTGACCAAACGCATGGCAGAGGAACTGACAAGCTATCTAATCAACCTCGGCATCAAGAGCAAATACATTCATAGCGATGTGGACACACTGGAACGCGTAGAGATCATGAGAGACCTCCGCATGGGGGTGTTCGACGTGCTGGTGGGAGTGAACCTGCTGCGCGAAGGCCTGGATTTGCCCGAGGTGAGCCTGGTGGCTATTCTGGATGCCGACAAGGAGGGATTCCTGCGCAGCGACCGCGCATTGATACAGACCATCGGCCGTGCCGCACGAAATGTGCATAGCAAAGCCATCCTTTATGGCGACAGCATCACAGGCTCCATGCAGCGCGCCATCGACCTGACCAACCGTCACCGCGAGAAGCAGATAAAATACAATATTGAGCATGGCATAGTGCCACGACAGATTGTGAAGAGCACCGATGCCATCTTGGGCACAACCAGCGTCATTGAGCGTGCTGCCGAAGAGGCCGGCCGCATAGACCCCCAGCAGGCCCTGAAAGCCATGCAACCAATGCCGATGGCAGCCGAGGATGAATTTGAATACGGCAAGAGTAAGAAAGAGGCCGAGCCGTCACCATACATGAAAATGACCAAAGAGCAACTGCGCAAGGAAATCCGCGACCGCCAACGCAAGATGCAAACGGCCGCCAAAGAACTGGACTTCATGACAGCTGCAAAGTTCCGAGACGAAATAAAAGAATTGCAAGGGTTGCTGGACACAGCCCGATAAAACAAAAAAAGCCCCGCTGCTTGGCAGCGGGGCTTTTTCTTATCGTGCTTCACCACTTTTATTTCAGCGTGATGACAGCACGACGGTTCTCGTAGCGATGCTCCTCGGTGTCGTTCTCGACGACGGGCTCGTTTTCACCTTTCGAGGCAGTGGAGATGCTGGCAGCAGGAGCGCCACGCTTCACCAAGAGGGCCTTGAGGGCTTCGGCACGTTTCTTACCATAGGTCATGTTGCCCTGGGAAGATCCGACATTATCGGTATGACCAGTGACGAGGACCTTGAGGTTCTTGTCGGCAGCCATAGCCTTGCAGAGAGCCGAGAGGGCCAGGTCGGTCTTGTCGTCGAACTTGGGCTCGGTCTTGCCGAAGTCGAAGTGGACGGTAGCGTTGATCTGGTCAAGAAGTTTCTGCAGCTGTGCGCGGTCGGCAGGCTTTCCATTGTTGCTGCTGTTGTCGGCAGGCTGGGCGGTGGCGCCACAAGCACGCTGGGCGGCGGCACGAGCCTTGACGGCATTGTTGTAGGCAGCAGCGACGTTACCCATGCGGGCAGCGTTGGCAGACTCGGCGGCATACTTCTTGGCCTCGTCGACAGCGGCCTTGGCGTCAGCACTGATGTTCTTTGCGGCGCAGGCTTCACCAGACTCGGCGAAGGACTTGGCGGCAGCAGCATAGCTCTCGGGCAGATTGCCGCGATAGGCCTTGCCGGCAGCATCCTTACCATCGGTCAGAGCAGGCTTGCTACCCGTCTCATTGGCCATGGCGATAGCCTCGTTGGCAAGGTTGTTGGCGAAGTTAGGATCGTTGTAGGCGGCGTTGCCACGGTCAGCCTTGTCAGCATCGCGGGCAATCTCGGAATTGATCTTGGCATTGCGGCTGGCAGCCATGGCACAGTCGAGACCATCCTTGTGGGAGGCGTCGGCATAGAGTGCGGCATCGTCAGCAGCCTGAGAGGCGACGGGAAGATTCTTCTTGCCGGCGTAATCGCGGGCATCGGCGGCATAGCTGTCGGCGATGTCGCCATAGGCCTCGTTGAAGAGGTCGTAAGCCTTGCAGTACTGACCTTTCTTGTGAGCCTCCTTGGCATCGGCAGCGGCGGCTTTGGCATCGGCAACAGCCTCCTTGGCGGCGGCAGAGCCAGACTCGTTGGCAGCCTGCTCGGCCTCGGCGAGGTCGGCATCGATATTGGCCAGGGCAGAGGCCATGTCAGGATTGTTCATGCGACGGGCATTGCAGCGGGCCTCACGAGCGGCAGCCTCTTCGGCAGCCTGGGCAGCGGCAGCGGCCTCATCGTCGGGGTTGTTATAGGTGTTGTTGCTTCCTACATTGTTGTTACCAGCGTTATCATTGCCAGCGTTGTCGTAGGGAACCAGGGCACCGGCGTTGTCGTCACCCTTTGTGGAATGGCAGTTCCAACCAACGTTGATACCGATTTTGGCACCGACACTGAGACGATGGAGTTCGTCAATCTGACTGGAATTGAAGACACCATTATAGTCGCTCACAGCGACACCCGTGGTGGGAGTTGTGGTGATGTCGGGAGCATTGAGCAAAGGCGAGGTCGAAGCCTCATCGATAAGATTGGTAAGTCCATAGGCGCCATAGATGCCAAAATAGAGACCCCAATGGTTACTGAGCGCATAATTGAAACCAAGATCAGCGATGAGGCTTACCCCCATCTTCTTGAGGTTTTCAACATCACCGCTTTCGTCAGCGCTATAAGTATCAAAACCATAGGCAGGCAAATTGCTGTACTCTACATTGGTTGCAGGGAAGTAACCAGTGACGCTGTAGGAGCCGTCATCAGCCTTGAAGCTGCTCTTCATGGGGAAATCGAGCTGGGCTCCGAGACCCAACAGGAAGAACCAACGTTCACCCATAGGTGCACGCCAGTAAAGCTCGATGGGAACATTGACAGACATCACAGTCTGGGTTTCTTCCCAATTGTTGAATCCAGCATGAGGGAAATAGGTAAGATTGTTGGCCGGGTGGACCAGAGAAAGTGCGTTGTTGGCATTTTCAACCCAATCATAAGTGGCACCGACACGGGAATAATCGAACTGCACACCAATGCCCATACCGAAGTGTTTGCCGAAGAAGTGCATGTACTTCAATTCGCCCAGAAAACCAAGTTTGGGATTCCATGTGCCGTCGGCAGGATTATACATCAGCGTGTTCATACCGCCTCCAACATTGAAGCCGATATAGTTGCTGTGCTGGTTCATCTGGGCCTGCGACCCAAGTGCGAGGACGAGGGCTCCAAATAAGATGAATATTCGTTTCATATAACTATCTTTTTAATATTGATTCTTTAATTAATATTTAATCACACGAGCCACAATGCCATCAACACTGACCGTATAGCTGCCAGCACCGAAGGTGGAGAAATCGACAGTGGTCGATTGGCCTTCGAAGGTGGTATTGACGAGCGTGACACCCATCACATTCATTATACGGAGGCTGTGGGTGGCATTGACGGAATTCTCGATAGTAACATTTACTTGGTCGACAACGGGGTTAGGATAGGTCGAAACGGTAGTTTGCAGACTCTCGGCCTCGGGAACGATTGTATTCATGTCGGTCTGCTCGCAAGTGCGGACATCATTGCCATTCATTGTCATGGTCACATGATAGGTTCCAGTCAGACCGCCCACTTCCTGATAGTAGGGGCCGTCACCAACATAGGTGCCATTGTGATACCATTTGATAGAAGACTGATCAATACAATGGCAGGTGTCGACGATAGAGATAACATCGTCGAAGATGGGCATGGTGAAGTTACGGGAGACATTGACCACAAAGCTGACAGTGATGGGAGAGCTCTCAAACTCAGGGTGGAGGCTGTTGCGGAGGGTGAGGGTAGCGGTATAGATACCATAGGTGGCATCAACAGGAATGGTGATATCGATGTCACCAGTGGTAGAGGTGATATTGGTCCAGGCCACATCGGCAAAACCCTCGGCATGAGCAGCACTGTCGTATACAAGTTTGTACTGATCGGGAACGCCGCTGTTATTGTCGGTATCAATGACGTACTGGATGGCGGAGTTGTCACCAGAGCAGTAGCCGTCAGCGTCAACCACAATACCGTTGTCGCCCTGGTCTTCATCGAGCACAATGGGAGCCACGATGGCGCCAACAAACTCCTGGGTATTGTTGGTAAGGACATAGTTGGACTTGTCGGCACCAGTGAGAGTCATATAGGCAGTAATGGTCTTGTTCTCTCCTACAGCAGGACTGTCATAGGAAGCGACGGTGGTGAGTCCGAGGTCATCATTGCTATAAATGGGGCTCGGTGTACCCATATTGTTCACAACAACAGAGGTATTACCATCATAGAGTTTATCGGCAACAACAGAGATGCCGGTAGCCACAACAGGAGCGGGGACAATGGTCAGATGATTGACCAGAGTGCCAACAAGCAGATAGTTGGTATCGACAGGGGCAGCAGTGAAGGTATAGGTACCCACGGTGCGAGTCTCTGTGACGGGGTTACCATCGGCATCGGTAATGGACAGCAGAGCGGCAACAGAGTTGCTATTGTCGTCCGTGTAGGTAGCGACGATATCATTGTACGCCATGCCGTTATAGGTAACCGTGGTATCCACATGAGTCCAGCTGAGAGGATAGCTGTTGCGGTCATAGAGGGCGTACACGGTGCAATTATGGGCAGGCATCGTGGTGACGACAGGATTCCAACCGGTAAAGGTGTAGCCCGGACGGGTCACAGTGGGATAAACCACACTATCGCCATAGAGGAAAGTGGACACAACTGTATCATCTCCATTGGCATCCACACCGCCATTCAGGACAAATGTCGTTACATAGGATTTACGTGCATAGTGGAAGTTGATGACAGCGCCATCTGCAAAGCTGGCCGTGGTGTCGGCAGCCTTGTCGGCTTCAAATCCCTCATACACATAGGCATTCACAATGAGGCTGTCGCCAATGGTGGCAACACCCTGAATACTGTCGACCATCGACTCGGGATAGGTGCCGTCAAGGTCCTGACGATAATGATACACCGTGTAGTGGCCATCCGTAGCAGAATTATAGTAGAACCATCTGGCATAGAGGGTAGTGTCGCTGGTCAACACGTCATCGAGGAAATGCCAAGGAGTGGAGAACTCCTGGTCGATATAGTAGGCAGCGAAGATGGTGTCAGAACCGACATAAGCGGGACGGGCAGGGGCCGGAGTTATCTTGTTGTCCGTAGTGTTGACAATAAGAGTAGTATCCGTCAAACCCGTGAAAGCGGCATTGGTTTCACGACCATTGAAGTTCTTCAGGGTGACAAGGAATCCCTGAACCACCTTGTAGTGGAAGGAAGCGGAATCCGCCACATCGGTATTGGCGACAAGAGCATAACGCTCGGGGAGGTAAGCATTGACATCGCAATCATACTTGCCGCCGAGAACCTGCACATTGGCACCAGTCAGCGGGGTTATCACCTTGTAACGGCCATCTCTGATAACCACACCGGCAAGATCGCCAGGGACAAAGGAGGCAACCGAGTCGAGTTCGAAGAGTTCCAAATTACCCGTTGCATTCTCGGTACCCTTAAGATAGTTGATCATACCGTTATGGATGGTGACAAGACGGCTGTCGTGAGCCACGCAAAGGCCACCCTTCACCATATATCCATTAAGGTCGATTGTAGCGGCATCGAAGATGGTATCGTATCTACCCGGGGTGGTATTGCGTGCCAGATAGACTATGGAATCGCCAGCAGCAGCAGCCGTCAGGGTAAGATTACGCAAATATTTGCGGTAACCGAATTCATTAAAATAGGCATCAGCATTGATTGCTGCAGGGGTTGCAGCGGCAGTGCTGTCGTAAATAGCAAGCACACCGGTGGCACTGTCGGCAAAACCGGCGAAAACGGCGCTGGTCACATTGAGAGTCATGACCGTGGCGGAAGAAGAATCCTTCAAGGTCAAGGCAGCACTGTCTTTGGCACTTGCCAAAACAGAGTTGATGATGTTGACAACAGCACCACTGTCTGCCACAATGGGGCTCATGACTGCCTCGGCCTGGAATTTGCTCAGCACAAACATACCTCCAACAACATGGAAGAGGTCTCCCGAGGTGGCGGGAAGGACAAAGTCGCTGGGGTTACCGGTACCAACCCAGTTCACAGAAGCGCCGTTACAAACCTTGACCAAAGCCTGGGTGTCAGCAGCAAAGCTGCTCACAACAGGGAAAGAACGCTGGTTGATAGTCAGAGGAACAGAGATCGACACAGGGTCGCTCAAACGTATTGTATCTGCAAAATAGAGCATGCGGTTTGCCTCGGTGGCCGAAAGGGCATTGGCAAAGGAGGAGTAGTAATTATTCACTTCGTCGTAGACCATCACTCTGTCTGTGCCGACGAGGTTGTTGGCAGGAGTCAGCGCAGGGCTGTACTCATGTTCCACCGCAGCAGTCAGCAGCGTCGCCGGTGAGAAATATCCAGTGTCGAGAGCCTCGCGAGAGGCAGAGCCGAGAACATAGTAACGGTCGTTAACATCTCTGGCGACAATCATGGAGGAAGCAAAGACAAGGCTGTCCACAGTGGCAGTAGCGAGATAGGAACCATTGTCCTGCAGAACGGCCGTCAGGGCGACGGAGGTATCGCAGTTGTCCTCCGTCAGTTCCAGGGCGGTGCCGGTCCAAGTCGGCATCAGATGGTCCGAGTCGATGAAATAAGTCTGCCCGGGAGTGGCGGCATAGATAGTGACACTACTCAACGTTGCACGGTCGAGGGTGCGCACTTCCACATTGAGCTGCACATTCTGCTGTGCTCTCAATCCCGTGCCGGGCATCACCGATGCTATCAGCGCACCCAGCAAGAAGAGTGTAGTTTTTTTCATTTCGTTTATATTATTAATTATACATATAAATTTGCCTTTTTATTACCTTGAGGAGTCTAAATCCACGCTCCGAAGAATCGACACCTGGTGCCGACCCTTCGGGGCGCTTCATCTATACTTGTACTCCTTCCTTACTTGGTGGAAATCACAAGATAATCAGTATATTTCCAGAACTGTGTGGGATTGAGGATGCGCAGGTAAGCGGTAACGCTGCTGTTCTCCTCGTCGGCCACGAGTTCGTAGCTGTTCTCGGGGTGCTGCGAGATGACGGTAGCCTTCTTGCGGTTGACGGTGATGGTGGTCACTTTGGTACGGTCAATCTCGGTGAAGTTCTCCGTGTTCATGTCTGCCACGGTACCCTGCTTGCGACCAATGCCGATGAAGCCACCGCTCTTGGTCACGATACCGGCCTCTTTCAGCTCGCTGTAGGAGCCCACCACAAAGTAGGCGCGGTTGGCATCGGCCAACTGCTGGGCAATGTACTGGTCCTTCTCCTGGTTGGAGGCGGTCAGCTCGGTGACATTCTTGTTGAGGCCTTTGATAACAACCTTGTTGTTCTCAAGCTCGGTAAGCAACTCGGCAATCTGTGCTTCCTGGGCAGCGCTGCGCTCCTCGAGGCGGGTGATGTAGGCCTGGAGGTCGCTGTTCTTACGCGAAAGCTGGCTCACTCGGCTGTTCAGCTGAGCTATCTTCTCTTTGTTGGCAGCCATCATGGATTCGATGGAACTCATCTGATCGGAGATTTCCTTCTTGTGGTCGTACGAACCTTCGGTAGTGTTGCGCCGCATCTCCTGTACATTGGAGTACTTGGAATTAATCATCGACAGGTTGTCCTCAATCTCGTTCAGCATCGAGAACAGGCCGTCAATTTCCGAATCTTTCGCATCGACAACACCCATCAGCGAGTCGATGGTTTTCTTGGAAGAGTCAAGCTCCTTCTGATTGCACGACACAATGCTCATTGTGGCGGCAAAAAGGCCAATGGCCAAAAAGATCTTCTTCATTGTTTTTATTATTTAATTTGTTTTTCTATCCCTTTATAAAACTTTTTCACCCAATCGTGGTAGCTTAATAACGCCGACAAATTACTATTATTGTATGAAAAAATAAAAATTTATGTTAAAGATTGTTAAAGGCAATTATCATAAAACAATAAAACAAACATAATTACAACACACTGATTTCCACATATATTAACCTATCATCTTCTTCCCATCTTCTTACCCTCTTCTTTCCCTCCTCCTACCCTCACCCGCCACGGAAGAAGATGATAGGTAGAGGTAAAAAAACGGAGACACCTTTGGGGCATCTCCGTTCGATAAACGATACTATGTGCAGCGTTTAGCGCTTCACAATCTTGGTGACCGAACCTTCGGCACGGAGCATATAGACTCCGGCAGCGCAGGAACTGAGGTCGATAGTGTTGCGGCCCTGCTGCAGGGTGAGGGTCATCAGCCGGCGGCCGGCCTGGTCATAGAGGACGGCCGAAGCATGACGGCTGACAGTGACGTTGATGAGATCGGCCGTGGGATTAGGCCACACGGACTCGACGGCGAGGTCGGCATCTTCAATACCGATGGGCTGCGGGGCGACATATTCGTTGAGCACAGCGACACCTGTCAGGTCGAATCCGCTGCTGGCAAAGGGCGTGGGCCACGGGTCGTTGACGATGTGGCCATAGGCATCGTAGGAGGCATACTGAGAATCGATGCTTCCAACGACATCCACAATACGGACATAGACAATGCTGTCGATATTGATGCCGGTACTGTCGCGGAGCTCGTCGAGATCGAAGGGGGTACCGTAGCCAATCTTGAACTTGCCGGCCAGATTGTTGATGTTGGTCGGGTCGGTGGCACCGGCATTGCCCAGCTGGGTCTCAGTCTGGGTGAGGCAGGTGGCGGGGAAGCGCACGAAGCGCTCGCCGTCGCTGCTCACCTCGACAAAGGCGAGTTCGAGACTGTAGTCGCCGAAACCGTTCTCGAAGACAGCAAAGTCAGGTCCTTCGCCATTGCGGATAGGCGTGGCAAAGGTGACGAGGGCCGAGCCGCCGTCGCCGAGGCTGACAGCGTCCATGGTGTTGCTCATTGTGGCCATTCCGACGGCATTGGCCTCGGTGCCAAAGCTGGCCAGGTCGCCGTCGGGATTGGCGATGTTCTGAGGTCCGCGGGTCAGCTCCACGCCTGTGGCCCAGGCCACGATGGCGCTGCTGTCGGCGGCAATGGCGTTGCAACCTTCGGTACCCACGGCACCGCAGAAGGGTCCATGTTCGGGTTCGACCGGGCCGGGAGTGCTGCCCGTGGTGTCGGGCACGGTGACGGGATAGATGGCCATGGGATAGACGTAGGTGTAGCTCCAGTCCCAGCCTTCATAGAAACTGCTGTCTACGACAATGCCTGCCGCGGGGTCGGCCAACTTCTCGAAGTCGCCGTTGCTGAGGGTCTGACTCATACCCATATCCATCACACCATTGTTGGTGCTGCTCCAGTAGTTGCCAGGGGTGATACGCAGGGTGTCGGTCATGCCGGCGGCGGTGTCGATGTAGAGTATGTCGCCCAGGCCGAAGGAGCCAGGCAGGTAGGTGAAGCGGGGGTCGACGGCGGCGATGTCGTCCATCATGTTCTGCACCGTCGCGGTGCCGTCGAAGCGGTAGCCCCAGGCCAGTGCCGTGTCGGCCCAGTTGACAGCCATCACCACCTCGTTGGCTCCCGTTCCCACCCAGAAGAGTATGTCGCTGGCGGCAATGACGGCCTCGACAGGGGCGGGGGGAGCGACGGTGTCGGCCGGATTGTTGACAGGCTGGACAGGGGTGGTCCACACCACGCCGCTGGGATACCATGTACCATAGTATTCTACAGAGTCATAGCCCACACCGAAGGCCGACTCGCCAATCTTGAGGAAGGAGCCGTCAGAGAGGGTGCTGGTCCAGCCGGCATTGCCGTTGCCGTCAAGGACAAACTGGAGATAGTTGCCACTCAACGACGTCTGGAACTGCAAATGGGTATTGGTGAGACTGTCGTCATAGAGAATGTTGCTGATGGCCAGTGCATCGTTCACCGAGAGACGGGCGTCGGCATTGGCCAGCGCATTGACGGCATTGGCAACCGTGGGAGCGCCGTCGAAGCGCAGACCCCATGCCAGTGCGGTATCGGGGCTGCCCCAGTTGATGGCAATGACGGCCGAGTTGGAACCCGTGCCCACCCAGTACTCGATATCATCGGCAGCAATGGTGGCGTCGACAGGCATCGGCATATAGGAGGCAGGGACAATGGTAGTGTTCCAAGGATCGGTAGCAAGGTCGCTCATCACGACAACCATACCGTCCTCAAGGTCGTAGTCCTCAAGCAGCTCCGTACCGTCGGCACGCACACCGTTGACCTTGAAGTTGGTCTCGGCGGCAGAGAGCAGCATGGGGTATTCCTTGTAGATATAACCCATATCATAGCTCGGAAGCATCGAGTAGACCAGACGCGGGTCGGCGCCGGCGATATCGGATGCCATGTCGTCGAGCGAGAGGTTATCATCCTCGTCGAAGCGATAGCCCCAAGCGCGGGCATTGGTGCCGTCCATGATGACGAAGATAGCGCTGTCGGAACCATTACCAACCCAATAGAGGATGTCGCTGTAAGCAATGGTGGCGTCGGCAGGCGTCACAATGGTGGTGTCGGTTGAGGAGGTGGTGTCGGCAATAGTATCTATGCAGGGGCGCTCGACAATGATATTCGGGCGATAGATCGACGATCCTGGAGTCTCTGTAGTGAGGCTGGCCAGATCGTAAGCGCTACGGTCACGGCGGTCAAAAAGAGTGCGGCGAGCAGGCGCAGAGCTGCTGGTGTTATAAACACCGGTGCTCGTCTGCGAGGTTCCCGCGGGCTGGTTGACAAAGGTGGTGATGGCAATACCATCGGTACCATTCCAGACAAAGGGATTCGTGAGATCATAACGGGTGAGTCCGATGGCAGTGGTGGCCAATGAATCGGCCAGCACCAAGTCGGCAGCAGTCACGGGCAGCCAGGTCGTGTCATGACAAACCTCGGGGAATTCTGTGACAGTGGTGTGGGTCATATAGATTGTAAAGGCCTTTGAAAGTCGGGCAGTGGTGCCAGCATGCCAGTTGAAGGAGAGGTTGTTGACAGTGTCGCCAGCACGGAGCCCGGCAGCGACAAGCTCGTCGGCGGTGAAGACTGTCTGGCAGAGGGTGTTACCCCAATTGTGGAAGGCAACATTCATCTGCTCTTCTTCCTCGGTACCGAGAACGACATTGCCACCGTCAGGACACGGAGTGTACACCAAGACAGGACCTGCCCAATCGCTATAGGTATCGCTACCGCAATTGGCACGGACATAAACATCATAGTAACTCTCAGAAGTCAAGCCGGCAATGTCGATACGGGTATTATGGGCGGTGAGGACCGTGCCTTCACTCTCCGGGTTGAAACCTTGCGGTCCATAGGCCACCTCCCACTGCGTAGCAGGAGTATTGCTCACCTCACGCCAGGTAAGGCTGAAGCCATGGTTTCCAACACTGTCGGCGACAAAGTCGCGCGGATATTTACAAGAGGGGGCCATATCAACCAGCAGATTGTCGATGCCACAGAAGAAGTTGGCAGGGGCAGCTCCGGTATGAACAGTGTCGGTAGTAAGCCACAACATGGCCATACGGGCATTGGCGGGAATAGCGGCAGGAAACACCCCAAAGTCGACAATTTCATGTCTCGACGCACGATAAGATGCAGGGGCCACGTAGAGCGAGGTAAAGTCGGAGGTGTCGTTGACAATGTAGCCGATACGGAGTTCGGCACCGCTACGGGCACTCATGCTATAGTCGAAACTGAGCGACAGTTGGTCAACGGGCTGTTCAAAACGTGGCAGTACAGCAAACTTGCGGGTGCCATACTGGTTCATATTGTTGGTGTAGGTGGTATAGGTACCATCATAAGGAGCATAGGCCATAAAAGCGAAGTAGGGATCGTTGGGGGTCACGCAGCCGTAATTGTTCATGCTGGAGGCAACTCCTATTCCACTATAATATATAGTAGCTTGAGACCCTTCCTCCGGAACATTGGTACCATTGCTGTAGACCGACCAGCAGTCGGGCAGCGGGGCTCCCGCAAAGTAGGGGGAAAGTTCATAGTCATAGCCACTGAACGAGGTACCGAAAGGCAGCGGCATGGTGTCGCGACAGGTGATGCGCGGAGTGGTGAAGGTCACACTGTTGCGCCAGGAATTGGTATCGCCCGCGCCACAGATGCTGCGCACGCTGACGGTGTAGCTGGTGGCAAGCATCCAGTCGGCATTGCTATAAGAGGGCGTGCTGACGACGGTGAGCGTCTCGCCGTCGCGCACCTGCCATTGGGTGGCGTTACCTGCTGTCCAGCTGACACTATTGGTGGAGTCGTCATAAACCAAATCCGTGGGGTCGTCGCAACTGGGAGCACGGTCCACAGAGAAGTCGTCGATATCGGTGGCGTCACCATATTCGCTGATACCTTCCATAACGATATAGACGGTGCCGGTCAGAGGAATGACGCCGGTATACTCGTACCAGCCCGCCTCGCTGACGGCCGGGGACTGCGTAATGCTGCGGCGTGCATGGAAAAGAACGGTGCCACCAACTGTATCGGGGGTATTGTTCGCCCACACCTTGACGCCCTCGTTCACTTTGTTGGTGTAGCTGTTGGTGCGTTTCACCCAAAGGCTAACCTGATATTGGTTAGCGGTGGCAATGTCGAAAGCCGGAGCCACCAGAAGGGTGATATTGCCACTCTGCTGGTCGGGCAACCGCATCATACAAGCGCCACTATGGCACGAGGTAGCAGAGGCGCTGTAGGATCTCCATCGGGCAGTGGCAGAACCCGCAATATGGGTAGTGCTCCAGCATTCAGGAACAATACCGTCGCCAGTAGAGGTCAGGCCATCAAAATTCTCAAAGAAAGGAAATTCCGATACAGAAGAGCAAGGAGTGCTGAATGAAGTGACATGCGGCAACGTAAGTGTACCATCGTCACAAACGGAGACAACCTGAACCTCATAATCTGTTGAAGCTGTCAGTCCCGAAATAGTAACTACTGTGTCGAAGAAATCGGCACTGTCGCGGACACTACCTGTGGCAAGGTAGTAACGATAGTGGTTCACCTCAGTGGGGTCGTCAACATGAAGAGTGCATTCGCCGGTGCCAATGCCATCGACACTGATACCCTGTGCACGGACACATGCGGGAACATCATGCACGTCGATGTCGTCTATATACCACGACTTAGCCGAGCCGCCAGTGGGCAGGTAGCGTAGCGCCATTCGTGCACCACTGGGAGCATCAAGGAATGTACTGGCACAATAGTCATATCCGTTCGTAAAACGGGCGCAGGGATAATTCGCTACTGCAACAAACGTGCTGCTGTCCTCCACATCGGTTATATATCCCGCCTGGAGCGTACCGCCAAAAGAACCCGTTTCCGAAGGACGAGCCATGAAACTTATTTCAAGATTGCTGATTTCCTGGTCAAATTCAGGCAGAATAAGAATATCACGGGAGTCGCTATAATTACCATAGATACGAAGCGTGTATCCATCATTGCCATAGCTGTACGTGCTGTTCTGCAAACGGCTAAAAAGTTCAAGTCGATCCAATGGACGGGCTTTCAAAAATTCCCAGCAGGGTAACGTGCTGCCGGTTACAGCATTCCCATAGCCATTGGCCACATCGCCGAAACGGCTGAAATCCTCATGATATGGAGTAGCCTGCGGACCACAAGCAGTGCGGAAAGACACTCCCGTAACACCCGTCGACGTATCGCTGCAAAGCGTCCGCACACTCACCTCATAGCGCGTGCTGGCCGTCAGACCGGCAAGAGTATAGGTATCACTATTGATTTCCACACTGTCACCATTGTAATATACCATATAATGATTCGTCCCATTGGGCTCAACAATGGCCAAGTCGGCCGACGAGGTGGTAATATTGGACACCAACACCTGCGAAGGCTTCACGCACGATGGCAACTCACTGACGGTCACATTGTCCAGATATGCAGGACCACTATCATTTGACTTCATTGCCAAACGACCAGTAGTGACGCCGGCAAAAGTCACTTCAAAATGATTCCAACCGTTGCCATCGGGCAGACATGTGGCAATGGGAGTAAAGGTCGTAATATCCGTAATATCCGTAATAACTCCTACCACGAAACCATGATAATACGGCGACTGCACGTCAAAACTCAGCATCAACTGATCGGGACTGTCATCAAACGGAGGAAGGACCAATATGGTGGGGCTGGAGGTACGACTGCCGACATAAAGACATTTACCACCAGCAGTGTTGTAACTAGAAGAGTTGTTGATATAGGGGTCTGACGTACTATAAGGGTTAATCAGATCCCAGCAGAAGACTTGACTGGCAAAAGATGCCGTCGAGGATGAATAAAACGAACCACTATACGAGTTAAAATCCTCCGTCCACGGCAACATTTCATGTGCCATGGAAACGCAAGACGTGCGGAACGAGGCCGAGCGGGCACCCGTCTGGGTACCGTCCGGACAATTGGAGAAAACTTTTACAGAGTAGGCCGTATTGGCTGTGAGAGTTGTGTAGGGGATAGTCTGAGTGTAAACAACAGTGCTGTCGATTAATGAGTCTCCAGCGTAGAGCATCACTGTGTAGTCATTCACATAGGTAGTGTCTTCGATATTCAAAGTAGCACCATTTGCCGTGAGGTCCGACACAGTGACCGTTTGGGCCTTGATGCAAGAAGAACCAGCGTTGGGATTGGTAGCCGCCTCTGCTGTAGTAAGCGAGAACATGCAACTGCTACTGATTTCCATCAAATCGCCATCGGCCACCGGCTGATTATTATAGGCATTGGGAGCCCACGATCCATTCAACTGATAGCACCATCCATTATAAGACGAAACTCCGGTTAGATTGTCATCAATATATTGGATATCCTGCATCAAACTACCGCTAAACGAGTAAGTAAGGCGCGAATCATGGGTCGCAATAGAATCGACAAGATCTAGTGCCGTAACACTTCCTGTCCATCGCACACCCCAGGCCAGGGCGAATTCTTCGCCGGAATTGTCATCCCAGCCTATAACTACAACAGCTGAATTGCCGCCCGTACCCACCCAGTATTGTACGTCCGAGGCAGCAAAAGTCACACTCTTCCGCGACAGAGGCGGTTTGTGTCCTGCATTGTTACCAACCTGAGCCATAGCTCCGAACGTCAGAGCCAGCCCAAGGGCAATCGTAATTAGTTTTTTTACCATTTTTTTTGATACTTTTTATTTGTTAATAAAACACTTTTCCAACTCCAAGTATCGGCATGGCTGACGAGGGGAAACAATAAGGAACACCAAAAAAAGAACACTGCACAAAACTCCATTGCATGGGAGGTGGCAAGGTCTCGGTTGTCGGCTGCCTTTTCCTCGAAAGCGTTCCGATTTTATCGATTTGGCAGGTCTTCTGGCTTGCTCTTTTTCGGCCCTGTCTTCCCATGCGACTATGGCGCCGCACAGTGACGTATCTGATTGGGCTTCAAACTCTCGAGCTTACAGCAGCGGGACTGCGCAGGACTCTCACCTGCTTCCCTTTTCACACCCCTGGAGGTGACCAAAACGGCCGCAAAAATACAAAATAAAAATTACATGGCAAAATATTTTTCCACTCCTTTCGTTATTATAAACATGAACATTTTATTGCAAAACTGGGAGTATCCTCCCTTCGACAAAATAAAGACCGACGACTACGAACCCGCCGTGCGCGAAGCCATCGCCGAGGCCGAACGCAATATAGAAGTCATTGCCACCAACATGGATGACCCCACATTCGAGAACACCGTGGAAGCCCTGGAGACGGCTTCGCAACGTCTGGACCGTGTGAGTGCCATCATGATGAATCTCAACGAGTGCTGCACCAATGAGGAACTGCAGGAAGTGGTGATGCGCATGGAACCGCTGATGACACGCTTCAGCATGAAGGTAATGACCGACGAAAGGTTATACCGGAGGGTGTTGAACTCCGAGCGCAAAACACTCTCCACCGAGCAACAGACGCTGCTGGAGAACACACTGAAGGGGTTCCGCCGCCACGGTGTGGCCCTGCCCGAGAAGGAGCGCGAGCTGTTCAAACGCAACGCCGAGGAGTTGAGCGAACTGCAGGTGCGCTTCGGACAGAACGCCCTGGGGGACCTCAACGATTGGATACTTCACCTCACCGACGAAGCCGACCTCGAGGGCCTGCCGCAGCCCGTACGCGACGCGGCTCACGACGAGGCCTGCAACCACGACCTCGATGGGTGGGTGTTCACCCTCTCGGCCCCGTCATACATACCCTTCATGACCTACAGCGCCCGACGCGACCTGCGCGAGCGCATGTACCGCGCCTACGGCAGCATCGGCGGACGCGGCAACGGGCGCGACAACAACGCCGTCATCCGCCGCATCGTGCAACTCCGCGCCGAACAGGCGAGGCTGCTGGGCTATGACACCTATTGCGACTACGTGCTCGAGGACCGCATGGTACAGAGCCTGCCAAACCTGCAGCGCTTCATGCAGGAACTCAAGGCCGCTGTCCTCCCCGCCGCCCGCCGCGAACTGGAGGAGGTGCAGAACCTTGCCGCAGGGTCGGGACAGTCGCTCATGCCTTGGGATTTCAGCTACTACAGCGAGCAGCTCAAACAGCAGCGCTACGACCTCGACAGCGAGGCCCTGCGACCCTATTTCCCCCTCGAGACCGTGCGCGAAGGCATCTTCAGCCTCTACGGGAAACTCTACGGCCTGCACTTCGAAGAGGACAAAAACATACCCGTCTACCACGAGGACGTCCACGTCTACCACGTCAGCCGGCACCTCACAGACAACGACACCTCCGTCGACATGGGCCTCCTCTACCTCGACATGCATCCGCGGCCCTCGAAGCGCAGCGGGGCCTGGATGACCGAGTTCCGTGGCCAGCATGGCGACGTGCGCCCTCAGATACAGGTCGTCTGCAACTTCTCCAAACCCACAGCCGACACCCCCTCCCTGCTGCGTTTCTCCGAGGTGGAGACCTTCATGCACGAAATGGGACACGCCATGCACGGTATGCTCTCCAACGTGCAATACGAATCCCTCAGCGGCACCAACGTCAAGCGCGACTTCGTCGAGATGCCGTCGCAGGTGATGGAGAACTGGTGCTACGAACCCGAATTCCTCGCCACCTTCGCCCGCCACTGGCAAACCGGCGACCCCCTGCCCACGGAATACATCGACAAAATCCGCGCCGCACAGAACCACATGGCCGGATGGCTCTGCCTGCGCCAGCTGAACCTTGGCATGACCGACATAGCGTTCCATACGATGGGAGTGGAGAATGAAGCATGGAAGGCGGAGGATGTGGAAGCCCAGGCCATGACCAACCTCCTGCCTCGCATCCCCGGCTGCTGCACCGCCACCAATTTCAGCCACATCTTCGGCGGCGGCTACGCCAGCGGATACTACGGATACAAGTGGGCCGAGGTGCTCGACGCCGACATCTTCAGCCGTTTCAAGCACGACGGCATCTTCAACGCCGACACCGCCGAAGCCTTCCGGCGCGAGATCCTCTCCCGTGGCGGCACCGTCCACCCCGCCACCCTCTTCCGCAACTTCATGGGCCGCGACCCCGACAACAAAGCCCTCCTCAAAAGAATGAACCTGATATAGACAACCCATATTCATTGCAGAAAAAAAACATCAACAACATGAACGAACAATTAGCCAAACAGATACTCAAAATCTTTGTCAACAACCCCTTCGACGCCTTCAACCACAAGCAAATCTCCTCGCGCATAGGCGCAGGCAGCAAGGCTGAACGCCAGGAGGTCATCCGCACCATCCAGCAACTCGCCGAGGACCACCACCTCGTCGAGGACGACCACAAGGGCAAATACAAAATCAACCCCAAGAGCATCGACGACGACCTGGTGCCGAAGAACTATATCACTGGCACCATCGACATGAAGCAGGGCGGCAAGGCCTACGTCATACCCCAACCCGACGCCGAGCACCCCGACGCCACGCCCGCCGAGGACATACAGATAGCCCCCAACAACACCAACCATGCACTGCACGGCGATACCGTCCGCGTGCTCATGTTCCCGCAGCGCAAGATGCACAAGCCCGAAGGACAGGTGGTGGAAATCATCAAGCGCGCCAAGACACGCTTCGTCGGCGTCATCCAGAAGCAGGAGCGCTTCGCCTTCATGGTCAGCGACAGCCGCACCATGAACGTCGACATCTTCATCCACATCGACGACCTCGGCGGCGCCGAAAACGGCGAGAAGGTGCTCGTGGAGATGACCGACTGGCCCGAACGCATGAACAACCCCGTGGGCAAAGTGATCAAGCGCCTGGGCAAACCCGGCGACAACAACGTGGAGATGCAGTCCATCCTCGCCGAATACGACTTCCCCCTGGAGTTCCCCAAAGAGGCCGAAGACGAGGCCAAGAAAATCCGCAAACCCACCAAAAAAGAGATGGCCTCCCGCCGCGACTTCCGCGACGTGCTCACCTTCACCATCGACCCCGCCGACGCCAAGGACTTCGACGACGCCCTCTCCTACCGCCAGCTGGAAAACGGTCACATCGAAGTGGGCGTGCACATCGCCGATGTGTCGCACTATGTAAAGCCCGGCAGCGCCATCGACCGCGAGGCCTACGACCGCGGCACCAGCGTCTACCTCGTCGACCGCACCATCCCCATGCTGCCCGAGAAACTCTGCAACGATGTCTGCTCGCTGCGCCAGGACGAGGAGAAGCTCTGCTTCAGCGTCGTCATGGAGATGGACTCCAAAGCCAAAGTCCTCAAAAGCTGGATGGGCAAGACCGTTATCCGCAGCAACCGCCGCATGGCCTACGAGGAGGCACAAGCCATCATCGACGCCGGCACAAGCGACGGCACTCCCGTCGCCGACGCCATCCTGGCCCTCCACGCCCTCGCCACGCGCCTCCGCGAGGCACGCTTCAAAACCGGCGCCATCAACTTCGAGACCCAGGAGGTGAAATTCCAGCTCGACGAGAACGCCAAGCCCATCGGCGTCTACATCAAAGAAAGCAAGGAGGCCAACTGGCTCATCGAGGAATTCATGCTCCTGGCCAACCGCACCGTCGCCGAACACATAGGCAAAGCGAAAAACCAAAACTCCGCCAAAACCTTCGTCTACCGCGTCCACGACGAACCCAACCCCGAGAAGCTCAACACCTTTGTGGAGTTCGTGGCCAAACTCGGCTTCAGCATGAAGGTGGGCAGCCGCAAAGCCCTCGCCGACAGCTACAACCGCCTCTTCGAGAACATCGCCGGCCGCGGCGAGGAGAACATGATCGACACCATCGCCATCCGCACCATGTCCAAAGCCTACTACAGCACCCACAACATCGGCCACTACGGCCTGGCATTCCCCTTCTACACCCACTTCACCTCCCCCATCCGCCGCTACCCCGACCTCATGGTCCACCGCCTGCTGGAACGCTACCTCAACGGCGGCGCCAGCGTCAACAGCGACGAGTACGAGGAATACTGCAAGCACTGCTCCATCATGGAGAAGAAAGCCGCCGACGCCGAACGCACCAGCGTCAAATACAAGCAGGCCGAATTCCTCGCCGACAAGCTGGGACAGGTCTTCCCGGCACTCATCAGCGGCGTCAGCAAGTGGGGCATCTACGCCGAAATCGAAGGCAACAAGTGCGAAGGCATGATACCCATCGGCAGCCTCAAGGACGACTACTACATGCTCGACGAGGACAACTACCAGGTCATCGGCCGCCGCTACGGCCGCACCTACAAACTCGGCTACCCCGTCCAAATCCGCGTGAAAAAGGTGGACATTCTCAAGAAACAAATCGACTTCGAACTCGTCGACGAAGAGGAGTCGACCCGCCGCAAACCCGAAAGCAAAGGCCGCACCCCAAAAGGCAAAACCCACAAGAACGACAAAAAAGGCAAGCCCGACAACGGCGGCAAGCCCGACAAAAACAGCCACACACACAGCCGACGCCGCAAAAAATAGCCACCGCCACCACCCTGCCCCACCCCCATCCGGAACACGGGTCAAAGACACACCCGGGACGTCCCCGATACGGCCGTTCTCATATTGTTCTTATATTGTTTACATATTGTTCGCATATTGTTCTTATATCCCGGATATAGGAACAATATAAGAACAATATGAGAACAATATAAAAACAATATAAGATATGCCGTATTGGGGGCGTAGCGGGTAGGGGTTTGGTGGGGATGGACGGGGACGATCAGAAGTCGTCGCTGTGGTAGCCACCGGAGGAGGAGGAGGAGGAGGAGGAATAGGACGAGGAGGAGGGCAGGAAGTCGTCGTCGAAGGAGGAGCGGGAAGAGGAGGTTTCAAAGGAGGAGACGGGGGCGCTCTTGAGCTTCCACCAGCCCACGAGGATGAGGATGGAGATGACGATTTCGAGGATGCTGCCGATGACGCCGAGGAAGGGGATGAACTGGATGCAGAAGGCAACGAGGGCAAGAATCATGGAGAGGCGGAGGAAATTGGCGCCGTCGCGGCCGGGGAAGTCGGAGGCACGGCTGAGGGTGCCGAAGGCGCCGATGTAGATGATGGCCCAGATGATGGAGATGACGGTGGCAACCATGGGGCCGAGGATGGGGATGACGAGGCAGAGGTCGGCAATCATTTCGAGGATGATGCCGATGCGGACACGCTTGAGGGCCTGCCGGGTGGTGCCGGAGAAGAGCTTGATGAGCTGGCCGAAGCCGACGAGTATGATGATGCCGAAGAGCTCCATGAAGGCTACGATGAGGAAGATATACCAGGGCGAGGATTCGCCAGCGGCGGCGGCAACGATGGCGACGAGGGCCATGATGCGGAAAACGATGCCGAAAATGCCGAAAATGGTGTTGCCGATGACGCCCCAGAAGATTTTGGAGGTGGCGGACTTATAGGCTTTTGCATTCATAAATTTTGATATTAATTTGTTATTTTACAATATTTTATCTTTCAACCAAGGACAGGGATGATGCTGCAAAGATACACAAAATTCCGGATTGGTGTTCAAAAACGGGAGGGATGGGGGCAAGAAAAAATAATTTTTTTACGGGATAAAGTTTTTTTCGTATCTTTGACATTTTAAATTACACGCGAGAAATCATGGCAGTGACTGAGAAACAACTGATTGACGAATTGAAGGCGGGAAAATTCAAGCCCGTTTATCTCCTCACGGGCGAGGAGAACTATTATATTGACGTGGTGTCGGACTATTTCGAGAACCATGTGATCGACGCTGCCATGCGGGATTTCGACGAGACGGTGGTCTATGGCCGTGACACGACGATGGGGGCAGTGGTGAGCGACGCGAAACGCTACCCGATGATGTCGGACGTGCACCTGGTGCTGGTGAAGGAGGCGCAGGACATAGAGACACGGCAGTGGGAGCAGTTGGCGGCCTACCTGGAGCATCCGTCGGAGAAGGGGGTGATCGTTTTCTGCTACCGCCACAAGAAGCTGGACAAACGCACGGCGGCCTACAAGGCAATTGCCGCCAAAGGCTGTGTGTACGAGACTCCGAAGGTGTGGGAGAGCCAGGTGCCGTCGTGGATAAAGAACGAGGTGGGGAGCAACGGCTTCACGATTACGGACAAGGCGGCCTACCTGATTACGGAGAGCGTGGGGTCGGACCTGGGCAAGATAGTGAACGAACTGCGCAAGCTCTACCCCCTGCTGCAGCCAGGAAGCGCCATCACGGAGGAACTGGTGGAGAAGCAGATAGGCATCAGCAAGGACTACAATGTCTTTGAGCTGCAGAGAGCTATCGGCCGGCGGGACCCCGTGATGTGCAACCGCATTGTGAACTACTTCGCCGCCAATCCGAAGAAGAACCCCATACAACTGGTGCTGCCGATTCTCTACGGCTACTTCCTGAAGGTGATGTTCTACCACCAGGTGGAGAACAAGAGCGACGCTGCGAAAGTGCTGGGGTGCGCACCGAGTTTTGTGCAGGACTATGCGGTGGCGGCAAGCAACTACAAGCTGGGAAAGCTGGCCACATGCATCGGCTACCTCTACGAGACCGACCTCCGCTCCAAGGGGGTGCGCAACAGCGGCAACGTCACCGACGGAGAACTGCTGAAAGAACTTATCTTTAAAGTCATTCATTAATACTTTCAACGGCGAATTACACGAATTTCACTAAGATAAGCAGAACAATCAAATACGAATTACTCGAAAAAATGGAAAGCAACAATCTATTATACAAGGAGGAATCCTATCAGATAATGAAAGCCAGCCAACTCAAGCTTGGCATACTAATCAACTTCGGAGCAGCCACTTTGGAGTACCATCGAATACCTGCCAGCCAAAACCCCACGCAATCCATACAATTCGAGTAATTAGCAAAAATTCAAAACTGCGTAGCTTCGTTTAATTCGAGTCATTCGCCGTAAAAAAACAAGAAAATGAAACGTTTACTACTAACCGTCCTATCAATATCCATCGCCGTCATCGCCAGTGCCCAGTGCATTGTGAAGGGAGTGCTGTTCGACGAGAGCAACGGCGAGGCCATTCCGTTTGCCAACGTGGTGCTCGACGGCACGACGCATGGCTGCGCCACGGACATCAACGGTTTCTTCCTGATCAACAAGGTGAAGGAGGGCACCTACACCCTGAAGGTGCGCTACATGGGCTATGAGGAATACAGCGAGCAGATTACGCTCGAGAAGAGCCGCACCGTCACGAAGACCATCCACCTGAAGCCTGCAGCGCAGCTGCTGAAGGCTGTGGAGATTGTGGACAGCAAGAAGGAGGAGCGGCAGATGCAGACACAGGTGAGCGTGCAGAAAATCACCTCGTCGCAGATACAGCAGATGCCCGCCATCGGCGGCATCGCCGACCTGGCGCAGTACATGCAGGTGCTGCCCGGTGTGAGTTCCACCGGCGACCAGGGCGGCCAGCTGTACATCCGCGGAGGTTCGATGATACAAAACCTCTGCCTGCTGGACGGGATGGTGGTGTACAACCCCTTCCACTCCATCGGCCTCTACTCGATTTTCGAGACCGACGTCATTCTCAATGCCAATATCTACACCGGAGGTTTCGGAGCCGAATACGGCGGCCGCATGTCGTCGGTCATGGACATCACCACACGCGACGGCAACAAGCGTCACCACAGTGGCAAAGTGGGCCTCAACACCTTTGGAGCCAGCCTCATCCTCGAGGGACCCCTGAAACGGGAGAGCAACACCTCGAAGGCCACCATCTCCTACCTCGTCACCGCTAAGAACTCCTACCTCTCCAAGACCTCAGACATATTCTACTCGTACATCGACGGAGGCCTGCCGTTCGACTTCCTCGACCTCTACGGCAAACTCTCCTTCAATTCCGGCACCGGAAGCAAGATCAACTTCTTCGGGTTCCGCTTTGACGACAAGGTGACGCAATATCAAGCCATTGCCGACTACCACTGGCAGAACTACGGCGCGGGTACCAACTTCATGCTCGTCACGGGAGCATCGGCCATCCTCGACGGCTCGGTGGCCTACTCGAAATACAACATCACCCTCGACGACGGCTCCTCCTTCCAGAAATTCAGCGAGATAGGCGGATTCAATGCCACCATGCAGTTCACCAACTTCTTTGGCGCCAACAAACTGAAATACGGCATATCCATCGAGGGATATACCACAGACTATCAGTTCGTCAACAATTTCGGCAAAAACATCTCGCAGCACGAGCCCTCGACCAACCTTTCCGTCTATGCCACCTACAACCTTCACGCCGGCAATTGGATTATCGACCCTGGCATCCGCCTGATGTACTACGCCACCCTTGGCAGCCCCAACATCGAACCCCGCCTGGCAGCCAAATACAACATCACCCCCGACCTGCGCCTGAAGCTTGCCGGAGGTCTCTACAGCCAGATATTCCTCGATGCCCGCTCGGACAACGACATCGTCAACCTCTTCAACGGATTCCTCACAGGCTCCCCCGACCTCAACCTCCCCAGTTCATTCCGTGGAGATGACGTCACCTCCTGTGTGCAGAAAGCCACACATGCCGTCGTAGGTCTGGAATACGACCTCACGGACCACGTAACCCTCAATGCCGAATTCTACTACAAGAAGTTCAACCAGATTCTCAACGCCAACCGCAACAAAATCTACGACGACACCGACCGCGAATACAGCGACCCCACCTCGACCTATTTCAAGCCCGAGTACCTCCGCAAAGATTATATTATCGAACAAGGATATGCCACAGGTCTCGACTTCAGCGCCCGCGTGGACCTTGAGCGGCTCTACGTCTGGGCGACCTATTCGCTCGGATATGTGGAACGCAGCGACGAGGTGCAGACCTACAACCCGCACTACGACCGCCGCCACACGGTCAACATCCTGACGACCTACACCCTCGGCGAACAGCGCGAATGGGAATTCAGCGCCCGCTTCACCTATGGTTCCGGCTACCCATTCACTCAGACCCAGGGCGTCTATGAGCACCTCAACTTCCCCAACTCCATTGTCAGCGACTATACACTGGAGAACGGCGAATACTCGCTCCACTATGCCGACCTCTACAAAGGCCGCCTGCCTTCCTACCACCGCCTGGACCTCGGTGTGAAACGCAAATTCTCACTTTCGGCACGATCCCTCCTCGAGCTTTCCCTCTCAGCCACCAATATCTATAGCCGCGAGAATATTTTCTATTTCAACCGCGCCACTTTTGAGCGCGTCAACCAGTTACCTATACTTGTATGCTTCGGAGCTACTATGACATTCTGACCCCTTACCTACCCCTGATGGTCAAAGGCCTGGGAGCCACAGCGACGATAACGATCCTCTCGCTCGTCGCTGGCACAGCCCTCGGCGCCGGCATCTACGCCATGACCAAGAGCCGCCGCCTATGGGTGCGCAAAACGGCCCAATGCTACCGTTTTATCGTGCGCGGCACACCTATCATGGTCTTCCTCTTGCTCTTCTACTACATTGTGCTGCAGGGCAGCTGGGGCGTCGCCGCCGCCGTGCTGGCCTTCTCTTTCAACTTCTCCAATTTCGCCTGCTCCGTCATACAGTCGTCGTTCGACACCGTGGGCAAGGGCCAAATCGACGCCGGTATCTCCCTCGGATTCAGCCGCTACCAAATTCTCCGCTATATCATCGCCCCGCAGGCCCTCATCAACGCCCTGCCAGCCTACAAATTCCAGGCCGTCACCCTGATGAAAGGCACTTCCATCGTCGGCTACGTCTCCATCCTCGACCTCACGCAGGTCACCGAGGCCATCCGCCACGACACCGGCGAAAGCTTCTTCGCACTCCTCCTGGTCACCGTCATATACATGATTCTCGCCTGGCTGCTCTGCAAGCTGCTGGACTACCTCGTCAAAACCACCCACAAGATATGATCACCGCCTCACACCTCAACAAAACCGTCACCCAAGCCGACGGCAGCCCCCTCCGCATACTCGACGACATTTCTTTCCACGTCGCCCAGGGCGAGGTGGTGAGCATCATCGGTCCCTCCGGCTCCGGCAAAACCACCCTCCTCCGCATCCTCGGCATGCTCGACCGCCCCACCTCGGGCCAGCTCCTCATCGAGGGCAACGACATCCTCTCCCCCACCCTCCAGCCAAACCAGCTGCCACATCGGCCGGGTTTCGTCTTCCAGCAGTTCAACCTCTTCCCCCACCTCTCCGTATTGGGCAATATCACCCTGGCGCTGACCAAGGTGCTTCACATGCCCGCCAACGAGGCCCGCCAGCTGGCCCTCGAGACCCTGGCACGCGTCTCCCTGGCCGAGAAGGCCGACGCCATGCCCGCCACCCTCTCCGGCGGACAGCAACAGCGCGCCGCCATCGCACGCACCCTCGTGCTCAAACCCAAAATCATACTCTTCGACGAACCCACCTCGGCCCTCGACCCCACCATGGTCGCCGAGGTCCAGGGCGTTATGCGCCTGCTGGCCAAGGAGGGCATGACCATGCTTGTGGTCACCCACCGCATGCGCTTCGCACGCGACATCGCTACGCGAACCTTCTTCCTCCACCAGGGACGCCTGCTCGAGGACGGCACACCCGACCAGATTTTCCGCAACCCCCAGCAGCCCGAAACCCGCACCTTCGTCCAGCAGATACGCACCCTCCGCTTCACTATCGCCTCGCGCCAGTTCGACTTCTACGACATGATGTCGCAGATACGCCAGTTCTGCATCCGCTTTGCCATACCGGAGAAGATGGACCCCATCACCCACATCGTCGAGGAGATGCTCCTACTGCTGGGCAACTACAACAACCCCGTCAGCATCGAAGTGAACCACAGCGAGCTGGACGGCGTCACCCACGTAGCCATCGTCCACCAGGGCGAAACCCTCTCGCCGCTGGAACGCCCCGACGCCGACGAACTTGCCGTCATGATTATCCGCGGCATGAGTTCGAACATCGCCACCGACCTCACCCCCGACGGCGTCCGCCTCACCTTCGACGTCTAACCAACCCACCCGCGTCGCCCCGCCAAACAACCCACGTCGGCCCACCAACCAAACCGCCACTCACCATCGCCTACCTAACGCCCACCCAACGCCCACCCTGCCCCACTCCGACCCACCACATACACTTCCCATACACTTCCCATACACTTCCCATATACTTCTCATATACCGTATATAAGAAGTATATGAAATATATATAAGAAATGACGAAGTTGATACATAGTTGAGTCGAACAAAACAGCTCTTCCGTTGGGTAAAAATGCGTTATTTTGGGTGAATGAAAAAGATTTTTTTTGATTTTTTACGCCTACGATTGAGAAAAAAAACGTATATTTGCATTTTATAATTATAACAATATAACAATATATAACATTGTCAATGAGCAAAAAACTGATACATGGATGGGACAAACTGCAGGCCCGCAGCAGTATTATGCTTCTGATTGTTGCCGCCGTCATTATCGAGGTGATGTCCGTGGGACAATACATATTCACCCGCAACGGCATCCGACACGAAGTTGAGCAGCGAGCACGTACCGAAATCAAACTGAAGAATATGGAGATACAGAATGTCATCTCCGACGTCGAGGTTGCCGTGAACAATATGCAGTGGCTCATCGACTGGGCCGCCGCCAACCCCGATTCCATCTACAGCACCCTGCAGCTGATTATAGACAACAACCCCATCATCACGGGTTGCGCCATGGCTTTCGAGCCGAACCACTACCCCTCAAAGGGCGAATGGTACGAACCCTTTGCCGGACGCGAGAACGGACTGACGGGGAAAACCGTGCGCCGCCAGATTGGGTCGGCAGACCACAACTACCACAATGCCACATGGTACCGCGACGGGCTGACCGCCCAAGGAGGGCAATGGACGGAGCCCTACTTTGACGATGCGGGTTCAATGATGATGGTCAGCTCCTACATCATGCCCATCCACGACAAGAACGGCAAGGTGATCGGCGTCTTCTGCAGCGACGTGTCGCTGGAATGGTTGGCCGACCTCTTCGGCAGCAATGCCGGTGCCTACACCTTCCTCACCTCGCGCGCCGGCCGTCTGTTGGCCTGCCCCGACAAGAGAATGGTGATGACAACCACCATCCAAGAGGTGGCCAAGCAGTTCAAAGACACCATGATCGATGTCGTCAACGCCAATATGCTGGCTGGCGACTCGGGCGATGCCAGTATCAAAGACAACGACGGAAACAAGAACTACATGTACTATGCTCCCGTCGAAGGCAAGACCGGATGGAAGATGGCCATCATCTTCCCCGACAAGGAGATATACGCCGGCCTGCACCGGTTGGGAAGACAACTTGGCATCTTCCTGATTCTCGGTCTATTACTGATGGCCTTCATCCTGTGGCGCACCTTCCGCGGCCACCAGCGCCTGCAGGCCATCAACGCCGAGAAGGAGCGCATAGGCAACGAGTTGCGCATCGCCAGCGGCATCCAGATGGGCATGCTGCCCAAGACCTTCCCTCCCTATCCCGACCTCGACGAGCTGGCCATGGCCGGTTCGTTGGTGCCCGCCAAGGAAGTGGGCGGCGACCTCTTCGACTTCTATGTGCGCGACCGCAAGCTCTTCTTCTGCGTGGGCGACGTCAGCGGCAAGGGCGTTCCCGCCTCGCTGGTGATGGCCGTCACACGAAGCCTCTTCCGCACCGTGTCGTCGCATACCGTGGAACCCGACCAGATGATGAAACAGATGAACAACGCTATGTCGGAAATGAACGAGAGTTCGATGTTCGTGACCCTCTTCATCGGCGTACTCGACCTTACGACCGGCACCCTGTCCTACAGCAACGCAGGCCACTGCCCTCCTGTCGTCATCACGGGTGGCGAGGTCGCCTCCATCGACATGGACGCCAACATCCCCGTGGGCCTCATGACCGACTGGGAATACAGCCGCCAGACCATCAACATCGCCCCCGGCAGCACCATCTTCGTCTACACCGACGGCCTCACCGAAGCCGAGAACGCCGAGCACGGCCAATACGGCGAAGGGCGCATGCTGGCGGCTCTGAAACAGAACAGCAAACTCGCTCCGAAAAACCTCATAGCCTCCATGAACGACTCGGTCCACGCTTTTGTGGCGGGTGCCGAACAGAGCGACGACCTCACCATGCTCGCCATCCATTTCATCACAACCGTAAAAGCCTGAGCCATGAAGCACCACTTAACCCTTCACAACGACGTTCAAGAGGTGCCACAACTGGCGGCGTTCATCGACGAGGTGGCCGAAGCGTGCGGCATCGACATGGCTACCTCCATGAGCCTCAACCTGGCCATGGAGGAGGCCGTGGTCAACGTGATGAACTACGCCTACCCCGCTGGCACCTTAGGCAATGTGGATATCGACGCCGAATTCGCCGATGGCCGACTGACCTTTGTCCTCAGCGACAGCGGCAAGCCCTTCGACCCCACCCAGGCCAGCGAACCAGATCTGACCCTCCAGGCCGAAGACCGCCCCATCGGCGGCCTGGGCATCTTCCTCGTCCGCCAGATTATGGACCAGGTGGAATACCAATATCGCGATGGGAAGAACATCCTCACTCTCAGCAAGAACATCCAGTCAGGCAACAACGAAATAACACAATAACGCAATAACGCAATCATTTCCGATATGAACATCAACATCAAAGAACAGAATGGCGAACTCGTTACCCTCTTCGAGGGACGCCTCGACACCGCCGCAGCACCCCAGGCCGAGAAAGACATCCAACCCCTGCTCGCCAGCAACGGACAAAACATCGTGCTCGACTGCAACGCCCTGGAATACATCTCCTCCAGCGGCCTGCGCCTCTTCCTTACGGTGCTCAAGAACGCCAAGGCCAAAGGCGGTCATGTCTTCATCACCGGCATGAACAACGACATACGCAACGTCTTCGCCATGACGGGCTTCACCAACCTCTTCGAATTCCGATAGGATGGACGCCCACGGCGAAATGTTGCTCAACCAGTTCCGACAGCGGATTCCCCTGCTCGTCGAGTTAGAGTCACTGGTGCTCTGCCGCTTAAAAGATGCCCTCGACCGGCAGCACATCGAGGTGACCGCCATCGACCACCGCATCAAAAAGGAGGACTCCCTGGCCGGCAAGCTGGAACGCAAAGGGGCGAAGTACAAGTCGGTGGACGACATCACCGACCTGTTGGGACTGCGCGTCATCACATTCTACACCGACGACGTCGACAAGGTGGCAGCCCTCGTGGCACAAACCTTCGACATCGACTGGGGCAACTCCGTGGACAAACGCAAGCTGCACGAGCTGGACAGCTTCGGATACAATTCGCTCCACTATATCTGCCGCCTTCCCGCCGGCAGCGCCGACGAAGCCTTGTGCCATATCCCCTTCGAGATACAGATGCGCACCGCACTGCAGCACGTATGGTCCACCATCAACCACGACACCGGCTACAAGAGCGATGTGCAGATTCCACGCGAGTATTTGCGCCAGTTCGGCCGTCTGGCCGGGATGCTCGAATTGATTGACGATGAGTTCAGCCGCCTGCGCAACTCCTTGGCCGACTACCGCCGCAGAGTACAGAATCTGGTGGCTTCGGGACAGCTGGACGAGGTGTCGCTCAATGCCGACACTTGGGAGAGCTACCTGCAGACGCGTCCCCTCGACCGTCTCAACCGCCGTATCGCCGCCGTCAATCAGGCCGAGATATTCCCCACCCCGCTGGGAGCGTTCCTCCCCGTACTCATAGCATTGCAGATGAGGACATTGGGCGATGTACAAAGGTTCATCGACAGCAATGCCGACGACGCCTACCTGCTGGCGGTGACCGAATTGGGCGTGACGGACCTCGATATCCTCACCGAGAGCGTGGGCCTGCAGAACCTCTGCATCGTACAGGCCCTGAAGATGGGCGGCGGTCGGCCCGCCATAGTGCGTATACTCGACGCCGTCAGCACCTTCGGCGACAACGAGGTGCTGGCGCAGAGCATCTACAACCACGCCTCGGCACTTCCGTTCATGAATAACAAATAGATTACCTTATCCTCGTCCAGTCAATAGGCTCCTGCCCCTGCTGTACCAGCAGGTTGTTGCACTGCGAGAAATGATGACATCCGAAAAAACCCCTGTAGGCCGACAACGGCGAAGGGTGCGGAGCCGTCAGCACGTGGTGTTTCGTCTGGTCAATCAGTGCTTTCTTGGCGATGGCGTAGCTGCCCCACAGCAGGAAGACGATGCCGTTGCGACGTTGCGAGAGGGCCTGGATGGCGGCGTCGGTGAAGGTCTCCCAACCGTGGCGTTGATGGCTGCCGGCCTGGTGGGCACGTACCGTAAGGGTGGCGTTGAGCAACAACACCCCCTGGTCGGCCCAGCCACGGAGGTCGCCCTTGTCCTTGGGGATGGCGGTGCCGAGGTCGTTGTTGATTTCCTGTATGATGTTCACCAGCGACGGCGGCACAGCGATGCCGTCGGGAACCGAGAAGCAAAGCCCCATGGCCTGCCCCGGCTCGTGGTAGGGGTCTTGACCCAGAATGACCACCTTGACTTTGTCGAAAGGGGTGTGGTCGAACGCCGCGAAGATGTCACCCCCCTTGGGGTAGCATGTGTACTGGCTCCGCTCGGCTACAAGGAACTCCTTCAGCTGCGCAAAATACGGCGCCTCAAACTGCGACCGCAGCACCTCGTACCAACTGGGATCAATCTTTACCATATTAGATTGTGTTATTGCGTTATTGCGTTAATTCGATTACATTAGTGCGTTAGTGTTTGACGCGACAACACTAACACATTCACGCACTAACACATTCACGCATTCAAAAATGAATTGTATTTGCGTTCCTTGCCAATCTGGCTCTCGATGCCGTGGCCGGGAAGCACCGTGTAGTCGTCCGGAAGGGTCAGCACACGGGTCTTCAGCTTGTCGATGAGCGTAGCATAGTCGCCACCGGGGAGGTCGGTGCGGCCGATGCTGAAATGGAACAGCGCATCGCCGGTGATGACAGCCTTGTCGGAGGCCACCACGAAGCACATGCTCCCAGGGCAATGGCCGGGCACATAGCGGCATTCCACATCCAAGCCACCCACTTTCAGCACCTCGCCATCCTCAATCTCGACAACATCGAGGTCCTCCATATTGTCCACGGCGAAGCCCATGATGGCGCCGTAGGCCTCGGCCTGGCGCAGGAGCTTGCGGCCGTCACGGTGCATGGTGACAGGCACCTTGAAATGCTCGCATACCTGCCGCAAACCTGCTATGTGGTCCACATGGGCATGGGTGAGGAGTACCATCGTCGGCGTAAGGCGCTGCTCGTCGAGGTACTGTAGCAACTGCGAGTCCTCAAACGAAGCCTCGCAGGCTGGATCCACGATGGCACACTGCCGCATTTCCCCCGCCATGGGGACACGGTCGTCGAAGACAACGTAGCAGTTCACCTCGTAGTGGTTGAATGTGAATCGTTTAATCATTTCCTTGCGCTTTAATCCATGCTGCAAAGATTACCCGTTCAGCCAGACGTCGAACTGTTCGCGTTTGAGGGCGGGGATGTCGAGTTTGAGCTTCTTGCGGAGGCCGCCAAGGTCGTTGAAGAGCTTGTTGGGGTTGGCCTCGCGGAGCTGGGCGAAGTTCTTCACGCCGGCCTTGGCCAGCACGGGCAGCCAGGCCTCGTCGACGCCGTGGGCGGTGAGGTCGGAGGCCTCGTCCTCGGCGCCCTTGGCCTGCACTTCGGGCTTCATCTGGGGGAAGAGAAGCACGTCCTGGATGCTCTGGGCGCCAGTCATCATCATCACCAGACGGTCGATGCCGATACCCATACCGCTGGTGGGTGGCATGCCGTACTCCAGCGCGCGCACGAAGTCCATGTCGATGAACATGGCCTCGTCGTCGCCTTTCTCGCTCAGGCGCAGCTGCTCCTGGAAGCGGCCCAGCTGGTCGATGGGGTCGTTGAGCTCAGAGTAGGCGTTGGCCAGCTCTTTGCCGCAGACGAAGAGCTCGAAGCGCTCGGTGAGCTCGGGGTTGTCACGGTGGCGCTTGCAGAGGGGCGACATCTCGATGGGGTAGTCGGTGACGAAGGTGGGCTGGATGAGCTTGCCCTCGCACTTCTCGCCGAAGATGGCGTCAATCAGCTTGCCCTTGCCCATGGTGGCGTCGGTCTCCACGCCGAGGCGCTGGCAGGCTTCGCGCAGCTCGTCCTCGCTCATGGGGGCCACGTCGACGCCGGTTTCTTCCTTAATCAGCTGGCACATCGGGGCGCGGCGGAACGGCGGCTTGAAGTCAATCTCGTTGCCCCACACGTTGACCTTCGTGTCGCCGTGCAGCGCACGGGCGATGCGCTCCAGCATGTTCTCCGTGAAGGTCATCATCCAGTTGTAGTCCTTGTAGGGGACGTAGATTTCCATGGCCGTGAACTCGGGGTTGTGGGTGCGGTCCATGCCCTCGTTGCGGAAGTTGCGGCTGAACTCATACACGCCCGGGAAGCCACCGACAATCAATCTCTTCAGGTACAGCTCATTGGCAATGCGCAGGTAGAGGTCGATGTCCAGCGCGTTATGGTGCGTCACGAAGGGACGCGCGGCGGCGCCACCGGGAATGCTCTGCAGCACGGGGGTGTCCACCTCGAGGTAGCCCTGCTCGTTGAAGTAGTTGCGCATGGTGTTCACTATCTGGGCCCTCTGCACAAAGGTTTCGCGCACCTGCGGGTTGACGATGAGGTCCACATAGCGCTGGCGGTAGCGCAGCTCGGGGTCGCTGAAAGCGTCGTAGACCACGCCGTCCTTCTCCTTGACGATGGGCAGCGGGCGCAGGCTCTTGCTGAGCACCGTGAGGCTCTTCACATGGATGGAGGTCTCGCCCATCTGGGTGACAAACACATAACCCGTCACACCGATGATGTCGCCGATGTCAAGCAGACGCTTGAAGACGGTGTTGTAGAGGGTCTTGTCCTCGCCGGGGCATATCTCGTCGCGCTTGATATAGAGCTGGATGCGGCCATAGCTGTCCTGCAGCTCCACAAACGAGGCGGCACCCATGATGCGACGGCTCATGATGCGGCCGGCGATGCTCACATTCTGGAACAGCGTGTTGTCCTTGGGAAACTGCTCCAAAATCTCGTTGCTCTTAGCGTTGACCTCGTAGAGGGCTGCGGGGTAGGGGTTGATGCCCAGCTTCTTCAATTCTGCCAGCGAATTGCGGCGTATCTGTTCTTGCTCAGTAAGTTCTGCCATGATTATGTGTGTCTGTTTGTTTTGCGTTTGTGATTATTGTTTTCTTGCCTCGGCGACGAGCCATTTGATGTATTCGTCCGAGACGTTGTCTATCTCGTTTTTGTCGTATATTGTCAGGAGGGTCACCTCGGCGTCGTCGCTCACCAGCACGTTGAGTGTCAGCACGCGGGCGCCACCGCTTTTGCCTTTGCCCTTCGAGGCGATGGTCATGCGCACCTTGCGCACTCCGCCACCCAGGTCGGCTCCTTGATTGGGGTTTTCTTTCAGCGCTTTGCTGAAAGAAAGGTAGTCTGTGGCCAATGATTTGTATTTCTTTGCGAGTTGCTTGAACCTACGGTTGAACTCTTCAGAAGGGATTATTTTCACGTTCATAGCAGGCCGTCATCCTTTAGTCCCTGTAAGAATTGTTCTTCGGTCATCATGGTGGTCTCGCCCCGCTGCGCGCGTTTCACTTCGTCGAAAGCGCGGTAGAACGACTCCTTGACAAAAGCCTGCTGGCGCAGGGTCTCGGGGTCTTCCACCGGCGGCTCCAGCAGCTTGCCGGCAAGCCACTCGCGCTCGTCTTGCTTGAGTGCCATGCCCTGAATGTACATCCAGAGGTTGTTGAGTTCTAATGTGGACATTGTCTGTTGCTATTTTTTATTTCACGGTGCAAAGATACATACTTTTTGCCACGTGGCAAAATTTATTTTTTTTCATCCATATCGCCATCGGGTTGTCCAGCAGCGTGGCCTTCAGGTCTCACAACCCCATCGGGGTGTCCCGCGACGTGGCCTTCAGGTCACGCCCCCCCCAAAAAACTATCCTATCACCCGCCTCACCGAATGCAGCCTGTGCGTGTACCGCTCGCCGTCGAAGATGCCCTGACGGTCGAGGGTGTCAATCCTCACCATGCCCGACGAGTGCACGATGCGTCCGTCGCCCATGCAGATACCCACATGCACGATGCGCCCTTGCACGTTCTGGAAGAACGCCAGGTCGTCCCTCATCGGGTCACAGGCGCAGACCTCCACACCCGCCGTGGCCTGCTGGCTGGCGTCGCGCGGCAGCCAGATGTCCATGGCCTTGAAACAGACCTGCGTCAGCCCCGAACAGTCTATCCCTCCCCTCGAACGGCCACCCCACAGGTAGGGTGTCCCAAGGAAGCAACGCTCCGCCAGGTCGGCGGCAGACTCGAACGGCACATACTGCTTGTTGTCCACCCAGCCTTCGTAGCCGTCGTACTCGCAGCGCACCTTCGACCACTTCTCCTGCCACTCAACGACTTCCACCACATCGCCCGCCAGCAGCTGGTTCACCATTTCGGCCCTGTCGCTGGCTTCGGCCCTCATGGGCACCGCCAAAAGAAAAACATATCCTTTCATAACCCGTAACTCTTAACTCATAACTCTTAACTCATAACTCTTAACTCTTAACTCACAACTGCCCTCGCTCAATCGAAATCACAATCCGTTCTATCAGCTCGTCCTTCTTGTCGTTCTTCGGGTCGTACTTCGTCTTCAGGTTGTAGCCGAACAGTCGCGCCAACGCCTGGTACAATCCCGCCCTGAACGAGCCCCTCAGATCGCCCACCAGGGCATAGGCCGTGCGACTCGTCTCACGGTCAATGAGCTTGATAAGCACCAGCCCCTGCGAGAAGGTGTACTTCGACAGCTGGTCCTTGTAGTCGTCCTTCAACTGCTGCTCGGCTTTCTTGATGGCGGCCTTGCGCTGCTTCTTGGGCAAGCCCGCAATCTCCACCTCCAAGGCGTCGAGCCGCTTCTTGGCCTCGCGGGCATACGGCAGCATCAACCTCACATTGCGAATCAACTTGGCATTGCTCTTGATCTCCTTGGGCGTCAACAACATGCCGGAAGCATAGACATTGACCTCCCGCAGATAGAACAACGGGATGGTGTCACCGTCAAGCACGGTGGCAAAAACATAGTGCTCGGAAGCAGCCTTCTTGATTTCCGCCTTGGAAAATGGCCTGAGGGATCTGAACTTCGTAGCCTTCATGGCACGCACCTTCGTGGTGTCCAGCACACGCAGGCGCGGGGTGAGTGGCTCCACCTGACCGGCCACATCGAAGGCCACAAGGGCAAACAACAATAATATGACGATTCGGCTTGTCTTCATCTTTGGGTTTTTCTATGACCTAATAACTCAAAATTCCTCTTTTTATTATCCTGACATGTCGAATTGGCAAAAAAATTTGGCCAAGTGGGAAAAAGGTCGTACTTTTGCACAGAATACAATATTTATGCACAAAATTAATTAGCTAAGAATTAATATCATGGAAGAAATACTCCGCGTCGGGGAGCTGTGCAAGACCTTCACGCTCTCGCGCAAACAACAAAAGATAGAGCACACCACCGCCCGCCGCAAGGTGGCCGTGGACCACCTGTCGTTCAACGCTTTCCGCGGCGAAATCTTCGGCCTCCTCGGCCCCAACGGCGCCGGCAAGACCACCACCCTCCGCATGCTCTCCACCCTCATCCGCCCCGACAGCGGCGACGCCGTCCTCGACGGCAGCAGCGTGGTCAACAACCCCGAGGAGGTACGCTCCAAGATCGGCTTCCTCACCTCCGAACTCAAGCTCGAAGATTTCTTTACCCCCAACTACCTCTTCGACTTCTTCAGCCGCCTCCACGGCGTCGACGAGGCCACCATCTCCGAACGCAAACAGCACATGTTCTCACGCTTCGGCATCGACCGCTTCGCCGAGGTCAAGGTGGCCAACCTCTCCACCGGCATGAAACAGAAAGTCTCCCTCGTCATCTCCCTCGTCCACAACCCCGAAATCATCATCTTCGACGAGCCCACCAACGGCCTCGACGTCCTCACGGCACGCACCGTCACCGACTACCTCCAGGAGCTCCGCGCCGAGGGCAAGACCATCATCCTCAGCACCCACATCTTCAGTCTCGTCGAACGACTCTGCGACCGCGTGGGCATCATCATCGACGGCCGCATGACCGCCTGCGGCACCATCGACGAGGTCTGCAACGGTCTCTCCATCGAGGACCGCTTCTTCGAAATCTACAAAGAACAGAAAGGCAACGAAGCATAATTAATGTTACACAACGACAACAATGACAACAGAAACAACGTTTTCTTGCGCAACCCGCAAAACGCATGTTGCGTTTTGCATGTTGTCTCCGTTGTCTAAGTTGTCGTAAATAAAAAAAAAGATATGAAATCAAACGTTCTTACCATCATAAAGAAAGAATTCGCACGCTTCTTCGGCGACCGCCAACTGCTCTTCACAGCAGTCATCATGCCGGGCCTTTTGATCTATATCATATACAGCTTCATGGGCTCCGGCATCGAGAGCATGGTGTCAGAAGGCGCCGACGACGTGGTGACCGTGCGCGTGGAAAACATGCCACAGAGCGTGGCGCCGCTGTTCGACTCACTACCCTCGACGGTGACCATCGAGCAGCCGTTCCAGCAGCCCGACATCGAGGCACTGGAGGACAAGAGCATCAACACCGTGCTGGTGCGTTTCCCGGCCGACTTCGACCGACAACTGGTTGAGTACGACCCGCAAAGCGGGATGCTGGCCCCCAACGTGGAGATATACTACAACTCGACCAACAACGCCTCTCAGCGTGTCGAGTATGCCCTCGACGCCATGCTCTCCTCCTTCGAGGACGGCATGAGCAACCGCTTCGACATCAACCGCGCCGACAGCGAAGAGATGCGGTTCAACCAGGCCAGCGACGAGTCGATTGGGGCCATGGTGTGGAGCAAACTGCTGCCCATGCTCATCCTGATGATGCTCTTCAGCGGCGTGATGGCCATTGCCCCCAGCTCCATAGCCGGCGAAAAAGAGCGTGGCACCATAGCCACACTCCTCGTCACCCCCATGCGCCGCAACGAGCTGGCACTGGGCAAGATAGTCTCACTTAGCAGCATCGCCCTCCTCAGCGGCATCTCCAGCTTCATCGGCATCGCCCTGTCGCTGCCCAACATGGTGCCCGACGCAGGCGAACTGTCGTTCCACTATACCGCGAGCGACTATCTGGTGCTGCTGCTCATCATCTTCGCCACCGTGCTCATTATGGCATCGGCCGTCAGCCTGCTGTCGGCCCTGGCCAAGGACGTGAAGAACGCCGGCACCATGATTACCCCCTTCATGCTGGTCATCATGCTGTCGGGACTGCTGCCAATGTTCCAGGACGGCGCCTCGCAGAGCCTCGCGGTCTACCTCATCCCCTTCTACAATTCGATGGAGGTGATGGTGGCGGTATTCCTGCACGAGATGCAGTGGTCGACGGTGCTCGTCACATTGGGAGCCAATGTGGCATACACCGGCATCGCCGTCTGGGGACTCACCCGCTTGTTCAACAGCGAGAAGGTCATGTTCTCCCGCTAAATGAAGAGTGAATCAACTCCCCATCCAGCTGCCCCCCTTCCCAAAACGACCACTCCTCCTCCCCCATCCAGCTGCTCCCCTTCTCAAGGGGAGCTGTCCGCAGGACTGAGGGGTCCATCTTGTGGTGTAGCAACCCCCTCCCCCCTACGGGGTACTCCCCCTCAAGAGGGGGAGAGCCAGCAGGCACCATCGAACTGCTTCCTTGGTAAAAGTGATGTCCCATCAAGCTGCTCCCCTTCCCAAGGGGAGCTGTCCGCAGGACTGAGGGGTTCCTGCCTCAACTCCCCCCCCCCCCTAAAACCAAACACTTAACACTTAACACTAAACACTCATCACTCTTAACTCATAACTCTTAACTCATAACTCATAACTCCCTCAGTTGTCCTCCACGGCGCCCTTGATCTGCACCTTGGTGACGCCTTCGTCGATGATGGGTTGCACCAACGACTTCATCTCCTGCGGCGTGAATTTCACGAGGCCCTGCATCGGGGTGGCGCGGTCGATGGTGTAGACCATCCACTCCCGCGGCTTCAGCAGCCGGACGATGTCCATCATGGGGCCTACAACCTCGGGAGACGACGAATCGAACTGTAGACGGCGACCTTGCGGAGCCAAGCCGTCTACTTTAAGCATGCAGGTCTGCAACACGAAGTTGCCCTCGAACTGCTTCAGCGCCTCGATGACGCGCTGCAGGTCGTAGCCCGGGGCGGGCATGTTGATCTTCGCCACCAGCTCGTTGGTGGGGGCGTCGATTTTCATGATGGGGTTGTCCACCTTGCGGAGGGCGTTAAAGACCTCGGGGAGGTGCACACGCGTGGCATTGCTGAGCACGCTGACCTTGGCCCGGGGGTAGTACTCGTCGCGCAGGCGCAGCGTATCGTCGATAATCTGGGGAAACTCGGGGTTGAGCGTCGGCTCGCCGTCGCCGCTGAAGGTGATGCTGTCCACCGGCGTGCCCTCGGCGGCAAGCTTCTTGAGCATGCGCTCCAGGTCGCCCCGCACCTTCTCGGCCGTGGGCAGCACCGTGTCGCCCCGCCCGTCGCGGTTCCAGCCACACTCGCAGTAGATGCAGTCAAAATTACATATCTTGCCCTTCTCGGGCAGCAGATTGATGCCCAGCGAGCTGCCCAGACGGCGGCTGAAGATGGGCCCGAAAACAGTTTCTTCGCGTATCATGATTCTATTTTTTTCTTTTCGATTTGCAAAAATACACCTTTTTCCTCACTCCACCAAAATTATTTTGCCCTTTAAGCTTTCAATATCATTAAAAACTTATTTTCAATATCAATAAAAAGTTGTATATTTGCATCGAGAAAAAGTTGAAATATGATAAGTAAACGCACCATTGAAGACGTGATAACGTGGCAGTTAGCCACCGTCGACCCGTCCACTTTCGAACGGCAGATGCTCAAAGACATTCATTTGGACCATCGCCAATTCGCCTACATCATCACCGGCATACGCCGTTGCGGCAAGTCCACTTTGATACAGCAGATAATGCGAAGCCATGCCGACGAAGCCATTTACCTGAACTTCGACACCCCCAATATGTACGGGTTCCGGATGGAGGATTTCCGCATACTGGACGTCATCATCGACGAAAAGAAAGCAAGATGGTTGTTCTTTGACGAGATACAGGTTGTACAGGGATGGGAAATATATATCCGCAGCAAGCTGGAGCAAGGCTATCACGTTGTCATCACCGGCAGCAATTCCACCATGCTGAGTCGCGAACTAGGCACAAGATTGACAGGCCGGCATCTCAGCTACACCCTCTACCCTTTTTCTTTCCAGGAATATCTAGGTTATACGAACCAGACAGCCTCCGAGGAGACCCTGGACCGATACCTTGCCTGCGGAGGCATGCCTGAATATGTGCAGACACAAGACCCGTTGATACTGACGAATCTGATAAGCGATATACTGTATCGCGACATCCTCGTCAGATACAACCTTCACGACGAATCGGCCATGAAGAACCTGTTCGTATACCTGATGGGGAACATTGGCAATCTCACCTCGGCCAACAGGCTCACCAGCGCCATCAACGTGAAATCCGCCGCCACTGTAACCAGCTATTTTTCCTATCTGGAAGACAGCTTCATGGTCAAATTCCTGCCCAAGTTCTCGTATTCCTACAAATCCCAACTGCTCAACCCGAAAAAAATATACAGCATCGACCTGGGTTTGCACAATGTGTCGACGCCCTCCTTCTCCCAAGACAGAGGGCACAAGCTGGAGAACATTGTCTATTTGGAACTTCTCCGTAGCAACCGCTCCCTGTTCTATTTCAACGAAAATCAGCACGAATGCGACTTCGTTCTGTTTCACAACAACGCTCCCGTGTCGGCAATCCAGGTCTGCGAAAAGCTACACCATGACAACGAAGGCCGTGAGATTGGCGGACTGAACGAGGCAATGAAAGCACTGGGAATCAAGCAGGGAATGATCCTTACCACCAGCCAGGAGGACCTGATTTTCGATGGCGATCGCGAAATACAAATAATACCCGTATGGAAATGGCTCACTTCATTACCCTAAAACAAAAAAAGCCACCCTTCGAAGGGTGGCTTGGGGTGGTCTGTGGGAGATTCGAACTCTCGACCTCTTCCGTGTGAAGGAAGCGCTCTGAACCAACTGAGCTAACAGACCGCGAGACATGTTGAGCGAACTTGCGAAACAAGGATTTCACTCGCGAAATCGGGTGCAAAAGTACGAAGTTTTTTTTATACGGCAAAATTTTTCTTCATCATGGACAAGAAAAAACACAAACTGACACAGGGACAAATCAACGGAATCATCTGGATAGCAATACTATTGGTTGTCATCCTCGCCATAAAACTTTTTTCATCCAACAGGGTCGAAACACCCCCCGAAACCGACTCTGTACAGCGTCAGGAACAGGCTTTTTTGGACAAAAAAGAGGACTCCGCCTACCACTCCCGCTACAAGGACCACGGCAACAAACGCTACCAGCGGAAGAACACCCGGCAATATGCCAGCGAGGAGCCTCAAAACTGGTATACCCATGAGCCTCCGGCACCCACACGACGCCCCTTGACAGTGGATCTCAACAGCGCCGACACCACCACTCTCATGCTCCTCAACGGCATCGGCCCCGCTTTCGCACGACGCATCGTGCGCTACCGCGACCGCCTCGGCGGCTTCGTCGACACCCGCCAGCTGCTGGAGGTCTACGGCTTCACTCCCGAACTCCTCGCCCATATCGCCCCGCACATCACCCTCGACAGCGCCAGCCACAGCCGCCTCCCGGTCAACAGCATCCCGCTGAAACAGTTCATCAAACATCCATACGTGGACTATTATTTCGCCCGCGACCTCGTCAACCTCCGCTCCCACGGCGTAACCTTCTCCTCCCCCGACGACCTCCGAGCCATACCCTCCTGCACCGATACCATGCTCTCCAAACTCCTCCCCTACCTCGACTTCACAAAAAATGAATAACTCTTAACTCCTAACTCTTAACTCATAACTCCTAACTCTTCTGCCTGGCTCTGGAAGAGACACGGCCTGCGACGTTAGCAAGGCATTGAGCAGAGGACTGGAGCAAACTCATAACTCTTCTGCCTGGCTCTGGAAGAGACACGGCCTGCGACGTTAGCAAGGCATTGAGCAGAGGACTGGAGCAAACTCTTAACTCCTAACTCTCAACACTAAACACTTAACACTCAACACTCATAACTCATAACTCTTCTGCCTGGCTCTGGAAGAGACACGGCCTGCGACGTTAGCAAGGCATTGAGCAGAGGACTGGAGCAAACTCTTAACTCTTCTGCCTGGCTCTGGAAGAGACACGGCCTGCGACGTTAGCAAGGCATTGAGCAGAGGACTGGAGCAAACTCATAACTCTTCTGCCTGGCTCTGGAAGAGACACGGCCTGCGACGTTAGCAAGGCATTGAGCAGAGGACTGGAGCAAACTCCTAACTCCTAACTCCTACCTCTCACCCCCTTCACCGGCTCCGCCTCCAACGGGTTGTCGGGCCACGAGTGCTTGGGGTAGCGGCGGCTCAGCTCCTTCCGCACCTCGAAATAGGTCCCCTGCCAGAAACTGCGCAGGTCGCTGGTGAGTTGCACAGGCTTGAAGCCCGGCGACAGCAGCTCCATCAGCACCGGCATGCCGTCGACCCGCGGCGTGTCCGTCAGCCCGAAGCACTCCTGCAGCCGCACGCGCAGCACCGGGGCCTCGGCACCCACCCTGTACTCCAGCCTGATGCGGCTGCCCGTGGGGACGACGACATGCGTCGGGGCCAGGCGGTCGACGGCCTGCTGCTGGTCGTAGCCAAGGCGACTCCAGACGACCTCGCAGAGGTCTAACTTCTTGAGCTCCGCCGTCGTGGTGGCCCTGCCGATGAAGAGGGGGCCCCATTCGGGGGCACTCTGGCAGAGGGCATCATTGTCGACCCGCGGCAGCGCCAGCTCGGGATGGCGGCTGGCGACGAAGGCGATGCGGCGCTGCAGGTGCTGCACCTCGTCGGAGAAGCTGAGCATCGACGGCCCCTCCTTGACGATGGCGTCGCAGAGGGCGCGCTGCATGGCCTCGCGGCGGTCGCCCGCGAGGGGTTTCGAGTCCAGGAGTATATTGCCGAGACGGCACTCACGGCGCGCCACGACGGCGCCACTTTTGCTGTCCCAGAAGATGTTCTCGCGCTCGGAGGCGAAGGGCTGCAGGTCGGCGGGGTCGACGAGGCTGGCTAAGAACACCTTGCCCACGCCGCCCTGTTTGCGGTGCATCGAGGCGGCGACAATCCACTCGGCTCCCGACAGAGGGTCTGTGGGCTCCACCGCCACGAGGTCGCCGCCCGAGAGCTGGAAGGTGCCGACGCCCTCCTTCCAGGCCTTGCCGATGCGTTCGGGATAGGCCGAGGCCAGCAGGGCACCCACCTCGTAGGGGTTGACGGAGGCGTTGGCGTCGTGCAGGCCGCCTGCGTCCCCATGGCGCTCCATGATCATCTCGGCATACTGGCGGGCAATCTTAATTATGCGTCCCCAACGGCCTCCACGACCGCCATGGCGTTCGCGCCGGAGGGCGTCGAGGCGGGTGGCCACAGAGACATCACCCTCGCCGGCCAGCGGGTCTTTCTCGTCTAAGAGGGCGGCGATGTCGGCAGCCAGCGCTTTGCGTTCTGGCGTGTCGGCCGCGAGGAGCATGCGGGCGATACGCGGATGGCAGGGCAGCTTCGACAGCGCACGGCCCTGGGGCGTCACACGGCCCTCGGCGTCCAGCGCGCCCAACGACTGCAACAGCGCATTGGCATAGGCGAGGGAGGCCCTGGGGGGCGGCGTCAGCCACGGCAGGCGCTCCACGTCGCGCTCGCCCCAGAGGGCGGCGTCGAGGGCCAACGACGTGAGGTCGGCATCCAGTATCTCGGGCCGCCGCACCGGCTCCATGCGCGCCTCGGTGCCCTTGCTCCACAGCCGGTAGCAGACTCCCGGGGCCACACGGCCGGCACGGCCCGTGCGCTGCGTGGCCATGTCCATCGAGATGCGCACAGTCTCTAAGTGGCTCAGGCCGCTGCGGGCGTCGAAGACCATCTTCCTGCAGAGTCCGCTGTCCACCACCACACGCACGCCCTCGATGGTGAGCGAGGTCTCGGCGATGGGCGTCGCCAGCACCACCTTGCGGTCGCCCGCAGCGCTGGGGGCGATGGCCCGCGCCTGCTCGTCGTTGGAGAGGAGGCCGTAGAGGGGGTAGACCTTCGTGCCTTCGAGGCTGCCGGCAATCATCTCCTCCACACGGCGTATCTCGCCCTCGCCGGGCAGGAAAGCCAGGATGTCGCCCTCATGGTCGCGGTGGGCCTGGAGGATGGTGCGGGCCGTCAGCTGCGACACATTCTGCACGTCGGCTTCCTCCGCCGTGTGGATGACCTCGACGGGGAACAGGCGGCCTTCGCTCTCGAGTACGGGACACTGCAGGGCGTCCCTGAGGGTGGCCGTGTCGATGGTGGCCGACATCACCACCAGGCGCAGGTCGTCGCGCAGCAGCTGCTGGCATTGGCGCGTCAGGGCGAAGGCCTCGTCGGTGTTCAGGCTCCGCTCGTGGAACTCGTCGAAGACAACCACCGCCACACCCTCTAAGGCCGGGTCGTCTAACAGCATGCGCGTGAGCACGCCCTCGGTGACCACCTCGATGCGCGTCCGCGCCGACACACGGCTCTCGAAGCGTATGCGATAGCCCACAGTATCACCCACGCCCTCGCCCAGCAGCCAGGCCATACGCGAGGCTATCTGCCGCGCCGCCACACGCCGGGGCTCCAGGACAACGATCTTCCCTTCGGGCAGCGCCTGCTGCAACGTCAGCGGCAGCAGCGTGGACTTGCCCGCACCCGGCGCAGCAGTGACGATGACCGCCGTCGAGTCTCTCAACGTCTCGTTCAGCGTCCCCGCTATCGCCGCCACCGGCAGCCGTCCCAGTTCCTGTTCCAGTCGCTCAGTCATACCTTTACATTTCACATATCCTGTACCTTATCAGCACAAGGTTCTCATATAAATATAACGTCAAAAGCAACAAAATAATTGTATCGCCGGAAAAAAAATGTAACCCTCTCACCCATCAGAGCAAGGAGAATAAGAACCCGCGCCAGCCCACTTAGAAATTAGAATTTAGAAATCAGAAATCAAAGAAGCCATCCTCACACCCCGCCACGGCCTTTTACATTCATAAATGCAATTTCTGTAACGAAATTTACATTTCCAAATGCTAAAATCAAAAAATTTTGTATATTTGCAAATGCGAACAAGCCGAAAGACAACATGGATACAACAGAAATACAACATCTTAAAGAAAACTACCATCGCCGCATTTCGAAGGTAGACACATCATTTGTACGTTATCTGTACAACAAAATTAACTGGAACGCACGACTCATCGGCATCAAAGGTGCCCGAGGTGTAGGAAAAACCACCATGTTATTCCAGCATATACTTAATAACTATGCAGATATCGATGAAGTTCTATATATATCCCTCGACGACCTTTGGTTTTCCACTCACTCGCTTCTCGACGTTGTAGATTGGGTTTACCAACATGGACTGAAAAGGTTGTATATCGATGAAGTGCACCGTTATCCAAACTGGGCTCAGACCATCAAACACATCTACGACAATTACCCTGACTTGTCGATTATATACACTGGCAGCTCGCTGCTTTCCATCGAATATGCCAATGCCGACCTATCCCGACGTCAAACCGTATACACACTCCATGGACTCTCTTTTCGCGAATTCCTCGAATTGGAATCCGGAATCGCCATCCCTCCTATTCCTTTCAATGAACTATTAAAAAACCATTTAACAAAATCCCTATCCATCATCCGACAGACACAGGTCGCCAACTATTTCGAGCATTATCTGGAATACGGCTATTACCCTTACTACCGTGAGGCAGGCGCAGACTATCTGGACCGCCTGAGACTGACCACAACCATTGTTATCGAAAACGACCTTCCTGCGGTAGAAGATATATCATTCGAAACCATCCAGAAAGTAAAACGTCTGCTGATGCTGCTGGGCGAGCATGTCCCCTTTGTACCCAATATGTCGGCATTATGGCGAGAACTGTCCACCAACAACGACCTCGGACTGAAGATGCTTTACGCCCTCGACCGGGCAGAGATACTCTCCCTCGTCACAAGCCAGGCCAAGAACTACAAACACCTATCAAAACCCGAAAAAATTTTCCTCGGCAACACCAATCTGATGCATGCCATATGCCCTTCCGTAAACAAGGGGGGTGAAAGAGAAACTTTCTTCTTCAACCAACTCTCTGTCAACCACGATGTCAGCATTCCCAAATATGGCGATTTCCTTGTTGACGGGAAATACCTGTTTGAAGTGGGAGGAAAGAGCAAGACATTCGAGCAAATCCATGACATACCCGATAGTTTCTTGGCTGTCGACGACACCGAGACAGGCAGTGGCAACCGTATCCCCTTGTGGATGTTCGGACTATTATATTAAGCCCCCACCATCTGGTTAGCCAGGTTTCCCCAAGGACAAAAAAAGGCTGGCACCCATGGGGGCCTGCGTGTTATAATACTTGCCATCTGTAGACTGCACTCGAATAGGGGTACTGCCTGAGATAAAACAAGGAAAGGGCGCCCCGCGAGGGGCGCCCTTGGAAGTGAGAGGGAGTGGAAAACGGAAAGTGGAGGACGCTAACGTTCTGCCTGCTTTGCAGGCTTTGAACCAAAGGTCGCGAGCACCGCTAAGAAAAATTAGATATAGCGAGTCAGCTCCGCTGAAAGTAAATTATTGTTGCGAAAAACGCTAACCCTAACGCTAACTTTTTGTGATTGGGATAAAAAGGAAGAGGCCGCCGGGTGGGCGGCCTCTGGGAGTGAGAGAAGTGATGGGAGGGAGAGGGCAGCGGGGTAATCGGTTTTCGTTCTGCCTGCTTGCAGGCCTTGAACCGTAGGTCGCGAGCTCCGCTAAAATAGATAAAATGTAGCGAGTCAACCGTAGGTCGCGTGGTATGCCCGCGAGCACCTATGAATATAGTTAGATGTAGCGAGTCAACACCTATGAATCAAAGTTAACACAGCGAGTCAACCGAAGGTCGCGTGGTATGCCCGCGAGCACCTATGAATATAGTTAGATGTAGCGAGTCAACACCTTTGAATTAAAGATAATGCAGTGAGTCAATTCCGCTGAATAAAATTAAATCAGCGAAAAAGGTTAAGGTTTGCTCCACAATGGTGATTACATCTACGCAGCTGCATCTCGGAAAAGCAAGCGAGCTTGCTCTCCTCTCGACTTCCGCTGCTCCCGCAGGCCGACAAAACGGCCACTGGCAGTTTTGTTCATTCGGAGCCAGGCAGATCGTTAGCCTTATCCGATAATTTCCCACTCTCCGGAATCACCGCCCTTGCGCCTAATCTTCTTGTCGCGCAATTCATCTATGGCCTTTCTCACTTGTCTCTCACTTGTTTCAAGCCTTCTTGCCAGTTCTGCTCTTGAAATAGCATGATTCTCTTTTATCAAATCATAAACTGCGTCCAACAGATTTGGATCAGTTTTGGAACGTTCTGGATCACTCTGGATCACCTCTGGATCACTCTGGACCGTTCCAGCCCCATCCTTCCTCCACAGCGTCACCATAAAATCCTCATCCTGCCTAAACTCAGGCTTCCTCAGTCCCAGCTCCACACACCTATCTATCACATCGTTGGTACCCGTACCCACCTGCTCGATATATCCCGCCAGATAAACCGGGTTTGCCAACAGCGGGTTCACGGGCAGCGAAGCGTGCTCGCCATTCAGCTTCTCCACCGTCATCCCTTTCGGAAGCCTGCCTGGGTTCCACACCTCTAACCTGTCCTTGAACAGCATCACCTGCACGCTACCCGTGCTCAGGTAGTCGCGGTGCACCACGGCATTCACAATGGTCTCGGTTACCGCCTGCACCGGCAGTTCATATGCCACATCCACCTGTGCCGATGCAGTCCTTTCACCTACTCGCGCATCGATGTGCGACATCACAAAACTGACAGCCTGGTCTACAACCTCAAACACGCTGCCTCCGTATATCTGCTGACTCGCCAGCGGTTTCTGCACCTTTGTACCGTAAAACTGCACACACTTCACCGTTGATGACACGAACCACTTCTGCGGATCCTTCGCAAAGAGCAGGAGCGCAGCATTCGTCACCCTACCGTCATCCAAAATCAGATGCAAACTATTCAGTATCCTATGCACATTCTCGTCACTGTATGTCAACGGAAAGTTCCTTTTCTCCCTTGCCATACCGGTCCACCACCTGATTTTCTCTTTGTCAAGGTCGTCTATCGTGGCATTCATATTCAGGGCAGCGTCAAACGGACCATAGTGGAGATACCCCCTCAGCACCAGATAATGCACCAAGGCAGCATACACCCCGCTCTTCAGTTCCTCCAGCGATCCGAACATATTCCGCACCACGTCCTGCTCAGCCTTCCTTATCAGCGTCTTCTCCTTCGGGTGCCGGTCCTCCGCCCGCTTAATCAGTACGATTCTGTACTTGTGATTCTCCGTGGCGCAGTCATATTCCCGCTCCGTAGGCGAGATGCCCTCCGCATCCTCATAGCCATAGTCCACCCCGAAGAGGCCCAGATACACCTCCGTATCCGCCACCTCCGTCAGGTACGCCTGTTGAGCGGACACATCCTTGGCAGGCAGCTCCTCGAACAGGAATGGCTCGAAGAACCGCCCCATCACCGCATCCTGCCGGATGTACGCCACCACCTCCCGACGCTCCGCCTCAAACTCCCGCTGTACGCTGCTTATAAATAGTTTTACCATATTGGTCTATATCTTATTTGTAATTCTCCACCAACCTAGTGGAGTTATACTGCTCTGTCTCCTCTATTTATCTACCATCGCAAGGGCATTCCTAATCATATCTTCCAGCACATCCGACATTTCGTCACTGTATGTGTCCTCGGTGTCCATTGCCTTGATCATTTCGAAAATCTTCTCTCTCGACCTGGGCTTTACCTTCAGGTCATTCATAATCTTATCTGCTCTGTCATGCAATGACATTGGCTGGCTCTCTATATCGAATCTGGTCCAGATTTCCTCTTTCTCTTGTTCCGTAGGCATGGCAATCCGCATCATACCGCTTTCCATAATGCTCTTCACTCCATTCATTATCTCATCATTCAGACCGGTATCTTCTCCTGTCGGAAAAATAAGATACGACTTGATGAAAGACCTCGTAAGCATCGTGTACAGGGTGTTACGGTAACTGGCCATCGGTTTGATGCTTTTGGTATAGCATATCACTATTGGAAATTCCAGTCCCTTTGCATTATTCCTATTGGTGATAAAGAGCGTGTTCGCTACCTTCGTCTTGGTATCATACGCCTTGTTTACATTCCATCCCAGACTCCTTTTCACCGATTGCTCTATTTCATCTGCCATAGCATAAATGTAGTTGGCATCGTCAATCAGTATAATGCAAACATCATCCGGCTTCAACGTTTCATACTCCTTCTTGATGTTTTTTATCAACGAGGGCACCGACGAACTGAAGTTCTTGGTTTGAGATATTTTCAGACTTTCATAATCGTCGCCGGCATCTTCGAATCGTCTGATAGGTTCACGCGTCAGTATAAGCTCATTGCCGTCTTGCTTGACGTTATAGCCACAGCGCTCCCAGGCTTTTTTCTCTATCCACCACAGTTTCTTCTTCTCAAACAGCCCCATTCCAAGTGCATGTGCAAACATAAGGGTTTTCGGGTCTGTCCTATAGCATTTGCTCAACAGGAAGTCCGGCCGCACCGTGTCTGCCCTCTTTACGTCAAAAATACTCTGGAATATGTCGCCCGCAATATACACCTTCTTCTCAGTTACGATCTCACACAGCTCAAAGAACGACTCATCAAAATCCTGGCTCTCGTCTATGAACAAATAGGTGAAGGCAAACGACCAGTTTCCCTGTCTCTGCTTTTTTTTAAGTTCACTGATAGCCAGCGAACAGGCTCCTTTGAAATTCTGCTGTTTGTAATTATAGAATGGAATGCCATAAAAATGACAGATTCTGGAGTATATCCCCGAATTCTCATCAGCACTCTTTCCCCAGGCATTGACACACCACAGACGCTCGTCCCATTCTATCTGCTCTGTCACCTTCATATAATTGAAGAACTTGGGGATGCGCTTGCGCAACTCTTCCGCCAATACCTTATTGTGACAGGTAAATCCTATCTTCGAGGTTTCCTCCTTCATATAGAGGTCTTTCAATTTGTGAAGCAGCAACTCCGTTTTGCCCGTGCCCGAAAGCCCTTGTATGGTTACTCTCTTCCCGGGGATATTGGTCTTTCCATAGATGAATCTGGTCTGGTCACCATCAAAGAGCTGTATCTTGTGCTTTACTTTCTCTAACAGATTGACGGGTTCTTCCACCTCTATAGTGGCCACGTCATTGATACTGCCTATGAAGAGTGAAATAACCATATCCAGCATCCTGACAGTACGACTGTCATCCACCTTGATGTCTTCCAGCATCTGCCTAATGCTCATACCCTCATCGTACGATAATTCTGCGATAAGATTTTTTCTCCAGACTCTGGGACGGCCAAGAGCGGCTTTATATTCATAGTGGTCGCTGATTGATGACACGTCATCAAGCACGTCGTCCACATAGTCTTGAAAGTCCTCGTCCTCCACGTCCTTGAAGGTGAAGAAGGTTATCTTGTATTTTGACGAGAGCAATATACATCCGTCTGTGTAGTTGTACTTATATTTGCTATCCGTCAGAGGAGCTGACAGCACGTAGAACTGCTGCTTATGCTTATTAGCATAATTACTCACCTCTTTCAGGAATGTTCTGTTCCTGTCTGTCTCTTCTAACGTCGAGAAAAAATAATCATTCATTTTGTCCACGCTCATTTATGATTCGTTCTATCGCTTCTTTATTCTCCAATTCGTAGGCATCCATTTCCTGTAGTATCCTGTTGCTGGCTTGGTGGTCATTGATGGTGTCGAAATATCTCACCACCTTCAACGCGGCCCCCAAATCACTTACCTGCCTTCCCAAGAGTGTATCAGCATTGTATTCAAACTTCACCAAAAGTCCGTCAATACCTGCCACATTCTCAAAATCCTTCCCCTCTCTCATACATATCAGTTCCTTATATATGAGGTTGAACAAGCCAAGATACTTGACAACCTGATATTTCAGTGTATTATACACAAACTGCGTGCTATGTCTCACAGCGTCATCAATGCCTTTATTCTTTACGCTGACATAGAAATTGATACTTCCAATCAATCCTCCGTAAAAGAAATGACGCACATATTTGGTCAACAGACATACACCGCTTGCAGTAGGCATCTCAATAAGTTCCTTCATGGCGTTGTTTCTGACAATCGGATACACCTTTTTACAGATGACGTCAAATCCGCTCTCCATAAAGTTGTTGAAATTAAGGTTTCGGATGAGATTCTTCACCTGTTTCACTTCCGAGTCTGTCATTCCGAATACTACCTCTTTCAGCTGTGCCTTATCACTCAGCGAGATGGTTTTGTTGTTCTTCCTTATGGAATCCGACAATTGTGCTCTGAGGGCATCGGTCTCCATCTGGTTCTTTCGTTCCCTGTCGCCTGTTGTCAGATATTCATCTTTAACATAACCTAAGTCAACATCATTCTTATCTGTCGTTGCGTCAAAGAACTTATGCTTGATGAATTCATCCTCTCCTGCCATTACAACATCAAACGCTCCATCCATAATAAACACCCGGCCAGTATAGTGTTTCATAAACCGCCCCGCTCTTCCCTCAATGTTTTTGGCATCAAATTTCTTCAGCGGATTTCCTCCCTTCTTCCCCGAAAGCACTATCACATTCTTTGCATTCGTATTAATGCCCTCGGTGATGGTAGTGGTGCAGATGAGTATATTGAGAATTCTTTTGTTGAATAGCCCTATAATCTCATTCTGAATGTATTTTGGCACGAGACCATGATGTACTCCTATGCCATACTTCAAGGCTCGCGTTACCACCCATTCTTCACCCTTTCCTCCTGCAAATAGGTGGCAGAGATGGTCGTAGAGTTTCTGGAATGGAGCTACATCGATTTCCGCTATCAGCCCACTCCCTATCAAATACTTTGCATAACGCTCCACAAGTGCCCTTTCCGAGTCGTAGGCTATCACATTTTCATGCTGGCCCACAAGTTGTGACACTATTTCTGCAAAACGTTTTTGCTTACCTTTGTCTCTCGCGTTTATAGTAATATCACTGCCTTCTGGCAGCGACATGGGTTTCTTTGCATCCCATTCGCTCTTTTGTACTATCTCCAGAGCGTTATAGTTGAGCAGTTCTATTCCGTAAGTATTCAAAAAGATGTCAAACGACGGATTGTACGCCTGTCTCTCCCGATAGTCAAAGGCAATATATGGTCCGGCAAAGAGACAGTCCACGCTGTCATTCTGTAGCAGATAGTCTATGGCTATTCGGTAGGCCACATCCCGCTCATTTTCTTTCCGCTCCTCCTCTTGCAAGAATTCATTGTCCAACTTGTAAGCCTCGTCTATAAAAACGAAGTTGACAAAATCTGGTGGTACCTGGTTTTTGTCAAGGAACGACAGGTATCTTTCTGGCGTATAGATAAACAGATTGCCACCATCTGTCATTTCCACATCGCTCAGCGTGTGTATCTTATAGTTTCCCTTCACCCACTGGTATTCCTTTACGCCGTATATCCTTATCAGGTTTTCAGACAGCAAGGCGATTGTCGGGAAAATCAGCATCACATTCCTGTATTGCATCTTTCTGAGAATTTCATACACGAGATGAGTCTTGCCAAACGATGTCGATGCCGACAGGAAGAAACGGTTTCTTTTTTTTATGTCAAACCTGTCAAGAATGGTTTTCTGGTAAAGGTGCAAGTAAGTGTCTTCCGACGTGTATAGCGTACTCTCTTTTGTAAACAGTTGCAGCAACTGCAAGTCCACATCATATCCCTTTTCGCCATAATCGCTCTGAAACCCTTCCAGCATATCGTAATACTGAGGTATGCCCGCCTCAACTGCCAGGAAACGCAGAAATTTCAGGTCAGCCTGCGAAAGCTCCTGATTCTTCATCTCGTCGTAAAAGACACAGACCCTTCTCACCAGTTCTGGTGTCAGACTGCTATCCTCCCTTACTGCATAGATGAGCCTTATTAAATCAGCGGATGATTTGAGCTTATCCATTGTATCACGTCTGTTTTGATGGTTTTACTATCCTTTACAGGCAATATGACGAAGAAGAATCGGTATGGTATTGTTAGGTTGCCCGCATTGACGCGCGTATATTTCTCATTGATATATTCCACAATCTCCTTGATGATGTCATCATACGCCAGATTCTTGTCATCACATATTAGCAAGGCAGGATAAACAAGCGTCATCTGGTTTTGTTGTATGAGTTGCACAATATTGACATCTGGGTCATTGATGAAAGCATCCACTATCTGAGTTGCTTTACTGCCAGGCAACATCTTATCATAGAAATTCACGAATGCCCTGAAGTGTGAAGAGAGATAATCGTCAGACAAAGCCTTGTCCACGTTATTGAAGATCTTGGGCAATGCTTGTTTGTAGTCACCATAGAACTTCACTTCTGCAAACCAGAGTTCCGGATTACCCTTGCTGTCGTTCCGAATCTGGAAAGTATCATAACCTTTTGTCTCACTACGCTCCAGTGGATTATAAAAATAGCCTCTGGATACAAGTGTTGATGCTTTATAGAAATGACTGATGATAAGATGTAGAAGCACCTCACCAAAGAAACCGTACTTTATTTTGGTGTCCAGCGAGTCGTTTTTTTCGTATCTTATTTTTGACTGTAGAACAAGTTTGTGCAACTGTGGCAACCGAGACATATCAATACCAGATTCCTCAATGCCATAGTCAATCAGCCCATTATATATCAGTTCCTTTATATCATCAGAGTTAGTGCCATTGCGATAGCAGTCATCCTTTGCATTCGAAACCGTCACCTTGGGAGCACTCCCATGAGGCAAATCATATTCGAACACAATCGCTGAAGACAAGAGTTTTTCCAGACTTTCTCTCATACTAATTCTACCTTACTCCATTTTGTTGGGTCATAGCCCTCAATCACGCGAGCTTTTTCCCAAACCAAATCAATATATACATCAGAGAAGTATGACATTATAATTCTTAGATTTTCGATTAGATCCTATATTTTGTACACTTTAACCACATCACATCAAACACTTTCTGCATTTTCTGCGCTTTCTGTGTGACCTTACAGTCAAGGTTAAGGTTAGCGTTAAGGTTGAAATATACCATGAACCATAAGTAACCCTTCACCCTGAACCATTATTCTTCACCGTGAGTAATTCCTTTCACACCATTGCATCGCACATGCGATTGTCATTATTTTATCTCTTTGTTTTTTTACTTCGTTTATCATTCTTATCGTTTTTCATCAATGAAAACGAAACCATTCCGTTTTTATTGCATCACTCTTAAAATTCCTGTTTTTATTCAAATAAAAAAGGCCAGCGCACATAAGCGCCAGCCTTACATTATTGCGTATTGGACTTCCAACCACATTCATTTACGCATCCTCACAGGCCGACGAACAAAAAAAAAGACGAACAGCAGAAATGCTGTCCGCCAATCACTAATCTCAATTCACTATTCACCGATAAAACATTCGTCCTCTCACTCCCCTTCACTCCCTTTCACTCCCTCTCACTCCCCGTTTTCAATTTTCAATTTTCAATTTTCCACTTTCCACTCCCATTCACTCATCGTATCCCCTTTTGAAACTCAACATGGCCTTCACTATGGTCAGATTCATCTCGGTGTCCTCAATATCTTGCCAGGCCGCTTCAAGACTTATCGAAGTATTCTTCTTGAGGTATGGCTCCAACTTCCTCAAACGGGGCTTCACATCGGTATAAAATTGGGCAATCTCATCAACTTCGCCCGAAAGCACCTGTACGCTCTGAGGGGTAAGTGAATTGGGATGGTTTTTAGCCATCAGTTCAAACAGACGTGTTCGATGTTCTGTAATTTGCTCAAAAACATTGTGCAGCTCTTCTATTTCCGGATATAGGTGAATATCCTCTGCCATCATCTTGTCGAAGCGCTTACGGATCTGGTCGGGCATATAGATGTGCCAGACATCACCCACCTGATAGCTCAGAACGATGTGGAGCTGCTGCATCAGGAGGTGCTGGCCTTCATCTGCCGGAGCCTCTACGTACTCATGCTGCTGAAGGCAGAGAATACGACTCAGCAGTTCCTGTTCATTCTTGGGCAAGATATTAGCGAAAAGGGCTGGATTCTGATTAAAGATGCTGTCGAGAAGCCGGGCCAGTTCACCCTTTCTATAACTTTTATCCACTCCGAGATGCAGAATCTCGAAGCTTTTAAGGATAGCAGCTTTCGTATCGGACTCAGCTATTTCCCTGACAGACCAGTCATTTGCCAGAGGCTCTGATCGAAGAATTATCATGTTAGTGGATATTTTTGCAGAATTAATCGCCTAAAAATGCTGCAATATTTCAGGCAAACCAAAGAGTATGAGCACAACAAAACAATGGTAAACGTCTCTGACAAAAAGGTGAACGGGTATCAACCGCTTTTTCCAGGTTATCAACGTAAACTCACATTTAATCTACAGTCGCAGGCTTCTCCTCGCCATCTTCCGGTTTTGTAATCCCAAACAAAGACAAATACACATTATCTTTTGTACATTGATCTTTGGTTTTTTCTAATAGTGTTTGTGGCATAATGTTTTGTTCCAAGATATTCTTCAGGGCTACCATATTCTTATATTTGCTTCCGTTCAGGGCTTTTAGATAAGCAGCTAACACTTCTTCCTTGTTGAATGTCGAGGTATCTTCGGATAAAGCTTTACAAAGATCTATTGTTGTCTTTATTATATCTCGCTTGAATGCATTATTACAATTCTCACCAAAGTCTTTTACTAATGACGGTCTTATCTGGTCATCCTTTACGGCTTGATAACAAAAATGCTGGAAGAAAAGCGAAATATAATTCGCATTACTTAATCCCTCCACACTAATAATACCTGTTTCTTTTGCTGGCCCATCTTCCGACTCGTCTTCTAACTTTAAATATGCTTCTCTTAATTTTGCAAATCCTTCTTCGTCCAAATCCCGAGCCAGCAAAAGTGTTATCAGATTACCAATATCCTTTGGCTCCAAAACAAGCCTATCAAGCAGAGCTTTAGTTTCTTCTTTACGCAATTTCTGGTATAACTCATCTACATTATTATTTATTTTTTCATCCAGTTCTTTTGTTGTTTGGGCAATTTTATCAACAATTTTCTTCTTTTCGTCTACCATTTTTACCATCTCCTCAACCTCTAGCTTCTTTCGTCTAATATAGAAACCAACGATGGCACCACCAACAGTAAGGGCGATGGCAATAAAAGCGAGCAAATTGTTGGCTGCAGATAGTTGATTCGCCATACTGTCGTTCGACGTCTCTATTATCCCCGTCAACATATCTGTATTTGTATGAAGCGTTTTCAGTTCACTCTGCAGAGAGTCAATAGCTTTCTGCATACCAGTCAACTGATTTTCTGTGGAACAAACCCATAGGGAATCAATCATAGCCTAAAAAATTGAAACTGGTTATTATATCTTAGTATATGTCTTATCAAAGATTATACCTTGAACCGCCTCTGCGGCACAAATACATAACTCACAAACTGCCAAAGAGCCTTAAGAACAACCTTAACCATAACGTTCTGCCTGGCTCCGCGGGAGACACGGCCTGCGACGTTAGCAAGGCGATGTGCAGAGGGCTGGAGCAAACTGTTATCTATTATCTATTATCTGTTAACTATCAAAATCCCTTCTTCCTCATGCGACACAAACGGCCCTTCTTTACACTCGAAGATGACACTCCCAGGTTCCAAAGACTCCAGTTTATGCCATACGTTCTTGGGGATATCTACGCCGTAGATGCCGTCTTCTGCGCAAAGCACCACAGACTCTATCACAGAGCCGTCGTCATTGTATGTCGTCGACCTTACCCTTCCCCTAAGAATGACAAACGACTCATCCTTTGTCGGATGCCGGTGGATAGGCACCTGCGTCCCGGGCTCTACGGCATTAAGCATGCGATGACATTTGTCCTCCAACGACTGGTGGAAATTAAAGTTCATACGCAGGCGAGGAGATTCCTTCGCCTGCGCAGACACATGGTTCAATAATTGCTCGTCGATAACCATTAGAGGTTCTTTACGATATCCACGAAGTTGCTAATCACATACTCCACATCCTCGTCCGTCAGGCGGGTGTGTAGAGGCAGCGTCACCTCATTCTCGAACAGATGGTAGGCATTCGGATAATCCTTGATGTCGAATCCAAGTGCCTTATAGGCTGTCATCATCGGCAGCGGCTTGTAGTGCACGTTGCAGGCGATGCCCCTTTCCGCCATCCTCACAATCACATCCCTTCGCTCCTGGTCCGAACGGCCCTGCAGACGGGTGATATAGAGATGTCCACTCGAAGAAAAGTCATCTCCATAGTGGTCAAGATACTTCACCTGATGGTTAATGTCAAGGTTAGCGTTAAGGTTATCAATCGCCTCGTCGTAACGCTTGATGATCTGACGTCTGCGATACAGCAGCTCCGGATAGCGTTTAAGCTGAGCCAGACCGATGCCCGCCATCACGTCCGTCATATTGCATTTGTACCAAGGTCCTATCACATCATACTCCCAGGCACCCAACTGTGTCTTCGCCAGCGCGTCCTTGTTCTGCCCATGCAGCGACAGCAGCTGTGAGATGCGATAGAGCATCTCATCCCAGGTCTCCCCTTCTCTTCTTGGCACGGTTGGGAAATAGTTATCATTATTGTTTACGTCAACAACCTCTTTCCCGAAAGGAAGGTTCCACACCAGTGCTCCGCCCTCCGCAGTCGTCAGGTTCTTCACCGCGTGGAAGCTGAACGAACTGAAATCGGCAATTTCGCCCGCCATCTTCCCGTGCCATTTGGCACCGAAAGCATGAGCATCGTCGGCGGCCACGATGATGCGGCCGATCTTCTTCTGAATGGCGTTCGTCGGACGGAAGAGAGGCTTCTTGGCCGCTACAATCTCGAATATACGGTCAAAGTCGCACACCACGCCACCCAGGTCTACGGGACAGATCACCTTGGTATGCTCGGTGATAGCCTCCGCCAGTTTGTCGTAATCCATCGCCACGTTGTCCTTCTGGCTGTCCACCATCACCACTTTGCACCCCACATGCTGCGTCACCGAAGCCGTAGCCGTATAGGTATATGCCGGCACGATTACTTCGTCCTCCGGACCTACGCCTATCAGCCGCAGCGACATCTCCATAGCCGCTGTGGCGCTGTTCAGGCATACGGCCTTCTGTGTGCCGCATACCAATGCGATGAGCCTCTCAAACTCTTTGGTCTTGGGGCCAGTAGTAATCCATCCAGAACGAAGGGCTTCCGCCACCTGCTCAATCTCAGCCTCCGACATATCTGGAGGAGAGAAAGGAATATTTCTCAATTTCATGTTCATAATCAAACAATATTATGATTCTAGATAAATACAATCCAAATCAGATGACAGCTCCATCATCTGTCATTCATCCTCAAAATAATAGCTATTATCTGAAGAAAACACCTTGTCTTCGTATCTTTCTGAGCTCATTCTCAATTTCGTTGAGTGGCACTTGACCTCCCCAAGAGCGGAATACATATTCAGAAGTTACACACCCGAAGTCCATAGAACACGAGCGAGCCTCCTGCTCCATAAAATCTTTCAAACGAGAAGTTAGATCATTCATAAAATTATTTTCTAAAATAACGCTCTTCGATTTTCAGCCAATTAATATCAAATAAGATTCCAGGGAGAAATCTAATCGTATTTATTGGGAATATTCTTATTGCAGAACACGCGGCTTTCAGTCTTTCCCTATTCCCATTGTGTAGTATCATACTTAATATCCGATCACACACCCATTGCCTGCTGTTAAATTCATTATAAAAAGGCATAATATCTTTGGGCAATCCCAAGTACTTCACTGCTATTGCACCGAATGCTTCCCATTCTGCCATCAAATGCATCTTTCGAAGACGCAACTCCAATATGTGAAAATCTAATTTATTGTGAAAAGACCACAATAATCTACACCAATCGCAAATTTGTCGGAGACAAACTCTTTCTTCTTTATAGAAATGCTTTAGGAAATGAGTAAATACAAATAAAACATCTTCATCCGCAGAAGGCAAAAAAACCTTGGAATTTTCATTTAACCAAGACCTGTATTCTCTATTGTTGAATGCACATATCTGTAAGTCATCGATTTCCTTATCTAATCTTGACGAAAGTCCAGTCCGTTGGGTCCCATGCAGTTCTACATACCATTTAAATATACTCACCCCCAACTCTTTGGAGTATCTTCTTTCGGGCTTATTTCCATGTGACAACGGTAACAAAAAAACTTTAGCCTTTGAGTAGTCCTTGTCACTCAAAAACAAATCCACATCTCCTGATGTACGCCATAGTGGTTTCTCATAACATTGAGCCAGCCCTTGTCCCTTCACCAGAAGTGCATTGATACCTTGATTATATAACTTTTCAAACAATTCTGCAACAAAGGCATTCATCTCCTTGTTCCGTTGCTCAATCAACCGCACCTCCCCAATCCATTGCAGCAATAGTACCTGTGGAAAGTTAAGTTTATCGTTGTGTTTTTTTAACCACTCTATCCCTTGAAGTACTATTCCTTGAACCGACTGCTCCTGCGCCAACTGATACACCTTCTCCCAGTCCACATTCTCGTTAAGATTAAGAACATCGCTAATAGTGACGCCGGCCTTTCCCCAAAGTCCAGCCCTCACCAATGCGAAGAATGCATCAACAGAATTGTCTCTCACACGTTTAAAAGACAAGGTTAATGACAACGATATGGGTAAAGGAAACTACCTTTCCTTCACGATTACCCAAAACGTCTTAAATATCAATCCTATGTCATAGAAGAAATTATGTTTCTCCACATATTCCAAGTACAATTTTATTTTCTCCTGCATAATCACTTCGATATAGTATTTCTCAGGATTTTCTGACTTCTCCATCAGCTCATTCTCATTGCGAAACTTAATGCTGGCAGGGTCTGTAATACCAGGTCTTACATCCAGTACATTCATTTGCTCGGGAGTCCAATAGTCCACGTAATGTCGCACCTCAGGACGGGGGCCAACAAGTGACATATCACCAATGAACACGTTGATGAGTTGTGGCAGTTCATCCAGTTTGAATTTACGAATCCAATAACCTGAACGTGTCACACGAGGGTCTCGTCCACCTATAGTCACAAGACTCCCCTTATCAGCCCCTACTCTCATAGAGCGGAACTTAAAGATTCGGAAGTCTTTGTTGTACCTACCAACACGTACTTGACGATAGAACACTGGCCCCTTGCTATCTAGTTTTATCCAAATAGCAATTATTAAGAAAAGTGGGCTCAGTATAATCAAGCCAAACCCACTTGCTACTATATCGAAAAATCTTTTCATTATAAATCTAGTGTACAATTTTTAGTATCTCACACAGAAATATGAAATCATATATGATAGTTCGGTATTCGTATTATTGAGTTCAATATGCAGTTGCCACGCTCAGACACATAGTTATATCCGTATGCACAAACTCAGAGATTTATTTCTCCAACTGCCTTGTATTAAGGCCAGTGGAAACCATCCAATCCGACAAAATAGCCTCTCTTGCGGGAACTGCCTCCTGCTCGTCATGTCGGGCGGAGAGAAAAGAACATCCATAATCTTCACATCACAACCAATTACAACAATCCTAACAAGAACTCATATAAACTCTTTACTTGTTTTGGACGGTTGAATTTGTTCTGTGCGCAATCCTTGCAATTTTCCGACATCTTCTTCATCTCTTCTGGATGGCTCACAGCAAATTTGATATTCTCTTCCAATTCTTTATAGTCCTTAGAATGCGCTACCAAACCAATCTCATTGTCCTTTACTATCCTCGCGCCCTCGCCTTCACCCACAAACATTATAGGCAGACCTGCCGCCATTGACTCATATATTTTTGAAGGCACAGCACCAAAGATATTCTTCACCAACGGTATCAGCGTCATATTTGCTTCTTTCAGTTTACTCGGGAGTTCCTGTCGCGACACCACACCATGATAAAAGATGCCCTTGTTTGGGGGGGCTGCAATGATTGATTCTATTTCCGCCTGCTCACCACCAGCGCCATAAATATGGAATTCCATACCAAGTTCTGCAAAGTTGATCGACCTGCAAATGTCAGCTATTCCCTGTGCGAAACCAAGCAGGCCGGCATATACCAGTTTTACTTTCTCCTTTTCCGGCTTCACGTATATGCCTTCAAACCTTCTCGGATCAACACCGTTTCTAAACAGAAACACCTCTTTTGCACCATGGTCCTTGATGTAGTCAACAATCTCTTGCGACTGTCCCATACAGAAGGCTGACTTCTTATACAGATGCCTCTCCAGTTTTTCTAGCGCCTTATAGATAAACCCATCCCCCCTGATGGCCCCCAACTCTCTTGCCGACAGTGGCCACAGGTCCGATACATTCATCACAAAACGCGCTCCAGTCAGTTTAGCAAGAATAAACCCGGACTCTCCAAGCGTCAGTGGAGGCGACTCAACGATAATAAAGTCATTATGTCGTTTCCTTAAGTATCTAAGCGAGAAGAACACTATCACTGAGAAAGATATCATGTTCCATATTCTAGGAAGAGCTTCCCTAGCGTTGGAGGCATAGAGCCAATAACGTTTCACCTCCATTTCATCTAGCGTTTCCGTCATTTTGAACTTACCCTTATAGGCATCAAAGATTTTGCCTGTAGGATAATTCGGCATTCCCGTAATGATAGACACATCTGCTCCATTATCTTTCAAACCTCGGCACATTTCATAGAGGCGGTTTTGAGGCGCGCCCATCTCTGGTTTATAATACTGTGTTATAACTGTTATTTTCATTTTTTCATTAACAATAATCTGATAAATCAATAGAATAATATTTCATTACTGCCGCAATCTGCTTATCATTTAAGTTCTGAGATATATTTTCTTCCATTAGACTAGAGCCATGGTGAAAAACCTGATAGAATATATCCAGAGGAATCAAAGCGTCCTTTTTGTAAGGCAAAACATATCGATCAGAGTGGTTTAATAACCCCATAAAATAAAACCACACATCATCTGCTTTTGGAGCAAGCTGTTTTGCCAATTCGTAATTTGTAACATCTTTGTTAAGAAACTCTTTTTTATAGAGACAACCAGACCCTCCTAGAGGGAAGACTAAAGTTCCATTAACATCATTAATTTCCTCCTCCCATTTATTGTATGGAATCATTCTCTGATTCTCTAACTTTATACCATGAGCTAATTGACAACATACATGATTGGGGCGTTCATGATGAGCCTTCAAAAGTCGCTCTATCATATCTTTAGCATAATACAAATCATCGTCACATGTGATAATAATCTCTTTATCCACCTCATTTAATACAGGCAATAGTTTTTTGTAAGATTTCAAGTCGTCACAATATCTTATTTCAACGCCACAATTTTTTAGTTCAATTAATTGGGGAGGTATATTATCATCATTCCATGTTTTATCCAACCATACCAGTAATCTGTTTGGCTTTATTGTTTGGCGTAACAAAGAAAGAATTGTAAACGGTAATGTAACAGAGACTCGTCTTCCATAACTTGTAAGTGAGACGACTATCTCTTCATTCTCATGATTGTGACAAAGTCTACAATTTGAGATAATCCTCTCTTTTATTAAACGAAACCAAAACTTTATGCACTCACCCTTTAGCGCCTGTATAAAAGTTTTTATCTTATTGACTAACATGATTCACAAGTTATTGATTTTTGCAAGTTATTTGAAGAAAAACGAACTCTTTCTTTAACAAAACCAGACATAATAAACAAGAAGTATAAATGACAAAAAGCCATAGGTTCAGAGAACATTCCTATAACAATAATTAGAAACAATAGCCACTTTTTCTTGAATATATTTTGCCTATAAAGAGCATAAAAGAAAAGCAGGGCCATTGGTATACCATAAAAAGCAAATAGTGTAGCAAATAAATTTGAACTTCCTGTTTCATGCGATATTGTATATTCACCCAAATCAACCGTCATATTACGGGTTTCATGTAGATAAGTTTCGACGTTGGGTCCAATTCCAAAAAGAGGATGTTGTTTAGCAAGTTCGAACGGGGCAATTAGGTCAAAATATCGTTTATTGGTAGAACCAATACCTTCTGTAGTTTTAAAAACCACTTCTTCTCTAATAATAGGAAATAATGCTGCAAATATGCCAGCCCCTATTAATATAACAAATATTTTATGACGACCTTTTTGAAGACTTTTCAAAAAATAAATCATCAAAATAAAAGAAAGAACCAAATATCCTGAAGTGGAGGCAGTTGTAATAATAACAAATATAGGGAGAAAAGTGTGGGATATCCTCTGGTTGTATTCAAATAATATTAGATAGACATATATGTTCATTAGAATAACAAGAACCCCAGGTTCCCAAAATAATCCCTCATTACGGATAAAGTCAATACCGAAACGAGTTGTTTCTGCATGATAATTGAAGATGAATCCAATTGTATGAACAGAATAACCAGTCGGAGCAGTAAGAACTGGCATATAACCATGAAATAGCATTACAACAAAAAAATTTGCAACAGCCAACCATGCTACAACTTTTAAAACCCCACTTAAGCGCTCTTTAATTTGGGGGTAATCATAAGAGAAGGCTGCTAATACCATTAACGCCAAGAAAGGTCTAATAAAAAAACCCGCATAGGACAATATACTTGTAGAGGTAGCAACTGCTGAGATTATCGACATTAATGCGAAAATAATGACACCCTTTAATCCTACTTGATCTATATGCATTTTTTTAGAAGACACAAACAATAGAATCAACAGTATTGAGATAACCTCAAAAGTTGTAGAGTAAAACTGGGTGACCACACCACCAAATCCTAATACAAAGACGAACATTAATAGATACTCGAATCTCTTCATAGTATATCTAACTTCTTTAACCAGTTTGTAAGTGACAACAGTGCATCAATCTTTTGGTTTTTAGAGCCAAGAAAAAGACGGAACTCAGGTGTATTAATATCATTTATGTCATTTAAAATATAAACCATCGAATCAGAATACAATGGTGTTTTTTTAATGAAACCATTGGTGGTAATCAATTTTTTCTGCAATGATAACGCCTCCATTGTCCGCATTGTCAGCCCCGTCTGCGTTGGACTTTGAATATCAATTACATAGCTGGACGCATCAAGTCGATAAAAATAGTCTTTGTATGACAATTGCGAGAACGAAATGTCCTTTTTTTTCATATTCAGCTTCTTTCGGTTTAATAAATATGAACCTATGCGCTCAAAAGACTTAAAATAATATGTGAAGCCGTATTTTACACAAAACTCTTCAAATGCCCTGAGAATTGAAACTCTTGATGTACGATACCCTCCTACGAAAAAAAAATCAACTCTATTTGAGGCTTTATTCCCACCTAAACTCTGATAGCCGAATTCATTCCAACAGTAAAAAAGAGGAAGATAATTCATCCTATAGTTTTCAGAATCATTGAAGTCAAATGTATAAGATAAATCCGAAACACCAATTAGACTTTTCGCATTCGGATTATTCTTTATAGAATCCCACTGATACGATATGATTCTCATACTAGGTCTTTCCTTTTTTATTAGCCCTAGTTTATGAGTGTCTATAAACTCACCTCTAATAATAAAAAGAGTTTTAATATCATATCGTTTTATACAATAATAAATTATCCAATTATGAATTCTGATAAATAAGGACCTAAGAAAAGGAAATATCTTTGACACGAAAGCAAAAATACCTAGATTATATAATGGCGCTTCTGGGATAAAAAGTACTTTACTATAATTAGATGAACGGCGAATTGTGCTGGAAATCACCTTGTGATACTCGCCAAAAACAGGAGCAATAACTAATATACTATTGTTTCTCATTATCTACGATTGTCCACTTATGTTTTAACACATCATATTTTTTTATCACTCGTGCCGGGTTTCCTACCGCCACACAGAAATCAGGAATATCTTTTGTTACCACAGCATTAGCACCAATCACACAATGCTTTCCTATCGAGGCTCCAATCACACATACGTGCTCGCCCAGCCAAGAACCTTCTCCGATTACGACAAGTTTACATTGCTTTATAGGTTGCTTTATGATAGGCAGCGCCACATCCTCATAACTATGCAGGTTGTCGCTGATATACACTTTATCAGCCGTCAACACATCCTTCTCAATCACAATACTCTGAGTAGCATATATATGATTATAGTGCCCGAGAGTAGCACCATCATTAATAACAAGTTTCGCATTGCTACCTGTCAATGGCATTGCTGCAAGCCATGTCCCTTCATGCACCATGACATCGTTGCCTAGTGTAATGTTCTGTATACCATCCACCCTCAGGGGACGCTCCAATCGCGCACGAACTCCTACAGACATAAATCTATGCCTGTTCCAAATAAGGAAACGGTTCTTCGCAAACCATCCAGGAAATATCAACATTTTCTGTAAAATATTCATATCAATGATACAGTTTCTTTCTAATAAGCAGATAAACGACAAAATAAGCCATCAGTATGTATACTCCCGACAAAGCTCTCAATATAGCCACATTCTGCAACGAAAAAACGCCAATGCTTATCAATGTCATGATCGCAATCACATTCAACGCCATATTCGACGAACTTACGACCAGCATAGGCTTCAATATGACTGACGAATTTAAAATCAGTCCAATCGGTTCTGTCAACGATGTCATTATTAGCCCCGGCAATATGATATATACGAAATTGACACCAGGCAAATGATTCGGAAATACAATTCCCACCACTGGTTTCAAGAACAATACCGTTACAATGGCAATCAACACACCGTACGACACCAACATCAAATAATAATACCTCAGTATTCGCTTGAAATCTCCATATCTCTTCTCTGAATAAGACTTAACTCCTTTGGGGAAAAAGATGGCATTCAAAGATGTCGGCACCAATTGGTATAGCGAAACATACAAAAACACCAGATAGAAACCGCCTAGAGCCTCTACACCTAACACACTGTCTATAGACCATCGTTCTACCTGCGTGTATATCACAGCAAATATTCCGCCCAAAAAAGGAATAAAGCCAAAGCTCAAAATATACTTGATGTAACTTACATTAAAGTAGAACCCAGTTGGCATCAACTCTTTATTTCTCAGCATAGCCAACCCGACAAAAGCAAGTGGTTGAATCATAATTACTGCCATACCTCCCCAAAAGCCAAACCAATAGGCCAAAGGCAGCGCCAATGCCGAAAGGGTATATGACACTATATTCGCCCTGTTCACCTCTCTCAACTTCTGCTCCCCTATCAGCATATTATGATACCAGTTGTTAAGCAACGTGAATATGCCAAATACAACTGAAATAATTAGCAGCGTGAGCGTCAGGTCCTTAATCCAATTAAACTGTGCGGACAAGAGGCAAAAGACGATGCCAATTGGCAATAGAATAGCCAAATAGGAATAGATAGTGTTATTGGTCCGCTCCATCTCCTCCTTCTTACCCAACGAGATAATCCTGTAGCCACCATTGAGCAATCCCATCTGGAGCAGACCGATAAACATGAAGATGGTCTGCACAAGAGATATAATACCCAGTTCCTTAAGGTCAAGGTATCGCATAAATACAAATGACCTCAAGAAAGAAAAAGCACTCAGGCAAATATTGACTATAATGTACCAGTAGTTGGCTTTATCCACTTTGCCTAATTTGCTTATTTGCATGATTCGCATGTATGATTCTTATTAACATCAATATATCCGAAGATTATAATAAAGACAAGATACCTTCTGCTACAATCTTAGCATTATCATCCTCGTTAATCCCAGACTTAACCACCCTATCTCTACCAAAATAAGTAACAAAACCACTATGAAGCGATTTTAGATACGAATAAACATAAGTATAAAACTCTATATCATCCGTATATGATTTGTTCATATTACTGTAAACAAGATGCCTTAAATCTCTTATATTCTCTACATAATTAACGCGTGGTGTGGCTGTATAATAACTACAGCTAAATCCATAAACTTGCTTACCTAACATCAGACCTTCAAATCCTGCGGTTCCCACTATCGACAATACGCCAACCGCATCCTTAATTATGCTTTTTCCAGGGATGCATTGATCAATTAAGCGAATATTTGGAACTTTCAGAAGTCGTGCATAATCTTCAGCATCACGATAAGCAAACTCATGAGGGTGATCTTTTACATATAAGTAATACCCTGCGGGCAATGATGCTGCAATATTCTCTATTAGCTTTACTTGATTAACATATAAACCTCCACCGAGATAAAGAACTACAGCCTCTGGTTCAAGATGAAACGAGTAATAGAAATACCTTTCTCCTTTTATAGGGGAAGAAAACTGTATTTGTTTCTTTTTATATTGGTTTAAATTGTGGAGTTTGTTAGCAGCTCTGTTATTCCTTTGTATCCAATAATCGATGTTATCTTTTAATCGGTCAAATCTTTTTGCATGAACAACCAAACTTAACTTCGACTTTATAGAATCCATCAACAAAGAACGTTTGTTAGTTGACGGCTTTATAATATTTCCAAAGGCTACTTTATATTCAGACCTGAACTTTTCAACGAAGTTTTTACATCGGTCAATATCTATCTCATCGGGATGCTCTTTGTAGTAATTATAGTAACCCTCTAATTCTTTACATCTAAATGTTTCGCCGTCTAGATTTAGATAATGATAACCAGGTTCATCACCTGTCAATTGGGTCTGATAAATAAACTCTCCCCCTTGTCGCTTACAAAGAAGGCCAGCTATGTGCGTCATGAACTGTGATGCCAATTCATGATACATAATATCTATATGTTGCTTGCTAAATATTTCCTTCCATAATGTATAATGACAGCATGCGAGCAATAAAGCTTCTTGATAATTCAGAACAGAATACCCCCTGTCATTTTGAATAGAAGCATTGAGTGAAAACTGGTCTTTTGATTGTTCAATAATTACCCTATCAATTTCATCAACCAGCTCTTTTGTAGGTTTTACTGTATCAATAAGATTAGATAATTGTTTATGGTAATCTATGTAATCCACAATACCAGCTGCCTCTAACAACTTAATGTCAGAGGATGAATATGCAACATGTATTATATTAGCCTTCCCACGTAATTCCTTTGTGAGAAGAATATAAAAATCTGTCAGATTACAACGATCAAAAAACAATATTGATTTCATACAATTCTATCAAAGCATTTGTTTATTTTACTGGTAATGCTTCTTCGCTGCTCAATAAAACCAGCGGCTTTTGTGACAACAAAAAAACATCCATTAGAAATTACTATCCTAATTTTATCAATCAATATGCTTCCCACAAATACAACTATTATTAATCCCATCAATATTACTATATGTTGAAAAACGGGCTTTTCATATAATCCATTTGTAAATGAATAGTAGCCAATTTCCTTAATGGTGGGGTGCATATGAATTAAAAATATTGCGAAGCAAGAAGTTGCACACCAATTGACGACCTTGCTACTGAAGTTCATTTTTGCAAAACCAAGGAATAAGAAAACAGCCTGCATTATAACCAAAGGCGCACTGTAAGAATATCCAATAAAACCCAATGGAAAAGTGGATGATCTACTTGGATTAGAAACACCTATTACCTTAAACAAGACAACATATACGAATAAGAAAATTAATATAGTCGCTCCCCAATAACCTCTCCAAGCATGGCAACTTTTTTCTACCATATTTGATTTCCTAATCAATCTTCCTATGAGATATACCAAAGAATAGGTAAACACAATGTCTGGCAAACAGATAAAATTGATAGCCATAAATAGGATTATGATATAAGTCAATAATTCTTTTGAGGTTGATTTGTCTGCGAGTGCATTTAATAACGGAGCACAGAAATATAGTAATACATAACTAACAACAAACCCCCATGATTTTTCAGCGGCAAATAAACATTCAAAACGTTCAGCAAAGTCTGTTAAACTCCAACCAACAATTCCTATACCAACAGCAAAAAGGTATATTACAATACTGTAGAAGAAAATCTGGAAGACAAGACTGAAGAAACTTTTAAACTTCCAATGTATTCCAAAATAACCTGAAATAAGAACAAAGCAATCTACTGCACAAATCGAGGTGCTCTCTCTAAAAAAATCCACAGCCTGCCAATAACCACTTCCATGCTGCCATCCTGCAAAACTATGCAAGTTAAGCACCATCAGCATACATAGTAGTCTTAGGAGTTCGATGTTTGATAATCTTGCCCCCCCCCAGATTCGTTATATTCAACTGAGCCATTAGTCTTCGAGCTTTGTTCTTATGTATATTAAACCAAATGTTTTACAAGTTCATTTGCTTTCTGATACTCCTGCGGATTACCAATATCAATCCATGTACCATTTAACGGGAAGCGTATAATCTTCTTTCCTTCTGAAATCAACTTTTCGATAAGGTCTGTTGCATTGAAGAATGTATCATCAGGAATCTCATTTAGAGCTCTACGTTTAATCAAATAAATCCCCGCATTGGCATAGTAATTATAAGTAGGCTTCTCAATCAGCCCTTGAATATCTCTTCCATCCAAATTAAATATGCCGTATGGGACAGACACAGTATAAGGTACAGCTGCTACACTCATTTCTGCATCATGTTCCTTAAAATGAAGATAAAAGTCCTCGTAGTTAATATTGGTAAACAAGTCACTATTCATCACAAGGATTGTATCATTAAAGAACTCCTTAACGAACTTTATTGAACCTATAGTGCCTAAGAATTTTGGCTCTCGTACCGTGTGAACTTGAACCTCGCCTCTGGGTTCAGAGAAATGCTCCACTAACTGTTCACCAAGGTAGTTAACAGTCACGTTAATATGCTTTACTCCATAATTGATAAGCCTATCTATATTGTGATCAATAATCGCTTTACTGCCAACTGGCAACAATGGTTTAGGGGTTTTTTCAGTTAGAGGACGTAGCCTCTCACCTTTACCCCCTGCCATTAATACTGCATCTATAGGTAATCGAGTACTATATTTTTCAAGGTTGATGATGTCAACAATATGCATATCTGCATCAAGAACGGGAACGAGTTTCATTTTCATCTCTTTCTGATGCTTTATCTCTTTTACGTCACTTATATCCTCAACGCGCATATAATTGAAGTCCAGATGCATGACCTTCTCTATTTTATCATTCACCGATGCTCCTGCTATAAGAGCCCGACGGGAATCGCCATCAGTTAATGTACCCACCATACGGTTGTTCTCACCAACCACAAAAAGCACAAGCGGATCTGGAGCAAGACCATTTATAATGGAAAGCGCCTCTATCAGAGTCTTTTCTTTTGAGATATAATGATTATTCATTTCCATCTATTTGCTTTAATGAATGATTCTTTAAAAGCTTCATTATTCTCAAACAGATACCTAGCTATCACCTGCATGAGTTCATAATCTTCCTCTGAGTCAATATCCAGAATACCCGTATCAACCATCACCACCGCATCACACCCAGAATTAAAGAATGTTGCATGTTCCTTATTCCTTAATGCATCAGGTGAATATGCATAAATAGAAGCATTCATATCATAGAACACAGGCGCTTCCTGTCTGGTAGTGAATTTAGACGGAATGGCCTTGCAGAAGAAGCCGTTCTCTTCCTTCACCATATTGAAGTAAGGATTCCTGCGTGAGGGGGCAACCGAATACACCACATCCACATCATTACGATGTTTCTTCCTGTCAATGGCGTTCTTCACATCCTCAACAGTACGCAGCGGTGAGGTAATGTCCAAATCCACCACCATATCAAACTTACGGGCAAAAGTCTCTTCTGCTTTATTCAGACTATCCAAAATGACAGCCACCTTGGGAACCTTATCACCAGCCAAACTCTCTTCGCGGTGAATGATGGTTACAGGCACATCTTTCACACGACGAACCAAATCTTTTAACGGTTCGCTATCCGTATTTAACACTATCTTGATGTCATCCTCGCCCGCATATTTCTCCATATACAAGGCAATATTAGCCATAGAATACCAAACCAGCGGTACATCCAAGAAGTCGCGTGCATTCTTGCCCTTCACCCCCTTGGAACCGGCACGACCACATAATGTAAACAGAATGTTCATATCAAAATTCTCCTTTTGCTATTTTCAGCACTTGGTAAGCATGTTCAGGAGTGCTGTCGTTTATTGTTTTATTATTAATTATCTCAAAGAAATGTCCAATCTCTGCCATCTGGAAGGCATTCCGCTCGCTTTCCAACTTGATAGTCTTTCCACTCTTTAAATATTTCACCGTTCCTGCAATCAAATCACAATGAATGGTGTCATCTGCGGTAAAGAGATCAAGTGTACGCTGTGTCTGACGACCGAAATAATCCAAATGTAGTTCAAATATAGTCTTATCATTCTTACCAATATAGATTGCCAAATCGTCACTATCTATCTCAAGATTGGACACCTTGTTAATCATTGAATGGTACTCAGTTGGCATACCAAAGAGCCATGTAAGGTAATCCCATTCGTGGATGAGATCAATGCTTACGCCACCTCCCATATCCTTGTGAGCACTATAGGTCTTGCGGAAATCCTGACCAGGCCTCCAATCGGGTAGATAGCTGGAAGACATAGCACGTGCACAAATTACTTCTACAGGATTCACGTTTTGCTTCACATATTGCAACACAGCATTGTAATGCAACGGACAAGCGACATATGAAGGTATACCCTTGATAGTCTCAAAGATTTTCTCATCAACCGTTGTGCTGTCAAATACAGGCTTCTCAATGAAGAAAGACTTGGTATGAGCAGCAAAACGCTCAACCGTCTCATAGTGCATAGATGTAGGATTGGTCACGAACACCACATCATACTTGCGTTCAGCTGGAAGTTCATCAACATACAGATAGATGTTGTTTACCAAAGGCTGCAATTCGTCTGCTAATGGTCTTCCTAATGAACTACGGTACAAGTCCACCGTACAACTGTCACCCACAGAATCCAAATAGGTATTGACATTCTTCAGATGGCGAGTTGCAATGGATCCCAGCCCTACGAAAGCGATTCTATAGTTCTTCATTATGCCTCTATTTGGTCAATGATTTTCAGCAATTCATAATCCTTCTCAAAGGTCCAAGCCGGTACAGAATTCGGATTGGCTATCTGAGCCAGGAAAGCATTCAACTCTTCACGATAAGGATTTTCGGTAATAAAGGCAGCATACCCGTCAACGTGTTCAGAAGCATCCTCAAACTCCACTTTTTTTTCTATCTTATTCTCAATATCATATTCCGTCAGCGAGTCTGCCGTACCATTCCAAGACATCTGGAAGGTTTCGCCATATACATCAATATGACGGATAGACTTCCGTGTTACCACATCTGCTGCCAGAACACCTTTATTTCCGTTCTCGTGCTCAATGGTGATGAGGTAGTTGTCGTTATAGTTGATATTGAGTTGAGTATTCTTACTCTTTATAGCACTCACGCTCTTAATGGTTCCAAAGGCCGTCACTATCCAAGGAAGGTCAATGGCCATAATCTCACGGCAGCCATTGGTTCTGGGATTACCAATGAAATAGTTGTTATAGCTCTCCCAAGGATGCCAGTCAGGAAGATACTGACCAATGTGATAAATATAGTTCAGCGGGCAAGTTGCCTTGTTTGCTTTCTCAATGATAGTCTGGGTTTCTTTTCTATAGAGGAATGTAGAAGAGAGGAATAGCACTTTCCCCTTCTCCTTAGCCAACGCCATATTCTCTGCATAGCCATCTGCTACAAGATTGATCTCTGTGAACACGTGGAGGTTGTTCTGCAAGCACTCCTTAATGATGGCAGCATGAGAAAGTGGAGAGGTGCTGATTACTGCAGCATCTGGTTGTTCAACAGCCACTGCATCAGCAATGCTTCCATAACATTTCAAGCCAAACTTCTCCTTAACTTCCGCACAACGGCTCTCCTGACTGTCAATACCAAAGAGCTGTATATCTTTATGCTCACTCAGCAAGCGTATTCTACGTTTGCCCATTGAGCCAAGTCCAATCACTATTATCTTCATGAAGTTGTAGTATTAATAATGTACCTGTAAACATTATCAATATTTCCAACTTCCTTTACTCATTAATTCTAGCAGCAAGGAGTCAGAAATATTGATTCTGACTGTCTATGCTGCAAGGCAGTATTTTTGTTTTTCTCTATTTGGGAATATTAAAATTGCCCCCCCCCAGTAGCACTTCTGCCAAGTGCCAGTCGGCCAATGTATCAAGGTCAAGAGAGGACTGTTCGTCCATCACATATTTTATACGATGCTCAAACTTATTTAGTGGCATTGCTTTAAGTGAAACAGGATTAATTGCATAAATTGCACCATTGTACTCATAAACCTTGGGAGCGTCCTGACGACGGGTTATATTTCCATCTCCTTTACAGATATGCAAATAACCCTCACTGTCCTCCTCAAATACACAATAATAAGGATTAGCAGAACATTCCTTTACAGAAACAACCATATCCATATTATCGTTATAAAGAGCCAATGCTTCCTTTATCTGTTCAGCTTTACGGAAAGGAGATGTATTCTGCAGTAACAAAACAACATCATAATGTCTGCCTTGTTTCTCGTAGAAACTCAGTGCATGAAGCAATACTTCATATGTTCCAGCTGTATCGGTTGCCAACTCTTCAGGACGCACAAATGGTACACATAGACCATAATCTTCAACACACTTTATGATTTCTGGATCATCTGTACTAACACAAATATCATCGTCACCTACAATCTCGCGGGCCTCGTCAATTGTATAATAAATGAGTGGCTTACCATTAAGAGGTTTGATATTCTTATGAGGAATACCCTTGCTACCTCCTCTGGCGGGAATTATTACTAGTATCTTCATTGATTTATATCGTAGAAATGTTTCTGTACTAAATTCTCCAAAGGATAGGTCTTGATGACATTCATGATGGCATCACACGTTCCTTCCTTATAATAAGGATTGTCTATTGTTTTATTGCTATAAGCAACAACTTTTCTCAATCCTTCCTTAATCTCTTCTGTGGAATAACCACAATGTATCACACTATCTGCAGCAATGCGCCCTTTCTGGCGGTCACCTATATCCAGCGTAGGTATGCCAAAACTTGGAACCTCAATAATGCCACTAGAGCTATTACCAATTACTGCCGTCATATATTTCAAAGCAGAGAAATAGCGTCTTTGTCCCAATGAAGGAATGAACATACATCTTCCCTGATTCCTATCCACATACTCCTGTATGCGCTTGATAATAATCTGTGAATTAGTGTCTGAATTACTATAGGTAAAGATGATATGATAGTCCTTGTAGTCATCCAGAGCTTCCAAAAGGTTCTGTACCTGTGTATCAGAAGACATATTACTGAGTGTTACTGGATGGTAAGTGCAGAGAAAGCATTTATCAGTTAACTGGAAGTTTAGGCTCTGTTCTATCTCTTCCTTGCTCATAAAGTCATTCTTCAGCACGTTCTCTACACCCAGAGCACCCACATTGAACACACGTTCCGGTTGCTCACCTAACTGAATCACTCTCTTGCGGTAAGCCTCAGTAGATGTAAAATGCAGATGACTCATTTTTGTGATAGCGTGACGGATGGCATCATCAAAGGCTCCTTCCGTAATTTCGCCACCATGCAGGTGGGCAATAGGTATCTTAAAGATAAGTGCAGTAGCGGCCACTGCCAGCATTTCATAACGGTCACCAAGAATCAACAAAAGATTTGGCTTTAATGCATCAAAAGCATCTGCAAAACCTGCCACTCCCCTGCTGATAGACTTAGCTGTGGTGTTAGCATTATCCGGAGCCTCATCATCAGCCATGTAAACCTTGTAGTCAATGGAGAAGCCATCTCGCTCTATTTCCTTGTAGGTCTCGCCCTGTAGTTTAGACAAATGCTGATTGGTAGCAATAATCTGCAACTGCAATTTTGGATCATCCTTAATGGCTTTCATCAAGCCTCTAAGGATGCCATATTCTGCACGACTACCAGTTACTACACAAATCTTACGCTTCACGAATTGAAAATTGAGAATTGAAAGTTGAAAATTAAATCTCTATGAGGTCTTCCTCTGAGAAGCCCTTGGTAGCTTTTGTGCCCACTACTTCTTCCCATCGCATTGGTGAAATACCAGTACCTGGACGTTTTACTGTCAAGTTATCTTCTGTAAGCAGCTCACCTTTCTTGATGTCACAAGCCGCGACAATGCTCTTACGGGCAATGGCAATATTCTTGCGTTCACTCTCGCTCACGTGTTTGGTTCCATCTCCACCAACAGCCTTTTCAATATTACGGATGGCACTAACCATTGCTTTAAGTTCATCCGGTTCAAGGCTGGCTTTGTGGTCAGGACCTTCCATATTGCGGTCCAAAGTGAAATGCTTCTCAATCACTGTTGCACCCAGCGCTACAGCAGCTATTGGTACTTCAATACCCTTTGTATGGTCACTATAACCAACCTCTACACCAAACTCCTTGCGGAGTGCATCCATTGCTTTGAGGTTCACATCCTCAAAAGGTGTAGGATATTCGGTATTGCAATGAAGCAGAATCAAATTCTCTTTGGATAGACCATTCTTATAAAGGGCCTCTACAGCAGCACGTACATCTACCATATCGCACATACCGGTGCTGAGGATGGTCTTTTCATTGTAGGCTGCTACTCTCTTCAAGAATGGATAGTTGGTCACTTCGCCTGATGGAATCTTCCACAATCCCAAATCCAATGAATGAAGATATTCAATGCTGTCAAAGTCAAAAGCAGTAGAAAAGAACTTAATGCCTTTCTCTTTGCAATAAGCTATAAGCACTTCATGATCCTCTGGTGATAGTTCCAGTTTCTTAAGCATCTGGTACTGACTGTCACCTTCTTTACCAATGTTCTTCTGTTGGTATTCAGCCTGCTTTGCAGCCTTGGTGACAAGTTTAGAAGCCTTGAATGTTTGGAACTTGATATAGTCCACACCAGCTTCAACTGCCTTATCAACCAGTTGCTTGGCCAACTCAATGGAACCATTATGGTTCACACCAGCCTCTGCTATAATTATGGTATGATTACTCATTTTGCTTTGATTTTCAAAATAGCAGGATTACCGGAATAGATGCCCTTCTCCGTGATAGACTTTCTTACAAAAGAGCCTGCGCCTACAATGATGTCATCCCCAACTGAAATACAGTTTGCAAGCACTGATTGGCTACCAATAAAGCAACGTTCACCCACCTTGCATTCTCCATTGACCATTGTTCCTGTGGAGATGTGGCACTGGTCTCCAATAACCGCATCGTGTTCAATATTGGTTGCAGTATTCAGGATCACATTTTTTCCTACCTTGGCACCTGCATTTACAAATGCCTGATGGAGCACTACTGTCCCTTCTCCAATCTCTGCGTATTTTGAGACATATGCAGTGGAAGCAATGACTGTTGCCAATTTTCCACCAGCCTCCTTAATCTTGTTGTAAAGTTTAATGCGAATTGCCGGATTCTTGATAAAGCCTACAGTAATGATAAATTCTGCTTTATCAACGTAAGCAGGTATGTCATCATCTGTACCAATCACCTTGGTAGAGAGGATTTCCTTTCCTACCTCTTCAGGCATATCCAGCACGCCAAGAATGCTGTAACCAGCACTCTCTGCTGCCTCCAGTACGGACTTGCAATGCCCGCCTCCACCAACAAGAATTAAAGGCTTTTGCATAGCTATTCTACAATTTTACCATGGCACTTTTCCCATACTTTTCCACTTTGGCAAGGGCATTTATTGTTGCCATGTTTAATCCAAGCCTGATGGATTTTAAGATACTTATTATATTGAGCAGTTTCCTCGCAGTAATCTATCTTCTTTTGGGAAGGACGACGGAAAGACATAACCGTATGCCCACCAAAATTGGAAATAGAAAAATCTCCTTGTTGTATAACATCCATCCCTATAAGCATAGCCTCTTTAGGATCAGAAGAAAATGAATCCACGCCTGTAATCTCCATATCTAACGAGATATCTTGATTATTTAGTTTTAGATTTGCAAAATATGTCTGTCTTACGCTCTGACCAGTAACACCTATTATTGTTTTAAAACCTCTTTGCTTCAATCCAAGAAGAGTAACTATATCTTGACGTAAAACTGAACTTTCAGCACCAGTATCCCATACCCCAAGTATGTCCACAGTTTGCCCTGTATCCAAATTGGTTATAGTCACCGGCGTTTTAATTCTACGGGCTAATCCAGCATTTGTATTCGTCAGTGCATTTATAGGCATACTTCTATTTTACAATTATTTGGGAACAAAAAGAACTAGAATAAGCAGATGCCCCTTCTGTGCAATGCTGTATTATAGCATCCTCAACATTATTACTGTCAACCCAATTTACCGCTAGGCTCATTGTATCCGCATCATGAACAACTTTATTGTTCACAATAACCAAATATCGATTTGGATATTGTTTAAATAATGCATCATGATTAGAAACGAAGTAATTATAACTATCGATTTTCATACTAAAATTATCTATAATCTCACGCTGCTGGGTATATTCACAACTCTATCTGCGAACCAAATGGTATTCTTCAATCCGTCATTCTCACATTTCTCGAACATTGGCAGACGGTTCATGAGTTCCCAGATAGGACGAGTCATCACACCATTGTCATTTGTCTCAGTAAGGAAGTTTATCTGTTCTTCCTTGTTAGGTAGGATGACAACATTCAACCAATAGTTAGAGAATGTGTCAGGAGAGTCAACAAAGAATTCCATATCCGGTACATTCTTGAAGAACGCCTCATATTCTGCCGCTACCTTACGTTTGCTGGCAATATACTCATCCAGATGCTCTAACTGTGCGCAACCAAGAGCGGCATTAATGTTGGGCATTCGATAGTTGAAACCAATATGGTCGTGACGGAACTCCCAACGGTGAGGTATCTTGGCTTGGGTGGTGATATGCTTGGCGTAAGCACCCAACTCCTCATCGTTGAAAAGCAGCATACCGCCACCACCTGTGGTGATGGTTTTGTTACCATTGAATGATAATGCTCCTATTTTACCAAAGAGACCAGTATGGATTCCTTTATACTTTGAGCCAATACTCTCTGCAGCATCTTCTACTAATTCAATATGCCACTCCTTGCAGATGGCAGCAATTTCTTCTATACGTACAGGATGTCCAAATGTGTGCATAGGAACGCAAGCTTTGATTCTGCGACCTGTATTCTTGTTGTAGCACGCGAGTTCGTCTTCCTCGTAAGCAAAGTCGTGACTCTTATCAAGTTCACCAATGCGGGTATTCTTACGAACCTCTGCATTCTTCTGAAGCCACTCCTTAAGAGCATCGGGAGAAAGACCCATAGTTGAACGGTCAACATCCAGGAATACTGGATATGCGCCAATATAGCTCAATGCATTTTCGGTTGCAATGAAGGTAAGGGCCTGTGTCAGCACTTCATCATCACACTTCACCCCAACAAGCAGCATGGCCAAATGAAGTGCATTTGTACCACTCACGCAGACCACAGCACGCTTTGCGCCAGTGTATCTGGCCGTATCTTCCTCAAAACGGTCAACGAACTTACCTACCGAGGAAACAAACGAGGTATCAATACACTCTTCGAGGTATTTCTTCTCATTGCCCACAAAAACAGGGACAGCCAGAGGGGTAAACTCTTGGTTGCCATATACAGACTTAATAAATTCAATTACATTTTGGTACATATCTCGTTCAAATATCAATTACAATTTACAACTCATTATGCTTTTTATTTTGGCATTATCCCCGTATACACAAGGTGAATCATATGGTCTGTCAGGGAATGCACCATACTCCAGTTTTATATCCAGATTATGTTCCTTTATAAATTGCTCCACCCGATCAGCCAGACTCATAGGTTTGCCTGTACAGCAATTTATAATACCCACAACATCTTTCTGCATAACAGCCGCAGATAGTTGATTTGCCAACTCATCCACAGTGATGAAGTCATATTGGTTCTTTCCTGTGGTGAACGGGAAAGTTTTCTTTCCTTCTTCTGCAGCCAACAACAATTTGCAGAAAATAGAGTTATTCTTCTTATCATCGCCAAGAATATAGTAGCAGCGAAGCCACTGAAGAATGCATTCTTTTTGCTTACAATAGAGTATCATAGTTCTGCGCAAAGCGTCCTTTGCAATGCCGTACATAGAAATAGGATTGCAGGGTGTGTTCTCGTCAATGGCACCCTCCCAATAGCCGACTTCATGCATTGTCCCCATCACAGCCAATTGCTTCAGTCCGCCATCGATCATAGCGGTCAAGAACTTATAATGAGCAGACAAGTCTCCAATCTGGGTGGGGGCATTATGTACAAAACCATTACGCCAAGCCATATGGAGGCAAACATCAGGCGAGCCTAATTGCTCATACACATTACCTTCTGGAAGTTCAAAAAGGTTTAACGTCTTACGTTCTGCACGCTCATCTACATCATTTGTGACAATATCACACGCTATCACTTCAGCACCTTTATCCAAAAGGGCTTTCACCACGTGACGTCCAATGTAACCATTGGCTCCTGTAACAAGTACCTTCATACGTTAAGATTTATTTGAAGAGGCCCCTTTGTTTCATCTCTTCCAAAGAAGCCTCATAATTATCTGCCTGTAAATCCTGACGGTTCACCCAATCTGTAAACTGCTTGATGCCTGCATCAAAAGACCACTTTGGGTTGAATCCAAGATTCTGTTTTGCCTGGGAAATATCTGCAAAATTGTGGCGAATATCGCCCAAGCGATAATTTCCAGATACAGTCAACGGAACGTCTATTCCATAATGCTTGCAAAGCGTCTGAGCCACAGTAAGCACGTCTGTTGCTATGCCAGTTCCCACATTAAATACGTGGCCGTTTGCCTCTGGCACTTCCATACCTGCAATGGTTGCATCAACCACATCGTCTATATACACAAAGTCACGGGTCTCTTTACCATCTTCAAAGATGTTAATACCTTTATGACTCTTAATGCGGTTTGAGAAAATGCTCAAAATTCCCGTATAAGGATTAGTCAATGACTGGCCAGGACCATATACATTTTGGTAGCGGAAAGACACTGATTCTATACCAATGTTCTTACAAATCAGGTGTACCAACTGTCCTTGTACCTGCTTTCCAATGCCATACACAGAAGAAGGATGAATGGCACTATCTTCTGTTGTTGCAACTAAAGAAACTTTTCCGCCGCACCTGGGGCAATGACACTCAAAGTCACCTTTAGCCATATCATCATCTTTGCGCTCAGTTGGATAAACATCACCACACTTTTCACAGTGATATTTACCTTCACCATAGATAGCACGGGATTCTGCAACCACCACACGTTTAACGTGATTCTTGGTGTTGGTCAGAATGTCCAGCAGCAAGGCTGTACCACCTATATTGACATCTATGTACCTCTTAATCTCGTACATGGACTGACCTGTGCCAGTCTCAGCTGCAAGGTGAATCACATAGTCTGCATCCTGCAATCCCTGCTCAAGGGCTGATTTATCACAAACATCTGCCTTGATAAACCTCACTTTGCCCTTGATACTACCATAGAGTGGAGAGGTCTTGTCGGGATCTGTTCCGTGGATTTGCTCCAACAAGTTATCCAGGACGGTTACCTCATATCCCTTCTCTAACAGTTTCAGGGCAATATGAGAACCTATGAAACCGGAACCACCGGTAATGAGCACTCTCATTATTCTTTATATAAATCTTCTGTAATGGAGAATGGCGAATCAAAGTCCTTCAACATCGCGTGTTTTGTGTCCTTTTCGCTGAGATTAGCTTTTTTTGTAGGTATTCTCCAATCTATTCCGAGATTGTCATCAAGGATGCTTATACCTCCATCAGCTTCCGGGTGATAGAATTCATCGCATTTGTATTGGAACACGGCCGTCTCACTCAATACTGCAAAGCCGTGAGCAAAACCACGTGGCACAAAGAGCTGGCGGTGGATAGCTTCTGCTATCGCATCGCACGATAACGATGACGTTAACGATAACTTTTTCTTTGCATCATCATTGACCATGTCGCTACCACAAAGCAGGCATGAGACATGCTGTCCATAGGTGTGGCTGCCTTTTCGAATATCAACTGCTACATCAAGTACTGCTCCTTTCACACAGCGTACTAATTTGCTTTGGGTAAACGGGGGACGCTGGAAATGCAGTCCACGCATTACACCATATGAAGACATACTCTCATTGTCTTGCACAAAGTTGATAGTATGACCAAGAATGGGAGCAACTTTCTCATCAAACTCTCTCTGAGAGAAACTCTCAAAGAAGTAACCTCGACTGTCGCCAAACACTTTTGGCTCAATGATAAGGACCCCTTCGATATTTGTCTTAAGAACCTCCATACTATACGTGCTGAAGTGTGTTAGAATTGATATCTTCCTTCATCTCATCAATCACCTTCAAAAGGTACTGACCATACTGGTTCTTGAGCATGGGCTTGGCCAAATCGCGCATCTTCTCTTCGCTAATCCAACCATTGCGGTAGGCGATGCCCTCCAAACAGGCAATCTTCAATCCTTGGCGCTTCTCGATGACCTCCACGAAAGTGGAAGCTTCCGAGAGGCTGTCATGGGTGCCAGTGTCGAGCCAAGCAAAACCTCGACCGAAGACCTGAACTTTAAGCTCTCCATCTTTCAAGAACTCTTGATTGACCGTAGTAATTTCTAATTCACCTCTTGCACTGGGCTTGATATGTTTGGCAACATCCACCACCTTGTTGGGGTAGAAATAAAGGCCTACCACAGCATAATTGCTCTTGGGTTCTTTGGGTTTCTCTTCAATAGAAAGGCAATTACCCTGCTTGTCAAATTCTGCAACACCATAGCGCTCCGGATCAGATACCCAATAACCAAAGACTGTAGCTTTCTGGTTCTCTTCTGCATCCTTCACCGCATTTCTGAGCAAAGTGGTGAAACCACTGCCATAGAAGATGTTATCACCCAACACCAAGCAGGCGCAGTCATCACCAATGAATCTCTCACCGATAATGAAAGCCTGGGCAAGACCATCCGGAGAAGGCTGCTCTGCATACTCAAAATGTACGCCGTAGTCGGAGCCATCACCCAGAAGACGCTCAAACCCAGGGAGGTCGTACGGCGTACTAATAATAAGGATGTCGCGGATACCCGCCAGCATCAATGCACTGATGGGATAATACACCATCGGCTTATCATAAATAGGGAGTAATTGCTTGCTCACACCCTTGGTGATGGGGTATAATCTTGTACCGGAGCCACCGGCAAGTACTATTCCTTTCATATCCTGTAAAGTTTATAGGTTATCGGTTAAAGGTTATAGACTTTCCCTTAACGGAACCTTGATTATTGTTTCTGTTTATTCTTTCAAAGAAGAGGCGGCCCGCTGTTATTGACCCTTTTATTTTATGAGAGACCAGCTGGTTTCCCGCCCTATGGTTGGGGCATAAAGCTGTACGGAAGACCTTTCTGTCCCATCACGACTCCAGCTGTGCATAAGGACGATGGCCGTGCTAAATGATAATTCGCTTTGCTACTTTTATATCTGTTTTATCAGTTCATCAATTTGCTGCTCCAACTTTTTGTTGTCTTCCGTCAAATCAGCTAGCTGCTTAGTCTATCGGACTACCTTTCTTCCAAACGGCATCAATAATTTCTTTACTATAATTGCTCATAACTATTCAACAATTCATAAAAATCCGAAATCACCGTTAGTAAACAGGGAAAGTCCGTCAATATTAGATATATGTAATGTTACTGTGTCAAGGTAGCTTATTTTAGTAGCATCCTTGAAATACTTCTGAGCATTCAGTTTTACATGCTGATCAATGAGGTCATTAAAGAAATCATGGAACAGGCCATCTGTTATCTCATCTGGCTTTAGTTCCGTCAGCAACGTCACTGCAATTCTCGGGAAAGGATGTTCATTAAGTCCAGCGGCCATATAGTTCACAATAGCTGCAGTTCTCCTCCCCTTCGGTTCATCATCTACAAACAACTCTACATAGCCATAAGCATCTTGACCACGTTTTTCTTTTAATATGTAGTTCATCTGATTTACTTTATTTTTATGTTCTTATTTCCTTTGAGGGCTTTTTTCAGCATATCATGAATATCCTTTTCAAGGTCTTCTTTGACTTCTTGTTTCATCGCATCAATCTCTTCTTGAATATTGGTTTGGTTTAATGACACAAGTTCATCATAACCACCCGGATATTCTTTATTGCACTTTTTGCACTTAATGAAAGTTTTAGTCTCATTATATTCGAAGTTGTCTGTGCTTCCGCAAACAACACACCTCAATGGGATTTGCCTATCGTATGACTCCTTCATAGTTGTACGTCTTCTTCAAATACATTATTCTCCCGATAATCGTCATCCCACGTATAACGTAGCCGCATGGTATCGGGATGCCCCATACATAATGCGATATTATAGGAACGACCATTTTGAGGAGATATCTCTCCTATAAGTCCAAACTCCCACTGTACAATGACTTCGTCATCCGGATTCAGCCATTCTACATTCACATTTTTTGCTATTGCCTGACCGGCATTAAATATCTTAAGTATTCTGTTCCCTTTTGTACGAGACTCTATAATATTTCCTCTGATAACTGCTTTTAATCGCGCATCAGCTTCCACTTTCAATTTCTCTATTTGGAGTTTTTTGTACTCCATATCAACAGAGTTTTCTTCAACAGAATCCTTTACTTCTTCATATTTCAGATTTCTAACCACTGATAAGAACTGGTCGCGCTTGCGCTCCCATTTGTTCATGTCCATTTCCTGAAATGAGAATATCGATGATAGATGCTTGTAGAGATCGTTCAACAGGGAAGGTGCCTCTTTCTCGTTGACCTTAATGGAGATATTGGCGTTGTTGACCACGCCCTTCATCTTAGCATATTCCATGTCATTAGTCAGGATTGAGCAAAAACCAGTCTTCAAAACCCAAGCAGCACCCATCTCATTAAGTGACACTGCGCTACTATAGAAACGAGGTGAATGAACAAAAATGACGTAGAGATCATGCTTAAGAAACAGTCCTCGGATGGTCTCAAAGATGTCACCGCTCAATGGGATGCCATATTCACGCACAGAACTACAGAACATAGTATCTTTGGTAAAGCCTGTATCTTCCAGCAAGTTGACAAGGGCTACGACAAATGCCTCATCTTCGTGAGAATGACTGATGAAAACTAGCGGAGTCTTCTTGTCATTGGCAGCAGTCTTAGCAATGTCCTGTGTAGTAACGTTGTTCATTAACAAGTTGTATATTGAGTAAAGTGACTTATAATTGTGTCGGAGGACATGACCATTGCCGGAATTGTCAATATGCTTAAACTCTGAATAGTCTGCGTTTGCCTCCGTATAGTAATTGCTCAGATAAAGCAGAGCCGCACTGTGCCATTCCAAATAGGCATCAATAGCCTCATGGGAGTTCTCATCACGAAATGAAAGGTATTCTTTTTCTAAAGCGCGGACTTTCTGCTCCTGAGTCAGTTCTTCCTCTATTTTTTCTTCAATTTGTTCTGGTATGGTAATAGCATCTAAAACAGCAACCTCTTCCTTTGAATAGCCCGCAGCCAACAAGTCTTTTTTAATGTCACTTGCATCAACGTATTCTAACTGTTCCGCTGCATAGAACGACAACAGTTCCGACAAGAAGTCTGGCAAACGGTCTTGACGCTGCTCGTAGATGATGTTCAGAAGATAGCCTAAAGCATCCTTTGAGTCTGCAGCGTCATGATCATAGCCCATAGCGAAAAAACTGCGGTTGGACTTGATATGATTAAAGATTTGTGACCAAACCTCGTCAAGTTCGTGCTCCACAAGCCAACGTTTATACTCAGTTGACTTGAGGAAAGCTCCTGGAATTATACGTCCAACGTCCTCTATCAGTGGCTGTATCTTTGTATTGATGGATTTCATCTCTAGTTGAATCTCTTTACTATCATCTTTGCAAGATGTTTCATCATTTCTTCTGACAATTCTTGGTCAACTCGCATCTTCTGTGCTTGCAGTCCAGCCAGCATCTGGCTGAGTTGATTGGCGTGATTGGCCTCATCGGGTGTCAGATAACCACGATGCCGATATATCTGGTACAGATAATTGTAGCTACTGCTCAACTGCTGCCACATACCCTCCAGTTGCATCTCCTTTCCCACCTTCTCAGCCATTGACCATCGGGAATACAACTCCTCCAACTGCTCCAGTATATTGTTTGCCATATTTCTCTCTTTTTATCTCCTCGCAGCTCCGCCTAGTGTAAGGGCGGGGCGCTAATTATTTAATAAGATTAGAGTCTGCCTCCAATCCTATTGCCCTCATCTCTTTGGCAATTTCATAACGCCAAACGCCTCCGTTGTCATAGGGAATGAAAATGACTCCAGAAAGGTCACCAGGTACTTCGACGCCATCTTCCACAAGAGCGCAAACATGGTCTCTCCCAAACTTGGCACACATATAGCCATGTTCAAAGACAACATTCTGACGAGCCCTTGGATTGAATTCGGTAGCCCCCTTAACTCTGCCTTCATCGCATTTTGTATAGAGAACGACAGAATAGCAGCTATCTTTGCTTTCTGACTCTAATTTCTCCATAATAGTACGACTCATGCTTGCTTCCTTGAACAGTACGATGGGGTCATAACCGAGTTGCGTGAGAAGCAGTTCTACTTGATTTCTAACATCTGTGTTATGTCCATGAACTATAAAGACTCTCTTTTTTGTATTGCCCATATTGGTATCTTGGACTTTTTCTTTATTGTCTTTTCCCCAAGGAATATCAGGTATTACTTCCGGAACCACCTCTTCCTTTATAACGGTTGTGCCTATAGGAAGAAAGTTGTTAATCAGTTTAGACAATGAATCGAGGAAATAATCAACCTGTTCTGATTTGAGGAGCATAAAAAGCGACCTGTAATATTTTATGCGACTTGGTTTGAGTCCATCTTTAGAACTCTTCTGCTCTGCATCAATATAATCCGACAAACTTGGAGCAAGACTATCAATATAACCTCTGATTGTTTTGTAATATGCCGGTCCAGAGGTATAGAACATCGCATTCTCAGGACCAATCAAATCCCATAAAAGGTTAGCACGTTCTTCCTGACTGCGGCCTTTTATCATATCCTGAAGGCTGACAGCCAAGGGCACAGGCTCGTCGGAATGGAGATACTCATAACCTCGTTCTGCAAGCCTTACAAAGTGGCGACTAGTGGGATCAACTGTAATGAAACCATTTTTCTGCAACAATATCCACACGGCATTGAAGAGTTTCAAATTGCCATGATACTTCTTCATAGCCCCATTTGCTATTGTAGGCTCCATGCAACCTTGATTGACTTCCAAGTCCTTGAAATAGGTCATGATGAAGTCAATATAACTGTAAAGAAGGTCTTTATTGATAGTAACTTCCGGCATGTAGAATGGGTTATGTGGCAGATTAAGATGTTAAATTGTTAAATGTTAAAAAGGACTCCAAAGGAGGTGCAAAGAAACACCTCCTTTGGCAATCCTGTTTTTTAGATGTGGTACACTCCTTCGAGAGGACATATATTGTGGCAATCCAAAATCACTTTGCCTTTCAACTTGTCCCAGTTCTGCTTGATATGGTCGTGCTTGACCATAATGACCACCATATCCACCTCGGAGAGGAACTGGTCGAAGTCGAGAATCTGGTTCTTAACGATTTCCTTCTCGGTGAAGAAGGGGTCGAAGGTCTTGAGCGGACGGGCGAGGTGACGCTTCTGGATGTCGAGCATCTGGAGGGTCGGGCTCTCGCGGATGTCATCGACGTTCTCCTTGTAGGTGAGGCCATAGAGGCCGATGCGGCGGTTGTCGGTGATGCCGTGCTTCTCCATAATCTCGTGGATGCGCTCGAGGACGAAGACGGGCTGGTAGTCGTTGGTCTTCATCGACTCGTCGATGACCTTGGCGAG